>WLWD01005860.1_pt1 | contig 706375 bp, 481 predicted proteins | sample 6712731 | NCBI WGS metagenome assembly WLWD01 (sample SAMN12718690, study PRJNA576275) | sponge metagenome | isolation source: marine sponge | host: Mycale hentscheli | place: New Zealand: South Island, Marlborough, Capsize Point | collected 2014-11-01 | reverse complement strand
TAACCCTAATTTTAAATCAATCAAATTACTACTTGAGTTATTTTTTAGAATAAGAGATTATAATATTGGGTTAGGTTTCAACATACATAGAGGTCATGTTTATAATTCAATGCTATTCTCCATATGTGAAATCTGTGGCGTTGCTTACCACATTCTGAACTCCTTCCGGAGGTCTGGGTATACAAAGGAAAATCCGCCATGCCCAATGAACCCTAGCTCCTATTCAAATTAACAAAATGTAGCCATGCATAGAGAACCCTCCAGAATAGCTCACTATTTTTATTTATTTTTTCCCCCCCCCGATTTGATCCGCACCACGTTTAAAACGAGTGCCCCAATGCATAATATTCACCGTCGCGTGTGCGTGTGTGTGCCAAAGTACTTGGTGATTGAAGATGAGCCCTCAGGATAGTATCTAGCAGTACTCTGACTGCATACTGTATATTCTGTGCAGTTGAATTTAGCTATGTCAATGGCAAACTATACTCTTCTTTCTCTTTTTATAGCCCACCATTTTCCTTGCAATTTTTTCCCCTTCTGTTCAGGTGTTCATGACGTATTTCTGACTTGTGTGATGTGTTTCCGATGTTTGTGCGCTACATTGCTATGTTGCTGTGATGCATTCTAAAATGGTCTCCAGGAAATATAATGACAAAACTGACAGCTGCCATTTTTGCGAGTGTGTCGCTGGCTATACCCTTTAATCTTTTATATGCGAACTCTCCGCTGAATTGTCTGTGGAATTAAAAAGAATGATTTTGAACTTAAGTAATCAGAAAAATATTTATAAAACAAAAAGAACTACAAATAGATATCCTTATCTGGCACTGGAATCTCTGTAACTAATTCAGAGTCCAGTATAACTTCTTCATCCTCATGCAAGTCTTCACTAATGCTTTGTCTTCTGAAGCTGTGGTAGTCAAAGGTCTGTTTCCTCACAGAGCAACTCTCTCTTTGTTGTTGAATGGCTTCTGTAGGCATAAATATCTTCTGCACCTTCTAGTGCACTAGATTCACCATCTAAATGCCAAAGTTGCTGTTAGGACCTCAACAATTGACTGCCCGATCGCCATTTTGAAGATGCCAAACTTTGACCCTGAATGCTAACTTAAAGTTTCCACTGTAGCCTTAGAGATACGTACCTCCTCAAAGAGTTTGAACTTCACTTATTAACTTCTGAAGGCTATAGCATTCAGGAGGACATTCAGGTGAGGGAGGGCATTCGGGTGAGGAAGGGCATTCAGGTGAGGGAGAGCATTCAGGTGAGGGAGGACATTCAGGTGAGGGAGGGCATTCAGGTGAGGGAGGACATTCAGGTGAGGGAGGGCATTCAGGTAAGGGAGGACATTCAGGTGAGGGAGGGCATTCAGGTGAGGGAGGACATTCAGGTGAGGGAGGACATTCAGGTGAGGGAGGGCATTCAGGTGAGGGATGACAGTTCAGGGTGAGGGAGGGCAGTCAGGTAAGGAGGACTTCAGGTGAGGGAGTGCAATTCTCGTTTTAGGGTGATGGTACATCAGGTGAGGTGAGGGGGGTCATTCGGGGTGAGGTAGGACCTTCGTTAGGAGCGGGCGTCAGGGAGGGAGGAATTCAGGTAGGTGAGGGCATTCAGTTGAGGGCGGGCATTCAGAGTGAGGGGCATTTCAGGTGAGGTGAGTAATTCAGTTGAGGTGAGGCATTCGGGAGGATGGCATTCATGGGTATGGGGGTGAGTGTACATTGCGCGGGGGTGACTGGGCTTGTGCTATTCGGGGGGGGGGGTGGTGAGGGATGGCATTCGGTGTGAGGGAGAACATGCTGGGTTGTGGATGCATTCAGTGAGGGAGGGGCATTCATGGTGGGGAGGCATTCATGGTGCAGGGAGTTCATGTCGGGTTGAGTGAGGACATTCGGTGAGGGAGGAACATGTCAGTGAGGAGGGACTCAGGTGTAGGTAGGTGCTTCAGGTGATGGAGGGCATTGCAAGGTGATGGAGGCATTCGGTTGAGGGATGGGCATTCGTGTTGAGGGAGGCATTCGTGGAGGGAGGGCATTCGGTGAGGGGGACATTTGGGTGGGAGGTGGATGGCATTCGGGTGAGGATGGCAATTCGGGTGAGGGAGTACATTCGGGTGAGGGAGGGCATTCGGGTGAGGGAGGACATGCAGGTGAGGGAGGGCATTCAGGTGAGGGAGGGCATGCAGGTGAGGGAGGACATTCAGGTGAGGGAGGGCATTCAGGTGAGGGAGGACATTCAGGTGAGGGAGGGCATTCGGGTGAGGGAGGGCATTCGGGTGAGGGGGGACATTCGGGTGAGGGAGGACATTCGGGTGAGGGAGGGCATTCAGGTGAGGGAGGGCATTCGGGTGAGGGGGGACATTCGGGTGAGGGAGGGCATTCGGGTGAGGGAGGACATTCAGGTGATGAGGTCCCATTCGGGTGAGGTGGGGACCCGGGTGAGGGAGGGGCATTCGGGTGAGGGAAGGACAATTCGGTCGGTGAGGGAGGGCATTCATGAGGGAGGACATTCATGTGAGGGAGGGCATTCAAGTTGGTGAGGGCATTCGGGGTGAGGGAGGACATTCAGGTTGGGATGGGCATTCCCAAGGGTGGAGGGAGGACATTCAGGTGAGGGAGGGCTTTCAGGTGAGGATGGCATTCCGGTGATGGAGGACATTCAGGTGAGGGAGGGCATTCCGGGTGAGGGAGGGCATTCGGGTGAGGGGGGACATTCGGGGGTGAGGGAGGGCATTCGGGTGAGGTAGGGGCATTCGTGTGAGGGGGGTACATTCGGGTGAGGGAGGGCATTCAGTGATGGAGGGCATTCTGTTGAGGTATACATTCAGGTGAGGGGGGACCATTCGGGTGATTGAGGCTTCAGGTGAGGGAGGACATTCGGGTGAGGGAGGACATTCAGGTGAGGGGGGACATTCGGGTGAGGGAGGGCATTCAGGTGAGGGAGGACATTCAGGTGAGGGAGGACATTCAGGTGAGGGGGGGCATTCAGGTGAGGGAGGACATTCGGGTGAGGTAATGCAAGTGAGAATAAAAAAACAATTTCCCCAAGCAGTATATCAACCACAATATGGCGGTGACGGTGGTGCAGAGGTTAAATACCTAGTCCTAGCTGTACCCGTTAGCGAAGTGGTTGGTGATATCACTGTACTCTAAGGGTAGAATAAGCTGTAACTGCAGTACATATTTTACTTGAGTTATCTATACATAATGGGGTCCTTCAGAGAGTTCACATTACATCTTCTAAAATCTTACTTGAAGTTCGTCAAGTGCTTATGATATATAGGTAGCTCCACCACACCTGGCCTGAACCACAGTTCTAAACTTCTACTACTACTACTGTATTTGTAATTAATGATAGTCATTGTTTATATTGAACAGAAGGCAACGTTTTTCCCATCCACTAAATTCTATAGAAAGCTTGTCCCTAGCCACTTTTATCAATGAGTGTGCTCGTCAGTGGGTCTCATTGATCCTGCACTTTTACCAGAGAGCTTAAACTAGGCACTAACTTCAGCAGCACAACCACAGCATTCCTGTGCAGGATATCTCTACATTGCCCCTGCGGTCAATGTTGTGGACGCATAATTATTATACTTCACCTTCGGTGAGGGTGGGAGAAGTTGTTGTGCTTAGCCACACCCATTTTTAACCCACACTACTTTGATGCACACGCCTATATGAAAGTATTACTTCACACTGATCAGTATTGGGTCGCATGCATGATTGCATATCTTACTAGTCATAGAATTCAACTTAAGCTGATGGGAGAAGGGGTTAGGGCTCACGTGTGTATGAAACCCATAAGTTGTGGTGTGTGTTAAACAAGTGATCTGAGACTTCTCAACTCAATTAGAGAAGTGTATGAGGATGAGGACATGCGTCTTGTGTGTTTCCATGGTAATGACGCCCACATACTGTAATCAGAACCTTGTTGCAAGATCAGCCGTGACTGGTGATATAATATCGGGGGCACAAACCAAATCATTTGGTGACGTGACGTTTAAATTAGTGTGTGTATGTGGTCGTGGTCTCAGTAGTACCAGTGTGTGTGTGTTTGTGTGTTCAGAATCAAGATGGCTGGTGGCTGGGTCGCTGTAATCGTAAAGAAGGACTCATCCCCTCTAATTACAGTAAGTGAGTAGTGAAAGAGGTTATGATTTGTAAAGGTAGTAGACTGGATGGTTATGCCTACTTGCTACGGCATCAGCTGAGTGGTAGGTTTATCATTGCTCTTGTCTTAATTACATGTAAAAATGAGGTAATTGATGTATCATTGCTGTATGTTGTTGTTTTTCTGCCATATTTATGACCAGTCACCTATTTATTATGACAACAACACACTGAGGTGAGACATGGCAAGGAATTATGTGTGTGCTTAACTTTGAGTTATTGCGAGTGAGTGAAGTGAGTGAAACACTATCAGGGGTAACACAATTAAAAATCGGGGATTTATATTATGTGTGTGGACGTACGTATGCCATTTTTGTACTTTTGACCCTCACATTTTTGTGTTAGCTCAGTGATCAACCCCGTCCCAAACTTCACTAATCAGAATCCTCTGGTTCATCGATCTTTACCCGTATCATCCTAGGAATTGAATTGTTCATTGCTCTAAATTCTTTTGTGGGTGCAGTTGAAACTTACAAACTTACCCGAGTTCATTTTTAGTGGCGGTGGCAAGTTAGTGCACTATTTGCTATAGTTATATGCCCTACATAACAGTTTGTCTTTGCTTGAAGATCCATTGTTCAATAGTCTAACCATGAAGGTAAGTCTTGTGTTGGTATGACCAGTGAACTAGTGTGTGTGAAGATGTTGTACGTTATAGCTACTGCTTAGCTAAAGAATAGCACAAAATAAACGTTTAACTAACAAATAAATAGATTAGTTGCCTTCGCAGCTTTTTCAGCTACTACACAGTAAGCATGTCTTAATATGTGACCGGGCTCCTTAAGAAATTATGATGACGAGAATTGCGTGAGTACGTGAATTATGTAGAATAGTAAGCGAATTAGTTAGACACAGTTTTTTTCCCGGCTGTTAGTGAAAAGCCCGCCAATAATTTCTTAGCAACTCTCCGTACACGAGTCCAACCGGCTAGTGTTTCTAGCCTCCTAGTGTGAGTTCTAGAGCACGCCAGAGCTTACAACTGCGTCATAAGCTAGAGCTAACTGGTGTCTATCTATTTCTGCCATAAAATTTTTTTCGAAAAAAATCGACCCATAAGGCTTTACCCGGTGATACTGAAAAAAATTGTTTGCCGCGTTTAGGCGGATTTTCCCAAATCCTGCATTAAGCCTTTTAGACTTCTTTCAATCCGCCTGTAACCGGTTTATTCCATAGTGTCCCGGAGACACGCAGTAATAGTATACGGACACAAGGCACGCCCCCTGACCTTAGCAACGCCTTTACCCGGCGTTTTTTTCGAAATCAGCAATAATAAGTTTAGCAAAAATACTGAAGTGTTGTAGTGCGTAGGGCGAAGACGGCTTGTGCTACAGCTTCCAAATTAGGAGGAAGGCATCCCAAGGCCCCGTGCAGCCTACTGGTAGAATAAATTAGAAAACTTTAGATGCCGCGTTTAGCCGGGTTTTCACAAATCCGGTCACATATAGGGTTAAGTTCAAACCTGTGCAATATTCTTTAGAAATGTCTGTTGTTGTTTTTGTTTTTAAATCTAACAGTTGGGGCGAGTGGTTACTATGGCATTAAAAAACCCTTACCGTATAGACGTAATTTAATAACTCGACAATTTATTAATTGCTGGAGTGTTAAGAGTTAAATCAGTCATAATAACAATACTGCAGTTTTATGTAAACTAACTAGTAAGGCTTGCTCGCCATTTGTGCTCAAGCACACCACTAGTTTATAGCCCTAGTCAACAACCACACGTGGACGTACAGACCTAGTCACATGACTCCACCCACATGTGGACTACAGCCCTAGTCACATGACTCCACCCACACATGGACTACAGCCCTAGTCACATGACTTAGTCCACGTGTGGGTGGAGTCATGTGACTAGGTCTGTACGTCCACGTGTGGGTGGCAGCCCTAGTCACATGACTTCACCCACACGTGGACGTACAGCCCTGGTCACATGACTCCACCTACACGTGGACGTACAGCCCTAGTCACTGACTCCACCCACACGTGGAAGCCCTAGTCACATGACTTCACCCACACGTGGACGTACAGCCCTAGTCACATGACTTCACCCACACGTGGATGTACAGCCCTAGTCACATGACTGAACCACCAACCATTGGTGCAGTTATAGGTGTGTTTGTGTGTAGTTGTGTCCTTGGCTCAGGGCCTGAGGTCCTGAGTTCAAGCCCCACTCTGGCAATTTTCTATCTGGATTTTCTTCATCTACCTCCCACAAATCCACCCAGCTGAGATTAGGCTGGCATTTGCTGGGGTGCAAATTCAAGGCCTTTTCTCATGAAACAGCAATGGTCCAGGTGGGACTTAGGGTGCCCACACCACTTGCTGTGAGGAAAGGCCTGTTCTCCTGTGAGTCCTTGCCCAGCTCCAGGAGCTTTGCTTGCAAAGCAAAGCTCCTGGAGCTGGGCAAGGACTCACAGGAGCTTTGCTTGCAAAGCTTAGTGCACAGGCATCCTGGCTCTGCCAGGTGCACTTAACCGCTAGTGGTTGCAAGAGAATTTGCATTTTGTATGTATGTCTGTGTGTTAGCTCGTCTATCTGTGGCTACACTTATACATGTTGCATTGTTTGTGTTGATATCATTGTTTGTTTACATGTTTTGTTCTAACATTGTTTACACGTTGAATTATTGTTGTTGTGATGTAGTTGAAAGTAACACAGAAACCATAGATAATCCTCTTCATGAAGCAGCTAAGAGAGGTAACCTTGCATTTCTAGAGGAGTGTCTGGCTAACAGGGTAGGTAGAGCTCCATACAAGTTAATGTGTGTGTCATGTGAGTGTCATGTGATTTGTAGGTGTCTGTGAATGGACTGGATAAGTCTGGGTCAACAGCTCTGCACTGGGCAGCTAGTGGAGGCCATGAAGGTAAATGGGAAATTATCAGTTTAAAAAAAAAAAAAAAGTAGTAGTAGTAGTAACAACTGAATTTCACATCCACCTTGAAGGTGTGGTTTCTTGTGTAATAATATCAATGAAACTCATCAATTCATTTGAAAGTCAATGTCACTTAGCAACTAAATATTTAGAGGATAAAGGTCAGATTCCATATTTGTGCAGTTCATTAAAGTGGGTGTGGCTTGTGTTTGATTTGGTGATATGAGCATGTGTTCATTTCAGAGTGTGCAAGAGCTCTGTTGGCAGTACACAATGTGGAGATTGATGTTCAAAATAAACTAGGAGACACGCCCCTTCACAATGCAGCGTGGAAGGGACATGCAGGAGTTGTCACACTGTTATTGGAGAAAGGTATGGATACTAGTCTAGAAACTAGTGTATTGTTGTACATACTATCTTTAAACATGCGGTTCAAACTCTGCCGTAGTATAAAATACTATACTTGTTGCAATGGTAACTACCACAATGACGATGCTTTACCTATTATTACAGGTGCCAGAACAGACATTCGCAATAAAGAAAACCAAGTGCCCTACGACCTCTCGGCTAAAAATCCAGAGGTCGGTCGACAGCTCATGGTCAGAGGTGAGTCCTTGGACTACCTAAACACACGCACACATACACTATTTAAGCTACTAACTTGTTTTCTTGATCTCTTACAGCCAATGTGGCAGATGACTATGGAGAAGACGAGGACTCAGACTGATATTATTTATTTAATGCTCACATTCGCACCTGGGTCTGGTCTCATAGAATCATTACAACTATATTTTTTATTAGTGTGTGTTCAATATGTGTGTGTTGATGATTGTCATTACCAATGTATGTCAAATTTGTAAGTCAACTTTATAATGTCATTGGTTGAGAGTTGAGAACTTAAAAGTTTTCCAGCTATCGTAATCGGACAGACCTAATTGCACGTTATCTGGTACAGGGTCGCTTTGGAACTCGATCGCGTACACACGTGATAAAGCGGAAGAGGCGTGGCTGTTATGCAAACGTGTGTTGATGCAGAATCTAAGGGTTGCTTGATCAACAAAGATGCTTTTAGTTTGTTTGCTATTGTGTATATGGAGCAGCGTGCAGGCGGATAAAGTCATGGAAGTGGACGCCTGCGATTCCTACAGCTACAAAGACAGTTCTTTAGATTCTGTGTTGGTTGAGTTGGCACGCAGTGAGAGTGACGTTGACCACACCTTGCTCCTGGACTCTGGTGAACACTGCATCTGGAATTTCAGTTTGGTGCGAGATGTTGAGGATTTAAGAATAGTTGGAAATGGATCTACTACTATTAGGTGTGCCCCTGGTGTGGGTCTGGCTTTCTACAACACCACACGCCTCACACTCGCCAACTTAGTGATAGATGGCTGTGGGATGAAGTTGGAATACATCGATAAATTATTTAACGTTGTAAGAACAGATCTCAACTTCTTTTTTGATGGCTATTATTCTAACAATTCCACGTACATAGCCATGGCTCTTGCTAACTCTATAGATGTTAAATTGACGAACTGTCTTGTTGTCGATACCCAGGGTCTCGGTCTTTTAGGTATTAACCTGATGGGCCGGTCAAATATTTCTAATGTTAGCTTCGAGAGAAACATTCCTTTGGGCTGTTTTCAGCACAAAGGACCTGCAATGTTGAACTTTGAAAAGATTGGTGGTGGAGCTGTGCTGGTTTATCAGGATTACAATAGCAGCGATGCCATTACTGATGTTATAGTAGATATTAGAAACTGCTCTTTCTATAGGAATTCTTATTGCGGACTCAGCTCTGTGTATAATTTAAATGCAGAAGATTCAGATGATGTGGTTCGATATCTCGGAGGAGGTGGCGGGCTGACAGTTTCATTTTCACAGCTCCAATATGTCGTGTCGCTGGCGATAAGAAATTCATCTTTTCAAAATAACACTGGGTTTTTTGGTGGAGCTGCATACTTCGCTTATTATACTGGTGTTTTTAATTCTAGTGTAGTTATTGAAGGCTGCACGTTTGATTCTAATGGAGTGGATGCTACTGTGAGTGCCGACTTCTCCTACCCTGTAATTGGCTCTGCTGTAAGTGTCTATACAGATTTTGTGCAGCCGACCTTTTCAGTGTTCGATTTACGTGTGCCATCCCCAAGTACTGTCAACATAAGGGATTGTGATTTTGTTAACAACACTGCATTTACTGGAGTGATAGCCATTTTCTCTCTGTATAATTTAGTACTGCCAGAAAAAGACCGGTCAGAATTACAGGTGCACCTGGAGAGGTGCACGTTTAAAAACAACAAAGCAGTCAATGGACCAGTTCTTTATGCGATAGAATACAAAGGACTTCCCACTCAAAAAGGAATCAATGTTACTCTAGAAGACATCGAAGCTGTCAACAATGAAGTGCTCTCGCCAAGTGATGCCCTACAGTCACCCATGACGTCTGGAGTGATTCACGTGAACCAAATCAACATTACCTTCACTGGCAACACATCTTTGAAGCAGAATTCAGGCACTGCAGTGCGAGGCACGTCTTCCACTATATACTTGCAAGGAACTGTTCTCATCCATAACAACACGGCTGCGTACGGAGGGGGCATGAACTTGGACGGCTTGCTGACTGTAATCCTTACGAACAATGCAACAGTATACTTTACCAATAATAGTGGGGCTGTGGCAGGTGGTGCTCTGTTTATAGAGTTTGTCACGTCAGCGATTGCTTATAGATATAATGATTGTTTTATGTACTTCAACGATGGGATACTATGCAGCCTACTCGGTGGCGAGGCATGTAGCGACGTCACAAAGAGTGGTGTGAGGATCGTGTTCGAAGGAAACACAGCTCAACTTGGAGGGATGATCTATGGCTCTACTCTAGAGACTTGCCCGTGGGCCCATAATTTTAGGTCTAAATATACTCCAGGAATACAATTCACAGAGAAACGATTATTTCAAATCTTTTATGATGGAGAAGAAATGAATTTCACATCGCCTTTCCTGTTTGACCGATCTCCTAACGATACGGCAGATGTAGCCACTCCTGCACTGAATTTGAAAGTCACAGATCCAGGACAAACTTTAGCCATTTCAAACCTTGACCTCGCACCTGGTATCAGACGGGAGGTACAGTTGTCAGCAAGAGACGCGTTTGGACAATTCGTTCCAGCTGTGGTGACTTCACGTAGCTCAGCAGAAGGGACATTTTCTGCAATAGGATCTAATTACAGTTTCATTAATTACAACAGCTCTCTCAACACCTCTCTTTCTGTTACCTCTTCTGCGGCCGACCCAACCAATGGCACCACACAAGTCACTTTGTTCTCTCTTGGATCGCAGTCTCGTTTCATTCTGAATGTATCATTTATACCTTGTCCTGCCGCGTATTATTTCAACAGCAGCAGTAGCAACTGCTTGTGTCTTAGTAACCTTAGCAACTATGGTATTACATGCACTCCCGAAGGTGGACTGGTCATACCTGTGAACATGTGGGTGGGAGCATTGGAAGAAATGGCTCAGGTCGTAGTTGTCTGTCCTTTTGATTTTTGCAGTCGGCAGGTTACCACCATAAACTCCACTTCAAAGGTTCAGCAGTGTAATGAGAACTACAACCGAACTGGACCTGGTTGTGGCGGATGTGTGGACGGCTATAGTTTGGTATTTGGTTCCAATCGCTGTCTTCGCTGTTCCAACTATTCCATTCTACTTTTATTATTGTTTGCTTTTCTTGGAGTTCTCTTAATGGCAGTTTTGTTACTTCTTCGAATCAGCATTGCTGGTGGCTTATTGAATGGAGTTCTGTATTTCTCTAACATTGTCAGTTTATATTTGCCACTCTTTGTATCCGACAGCAGCTTTGTCCTGTTTTCTTGGTTCAGTCTAAAGTTTGGAATAGAGAGTTGTTTTTTTGACGGTATGAAGCCCATCCATGTCGCTGCCCTCAACTTTGTCTTCCCTCTGTACCTCTATTTGCTGGTATTTGTCATAGTTATGATAGCAAGACAATCCACCAAATTCTCAGACTTCCTCTTCAGAACCAAGGCTAGTCCGGCTAAACTGTTTGCTACCATTCTCGTCATGACTTACTCATCTCTGTTGGAATCCTGCATTCAGACTCTCTCATTCACTGAACTTTATTACATTACAGTGAATGGAACAGAAGCTTCCAGTCGCTGGCGATTCGACCCCACTCAGAGATACTTCCATGGAGGTCATGGTGCATTGTCCATGCTGGCCATCATCCTGTTAGTGTTCTTCCTGATACCTGCTCCCATCCTTTGGATGTTTCCAGCCAGAATATTCGGTATTAAAATACTTCGTAGATACAAGCCAATCTATGATGCAGTGTGGGCTCCTTTGAAGCCACGCTACCTCTTCTGGGTGAGTCTGAGGCTGTTGTACAGAATCCCGCCTCTACTGTTTGTTAGTTTTTTCCCTGCACCTTCCAGTCTCCTGCTGCTGGCCATGTTCCTGACAGTGACTTTATTTATTCAAGGAACAATGCAACCGTTTGAAAGGTCACTTCAGAATGTATTTGATCGTTTCTTGCAGCTTTTACTTTTAATAATAACGGTCCTGGCCCTCTACTTCACACTTCTATTACCAAATGGTGAGGCAGACTTGGAAGACTTGAAAGTCCTGAACAGTCGAGTCAACATTATTGAAAAGGTGCAACACACCTCAATCGCTTTCATGATCGTTATAGTTTATATCACTTGTGTCATCATCTTTATTTCCCACTTGCTGTCATCTTTTCCTGGCTTAAAAAGACGATTGGCAATTCTCTGGAATAAAGTTGCATGTAAGAAAATTCAGGTAAAAGTTGACAGAGAGAACTTTGAGCGGGAGAGAGAAAGCACTGTTATTGTTCACTCAGAAATGCCCACCAGCTATGATGAAGACAATGATAATAATGGCAAAGATGAAGACTCTACAACTCCAGTTCGTGCTACATTCTCAGAACTAAGAGAACCTTTGCTGGACCTTTCTACAGAGGGATCAATTCGTCTGTATACTGTGAACAGCAGCTAACCTCATCTGTAGTCATCCATTTGTGGGTTGTTCATGCCTGTAATTAGCACACGTTGTTGTTATTATTGTTGTTTTTGTTTGATGTCATGAAATCATTGTATGACGATTTATGAAATTACTTCTATTATTTATAGGAGGCATAGAAGTACTTGATCTGACCACAAAAGAACAGACATTAATAATGCACGTGGTAGCAAACCTGATTCACCATATATGCTGATACATTGTTGGGCCAGAATAGGAATGTGCTGAGTGGTTGAACACGCGTTGCAACTTCAGTAGTAGCAGTAGTAGTTTTCTCTTGTTAAGGAACTGCCCATTGGTGTATAAGGAATGATTATGGTGGACATGTGCTAACAACTTCATTGCTATCCACAACAAAATGATGCTGTTGCTTTCTCTGTGCATTTCTCTTCTGAGTGGAAGTGTGTGGGGAGCCATCTTAAGAGCTAGTCCCTGCAGTTCTAATCAACTAGGAAACAACACTTTAGACAGAGCCCTGGCTGAGGTGGCACGCAATGAGAGTAACGTTGACCACACCTTGCTCCTGGACTCTGGTGAACACTGCATCTGGAATTTCAGTTTGGTGCGAGATGTTGAGGAGTTAAGTATAGTTGGAAATGGATCTGTTACTATTAAGTGTGCCCCTGGTGTGGGACTGGCTTTCTACAACACCACACGCCTCACACTCGCCAACTTAGTGATAGATGGCTGTGGGATGAAGTTGGAATATATCCATCAATTCCTCAGTGCTGTGAAGGAGACTGTCGAGTTCTTCCTAGACGTGTCCAATAAATCAGACCAGTTTGTTTCTATAGCTCTAGGAAGCTGTGTGGACTTAAAAATGGAAGACAGCAAGGTAATCAATACACAAGGTCTTGGGCTCCTAGCTGTCAACTTGATAGGATATTCTAATTTGACAAACAATAGTTTTGAGAATAATGTGGCCTCAGGATGCTTTCAGTTCAGGACTCCATCTGAGTACGTGGAGTTAGAGAGAGTTGGAGGTGGAGCTATTTTCGCATATCTAGATTATATTGAAATTACACACGACTCAGTGTCTTACTTGAACATCACTAATAGTGTTTTCTATGGTAATTCCTACTGTGGGTTCAGCTCATACTATAGCATATTTTCAGAGAAAGGCAATCAGGTGTTTAACCAATATATAGGAGGTGCCGGAGGCTTATCCGTGGTTCTCTCTCAACTAAACTATAAAGTATCAGCTGAAATACAAGAATCCGTCTTTCAAAACAACACAGGCGTGTTCGGAGGTGGTGCTTATGTTGCCATTTATACTGGTGTTTTTGGTTCTAGTGTCCAGTTCCAAGGCAGTACATTTGATTCCAATGGAGTAGCAGTTTCCTTTATACAAACCTTAAATTACCCTGTACAAGGGACAGCGTTATCCATATTTTCAGATTTCGTACAGCCAGACTTTCGAGTGAATGGCCTAAAGTCATCCCCCAGCAAATTGTTGGTGATAGATTGTATGTTTGTTAACAATACAGCCTATAATGGAGTTGTAATACTCTATTCCCTCTACAATCTAGTCATACCTGAGAAAGATCGCTCTGGGTTACAGGTTCTATTCAAAAAATGTATTTTTTATCGCAATAAAGCTGTATATGGACCAGTTCTGCTTGCAGTGGAGTTTAAAGGAGAGGCAATTCAGCATGGAACAAAGATCACACTGGAAGACATTCATGCAGAGAACAATGAAGTCTTGCTACCTCTGACCTCGGTCCAAAGCACTACAACTGCAGGTGTGATCCATTTGAACAAAATTAACCTCACACTGACAGGCGACTCCATATTGAAGCACAACTCCGGGTCTGCAATCAAGTCAAGCTCCTGCTACATTTACTTCCAAGGACAAGTCACGTTTCTCAACAACACTGCAACGTATGGTGGTGGGATGAACTTGGATAGATCTTCTGTGATAGCAGTGCTACCCAATACATCAGTCATATTTTCTGACAACACTGCAGTGATAGATGGAGGTGCTATACATGTGGATCAAACCACATCATCCCCAGAGTTGTACTACTCACGTTGCTTTCTGTACTTCGATAACTATTTCCTATGTGCTACTCTTGGAGGGGAGTATTGTGGGGATGTCACAAAGATGGGGGTCAGCATCATATTTGAAAGAAATACAGCACTGATTGGCGGAATGATCTACGGCTCCACTTTAGAAAGATGTCCTTGGGCTATTGAGTTCAACAAAATGTATTCACCTGGAGTATCGTTTGTTGAAAAAAGTTTATTCCAGACATTTTATGAAGAAGTAAACTTTACTTCACCTTTCAAGTTTGATAGAGCACCAAATGATGCTACTGCAGTAGCTACAGCAGCAGTTCAGTTGATAGCCATGGGCACTGGACCACTTGAAAACACTTCCATTTCAAATCTCACTGTAGCTCCTGGCATTGAAACCAGGATTCAGCTCTCTGCAATCGACGAATTCGGACAACTAGCTCCAACAGTGTTGAGTCATAGAAGTATCACAGAAGGAACAGTATTCTCTCTGAGTTCTTTATATACATTCATTAACTTCAATGCAACTGAAGAAATTTCATTCACTGTTTCCACTACTGCTTCTGACCCTACCAATGAAACAGCCAGTGTCAGCCTATTCACTATAGGATCTATATCCCAACTTGTCTTCAATATTTCATTTGCTGCTTGTCCCAGTGGATTTTACTGGAACCAAACTCAGAATAACTGCACATGTCTTGATGGTCTTGGCAGATACAGAGTCACATGCACTCCAGAAGGTGGACTTATTGTACCTCTGAACACATGGGTTGGGACGGATGACTATGAGACTGCTCAAGTAGTGATGTGCTCGTTTGACTTTTGTAGTCGCAGAATCATTGACATCAGTACAACTCCACTTGCTGAGCAGTGTAATGAGAACTACAACCGTGCTGGACCTGGTTGTGGCGGATGTGTGGATGGCTATAGTCTGGCACTGGGTTCCAATCGATGCCGTCGCTGCTCCAACGCTTACATAATGCTGTTACTGACCTTCGCCTTTCTTGGAGTTCTCTTAATGACAGTTATGTTACTTCTTCGAATCAGCATTGCTGGTGGCTTATTGAATGGAGTTCTGTATTTCTCTAACATTGTCAGTTTATATTCGCCACTATTCTCTCAATACTTTATTTTCATTTTTTTCTGGTTCAGTCTAAAGTTGGGATTAGAGAGTTGTTTTTTTGACGGTATGAAGCCCATCCATGTCGCTGCCCTCAACTTTGTTTTCCCTCTGTACCTCTATTTGCTGGTATTTGTCATAGTTATGATAGCAAGACAATCCACCAAATTCTCAGACTTCCTCTTCAGAACCAAGGCTAGTCCGGCTAAACTGTTTGCTACAATTCTCGTCATGACTTACTCGTCTCTGCTGGAATCCTGCATTCAGATTTTATCTTACACTACGCTGCACAACATTACAGTGAATGGAACAGAAACCTCCAACCGGTGGCGAATTGATCCCAGTCAGAGATACTTCCATGGAGGTCATGGTGCATTGTCCATGCTGGCCATCATCCTGTTAGTGTTCTTCCTGATACCTGCTCCCATCCTTTGGATGTTTCCAGCCAGAATATTCAGTATTAAAATACTTCGTAGATACAAGCCAATCTATGATGCAGTGTGGGCTCCTTTGAAGCCACGCTACCTCTTCTGGGTGAGTCTGAGGCTGTTGTACAGAATCCCGCCTCTACTGTTTGTTAATTTCATTCCAGTACCCGAAAATCTTCTGTGCTTGAGTCTATTTCTAGTGATTACTTTATTTATCCATGGGATGGTACAACCCTTTCAAGGAATGGCTCAGAATGCTTTTGACGGTTTCTTGCAACTCCTGCTAATCATCTTGTCTACTGCATCTCTTTATTTTTCTCGAGCAGTGGAGGGCGTTGTAAGAAGAGACATTAATGCTCTCAATACAGAAGTTGACTTCTTGTATGACGTTCAAAATATTGTCACTCCAGTCTTATTTGCAATTGCATTCCTCACGTTTGTCAACATCTTTGTATGGCATGTGGTAGAAACCTTCGATGGGCCCAAGAAATGCGCAATGAAATGGTGGCGCAAAATAAAACTGTGTCATGCAAATGAATTCAAGGAAAATGATGAAGAGATTAAGGTTGGTGCACCTGATGAAGTAAATGAATCTATTGGCAGTCTTCACTCCACGACAGTTGAAGTAACACCCACCACATCCCCTACAGTGGCAACCTTCACAGAGTTACGTGAGCCACTATTGGACGACATTCCCATAGAGATTGTTAACCACAAACCAATGAAAAAACTTTAAGTGCTTTATTGTGTGCAGCTAATATATATGTATAGTGTATGGGTTCATTAGCAGTGTATGAATTGAACAAGTATTAGTCAATAACATGTAAATATTCTAGTAGTGAAATAATATTTAATAAAATATGCCTTAAGCAAGGCATTTCTGAATGAACACAGGGTTGTTATCATCCTACCACAACCATAAAGCAATATACCCAACACAGATGAAACATTTATGGTACAGTTCAAATACATAAAATGAACAGTCATCTCTTGCTGACTATTAGAAATGTCAAGTTTCCAGCTAGGAATTCATTGTTTCCTCCAAGAACACAGAGAAGATCATGTGCTTCACTCCAGGATTTCAATTTGGATGCTGAGCCCTTTCTTCTTTATTTATAGAGTGCTTACGAAAACATGAGTCTTAGAAATTTTAGTCTGAGTGTCTGTTTTTCTCAATCGTATGGACTTCCATCGCTTAAGAACACCTTTGATAGGCTTCGACTTTTCTTCTTTCTTTTCCAACTCAAGACAGTGAGTTTCTTGTACTTTACGTATTTTGGTCATCACCAAATTGACTGCAATCTGGAATACAAGTTCCACATTCTGATCACATGCAGCAGAAATTTCTTTGTATGGACAACACAAATTGTTAGCCACAGAAAGAGCTTCCTCTTCTGAAACTGTTCTTTCAGAAGCTCTCAAGTCCATCTTTGTTCCAACAAGGATCGCAGGAGTGTGTCTATCAACTGCTGTAGATATAATATGTTTGGCATGTTGAAAAGAACCATGATCCTCTACCGAGAAGGCAACTAGAAGTACATCAGAAGAGTGTATATAGTAGTCCAGCTGTTCACTTTCCTAATAAAAAAAAAAATTCGAAGTAAATTCTGAGGAAAACAAACGACAAATGAGTTTGGTTACATACCTGACCAGCCGTATCCAAAATAGCGATTTCTTTTTCTCCTTGGCTCGTCTTAATCGTCGTGTAGTACTCGTCTTCCAAAGTAGGGTCATAATGTTGTAAAAACCTTCCCGTCAACAAGCGTACGATCATAGCAGATTTTCCTACACCAGCTTCCCCAACAACTGAAACCTTCAGAACATTTTCCATCCTTCGAATTTACACCAGTTAAAGTCAGACAGAAAAAAACTGCTGAAATGAGCTAGTCACTGGTTTATATACTGTCAGGGACGCCCACGCATACAGCACCAATTACCTTTTGCACACGTGTGTGCGCCGCATTCCCAGACATCGACTCGCGCGCAACGCAACAGGGAAGTGCTACCTTCCTTGAAATGAACACTAGCTAAAGAAATAAATCAATATTCTTATTTAGGTTTGTAAGATTTATTTTAAAATGTTAGTAATAAATGTTGCATTGATTGCAAATACAATGAATGGTGTAATAAAGAGTTAGTTCACTAACAGAGTATTGGCATAATGAAATATATTAAGTTTGAACTTTTCTCTTTTTCAGTTCAATAGCAGCATCTGCTGACCCATCGGCATCCCTTTTAGTGCCCACTGTGACCGCACCTTCAGCTGATCCAGCATCTTTCTCTGTGTCACCATCCAGTGAGTCCACGCCCAATACAAGGTGGAGCTTCCCAAATGCGATGAGCCTTAGTGCATGCTACAAAAACAGCCACACAGGAAAATTCTTATATTCGATATAGAAGAATGAGTTGACCAGAAATCACAATTAACTCGCAGACACTAAAGTATCAAGTTGACGGAAGTTTCACTTCCTCATTGCTGTACTCGGGACACTTGTGAGAACTCAGTGTCTGCACTTTAGAGAAAGAAACCACCAACTCTGAACATGATGCTGCATAACTAACAATTAACTTGCAGAGCTACAGTTCTCAAAGGACGAGAAACAATTAAACACTTACTACATTCATTACATCACCCACACTATGAGATCCGTCAGCAAAGACTGGATCACATGCCACATTGCACTTGTGTTCATACTAGTCTATCTGACAATAGCACAGGATACTCTACTCTCCAAGCTGACCTGGGCACTCAGAGTGATGTTAGCTCTATCCTGAGCTGTGAGGGCAGCAGCTGCATCCACCAAACCCTTCTCACAAGGGTCAGATAGTCCAGGCCCAGTGGGGAGGAACAGACCTGATGCAACACACTCCATCACACGTCTGAATATGTCCCCCGGCTTTGTAAAGTCAGAATTAGCGGTAACAATACACTTCTGCACCAGGAGCTGGAGGATCTGTAACACACACACACACACTGAAACAATACAGCAGTGGACAGAAAAGATCCATACCCAGGAATCCAGGACACCCCAAGCAGGGACACGCTGACTGATATCTTTAAGCACCCTCATGAGGATGACACAAGATGGGAGATCGTGAGCCATGGCCTATAACATGCATTCACACTGGTAAATCAAACCACACACTTGTTGTAGTGAAGACTGGAGAAGGCACAATATAAATGCCAGTAGTATTGGTTCAGGTTTGCAAGCAGCTGGTGCATATTTTTTTAATTCTTGCCTATTATGCAAACTGGTCCTTACAGCATGCAATACCCTTCAATTGCAATATAATTACTATCAATGGATTCAAGCAACCATAACGTGAAATAACCAGATTGCAAAATAAGAGAAATTAAGTGTATTATTATTATTATATATTTTGAATATGATCTCTCTCCCACACAGGCCATGAGAAGAAAAGCTCTGCACTGACTGTATTTGGAGGAAGTCCTCATGCACGGCACTTTCAACCTGACATGGGACACTGTCCTTGATCAAGTAGACATGCCCAAGTCAAGTGGATTGAGCCTCAAACACTTCCAAGTACAGTGAGTACTCAGCCTTTGCTACTACCCGGCCTGGATACATTTCTTATTGCCTGCTACATGTGGTAGAACAATAGTGTAATGTCATGCAAAGCTTGTTGCAAACCTGGAACCATTTCGTGTGTCTGAGAGCTGCGAGTGCAGCCAGACAACTCTGCCTGTCCAGCACGCCTTGCTCTTCATCAGCTAAAGTAGAGGAAAAAGTGGTTAAAAATAAATATAACCAAATATATTACCAAATGCAAATGTAACTCTAACGATCTAGTTTTGGAGCAAACAATAACAACAGCAACAATAATGTGATTAATAGATCTCAACTTACAAATCAAGCATAGTTATTCTGGATTTACAATACTTAGGATTAAATACAAACAATACACCAACAATAACAAACTAAATAGCTAACAACAGCTTTCTTTTGTGATTAAAAGCTACACAATCCAACATGAACAGTAGGTAACAAAGAGATTCAATTTCCTAATGTTTTGCCAGCTAAACTGGAAGATAAACCACTGCCAGCATCCTAACAAGTGTGACATTTATGAGAAAAAAGCATAAACAATAGCTGCGTGAAAAATTTTGTTCACTGAATTGTATTCAATGCTGTCTAGAATTGCCAACTGAACAGACTGAGCAAAGAAAACAGAAGGAAATCTCACACGTGTACAACATCACACGACTCCAAGTAAGAAAAACACTGATAGAAGGTGAGATATGTAAACAAGTAGCACAAGCCAAAAGAAGCTAAATGAGTTATTCAGTTCCTCAAAAGCAAGAGTGGCCGACAAAAGAAACGTATGCCTCACAAGACAGCATCAAGTGAACAGCAATTAAAACCCCAGAGGAATAGCCCAGCTCACTGGAATTTCTTTCAACTCAACTAGTCAGAGAATCTGCAACTGGCAGCAATTTGTCAACAACACGAAAAAATGTAATCATCTCCAGCTTGTATCATTACAGAGAAGCTCAGCCCATTCCAATCCCACAGAGCCCTATACAATAACTCTCTGCTTAGACGTTCAGTAGTCTCTGCCCGTGCTGTCCCCATTCTTTCTTCTCCTCACCTTTGCCCTGCTCTGCAGTAGGCTCTTCCCTCATGCTGGCTGATGTTAGAGTGACAGTGGCCTGAACTCGATAGTCACTGACCTGAGAGATGACAACCAGGGCTGCCTTATCAACATTAGCACTAACATTGTAGATATTTTCAACTACACCATCCTTTTTCATAATCTACACACACACACACACACACATACACACACACACATACACACACACACAGATTGACCCCATGCCTGCAGGCTACAGATATAAAGCCATACCTCAAATTTGGCAGGGAGCTGGTTAGCGAGGTGAATGAAAAGAGCTCCGTCTGGCTTGCTGGCAGTCATAAGAACCAACTCCACCTCACATTCTCCCTTGAGCATTAGACCCCGGGCAAATGCTCCTACTCTCATCACACCCTTCAGATCCCCTACATGAACATATCAATCACGCAGAACTATGTCCACACACACACACACCTGTAAAACACACAATCTATCTTTACTGTGAATCTAAAGGAGTCTTAACCAATACAAAGTTTCTATTGAAAGAGGAAGCTGGTCATTTTCCAGCAATGGTTCATTTAAGATATTTCACGGTAAGGCAACTGACAGAATCCACATACAGTAGCTACTGAGAATTAACGTCATCAAATCCACTATCATAACTTTTCACCAAGTAATACCAACAGGAAATCAGAATATGTGAACAATTAGCGAGTGAGTGACTAATACACTATCAGGAATGCACGAATTGAGCCAACTGTCAACACATACAGAGCATATTAGTAGCACATGAAGTGTAGTAGGGAAATGGACAACTACCAAATAAATATTTTCATGTGCTGCAGGTTTAGCCATGCTAAATGCCATATGATGCTATATGATGCTAAATGCCATATGATGCTGTTAAAGGTGAATGCACTTGGACTGCAGAGTGCAGCTAAGGATTAAACTTGAGTGTCAATTTACCAACTCAGATTGAACGCTTCCCTTCTGTTATTTGTAGATAGCAAGCTGAAAATAAATGTTTATTTTGAAAATTTGAATGAATTAAACCGTTAAATTATTAATATTGGTAGTGCAGGTAGGCTTGCTCGCTCATCTTTCGTGTAGAAGCACACTGCTTAGCAATGTTGTAACTGAACTTGCACAGTGGGCATCATCAATTACATTTCCATTGCTAGGACTTTGTTCTGCTGTTCCTTGCACAGTATTACTGCAACATTAGCACTACCTACTCAGATCAGCCCATCAGTAGTAAGAGTATACAGAAATCTTAGCTCTCGCTCCCCCTCATCTGACCACCCACATAATTGGAGACCTGGAGACTGCCTGCTTACCCACACAACTGGAGCCACTATCCATAACCACTATCTGAACATGCTTTTAAGGAGACCCTTGTAAAAGCAGTTGGAGCCACCAGAAAGCCAGCCCTACACTGACTGCAGTATTTATGTGCATCCAGCTGAGCAAATAGGGAACATGATCCACTACACTATGCAAACAGTTTTATGGGGAAACCATCAAAGGCGCCAACCCCATGCACTGAGCTAGTATCTTAGCCTTAATTAGTGTCAGACTCTCTGAAGTGGCATATCAGTGCAATAATTTCCCACAGGGTGCTGACCATGTCTCCACTACCACAACTGGCAGTCAGGAAGACGCTCTCTCTCATGGACTAATACAAGACACAGTTCATAGTATAATCAATCAGGAGTGCTCTGTTAGATTTATATCTAATTCTACCCACAGTCTGGGAATTATCAATAAACACATCAAACATACTCATCCTAATCAAACCATCTCATCTCCAAGCCATCAAAGTTAGACTGAGAATGCCGCCTGACCTGACTACAGACAGGCTACAGGATGTGTAGTACACTAGGAGTAAATGTAGCACAAGGGCCTGCAGCTCAGCTGGTCACTTGCCAGTACAATAACATAGCTTCCACTGAAACAAAACCTCCAATCCTATACTAGTTCCTGGACGGGATCCTGCAAACCAGAACTGTTGACAGCATACGTAATTACTACACATAACAAGTCCCAGCCTTGTCGGCATACAATGGAACAACACAACATGAGCCGGATACTGCAGCAGACGATTGTTGTTTCCCATTCATCTGTTTACCAAACCACAGATGAACAAAATCTTTACAACAACTCTGGGTAATCTTGTTTTGTTATTATGATAAGACATAATCAATTTCTCTAAATTGCTTGATTGACCCATGTACACTAGCTCAGCACACACCCCTGCCCCAACGCCAGGTGCGTGACCTTGCTTAGCACATACACATAATTGAACCAAGACTACCAAACATTACAGCTAATTGAACTGGAATGCTGTAATTGAACTACCAAACATATTCAACTAGGATATTACTAACAACATTAATGCTTGCTTGCTTTTCAATTGAAGCAGCACTAGCCACTGTTATAGTAGCATTTCTATGCTGGAAGTCTGATTCTAGAGTGGGTTACCTTGGCTAGTAGGTTTACGCCATTACAATAACTCAACTATGTACTGGTCTTACATATCTTATATAATTGTGTCTACGGGTAACTGTGATACACAACAGATCTTTTTTTCTCTTTCAATTTGGAGCACCAAATACTAGTAATCGTGACAAAAACTATTACGCATGTCATTGCACCAGCCAACTAGGATTATAACAATTCAGACCAAATCGATGCACACACATTCAATATAAAACTGTCAATAATAGAACAGAAAAATCAGTAAACTTACGTTTGGACTCATCCTTGAGGGAAGATTCTCTGTGAAACACATTATCAAATAATATGTAAATTACTGAAACTACTTCTCATCAAGCCTGTGTGTGTGTGTGTGTGTGTGCATGTTATTTGTTACTGGATAATAACCAACTCATACATACTGTTCACTGTTTCTTTATATGCATTCAATCTGTTATAAGTAAATCTGAACAGCATTAATGTCACCCCAAATAATTACTGAGGTATCTAATCTAGCATAAGAATGTCTCCTGCACGCTTTGCTTGAATACCAATTATCATGCCTGAGTATGTACAATGTATATATAAAAATCTAAAAATAAATCTGTGACCAGGTTACTGGCCAAGGCCAGACAAATTAACCAGACCAATGTGTGCTATGCAGTCAGAAACTTTGAAGCATGCAGACAGATTGGTGGCACTGGATAGGACTATGAATACTAACAGCGGCACAGCTGGGAATGCTGGAGCATTGGGAGAGGTAACAGGGTCCATTTACGCCCAACCAAAAAACAAAACAAAACAATATTAGGACATACGCATTGCATTTCTTCTTGAGAAGATCATCAGAAATGATCTTTAATGCCTTCTCTGTGTCTGTCACCACAGCATTCAGTGCTCTCATCTGCAACACACACACACACATCAGCACTACCACACTCAAGACACATGCAAACACTTACTTCTTCATCGGAAGGACATATAGAAGTGTGTTTCTTGAGTACCAACTTGTCATCACGAGGATTGCGTGGCTACAAGTACAATATACGTAATTTAAAAACTTGCTCATGCACACACCAGCCAATTCTGTTTACTAGGGGTATATCATTGGAAAAATAACACAAGATATGTTTAAACAATTCAATGTTGGTTGAAAAAAGATCAAAAGTATTTAAACAATTCAATGTTGGTTGAAAAAAGATCAAAAGATATATTTAAACAATTCAAATGTTAGCTGAAAAAGTATCAGATAAACAAAATATTAGGGAATGAGTAGAAAGGACAGCCGCACTTCCACCAACTTCCTTGCATCTGCCCTACAAGTTGATCATTTCCCATCCATTCTCAATAGAAGCAAGACCATCTAACACATAGAACCCTGTGTCCAGCAACACAGGGAAGTGTACAAGTTCCAAACAAGAAGCCTAACACTCCATTTTGTACCACAACAAAAACTCTTTTATCACAAGGGCAATCCTTACCAGCAAAAACTTTAGTGGGAGAGTAATTATTTCTACAATTTGCCAGTCACTTCCACTTCCCGTACACCAAATAGTGCACGCTCATTCAGAGTTGCCATAGAAACTCTAGCACATACTTCTGGGAAAAGTGACTTAACTTGTAAGGTCACGAAGTTCATTGCAGTGTGGCAGTCAGATAAGAAATATATAAAATCTATTCACACTCACTTCCTAAAGCTAACCCAGTGAGTACCTGATGGAGTTAGTTAGCAGCCCCGCCCTTTCCAACTCCTCCCCCCCACCCCATCCCCTGCCTCTATAACTCACTGTTACTTTAGGCCTTATTTGGCCACCATGTCCTCTGTCCAATGGTTCCTGCCGCCTCATTTCATTCACATGCATGCTGCTTGGCCCCGCCCACCCTCCTCCATCTTCATCAAAGTTGCCCACATTAGAATTGTAGTTGCCACTATAACCTCCTCCTCCCCAGGCCCCACCCCTTCCACGCCTCGTCTTGGCTGCTGTCCTACGAAGCTCCTGGATCATCTCGCGTTGTTTCTTCTTCTTCTCAATCTCTTTTTTCTAAAGAGGAAAGTATAAAGATGTGTTGCACAACATGGCAAACTTGGTCTTACCATAGCTTTGGTGGGTTCCACATAGAGATTAGGGTCGTATTTCTTCTTGTAGTTGAGGCGGTGCCTGCGTCCCTTCACATGCAAGTTCTTGGCAAACTCGTCGTTAAAGAAGCATTCACACAATTCACATTTGAGTGTAGCATGAGGAAACTTGACATCACCTGACACCGCCACTACCAGATGCTCTCCTGTCATGACAGAAACTAAGAGTTAGTAATATAAGGGAGAACTAAGAGATACAAGGTAAAGTGATGTCTTAGCTAACAGACTGAGTAAGCCCACATGTAGACAAGTACTTTACTGATTTCTTTCCTTTCTAATTGTAATACGTACACCCAAAAGTCAAATATAAAAGTTTGTATTGAGAAACTTGTGAATACTACTACAGTTTGTAAGATTACTGCAACAGGTTAAAAAAAAAAACTTGTTGAAAATTATCACAGGCTGTACTAACCACTGCCAATTCACACCATGCCAACATTTTAAACACATGTGTCTGAACCTATACAATAAATCAATTTATTATCCTCCTGACAAACTATCCATCTATCTGGAATTCTGCTCAGAGTAGGCTGCTGAAACTATACAATAATATATCACCATGATGTTTCAGAGTATTGTCTGTACTTATTGCATAGGAATACATACAACATTCCAGAATGACACTAGCTCTTGCTCACACATTTTTCCACCACGATTATCTGGAGCTATGGAATCTAGCCTTCTAGTAAATTGATTTTACCAACAAGTTCCGGCTCTGGTTCATCTTGACTCTCCGTCACGGTCTCTGTAGTAGTATTTCCTTCAGCAGCAGAGTCTGCAGTAGTAGTAGTGGCCTCTGAGGGGGGATACACTTTAACAACACCATCGGCTCCTGAACTGGATGTTGGAGTGGAAGTATTTAAATGCTTACCGCCCACAAATTTAATCCTACAACAAAATGAAAACACAGAAATCTAATATATATATATACTTGAGAAAAATTACCTTCTCTTTGTATAACCAATAGTTTAAAAGAAACTTTTAACAAAATTGTACTACACACCACCTATTCATGTAAAACACCCTAAGCCATATATATAATGTAATATTATACATGTATATATATTACTTCTTGCACAAGTCAGCGTACAATATAGGGAGATATTTCATGAGCATACATACGTATTTTCACGAGCCAAATGTGAGTGAAAGTGCTTATGAAAATGCAAAGTGAGAGTGAAATGTCATCCTTACGTCGTTTTATAATTATACATTGGGGATATTTTTCTAAACATTCAGAGTAAACACAGCCAGACTTACAACAACTCAGTTGTCCAGAACTGCATTAGAGTGTGTTGAAGTGTTCAATATGGGCAAGTGTTGGACACTCACATGATGCAGAAATACACTCAAGAAAATTATCCGATATGTACAATATACTAGTGATGTGCTTGAGCACAAATGGCGAGCGAGCCTAAAACTACACTATTGTTAAACGATTGATTATACCTTCTAACACTCAAGCTACCAAAATATAGTTGAGTTTTTTAATTATGTATATACGGTAAAGGCATTCAATGCCATAGTAACCGCTCCCTCAACTGTTTGAATTGACAAAAAAAGCAACAAAATCAAGTCACGTTATTTAAACTTTTTCTTTGCGATATTCTTAGCAGTAGTTGTAACGCACAATACTTTCACACAACTGAACATACCTACACAAGACTTTACCTTCGATGTTAGTCTAGTGGACAATGAATTTTTAGGAATAAGTAATATGTTACATTTGTGAAGTAGTTAACCATAGGCAAGCCAGTGGGTCAAAGGTGGCAGTGAGCTGGCAGATCTGGCGCAGGCTAGTTACTAACACTACTCCAGTAATTTCCAGCTGCTCATTCAGCTACCACAGCAACTTGACTGCTTTCTCTTGCTTTCTTGCTTGGTTTTATCTAGCCATCCTAATCTTATCACTTGTCTTACTGGCTCCCATAAACTACACCAGGGTTTCTGAGCCTATTCTTTCACAGGATATCTCCATAGCACAGATATCCAAACTGCCTCTGGCCACCTTGAAACTCCAGCTGGACCAGTTCCACTTGCCCCAACAAGTGTCTCCCTTTTGGTTTGCATTCTGCACCATATCTCTTCAACATGGTTGCAGATGCTTTGCACTGGATTTTAGTTAATTACTTTGGCAATTCTAATTTATTCCACTATTTAGACGATGATAAAGCAAATACACGTGAATGTGCTCTAACACTGAATGATATGCTAGGTTTGTGTGATGCTGTGCAGGCTCCATTGAAGCCAGAGAAGGTGATAGGTCCCTCTACTCAGATGATTATTCTTGGTATCGAGTTGGATACCGTCCTTACGCAGGCACGGCTTCCACAGGACAAATTACAGTCACTGTTGGAGGAACTGGAGCTCTTTGTCTCATTGCATCTCACTGACACATCTTGCACCAAACGACAGCTCCTTTCTCTGGTGGGCAAGTTGGCCTTTGCTTGTGAAGTTATCCCTGCTGGTAGGATATTTCTGAGACGGCTTCTTGACTTGGCTCACAGTCACTCCACCATGAACAGCTTGATCTACATCAGTGACGAGGCATTACAGGATGTTCTGTGGTGGAAGAAGTTTGCTTCATCTTGGAATGGTGTGGCGTTCTTCCTTGACCCAACTTGGACCCCAGCATCTGAGTTGCAGCTCTACACTGATGCTTCTGGAACTCTTGGGTTTGGTTGGAATGGCGCATGGTTTAGTCAGCCCTGGCCACCTCATCTGGCTGCCAAACCCATCGAATGGAAGGAGCTGTATGCCATAGTTATAGCTTGTGAAGTCTGGGGCTCTCGCTGGTCAGGGAAGCGAATTTTGTTTCATTGTGACAACCTTGCCATTGTTCGTATCTGGGAGTCGGGGTTGTCGCGTTGTTCAGACCTTATGTACCTCGTGCGAGCTCTTTTCTTCGTGGCCGCACATAATAACTTTAATGTATTGATCTGACATGTCCTGGGTACCAATAACTGTATTGCTGATGCTCTATCTCGATTGCAGCTACCTCGCTTCCGTGCACTGGCCCCCCCGAGGCCAGCCCCTATCCAACACCCATCCCTGCCATCTGACGTTCTACTGACAAGACGGCTCCTTCGCCTCCAGGCCAGGGGTATGGCTCATTCCACCAGGCGCACATATCAAGTTGGCGTATCGGCGTACCGCCGATTCTGCAAGCAATTTAATCTCCCTTCCCTCCCTGCTTCCGAGACGTCCCTTCGTTACTTCTGCGCCCACTTTCACAGTCTGTCTCTCACCGGACTGTGATGGTTTACCTTTCAGGTATTAGGCTGCTTCATATTGAGAATGGGCTTGCTGATCTAACCAAAAATATCCCTCTTCTTCGCTACCTCCTGACAGCCATCAGGAGGTCTAGTGCCCGAAAGCCTCTGCAGAGACACCCTATAACTCCCACTCTCCTCGTCACCCTGAAGACTCAGCTGCACCAGTCTGATCTGGCATCTAGAGACTGGGCAATGTTTTGGGCGGCTTTTACTCTGGCATTTTATGGGTTCCTACGTGCGAGTGAGTATACTTCGCCATCGTCACGCCACTTCAATCCAAGATATCATTTATCATGGTCGAGTATTCAGATTAGGAAGGAGTCCATGATGCAGCTTAGACGATCTAAAACTGACAGATTTGGTCACTCTGTGACGTTGGTCATTGGACCAACAGGAACCTCAACCTGTTCTGTGGCCGCGATGAGAGCCTTCTTGCGTAAAAGGAACCACTCGCGCAACGGACCTTTGTTTGTGCTTCAGTGTGGACGCTTTCTTACACGCCGGAAGGTGTCCTCCATGCTCAGAGTTCTCCTCCATTCCACTGGTGTTGACCCCACTGGATATAGTAGCCACAGTTTTCGCATAGGCGCCGCAACTACGGCTGCTGCTGCTGGTCTTCCTGATCACCTGTCAAAACCTTGGGTCGCTGGAAAAGCAACGCTTACCAGACCTATATTCGCACCTCCCCGGATCTTCTCCGTGGGTCAGCAGCTAGGATCGCTCGCGGTTACTAATGGTAATTGTCTGGAACATGGAACTTGGGGATAATTTGGGGGAGCTCTGGTACCTATTGTTGATACATCGTGACACTGTCATGCTCGATAAGCTACCGAGCTTCGACAATCATAGTCAGTATTATTGCTATATAGCATTACGGGGTACGCCCATTTCTGGCCAGCGGGTTTCTCTGACGCCCGTTACCTGCTCGTTGTCGGCCAGTGGGTTTAGCCTCTCATGCACATTTCCAGCAGACCGCTGGCCAGTGGGTTAGCTCACAGGTAAGTTATGCCAGTCACATATTCGTTGGCTACTGTTGATCTCAATGTGAATTCAACCACATGCAATGCTCCCCCACGTTTTCCCCAAAGTATCCATGCCTGCTTAAAATAAGGCTATTGTTGTTTCATTTGTTATCCATGGTTGCTGGTTAAAGGCTTATAACTATGACAAACAACGTATTAACTTACCACTAACTCCAATAGAAATGGAGCTCCCGTAAGTTTTTGGGCTTTAACTGCACCCGCTAAAGAATTCATAGCGGTAAACAATTCAATTTCTGGTATGATGTGGGTAATGATCGATAAACCGGAAGATTCTGTTTAGTGAAGTTTGGGACGGGGTCGAACATCGAGCTAACACAAAAGTATGGGAGGGTAAAGTACAAAATGACATACGTACGTCCACACATATATAAACAAACATTCCCGATTTTCAATTGTGTTACCCCTGAGAGTGTCTCGCTTGCTCCGCTCGCTCACCAATTATTTATCTAATTCCCCTCTGCTTAGACTTCAGACTGTACTGCAGATTCTATTACATTGACCAATATCTCACTTTGGGCCTGTGATTTTGCTAGACTTGGTGCCATCGGAGGAGGTGGTCGTGGCTACCTTGACTGTGGGAATAGGTTTGCCCAACTTCTTGTGCAAGTTGAGCACTTTGTTGTGTTTAGCTCCTCGAAGATGAGCCTCCAGACCATCCTTACTCGAGCACATCACTTCACAGAGTTCACAGTAGAGGTTAGAGCTAGTCACTGCAGTGTTAGTAGTGATCTTCTGTTGAGCCAGCTTCTTCTTGTGGTTCTTTCCCTCAAGATGAGTCTTGTATGTCTATTGTATGAACACACAATCATTAGATCATTAGAATACTACAAACAATTTGAAACTTTCCCTCCTACGCTCAACTTGTTCAGTCATCTAAAAGAATTTTTTTTTTTCACAACAAGAGAATTTTAACTATATTTTATTGTCAACAAAAGATGACTACAAATAACTACTTGGAAAAGCTGTCTGGAACTAAGAGAAATTCAAATAGGGAGACCTCATCCCAGGTACCCGACATCCGTGGCAGGAGTTGGTCTAGTCATGCACCAGCCTTCATCCACTTTGATCTGCACACACTACCTTCTGCTCCTGGCCTATTCAACCAGCATGCTGTCCTCCATATCACAGTCATGTGATAAACTACTATTCTCAGGTTAGCTCCAGTTAAGACTTGATCTCAGCTACCAATCGTAAAACAAGAGTTGGCTTTCTTCTTCAAATTTTTAATTACAAAGAGTGAATTGTGTAAGTTTCTCTCAGAATCTTATAATGGGAAAGATTGCAAAAATACACTAAGTGTGTGTAATGAGCAAAACAAAGCCCTACATATTCCAGTACACATGTGACAAAACAACAATAACAATCCATCTACTGGAATCCTGCTCAGAGTAGGCTGCTGAAACTAATGGTCACTCTTGGACAGAGCTAATGGTCACTTCTGAACAGAGCTCACTTCTGGACAGAGCTAATGGTCACTTCTGGACAGAGCTAATGGTCACTTCTGGACAGAGCTAATGGTCACTTCTGGACAGAGCTAATGGTCACTACTGGACAGAGCTAATGGTCACTACTGGACAGAGCTAATGGTCACTACTGGACAGAGCTAATGGTCACTTCTGGACAGAGTTAATGGTCACTACTGGACAGAGCTAATGGTCACTACTGGACAGAGCTAATGGTCACTACTGGACAGAGCTAATGGTCACTTCTGGACAGAGCTAATGGTCACTACTGGACAGAGCTAATGGTCACTACTGGACAGAGCTAATGGTCACTACTGGACAGAGCTAATGGTCACTACTGGACAGAGCTAATGGTCACTTCTGGACAGAGCTCACTTCTGGACAGAGCTAATGGTCACTTCTGGACAGAGCTAATGGTCACTACTGGACAGAGCTAATGGTCACTACTGGACAGAGCTAATGGTCACTTCTGAACAGAGCTCACTTCTGGACAGAGCTAATGGTCACTTCTGGACAGAGCTAATGGTCACTACTGGACAGAGCTAATGGTCACTACTGGACAGAGCTAATGGTCAATACTGGACAGAGCTAATGGTCACTTCTGGACAGAGCTAATGGTCACTACTGGACAGAGCTAATGGTCACTACTGGACAGAGCTAATGGTCACTACTGGACAGAGCTAATGGTCACTATGGACAGAGCTAATGGTCACTTCTGGACAGAGCTAATGGTCACTTCTGGACAGAGCTAATGGTCACTACTGGACAGATCTAATGGTCACTACTGGACAGAGCTAATGGTCACTACTGGACAGAGCTAATGGTCACTACTGGACAGAGCTAATAGTCGCACCTCAATTCTATGACAAGCTGATGATTTAGAAGCTTAGCAGAAAAGTTAATTTGTAATTCATCATCCCCACATTGTCGGCGAGCGAGCGAGACACTTACAGGGGTAACACAATCGAAAATCTGGGATGTTTGTTTATTTATTTAGATATATGTATGGACGTATGTATGTCATTTTGTACTTTGACCCTCGCGTTTTTGTGTTAGTTATGTGGTCGACCCCGTCCAAAATTGCACTAAACAGAATCCTCTGGTTTATCGATCAGTACCTGTATCACCCTAGAAATTGAATTGTTTACCGTTTTGAATTCTTTTGCGGGTGCAGTTCAAACTTGACAACTTAAGGGACTTCCATTTCTATTCGAGTTAGTGGTGGTGGTAAGTCAATGCGCTCTTTGTCATGGTTATAAGCTGTGCGCAACAGTATTTACTTGAAAATACATTGTCCACTAGACTACCGCGAAGGTAAGTCTGTGTAGGTGCATGTCCAGTTGTGTCAAAGCATTGTGTGTTACAACCACTACTTAGCTAAAGAATATCACAAAGAAAACATTTAAATAACGTGTATTGTTTTGTTGTTGTTTTTTCCCTTCAATTCAAGCAGTTGCAGAGAGTTGTTACTATGGCACTGAAATCCATTTACCGTGTATGCGAAATTTAAAAACTGGACCTTATTTTCAGTAGCTTCAGTGTTAGAAGTCAATATAAAAATAGTATAGTCTTTAGGCTCGCTCGCCATTTGTGCTCAAGCACATCACTAGTAAGTAGAGCTATGTGCTGTAATGGGAAACTCAATTAGGAATACTATTAGTAGATTACTACTTTAACATCTATTTATTATAATAACTAGTGATGTGCTTCAGCACAAATGGCGAGCAAGCCTGCCTTGTTAGGTTGCATAAAACTACAATATTGTTAGCTATATGATGTATTTTGGTAGCAGACCATTAATTATAGCAAATAAATACAGAACGACTCTCTTACCTTAATTTCCTGAGTAGCGATAACACTGTAGTATCAAGTATAATCCATTCTGACTACTTCTATTACCAGTAACTCCTGAACAAGCTCTCAGCTTAAAAAAAGAAAAAAAGAAAGAAAAAAAGAAAAAAAAAGGCCAGAGATATTTAGTTAACTAATATGGAATTACATACTTATCTCAGCTTCCCCCGAGTAGTTTTAGCTTCTTTAGAAGCCATTCTGACTACCAGTAGCTCTTGACAAACAACACTTAGAAAGCTCCAAAGGAAGGAGAGTTTTAAAATTACACATACATGGTAAAGGGTAGTCAATGCCATAGTAACCACTATCCGCAACTGTTTGAATTGATAACAAAAACAAACAAACAAAAAACAACAACAGATACACTCACTCCCCCCCCCCCCCCCCCCCCCCCCGCCCCACACACACACACACACACACTTACCAAGGCACTTGCAGCACTGATTTTGCACACATCACAGTAGAAGGCCTGAGGATTAGCTGGAGGCGTGTACACTTTCTTGGGCTTGCCATAGGTTTGAATTCCAGAGTTGGTCTTCTGGTTGATGTATTGCTGCACAACTTGCTGCTGTACTGGAGTGAGACTATTGGACACACTGGTAGCAGCCCCTGAGTAGGAGGATGGATATGCTGTAGCAGTGCCCACCATAGGCACAGCACCACCACCAGCAGCAGCACCACCAGCACTCTCATTATCCTTCACTTGTTTGTAGTATGAATTGGTAGAGTAGGTGTTAGCCTGATAGGATGATGCCGGGTAGCTTACGAATTGTGTCACCCTACCACTGGGAGAAGCTGCTGAACGAGCATTGTACACTGAGGCAGTGCTCCCAGAGTACGGAGTGGCCGGACTCTTGGCGGCTTTGTTACTATTATTAGTGGGTGTGGTCGATGCTGCTGCACTCTGACCTGCTTTGGGTTGGTTGTGGTAGGAGGCATAGGGTGATGCCTTGTACGGGATATTGCTGGTGCCAGTGTTGCTGCTGGTGTTGCTGTAGTAGTTAGAGCTGCTATTGCTCCCATAGGAAGATCCAGCAGTGTTATAGGAGGAAGTAGCATTGCCGTATGCAGAGGCAGGACTGCCATACGGTTGGGCAGCACTGCCATAGGATGAGGCCACATTGCCACCTCCAGCTCCACCATGAGGCTGTGATGAATGAGAGGGCATGGCAGTATGGACTTGCTGCTGCTGCTGCTGCTGTGGTTGTGGTTGCTGTCTGTACCCACTGGTATTACTTGCTAGAAAAAACAATACAAAACAAACATAAACATGTTATGGTGAGCGAGCCATACATCCAATTAGAATACAATAATAATAATACTAACACACATATATACTGCTAGCAAGTCATATGGACTAGCCAAGTCAATGACAACTTCTGTATGGTAAAGGGTTTCAATCCCACAGTAACTACTTGTGATTAGTGAGTTTGGAAATAATAGAAAACAGCAGTAAGTTGTGCATGTGATGAGGAGACACAGAGTAGCACGCCACCAGTCTGACAGTGGCCACGAGAAGGCTAGGCTCACATCACCCTATCTTGCCATATACACATGTAGACTGGTCAGTGATATAAACCAGGTGTGAGCACATGTGCAATAAATTCAACAACTAGTTAGCTACTCAATGATACATGAAAAGGTGTAGATTAATTTAGTTCAGCTAAAGTTTATGACGAGCAATGATTTTTCTTAAGGAGGGGAGGGGCCATTGAAAATAAAAGGACAATGTTAGCAGATTTCATATTCTAATAGAATACACTAAGCAGATAGTACTGCCCTCATTTCTCCAACAAAACAGCTAATGACAGCACTATTCTATTGTGTCAATACATTTTGTAAGACGTTTGTTACAATTAATGCACATTTCCACCAGCTCAAGTATCCAAAACTGGCTCGTGTAAATAATTTAGGTACAGAAAACCAAGAATATAATCATCTTTTATAAAGTGTTCTCTTTCTTTGCTACCAGAGCCAACATTCTTGCTCTCTCGAAATAAAGCCCAGCATCAGAATTAACTATCAAGGTATACCCAGTTAGAAAAAGATAAAATGGTAACTTCATTTACATTCTGAATATGAACTTTTTGATCATTCTATGCACAATTGATAAACCAAGAAAGAGAGAGCTCACTATGAACTACTCCCCATAGCATAAATTCTAAGTTTCTCACCTCTCGTGTTCATTAAGCCCTAGTGGCAATACATTGAAGTCAAAGTGGTTAAGTGTAGTTGAGTCATATCTTTAACCATTTCACCAAGTTTATGATGACCAGATTGGCCATGATAATATCTGAATATTTTAATATTTATTTATTTTCATTCAGCAAAAGATAAATTGCTAAAGCAAGTAGAGACAAAATTATCTACTGATGTGCCAAAAAAGATAAACAGAAAAGCTAAAAATTCTGACTTACCGTTACCAATGCTCGCCTACGCAAATGGAATTAAAGACAGATATATATATCCGAAACTCATTAGTATACAGCTTCGCTCATTCTGCTGAATTAAAGTGTAAACACCAACTTACATTTTCCCCCAGTCTTAACTCAGTACTGGTAATGTAAACTAAGCCAACACATCATTTGTACAGTACAAAAACCCTTGTTAGAGTGACGTCTGAGTCTGGCCAGTCAGCAGCCTCTACAGTTCACAGCAGTCTCTACAGTTCACAGTAGCCTCTACAGTTCACAGCAGTCTCTACGGTTCACAGCAGTCTCTACAGTTCACAGTAGCCTCTACAGTTCACAGCAGTCTCTACAGTTCACAGCAGCCTCTACAGTTCACAGCAGCCTCTACAGTTCACAGCAGTCTCTACAGTTCACAGCAGTCTCTACAGTTCACAGCAGTCTCTACAGTTCACAGCAGTCTCTACAGTTCACAGTAGCCTCTACAGTTTACAGCAGTCTCTACAGTTCACAGTAGCCTCTACAGTTCACAGCAGCCGCTACAGTTCACAGCAGTCTCTACAGTTCACAGCAGTCTCTACAGTTCACAGTTCACAGCAGTCTCTACAGTTCACAGCAGTCTCTACAGTTTACAGCAGTCTCTACAGTTCACAGCAGCCTCTACAGTTCACAGCAGTCTCTACAGTTCACAGCAGCCTCTACAGTTCACAGCAGTCTCTACAGTTCACAGCAGTCTCTACAGTTCACAGCAGTCTCTACAGTTCACAGCAGCCTCTACAGTTCACAGCAGCCTCTACAGTTCACAGCAGTCTCTACAGTTCACAGTAGCCTCTACAGTTCTCTACAGTTCACAGCAGCCTCTACAGTTCACAGCAGCCTCTACAGTTCACAGCAGCCTCTACAGTTCACAGCAGCCTCTACAGTTCACAGCAGTCTCTACAGTTCACAGCAGCCTCTACAGTTCACAGCAGTCTCTACAGTTCACAGCAGCCTCTACAGTTCACAGTAGCCTCTACAGTTCACAGCAGTCTCTACAGTTCACAGCAGTCTCTACAGTTCACAGCAGCCTCTACAGTTCACAGCAGCCTCTACAGTTCACAGCAGCCTCTACAGTTCACAGCAGTCTCTACAGTTCACAGCAGCCTCTACAGTTCACAGCAGTCTCTACAGTTCACAGCAGCCTCTACAGTTTCACCAGCATCGCTACAGTTCATCACATCAGCAGTCTCTACATTCATTCACGAGCAGCCTCTAACAGTTCACAAGCATCCTCTACGTTCCCACAGTAGCCTCTAAGTTCAAAGCAGTCTCTACAGTTTCACATCAGCCTCTACAGTTCACAGTAGCCTCTACAGTTCACAGCAGCCTCTACAGTTCACAGCAGCCTCTACAGTTCACAGCAGCCTCTACAGTTCACAGCAGTCTCTACAGTTCACAGCAGCCTCTACAGTTCACAGCAGCCTCTACAGTTCACATCAGTCTCTACAGTTCACAGCAGCCTCTACAGTTCACAGCAGTCTCTACAGTTCACAGCAGCCTCTACAGTTCACAGCAGCCTCTACAGTTCACAGCAGTCTCTACAGTTCACAGCAGCCTCTACAGTTCACAGCAGTCTCTACAGTTCACAGCAGCCTCTACAGTTCACAGTAGCCTCTACAGTTCACAGCAGTCTCTACAGTTCACAGCAGTCTCTACAGTTCACAGCAGTCTCTACAGTTCACAGCAGCCTCTACAGTTCACAGCAGTCTCTACAGTTCACAGCAGCCTCTACAGTTCACAGCAGTCTCTACAGTTTACAGCAGTCTCTACAGTTCACAGTAGCCTCTACAGTTCACAGCAGTCTCTACAGTTCACAGCAGTCTCTATAGTTCACAGCAGTCTCTACAGTTCACAGCAGCCTCTACAGTTCACAGCAGTCTCTACAGTTCACAGCAGCCTCTACAGTTCACGAACTGTAGAGACTAGAGGCTGCTGTGAACTGTAGAGACTGCCACAGTAGCCAGTCTGCCAGCATGGACCGGTTCAGTGAAGCTTATTTTCACGGCTTAGCATTAATTGTCACACCTCGTCTAACCTTTGCTTCCTAGATATTTTTGATTACTTTTATTGTTCTTTTTGCAATTTTACTATTTGTGATTGTATATTACATTGACTTAAATCATTAATTCTGGGCAAAGCTAATTCATTCTACTGCTTAGGTTGTTACCAGAGCTATAGTCCTTCAACTCTTACTATTCATTACTTATCCTTGCCTGGAAGTTACACTAGGGGTTAGATACAGAAATTTTCGCTAAGGAGGGCATTTGCGTTAGAAGGTGGGGCTAGGTAAATACTATCATTGGTAATACCACAATGCATCTATTAGTCTTTAAAACCCTCAGTGCATACGCGCGAGAGGGTTACAGTACTCAGTTTGTCTGTCGTTCTGTCACACAACAAAAAGTGGATCTTGAAGATGACAGCCTCCCGAAGATGAAACAAGCATCAAAATGTTCCACTGGACATTTTAAGTACCTTTAATGTGCCAGAATTTTCGTTTCGCTTATTTTTTTAAAGCTGTTTTTTTTAGGCCGTACGATTGTTGGTAACACCAGTTTACCGCAATGCTTGGAGTTTCCCATTGAAACCACTGGTGAGGCAAAGTCAGTGTAGCCTGTATGTTTCTTTGTAATAGCTAGCTAACACCGAGGGTTTGTACCCTTGCTGCTCCATTTCTGAAGTAATGTCCCCATCACTGTATTGATCCTCATTAACTCAATGCATCACAGTATAACTACTTACTGGGAGACGGAGCTATAGAAGACTGAGGAGCTTGATATGATGAATAGCCCACACTAGGCTGCTGTTGCTGCTGAGGAGTCCCAGCGGACTGGTTCTGGCTATAGCTTGAACGATTAGTGGCAGCTGGACTACTATATCCACCGTAAGTCTGGCCTTGAGGAGCCGCTGTTTGTGTGGCTGCTGCTGGTTGGCCATAGTTGTAAGCCTGATAGCCGTAGCCATACCCATACTGTTGCTGGGCCATAACGTACTCCTAGAACTTCTAACAAAGGCTACGATAAAACACACGTGTAATTGTAAACTACCTTAAATATGCTAACTTACTTCTAGATTACTAATACTTAGTCCACAAATTTCCAGCTGTCTACTATAAAAAATAAATTCAGTCACACGTGCGCGCCAAATTGGAATTAATCGTCATTCTAGAGCCCGCGAATGGGTTTGGTAAAGGGTTTTCTTATTAATAAGCGTTAGAATGGAGAAACTCGAGCAGGAGTATTATTTTATGACATTCTCAATGTAAGATTATAATGTTTCTAAACTAAAATTAAAGTGGAATTTTTTTTAGAGTATTTGAAAAAGTCCCGGAGTTTGCCCTGGATCGTAAACAGTTGAAAAGTATCATATTGCAGTCAGTCCAATCTCTTCATGGCCAAGTGTGTTCATACTTTCCCTCTAACTTAAAAAAAAACAACCCAAAAAACCTTACCTATGATACAAGAGAATGCTTACACCAATTATCAGGGAAGACATACTAGCTCTCTAATAGTACAACTGTTGTTGTAGGTTGGGGCTGCCATCTGTCTGGATATCATCAGGTGTGAATGGAGAGCTCACTCTGTGACTTCTTTGCTACGTCTACCACACAAGTGAGCTTAATACTATCTCTGACTTGCTCTCTGCCTACACAATAACTCACTTATAGGGACTTGGTCAAAGTGTGGAGCGCACTGACTCTTATGGGCAGCTATGGAAACAATCCTTGTTCTGCACAAGTCCATCAAGTGAGTTTGAACACTCACCATTAGTTTGCTCTCCCAAGCACATTAGCTATATGCATGGACATCACCTAAGGAAGCTTTCACTAAAGCACTTGTATGTATGCAGGTATCTGGATCCCTGTTGGCATTGGCTGCAAGCAGCAGAGACAAAGACTCGAAAACAAAAACATGATAAAACTTAATTTCTTAATAATAATAATAATGAACAAATCATGACTGCTATAAGACATTTGGCAATGGGTTTACATGACATTGACACAGCTATAAAAGCACACATCTCAGGTATGAGAAACAAATCTATTGAAATCATTGTATGCACTTTCAAAGTCAAACAACATTTGTCTAGACTGGTCAGTTGTGATCTCGTCACTGGCTTGCATTGCTTTCAACACTTCCAGCCATTTTTGAACTTTCTGCCGGCCTTCAAAATTGGAAGGAAGGGAACTCATTCTGCTGATTGTCTCATAAAGGTCTTTGATATCAGGGTAGAGTTCATCCATTGCACGAATTTCTAGACGCAAGCGGTCCATTACAGTAATAAATAGTGACACTATCTCGAAAATGGACTTGCTAAGATTGCCTTCATCTTTAATAGTGATTGGCCTTCCTTCTTTGATTCTTTCCAAAGCTGCAGGACAGTGGAGCAAATATTTCCTGCTGAATTCTTCCACATCATTAAACTTTTCCTTGATGAGTTTGAAAGCTGCATTAAACTGGACTAAAAGAACATTACACTGTTTTGTGTAGTCCTGAGGACTGACTGCGTCTTTTATGTAAGCCTTTTCTAGAGCCTGAATGGTCTGAATCAATGAATAGACATTGGCCCTATTGTCGAATTCTTCTCGTTGCTGAGCGCTTTCATAGAGTCTCACTTCTTCTGACAATTTCCCAGACTCTGCAGGTGCTCCATATGATCCACTGACTCCTCCAAACATCTGTACACTACCAGAACCAGCCATTATTACCAGCTACGCTTCTCAGGCGATTCTTCTCCGCCCTGTAACAGAAGTCCAGTGTCGCTCACGTGCGCTATCACGTAAACACCGATCCCTCACACCCATAATCGGTAAATTATCGTCACAGCAAAGGCTGCTGTTAGCCATCCCATTACAATGTGTTAATGCTATCGGCGACACCGTATCGTGCGTATAATTTTCGAAGATACTTTACCTTTCATGATTAAATCATCTGGGAGGCCCAAAATACACTCCCAAAAGTATATTACTGAAAGTTTTTGCTTGCATGTCAATCATCTTGCAGGATAATTCAACAGTACCACTCTGGTCCCTTACAAAATACTGCTACAAAATATATAATACATAATACATTATATATATTTAAAAAAAATAAAAATAAAAAACTGTAGGAGAGCAAATAAGCAGCTAAAATGTGGTGTGGTAGGTGATGGTTTCTCTGGCTCCATTAAAATGTGGTGTGGTAGGTGATGGTTTCTCTGGCTCCACTTCAAGTGCAGTGAGACTGGATGTCTGCAACTCTGCGTCCTCTTAACTTGATAGGCAGTTTGTTCCCACGGCAATTAAACATCTATTCAGGTGGCTGTTAATATGAAAGTGATGGACCAATTCAAGTCGTTGCCGGTCCCTTTACAGGCCCTCAGCATGCAGTCTCTGTTGACAACCAGGCTAGATTTGGATGCGCTTGTGTGGTAATCCCAGATCAAAGGCATTCCTGGCTACCACACTCATTTTGTCAGCTAATTGGAACTCTACCATTAAGTCTTGTAGTTAGTGTGGGTGGGACAATTAGTGCCCGCAACAAAGGATAAGGGGTGTGGTTTACCTCCAGCAAGCCACTCTGGCTCTTGGCACTCTTAACGGTGGTTTAAAAAAACGAGCATCCGCCCAGAAGGCATTGGATGTCAATTATCTCAGATAAGATGGTCAATTAACACATTTGTAGCAGCAAAATAATGGAGTCAGTGTTTCTCTCTGATGTGCAGGCAGGCAAACTCAAGGTACCGGAATAGAAGGGTGTGGCACTCGTTGAACAGCGGGGAGTGTGTGTGGTACAAGAATGGGAACAAATACCATTTAATGTACTATTACTGATGGAATAGGACTGGACACATTGTTATGAGAACTGAAATGGAAATTACTTTAATGACTTCAATAAATATTTAGGTTAAGTGCTTTCCAATATGTGTATTTAGGTCAACCCTATCTATTATCATTTTGGAACAAGTTCTCTTCAATTGATTTATATACTTTTGTTTAATAGGCTATGGATTGATACACAGTGACCTTTCTCACACGCCTACTCATTCTCTCCTGTCCATTGAAGTATAACTTGCAGATTAGAAACATGTATTAATTCACATATACATGCATTTATATCCAATTTACAGTACTCAAATTACAGATTTTCAGCTGTATATATATATATATATATATAATGCATATAGACCACAGTCTTCATGTTGGGCCCTCACAGTTAACTATTTCATTACATTCAGCCCCACCTTCCTTTGTTAATTGCATGGAGGCGTATAAACATCTACCATTTCCCTCGTGGTGGGTAGGAATGTTTGACATTTAATGGAGTACAAATGTGTGAACTTAATGAGCTGATCCTTGCTGGTAGCTGGTGAAGACATGGGATGGCGTGCAACTTTGGGAGGTCAGCTGGTGAGCACGCACAATTAGACACATTAGGGAGCTCAAGATCAAAGCATACTAATCTAGTAATGAGTTAATTGTTCGCTGGTGGATGTGTCTTACCCGGAGCTGCCGCTAGCACATCACACACACACACATACTCATGCACATACATACACATAAACATACACATGCACACACATTTTCATTGCATCAGATGAATACACTTACAATAATTGAAATGGTTAACCTCTAATTGTATCAGAAGATGGCAAGTCAGACTTACTGTTTCCTTTTTCATACGTAGAAAATTAATTTAGCAAGCCGCTACTTAAAACTTAGCTTACATGTATGTTTAATAATTAAGCCAAATAGATATTGCAACTATGTGAGATGATAAAATAATATTACACTTGAAATAAACTGATGTAGTTTATAATTAATTCTTGTAATGGTTCTGTGCAACTATAGATGAACGAATCGTGTTGTATGTCAGACCATCTCTGTCACCTCTGTGGCTAGTGGTACCATACCAGTTCAATCTATGTTCTGACATGTCCATAGCCGTGCTACTATGCAAGTGCCTGCCATGAGAGGAGCCATCGTAACCAGTGGATGGACCTCCAGCCAACCTAATTGGCTTATATTACTAACACAAAGAAATGGAGTGATTTCTGGAGAAGTCATAATTCTGTGCAAACCTTGGCAATGGAGCAACAACATCAAATTCTTAATTTGTACAAAGTCAATCTATGAAATTAAGCCAATGAAACCATGCAAAGGAAAGCATACTTGCACATGAGCTGAACAAATTGATACAGCGAGAAGGCAGGATCAATGTCTGCTCCAACAACAGATGAGAAAAGGGAACTTGTGCTCCTTTTTACTGCACAAAGGAAACTAGAGAACAGAGTCATTGCTAAGATATCTGGATCCACTTCAACCACACCTAGCCATGCCACACCCTCTGTGATATGCTACGCCTCTTTCGAGAGCCGACTGGCCGTAGCACAACAGTCAGGGTAAAGGAATAGTGCTAGTGTAGGAACAGTATTGGTATAGGTCCAGCGGCACAGTCAGATGGGTACAGTACTAGGTCCAATGCCACAGTCTTGGTGTAGGTACAGGACTGGTAGGTCCAGTACCATACATGGTATAGGTCCAATGCTGCAGTCATGGTATAGGTACAGGACTGGTAGGTCCAGTACTGGTATAGTGCAGTACCACAGTCATGGTATATGAATTTTAGTACTGGTGGTATAGGGGTACAGTTCACAGTGCCCCACAATCAGGTAAATAGAAACATCCTACATTAAAGCATGCAATGACCTAGTAGGTATATGTGTCTACATATGTGTCGTGTGTACATCTGACATTGGTGTATGAGTGAGTGCATGTACATGCATGTGTGCATCATGCACATGTGTGCATGCGTGTGCATGCGTGTGCATGCGTATTTGAGCATGTCTCTACAAGTGCTAGTCCAACACCAGCTGTTAGTGATAATTACTCATCCCACAGACATTTTACTGCGGCCGGTGTCAATATAATGCACAAACATACATATATCCACACACACGCATGCACGCACACACACGCATGCACGCACACACGCGCATGCACACACACGTGCATGCACACACATGCAAATTCTCTTGCAACCGCTAGTGGTTATGCTCATCTGGTAGAGCCAGGATGCCTGTGCACTCAGCAGGCACTATGAGCCGTTCAAGCAAAGTTCCTGGAGCCAGGCTAGGAACTCGCTGGAGGCCTTTCCTCACAGCAAGTGGTGTGGGCACCCGAAGTCCCACCTGGACCATTGCTGTTTTATGAGAAAAGGCCTTGAATTTGCACCCCAGCAAATGCCAGGTACCCAATCACAGCTGGGTGGACTGGTGGGAGGAAATATATATATATACACTCACACACACACACACACACACACACACGTATATATATATATATACACACACATACATACACACAAAAAAGAATCATAAAATTGAAGCACGGTAACACAAAAACAAAACAAAATATATGAGATGAAGCAAACAACAACAACAACAAAAAGCAAACAGTAGGTAGTATTATACAACATGTACCTGGATACAAAATGCTGAGTATGCCAGTTTATAGCTAGTAAAACTTGAAATTTTATTGTAATTTCTGATATAAGACCTTTTCAGCTAATGTTTGTCTGCTTGCATTCCTGATCCCTGACAACTGGGAGGAGTCACAAGCTGCACCGCTAACAGGCAAATACAAGCAACAGAATGCGAGTACACCACTCCTCCTCCTCTAATTATGCCATACATCAAAGGGAGGTCCTTGGTAACTAGGTGGTCAACTTCTCAGTGCATAATTGTTGCAATATCCTGACATCGTGAATATCATTATTCTAAAGAGACTCTTTGAAGTTATTAATTGTGTTATGTATGGGGGACTAATGATATTCGACTATGGGATGGACTATATCACCAAGGCTAACATCCTCCATGTTAGGTGCTATCTGCAAGTAAGGCATCCAAATAGCATATTATACCAGTTACCTATAACACCTTATCCTATTAATAAACTTCATTACTATGGCTACCTACAGAGGCCACGTTCCAAATTAATATCGCTTACCTAGCCTAAAGGAATCAGGAATCTTGCAAAAGCTTGCAGTATTTGGCAGCAGAAATTATTCATTAGAGTGGGCGGACCAGCTAGGTTTGAGCACACGCCCATTTTCCCGGGCCTCCAGACCTTGTGACCTTGTTTCGGGCAGTATGGCTTCTCCGACGGAGCTATTTCAGGCTACACCAAGGTAACAGTACCTTCGTTTGAAGTTAAAAAATAAACTTTGTCTTTCTAGCTTGAAGAAGGCCGCTTCACTTATTAACCAGTTGGAAAATGCTAAGTTTGGAAAGTTACTAGCCAGAGTATTGCAGAAGCTTCATTTGAAGGTGTGCATTATTTACAGTTTCATGTACATAAAATAAACAAACCTTTTTTTAGAGTGAAAGAGTGTTTACCACCGAAGAAGAAGAGAGATTGCAGAGTGCTCTTGATTTAGAACCAAAGGAGCTTGAATTGATTCTTACTACTAGTACATTTATCCTCCAACAAGCTGCGTACCATTTGGTGAAGCCAGCAGTCTTTCAGCCTCAGCTTGCCTCTCTGGGTCTAGATGAAGACAAAGTAAGGGCAAGTTACAGCTTAACTGTAGTAATGCTATATCTTCTGTAACTTTGTTCCACTGGTTAATTCTGATGGAGTGCAGACAACCTGGAGGAGGAGGAGGGTGGTTAGTTTTAAGGGAACGAAAAGACGCGTAGAATTTTGAAGATGGTGAACATTAAGCCCTTCAATGTAGTGACAAATTGAAGTTTTTAAATTACCCATTTTGTTATTGTATTTTTTTTATTTCAAAGGACACGATGTGCCGAAGGTGTGAACACTCAGCGGTAATGTACACTAGTTAGCTATGACAAATTATTTCTCAGACCAAAAGAGTAATTGTTTAAGTGTACCTAATCAGGTTTCAACATTTCAATATATAGTTCATGCAGTGAAACAGAATATGTCCTCGTAAGAGAGGCGAAACAAGCAATGGACAGTCATAACTCATATCACTAATTTCAGCATTCGGTAAACTCTCGGCGTTATCACGAGGTATTGCCCACATTCTAATGACGTGATAATTAGGGGCATTACCCACAACAGTTTACTATTGTACAACCAAAGAAGTGACTATCTTTTTCTGGAAAACAAGTCGGAATATAAAAGTTTGGCACATTCTGTTAAATAGTTTGATGCCTCTCTCTTTCAATGCTTGGGATGCCACTGTCTTCAAGATCCACTGTGAACGACTGACTGACGGACTAAGTGAGTACGATGACTTGCACGTGCGCTGAGGCTACTGGAACATTGACGCTATTTAATGCTAGCTATTTCACTGAATTTTCATACGATCGACTCGAAGCCTGGTGTACAGCAGTTGGAAAAACAGTCACCAATACTAAAATTGGCTGTGTCAACAGAAAATACTGCTGTAATTATTATTATTTTAGTCGAGAATGTGGATATTATATAGTAACCACTTTATGCGAGTGGCTGGAGTTGATGACTTGTCAGAACCACTAGAAGTACACATTTTCCTGCAGAGTATTCCAAACACTTCATCTAAAATGATAACTGCTATGGGTACATACTGCTCATGCACAAACTCTGTTCATCTCATGGGGCAGTTCAAGGCAAACTATAATTCCTGTCGTAAGACAGTTTCTTTATAATTAGTTCTGAAGTTGGAAAATTTCATGGCATTTCTTTTTTTGGCATTTCTTGACTTGCAATGATGGTGTGTGTGTGTATGGTGTGTGTGTATGTGCAGGTCCGTGTGTTCTTGCAAGCATGGACATCACAGGGGAAAGTAATGGTAGAAAAGTTGCGCTCAAGTTCCTTCTACCCAAAGCAGGTTAGAAACTATAATAGTTGGTTTAGAAAGGGTGGTGACATGTCTGAGAGACTGGTGCGGTGTGTGTGGTGACATGTTTGAGAGACTGGTGCGGTATGTGTGGTGACATGTCTGAGACTGGTGCGGTGTGTGTGGTGACATGTCTGAGAGACTGGTGCGGTGTGTGTGGTGACATGTTTGAGAGACTGGTGCGGTGTGTGTGGTGACATGTCTGAGAGACTGGTGCGGTGTGTGTGGTGACATGTCTGAGAGACTGGTGCGGTGTGTGTGGTGACATGTTTGAGAGACTGGTGCGGTGGGTGTGGTGACATGTCTGAGAGACTGGTGCGGTGTGTGTGGTGACATGTCTGAGAGACTGGTGTGTGTGGTGACATGTCTGAGAGACTGGTGCGGTGTGTGTGGTGACATGTCTGAGAGACTGGTGCGGTGTGGGTGGTGACATGTCTGAGAGACTGGTGCGGTGTGTGTGGTGACATGTTTGAGAGACTGGTGCGGTATGTGTGGTGACATGTCTGAGACTGGTGCGGTGTGTGTGGTGACATGTCTGAGAGACTGGTGCGGTGTGTGTGGTGACATGTTTGAGAGACTGGTGCGGTGTGTGTGGTGACATGTCTGAGAGACTGGTGCGGTGTGTGTGGTGACATGTCTGAGAGACTGGTGCGGTGTGTGTGGTGACATGTTTGAGAGACTGGTGCGGTGGGTGTGGTGACATGTCTGAGAGACTGGTGCGGTGTGTGTGGTGACATGTCTGAGAGACTGGTGTGTGTGGTGACATGTCTGAGAGACTGGTGCGGTGTGTGTGGTGACATGTCTGAGAGACTGGTGCGGTGTGTGTGGTGACATGTTTGAGAGACTGGTGCGGTGTGTGTGGTGACATGTCTGAGAGACTGGTGCGGTGTGTGTGGTGACATGTCTGAGACTGGTGCGGTGTGTGTGGTGACATGTCTGAGAGACTGGTGCGGTGTGTGTGGTGACATGTCGAACTGGTGTCGGTGTGTGTGGTACCATGTCTGAGAACTGGGCGTCTGTGTGTTGACAGTCTGATAGACTGGTGCGGGGTGTGGTGACAGTTCTGATATACTGTTGCGGTGTGTTTGGTGACATGTCTGGACTGTGTGCTGGTTGTGTGGTGACATGTCTGAGAGAACTGGGTGGGCTTTGTGTGGTGACTGTCGCGAGACTGGTGCGTTTATGTGTGGTTACATGTCTGAGAGACTGGTTGCGGTGTGTGTGGTGACATGTCTGAGAGACTGGTGCGGTGTGTGTGGTGACATGTCTGAGAGACTGGTGCGGTGTGTGTGGTGACATGTCTGAGAGACTGGTGCGGTGTGTGTGGTGACATGTCTGAGAGACTGGTGCGGTGTGTGTGGTGACATGTCTGAGAGACTGGTGCGGTGTGTGTGGTGACATGTCTGAGAGACTGGTGCGGTGGGTGTGGGTGTAGCTTCCAAGATGCCTATAAACAGCAATTACATTTCAATTAGTGTTCCCTTGCATGATCCTGGTCTCCCTTGCCCCCCCCCCCCCCCCCCCCCCTGGTGACACTGGGCATTGTTTGTAGTGGCTATCAGTTGCACGTGCTGATGGAGAGAGAGAGGGAGAAAGTTGTTTTAGAGCTTCCCCAACTCTGTGTGTGTGTGTGTTGGTGAAATTAATATGATTTGTGTACCACTTGCAGTTAGAGGAGTTGAATTGGAGACTTAATCTAACTATGGCACAGTCTGGTCGATCCAAGTTGAAACAACCAGATGCAATGCTCGAGTTTGTTGTCAAGGAGGGACAGGTAAGGGATGTCAGAGTTATGAACATTTACTGATTAGTGCTGTCACATATTGGTAGGATACTGAGAAAGTGCACCTCGACTTCACTCATGAGCAACTCTTTGATTTCTACAGCAAGGTGAGCATGTGGAACTCCATCTTGTGAACTCACTTGGCCATGCACTCATCTCTCTCTCTTTCTGTAGCTGGAGAAGATTCAAGAACAGCTGGACACTCTAACTTGAGTCTATTCTCTCTCAGTGGAACTATTTTAAAATTTTCACTTCAAAATTGCTCCTGTTTTTTTAAAATACAAAATGTAAACAAATACTAGTTTCAGGTGTTGATGAAGTTGTGTGCATGCAGCTGCAGTGAAGGGCACTGGATTGCCTCAGCGTAAGCAGTGAGAAGTTGTGCCTTGTCTGAAGTTATTAATGGAGTCATGGCTGCCTGGCAAGCCTTCACCAGTGGAGGGAGACGGTATCTCTCTGCCAGCACCCAGCACACTGCATAGCTTTCTACTAGCAGTCCATCACCACCACCTAGTAGAGAACAACAGAACAGAGGTGTAACTGGAGGGGATAATCAAGCCATCTTACAACTGGTAGTGGGAACAGACATGTCACATGGTCAACCACATGCATAGCCTGACTGTACATGTTAAGTTGACCTCTAGTGGTCATCAAGGACATGGTCTAGATCTAACCAGTTGGCTGATTTATCACTGGATACTCTCATTTCTTGTCTGCACTTACTTGTAGTGACAGAGTTTGTCAGAAGTGAATTGGTGTAGAGGAAGTGCAGGAATAATTTGAAGCCATTATAGTGTCCACCATGAATGTGAACAATATGTGCCAGGTGCGGAGACAGCCGTGTGTGCTGTGGGAAAGAGGGGCGGGGTTGGTGAGACAATAGCCCAGGCTGCAGGTTTAGGTGCAGATGATAAATGGAAAGAGTAGTGAGACTGGAAGAACAAGAGTAACTAGGTGTGACTTCCTCGTTAGAGCTGGGACCACTCGGCGTTACTCGTGCCATTACCAGGTGCACTGTTGCCCCAGAATCCACTCCACACTGCTGCAGAGTGCAACTGTCTTGGAGCTCCTGCTGTCTGAACACAAGCTTCTGCTGCTCCATTTTCAAACTCAGCCTCAAATAAATCTTCTCTTTCAAGTCTCTCACTAGCTCTTGCTCCCTCACAAAGAACTGCATCATCTGCCCACTCAGACTGGACACTTTCACTGGAAACACATCTACAGTTTGAGTAGAATATTTACATAGCCTGTCTGATAGCTCAACCAACCTTCAGAATTGTAGAGAACTGGTGTTAAATTGAGACATTGGCTAACCAGGATAGCTCTACATGAGAAGATTACTTCTCCTTGATCAAATAAGAAGACAGTGTCATTAGCCACATGTGCACTGTAATCAAATGTCTTCAAAAGTCTGCCCACAACCTCTGACAATTAATTAATGAATTAATGAATAGGTCACATCACGGCCAGTTAGTAGTAGACACGCTTACCTCGGCCTGCAGAGATTTCAGCCCCGCCCCCTACTTTTTGCAGGTCGGTGGTACCGGTAGTCTGTAGTTGTACATCTTGACTGTCAGAGCTTGAGGAGTCCACATTTGTATTGATAGCTCCACCATATGGCGATATCGAATCTATAACTTTTGAATCTTTAGTTTTGTACGTGACGGTTTCTTTATCTGTTCGTTGGATCTTTTTAACGTAAACTGCTCTAGTAGTTTCTGTGACGGGACCCGGGTTAAAACCGCACTCTTTGAGCGCTCTGTAGAGCTCATCGTTGCTCCAGAGGCTTAAATCTGTCCCAGTCCCAACATTCATTCTCTATGGGGGGGCCGCCGGTTGGTACGAAAAGGAAATGACATGACATGACGATTGGCCCCGCCTACCAACAGCGTTGACAGCGGAACAAAGTAGCGCCTTAGTCAGCATAATAGTTAGCTGTGACTACTGTTTTGAACTTGATTAGTTTTTAGTTTGCTGGCTTTATTTCTTGAAGATAAAGTGCTGCTTGAAGTAGTTACCTGAGAGGTAATCTACTGGTTTTCCAGTCGCTCTGCGCTTGGTACGTACTTGCTGTGTTCTTGTATTCTTTGTTACTCATCATGTTCATTCCTTGCCAGCTCTTAGTCTGGACTCTTAGGTGTAAAGAACTTGGACTAAACGACATAGACTCTCTAAAAGAAGCTTCTATACAATAGTAAGTAGTGAAGATATCTCGTGTTGGCAGAAAATAAATCTTAGCCATCTGCAAGCAGTTATATATATATATTATATTTAATTTTGTTCGTTATTACGTGGGCATGGGTATATTGCCTTGACTTGAGCAAGCTTGGTAAGGCTTCATTGGGCATGGTTCTGGTCCATGATTGTAGGGGTGTAAGGCTACTGTTTGCTTTAGTTATTTTCAATAATAACAAGAGCATGTTACTTGCTAGAATTTCTCGTAACACAGGCTGGTAACATGTGTTCGGTATTTCAAGTAGCAAATACCTACTGTTAGCTTTATAACTACTGTAATCCAATTGTTGTGAGTCTCTTTGTGTGTATATGTGTTTGTTTGTTTGTTTGTGTGTGTGTGTGTGTGCATTTGAGAGGTGGTAAAAAATGAAGCTTGTAAGTGTAGATTGTTGGATTCAGTTCTCTGGGTAGCTGGAATAGTGCAAACATTACTCTCACAGCGGACACAGCTGCTGGGTAATTATGGCGACAAAGATGAGGTTATTTTTTTGTCACATTCTTTGCTGATATGCAGCTGTGCAGTTTGTGTGTGCACATGTTTGAGAGAGTTTATTATTCCATGTGCAATGGTAAAAACTTGTGTTTTCTAAACTTGGTATTGTTGGTTGTGTCATAGTATGTGTGTGTGCGCATGCAGATAGTATTTTCCTTTGTCATGGCAAGAGTGAGTGAGTAAGTGTGTGTTAAAGTGGGTGGGTGTGTATGCATGTGTGTGAACAGAACAGCTAATTGGAGAGTGTTTCTGAGGTCACGGTGCATAGTTGTGCAGCCTTGAGTTAGTCAGTTGAGGTTGAGTGAGGGGAGGAGAAGGGAGGGAAGGGGACACTGTCTCTCCTAGGAATCATTACACCTATCAAATACACGTGTTATGCTTCAACTGGCACACACACACACACACACACAGAGGGATTACATAATGGACGATAGCTACGGAATAAGAGAATAAGGAGGAAAATATTTTCCGTAGTCTCTTGCATAATCTTAAATTTCATTTTTGCTCCACCTTGCCCCTTGTTATTATTTAACGCCATTGGTAGATACACTTGGTACTGCACTGAGGCGTGATGTATGGAAGGAGGTACTGCCCCTTGCATGTTAGTGTCTATAGGTCCAGATGTGAGTGTAGTGTGTTCACTGGTGAGCTGGTGACAGCTGGCATCACATGATCTCATGTGGTATCCAGTTAGCTTTGCAGTTGAAGTCACATGCTCGGCATGTGATGTCCAGTTATCCATCCATATTAATGAAGTTTTGATGGATTGATTCTTTACTATATTAGAACACATTAAATGCTACAACAAATTTGTTTATATAATTAGTGTATTCAATTGGTTGCTAATAACTTCCTTGTTCTCTGTGTGGTTGTGTAGTATGCAGTCTTTTATCTCATCAGCTTTCTCTCATAATATCGACATCATAGCCCACCTTCTTGAGTATCGTAGAACATGCATTCTCTTCTCTCACAGCGTTCTCTAACTCCATCTTTTTAGAGGGTTCTCTTGATCCATCTCAGCATTCTCTTAGTCCATGTCTCACAGCATTCTCTTAGTCCATCTCTCACAGCATTCTCTTAGTCCACATTCTCTTAGTCCATCTCTCACAGCATTCTCTTAGTCCACATTCTCTTAGTCCATGTCTCACAGCATTCTCTTAGTCCATCTCTCACAGCATTCTCTTAGTCCATGTCTCACAGCATTCTCTTAGTCCACATTCTCTTAGTCCATGTCTCACAGCATTCTCTTAGTCCATGTCTCACAGCATTCTCTTAGTCCACATTCTCTTAGTCCATGTCTCACAGCATTCTCTTAGTCCATGTCTCACAGCATTCTCTTAGTCCATCTCTCACAGCATTCTCTTAGTCCATCTCTCACAGCATTCTCTTAGTCCATCTCTCACAGCATTCTCTTAGTCCATCTCTGACAGCATTCTCTTAGTCCATCTCTCACAGCATTCTCTTAGTCCATCTCTGACAGCATTCTCTTAGTCCATCTCTCACAGCATTCTCTTAGTCCATCTCTCACAGCATTCTCTTAGTCCATCTCTCACAGCATTCTCTTAGTCCATCTCTCACAGCATTCTCTTAGTCCATCTCTCACAGCATTCTCTTAGTCCATCTCTCACAGCATTCTCTTAGTCCATGTCTCACAGCATTCTCTTAGTCCATGTCTCACAGCATTCTCTTAGTCCATCTCTCACAGCATTCTCTTAGTCCATGTCTCACAGCATTCTCTTAGTCCATCTCTCACAGCATTCTCTTAGTCCATCTCTCACAGCATTCTCTTAGTCCACATTCTCTTAGTCCATCTCTCACAGCATTCTCTTAGTCCATCTCTCACAGCATTCTCTTAGTCCACATTCTCTTAGTCCATGTCTCACAGCATTCTCTTAGTCCATCTCTCACAGCATTCTCTTAGTCCATGTCTCACAGCATTCTCTTAGTCCACATTCTCTTAGTCCATGTCTCACAGCATTCTCTTAGTCCATGTCTCACAGCATTCTCTTAGTCCACATTCTCTTAGTCCATGTCTCACAGCATTCTCTTAGTCCATGTCTCACAGCATTCTCTTAGTCCATCTCTCACAGCATTCTCTTAGTCCATCTCTCACAGCATTCTCTTAGTCCATCTCTCACAGCATTCTCTTAGTCCATCTCTGACAGCATTCTCTTAGTCCATCTCTCACAGCATTCTCTTAGTCCATCTCTCACAGCATTCTCTTAGTCCATCTCTCACAGCATTCTCTTAGTCCATCTCTCACAGCATTCTCTTAGTCCATCTCTGACAGCATTCTCTTAGTCCATGTCTCACAGCATTCTCTTAGTCCATCTCTCACAGCATTCTCTTAGTCCATCTCTCACAGCATTCTCTTAGTCCATCTCTCACAGCATTCTCTTAGTCCATGTCTCACAGCATTCTCTTAGTCCATCTCTCACAGCATTCTCTTAGTCCATCTCTCACAGCATTCTCTTAGTCCATGTCTCACAGCATTCTCTTAGTCCATCTCTGACAGCATTCTCTTAGTCCATGTCTCACAGCATTCTCTTAGTCCATCTCTCACAGCATTCTCTTAGTCCATCTCTCACAGCATTCTCTTAGTCCATCTCTCACAGCATTCTCTTAGTCCATCTCTGACAGCATTCTCTTAGTCCATCTCTCACAGCATTCTCTTAGTCCATCTCTGACAGCATTCTCTTAGTCCATCTCTCACAGCATTCTCTTAGTCCATCTCTCACAGCATTCTCTTAGTCCATCTCTGACAGCATTCTCTTAGTCCATCTCTCACAGCATTCTCTTAGTCCATCTCTCACAGCATTCTCTTAGTCCATCTCTGACAGCATTCTCTTAGTCCATGTCTCACAGCATTCTCTTAGTCCATCTCTCACAGCATTCTCTTAGTCCATCTCTTATCTTCCTCCAGGGCATATTCTTGATTCATGTAAACTGAGTCCAGTGGCAAGCATTCCAGTGGAACTTGTAATGCTGACTTTATGAAGAGTGATAGATTGCACAATGTAGTATTGCTGTGATCAAGCACATACAGTCGGGTTGTCCGTTGAGAGGCAATGAACGGTATGTGGTTCAACAATAAACACAGTTCCTTAGTGTACTAAGGTGTGAAATGGTGTGAATGTGAAGCATTAGTGACTCATCCTGAAACCATTACCAGAGATTGGGGCTAATGCTGACAGAGACATGGAAGTTCATCTCTGCTTTCTAGGATCTAACAAGTGTGCATGTGTGTAGGTGTGTGTGTGTGTGTGTTATTTGTTCATATATTTCTGCGAGTCTGTTGTTACGGGTGATTTCATCAGTTGGTATAGAGAAGGTAGTGATGTGAAATGAACTGCTGATGACCTGTGTCAGTGCATGGAGAGGTGAAGTACATGTCTGTCAACATGTGAGGGGATTGATTAATATGTTTCTCCATGGAAAGACATGGTCAGAAGCTTCATTTGAAATTACCTGTGTTAGCTAGTGGGGGTGTGGCAGCTGCTATGGATTGACTCACAAGCTACTTGTGTTATGTACTTGAGGATGCTGGGACATAGAAATGTATGGGCCTACAGTAATGACAACTCAGGAATCTTGCCCCCCCCCCCCCCCCCCCCCCTCCCTCCCAAAAAAAAACAAAAAACAGTAGAACGTTTTTAAAGGCAAGTAACTCAAGCAGTGGATGAAGATCAGCTTGCCAGCACTAGCAGTGTTATGTTGCTGGAGTTGTCATTATAATATTCTAATCACTTAACAAACGAGTCCTCAGTGGTTCAGTTAGCCATAACTCTACAAACAGCAAGGATAAAGTTAAACCCTAGTGTCTACATACATACATGCATACATACATACATACATGCATACATACATACATACACACATACACACACATACATACACACATACATACATACATATGGAATATGATAGTTATCCATTGATGTAATAACATACTTTTCACTTTCTCTGAAGGTTCATTTCAGTCTCACTTTCCTTTTCTACCATTTCACTGTGTGTGTATGTGTGTGTGTGTGTGTGTGTTGGTTGGAGAGTGTAGGGCGAGATATTTCAAAGTGACAGAAATTATGTGAGAATTTTGGTAAAATGTCAAAGAGAATTAAAGACAACAGTAAACTTGGAATGCGAATAATAATTTATTAGTAGTAAAATTTAGAAATTCGCTTTAGCAGTATTATATTGTCTTCATCATCGTGCAGTAGTCCTTAAGACTGTTTTCTAAATGATGGCAACTTTAAGTACATTGTTTCAGTTTTCGGCTATATATGAGAAGGTTATTGTCCCAAGGGTATTACAGATTGCAATACGCTTTCTTTGTTATACATTGAACCGATAATAAAGATGTGCATTAATAGAACTAATATAAACAGCTAACCTGTCTGAACTCCATAGTCTATACTAGCTTGTCTTACTGATTCAAAGAGAGACTCAGGCTAAAATTTGCTTGGATCATACTAAGCTTCATGAATGTCCCTTACCTGTTGTGAAGATTGTGTGTGACCCTTGTACTGTAATCAAGATATCACTTCCAGGGATTCATACAGGATTTTTCGCTGGGGGGGGGGGGATTTTGTGGAGCCAAAAAACTGACAAGGAGGGCATTAAAGCTTCATAATTAATGTCTTAAAGTGAAAAGACTAGAACTAGTAAGTGTCAATTTTGAAGGTGTTGGACATTTTTACACAAACTAACCTCTGAGTAAAAAAAATTTAGGGGGGGAGGGAAAACTGAATGTGGGGGGGGAGGGGGAATCCCAGGGCTCCCATAGTCTGTATGAAACCCAGATTTCACCGAATTGTTGTTATGAATCACCTTAGGGATGGAAAAAATGAACAGTGACCAGTGGTCCTGACAGACAGAGGCTAGAGCTGAGCTGGCCTCTTACCAGCAGTGGTTGATATTACAGGCAGCTAGACTATTTAATAGAACTAGCTACCCTGATAGCTAGCCAGGTGTAGCAACTTTCAGAGAATTTATTTCAGTAGAATAAAACCATAATATTTCGGCTTGTGGAGCCTCTTCTAGTGGTTACTGAACTGAATGAGGGTGACTGAACAAGGAACTTTATATAAACAGATGATACAAAACATGAGATCATTGTGTGGCATAGCCCCTGGGAATGTTAGTTGGTGTTGGACAATTTCTGTGCCGACATGCCCTACTTGGGAGGTGTGAAGGTGTAGTCATAATTGAGACAATTATTTAGTGGCAGTCATTCTCGAGGGGTCTCTCCTGCCTCCAAGGCCCCCTGAGAATGAATTAATTGTCTCAATTACGACTACACCTTCACACCTCTCAAGTACAACTCACATGTCACAGAAATTGTCCAACATCAACTAACATTCCCAAGGGGCTATGCCACATGATCTCATGTTCTGTATCATCTGTTTATATAAAGTTCCTTGTTCAGTCACCCTCATTCAGTTCAGTAACCACTAGAAGGCTCCACAAGTTGAAATATTATGGTTTTATTCTACTGAAATAAATTCTCTGAAAGTTGCTACACCTGGCTAGTTATCAGGGTAGCTAGTTCTATTAAATAGTCTAGCTGCCTGTAATATCATGATCTCTTACCAGTGACCAGTGGTCCTGACAGACAGAGGCTACAGCTGAGACTGATCTCTTACCAGTGACCAGTGGTCCTGACAGACAGAGGCTACAGCTGAGACTGATCTCTTACCAGTGACCAGTGACCAGTGGTCCTGACAGACAGAGGCTACAGCTGAGACTGATCTCTTACCAGTGACCAGTGGTCCTGACATGAATGTCCTAATATGAAATATAATGTATCACTAGAGAGCAGTTCTGCTGCTCTGTGTAGCTTCTAAGTACATATATTTAGTTCAGCTACTAAATGTTTCCCATAGGAAATACAAACAAGATATAATTTAGGGGATTCTATTGCATCTAAAATCCTTCTTTGAGTGCGTACACTTCTAATACAATGAGTATTTGCTAAATATAATATTTATCCCCGATGTAATGAGAAATGGCTTAGGTGTGTTTAGAGTGTAGGGGTAGGGCTTGAAGCCTGTTTCCAACTAGTTCTATTTGTGTAGTGCATGATTAGGAGATTTAAAAAAATTAAAAATATGAGCCCATCTAGATCAGACAGCATGTTGACAGTTTTAAGCATTTAGTTGGAGTCTGAGGCAACCATTAGCCTTGATGTCGTACGCAGCAACCATTAGCCTTGATGTCGTATGCAGCACTTGTTTTACTTCACCGTATTTTATTTGTTAGTGTGTACCATATTTTATTTGAAGATATAATAGCATGTGAAACTGTGGTATTAATAGCACGGTTGGCGTGATAAAATTAAGAAATCATTATATTTTCATCTAAGGAATCACCCACTCTGATTCTGCCATTATTCATACTTTTCTTTCTGTTGCTAAATAGCATTGTCTAGGAATGTTGCTGCAAGTATTGTGAGAGAGAGAGATTGCCGTGACCAATCAGATCACCATTTCATTTGTCCACTGCTGTCGTAGTTCAAAATAGTACCACACGTGTTTGTATTTAGTTTTGTTTGGTAGTGTGTACCATATTATTTTAGCTGATGTAAGATATTTCTCTAGGTCAACTGCATGTAATTCACGTTTGCCTTTATTATGTTATATATACACGTTAGATTTGGATACCGTGAATCTGCTGCATTTAGAAATGTGTAGTCTCATGAGGCCAAAAACATCGCCGGTTCTCAATATCATAATCTAACTGCTTTACACTCTTTTGTTCTATTTTCTCTGAATGTAATCCACAAACCCTATGTTTACCTGTATATGCATTGCATCTTTTCTTTTGAGTCAGAATTGCCTAGAGCTAAAATTTACAACACCAGTTCTTCAAGCTCTACGACTAGCACTTTACTATTATTAACTTAGCGTGCATGCGTGAGAGGGTTATAGTAGTCATCCTGTCAGTTGGTCTGTCTGTCATGTTCTGATTTTGGAGATTACACACAATTAACCGTAAATTTAGATAAGAATTTATGTTACTTTTTTTTAACTTTCAGGCTGATATTTTGAGAAAGCGGGAAGCTGTCAGATCTGCGTAGGTACTAGATTTTGTGGTTTACGCCCCCTATTGTCACGTTGCAATCACGTGAGCAAATAATTTCTTGCTGCCCATGGTAGTTTTGCTGTATGCCGAAAAGTTAGCCAAGTGCTGGAATTGGAGTTTCGTGTTGAAACTTTATACAGTTGAGTGTCCCTTGCATGCTTAGCTCATGAAGACAGCATTACATCTGCCGTTTATATTGCTCTAGTTATATTTATACCTGATTAGGAATAGCTTAATAAATTATTCTTTTGGTCTGAGAAATGATTACGTAATAGCTAAAAGGGTTCACACCTTTGGTGCTTCATATTGTATTGTAAATTGAACTGTGCCCAATAATTGTTGCCCCTTAAAATGCATTAAAGTAAATAGGAATTTACTGGGGCAGTGTTTTCCTGTATCACCTGTGTTGTGTTCTTGGTTGGGTGATTACATGGGGTTAATATGTCCCCCTCCCCCCCAAAGTTAAAACTTAGTTCAGGGTGGGGGGCAGAAGAATAGGGGAGAGGGGGGAGGGGGGAGCTGAAAAATCACAGAGTTATTGAAGGAAGAATTCGTTGGTAGAAGCATTTGATAATTGTAGGCAGGTTCAGCAATCATTACTTGTATCCTTGCAGTGGCTGATGGAGGAGGAGAGTTCAGCTCCCAATCTGTGAGTTTGAAGGTACAGAAGAAGATTCTTGGCAAGTTCTCCAATAAGACACTAGCTAAGCAATTCATTGATGATGACTTTGGTAAGTTGCTGGATCTTCTCCACAATATCCTGAGAGAGGAATTGCCTGACAAGAAGAAAGCAGACAAGGTAGTGAAGAACATGATCAAAATGGTGGTGAAGATTGGTCTTCTGTATAAGAATCGGCAGTTCAATGATGAAGAGATCAGGCAGGGCATCATGCTCCGTTCTAAACTCAGGAAAGCTGCTCTCACAGTCATCAGTTTCCATGAAGTAGCCTTCACTTACGACCGAGGCTTCTTGGTCCAGACCATGAGTGAGTGCGGGGATATTCTTCACAAGCTAGTGAAAAGACATCTGTCAGAGAAATCCCATGCCAGAATCAGCATGATCATCAGCAACTTCAGCAGCGAGGACATCCTAGACAAAGTGTTCACTGCTGAAGGATCTCAGCACCATCACTTGGAGGCTATTTCAGAAGGCTTCCATAAAGTAGTAGATATGGAATGGTAGTGTGCTTAAGAACTTATGATCTTCTATTCCCCTAGACTTATTTCCTTCTGCACTATTCATCACACATCCTACCTTGCTGTCTACCAATCCGTTTGTGTCTATTAGATATTTGTACATAACATACATGATGTTGCTGTTGTTTGACTGACCACACCCCCTATAACATCTTGGACTGGCTTAGATTCACAACTTAACAATTCTCTGGTAGTTTGTGTATTTCTAATTTGTGTAATCAATTTTCATTCGTTCAGAATTCCTTATTTAAAGACAGTTTTTAAAATTATATTTTTATTGTTTTAATTTAATTATATAATGTACAAGTAAACATTTATATATTAACGCACTGAAAGGAAGCAAGATAACTGTAGTGGTGAAAGTGTGAAGTGTTTTACCAATACAGCAGTGATAATGTGTTAAGTGGACACACATTGTATATAATAAATACAGAATAATAATAATTTATGATTGTTGCTGAGACCTGTCTGGCAATGGGGTATGTGAGTTTGTATGTACTGAACTTGCCAACTGCAATGTGCGTTCAGTTGGACTTCTAATGTTTGATACAGCTACTGTGAGCATTGTTCACTATGGGCAGCTACAACTTGTGATGGTCAAGTTATGGCTGATGTGCTGGAGAAGATGTTTGGTGAAGTATGAGCTGAAGGCGGGATGGATGAACGGACTGTTTGCTGGGAGAAGTGACCAGTGCTTGGAAGGAGAGAAACAGGAAGAGAAGTACTGGAGTGGCTGAAGGGTAACTATCGCTGGGGAGAAGAAGAAGAAGGAGGCTTTGCAAATAGCACGCCTTGATATATCACCTGGTTGATTTCCAGTGTCATGACTAGCGAGGCATCAGTTCCATTGTGCTCTGCCCCTTCACCTTTACCACCTGCTACATGCGTGCATGCACACACACACACACACACACAGTGAGAAGGGATATGACTAACTTTACACACTTCCTGTATCTATGAAACCAGAAGACCCTTTACCCAGTTTTTTTTAAACCAAGGCTGCAAAATCGACCCGAGTTGCAGTATCCACTCCTCTCAAGCTAACTTTTAACTACTAGCAATTAATCTCAATGTTAAGTATGTTTTTACCTGATTCGATAGAAATGTTGGCAACAGGCATCTTCACAAGAGCTGACTGGGAGCTGTCAGCACTGCTGCTTCTCTTGCCTTCCTCCTTGTGTTGGGGGGTGGGGCTGACTTGCTGTGCTACTTGTTGAGGAACCACTAAACCAGAAATGTTGGAATTACGGGACATCTGGAACAAGTTCTGTACAGTCTGGGCTACTGGGGGCGGGGTACCAATAGACACCGGAGGTGCAAATATTACATTTCCAGAGTTTGGATGAGAATGGAATCCAGCAATAGAAACAGCTCCATTTTCATTCTTGGGGATTTCACTGCGGCTATGGATCTGGAAAGTATGGGATGGATGCGGAGACTTGTGGATCTGCTGTGCTGAGGAGACGGGGCCTGTCGGTACCATGATGGGAACATGGCCACCGCTCATCTGGATCAAGTGTGGTCCTGCTCCACCTGGGACAATATTCCCTGAGGGGGTCATAATGAGCCCTCCTGGTGGTGCCCCTTGAATAATCCTTCCATTACTGCTAGCTCCGTTGCTAGGTGGGAAGGTGATTTTAGTCTCCAGTGCAGTCTTCTTGAGTGGTGGAGGACCGTCTGCTAGGTCTCGGGATCCTGGAGTGGACTGGGCATCTTCTCTATCTTCTGCATTTGAGGAAGCCAGGGAGGAGGAAGAAGAAGAACAAGAAGTTACTGGCAGAGGGACTGCTGCTGCCTGCTGGAGAGTGGGCAGGGCTCCAGGAGTTGGCATGACGATAGGAATGCCAGGAACAGGTGAAGACATCTGTACGAGCTGAGTGCCCCCTGGGCCGGGGGCCACCAAGAATCCTCCAGAATAAGGGGGCAGAGATCCCTGAGGAAACGCTACAGTTGGGGAGCTGATGAGTTGAACGCCTTGAGGGGTTGTGGTCACAACTGGGCTGTGACACTCGATGTCCCCCCGAAGCTGGGGGGCCACAATGTCAAAGTTGTCACTGTGCCTCCGGTCCCTCTTGTTGCTGTCGATGGCCATCTGCAGCTCTTGAGGGTCAGATAGCTGCACCGTCTCACACTCATAAGGATAGAGATATTTGACGTATCTGGAATCAATGTAGTAATTGAGAGTTTAGTGTGGGTTCACCCAATAGGAAAATAAGACAGTGCTAAGGCAGCTTGTAGGAAGCTACTGCCATTCATGGCAGCTTAACACTGTTTCAAATATTATGAGATAAAGAAGCCTCAGGACAACTAAGGTGGCCATTGTATAGAAGTTAGGGTATCATCCACACACACCCACTCACCCACAACAATGTGGGCATCTCAGAATTACCTCATTTTAACAACTACTAGTCACCATGGAACTGAGGCAAGCCTCAGTGCCAAACCACAAGAAAAGACTTGTACTCCACACAAAAAGCCATCGTATGACTTACTGTGAGCGCATGGTGAACGCAGCACTGGTGATGGATGCAGGCAAGTTCAGTTCTTTAGCTACATTCCGCCAAGCTTTCTTCTTGATGACCTAGAGACAAATAACAAGTGTAGTGAAAGAACCGGAGAGTAATAAAACACGAGACGTGCTCGTGAAACAAAGGGAGGGAGGGAGAGAGAATAGCTCTGAGGTATTGAATATGTAATTTCCCTTTTTTGGGAAAATATTTCAGTGATGGTACCAAACGTGAGCAGGAAGAGGAGAGCCTGCTACAGAAGGTTGGGCTAAAAAGCTAACAAGTGAAACTGGCTTGTCCCTAACAAGAAAACATGAGCTGATTGCAAACTGTCAAAGAAGCATGGAGCAGAGCTATGTGTTGGTGCACATCACATGCCATGTACAGGAACTCTCAATAAAGAGAAACAAAATATTAATTTGGCAAAAAAGGGAACTATTGGTTGTTCTGATGACAATGAGCATGTACAAGCCTCACCTCCACAAGACCACCTCTCTCTACCACCAGCTTGAAGAGCTTGTACAAGTCCAGAGGCTGCTTGGCCATGATGGGCACTCTAGTGATGGGATTACCTGCAGTGTGTGTGTGTGTGTGTTTGCGTGTGTGAAAGAAAGGGAGAGAAGTCCATGAAGTTGGTTTGGGTTATTTGATTGGATTAGAGAGGCATGTGTCTGATGTGACCTTGGTCAGCACTTGTAGTTGCTCACAATTATAAAGTAGTAATTTAAACTGCTATCAGCTTCTGATGCTGGCATTGGTGGCTCAACAACATCCACCATCTTTCTCAGGATCTTGAGAATGGCAACATTTGATACCACACAACAAATACATGCAAAGGAACAGGAAAAAAAAATGCAGTGAGCCTTGCATGGCATCATCATAGCAACGCACTGACACCATTAATCCAAGAAACCCTCTGCTGTAGATGCTGCTTATTGGCTGAAAAAGACTGGGAGCAGTTTATTTGAAAGGAGTCTTTTGTCCTTGTTTTCATGTCACTTGAACTATGGTGCAAGCCAACCAATTATATCATTAAATGAGGTTTAGAGCAAGAGGAAGTCTTGGACCACACACAAACTGGAATGTTATGGATTAAAGAATCCTTTTGTTTCAATAGTGTGTATTATTCAGACCAATTCTGTTGACAGGAACTATTCACAGAACTCCCTAACTAAAAGTAACAACCAAATGTAAGCAGTTCTAAAATGTAATAAAAATAAAGTGCATCAAACCCAACATTGAAACATGTGCTGTACCTTTGCTCTGCATGTAGTTGAAGAGTTTGTCCAGGAATTCCTTGCGCTCAGGATCCAGCGACAAATTGTACAGCTGCAAACAAGGAAGATAATCATCTTCAATTAGCACTATTTTCCTAAGTGAATCTAACTAGGTGCATATGTAAATGTGTGCCACATCCTTCCACACCAGCTCTGCCAGGACAGGTCTGTGGGTTCCAGCAGACATTATAGGATACCTGCACTCAGCCCACACATACAACCACAGCACAACTATAGGTATACCACTCACAAGCCTGGCACATCATACACCTTAAAAACCACTTGGGGGGGGGGGGGGGGGGAAGGGAACTTGATCACTCCATAGATAACTTCACTATTAAGTACTCATGAAACAAAAATAAACAAAACAACAACAAATAAAACAATCAGCAATATTGCCAGTACTTGGTAAATTAGAATGTGCAATTTAGTGTGAGCAAAGTATTTAATGGAGACATCCTTCGTTAGATGTGTTTTGAAGAGACATGTCAACAGTGCACACACAAGATAGGGTGGAAGTGAGAATATATTAGCATTACCATGGCTTGGGTGGCCACAAATTATATCTAATAGTTAGCCATTAGCAACAGGAAATGGAGAAAAATGGAAATGGGGTGAACCAACTGGTGTACAGTCAGTAGGTCATTATGTGGCCCTAGCCTTACTGAATGGATGGCTAGACATTGAGAGCTATTGTTTCAATTCTCTAGTCCTATCTACCTATCAACACTCTCCCTCTCTCCACTGATGCTTTTAAACACATGCACATTACACCTACAAGTCTTGGCATTCAGAGAAAGTTGGTAAGTTGACATTATCTCTTCCTTGCACAGCTATTTTCTCCAATAACAATAACCAATGGCAAAGAATTCCTGCACACACAAGTGGTTGTTGGTATGTACTACAGAGCAAGCAAGCAAGCAAGCAAGCAAGCAGGCCTGCTGACCCAAGGAAGGTGGGCGGTTTCCTGCACAAGCATGTAATGTTTGGTATCCACTGAATATTTCTCTGAAAGTACCAAAAAAGTTGCTATTGATAAAAATCTTTTGTTTAAATTCCCAGTTTGCAAAAAACAAATTGGATAATGAAGGAAATATCAAAGCATTATTTATAATAGTTATTGTTAAGTAACTGCAGGAAAAGAACATAGTTTTGTATACAGACTGACTTGGTCAACTCTTAGCTGCAGTGTTCTCACAAACTCCTGCCAAGAGAGCAATAAGTACAAGCTTAAGATATCCAAATGTTGCAGGAGCTGCCAAACCAACCCAATAGCTACACTGTTGGCACTATTATATTAGCTCCATTAGCACAAAGATTTCAAGGACTCCATTACACGGTATTGCTGCCGTTAAATACGCCAGCAGAAAAATAATCATAAAGAAAAATATCCAACATTAATAATAAAAAAGATATTTAAAATCTAAATTTGCAACTAAAATAAAGCTCAATGTGTTTAAATACATACAGAACTAGTTACAATGAACTAATTTGCTGCTAATGATATTTAGAATTGAGACTTCACTCACTTGCTTGAATTGGTCTTCATATGTCCAGTGCTTCACATGTGTAGCTGACATAGTGGCCAAGTCAGTGGAACCAGCTTCAGAAGAAGCAGGCACACACATTGAAGAAGCTACCAAGTGACTGCTCATGGAAGGCTCCATTCCTTCATCCTCCAGATTAGAAAGAACTTCAGAAGAGGAAGAAGATGAAGAATCTTCTTTGCTGCTTGCACTGACCGGGGTCAGGTTGCCCATGCACATTTTGGGGCTACCGGTGAGGTCAAGGTTGGGACTGGGCCCTCTGCTGCTGCTATGTCGGTCAAGAGTGTGGTAATAGGCAGGTCTATCATCGTAATCCAAGATGTCTTCTCCACCATGGCTGCTACACTTGTCTTCTTCCAAGCCATCCATTGCTACTGGAGCTGGAGCTGCAGCTGAGATCTCGTAGACAGTGGAGTTGCCTGTTGCTGATGATGGAGAGAGAGCGTGAGGTTTGAAAGCGGACATCATTGAGCCGTTCAGAGCAGCTAGAGGGACGGCATGCATCTCAGGAATCCCTGCAGTCACTGAACAGAAATGATTCTGGCCTGGGGAATGTAGAAGAAAAGAGCCCTAGTGGTGGCAGCTGAAGAAAAGAGAGTGCTAGACCACTTCTCTGTCTGGGAACACGAACACAAATATCTCGACTGAATGGTATCAAGAAACAAAATATGGAATGAGGCTGTAGTGCTAAGTCAATCAGACACCAGCTCTACTACAAATTGTAGCAGTTGTGAATTTGTTAAACTTCACTGCATAAAGCAGACTCAACAAGGAAAGAGCAAGGCACCTTCGCCTGATAATAAATCTCTGTATGGGTCACTTGAACTGTCTGCTAGTGATAGACATGCATTGCCACTCATTCATTAATAGTTCATTCTGCTTCACACTATGGAATCCTCTTGCAATTATAAATAAAATTAATTAGGGATAGTTATAGCAAAGTAATAAATAGTACTACTAGCTAAACATTCAGATGCAATTATTGGAATAGCTGAAACTTCTTAATGGCTGTTGCAAACTATTTTAGTAGTTGGATCCAAACTACGACTAAAGTCAGTTAAACGGATAAACATAGCATAACATAATTATATTAAAGATCATACTATTACTCTGCGAGTCATACGCAGCTTAGCTCAGTTGATTTGACTCAACAGCAGGTAAATATTGTTATTACCAGCGTTAGGTACCTTAGCTAGAGAAAGCTCGCAGCAACGTTGCAGCAGCCCCAAAGAGACCTCTCTACCTACCGGCTCCGCAGTCCCGCGAACTTGACACCTCCAGTTGGTTTCAGGCGAGATAAAGCTGGTCATCCAATAGTTGAATTTAGACGCTTTTATTCACTTGCAGCAGCTAATTAATCCGCGTGTTTGTATAGAGGTTGTCCGCGGACATTGGTCGCGCTGCCGCTACCGATAACAATGCATACTTCAGTTTACCAATTAGGAAGTCTTAGTGGTGGCATTCGGGCGCGTGCGCAAAAAAGGGCTTTTTTTTTGTTTCTTTTTTTTTTTTTACCACGCGATACCGCCGCCGCGTGGTTTTTATGATGGAAACCCCGATATTTTGAGGAAGAGTTAAGGTGGCGGGGTTTTTGAAAAACAAACAATCAAACAAACAAACAAAAAAACTGGGGCGGTGGACGACTGAATGACAGTGTACGGCTGAACACGATGGCTGTAGTAAATGGTGAGCTGGAGGTATCTCAATTTACTGCGAAGAACCTGTTAGAAGGTTGCCTGGAGGGGTCCCAGCTACCATCAGCCTCTGAGGTAGCTTGGTTGGCCTATCTAATGAGTTCTAGCAGGGTAGGTAAGCTAAGAGAAGAGACAGGCCCTCCACGGAACTGTTGCATTACAAACATTCAGTGTATGATGGCAGAGTTACTTAAGGAATCCTTTACCAATTGTTCTGCTCAAATAAAGACCACTGAGTATAAACATGATTCTGCTTCAGCCGCCCCCATTCTGTGGAGTTGTTTGATGCAGCTACATGAAGCTCTGCCCACATCTTGCATCTTTCCACTGTGCACTTTATCATGCCGTGCCTCCCTCATAGTGTATGTTGCCATGGAGATAGCAAATGTATCATGTTGTGACCACGCCTCTATTATGAATTATCTGGAGGAGATGTGGGGGGCCTACATGATCGGTTTAGTAGAGCAATGTTTGAAAATGTCAGATTCCAATGAGGAGCACCAGCTGTTAGTCAGACTTGCATTGAGTCTACTAATCGTTACAATGCTGGATTCTGTAGCAGCCTGGGAACAGCAGGACCAACCTGCAGCACCTCGAGAGGAGTCTGGAGGTGTGGCACCTCAAGGAAGGTTTGGAGGAGTGGCACACCAGAGAAAGCTTGGAGGTGTGATACAGAAGGAGGGAGAGTCTAGTGAAAAAATAAAATCTCAGCATATGGTCAGAACTAGTGATGAGGCACGAACAGCCAGACGGAGTGGATGGAAATGTGCTGTAGTTCTGGAACCTGTGCTGAACAACATCAAACACAACTTCCCCACTTACTTCTATCAAAGATACTGTCAATATGAGAGTCGAGAAAACCAGTACAGCAGAGATACGAGTAAGTCACTGGAGCGTCAGTCACACGTCAGGAGTGACAGCAGATCGCGAGTACTAGCGGTAAGACTGAGGTTTGAATCACTAACTGATTCACTAACTCTTGTTTCTGTTGCAGAGTGTCCAGTATCTAAGAGACTCGGTGCTGATAATGACAGCTATAGGCTGGCATTTGGGTAGTGATGGGTTGCAGCGGATGATAGCAGAGTTCACCCTCCGAGTGGCCACACAAAGCTTAAACCACATGCACAAGGTGAGCCACGCCCCCTAGCACTGCTAAGATGAGTTGCAGACTGAATACCTATATTCAAAAGATTGTAAACGATGGAATATTTTATCATTTGTAAAATTTAATAAAAAGTGATCTTTAAAGTTGGACAATAAAAGACGTGTTGAAATGTCGGATCATTTTATACCAATACTGCCAGAACATACCTACTCTAGACTTCTAACTTAATACCAATACTGCCAGAACATACCTACTCTAGACTTCTGACTATACCAATACTGCCAGAACATACCTACTCTAGACTTCTGACTTATGTTGTGTAAGATGAGGTATTGTTGGGCTAGTATTGGTGGATGGCCTGCAGTATGTTACTGCCAGTAACTCATGGTCTAGAATAAGTACTAGGTAAATTGCCCTTACCCTTTTTATCTTTTCTTTTTTTCACACAGTTTTAGCTTGGGCTTAGATTTAAATATGTAATTCGACAAGTTTTAGTAGTTAAATATATTCCTGCATATTTTGGTATATTCATATCATAATTTGTTACCTTATAAAGGGCTATTTACCACTAACTCAGTGAGTGAAGTGCTAATTGAATCTCCTCTCTCCCATCTCTCAGATGCAAGGGACACACCTTTCAGTGTATCTGTAATTTGTTGATATTATGTTATTGATGTGAAACCCTAGCACCATTATTCCTGCTGCATGATTTGATTCCCATAGGATTGTAACATGAGTACTGGTATGAGACTGGAAAGAAATGCATTTTTGAGTTCGTTCTGTTAGTGAAGGGGTTCTGGGTGTTGAAGTGAAATTGTATTTGCTTACTAAATAACTTACTGAGATTAGTTATTATGAGACTTGTTCTTGTTTTTTTTGTTGTTTTTTTGTTTCCATGGAGACTGGGTATTTTCATCTTTTTTTGTCCAAACCTGTGAATTGCTAGAAACTTGTTGTTAGACTGTTAGGTGCAGGCATAGCCAACAGGGACAGTGTACTCCCACACATAAACAATAACAACAACAGCCAGCAAATAATTACAAAGTATGTAGTTCCAACAACAGTAGGTGTGATGCAGTAATACTCATGGAAAATATCCATTGTACGATATCAAATAGTATATAATACTTATTGCATGAGTCAGTGTACAATATAGGGAGATATTGCATAAGTCAGTGTACACTATAGGGAGATATTGCATGAGTTAATGTACACTATAGGGAGATAGTTCAAAAGCACAAGGAAGTATTTTCACGAGCTGAAGATGAGTGAAAGTACAACAGTGAGAGTGACATGCCATCCCTATAATTATATGCCAAATGTAATAAATTGTTTATTGTACATTTGGATATTTTTCCAACAGTAAAATGGTTGCATTTCAGAGCTGTAGTAACTCCACCATACATCTACAACTCCAGTTGTCCAGAACTAGGCACTGGTGTGTTGGAGAGTTCAATATGCAGCAATCAATATGGGAGAATATTGAACACTTGCGTGATGCAGAAAAATATCCAAGTACAGTTATACATATATTCAAATTTTTTCTTTTGAGGTGAACATACTTTCAAAAATTCTTTATTTTAGTGAATGTGCGGGCTTATAAGCCTGCACTCTACCAATGTGTTAGGTCAGACATGTTGGTGATCACTGTGTGACTGACTCTTGATGAAAATCACGACTATAAGCCCCACCCACTTAAATGGGTGTGTCCTATAGCCATATTGTTAATTTTTGACAACATCTGGGGGTTGGGGGTGGGGGACATAGCAGGAGTTCCTTGCAGTGAAAGTTAGAGATTAAATAAATTCCAACATTTTGATAGCCACCCTTTCTTTACTACACTTTTCTCAACAACTCCTTTCTCCGTCCGTCCTATTTTCTACTCATTAATTGTGCATGAAAGTTGTGACCCCTAGTGGTAATGCAAGCTCAATCTCGCCCCCTAGATTGAATTTTAAATAAGCAGAGTTAAAATATAGATCTTGGGGTAGATTGAATGAAATATACGGAGGAAGGTATTTAGAGGTTTATTGAAATGTACGGGGGGGAGGGGGGGGGGGATATCTAGGAGTATCTAGGAGTAAATTGAAATATATGGGGGGGGAGGGGGGGTTATCAAGGGGTTGATTTAAATGTATGAGGGGGATGGATTTAAATGTCAGAGAGATTTCAATGTTTCTCGTATTCCGTGCACGATAATTCTGAAGATGCGTCAGTGAGTTTGAATGGAAAGGTAAAGTTGTTCCTCCTTTACTTCCTCTTATTCAAATGTTCTTTCTATTATCTAATGAGAACTTACATTGCATTCATCCCAGAGCTCTCTGTCACTCTACAATAGATATAGAATTGCTCTAGTTCACTTTAGGAATGAGATATGGAGCTATCCAGTGTCACATAACCCTCGCCTGCCTGCCACCCATTTCCACTCACTCACTAACTCACTCATTCAGGGATGCACTTGACTCAACTGAAAGGCCAACACTTTCTAAACACCACTGTAAGCACAAAGCTAGTGTAGAGGTAAGTAGGCACAGTGCATGCCCAAAGGGGGGGTGGAGAGAGAGAGAAGTGAAAGATTGGTAGAGTTTATAGTCTAATTAACAAGAAGTACCTGCCACTCAATGAAATAATCATATTAATCACATGACAAGTAAAAGGCAGGGTGATGTTCTGTTTTTAATGTTTATTTTTCCATTGAGTTCTCAATTCTGAGAGTTGTCCAGTAACTCCTGCTAGGGTCCATGCATGGGACTAAACTTCCATGGAATGTTCCATCTAAATTTTAAATTCAAAAGAACCCCTCCTTGTGGTTGCTGGTACACCAGCCCCCCCTCCCATCCCTTCAGATGCTGTCACATACGCATGTTTTCCGGCTATTTTGGGTTAATTTGACAATAATGACTATAGGACACATCCATATAAGTGGGTGGGGCCTCTTAGCATATCCGGGCAGTTGATGGCAAAGCTGGACAACTGCTTCCTATGGCTCTGGTTTTGATTGTTTCTTTAGAAACTGAAGTGATGAAAAAGTCTTATTTTTTCCTTTAATCATGAACTTGTGAAATATCCATTTTTAAGCTGTTCATTTTACACCCGAGAAGAACAGAGAAGTAATAGAGAAAATAAATAGGATAGATTTACATAAATGTAAGGGAAACAAAAAGAGAAATTGTAGGTTGATCTCAGGGTGTCCATGCTCTATTTGTTCGTAGGTTGATCCCAGGGTGTCCATGCTCTATTTGTTCGTAGGTTGATCCTAGGGTGTCCATGCTCTATTTGTTCGTAGGTTGATCCCAGGGTGTCCATGCTCTATTTGTTCGTAGGTTGATCCCAGGGTGTCCATGCTCTATTTGTTCGTAGGTTGATCTCAGGGTGTCCATGCTCTATTTGTTCGTAGGTTGATCCCAGGGTGTCCATGCTCTATTTGTTCGTAGGTTGATCCCAGGGTGTCCATGCTCTATTTGTTCGTAGGTTGATCCCAGGGTGTCCATGCTCTATTTGTTCGTAGGTTGATCCCAGGGTGTCCATGCTCTATTTGTTCGTAGGTTGATCCCAGGGTGTCCATGCTCTATTTGTTCGTAGGTTGATCCCAGGGTGTCCATGCTCTATTTGTTCGTAGGTTGATCCCAGGGTGTCCATGCTCTATTTGTGACATGTGTATTATACTGGTCAATATGTGTGTGGACATGTATATTATACTGGTCACTGTGTGTGGACATGTATATTATACTGGTCACTATGTGTGTGGACATGTGTATTATACTGGTCACTATGTGTGTGGACATGTATATTATACTGGTCACTATGTGTGTGGACATGTGTATTATACTTGTACATGTTTTATTGCATGTACCTGCATTATGTATGTACGTATGTGTGTGCAGTTGAGCGAGTGTGTGGAAGGTGGAGTGGTGAGGGTCAGTGTGTTATATCGCGTCTTGGGTTCACTGGATGTTCTCCACCAGCTCCTCCTGGACATGCACATTCCCAGGGATATGTGAGCAATGGTTGGCCAGTAAATTACTGCTTATTGTGTGTGTGTGTGTGTATGTGTGTGTAGGGATACAGTGCTTAGTACAGTGTGTGTACGTGTGGAGGAGGAGCTACAGAATGTGAGCGTGACAGTGGAGGAGTATCACAGAGACTTGTGTTTGACGTCACTATTACAAGATCCCGGTTCTTCTCAATGGACGTCACACTCTGTCTTCTTTGAGGCAAGTCATGCTGTATTTCTGCTATACACTCTCACTTACAAACAAACAAACAAACAAACAAACAATATCAACAAATTTGAGTAATAAAATGTTGAACCATGGAGGGGTGTGGGGACATTTATTTATATAGTGCCCCAGGATAGCCTACCTGTGAATAAAACTTAATTGTCCTGTAAATCACAGGGGTTGAGTTATTATATCTGGATTATTGTTGTTGTTGTTTTTAGCCATAACTAGATCTTGTGAAGTGTTATACACACTAAATTAGATATTGACTAATAATGTTTGTTTGTTTGTTTGCTTGCTTGCTCAGATCAACAGTTGTTGCCTAGTGACACAACATCATTCACACCAGCATAACAATTGGTGTGATAGGCTGTGATTAATTAGTGCAAGTTCATCATAGTGCGTGGGCGTGCAGGAGAACCATTTGTGCGGCAGGGACGTTTAATGTGGAGTGGCTCTAGAGTGTAAACAGTGGAACTTTATTTATTTTGGTTGCTATGGTGTTATGTTTTGTTATAGTTTGTTATAGTGTGGTGTTGTGGTATTCAGTGGTTTATATTATTGTGGCTGGAATGAGTTCTTTTAGCTCCAGTGCTGTGTTTGCAATCTGTTACTGTTTTTCTTGTAATTTCTCCTGCAGAGGAACAGATCCCAAACTCCAGCCACTTGTCAGCCACAGGCTATTCAAAACAACTTCTTTCATTATTGCATTCTATTTACAAACTAGTTCTATTTTCTACTTATTCTAGTGGTCTCACATCTCATTGGCCGCCACCTCCTCTACGTCCAGTTTAGTGGTTCGCTTGCATTCTGTCTGTTTTGTGTGCTTGAGGTGTTTCAGTATCTAGCCTTGTAGACAGGTCTTGTTTAGACTGCTCAAAGCTAAGATTATATTCAGTCTGGAATTTGTTCCCCTAATCCTGTATTTAGTAGCTTGCACTATTTCAGTTTCACCAGTTGGTGGCCATCATAGTGCATCTAGCCCTTGTCTAACCCAACCTTGCACCTCACCCACTTCTCTTATCTCCTCCTACAAACTTTTTAAAGTGTCTGCCATAACATTTCTCCATGTGAGGCTTGATTTCGTCCCTTCTAGCTCCCTCCCTCCCGTCTCTCCAAGTCTGGCCCATCATCATATAGTTGTTTGCTGTTTGGACATCAGTGTGTGTGTGTGTGTGTGTGTGTGTGTTTGTGTAGGGGTGCAGGTGTTCATGGAGTGTTCAGATGTGGGGCTATCATGTGAGAGGTCTCTGTCATGACCTCTGCTCCTGCTTGCCTTCCCGCCTGGCGTGTGTGCAGGAAGGTGTGTTGTGTGGAGTGTTAGGTGTGAGTTTGTCGCACCTTGTGGCCAGATACTCCCTCATCTCTCCCACTCCTACTCACCTCACACATTATTTGTGAGTTAAGTATGTAGCTAGAATAAACACCTTATGATTGTGTGTGTGTGTGTGTGTGTGTGTGTGTGTGTGTGTGTGTGTGTTCTGCTGTATACACACATTGTTATCTCGACTATTTACTAGTGGATTATTTACTACTTGCCTTATTTATTTGTTTAATTTCATATTAGTGTGTCTGTCTGCCTGTCTGTGTCTGTCTGCCTGTCTGTGTCTGTCTGTCTGTCTGTATTTACTCTATTTTTTTGCATGACATTTATTTTGTGTTAGAGTTAGTGTTATCTATAATGATATCTAGTGTTATGAGTTAGTGTTAGCTATAATGATATCTAGTGTTATGAGTTAGTGTTAGCTATAATGATATCTAGTGTTATGAGTCAGTGTTAGCTATGATGTCTAGTGTTATGAGTTAGTGTTAGGTATGATGTCTAGTATTATGAGTTAGTGTTAGCTATGATGTCTAGTATTATGAGTTAGTGTTAGCTATGATGTCTAGTGTTATGAGTTAGTGTTAGCTATGATGTCTAGTATTATGTGTTAGTGATAGCTATGATGATGTCTAGTATTATGAGTTAGTGTTAGCTATGATGTCTAGTATTATGAGTTAGTGATAGCTATGATGATGTCTAGTATTATGAGTTAATTTTAGCTATGATGTCTAGTATTATGTGATAGTGATAGCTATGATGATGTCTAGTATTATGAGTTAGTGTTAGCTATGATGTCTAGTATTATGTGTTAGTGTTAGCTATGATGTCTAGTATTATGAGTTAGTGTTAGCTATGATGTCTAGTATTATGAGTTAGTGTTAGCTATGATGTCTAGTATTATGAGTTAGTGATAGCTATGATGATGTCTAGTGTTCTGAGTTAATGTTCGCTATGGCGGTGGTGATGCAGTAATTGTCGACTCTACCACAGTTTAATTTGATAGTAGTGTATTATTAGATGATCCCACCCTCTCCCTCTGCATGTGTTGGGATGACAACCTTACCACTTACAATGAGGAGTGTGGGCACGGTTAGATAAGTTGACCAAAATTAATGCTCAAAGATTCCCCTCCTTTAGGTGGCGTGCTCCAGCTGGTGTTGTGGTGGTTGGCTGCCGTTCACTTGTCCATCACTGGCACTTGTAGAGCTGCTCACTCGCATGCAGAAACACTGCATAGGTGTGTAATACAACCGGTGGCAGTGAGAATTGAGTTGCAGTTTTAATGAGCAGATGTGCTGGGCAATTCCAAGGCATGTATGCCTGCTTGTGGATTTCAATGAAGTGCAAGGTTACAGTATCTTTTAAATGAGAGTGTATGTGGACATTGTTGTGTGTTCATGGCCAATCGCTGATCTGTTAGCATTGGAGGCAGCAGTGTAGCTGGCAGGAACACTGAGTCTTCATTGGACAGTCAAGTAGTTCATTAGCTAGAGGTATTAGGGCTCATTGCTGATCTGGGATCTGATAAATGTGGATGCTTGAAAGTTCACACTCACAGAGGTAATAGTTATTTTATAAGAATGGAGTGAAAGTGATTGCTAAGCAACTCCGCCTCCTTTCTCTCCTCTGATCTATCATATTGCTGCTTCTGATGATATGAGACAATAATTGTGATGTTTTTTTTATGAGAACTTGTTCAGAAGTCTCGTCAGCGAGAGTAGGCTGGACTTCTCTCTCCCAGCAACTGGTACTTGTCACGGCAGGATGGTCTGTTGGGAGAAGAACCTGCCACTAATCTTTTATTGAGAGTACCACAACAAATTAGCCGACTAATTTAATCTAGCCGAGATCAGTTTGATAACTAATTAATCAGTGGAGGTGTAAATTTGTTTAATTAATAAACACAAAATAATCCAGTGGAATAGCCAGGGCAGTAAGATTACAAATCATCAGGTGAAGTGGAGCATTGAGATGCAGCATTTGGTAATGTGGACTCCCAAATAAGTAAAATTAATGTCAGAGGAATATTCTCAGAAAGACCCACTGTAAGATAGATATAGAGTTTGCCGTGCGCTATTCCCTTTCTCCCCTCAAAGTGATCCAGTTAGTAGAGATACAGTAATTATGAAAGTACTGTATCATTCACTGAGGTTTAATTAGAAGTCTTTCTGTAACCCTTGACAACACGCAGGAATAACGTCTTGCAGGCTGGAGTCAGTATTGTGGTACAGTTCACTGGTCCTGCTAAATTCATTTTGGACAGTAATGATTGAATTAGATTGTTAATGTAGTGGTTGTTGTACTGCCAGCCTGCACTGGTACCACAACAACATGAGAGGTTGGCTCTGACTATGGGTACATGGAATGGCTCGTGTGTGCATTGGTGGTATACATATCTTTGACTGGACTCGGGTCAGTTCTTCTGTCATCAATTAATATTGCATTACATTAGGATCTTGTACCTATATGCATATCTCAGTCTGTACCACATCTCAGTCTGTACCACATCTCAGTCTGTACCACATCTCAGTCTGTACCACATCTCAGTCTGTACCACATCTCAGTCTGTACCATATCTCAGTCTGTACCACATCTCAGTCTGTACCACATCTCAGTCTGTACCATATCTCAGTCTGTACCACATCTCAGTCTGTACCACATCTCAGTCTGTACCACATCTCAGTCTGTACCACATCTCAGTCTGTACCACATCTCAGTCTGTACCATATCTCAGTCTGTACCATATCTCAGTCTGTACCATATCTCAGTCTGTACCATATCTCAGTCTGTACCATATCTTAGTCACCCTGAATGTTTGCATGATATCTTGAGTAGTAAGTTTGTCTCTGGGATTTTTGGTAATTAAAGTCTTCTATCTATCTATGCCAGGTTGCTGGTTTATTTTCTTGAAAGGTTGTGTTGTTATTATTGCAGTGTTCTACTTGTGGTAGAGTTGGTTTAGAGGATTGCTGTTGTGAGTTCTGAGCATGCCACGAGACTAGGCAGCATAGCTCCTCTCTTAATAAAGTACTCATCAGACCGGCAGTTTGTCGTCTTTCTCAATATACTAACTCTCTTCTCTTTGAGGAGTTTTTGCGTGCATGCCTACATGCTACGTACAGTCTCACACATGCACACACACACACATGCACACGTCGAGTCAAGATTATGCTTTCTAGAAGGTGGAATTTTTATGTGTTGTGTTTGTGTGTGTGTGTGTGTGTATGCAGGGCTGATATAGTAGTGATACTCACCTGTGTCAACAGCCTGTTGCCATGGCTAGGGGGTGTGGCTGGTAACACGCCCTCTCCAGTACTGAACATTCACTGTAGCTGTGAACTACTTGTAACCATGGCAATACTTCAGTCTGTCTCTCTGCAACAGCTACTCAGTGCTATTTCACAGCTATCTTCCTCTAGGGAGGAACCTTCCAGGGATAGGTGGGTGTGGCTACACTGGGTAGAAGAGCACCTTCAAGTATTGACACCAATGGACTGTGCCACGCCCCCTAACACCATGCCCCCTTCTACTTTGAGGAAGTTATTGTCCATGTACAACCGTGAAGATTCCTCACAGTGGGCGGAGCTTTTGCAAGTAAGATGATCAGTAGTTGATGTAGAGTGGGCTGGGCTTGACATGCAATCAGTCAGTCTCGGTCAGTCAGTTGATATGTGTGTAAGGGGTGTGGCTTGTAACCTAAACAGGTGAGATACCACAAAATGGGTGGGTCAGTGTATTTTGAAAGTATTGTATTGGCCGGTGTGGCTTGACTAGATGTGAATCATAGATGCACATGTGTAACATGTGACGTGTTGTGACATGTGATGTGTTGTTACATGTGACATGTGATGTGTTGTGACATGTACATTTAACTCTGAATATTATTTGAAGAAAGTGAGAAACTCTCAGGTCCAACATGAAATGTATAATACAGTATAATACAGTACAATACAGTACAATACGGTATAATACAGTACAATACAGTATAATACAGTACAATACAGTATAATACAGTACAATACAGTACAATACAGTACGTGAGAGGAGGGGAGGGTGAGAGAGGGGGAGGGTGATACTGTACAATATAGTATAATACATATATATTATTCATTTGATACAGGAGAATATCACGAGTCTGTTGGCTTAGTATTTACGCGAGTGCCGCAGGCACGAGCGTAAATACCGCCAATCAGACGAGTGATATTCTCGGGTATCCAATGGATAATAAATTTATTAGGTATGCTCATGGGCGATACCTTGGTAACGAGAACATTTTGACCTAGGGGGCGTCATAACCCAACGTAATAACTATGAACACAGGTGATATGGAAAAATATTGCCCTAAGCCACATCCTGTTTACTTTAATGCATTTTCTATGTGGCAACAGTTATCAGGCTCTGTTCAGTACCTAATAAAGTACAATACAGTACAATACAGTACAATACAGTATAATACAGTACAATACAGTACAATACAATACAGTATAATACAGTACAATACAGTACAATACAGTATAAATACATTATAATACAGTATAATACAGTAGGATGTCAGTTATCCGAACTTATTATACCAACACTTCAGTCCCAAAAAAATCTAATAGGAGCACGTGCAGACATCTAAATGGCTGGACCACGCCCCTTCATTGGTGCTTTAGTACATTTTCTAACAGCTCTTGTTCCCAACATGTTGGATGACTGAAGTGCTACTGTATATTGATTGGATGGACAGAGTGCAATCTGTTTCATAGCATGTCAAAAGACTGTATATAGTCACTTCTGACTCTGTGTGACTGCCTTGTATTACCAGAATTGCTGCAGTGGAGAATGTAGTAGTAATGTTATTCAACAGTTAGAAACTGAACAGTTGATATACTTAAAACAGGTAAGGTATCATTACATAGCATGACGTTGGCTGTCTTGCTTTGTAAATTCTATTGGCTCATGTGTTATGAGTAAACCTCTCGGTGCTTTACTTAAAATTGATGGGTGTGGTTTGTTTCTCAATGTAGCTGCTACTGGCAGAAGGAGGGGCTCTCTGTATCTCTCTTTGCACACGCGTTCCTGATCGATCAGGTGACGATTCAGACGGTTGTGCGAGTGTTGAGTGGTCTGAGGTAGCACGTGCTATACTGCACGTGCTATCAGTCCTGCCACATGTGTCCTGGGGTCTGACAGCACTTGTGGCTGCCACGAAATACAGGTGAGAACTTCTGTCGGGAATCTTAATTGGTGAATGAACCAGGGACATCTCAGGAGAATGGTTCCTGTGCATGCTGTGTGAGCGAACCCAGGACATCTCAGGAGAATGGTTCCTGTGCATGCTGTGTGAGCGAACCCAGGACATCTCAGGAGAATGGTTCCTGTGCATGCTGTGTGAGTGAACCCAGGACATCTCAGGAGAATGGTTCCTGTGCATGCTGTGTGAGTGAACCCAGGACATCTCAGGAGAATGGTTCCTGTGCATGCTGTGTGAGCGAACCCAGGACATCTCAGGAGAATGGTTCCTGTGCATGCTGTGTGAGTGAACCCAGGACATCTCAGGAGAATGGTTCCTGTGCATGCTGTGTGAGCGAACCCAGGACATCTCAGGAGAATGGTTCCTGTGCATGCTGTGTGAGTGAACCCAGGACATCTCAGGAGAATGGTTCCTGTGCATGCTGTGTGAGTGAACCCGGACATCTCAGGAGATTGGTCCTGTGCATTCTGTTGAGCGAACCCCAGGACCTCTCAGGAAGAATGGTTCCTGTCATGCTGGTGTGAGTGACCCAGGACATCTCATGAGAATGGTTCCTGTGTCTGCTGTGTGAGTGACCCGGACTCTCGGAGAATGTTCCCTGGTGCATGCGTGTGAGCGACCAGACATCTCAGGAGAAGGGTTCCTGTGCATGCTGTGTGAGCTAACCCAGGACATCTCAGGAGAATGGTTCCTGTGCATGCTGTGTGAGCGAACCCAGGACATCTCAGGAGAATGGTTCCTGTGCATGCTGTGTGAGTGAACCCAGGACATCTCAGGAGAATGGTTCCTGTGCATGCTGTGTGAGTGAACCCAGGACATCTCAGGAGAATGGTTCCTGTGCATGCTGTGTGAGCGAACCCAGGACATCTCAGGAGAATGGTTCCTGTGCATGCTGTGTGAGTGAACCCAGGATATGGTTTGATGCTAATTAGATTACCTTCTCCATTTTAAATATTAAGTGTTAGTATTCATTCATTTAGTAACATTGTGTGTATGTCACTATTCCGCCATCTTCCAACGCAACCAGTGGTGATAGAGTGATGGTATCCAGTGAGGTTCACAAGACACAACTTTATACTCCAATAAATAATTATCCATGTCAGTCTTCTTAAGACGGGGATGGAGTTACTGTTTGCAAAGAAAGTTTCGTACAAGTAAAATAAATCGATTTTCCTTTGTAGCTAAAGGACATGACAAAACACAATTGTTTGTGAATCCCATTCTATTTTGTCAAAAAAAAATTCTGCTGTGTGCAATTTAAACACTATTTGTGGCACAAAAAAAAAATTTCCTCTGGCAATCGCAGGGAAATATCACGGTAATAGCATTTTTAATCTAGGGCTGTTACCACAGCAACTATGGTATAGAAGTGTTAATATATTTTTTGTGTGTATGTGTGTGGTGTAATCTCTATACGTCCTAACAATACCCTATCATAGCTACCACCTGGCATCACTGCATGCTACTAAATACACTCACTAGATTAGCAACAACAACAGCAGAACAAACATACCAATCTCTAGCAGAACTCTTAACGTGCACTTAACAAAACCTGAGTGGGTGTGGTTGCTGGTTTGTCTGGATGTTAGTTTGATCTGTGCCATGATTAGAAGTGGTGGATATGACAGTGACATCTTCCATCTCTTGCAGAGCTCCGTGTCTCCATGGCAATGCAATCCACTCTACAGTAAGTGACTTTGTTTAGTCACCACATATGCACACGCATACACACATGCACACACTAAATGTTAGTATAATACTTCATCCATAACACTCTGTGTACAGGCCGGGCATGTGGCTCCTCATGTGGGCGGGGCTCATGCATATTGCAGTAGTCTGAAGTTTCAATGGATCTGCAAATATAAATATTAGAATTAAGTTTGAAATTTAAAATATTTATTTGTCAGTTGCAGTCGTTTTTTGAAAAGCGTCCACTAGACAAATATTGAACTGATTTGAAGGGAACATACTGACCAAGTCTACGATGTTGTAGTGATTGACAAGTGACTTGTAGCATAGGACAGTCATGAGATATTGGGTGGAGACAGACAGGGGAGGGGATTTGCTATTGGATGCTGACTGGTGCTATATGTTACTATAGCAACACACTGACCCGGTGATGACCATCTTGCAGAAGAATCTTGGACCGCCGCTCATGAGGTGAGACTAGCAGAAGTGGGTGTGGCACTAATGACTAGTGTGTTGCGGTATATACTGTAGCTATCTGGTGAAGATGGCGTCAGTCTCTATCATGGAAAGTAACCAAGAATCAGGTAAGGGGTGGTCATACCAGGTGCGCATATACATTCTATGGGCGGTTGTATATTGTGTCCACGAGTTAGTGTGCGAGTTAGTGAGTGTGGTCACGCCTACATCAGTTGTATTGTGGGGATGGGAGTTCTGAGCATGCTTATTGTCATCTTAATGTGGTTAGTTGACCTGTACAATAGCTCGAACAAGTGGTTATGCCACGTTCTGTTGATAGGCTTGTATTTTTGCAGGCTATGAACATTAAAAATTAAAGTACAAGCTGAAGTCCTTGCATTGTTCTATTATTATAATGTTTATTGGGTAGTGTGCGTGGGGAATGAGGTGTCAGTTGGGAGGGAAGGAGGGAGTGGAGGGATCACTGGCTGTCATTATATATATTATTTACCATTTGTGAGAGTTGTTATTGATTCATGCACACGCACAAACATCTTCTCACACACAAACACACATACTTGGTTGAATCCCATCGCTTGATGTAAGTGTCTCATAAGCAAACCATCTGTCGGTCTGTCCAGTGTTAGTTTTTAGACTTCAGTTTTTATCTTAAAAAAATAATTGAAAATGACTCGGAGAGTATTATGGAAATAACAAATAGGATTGTAATAACTGCACCACCCCGTGTGTGCGTGTGATGTACAGATCAGTGGGCGTGGTCACAGGACCTGTTGTCTGGTTTGAGTGATGTCCTCCATAGAGAAGTGTATAGACCAGTGCTATGTCTCCTGCACTGGCTGGCTACTGATACTGCTCCAGGTGATGTTTCATCCGCATGCACAAACACGAGGTCATTTTGTTGATGGGTGTGACTGTGTAGGTGGGTGTGGCAGAGAGGATCAGCAGGTGGGAGACGCTGTGGCCAAGGTGAGCATTAAATGATGGACATTTCTTAACCTTTAAGAGAACGATGGATGAATGAATGAATGAGAAAACACCTTAGGAAGTTTGTGACTTGAAGAACTAGAGAGTTCAGTAGTAGCCACAAGTAAATTTATATCCTCCTCTCACCCTCCCCCTCTCTCACACCCTCCCCTCCTCTCACCCTCCCCCTCTCTCACACCCTCCCCTCCTCTCACCCTCCCCTCCTCTCACCCTCCCCTCCTCTCACCCTCCCCCTCTCTCCCGCCTCAACGTCCTCCCCTCCTCTCACCCTCCCTCTTCGTCACCCTCCCTCCTCTCAACCCCCCCTCTCTCCCCCTCCCCTCCTCTCACCCTCCCCCTCTCTCACCCTCCCCCTCTCTCACCCTCCCCTCCTCTCACCCTCCCCCTCTCTCACCCTCCCCTCCTCTCACCCTCCCCCTCTCTCACCCTCCCCTCCTCTCACCCTCCCCTCCTCTCACCCTCCCCCCTCTCGCACCCTCCCCTCCGCTCAACCCCTCCCCCCTCTCCACCCTTCCCCTCCTCTCACCTCCCCCTCTCCTCACCCTCCCCCCTCTCACCCTCCCCCCTCTCTCACCCTCCCCCTCCTCTCGCCCTACCCCCTCTCTCACCCTCCCCCTCCCTCCCACCCTCCCCCTCTCTCACCCTCCCCTCCTCATCACCCTCCCCCTCTCTCACAACCTCTCGCCCGCCTCGTCACCCTCCCCCTCTCTCACCCTGCCCCTCCTCTCACCTCCCCCTCTCTCAACCCTCACCTCCTCTCACGCCTCCCCTCCCCCTCTCTCACCTCCCCTCCCCTCTCTCCCTCCCCCTCTCTCACCTCCCCTCCCTCCTCTCACCCTCCCCCTCTCTCACCCCCTCCCCTCCTCTCCCTCGCCCTCGCCTCCCCCTCTCTCACCCTCCCCTCCTCTCACCCTCCCCTCCTCTCACGTCTGCTGCATTGGATACGAGTAGTCACTCTGACACTCAGCTGTGTTGAGTTCATGGGGTTGCTGCAGGTTCACCCACCAATAATGACCAGCAAATACTCAATATTAAATTAGTGGAAATAATTGCAGTAAAATTTCATCCAATTTACTGAATTGAGCTCATAGTTCCATTATACCATTCTAATTGGGGAAGCTAGACAGCCCACAATTTATTATTATTATAAATAGTATTGCTATTATTATTACCATTATTGTTACTAGCTATTTATTACTACTACTATTATTATTGTTATTATTACCGCCACTATTACCATTATTACTACTACTATTATTACTGTTATTACTACTACTACTACTATTACTACTGCTACTACTATTAGATGCATTCTCTCTCTTTCACAGGCTTTTTTTTTTAAAACGATACAATTAAAAATATTGGTCGCCACCGAGAATCAAACCCAGGACTGCTTGCTTAATGCACAAGCACTCTGCCACAGAGCATGACAACCAGCCGGCTAACAAACATTTCCTTCAATTCTGTATTTATACTGTTAGGGGTACTGCTATGCTACAGTCTCACTCTCAACAGACCAAACAGAAATTTTCTTTTTTCAAAGATTATTTTTGTCAGTGGAATTTTTTTAACTATGCTAATTTATCACGTCAGTTTCTTTCTCAGCCTTCTTTTACTCATTAGATGTATTCTCTCTCTTTCATAGACTTTTTTTTAACAAGAGAGAATTAAAAGAAGGCTGAGAAAGAAACTGTGATGTGATAAATTAGCAGAAGAAGCACCAAAACCCTCAACAACACTGTATATATATATAGTTGTGGAAATAAGTGTTTGGTGAGTAAGGTGTCTACTTCTTCAAGTCTACCTGTATTAATTAGTGGTCAGTTAGTCTGAATCTATATGCATGTAGTCTACATGTTACATGCTGGAGGTGTGGTCTATCCTGCACACTGCCCGCAGGCTACATGTTGGAGGTGTGGTCTGTCCTGCACACTGCCTGCAGGCTACATGTACATGTTGGAGGTGTGGTCTGTCCTGCACACTGCCCGCAGGCTGCATGTACATGTTGGAGGTGTGGTCTGTCCTGCACACTGCCCGCAGGCTGCATGTACATGTTGGAGGTGTGGTCTGTCCTGCACACTGCCTGCAGGCTGCATGTACATGTTGGAGGTGTGGTCTGTCCTGCACACTGCCCGCAGGCTGCATGTACATGTTGGAGGTGTGGTCTATCCTGCACACTGCCCGCAGGCTACATGTACATGTTGGAGGCTACATGTACATGTTGGAGGTGTGGTTGGTTTTTGTCTTGCATTTACGATGCAGAAATACACCCGTAGAAAAGCATAGAATTCTTGCTCCCTGTAGTCATGGCAACAAGTGTTTCATAATTTCAGGTGGTATCTAATAGGCCATTAGCCTGTCCTTTCTCAGTCCATTTATTTTGTTATTATTTCACCTTGTTTCATTTTCTACTTTCATTTTAATATGCAAGGTAAAATTCAGTTAACAAACCACTTAAATTAATATCCTGGCTGTTAGTTTTGGTTCAGAGGGAATGCCAGAAACAAAGTGAAACACAAGCAACTTTTATTAAACACACGTACATACATACATACATACACACATACATACATGCAGCTTTCGAGACATAGATAGCTTCATTGTATCAGAGTATAGACTAGAGAGGGGTGTGTACTAGACCATGTATAGTTGTTGTTGTTGTTGTTGTTATTATTATTATTGTTGTTTCATATCATCTTGAAGAAGAGTAATCCTAGATTATAGCATGCAGGTCTGCCCAGTAAAGATATTTTTTGAGTACTCAGATTATTAAAAGATTACTAACTTTTATCCAATGCCTCAGTAGTAGGCCAGGGAGTAGTTTGTGGTTTAGGTAAACAATGGATTAAAACCGGTCAGGTACCTTTTCATGATTTTCTTAAGAGGTTAGTGTGCAAGTGATAGTCCAGCCTACAGGTCTGGTCAACTAGTGCCCATTGTGATGGGCCAATGAAAACCTGTCTATAGCATTACAACTAATTATAGACCGCCCATAAGATCTGAGTACGGCAGTTAGTATATTTCTCTGTAGTTAGTTCATTTGTTTTAAGGTAATGCAAACCATTTTGTATTGGAGGTGCTAGATAGGGATGAACATTGGTAGTGTAGCGATGACTCCACGGGAGTTGGACAATCTGTTGCTGCAGTAGTGTAGTGATGACTCCACGGGAGTTGGACAGTCTGTTGCTGCAGTAGTGTAGCGATGACTCCACGGGAGTTGGACAGTCTGTTGCTGCAGTGGTGTAGCGATGACTCCACGGGAGTTGGACAGTCTGTTGCTGCAGTAGTGTAGCGATGACTCCACGGGAGTTGGACAGTCTGTTGCTGCAGTGGTGTAGCGATGACTCCACGGGAGTTGGACAGTCTGTTGCTGCAGTAGTGTAGCGATGACTCCACGGGAGTTGGACAGTCTGTTGCTGCAGTAGTGTAGCGATGACTCCACGGGAGTTGGACAGTCTGTTGCTGCAGTAGTGTAGCGATGACTCCACGGGAGTTGGACAGTCTGTTGCTGCATGTAGCGATGACTCCACGGGAGTTGGACAGTCGGTTGCTGCAGTGCAGAAGTCATTATTATGCATGGCAAGCTACATGTGTGTGCATGTGTGCGTGTGGCAAGTTCATTTGAAGATGTATTTGTTATTGTGGTGGCCCAGTCTAAATAAACCAATGCACTTCTATTCCAGCAATGCAGGCACAGCTAGACAAACAAACACAAGATACTAAATACTGGCGATCTCACTTCTGTTATTGTTTATTCTATTTTTTCATTATCATCCTTTTCAGTTTTTGTAATGAAATTCCTTGTTGGTGAGTTGTGTATGTTTTTCAAGCTTTTGTTTTGGTAAGAGATAAATATTGCAGGAGCAATAATGAAGGTAAACCAATTAATGAGCTTTATCTTGTGTCATCTTTTTTCCAACTGCTTTCCCTTTGTTTTTGCTAGTCTCCAGTGCATACAAGCTACCTTCATATTGGAACACTTGCTAGTCTATCCCGACCACTGCAAGTATTGTAATCTCTCTCTAAGCATGCAATAACAACCTTCACTAATACTAGGACCTCACCTCGCCTCTGAGAGCTAGCAACAAACCATTGTCTCGTTAGCTGGAACTTGTTTATTCAATCTTCCCATCAGGTGGGTGTGGCTCAATGAGCCGAGTGTTTTTCACTGGCAGTGTGCATGTTATGACGCCTTCTATAATTAACACACCATTTATTTTAATAAATCTGATAAAAAAAAGTTGTATAGCTAGCCTAGTAGAGTATTCTAGCAGAGCAGATGTCAGCACACTTGCCTGCTCCTCTGTCAGGATCAGAGATGCACTAGTTCATTCAGTCTCCAGTCGTACAAGTAGTTAGTCCTATTCACGTAGGGGAAACATTTCACTATGACCACGAGTCGTACACATAACATGTGTTGTCTACATGTGTGCTCTATAATTGTTCTCCACATGTGTGTTGCATTACATGTGTGCTCTATAATTGTTCTCCACATGTGTTGCATTACATGTGTGCTCTATAATTGTTCTCCACATGTGTTGCATTACATGTGTGCTCTATAATTGTTCTCCACATGTGTGTTGCATTACATGTGTGCTCTATAATTGTTCTCCACATGTGTTGCATTACATGTGTGCTCTATAATTGTTCTCCACATGTGTTGCATTACATGTGTGCTCTATAATTGTTCTCCACATGTGTTGCATTACATATGTGCTCTATAATTGTTCTCCACATGTGTGTTGCATTACATGTGTGCTCTATAATTGTTCTCCACATGTGTGTTGCATTACATGTGTGCTCTATAATTGTTCTCCACATGTGTTGCATTACATGTGTGCTCTATAATTGTTCTCCACATGTGTTGTCTACATGTGTGCTCTATAATTGTTCTCCACATGTGTTGCATTACATGTGTGCTCTATAATTGTTCTCCACATGTGTTGCATTACATGTGTGCTCTATAATTGTTCTCCACATGTGTTGCATTACATGTGTGCTCTATAATTGTTCTCCACATGTGTTGCATTACATATGTGCTCTATAATTGTTCTCCACATGTGTGTTGCATTACATGTGTGCTCTATAATTGTTCTCCACATGTGTGTTGCATTACATGTGTGCTCTATAATTGTTCTCCACATGTGTTGCATTACATGTGTGCTCTATAATTGTTCTCCACATGTGTTGTCTACATGTGTGCTCTATAATTGTTCTCCACATGTGTTGCATTACATGTGTGCTCTATAATTGTTCTCCACATGTGTTGCATTACATGTGTGCTCTATAATTGTTCTCCACATGTGTGCTCTATAATTGTTCTCCACATGTGTTGCATTACATGTGTGCTCTATAATTATTCTCCACATGTGTTGCATTACATGTGTGCTTTAGGTTAGTTATAGCACTAATGGCAAGCTGCATGAGCTAGACCTTCCCAGTTGACCAATTACATTTTACTATAATAATTATTTTGAGCTAAGTTGCCCTTCGAAGTAGTACACACTGAATAATGACAACTGAGAAATGGCAGAAGCATTGAAGGAGAAGCTATAGGTGAAGGTATAGGTTAGTCAACACTTAGTTGGAAGTGAGCAGCTAGCTAAGTGGCTTACAAAAAATAAAATAATGGGTGCATACATGTTATTCCATCTGCTCCTCCTTGGGAACTTGTTTTATTTCCTAAGAGGCGCTCTTCACATCCAGTAAGTGTTGACTCACCTCATCATTACCTATAGCTTGCTCTATATCCACTACCTCATCATCACCTATAGCTTGCTCTATATCCACTACCTCATCATCACCTATAGCTTGCTCTATATCCACTAGACTCTGCTATCAGTCCTTCAATACTTTCTCATTTTCCAGCGTATACTACTTTGAAGAGCAAACTCAGCTTGAAATATTATAATAAAATACTGGGGGGAGGTGTGTGTGTGTGTGTTGCCAGTCTGGTACTAGCCAAGCTCTGCTCTACATGTGTCCTGATATGATATTATAATAAAATACTGGGGGAGGTGTGTGTGTGTGTGTGTTACCAGTCTGGTACTAGCCAAGCTCTGCTCTACATGTGTCCTGATATGATATTATAATAAAATACTGGGGAGGGGTGTGTGTGTGTGTGTTGCCAGTCTGGTACTAGCCAAGCTCTGCTCTACATGTGTCCTGATATATTATAATAAAATACTGGGGGGAGGTGTGTGTGTGTGTTGCCAGTCTGGTACTAGCCAAGCTCTGCTCTACATGTGTCCTGATATGATATTATAATAAAATACTGGGGGGAGGGGTGTGTGTGTGTGTGTTGCCAGTCTGGTACTAGCCAAGCTCTGCTCTACATGTGTCCTGATATGATATTATAATAAAATACTGGGGGGAGGGGTGTGTGTGTGTGTGTTACCAGTCTGGTACTAGCCAAGCTCTGCTCTACATGTGTCCTGATATGATATTATAATAAAATACTGGGGGGGAGGGTTGTGTATGTGTGTTACCAGTCTGGTACTAGCCAAGCTCTGCTCTACATGTGTCCTGATATGATTTGGTTGTAGATACTTCTCGACATTCTTCATCGCCATGTTTCTAATTTGAAACTTCCTCCATCATGTGTGGGTGTGTGGCACTTCAGTCGTGCCTTCCAACTCATGAGTGTTGCCATGGATCCTTCAGCTCCACCCACTCCTATTTCATCATCCGACTCCAGCCCCTCCTCTGCTATACCCACATCTGTCCTCCAGCAAGTGCAGAGTGCCCAAGGACGCAGATGGATGGTTGGTAGATTGAAGTTAAGCAGACTAGTAGCTGCAAACCACACCCATCAGCCTGAGCTTTTGCTGCACGAGGAACTCAAAGGCTGTACACTGGAGGAGCATGATCTAGCCGCACAATTGATCACGTCAGACGAGGAGGGGGTGTGTTCACTGCAGGACATTCGCAGGCAACTGAGAAAGCTCTATTGTGTTGATGGCACATCATCATTTAATCCAATACAAGAATATAGGAACATCGGTGCTAATGGAGATAATAGAGCTTTCAGCCAAGACAAGTTGTGCAATGTCAGAGATGACCTGCAAGATCAAGGTGAATCTACAATGCCTCGACTTCAGTATCTGTTCTCATTACTATTATCCTGCACCCCCCCCCCCCCCCCCCCCCCCCCCCCCCCCCCAGTCACCTAGTTGATGTTTATTTATTGGTTTTCTGCAGATTCTCTTCAGTCTTGTTTACTCTGGCTTGTTGAGAAAGAGGGCACTTCCAGTTTGAACACTTTCATTAGAAGATGGAGGTGGGAATTGCAGGAAGATGGAACCTCCCAAGATCTAGAGCCAGAGGATCAGCAACTAGCTGAGGATCTTATAGATGCTCTGAAATCTCTCGAGATTCACTGTTAGAAGATCTAGCTGGGGGAGGAGTCAAGTTTTGTACCCCATTAATAAGCATCGATACCAACAATGACCACACATTCACACCTCTATCACTAGGCATTCCATTCAGTCTAATTTATGATACAGAACTAGTGCACTAAATGCAATGCATAAATAAACATGAAGTGACTGGTACTAGTTAAAAACATTGGGTTGATTGCATGTGTAGCAGAGATGCCTGCCATAACAAACAAATAAACTGGTGATGTGATTCACTCTCTCCAGACATGATTGACAACCACTACTAACCACCTGTCAAGTAGGGTCCATGTATTGGAAGGCCCCGCCCCCCATACCAGAGAGGGCAGTGTATTGAGCATGCCCAGCAGGAGGTATGTTGGACTGTTGCAATGTTCTATTGCCACTGCTGTGAGCAGACATTCCAGACCAAGAGCTGGAGTTGGAGGTCAGAGACACATCTGAAGGGAACTTCTTGGAATGGAGTATTCTCATTTGTTCCTGTACTCTCCTCACCCACATAGATACAACCTCTCCGCCCCTCTCACTGCGCAGAAACTCGTGCTCCTACAAACACAACATTTCCCCTCTATGCTACCTGAAACAATGGACAATAACCCTTTACCCCGTGATTGTTGATCCTTTACCCCCTAACCCTTTCTTTACCCTATGATTGTTTACCCTTTATGGTTGTTAATCTGTTACCCTGTTTGCCAACCCTTTACCCTATGATTGCGAACCCATACCCTACAATTGCTTACCATAACTTCATTTAAAGACAAATGTGTGGTTATTAGGGCTACACGACTTCTCTTTACATAATGCAACTACACATGTAAAGTCGACCATTAACACTTCCTGAGGGCCAACAATGCTCTGAATCACTGATTTGATTCTACGTCACTGCTTAATGCTCACTGCTTAACGCTCACTGATTCTACGTCACTGCTTAATGCTCACTGATTCTACGTCACTGCTAAACGCTCACTGATTCTACGTCACTGCTTAATGCTCACTGATTCTACGTCACTGCTTAATGCTCACTGATTCTACGTCATTGCTTAATGCTCACTGATTCTACGTCACTGCTTAACGCTCACTGATTCTACGTCATTGCTTAATGCTCACTGATTCTACGTCATTGCTTAATGCTCACTGATTCTACCTCACTGCTTAATGCTCACTGATTCTACGTCACTGCTTAATGCTCACTGATTCTACGTCATTGCTTAATGCTCACTGATTCTACGTCACTGCTTCACTCACTGATTCTACGTCACTGCTTAACACTCACTGATTCTACGTCACTGCTTAACGCTCACTGATTCTACGTCACTGCTTCACTCACTGCTTAACGCTCACTGATTCTGAATCACTGCTTAACACTCACTGATCCTACGCCACTGCTTAACGCTCGCTGATCCTACGTCACTGCTTAGCGCTGCTGATCCTACGTCACTGCTTAGTGCTGCTGATCCTACGTCACTGCTTAGCGCTCACTGATTCTGAATCACTGCTTAACACTCACTGATCCTACGTCACTGCTTAACGCTCGCTGATCCTACGTCACTGCTTAGCGCTGCTGATCCTACGTCACTGCTTAACGCTCACTGATTCTACGTCACTGCTTAATGCTCACTGATTCTACGTCACTGCTAAACGCTCACTGATTCTACGTCACTGCTTAATGCTCACTGATTCTACGTCACTGCTTAATGCTCACTGATTCTACGTCATTGCTTAATGCTCACTGATTCTACGTCACTGCTTAACGCTCACTGATTCTACGTCATTGCTTAATGCTCACTGATTCTACGTCATTGCTTAATGCTCACTGATTCTACCTCACTGCTTAATGCTCACTGATTCTACGTCACTGCTTAATGCTCACTGATTCTACGTCATTGCTTAATGCTCACTGATTCTACGTCACTGCTTCACTCACTGATTCTACGTCACTGCTTAACACTCACTGATTCTACGTCACTGCTTAACGCTCACTGATTCTACGTCACTGCTTCACTCACTGATCCTACGTCACTGCTTAACGCTCACTGATTCTGAATCACTGCTTAACACTCACTGATCCTACGCCACTGCTTAACGCTCGCTGATCCTACGTCACTGCTTAGCGCTGCTGATCCTACGTCACTGCTTAGTGCTGCTGATCCTACGTCACTGCTTAGCGCTCACTGATTCTGAATCACTGCTTAACACTCACTGATCCTACGTCACTGCTTAACGCTCGCTGATCCTACGTCACTGCTTAGCGCTGCTGATCCTACGTCACTGCTTAGCGCTGCTGATCCTACGTCACTGCTTAGCGCTGCTGATCCTACGTCACTGCTTAGCGCTGCTGATCCTACGTCACTGCTTAGCGCTGCTGATCCTACCTCGTTGGTTCAACATCTCAAAAAAAAAACACTTCACTTGGTTTATGTATACTTACCAGTAACCCATCTATCCCTGGCCTGGCCTTGGGTGCCTTCTGCATGCTGGAGGGAGAGACACAAGTAAAGACAAAATGAGATGGGAATAATAAGACCAAGTCCAACATACATGAACACACACACACACACACACACACACACACACATACCACTGTGCAGTGAAGTCTCTGAGTTGAAGTGAGAAGTGTTCAGGAGATAACAATGGAGGCTTCTCGTTTACAATACACTGGAGCAGTTCAAATGGCTAGTGCATGCACAAACACACACACACACACACACACACACACAGAGTCCTTCTGAAATGTATGTTATTGCTACTACTACAGCTACTATGCCTACATGCTGGATACTTCATTCTAATGAAAGTGATTTACCAACTACCCAATTGCTGAAAGACTTTGACCCTTCCCTCTCCGGAGGTGCAGTTCTCTCTGATCTAACAGTAGACAATTGTACCTTGAACTCACCAATAAACTGCTTGGCTTTGAACCCTCCTAGAATCAGAACAACCTGAGTGAAGACAGTTAAAACAAAATGTTGGGTACAACTTACAGGCAAGTATGGGAATCTTCCCAGAGCCAGCTGTAAATAGAGAGTTGGTAAAGTGAGGCCAACAAAAGAGTCAGTTTCTCACCTCTAGAATGGTGACTCCCAAACTCCACACTTCAGAATGAATGCCATACTCCCCTCCCAAGATTCGCTCAGGCTACAAAATACAACTGAGAATAAAGAAGCTGTAGAAGAGAAGCAGTTGTGTGTGTGTGTGTGTGTGTGTGTGCGTGTGTGTGTGCGTGTGTGCATGTGTGTGTGCGTGTGTGTGTGTGCGGGTGTGTTGAGTGAGTGTTTGTGTGTGAAGAGACTCACTGCCATGTAAGCGTTGGTGCCGATGAATGTTTTAGTGAGAGAAGTGAGTAGTTGAACACTCACTCCAAAGTCACAGAGTTTGACTTGTCCATGCGTGTTCAGAAGGACGTTGGAAGGTTTGATGTCTGTAAACACACAAAAGAAGTCATAGCCATGACAACCATAAAACTATGGTAACGAGTATCTCACCTCTGTGCATGATCTTTAAACTCCACAAATAGCTGAGACCTTTTACCACCTGTCATAACAACCAGTCAAGAATGGAAGTACATATAGAGAGGATGCTAGGTACTGTATGTGTGTAGCTCATATAGAGAGGATGCTAGGTACTGTATGTGTGTAGTTCATATAGAGAGGATGCTAGGTACTGTATGTGTGTAGCTCATATAGAGAGGATGCTAGGTACTGTATGTGTGTAGCTCATATAGAGAGGATGCTAGGTACTGTATGTGTGTAGTTCATATAGAGAGGATGCTAGGTACTGTATGTATGTAGCTCATATAGAGAGGATGCTAGGTACTGTATGTATGTAGTTCATATAGAGAGGATGCTAGGTACTGTATGTGTGTAGCTCATATAGAGAGGATGCTAGGTACTGTATGTGTGTAGCTCATATAGAGAGGATGCTAGGTACTGTATGTGTCTAGCTCATATACAAACAACTATAACATTTTATGCATTCTAAATTATGTGTACAATTACTTCTGACTAAATTTCTCTGTGTATAAATATATAAAGCAACTACCGGCTATAATGCCACTCCCCACTCACGGATACAACTACTGGCTATAATGCCACTCCCCACTCACGGATACAACTACTGGCTATAATGCCACTCCCCACTCACGGATACAACTACTGGCTATAATGCCACTCCCCACTCACGGATACAACTACTGGCTATAATGCCACTCCCCACTCACCGATACAACTACTGGCTATAATGCCACTCCCCACTCACCGATATAACTACTGGCTATAATGCCACTCCCCACTCACCGATACAACTACTGGCTATAATGCCACTCCCCACTCACCGATACAACTACTGGCTATAATGCCACTCCCCACTCACCGATACAACAATACAGCCAAGCACATCTTCTGGAATACCACCATAATTCTCAAGAGAGCCACCTGAAAGTTCATGACAATTACTATAGCAACATCATTTAGTTGCCGGCCAACTTTACCGTCCATGTATTCCGTACAAATAGAAATTCTGTTCTCGTTGAAGAAAGCGCCGTAGAATCCGATAATGAAGGGAGAGTTGCACTGTAACAATCATACAAGGACAATGGCTGATAACAAACCTGATCAAGAACACTGGCTCTTTTAAAGGTTCACACCTCGCTGGTGAGATAAGGGGTGTGGCCATGAATTAGCAGCACTCACTTTGTGTAAGATCTCCAGCTCTGCCTTGATCTGGCGCTGTTCTTCAGGAGTTGCGTCCAGAGTGAGTATTTTGACAGCCATGATGATCTTGGATGGCTGATGGAAGGTTCGGTAGACGGTGCCTCCACTACCATGTCCTAGTACCTCCAGATAGTGGAGGTCAGAGTGCACCACCTGACCTTCCATCAGGAGTTTCACTAATGCTTGCTCGTTGGCACGTCTGAAACTTCCACTGCGAACTAGACTGTCCCTATATTAGCCACACCCACAGTTACACCTGACACACCCACTTGTGCAGCCAACTTACCCACTACCAGGATTAGATCGAGCACTGGTGGAGGGCGGGGCCATGGGATTGACCGCTAACCTCAGAGTGTTCCTTCTCTTGCTCACTACAAAGAACATGTAATACACCACTGTAACCATAGCAACACAATATGTCCCTAGCAACACAATATACCATTGCGTCCAGACCACACTTATGCTGTTTTATTTAGCAACACAAATTTATAGTGCCAATTTTTAAAAAATTTTAACAAAAGTTGGCACACATTGCCCGTGACTAACAAACGTGTTATTATAAATATATGGTAAGAGGACATCACAGTAAAACACTCGAGGTCCGTCAGCATATCACACGCACACAGATGTATATCCATCCTCCATTTCCCCTTAGTCTTGTATTGTTATGTGCACATTTAACAATGCCAGCTGTTGTTATCTCACCTTTAGGGTACACGCCCATTGGATCCACTGTACCCCCGTACCGCAATGCTCGCCACTGGCACTGTACAACAAACACAACAACATGGAAGTAGGGCTGAGGGTGGGGCTTAAGATATGAGGATTATATATTATAAAGAGGGGACAGTTCTAGAGAAAAAGATGACGGACATTGAGAAGGAAGCCGGAGAAGTAGGAAGGAAGGATGCTTAAGTAGCCATGGAAACAAGTGAACTAACAAAAGATAGCATCGCCATGAGTTCTTCATCACTGCACACTGTAATACGATCACTGTCCTCATCTTCATCTAAACGCACGCACACACACACACACATACATACACATCAGTTACTATAACTTGAAAACTGTACTAGCATAACTTGTTAAATCTCACATTCAAATGCTGTCGGTAGTGGAGTTAATCCAGGGAGAGCTTGACTTATAACATCCTGCACACACACACACACAAGGATGTTGATGCAAGGTTAGTGTACATATCTTCAGTAGTGATCTATTTTATACATCACCATAGACGTGGGTTGTTAAACACCCCCTCTTTGTTAAGCGCTGTTTTTTGTTTAGCGCTGTTTTTTGTTTAGCGCCCGTTTCATTCCCAGATTTTAGCACTTTTATTAAGCACTCCATGTGCCTCGTCTAAAGCAGATAGGTGTTCAGCTTCAGTTTTTAGGTTACCAGTTGCTGATAAGTGCCCATTTCCTCTGTTTGGAGTTATATGCAGGGGTGTTTAACACGGTACCATAACACACCCACTTACTGTGTTCGCTAACGTTACTGCCATTTCACTAATGAGCTACATGCTACATAGAGTGACAGTACTAGGCTTTCCAAACTCACTGGATTAAATTCAAATGTACAGAACAACATACTAGACTAGACTCTTTCCCATATCATTTGGTAAAGGGTTTGGACGCAAAACTTGTATTGCTAAGTCTAAAAGACTAGGCTAAGGGCCATTAAAATGTAACTAGCCAACACTTGCTCACCAGGACCATCCTGAAGGACACATCTGAAGGTACCTGCCAATCCTTTGCCTCTCCATTGAGTCCTTTGATTCTGATCTCAAGTATTCCCGGATTCTGAGCCATACCTCAACCCCCAAGCCTTCATGCACAAGGTTCTCCTCAAGACATTACCCCAAGCGCATTTAGGTTGCTCTCTCACACACCACCAGCTCCTACAGGCATGTCTGGTACGAAATAATAATGATACAATTAATTTCAATATTTCTTATCATCCACTGATGACGTAATGTTTCCGTATTTACGGTACATCGCCTTACCACATGGACGGTTGCAGCTAATTTTTTTTTGTTTTTTTTTTTGTTGCCATGAACGTCCGAGGAATTAGAACCCGTACCTGGGTAGCTTTCAGCCGTGGGAGAGCAGCGGCTGCTGTCAGGGAACTGTTCTTGTGGGCGTCCAGTGTTGACCAAAGTTTTAGAAGCATTGTTGTGCCAAAATCAGCCTGGGGCGAGGTATTAGAAGCAATGTTTCCATGGAGAGTAACGTTCAATTTGAAATTATGAATCGCTGAAGAATTATGAACAGTATTGCTAATAATAAATGATTAACTGTAACCTTATCTTTCCATTTTGTTATGACACAAATGGTAGGGGAAATTGCATAATTATGATATGACTTGCATTTGACAGAATGTGAAGTAACTGCGTGTATGTCTATGTGCTTGTGACAGGTGTCTGACGTAGCTACAGGAGTACAGAACACTGTTCTCTTTTCTCCTCACACTGCTCGCATTTGGCTCCACCCACTCTTTGGTTCAGTAGATGATGTTTCATTTAGTTGGCACTCCTTTAATCTTGCAAGCGATGAAAGTGTGGCCACTATGGGGTGTGGTCAATGCCACACCCACATTCTAACACATTCTGGAAGAGGTAGGTTGCCAATGTAGTTGTACTCATATCTGAAGGAATGGGTGGCTCATTAGGTAAAAGCACATAAATACAGAAAACAGTAGATGTCGCTATCGACATTTGAATGGCTGCTGTATTTAACATGTGACTGGAATAAACAGTAAGTCATCGGTAAAGTATGCCCCTATAAAGAGTAATTGAATTGAACTATGAGCAAACTATACTGCAGTGACATTCTACAACCATTATAATCATGTGATGTCCCTTTACCAACATGTAATCATGTGATGTCCCTTTACCGGATTTCATTTTCTATTCGGATTAGTGGCAGTGGTAAGTTAATGCGCTCTTTGTCGTAGTTATACACCGTAGCAACAGTATCGTTCTTATTTGAAAATCCATTATCCAACAGTCTAACCATGGAGGTAAGTCTTATGTCTGTATGTCTGGGGAACAAGTGTGTGTGAAAGTATTGTGTGTTACAGCTACTGCTTAGCTAAAGAATAGCACAAAGTAACTAGCAAATAAATATTACTAGTGATGTGCTTCAGCACAAACAGCAAGCGAGCTGGTCTGACTGAAATTTAAATTTGAATTTTTTAGTTAAATATTTGTTTAGTTGATCGCTATTCTTTAGCAACAAACAAAAGTTTTATACATACTTGTTCACTGGATACCAGCACAAGACCTGCGTTGTATGACTTGACTATTGGACAAAGGATTTTCAAGGGGTAAGCAATCAAATTTCGAAGGATGGTACAGGTAAGGATCGATAAACTAATGGTTAATGCTCTATTGTACCAGAGCTCTAGTAGATATAGCATTATGTTGTATTGTCTTAGTGACTTGACTATTGGACTTTGGATTAATCCCTAGGCGCCAGCCTCCTTTACTTTGTAGTTCTCTGCCTGCGTTTGAGTACGCTGGCAGCGAACTACCCACCTAACTAACACTTACCACTAGCTTGCTTCTTCGTCATGGTAGCTCTCTCCCTCTGGTCCGCAACACTAGGCTGAGTTGGTTGGCATAGGTGGCGGCCAGAAACCCCGCCCCCCAATCAACCAAGGCTGACTGGGGCGCTATTAATGGGGCGAGGCAAGCCCCTTTAATCCTGGCAACCACGTTATCACGATAGAGCAGTGAAGATACACTGTCTATCGGAGGGTACAGAAAAAACAACAAAAAACAACAACTGGAGAACAAACAACCTATACACACAATTCCTAATGTTAATCATCCCCTCCCCACCCTCCCCTCCCCCCCCCCCCCCCCCCCCCCAGGTATTCTGGTAAGAGGTGTGGGCAGGTGGGTAGCAAATACACTTCTATGGTATCTGGCCTACTTCGCGTTCACGACACCTTAGTGTTTCTATTTGACGCCCACTGTATGTATCCCCACCTCGTGGTCCTCTCTTATGCTTGCGCGTGAGGAAGAAAACCCTTTCCCACACAAGATTGGGGCATTCTGCCCTGTATTAACCTCACCTAGCATGCTGCTAAATGGTCATTAATCCCTAGGCGCCAGCCTCCTTTATTTCGTAGTTCTCTGCCCGCGTCTGAGTACGCTGGCAGCGAACTACCCACCTAACTAACACTCACCACTAGCTTGCTTCTTCGTCATGATAGCTCTCTCCCTCTGGTCCGCAGCACTAGGCTGAGTTGGTTGGCATAGGTGGCGGCCAGAAACCCCGCCCCCCCAATCAACCAAGGCTGACTGGGGCGCTATTAATGGGGCGGGACAAGCCCCTTTAATCCCGCCAATGGAGGCACGACCACCCGCCCCAGACCCAGCCACAACAACAGAGGAGAGGGAGAGACTCCAAAAACAAATAACAACATAGGTTATGTAATAACTGACAGTTTGCATAACAAATAGGTGACAGACATGTTATAAGTGTATGCTCTAGTCAGTCTAGCATAATCTAGCAGAGTACGTTGACAGCTGCTCACGTGGGATTTTTATGTAGTCCAGGTACGCCAGGCTCTTCCAGCGACCCAGGGTCCTCACCGTGGAATCTTCCAGCCCTCTTGCAGCTGCAGTGGTGGCGCATACCTATGCGGAAACTGTGGCCAGAATAGTGGCTCGGGTTGACACCAGCTACATCCAATGCTCCGTTCACCGCCGAGAAGAGACGAGCTGCTGTCCGGTGAGTGGTCTACCGTCATGGAAGCGGAAGAGTGGGCCATCCTTGTTGCCTCTTACTATGAGATATGCCAGCATGGCCGATACAGGACACAGCTGTGAGGGAACTTTCCCAATGAACAAGGAGATGCCTTGCCTGAAGGGGTCAGTCTTTGATGATTTCAGACGCACCTCCACATATGATGGGGATAGTGGGTCATCCACAAGACATGTCCCCCCAAGAGGGATGAGTAGATGCATCATAGGCATTGTCATCGGGGACAGTAAGCTCTCCAATTCGCATGAAGCCAAAAAAAGGCTAGACAGCAAGCTGCCCAGAGCATCACAACATCATCGTCCACCCTCGTATCCCAAACTGACTTGATTTTGTATAGTAAATCGGGTGTTATCGGTCTGCGTTCTCGCTTTGTAACACCTGCCACGCCTTCTGCTCGCTTAACACCCCTCAACACATAGTGCAGCCTATGCAGACCTTGGGAGAACGGGTCTCCCCGGCCTTCCGAGATGTGCCAGTGACGTATTTCTGCCATGTACGACTTGATGGTGTGATGACGAAGGCCGTTGGTAGCGAGGGTAGCGGCAAAATGGCAGAGAGTATCTTCTACCACTGGTATAGGGGCAAGATTAGCAGCTGAGCATTCCTTCAAGTATCTCCTGACTCCGCATGCATAAAGTTTGTGGGTGGACTCTGCAAGACCCATCAGGTAATATTTCTGAACATCGCCACCCAATCCACCTTTGTCCAGTCTGGAGTCCCGTCCACCAAGCACTGGAGCAGGCCCTCATGGATGGGAGTCGGATCCCTTGCCGCCTCCGGAACCAAGTTCTGAAATAGAGAAAGTGAGTCCCGCGAGAGAGCATCAGCAGCGCCATTGTCAACACCTGGGATGTGTTCACACATGAATGACACATCCCACCGAGCCAGGAAAAATGACAGGCATCTCATGAGGTGCATCGCTCTGTCCATCTTGCTCCGCCCTGAGTTGACGATGGCGACAACAGCTGCATTATCGCACTTGCAGCGAATTGTTGCACCCTTCCAGCTACGACCCCATACCGCTGCAGCCAGGACAATTGGTAGTAGTTCTTTAACTGTGATGTGCACATCACTCCAGCATTCCGGGAGCCTCAGCTGGAACCATTGCCCAGTGGACGTGAAGGCCCCACACCCCCACGAACCTGAAGCATCGGAGGTGAGGACAGCCCGGGGCACCTGCGTGACCACACTGCTCATTGGGCAGTGCCCATTCCACAGGGGTAGGAAACAACCCCACCACCTGAGATCGGAACGAAAGCCGGCATTCAACCGTACTCTGTGATGCAAAGCCCGCACTCCCTTAGCAAGGTCAATCATGCGGCGAAGGAATGGGCGACCAGGCTTGATGACGCAGCAAGCATGCTGCAAGCAGCCGATGATGGATAGCAATTCCCTCTTGGTGCATGAGGATTTTGTGCCCCACTCTCTAATCATGCCAGCAAACGACTCAACTTCTCTGCTGGAAGACTCAGGGTCATGGAAATTGTATCCATCTGGATTCCCAGGAAGGTCAGCCTTGTGGAGGGACCCTCCGTTTTTGCAGGTGCCACTGGAACACCTAGTATCTCGCATCGGGAGAGGGCCCGGTGCAGCGACGCACCACACTGGGCCAGGTCGGGTGGCCCGAACAGCAGGTAGTCATCCAGGTAATGGATACCATCTATATTGTCTACGTTCAATAGGATCCACAGCAGGCCATCGGCAATGGCATTGTACAGCTTAGGTGCTGAGCGAAGGCCGAAAGGTAACACCTTGTCCACATACGTTTTGCCCTTCCATTTCATACCCAACAGGTGGCGATCATCAGGGTGCACGGGAACAGTTCTAAAGGACCCCGACACATTGAATTTCGCCAGCGCTGCACCCCTACCAATCTTCAGAACATTCTGGCTAGCAGTATCTACTGATACATACTGTAAGCTGCACAACTCGGAGCTGACCCCATCATTAACGCTGCTCCCAGCAGGAAAAGAGAGGTCAACTATCAGCCTCCACTTCCCAGGCACATGGCCCTTTGGCACCAGCCCGAAGCGATTAATGTTAACAAGACTGGCCTCCCTCGGCTCAACTGGGCCCAATATCCTTCGTTCTGCCAACTCAGTTGAGATAAACTGGTCTATAACACTGGGTCTCTCCATAGCTGACCTCATAGTTGACCCCACCCCAGTGCACCTAGCAGACTCATACCTGAAGCCGATGCGGAAACCTTCCCTCAGACCCTTCACCAAGTAGGAATGGTACCTTCTGTCAGGGTGATCGGCTAGCATTTTGTCCCACTCATCTGCTCTCATTGGGGTCACAACATGGTCCCAACCAAGAATGTTTTGAAATGCAGAACTTTGACTGACTGGGCGCTTCCCGTTGATGGCCTGCAAATGGGCCATATAGGCATACTGTCCATTACGAACCCCTATAAACACACAAGTGTATGTATATAATTCCCCGTTGACTACACTGGACTACTATTAACAGAGTCTACAAATTACATAGACTGCGGATTACCATCCCTTAGATACCAATTCATTAATTCCATCATACTACAGATCTAGTCACAATAATGGATGAACCATGTAATGACATAACTGGCAACAGTTGCCATAAGTGTCGAGTTTCAGTTAGTTCTGGCTTAGGGGGCGGGGCTCCTCTCCTTCGGGACCCATGGTGCAAAATCTCCTGGCATGATCACCACCACACTTCGCGCAGCAATGTGCGAACCGACATGGGTGGGATGCACATGGCCTGCCATCATTCCACGCAAAGCAGCCTTGAACCCTCCTCCTCTTGGCCCTAACCGGACCAGGCTGTGCCGGTGTGTGGGGTGGCCGCTGAAGGGTCTCTGACCCTTCCACCATAGCCTGGGTGAACAGGCACTGATTGAGGCAAAAGTCTGCCTCTTCCATGGAGGAATAGCTGTGGCGCAGTGACGTGTCATAGTTCTTCCACCATCCTGTGGTGGAGTGGTTTTGGCATGACATGACTACGGTAAGGTGGCCCCACAAAGCCACGGCTTTCTCCGGGTGGGACCGGCAGATAACACCTGCATACTGGGCGAATCCACTAACCCAGGCGTCACGATTCGCTGCAGGGCGGAAGGATTTCGCCTTAGGTGGTTTATGGTCCTCCCCATCAGTTGCCCGCTTGAACTCTGCCCTGAGCGCCTCCTGAGATAGCTCGCCCATGTCCACGAACTCTCCAGATAGGATGCGTTTCAGCAGCCTAGCCGGGACAGTTGGCAAGGTCACGCCCATAGAAAACTTCTGAACCTCCTTCACCTCCAGTGAAGTGGCATCACCTGGCTTCGGCTTGTCTTTGCTCGACTCAGCCATTGCCGCGCCATCTGGTTTTTCGGCCTCCACAGTCATTGGCCTCTCTGGAGCTAGTGACCCTACCACTCGTAGAGGACTTAGGGAGACACAGTGCAGCCACAGCACGTGGATCGAATGCTCCCAGGCCAGCACCTACAAACAGCGATAGAGGGACCATGAGACAAGTACCACGACTATGTAATGGCTCAGCAGTAGACAAATTTCGAGAGCCATCATGCTCGTATATATAGTGGTTACTGTGGCTTCAGTGGTTGTTGTTAGTTGGTGTAACTCAGGAATTGGTTGTTGTTAGTTGGTGTAACTCAGGAATTGGTTGTTGTTAGTTGGTTATGGGGAACTACTTTCAATTGAATTTATATATTTCATGAGAAAACAAGCAATTTTAGAGAGAAAATAACACTCTAATTGAACCGAATTTTTAGACAAATGGAATCATTCACGAGTTATACACCACCAACAGCTGTTAGTAGATTAGCTAAGTAACTTCCTTGCAGATAATGCATAGTAAACGGATATAAGTTCATCAATTTCCGGGACAGTACAATAGAAAGAGTACAATTCTGTTGCGGGACAGTTGTTAAGTAATAACTCTGGAACTTATGTGATTACAATGTGATGATAGGGACATTACCCACAAAAGTTAGCACCTACGTGGAGCTGACAGCTTTGCGTTTTCTCTAACAAATTAGCCTGAAATTCAAGAGAGTAGCACAATAGAAGGCCCTAAATTGTTACCTAAATCAACTATTAATTGTCATTAATCTCCAAAATCAGAGCGTGACAGACAGGCAAACAGACAGGACGACTACTCTAACCCTCTCGCGCATGCACGCGGAACGTTAATAAGATTAGGGGTAAATTACTAGTTCCTTTATGTGCTGCTATTACTGCTATTGAGCCAGCATTACTTGCCTTTGTCATTAGAGGCTCGAGTGCTCTTAAGTACAAGACCAATGTACTCGTACTTATTATAGTACCCATTGCGAACTAGAAGTATTTGTACTCATACCTACTCATTACAAAACAAGTTCTCATAAAGTACCCAAATACTTTTCAAAGTACTTCACCCCATATCTGACTCCCACTCAATCTTGCTATGTAAGGAATAGTAAAATCAGACCTTTTTTTTTTTGCTCAGTATCTGTGTGATCTCTAGAAGGTAACCCTTTAGAGCCTGCCCTAATCAGGGTTTCATATAGAGGTAGGGGCGCCCTGGGATCCCCCCCCCCCCCCCCCCCCCCTCCCCCTGTTGTTTGTATATACACTCGAACCTCTCTTATCCGTTCATCTAAGTTACGGACACCTCTGTCTAGCCAGACACAAACGGAAAGCTACCAAATTAAACGAATAAAATCGGGAAAATATTTCGCGCGTGGCACTTCGAGTGTATTCGATCGTAGCGTTGTGTGCGGAGATTGAGCAGGGAAATCAACAGGCAGTTAGTGCGTCTACCGCTAGTTCTTCTCAGAATTCGTTGACCCGCGGCGTCGCTGCTAGTTCTTCTCAAAACTCTTTGAAAGGCAGTGGGGCTGCTAGTTCTTCTAAGAACTCAATGACCAGCGGTGATGGAGGCAAGGTCGCGGTAACTAAACGCAAGCGTAGCGTTTTAACTCGAGAAAGAAAGCTGGAGATAATATCAGAAGTTAAGAAAGGGAAGTCAGTGAGGCAGTATCTGGACAGTTTGGTGTTCCAATATCTACAGTGAATGATATTTGGACATGAACGATGAAGAAATTGTAGAAGATGTGTTGCAAGAGAGAGAAGAATCTGAGTCCGAAAATGAAGATGAAGCTTTTTCAAATGCAGTTACTCCATCGCAAGCTTGTGCTGCTTTCGATACTGCTTTGAAGTGGTTGGAGTCCAAAGGCAACACACACCCTGCACATCTTATGCTGGTAAAAAGTTGGAGAGACGATGCAGCTCAGCGTCGCTTGAAATCTATGAAGCAAATTAAAATCACTTCATATTTTAAATAAATTGATTCATGTATTTACAGGTGTTTTTGTTAATTTTAAGTAATATACTAATTCAATTATCAAATAATTAATTGTATACACGGTTCATCACCGAATAAATTAAGTATTTCTGAGTTACGGACATTTCTTAGTTACGGACACCCCTTGGTCCCAGACTGTCCGGATAAGAGAGGTTTGAGTGTATCTAATATTTGGTGAAGGTTCACTTCAGTTAATTGAAGTCTTTTCAATTGCAATACGCATTAGTCTTCCAAGATTGATGTCACTAATTCTAGACCCGAGACGATTTTTAATCAAATGGGTGTGGTTTCAGCAAAAGTGGGTGTGGTCAAACAAACGTGTAGCCCTCCCCCCCTCCTTCCTAAACTCTTCTCCCCCCAGAAAGAAAAAAATCCTGTATAAACCCCTGCTATGGTACTGTGTGTAGGTGTTTCTCTTCTTCCTTCAAATTTTCACTCATATTAGTTACCATCCTAGCTCTCTGATACAAGCATTTCACAATTCCTCTCTTAACATGATTAGGATGATGTGACTTAACCCTTTCATCGCTGAATTGTCAGGGAAATAAAAAAAAATGTTTTTAACATTGTCTTAATAATGTTTATAAAAGAAAAATGAACTGCAAATAGATAAACACCTTTCCATATCTGATACTAGACTGTCAATAGCTAAGTCTGAGTCCAGCATAACTACTTCATCCTCATGGATATCTTCACAACTGCTTTGTCTTTAAAGCAGTAGTCAAATGCCTGTATTCCTATAAGGAACTCTCTCTTTGTTGTTGAATAGCTTCTGGAGGCACAAATATCTTCTGTATCTTCTAGTTTACTTTATTCACCGTCTAAAATGCCGAGGTTGCTGTTAATCCAGGTCTACTACCTCAACAATTGACCACCTGGTCACCATTTCGAAGTACAGTAGGACCTCAGTATAACGGAACTCACTTATCCGGATGACTCGTATAACGAATGGTACAATTTGCAAAAATTTGTGCATGCGCACAAATGCACTGCAAAAGCAGCTGTTTTGCTCCCACCTGTCTCCATTGCTGGCATTTACAATTTGAAGTCAAAAATTTAATTAAACTCAATGAACCTCAGTATAACGAACATTTCACTAGAACGAACACCCTGTGGTCCCAAAGTGTTCATTATACTGAGGTCCTACTGTACGCCAAAACTCGGACTTCCAAACCTACCTCAATGTTTATGCTGTAGCCTTAGAGATACCGCTGCAAGGAGTTCAAAAATCACTTACCCCTAAATAACTAACTTCTTGAGGCTATAGCATTCGAGTGAAGCAATGAAGACAAGATTTGCCGAGGCGTTACTTCAAACCACCATACAGCAGTTTACGGCAGTTAACCGATTAATCGCGGAAGACGCAAATACGCGTCAATTGAGAAAAATCGATAACCGCGGAGGACGCGAAAATGCGTCAAAAATGCGTCTTCGCGTCCACTTCGCCCTACAGCTTTGTGGAGTCAAGGAAGCCACCAATCACAATTGCAGACGATTCTATATTGTTGTAAGTATATTTTAGGCTTATAAAATACATAGACTGCCATAAGAAAATGTTGAGTAAATTTTGTCACAACAATAAGAATTCTTTCTGATAAAGTATAAATTGAAATATATTTCATAATATAATAAAGGTACACAGAATAATTTTTTAGAAACCAATATTACTTTAGCTACAATTGCTCATGATAAGACAAGTAGAAAGCTATCTTGGCTAGTGGAACACTGGCACTTCAGCATCCTAGTGATGAAGACAATATTCTTGACCTGGCAAGCATGGCAGTGACCAGGATGGCAGTAACCCTGGTGGTAGTGACGAGGAGTTTGATGACAGCAAGAATGACTTCAGTACTGATGGGTGTAGTGACTGCAGTATAGTTACTAGATGGTCAAGGACTCTGACGAGAGAACGGAATTGATGATTCTGAAAAGTAGCGATTTCTACAGGAATTTTAACCACATTCTTTATAGCAATAAGTAAAAATAAATATTGTTATACAACAGGTGAGACTGCAGGGAGCCCTCTGACATATACTTCTATTATGCTATGACCAGTTGCACTTGATAGTAAGATCACCAACTATTCTGTCAGTAATGCAGCCTACCAGCACATCAAAAGTAAAGACACCTTGGAGTACCAAACTGAATACACTCAAATATTCTATCATTTTTGTGATGTACCTGTGCCATAAAAAGCTTCTCTGTTCACAAAATTTATAACAGATTGCTCAGTTCAAAATAAACCACACCCTAAATAAATATCAACAAATTCTTCCTGAAGGTAAGACAGATGTGTGCAAAAACACTTTCTCTTACCTCTATGATCAAGTAGCAAACTGCTTCAGCCATGAAACCATACTTCCAACCTTACTAGTCACTAGTAGTGTGCTTATTAAGAGCCTCAGTGTGATGCCATAAAAGTTTTTGTCAAACGGTACGAGTACTTTGGTATTTTTAAGTCGGGAACAGCTCCTTAGCGTCGAATTTATGCTTTCCCAATAGCCTAGAGCGTATTCGTTTGATAATACTGTCCCCGAGGCAATCTTCAAACGTTCATCTTCTTTCTCTCGCTTAGTGTCACCCTCCCACCAAGCAATCAATCCTCTGTGTCTCGCGTGCGCCCGTGACCGCATTACGTAAGGCGCAATTAAATTTTTATTCGCGTCTAATCGGTTAATTTGACACTTTTTTACATTTTGGCTTAGTTTTTGAGAAAATGAGAGAAATGTCAGACACTATGGTGAGTGATGCTAATGGTTATGCCCATTTATTCATTTAACTGCCATTTAGAATCACCCGCGCTCACGTGAGTGTACAAAATATTACCGCTCCCTGGTTCAAATTTGTTACATCGTGTATTCTATAGTTCCAGTGCTTATCTTTTTTTTACTGGTGTTGGGAAGTCTCTTCTGCTGAAAGTGTGCTTCTTTCTTTATCAACTGTAAGTATGCCAGCTCTCAAAAGTGTACCCTAAGTGTTCGCGTAGTGTGAATGTCAGAACGTCCAAATGTTCCTGTGTTTATTTGTTTCTACCAAGCCAAGATTAGTACTAAAGCCAGAGAATGCCATAAAGTCTTCAAAATGGCATATAAACCATATAGCTGAGTGTCAAGCATGTAAAAGAGCTTTAATAAGTGTGGATTAATCCCAGGAGCGTAGATTGGCTGATTCTAAATGCCATGCCCATAAAAAGGCCCTTGAAACTGTAGAAGAATCCCAGACATGCAAGCAGGCCAATGTTAAATGCCATAGCTATTTATATTCAAATAGACAAAACTATATATAAGTTAGACAGAGGCACCGAGGAAACTACCGGATTTAGGAATCCCGACTAGGGGCCTGAGGGTTTCCTAAATCCGGTAGTTTCCTTGGTGCCTCTGTCTAACTGATTTAGTCACTAAAAAAAAAAGCTAGCTAGGTGATACAGCCTGTTCCACCACTTCTCAGGCTAACTTGATTAATGGAAGACAATATGGACTCTGTGGTGGCAAGGCTGGCGGCTAAGATAGCAAAGAAAGGGTCACAGGTACGCTGCCACCAGAGTTGCAAGGCCAAAGCTTATTAAGGCTCCCAAACCCAAGTTGACAGAGGTTTAATCCTATCAAAAATGAATGTTGGTTAAGGCAAGATAGTACAACTCAACAGAAGCAAGCACAGGAAGGCCAATATATAGAGAACCCTCCTGAGCATGCCCAATGCATGGAGAGACATAAATATGTGATGTATGAGGGTGATGCGTGGGAATGAATTGTTCTAAGTGAATGACCAGTACATGGGAATGACTTGTTCTGAGTGTATGACCAGTACGTGGGAATGACTTGTTCTGAGTGAATGACCAGTGCGTGGGAATAAGTACAAACAGACAACTGATGCATGCTAATAATAAACTGCGTGATAATATGAGTGGGTGTTCGAAGTAGTGTGGGGGAGTGGCTGGGCCATTCTACCACACCTCCCCCCCCTTCGAAAAGGTGGGAGTACATAGAGAAAAACTGAGAGAATGGGACGACCAGGAAACAACAAAGTTCATAAAGTTCACTGAAATGTTCATACTGAAGAAGCATCATCCTGAGTCACAGGCCATCCCTGCCTGGACATGGCATCTGCAATTGGATTATTGATACCCTTGATGTATCTTACATCCATGGCGTACTCCGCGAGCTTCAGCTTCCAGCGAGTGAGTTTCGTGGAAGATGGGACTCCCTCCAGAACCCCCAGCAGCGCCTGGTGATCTGTATATGCTACGAAATCGTGACCTGCCAAGTACATCTTGAAATGTTCCACCGTTTCAAGTAGAGCAAGGGCCTCCAACTCGGTGGCCGAGAATTTGGTCTCACGAGGCAACAAACGACGGGAGAAAAAGGCACAAGGCATCCACTGATCATCCCTGCAAACACATAAACAACCTCCGACACCCCTGGTAGAGGCATCGGAGAACACACACCGTGCCTCCGTAACACTAGGAATTACTAAAGATGAATGGTTGACAATGGCCATGATTACAGATCGAAATGCAACGTCATGGTCGTCACTCCAGGGTAATTTGTCTGGGATCGTTCGTTTTAACAGATCATAAAGTGGACACATAAGAGATGAAAAATGAGGTACAAAACGAGCATAAAAATTGCACAAACCCAAGAAGGAACGGAGTTGAGATTTAGTGGTGGGCCTGAGGAATGATTTCAACTTAGAAACACGAGCAGATGGAATGGATAAAGAACCAACGCCAACTCGAAAACCCAAGAATTCAAATGAGCTAAAAATCCAATTGCATTTAGACTTCTTCACCGTCAGGTTAGCACCTGCCAATCTCTCAAGAACACTGTGAATGTGACCAATATGATCGTGAAATGTGATGGAATAAATAATGATATCATCTATGTACGCCAGGCAAAATGATTCAAGTCCTAATAGCACACGCTGCATCAACAATTGAAAAGTTGCCGGAGCATTCCTAAGACCAAATGGCATGACACGATAGTGAAATTTACCAAGCACACACGAGAATGCAGTGAACGGCTTCGATTCCTCCGTCAGGGGGACCTGATGGAACCCCTTCAGCAGGTCCAGCTTAGAAAGGAACTTAGCAGCGCCTAACTGGGCAATCACATGATCAACTGTGGGCATCATGAAAGGTTCCGGTTCTGTAATAGCATTTAGCTTACGAAAGTCAACCACAATACGGATACCCCCGTCCTTCTTCCTCACAGGTAATGGTGAGCTGGACCATGAGGAAGAGGAAGGCTCGATAATGTCCAAGTCTAACAAACTCTGTAATTCTTTCCTGAATGCCTCCTGATAAGATATGGGCACCGTATACTGAGGCGTCCACACTGGGGTGGAGCTGACAAGTCTAATAGAATGTGTTGCTGCATTGGTAAGACCTGGTTTGTCAGCGAAGACAGAGGGGAACTTCTCTAAAGTTGCTTCAAGCTGCCTTTGCTGGTCAGCTGACAGAGCAATAGGTTCCTCACTACTAACATCCTCAATGGGATCATCGACAACAGAAACAACTCTAAAAATAGACTGATCTGATACTGGTTTCAACTGTGACACATGTACAACGACGGGTTTGGACTTTTTCTCAACATCTCTAATCTGACAGTTTACCGGATGAATGAGCTTAGTGATAATGAAAGGACCATTCCAGCTGGATTCCAAGCATTTATTGAGGCCTGGCACCCGCCTGAGCACAACACTACCAACTTTCAACCTGGAAAGTGCTGACTCCTCCTTGGAAAGCCTGGACTTGGCTACCTTGGAGCTAAGGGACTCCCTAACTAGTGCGTTAGTACAAGCAGCTTGGGTAGCTAATTCCTGAATAAACTGGGGCAAGTTGATATTTGCATTGGAATCACTTAACCAGAAGTTCTTCAGAGTTGAAAGAATGAAAGGAGTAGGTTTGAGGAAGAGCAATTCGTGAGGCGTATAGCCATGTCTAGTGTGAGGTAAGTTTCGGCTGAAAAAGAGAACAATGTCTAGGAAATCAGGCCAATTGTGACGGTCATCAATCAACTTAGTGAGCATGGTCTTTAACGTGCCGTGAAACCTTTCAAGACGGCCGTTACTCTGTGGGTGGTATGGAGATGTACGAACCCGTGAAATACCAAGTTTCTTGTAAAGGTGAGTGAGGACTTTCGACATAAAGTTACTGCCCTGATCTGATAAAATAATAAGAGGGGTGCCTGTGAAACAAATAACTGATAGCAATGCTTGAGCAGTCAACTCAGCCGTGTAGGACTTCATGGGGATAGCAAATGGAAAACCCGATGCTAGTTCCATGGCAGTGAAAATAAAACGAAACTTGTGCGTGGACAATGGTAAAGGGCCAACAATGTCCACTGCGAGCTTTTCACAACGCTCGGCTATGATTTCAGGTGGCAACATGGGTGCCTTGACACCACCGGACTTATTGGATTTAGCACAAATACTACATTTGGAAATGTGCTCACGAATATCAGCCATCATACCCGGCCAGGTGAAATGTTTGTTCAATAGGGCTCTAGTGGAGTTAAGGCCACCATGCCCATGCCCATCATGAGCAACGGATAAAACTTTAGACCTGAGAGAATTGGGAACAACCAGTGCTGCTGAGATGTGATTAGCAGTGGAGGTGAGACTCATAAGAAAATCTTTGGCAATGAACATGCTATTGGTACGGTTACGAGCATTGTCCCATAACTGGGCAAGAGAAGAATCATCTTTTTGTAGCTGCTTAAATTGTTCTTTAGAAATGCCGTCAAAGGCCAACGATGGAAATGGAACCAATGCCTGTGACTCAGAAATGTCAACACTGGGTGAATCAGAAATGTCAACACTGGGTGAATCAGAAATGTCAACACTGGGTGAATCAGATGGAGATGGATCACCAGAAGTAGCAATGTCAGTTTCGTCTACCTCTGGGATGTCTTCCAGTGCCCTAGGAAAGGCACCTTCAGTCATCTGGAGGGTTTCAGCCGTTTTCCAGGCTGTCTCACAATCCGCAGCCATGGCCCTTGTGACGGCCAAGACTGGGACAGGAGATGACTTGACAGATGACATAAGTGTAAGAAGTCTACCCTTCCCAAAGTCCCTGCCTAATAAAAAGGTAAAGGGGGGCAACCTATCCAAGACTGCCACTTTAAAGGTACCCTGGAGGGTGGGGATGTTAATCTCCACCTTGTGAATGGGGACTGTCATGGGTTGTTGTGACACACCTCGAATGCTAGCATGTGAAATGGGAACTGAATCAGTAGGCACAAAGTTAGATGAAAGAAGTGATATCTTAGCTCCAGAATCAATAATGACATCGGTGTCAATATTGTTAACCTTACCCTGCACAATAAACCCGTCCTCAGCAACTTCGTCTGTGGAAAAATGATCTGAACTAGCGTCAGGTGCGTGATCTGTATAAACTGCATTGAGCCCTCTGCGTGCCGGGTTGTTAGACCTGGTCTGCTCAGGGTTCTGGGGCTGTGACCTGTTCTGAGTCTGCTGTGATTGGGAATGAGGTCTAGTTTGAGCACGCTGTGAATCGAGGTATTGTTGCTGTGACTGAGAGCCAAAGGACTGTGAACTGGGACACACATTAGCGTAATGACCCTGGCTATTGCACTTAAAACAAGTTACTGTGGCAATGTCCCTGTATTGCCTAGGGGCAACAAGCAAGGGGTCTCTAGGTACTTGGTTCTCAAACTGCCTGGGTTGATACTGAGAATTGTTAGGACGATGGGGAGAGTGACGAGGGTTAGAGTGTGAAAACTGAGATTGTCTTGGATAATGATTAGTATGAGGCGAATGAGGCCTGAAGTGCTGATTAGGATGGTGAGGTCTAGAGTGGTGGTGGTTATGCCTGTGACGATGAGTATTATCAGAATGGGGTGAGAATGCCAAACAATCTTTAAGGAACTCGTCAGCAGTATGTGCCTCTTTGGACAAGACTAACTCTCTCCTGTCTTGCGGCAAACCCGCAAGAACACCAATAAGGGAAAATGTTTTTGCCATAGACTCAATGACCTTGTTAGAACAATTAGACAGAAAAGGGAGGGAATCAAGAATAACCTCGAATTTGTACTTGCTGTGAGTGAACCACTCCTTCAGGGACAAAGAACCATTGTGTTTATATCTAATATCCAACGAATCCAAACAATCAGTGATAGAATACCCCCCAGTATCAAGCAACACAACCCTCATATCTGAGTAATTAGAGTTAGCCTCATATGAATTGTAAAAGGCTTCACAATACCTACCAGTGAGTAAAGGTGCTAAATGATCTAACCACTGTGCATCAGGTATGCGTTTAGAATACATCACAATCTCAAATTTGTGAAGGAATGCAAATATGTCTTCAGACTCCTTCAGCTCGCCGACAGATTTTTTTATTTTGATCGGGTCACTGATAGGATTAGTACGCTCAGCTGTAAGCTTAGCTATTTCACCCGTAAGTCTATATAACAGCATGGTAGAGGGGTCAACGTCTGCTCGTCTCAAGTTCTCAGCAAAAGCTCGGGCACCCTGAATGTCTGCATTGGCCGGGGGTAAGGCACGGTTATCAGAGCTGCGTTGATCGGAGCGTTCTAAACTCTCTGTGTATTCCGAGCGTTCAGGTGAAGCACGAGGATGAGCAGTAGCTAGAGCGGAAGCGAGAGGTTTGCTAGTAACATCTAAGTCATCTAAAGCACATAAATCGTCTACCTCGGTAATTGTGGACTGTGTGTTGGACGAACTGGAAGATGCATAATCAGAACTCCTGCATTCGTGTGAGCAAAGTGAAGCAGAATCGGAAGAGCCATGGTTAGCTTCGTCGGAAACAACAATTTCTTTAGCAAGGGGAGCAGGCTTACCGCCGCGCTGACGTTGTCTGTAAGGCATGACTGACACAATGTAAATGACACACTGAATATAATTACTAATCCACACTACAACGTTCGGTACAACAGAATGAAACAATAACGGATGCGATAATAAAACTAATAACTTGCGTGTACGGAGTTTTATGTCAAGAAGCTCGTAAGACTCCAGGCTCGGGTAGAACGATGGAGGACGACTAGGAAAGGAGAGGCTCAGCAAGAAGCACTACCACTGGAATTCCAACAGGTGCAGAAGGATAACACGGCAGGTGCTCGAGATGAACTCGGCAAAGGAACTCTGGAACTGAAAGAACAAGTAAGAAGTAAGACAACTGACAAAATGAATGAGTAAGAACTTGATTCCGATGTGTGGGCCCGATCTCTGAACCAGAAGAGTCTAGTCAACTGGACCACCGCTGTCACCAGGTGTGGTGGCAAGGCTGGCGGCTAAGATAGCAAAGAAAGGGTCACAGGTACGCTGCCACCAGAGTTGCAAGGCCAAAGCTTATTAAGGCTCCCAAACCCAAGTTGACAGAGGTTTAATCCTATCAAAAATGAATGTTGGTTAAGGCAAGATAGTACAACTCAACAGAAGCAAGCACAGGAAGGCCAATATATAGAGAACCCTCCTGAGCATGCCCAATGCATGGAGAGACATAAATATGTGATGTATGAGGGTGATGCGTGGGAATGAATTGTTCTAAGTGAATGACCAGTACATGGGAATGACTTGTTCTGAGTGTATGACCAGTACGTGGGAATGACTTGTTCTGAGTGAATGACCAGTGCGTGGGAATAAGTACAAACAAACAACTGATGCATGCTAATAATAAACTGAGTGATAATATGAGTGGGTGTTGAAGTAGTGTGGGGGAGTGGCTGGGCCATTCTACCACAGACTCATTCCTGGACTTTTTATCATGGACCTTTTAAACAAGGAAACATCTGATAGCGAACAAACCTTAGTTACTGGTCAAGTAGACCCAGCTATTCAGCAAGAGCAACTCACGGAACATTCTGTTCACGACTATAACTTGGAGCCTCCAACAAAGCGACAAAAGAGAACATTTGCTCCCAGGAAAAACGAGGATGAGGTTATGAAGGCCAAGCTTAGTGCTATACATTCTAAGACCATGGCTGACACAAAATACTGTGTGTTAATGTATGGCAACAATAGTGTGCACACATTTCTACCGAGTACGGAGAAGAAGTTACACCCCTGAAAGAAATATCTACCCAAGAATTGTCCACCAAATTGTGCCTTTTCGTCTTCGAAGTAAGAAAACAAAACGGAGAGGAATTTCCTCCAAATTCACTTCTTCATCTTGTGGCTGGCATACAACGATACATCAGAATTGAAGGGAGACCATCCATTGACTTTTTTAAGAACAGTCAGTTCTCAGAATTTCGAATGTGCTTGGATGCCGAAATGAAGAGGCTACGAATGGGATCTAAAACTATCTTTATCTATAGAAGAAGAGCAAATTTTATGGCAGAGAGGACTTTTAGGAAAGTCAAACCCCCAAGCTCTATTAGATACCATGGTTGTAATGAATGGCCTCTACTTTGGTTTGAGGAGTGGAAAAGAGCATAGGCAATTAAGATTCAGTCCTTGTCAAATTACCCTACACAAGAATGAAGGGTACCGACCTTATTTGGAATACATTGAGGATACCTCCAAGAATAGGACTGGCGGTTTAAAAGATAGGAAAGTTCAGCCTAAAATTGTGCAGCACTACAACAATCCAAGCAATTCAGATCGGTGTTTTGTTCAGCTTTTCCAGTTATACAATAGTTTATGTCCCACTGACAGGCCGAACAATGCGTTTTACTTGAAACCTCTGGCAAAGCCCACTCCTACATGCTGGTTCTCTTCCGTCGCAAGCTTGATGGAACCGTTGCTCGTCTCTGCAGGGAAGCTAACATTACTGGTTTTCGCACGAACCATTCCTTGCGTGCTACAGCAGCCACTCGGTTATATAATGCTGGTGTGGACGAGCAGCAAGTCATGGAGGTAACTGGGCACCACAGCTTAGATGGAGTTAGGGCATACAAGCACACATCGAAGAAACAGAAAGAAGCTGTTTCAGACATACTTAACCGTGTTCCAAGTCAAACAACATCTGCCTGCAGCTCCACCTATAATTCTTCAATTAATATAGATGTATCAGATTCTTCAGCTCTAGTTACTGCAGCAACTTCTGGTTACTCGTGAAATTCATTTTTTTAAAGAAAAACTTGCATAACTGAAGAAAAAAATAATTTTTTGAAAAAGTATCAATTCATTTTAAAGAGTAGAATATAAGCTTTAAGATGATATATAAACATAAGAATAAAAACATAGTGAGAGTAAGTTATGATGTACCGAAGTATGACCACTTTGGGAAAATGTAGTTTTGAGATAATTGAGGTTAAACACGACACTTGTAATAACAGCTGACAATGCCTGCAAGAAAGCATAATATTGCATACAATGAATATTAGACCTAAATTCAGGTTTTAGAAGTTACCTTGATATATTGGTTAGACCAAGTTCCATTAAACGTTACAGTAACATCTGATGGGGGGACGTCACTGCCGACACCAACCCCATCAGAGTCAGCCTGACCATCATGACTGCAACTAGCCTCAGAATCTGACTCAGAGGATTCCTCCTCTGAACCACTTGACTCGGCATCATCATTTCCACTTGACTCTGCATCATCATTTTGATCTGACTCTGCATTGTCAAGTTCATTTGCTTCTGCCATGTCATTCCTAGACTCATCACCGCCATTCTCATTAGCCTAATGCCCAGTATATAATATTATCTGCTTCAGTTGAACCAGCATCAGGGAGAGCTACAGAACTATTGTCTGACAATGGACTTGAGGATTTACTATTTCTTGAGCGCAATAGAGCACTAGAGCTCCCAGAAGTAAACCCTATAGACCTAGGTGGTGAGCTAGACAATTTAGTCTTACTCACCGAGGAACGGGTAGCCTCTGAATCCATCCTTCTTCGTTTGGTAGGTGACTGTTGTTGCCACTGGGTGCCAAGGAACCCTTTAGGGTGCTTTCTACAAGTTCTCCTAGGCGTAGTTTCAAGAAACAACGAGAACAAAGAGAGAGCCAAGCGGACACAAGTTCAAGTTCTAATCAAGCAAAGAAAAAAACATCAGCCGTGCGCACTCCCGCCTACTTCTACTACGTAATTGCTTGTTGCTATAGTCACTGAGCACTTCCTATGTGCTTTATTTTGAACTATAAAAAGCATAGGTTTGACAGTAAACAAAGAAATAGTCGATCGATAGAAAGTAACGGTAAGAAATAAAGTGAACGGTTCTTTCCCGGGTGATTCAATAACTGAAACAATGAACTAGTGTGTATCAAAAAAAAAAATCATTATAAGCTGTAGAAATGTCCAATGGTCTTGAAATTTGGGATCCACATCCAGTAAGCCTGTATCTACAATATAAAATTAAAAAAAAATGTTTTTTTTTCCCAAATATAAAAATGTGAATTTTCAAAAATCAAATTTTTAAAGTTTGTTGCTTTTGTTTATGCTTAGAAAATAGGTATGGAGCTTCATTGAGGTCTCAATAATAAAGCCAACATGTTTGGAAAATTCCAGTTCTCTGAGGCTTACATTTTTAGGGCTTTGTTTTTTACCAGAAGTCTACCACACTCTCTGATTAGACCAAATTATCTAGTTCTTTTGTTTTGTTTTTATTAAGCAACTAAAAGTTGTGGTTAAAAATTTCATACAATACACAGCCAATTTTAGTAGCTAGAACATGTTGTCTTAAAATGTATTAACTAAATTGTGAGAGATAGTGCAGGAGTTATGGGATAATGACTATACTATGTACCCTTGTTATTTAATTAAAACTAGGCTGGTTTGCTTGACATTTATAATTGGACACTAACACATTCTCATGCTTTATCTGTGCATTAAATTGTTGCTGTTGTTTTATCAGCTCATAGTTAGTGGAACATTCACAGAAGCCAAAGGAAAGGCCTGGCACAAACACCACTTCACATGCTATAAATGTGACCAAGAACTTCATAATAAAGAATATCGATGCGAAGAAGATGACAAACCATTGTGCAAAACTTGCTTTTCTAAGTATCGTGCAGAACAGTGTACGCAATGCAAGACTCCAATAACCTTAAAGGATATCAAAGTTCTCGTTGATGGAAATGTTATGCACAAAGAATGCTTTACTTGTGTTGAATGCCATGGTTTATTGGCAGGTAACAAGCATTATAAATCTGACAATGGTTATTTATGTGCAAGCTGCCAAACGCAGCAAATTGTTGCTCAATGCCATGCCTGCAAAAAAGGGATCAGTTCAACTGTTTCATTTCTAAAACACAAGACGTTTGCATGGCATTCAGACTGCTTCAAATGTGTTCTATGCTCCACTTGGCTTGCTGATGGAAACTTTCATGAAATTGATGATAGTATTATGTGCAAACAATGCTTTACGCTAAAGAACAGTAGAAAGTGTTATAAATGCCAGCAATCGATACTCGGACGTGAAATACAGCTTGGATTTCACTACTACCATCCAGAATGTTTCACATGTACAGAATGTGACAAAAGTCTAATTAATGAACAAAAAGTAGGTAGCACACTGCTATGTCACGAGTGTGTTTCCAAGAAGTCAAAGAAATGCATCTATTGCAATAATCCTATAAAGTCACGTCACACTGTATATAAAGGGCAGCCATTCCATCTGGAATGTTTCAAATGCAACCGTTGTGGATCTAGCATTCAGGGAAGCGAGTTTTATGAAACAAGTTTAAATGAAATATTATGCTCAAAATGTGGATCACTACAATAAACTATTGACACGATATATTATACATTTATTTGCTATGCATATTAGTTATTATATAGTCACTCAAACTATTACTAACTCAAATTATTTGTTGAATTTTTTGAAGAGAAATAATGTATTTAGTTCTTATGCTCATAATTCACTTTGGGAAGCTTGCCAATAATTTCATAGCACCACTCGGCAACATCACACTATATACAACAAAGCACATCAAAGTTAATTAACTGCAAATGAAAGCACAAAAAAAAAGAGCAAACAAACAAACTAACAAACATGTTTCATATACCTTAACAACATATTTTGCATGATGGCGCTTTCCATATTCTCTAGGTGTGTAAGATGCAATAAATTGAGTGCCATCTGTGTCATTGGGTAAAAGTAAGCCCCTGGTGGGAGTCACTGATATAACTGGGTCAGCTTCAATGAAGTAAGCAGTAAATGGAAGTGGTTCCCTGATTTAGCATAAACAATATTACACAGAAATTTTGACAAAAAAAACATAGCTTACTGGGTGGTACTAGAAAGATAAAAAGATATTTGAGCCGTTTTATGCAATCCACTGGACTCAATTGTTATTATATCATCTGTTATAGACATTTTGGTAGTAATTTGTAGAGGCAATATCCACAGTCCACCCTCTTGGTTAGATATGTGAATCTCACACATCCCACTAAAAACATAAGGAAACATTAAGTAAACAATAATTGTTTACACTGGGTTTGACTCTCACACACACACATGTACACACATTTGACAAAAGTGTTAATTATGGCTTATATTTCTAGACAATAAAAATAAAATGTGGGGGGGGGGGGGAAGGGGAGGGGAGAGGAGGAGGGGTTGTTTGAATTATGAAATTTTAACACGATATTTGTCGGCACCTCCATGCAGTGACACTTTGACACTGATCCACTTCCCCCAGTGAGGAATCCACTGGCTAAAGTCAACTATGAGTTTGTTCTGTATGTAAAGTGATTACAGAATATCACTCGATGTCACTCTGTGCATGTCTGACTCGACACATATGGCTTACGATCCTCCAGGGTACTCGACATCTAGTAGGTACAAAATCTCCACTGCAAGTCAATATCTATACTACTGGACTATAGTCTGTCCAAGTTGAGTAGGCCAGAAATAAATTTGAATAACTTTTGAACGGAAGCAGTTACGCATCCGGGATCTGCACCATTAGAAAGCTCTTGCCGAAGCGATTAAAAAGATTTCTTCAGTATACTCCAAAACCGGAGAGAAAGTGCTATTCCAAAACTCAATACAAACGTCTATGGGAATAGAAAAAACCACAGGTTTCCTGCTCAAAACGCGCCCACTTTTTGTCATGCAGCACGGTTCAATTGATCACGAGGACGGTCTTCATTAAACATTTTATAAACAATGAGTGGCTTCTTCTTTGGTGGCTGAGTTTCTAGCTTTGTATCGTGATAGCTTAAGTTGCTAGTGTGAAAACAGTATAGGCAGAGTGTTCTGTTGTCGTAGAAGGGTACATACAGCCCAGTAATATAAAGCATATTTAATATAATGTATTTTTTTTCTTTTCATAAATTGGGCTGGCTATGGGGCATGACAAAGTTGCTAGCCATCATTAAAGCGATTCCACTGTTGCAGTTTTAAACATGGAAGTGTGCGTGTTGGGATAAATATACCAAGTAAAAAAAACCTACATAATTTTGTGTTATACCACTATACTTCCTAATTCTGATGCAACTGTTTAAAAAAATTACAAACTGTCAATAGGCATTTCTGGCATATTAATATAGAAGCCGTGCCTACTAATCCATGCAGTACAACTAAAAAAAATCCACTACAATTTGTAAATGGGCATTCCTGGCAGATTACTAGAGGAGTAGTCAACCTATATTAATGCTATGTTCATTATGTTCTACTTAGCCATCTAGTGTTATATTAAAAAGCCAAAAAAAATACTTACTTCACTTCTGCTGGAGGAAAAAAATTTATTCCGAAAGTTAATATTAAACCTTCTTCTGCAACCAGTTGAATTTTTAAATACTTGGAAATGAAAGGTAACAGGTGTTCAGATTTGCTGTGGATCTTGTAGAAATAACGGCTATGCACAACTTCTGTAAAACCTACGTAAGATAAATACTTGACATTATGTAAACTAAGTGTGCTAAATCTATATCAATTTTATGATTATACATAAGTGCTCAGTAGTTATTTCATGAAATTATCTTAAACAGCAAATATGGCCATGGAGTTTCTAAAATAAAGTACTATCATGTAGCAGTAGGCCAATATTGGGACTTACATAAATTTATATTCTTGGACAAACTACAGTAGCTACAGAGTTTAATCAGGTGCTATTATATATGGAATTGTTTACTTTACAATACCATTATTATTAAAAAAGAATAATGGAACGAGCTTACCTTGACATTTATCTTTTAAAATGACTGCATTGTTAATGTCGCTACACGCATTTAATTGAACAGCAATCGTTGTATTAATCATTGTCTTAGACTCTGCCATTAATGTAGGAGCCTTGTCAAACGGTGTAAGTATAACTTGAGGCTGTCCCAATAAAGAATACTCCCAGCATAGTTCATGTTTTGCATTACAATTTTCCTCACAAGAGGTACAAGTACAGGCTATCTCGGTAGAAATGGAAAATACTGCCGTATGCTGGTACATTTTTTTTGGAGAAAATACCAGAGCTAAATCAATTGATTTGCCTGTACGTAGAACAAATGGAATCTTAGAATGTCTCGTGAAAATAGCAAAACTTTTGGAATCTTTTCCTTTCACAGAAAAAAATAAACTTGCTTCATATCTCAACGGATTTCGAAATGACAAAGGATGTGATATTGAAGAGTTTAGTACAGATTTAAAGATAATTGGTTCTCTTTCATTGGGAGCTACACCAATTCCAGTAATTGAAAATCTCAGTTTTCCTAGCTGCAAATAGAATTAATTTAATAATTAATATAAATACATTGTGTACATACTTCAGTACTAGTGAATATTAGGTTCAGATCGTGACCATCAGACCCCAGTGTTGAAGGACTAAATGAAATTGTAATATTTTGCTGTGAAACTGGACCAATAGATATCTGAGTAAAAATAGTCAATATAAAACTAATAATTCAGTACAATTAAAGCAAATAATATAATTTCAGACTTCAAAGCAACATCACAAAGCATATCAATTATTAAACAAAGTATTTGATTATGATAGAATTTAACGTATTTCTTCTGGCAAAATAAACTTACTTTTTTGGGGATGATTGAATAGTGTGGCAGATTTGAATTATGACAAGTGAAATGTAATTCTTTATTTAAAGGATTTTGCAGACTGATATCTCTATTGCAGCTTCTATATGAAATTATATGATTAGAAATTGACACAAATATTTGCAAATTATATTCATATTTATACATACCTTCCAATTTCACATGCCAAAGTAGGTACAATCGTCACTTCAGGAGCAGTTGCTTCCAAAGAAAGTTCATACCAAAATTCACTTTCAGTTGATGAAGAAAAAAATATCCTATATTTTCATTAACATGAATTATATGTAATGCAGCATGTTTTCAACTATATAATTACTATCTTAGTTGAATTAATATAAAGTAACAGCCGCACTATCACTTGGCTGGTTAGTAATTAGTTCATGCCCCATGGTACAATAAGAAGACTCCATTCTTTTTTTTTTTATCCCTGTAAAACACTGTTAAAACTATACTGCATATAATAGCTATAAAAATTTCAGTTATATTATTTTAACCTTAATTGAAAATATATTTATAAGTATTATTCCCTTCTTTCATTTCAGTCTAACGTGACTAACCTTCCTTTAATAACTCCAGTATGTAATGGCTTATAAGTAAATGTACAAGTTGAATTTTGAGATATAGACTGTGATGGACCTGTCAAATGGTCACAGTCGATATTTACCTACACATTAAAATGGTCACAATAATGAGATAACATTCCAAAAAATGAAAGCAATCAAAGGAACTGTCCATACACTAAACTTCAAGTTGTGCACAATGTAATTCTGCCCTTTTGTTAAGTAACCTTTGCTACAATTTGCAGATAGAAAAGTGGGATTATAACCTTTCCCACTTCCATATACCCTATTGTTTGTGGCTCCCTCTATATCGGCTAAAATCTGGGGTCAAGTATAAGGGTCTTACAAACCCTCTCCATAGTGTTTGCTGCCCCAGTTTCAAATTCTTGATATTACTTTAATAAATTTGACAGGAGTACAACTATTAAGAAGCATTAAAAAAACATGGCACACTGTTTTGTTCAGTATTTAGCTAAAATCAAGAGAGAGTCTCGTAATTGTACTGGGAGTCTGTTTTAAATTATTTGAGTGAAGTTGATATGCAAGTGCATAGTATAAGAATGAGAAGTTGGAATGTAATTAGAGAATTAGTTTATAAGTCAATGCTGAAAAATCAATAGGTAATGCTATTTTTAGGAGTGTGAATAGCCCGCTAGCTCTGACTGAGACAAAACTAATTTGTGACAAAAGTAGTACCATCAATAAGTGATACTTGTAGTGAATAAGCTATAATCAACAACCATGATTAGGTAACTGAAAATACAGGTGATATTATGGCAAATCATAATATTGCATACCGTATTTGTTCCAATTACAGCATTACTCTAATGATAAAACCATTCGGTGACGATATTTTCTTGATCATTCTATTTGTATAAATCAATCATTTTGTATATATTACTGTGGTGCTTAGCTAAATAAAATGTGCACATGACCTTCAATCTCAGCAGAATGTTTAGTAATGGCAGACAGGTGTACCACTTCCAGACTGAAGCAGTTATCTCTAAAATAGTTTTGTACACGTTGAGGATTAGCAAATGAGATATCCACCTTGGAGATATAGAGTTGTACCCACTTTTATCTTAACTTTGGGTTTAATCATCAACCAGTCTGACTTCGTTCCTATATCTAAACTCCACCTTTATTTTAATAACCATGGGGTTAACAAACACATAATTCAAATTGAAAAATGGCTTTTGAAATAATTTTTTGGTGCTGTAATTGGAATAAATACGTCAACATGCATTTTGTTAGCTATCCACCTAGTCTATAAAATTAGAATTTAGCTAATCCTACTCAATGTGGATGCATTTGTAATTACCTAAAATATCTTTATACCATGAACTAACCTCTAAATCTTCTGTTCGACCACCACCATTTTTTGAAATATCAATAATTACTTCTTTAGTGGAAAAGACTGGACAAACTGCAGCAACCACTTTTTCTGAAGTTTTTGGCTCAACTAAGCAAGTCACTTGATACCATATGTGATAATCACCATCCACGTGACGATCAGAATCACTGACACAATTTTGAACAATAGACAAATTAATTTCACTAATAAAGCTATTGTACTTACCTAGCCTCTAAATTAACTGCAGTAAACACCAATGTTCCTGAAAAACATCCACTTCTTTTAGGCAGTATGAATATGTTATAATCAGCTTTTTCATATCCCCCTAATAAGTAAATTACATTTTTCAAGTAAGGATTACCAAGCAAAGTGTAATTTACCAACTACCAGTTCTTTAGGTCCACTGATAAAATCCAAGTCAGACGTTACATGAAACGTAACTGTTCTGTCATTATGATTAGGCACATTGATAATGTGTTTTTGTCTATGTCCAAAAAGTATTGATTATTATAGTTTTTAATACTTGAAATTGTTACCTTTTATCAACTTGAGCTTGAAGTGAAATAGTAGATTGAGCACAAGGTTTTTTTGCTAAACCAACTAGATTGTACGAATGCTCCGCTAAATCTTCAGTATTAACTAATGTTAGATTACCCTGAAGAACAAGAATTGAATTAGTATAAAAAATTACCTAAATTATCTCTATGATTACATAATTCATCTTCAAACACAACTAACACAAAACTTTCTGCCATTCATATTACACAATAAACCATTAGTGGATGAGTTATAAATTAAATATATTCATGTAGAAAACTACTACACATTATTTTTTTTATAAATGCTTACCTGTTTCAATATAATCATTACATAGCTATTTTCGCATTCAGTATTTTTTAAATGGTTTAGAATTATATTATATATATGCATATAATATATATGTACATACATATATATATATATATATATATATTCCACACTAGATATCTCCACAATGTTATTTTTAGGTAGTGACCATGAGCTAAATCACGTTATCACATGGTCTTATCTCACTGGTTGGATTCCACAAGCTCATTACCCTAGTATAGTCATAGCAACCGGCCAGGCTTACCGGAGTGGGGGGGGGGGGGGGTTCTTAACCTCTGTCAGAGTGATATGGCTAGATATTTCACCTCTCAGGCTTTTATTTTCACTTACCTCTGGCTGGTGAAAATAAATTAGCAAATTAGCCTGTCGTGAAATACTTCACCATATCACACTCAGACTCATGTAATAAGTATACTACACACACACACACACACACATATTATATATATATATATATAATATATTCCATGCTAGATATCTCCACAATACTATTTTAATGACCTGTGAGATAACTCACACCAACCAGGTTAGAGCAGCTGCTAAAATATCAACTGGGTGTGTGGGAGTCATTAGTTTTACTGCCAAATATATACCTGATGAGTTACCAACCCTAGTACACAACACTACAGTGAAGATATCTTGCATAGAATCTTTGGCTCCTAAAAATATATCGCACTCTGACTCATGTTATATTATTACGGTAGACCCTTTCATATTCAAATCTATGTGGGACAAAACCAGCTGGTTCGGATAAGTGAAAATTCAGGATATATGAAGCCCTTCTCGATTGTAAAACAGCAGTAGCTAATTATCTGAAATGAATATTTGCTTCACAGGCTTGCATATTTCTTAGTAACAGCTAGACCTCTAATTTGTTCTAATAGTAGAGCTGTATAGGAGTACTCTCTTGTAGTAACCTGCAGCTATTAGCCTGCAGCAACACACACAGACATATTCAGATATGCTAGGGGAGCCAATTTATTCATTGAACTTACCACACTTGTTTCAGAGCTAGCCCAGACGAAAGCAACCTCAGATAATGAAGCTAGCTAGCCAGTCTATTTGGCTCAAAAGAGCTAGATCAGTCTGAGATAAGGACAGTGCTGCAGATACAGTATAGGTAAACTCATGGTGTGCATTGAACTTGCTGTCTGTAGGGCCAGAAAGTCTGGTATGTTAAATAATCTGGACCATTTTCAAACAGGCCAGCTTTAAAATAGTCTGGCTACAAACTAGCCACAAATGTTGCTGGTTTTATAAACCCCAGCAGTCTCACTTAAAAGTCAGGCTGGCTCCTAACTAGCCACCAGATACAAATCTGCTCTGGTATAAAAGTGTACACAAGAGCATAAATTATTGGTCTGCTGTTTGTTGAATCTAGTTCCCCACAGATTTTAAGAGGGGAACAAGTGGAGTAATTATTAAACCTCTGGAGGAAAATGATTGAAGCTAATCAAAAAAAAATAAATAAAAATTCCATTTCTATGTAAGAAGGTGGGTTTTGAAATCTTTAATGTTTCAAGACTAGGAAAAAGAATGTTTTAGCGGCTCCCAGGTAAAACGGATGAAGTAAGTATTGCAATTTTGAAACAACCACAAATTAAAAGTCATTCTACAACCCAATTCTTGTCATACTGGAGATTAATAATGATAATGCTTGAAATGGGCTAGACCATTTTAATACAGTCCAAGTTTTGTAATTGGTCTGAAAACACATACACACACACACACACACACATATATATGTAAGAGATGCATTCCACAAGCTAGTTATCATAAATGCTCAGCTCATGCATGCTCAAAACTGAAATCCAACATATAACATAGTTGCCATACCACATTTGACGTGACAGTCACAAGTTTCAGTTCAATATGTCACCCTGTCACACCACTAAGTTACCATTGTGTAATAAAATACCTAAATTAGAGTCTTCTGGCATGCAATGCAATAGGCCCTTCACCAAGAAAAGGGTTAGTGAATTTTGGTTAGGCTGCCATTGCTGACCTTTCCTTAACCGGTGAGTGAGTAAACTGTCACTCTTTCTTACATAAAATCATGCTTTTTAAATCAAAATTTCTCCGCTTAATCTATATGGCAGGTTGACAGGTATGAATTATAAAAATGCCTGTTGTACAAGAAAAACCTGCCTACTCTGTTTTAGATAGTTATTTCGTCCACTCATCTTTTAATTTATCTCTGGAAGTGAACATGCAATGGTTATTATACAGTTTCACTATCATTCACAACAATATTAAAATAAAAAATAGTTAACTTACTACAAAACTTCCTTCTTTTTGAGAATTAAATGTTAGTGGGTAGCTGATAGTGCTTAATGCAGGAACTATGACCTCATGTGGTCCAATGAAAACAGTGTTGACCAGTGATGCTTTTAGAATCCATTTAGAAGTCGTTGGATTAATCTACATCATAAAAAGTGTTTCCAAATTTACAAAAAAACAACAACCTGTAAACTAGTACATCCCAAGCTACAATATGTTCATTTCAGCTTAGCCCACTGTCTATATATACCAAACTTTAAGTGAATATTAGTCAGAAAAGAAATAACATTATATTAACTTATTAGTATACATGAAATTATGGTGCAAATATTTTCCCAAATAGAGTAATTGTTCAAGGTACTTTTTTAAATGTTAGTATTTAATTTAATTCAATTTTCCAATATGACAAAGACTATGTGTTAAAAAAAATAGACTAGTCACATGGTGGACTGGATTTATTACTATCTGTACCACTAACAATAGTTTAAAAAAATTAAAATGAATTTATGTGGCCTTTTAAGACTTCGCCAATGTAAATATAGTTGGCTAGGATTAAAGTAGCCAAGATGCTTGAGGTTTTATTTACTTTACAACTGTCAAATGCAATGCTTCACAGTAGCAACAGAGGTCCTAAAAGACAGTTATTTCTCTTTGGCATGCTTTTATGAACTTCTAATTCTGTTACCATGGCAGCAAGACATGCTACATAATATGATTCTTCTAAAAATAACAACTTGTCTGCAAAGAAAATTGAAGAGTCAATAATCCAGCCAGGATGCTGCACAGAAAACTATATTGTTAGCCTTATAAATGCTATTAACTAGTCTAAGAAAAATAGAAACAGAATGACAAAGTAAAATGAGAAATTGTGCTTTGCATCTTGAAATTCTCACTCAACCTTATTAAACAAAATTGTGGAGATAAATGAGAAAAGGAAATTGAAGTATTGAGGGTCTATTTTTTCCTATTATTATTGCTCGTATAGAAAACAAGAGTAATCCCGAAATAGTAATTGCTAATAGTATATAATATTTCAATTATAATATTGAACATATATACTATATAGTCTAACTTACTAGTGGAATCTTTTGTGTTAAAGGTTGTGTGGCATTAGTTTCAAATTTTATCTGAGCTTTCTTGTCTTTAGGTAAAACTGTTGCTTCAAATACAAGTAATCTGACATCTAAACCAGATTTCAATATCACATGACATTTGTATTGACCCTCAACTGGACATTGGAACTCAAAAGGAAGTTTAGTGAAACCTGTGAAAGTAAACACAAGTCATAATAAACTAAAACTACATTACCAAAATCTATTGGATGAAGCAGCATGTTGGTATACCTCACAAAACATATTACCCATCAATTAGATGAAAAGTAGCTGTCAAAGCTTGATTTACCATGATATTAGCTTAATTTAGTTACAGTAATAATGAAGCACCAGAGGTGTGAACCCTCAGCAGTACTATTACACTAGGTAGCTATTACAAAATCATCTCAAACCAAAACAATAATTTATTGGCTATTCTAATCAGGTATCAATATAGCTCAAACAATTAAAACGGTGCATATAAACACTGTCTTCATAAGAGCTAAGCAAGCAAAAGACACTCAATGGTATATATTTTCAATGCGAAACTCCACTTCCAGCACTTCATTACCCAGCACAAAGCAAAACTACCGTGGAAAGCAAGAAATTGTTTGCTCACAAGATTACATGATGATAGGGGGTGTTACCCACAAACAGCTGGTACCCGTGGAGCTGATAAGTTCACATTTTCTCAAAAACCAAGCCCAAAATTTTACTTCTGAGTAAGTTCATACTTAAATCAACAGTTAATTGTTAGTAATCTCCAAAATCAGAGCATAACAGACAGACAGACAGACAGACGACTACTATAAGCGCTGAAGGTTAATAAAATATACCAGAAAACTAGAAACAAAGAAACTTGTATCTTATATTCTTATGAATTAAGGCAGTTCTTTAATTAAATCAACTTTATGTTGCAAGAAAACTATAGCTAACAATAATAAAATGCACAAGTCAAAGTTAACAATGTGTTCGAAAAAGTAAGTCTGACAGTGGACCAACTAACAGCATAAGGAAAACACACTGACTCTGCCTTGAATGGAAGACCGATTGAACAAATATTCATCAATCCTGACAATGCAATAAGCATCATCACTTTTTTGGGTTTAATGGTATTGTCAGTAGTGGATCTAGCAGGGTTCATATTGGTTGGTCAGAGCCCCCTTTTACATTACCACACCTCCGATTTGCTTCACTGTCAATTACTTCCATTTATTCACTTCCGTTTTACCGGCAATTAGTTTATTACACATTGGAATATAGTTGAGGTTGGCAAGGCATTGCTAGAGCTCTTGATTTTAAGTAGCGGTTGAATTGGTAGAAAAGTAAGTTATACACTTTACTATATTCTAGGAGGAGCAAATTGAGTCTTGATCATGAAAGAGAGGGTGAAGATGTGTCCCTCCAACTTCAGTAGCTGGACCATTACTCCACAGCAGCCCTCTCTCTCTTTAATTTCTTAATCATCCTCAGTACTTATCTGTAATGCTGCCAAGTAGCCTTAGAGCCTGGTCTATCCTCAGAGTCGGGATCACTTTTGCATGCCTGAACCACCTATGTTCAATGTAGCTAATTAGTAATCACAATTCTTCTGTCATATTATTTCTTCATCCATTGATATTCAGCAATTTTATAATTTTGACACCATATCTTATTGTTACAAATCAGATCATATTGTTGCAAAATCTTAAATTTATTGACTATTAGGTGGGCATAGTTATCGCTTAAACAAGAAACCCCCTTTTGAAGTATCTAGATCCGCCACTGATAGTACTATGAAAAGAAGTAATATTATTTACTACATTAAATCCTTCACCTTAATTGAGGGGATAATGTTATCTTTCAGACATTTTATTAATTCCATGTCATCTTAAAAAGAAACTATATAAAATTTAGCTAAATGGCATATAACAATTCACGCATTATGACTCTTACTATGATACCAATGTTGCAATATTATAGACCAAAAGAACAAAATAATTGATCAGCATAGACTACAATAGGGACTACAATATAAATATATAGACTATGAAAGTTTTGTTTTGGAGAGAAGCAAATGTCATACAAAATCACCAGCAAGAACTTAATCATCAGCTAAAGCTTTGGTATTGTAAGCTATAGCTACAGAATCATCAGTTAGAATCTTGAGATAATCAGCTAAACTAATATCCTAGGGGTTCAAAGCATTCATTTTTAGACAAGCTAAAGCAAGTTGTATAGTCACTGAACTCACTTTTTTTAAACATACATACTTACCACAGTAGGACTACCACAGTAAAATCCATGTTCAAGCTAGTGCATATAATTTAGCCCAAAGCTCGCAAAAAATTGCAGAAGCAATATAATGACAGTCAATTTTTTATTATGCTGAATTTTAAGTAGTTCAGTCAGAATATTAAATACAACATTAAAACAGTTGTTCGTTTATTCATTAAAATAATTTGTTCATTATTACTCAATTAACAGAAGCTTGTAACAACTAAGGCAAAGTAAATCATCCAGTTATTAAAACATTCAACCATATCTTATTTCTAATACAGTAAAATGTCAATTATCCTAACACGTTGGGACCAATAAGTAAAAACTAAAATGTTTAGATAACTGAACACCACAGAAATTGCATACAATGTAAAGGGGTATGGTCAAGCAGTTCTTTGTGTCTGCATGTACTAATATTAGATCTTGGGTGTTCAGTCAACTGAAGTGTTTAGATAATTGAAGTTGGGATAACCAATATTCTACTGTAATTTAAAAAAAATACTGGTTATAGAAATTAAATCTTGACAATTAGAGTGTTTAAATACCTTAGTGTCTGTAGTTATTTAAGTCATTGATAAGGTGATCAGTTTTATCATGCACAAATTAATTGCACAAATTATAATAAACATTTAAAATTAATAGATCCATTATTTGAAAACAAGAACTCCCCATATATAATTAATGCCAAAATAGATGGCTTATAAAACTCACCATGAATTGGAATTTTTAGAACAGAGGGAAAATGAAAAAAATTTGATCCATTAACTTCTATTGAAAATGTTAAATAATCATCATTTATATTACAAAGTGTACAATTTCCAAATTGTTGAGAAAACTTGCAAAGCAATGCCGCATATTTTAATGTATCTGTAGTTTCACGTAGCTCAATTTCCTTATCTGACAGTTCCTTCATTGACATATGAATTAAAGCATTCTCAAAAGCTTGGTTAGATGGATAAATTGTCAACTTTTCCCTTACTGGTACATCAACTAATGTACTTAAACAGATGGTATTAGTCTCTACATTTGTAGTTACATGCTGATTATCAAATAACCACCGAGAAACTATTGGTGTAGGATTTTTTACTTCCACCACAATAGACAAAGTAACATCAATTAAGTCTGAAGTGGTCACGACTATATAGCATATATTAAAACCAATTTTTAATCCAATAAAATGAATTGATATGTAATTCAAACTTTTATCTGAATTTTTGCTCAAGTGAAACATTTGAAGTTTGCTTCCTGAATCTGAACAGAAACAATTTTTAACACTACTTTATTATTAGTACAATGAAACCTACTTGACAACAATGAAATATGTACATAATCCTCTTTATTGGGAACTGAAGAACCAATTGTCTCAAAAAGCTTGATCTCCTTTATTTTACTTGCTGGCTTCAAAAGTTTGACATGTGGAATGTCAATTGAAATTAATTCATAAAGGTGAGCTGCACAACTTTCATGTACCTACATATAAAATTGTGTTTTGAATTAGTACTAATATAACATAACATAAAAGTATTACCTGATGATTATGTTATATACTTCCCCATATAGATTGATATTTGCCCCACACTAAACCTCTACCTTTATACTTGTCATGTCATCCGTACATAAAATATATAATGATGATAGGAACGTTGACCTCAAAGAACTGTATTGTTATTATCAAGTTCTGACCCTTCATAAAAACTAGACTGAAATTGTTCTTGGAAGTCGTGGGTTGTCGTAGCTCAGTGGTTAGAGTACTGGTAGCTAAAGCCAGTGGTCCTGGGTTCGATTCCCCTGCGACAACTAAGATTTTTTTCCACATTTTTCCTTTGCTTTTTTCCAGACACTTTTAGGTGAGAAAGTTTCAATCTAACTATATTGTTGATGCTCAGCAAACTTAAAATTCTGTGTACTGGGTGAACTTAAACAGTATAGTATTTGCACGTGTCATAAACAAGTACAACTTATCACACTATTCTGTATGTGGTACTGGATAAATTCACTTCTAACTAAAATAAGAATAGCATCTTTTAGAACGATACTATCCATGGCAGTATGAAAGAAATTGAACAAAGCATCAATTCAATGGTAACGATAATCTACACAAATGTTCTGCTTATTGGGCGAGCATATGAAAAGTTCAAAGAGGTCAATGCCTGTCCATTGGCAGAGGCTACTGTAAAACATTATTAGTGTGAGCGCAAGAAATTCAGGAGAAAAGACTTCAATATAATTCTAGGAAAAATGGCAAAGAGCTAAGAGAGATGTTTGTAATTATGTCATACCAATTTATAGTGGTCCATTTTCTATTCTATTGTGGCATTGGTAAGTTATCTTGGTTAATGTGCAGATTGTCATAGCTATACACATACACCACATAATTGTTCTTAAAACTTGGAAAATTTAATGTCCAATAGTAAGTCACTAAGATAATACAATGTAATGCTTTATCTACTAGCTCTGGTACAATAGAGCATTTTCAATGGAGCGTAACTTTAGAAAAGCGGCTTAGCTTAAACAGATTTTGTTGGTTTATCAATCCTTACCCATATCATCCTAGGAAATTTGATTGTTTACCCCTTGAAAATCCTTTGTCCAATAGTCAAGTCATAAAGAAAATATGATGTAAGTTTTGTGGTGGTATATGTGTGCATGTAGCTATGTGTAAAAGTGTTGTTTGTTGCAAAAAAATAGCACAAATAACATAAACAAAAACATTTAACTAACAAATCTATATAATAATATGCTTGTGTGTCAGTAGCGACGACAACAACGATGGTGACCGACGGTATGCGTATTCATGAATAATTCATAAACTAAAAACAGTTTGGTAAGGGATCATCATTACATGAATGGCGTAAAGCATCATTACATTCAGTAGAAATTAAGTGATTAATAGTAAATAAAAAGTGGGTGTAATAGTAGACAAGGGAAGGTGAAAGTACGAAAGAGGAGGAAAAAGGCTATTAATAAAAGGTTGGAATTAAGGCAGAATAGGTTTAAAAGAGAACAGAAGAGAAGGAAAAAAGGCAAGTGATTAACAATAAATGTAACTAAAAAGCAGGTGGAATAGACTGTTAAGGTGGCATTAAAAAGGAAGGTGAAAATACGAAAAAGAAGGAAAAGTTTCGCAAGCTTAAGTCGATCATGATAGTAGAAACTGAGAGATTCAGAAGCAGGATGAGTAGAAAGAGCTAAAGAAAGGAAAGGTGGGGATAAGAAAAGCTGAGGTAGTTCAGAAAAAAGAGCAGGAGAGTGAAATTTATGTTACCTTAACCAATGGTAGAGGATAAGCCTGTTTGGCAAGGTACTTGCTAGTAAATATTATTAGTGCTAGCATTCAAATTTAAACCAACCTACGTGTGCTGTAGCACATCACTAGTTCTAATATTATTCGTAGACTTTATTAGCATGCCATACGCAAGTTTATGTTATTCCCTTGATGGACCATTGCAAAATTTCCTAATATTACATAACTAGCAGCCAAGTAACCCGCAACACAGTTATGCTTGACATATTGAAGAATGCAGTAGCATAAATTGTTTTTATTCATTGGTTAAGGTTACAACAATGTCCCTCTCCTGTCTCTTTTTTCCCTGGACTATCTCAGCTTTTCTTATCCTCCTACTTTTCCTTTCTTCAGTTCTTTCTTCTTGAATCATGGAGTCTCTTCTCCTCCTTTGTCTATCTCTCATGCTTCTGAATCTCTCTGTCCTTCTATCATGATTGTGAACTTAGGCTGTGAAACTTTTGCTTTCTCTTTCATACTTTCGCCTTTCTTTTTGAAACCTAGGTTTAAAAAAGAAAGGCGAAAGTATGCCTTCACCGTCGTTGGTCATCGTTATCAGTAGCTGGCCATTTTTTTCATCATTACTGATACACAAGCGTATTATTATATAGATTGGTACAAAAATGAACATGTATAATTTTTAAATACTAATAACAGATAATTTACATCCAACAGGTAAGAAGATGTTTCAGTATGAAAAGGGGAAGAGGGGTATTATGTAGTTTAGGTGTTCATATAAAATGATAACATTAATTAATAACTCCTTTGGTACCGTATGAAAGTAGAGGTGGAAAAGTAATGACAATAATATATAGAAAATTCCCTTACAAACACAGATAAAGACCTAACCAGTAAATAAACAGCTTGACCAAATAAAAAAAAGAAGAAGCAATAATGAGCCTGACAGGCTTTAGTAAATAATAAATCGGGAACTGGACATATTTGTAGTAAAACATTCTTTCATTTACTGTAAATTAATTTAATAGCTTACCTTAGGTTTCACACCAGTACAGTATCCATGCAATGAATATGCCAAAACATCATGATCACCACTTTTGTTAATTGCCACCAATAACAAAGTGGCTTTTTTCGAGTCCAGTGAGTGGCAACAATATGTAATAATTAGATCCCGATGATCTCGTTGAGGTATCTGAGAGGAAAAAAAATAAAGTCATATAGTCATATGTACCTCTATAATTTCTAACCGTAATATTAGAACAACTAGAAAAATGTTGTCTACCATCTCCTCGAATTAGAACGAGATAGTCAGTTGTCTTCACACAAGAATTTGAAACTGTAATCTGCATTGAATAAGTAAATTAAAATTATTTTCCAGTGAAAGAAAAATCTTACCTTTATAGTTGCCTTTTCACCTAATTTTGCCCCAAGTTTTATTTTCTTAATAGGTTCATATGAAGGCACAGTTGAATACAGAACAGCACAGAAGAGAATCATAAATATTGGGTTAGGAGAAAGTATGTCACTAGGTTGAATGTCATAATTAAAAGAAATATCTTTTAATGCACTGGTAAATACTAATGCATTATGAGCACATTGCTCTGGAGTTAAAGGTTCAACAAAAAGCCTATCAAAATGTGTAGACTTCAAGAATGGACAATAGGAGAACAATACACAAGAAAGAGCCATACAGTCCATTAAGTCAACATCAAAATGAATTAAATAGCGAGTATGTGCTTTTGTCCCTATTAATTACACATAAAATATACATATTTATACTGCAAAATAAATGAATCAAGAAAACAAACCTTGAGAATTAGACAGTACAGCTCTATTAAGCGTGTAGTGATAATTTATCCAAGACAATAACTTCATTTCATGGGTTGAATACAGATTGCTTTCAAAAGATTCAGCTGGTGAATACTTTTTTATTGGCTTAAATATGAGCTTTGGAATTACTAAAACCTGTAACGAAACATTTAGTAAAAATACCCAAGAATATATAATAATTTGTAGATATACCTTAATCACTTGCATTAAAACTTTAGTCCATGACTTCTCAGATACTTTAAGAAAAGAATATCGTTCAGAGTATTCAACAGAGTGTATTTGTTTAGATGTATGTTGTGCCCATTCTATGTAGTTTTCATATTCAAGCAGTAACTCTGGCAGAACTCCAGGTAATAAAGCTCCTTGATTTCTACAAAAATATATTGTAACTTAACTTATTACTTTTTTTTTTTGATAAAAAAATGAATAAAGTAAATGGAAATAATAATAAGTCATTAAGACAACCTATAACTTGCCTCAAAAAAGTTAGCACGACTTCAAATGATGAATACAGTTGAATAATTTTATTGATATTATTTTTACATGAGGGAAGATTTAAGGGGATTCCGGGAGGAATACGTCCACAAATATGCTCAAGCATATCAACTAAGATTCCTCTAGATCTTTTTAAAAAAGATCGTTCCTTCATGTCTACATTGGCAATATCTGCGTATTAAATTACATTATCACTACATTCTATAAATATTGTGAGGGTTTACCTCTAATAACTCTACAACAGAAATCACTTGGAGATTTAATACATTTGGAACTTGAAAATCCATAAGACGAAATCCATCGACATATTGATGTCGCACAATCCTAGAAATCAAGTATCTTCAAAGTAAAAGTACAATACCAACATTAATGAGAGTTACCTTAAGAAAGATTTCTCTGAACTCAGGAGCATTAAAATTTGACGTAGACCTTTGAGTAAAACTATTGCTTTTTCCATGAGTGGTACTAACAATAAACAATAAAGCAAATGTTATTTTATCCTCAGCTAGAGTATTCTTATCACTTCAATCATACCTCTCATAATGCAATACAGTATGTGAAATTTTATGTATCCATAGTCGAATAAATATATTTAAAAAAAACAATCTTCACATGCCTTACACACCATGTGAACAATCACATCTGGTGTAATTATTTGGTGTGTTTGCAAAACAGAAGTTTGAAAGTGTATCATGATTAACATGTAAAAAATATTAACTTGGTTAAACAGAATTAGGTGAAAAGAGAAATATCCCTAAGGGAAGAGGTGACATGTGCTAATTGCCTACAAGTGAACTTAAAATTTTTTTTACTCAATGAAATATAAATCATAACTAAGGTGCACATGACGATATTATGGTGAATGTTTGTAGATTAATAAAATTAAGATTATTATTGGCAAGCGAGCGAAATACCACCAGGGGTAACACAAATTGAAAATTGTGGGATGTTTGTTTATATATATGTGTGTAGACGTAGGTATGTCATATTGTACTTTGACCTCGCACTTTTATGTTTGCTTGGAGGTCAACCTTGTCTCCCCATACTCTACCATAGTCCAGGCTAGAGCACCAATAACCATGTTTTAGGATATAAAGTAAGTTTGATTGACTTTTCTAGACCCATTTTTTGTGTTGAATTCAGATCTGGTGAGTGCCAGTGATGAAACAATGAGCATTTTGTTTTTAATTTAAAAAAACAAAATTTTATCTCAAATTTTATTGGAATTGCTGCTTTAAGTCTACAAAATCCTATATGAAAGTTACTTTTACAGATATGCATCCCCAAGTGATTCTAGAATAAATTTAACTTGGTTTACCTAAGTGGTAATTTTGGAAAACTCCGAGGAAATTGTGAAAATTTAATTGTTCACTATGAATATTCTTGGTTCCAAAAAAAAATTATTTTTCAAGTTAAACTAGAATGCTGTCTCTGTTGACCAATTTGGAGAACCAATGGCAATCAAGATAGGCAATGAGAAACATTACACTGTCTCCAGAATTGTTCAAATGAATGTTATATGTAGCGTGTAGCTGAATAATTAAATGAAAGTGTGTAATTCTAGACAAGAAGCCTTTAGTGACAGCAGGAAAATAATATAATCAGCATATTTAGTTATTCTTTGGGAACCTTCTTAAAGCAGACCAGTCTGCGTGTGTTTCGTTTCAACTCTAGAAAGATTTATAAACAGTCCGAAAGCTCTGTAGTTAATTATTAAACAATTATACAGCTATTATTACACAATTTAATTTCTTGCATGAGAACTTCACTCATTAACCTACTATATGCAACACACTATACAAGTTATTACATTTAATTTAAGCAGAAGCGGCACAATTGAAATTTGCAGTGTCTGAACTGAAAAATACAATCAGAAAAGAAATACTATGTAATAAATTGTCTTCAATAGTCAGTAGTTTATCTGTATCCATTTGGAATTATTGCAATGTAGCTATCTAGCCTCAACTTGGATCAGGAATAATTTTTACATACCCAGGAATTCTATACTATATATAGTACATGAAAAAAATTGTTTGGATCTGATCAATTTCATGGTGACCTTTTTAAATTTTCACAATTTCCCCGAGTTTCCCAAAGTTGCCAAATTGGTAATCATTTATCTGTAAAAATACTTCATAGGACTCCAGATTACTTGGCGTATTGTGCCAATGGGATTACTCACTAGACTATTTGGAAGTTGTCTTCCATCCAGAAGTGTGTGTGTGTGAATATTGTATGTTACCAGCCACTGTTTAGCTACAGAATACCACAATGTAAATATTTAATAATAAATCTTGGAATCTATGACTTAACTAACAAATAAATTTATCAGCTGCCTTTTCATAGCTAGTTTCGGCTACTACACCAATAAGTAAATAAAGTCCAAACTGAGTCTAAACTGAGCAGTAATTCCTTAACAATGCTTTCTGTCAAACAGTTGCAGCGAGTGGTTACTATGTCATTGAAACTGCCCCTTTATGATACATAATCTAAAAACTCTGCCGTTTTTTGTTGCTGGAGTGCTTTCGTCAGGAGCTACTTGGTTCATACATAAGTAGTCAAAATGAAGCTGCCACTACTAAAACAAATTGAGGTAGCAAGGTAATTCCATATTTGTTAGCTAAAATATTTGGTCAATTCATATCTACTTGTAGCTAACTTTAGGAATAAATGGACCAAATTGCTTTCCTAAACTATGTAGGTGAATAGGAGTATGAGCATTACTTTCAGGCAAACTAACTGAATTTTTTTTTTTTTGCATTTAGATTTTGATTTTGATACAGAAATCAATTTTATCAGAATAAATTAGCTACCTAGTTGTTTGAGTTGCTTTAAGCACAATTGGTGCTAAAGCACATCACTAGTATTACTGACATACCCAACACAGCACATTAATCATACACACACACACCACACATGCACTAACCACAAATACTAACACAAAACAATTAATCACACAAAATACACACAACATATGTAAGACTTACCAGCTAGAATGGCCATGAAAAATTGGAATCATATTTTTATCGAGTTTGATTACTGGATTTAAACTCTGTCCAAAAAATTCATACGTACTAAACATGCTATTGTCAGCAGATGCCATAAAGGGAACATTTAATCTGTGAGCCACAACAAACAACAGCCACAATAACAACAATTACAATAAATCAATTACAGTAAATAAGACAACATAACTTTTTAGAGTACCACTCAATTAAAAAAAAAATTGACAGTGCTAATTCAACAAGGATCGGAACAGGTTTAACTTAGCTAAAGTTGTGGATGTTAGTGTGCGTAAAATACATTTCAAAAAATTGTGATGGACTCAAATTTTTATTAAATTGCAATATGTGACCCCCTCTCCCACCAATGTTTCCTTCATTGGCAGGCTCTCATGATCCCTTATCGGCTACAACTTCATCTAGTGTGATGCCCTCTACAACTGACTTGATGTCTTTGATGTTTTATATTTGTCCAGCAAGAAAGAGGAGGTACAAATAAATATTGAGAGAAGAAGTGGAGAGATGAGAGGCTGCAAGGAATGGGAGAGACTGGGATATTGATAGACTAAGATGCAGTGGGATGAAGACAATGAGTGAAAGTTAAGATCGGAAAACAAAGACAAACTATCTAGGGTGCAGCAGACAATTAATGGTCTCATATGGATTTCAGGAGAGTAAACCAACTAATCGTCTACCTAAGGTATTGTCACTGCAGGTTGGTACAGCAAACTCTCCCTGTGATGATGCCATATGCAAGTTACTACATGTTATTGGTTTCATTGGCTACAGCAACCAGTGCATACCTCAGACAGAACTGAATAAGTAAGGAGCTGTGGATAGTGTGGACCATGTCTTTAGCCTGATTGGTGGCTTATTGTTTAATGCTGTGAATTTGGATTATATGAGAATAAGTTTCTGTTGGCGTATTACTTTAATGTAGATACCCAACAATGTATAGCACCAATTGCTCAGAAACAATGTGTGATTGATGTACGACTTGCCACCATATTTAATGGCCAATTTTTAATGAAGAAGTGAATCCATGAAAAATTTTCATTGCAAAAAAAAATGGAGGCGAACATTCGGATAAGCAGGTCAGCTGGAATGTGACCGTCTTGTGTGAAGTGTGTCAAATTTGGCCACATAATGGTGGATACATATTTTAAGCAACCAAGACACCTTACATATTATACGTGGAACCTGCTGAGTTACGTAGCACTCATGCAGTGTACTAACCAGGTATTCAAAACAGAAATGCAGAAAAACTCAGTCGTAAAGCATGGCAGATCCATGATGAAGACAGTTCAGTGTGTATCCCTTTTTCTGGGAGACTCGAGGGTGCTATCTAAGCATGGCGGAACGTGAGACTGCCCCATCTCAGATAACATGGCATAGAACAGACTTGTGGTAATTGTAAATGTATAGTAGAAATGCCTGGCAAGATCTTGTAAGAATCTTGCATTTTTTCCAAGATCATCTTGGCAAGATCGTGGTACTCTTAAAAACTTACAAGATTCTTGCATTATTCTTTCAAGAATCTTAACGCTACTCACACAAGACTTGCACAAGAAATTATTACGCTGTTATCTTGCTACGATCCTTGCAAGACTCTTTCATGGTTCTTGCACTTATCATGCTTGAATGATACTCAAGATTCAAGCAAGTATATGTCAAGATCAAACTGGCAAGAGTCTTACAAGAGTCTTGCCACTTATAGAGTAAGATTTATGCAAGAGTTTGTGGCAGTTATCTTTCAAAGAATCTTACAGGCTTCTTGCAAGAATCTTGTTAGATCTTGTAAGATTCTTGCAGGAGTCTTGTTAGATCTTGTAAGGTTCTTGCATGAGTCTTGTTAGATCTTGTAATGTTCTTGCATGAGTCTTGTTAGATCTTGTAATGTTCTTGCGGGAGTCTTGTTAGATCTTGTAAGGTTCTTGCAGGAGTCTTGTTAGATCTTGTAAGGTTCTTGCAGGAGTCTTGTTAGATCTTGTAAGGTTCTTGCATGAGTGTAAGGTTCTTGCAGGAATCTTATTATATCTTGTAAGATTCTTGCGGGAGTCTTGTTAGATCTTGTAAGGTTCTTGCATGAGTCTTGTTAGATCTTGTAATGTTCTTGCAGGAGTCTTGTTAGATCTTGTAAGGTTCTTGCATGAGTCTTGTTAGATCTTGTAAGGTTCTTGCATTGTTAGATCTTGTAAGGTTCTTGCAGGAGTCTTATTAGATCTTGTAAGGTTCTTGCATTATTCTTACTAGATCTTGTAAGTTTCTAGCACAAGTCTTATTAGATCTTGAAAGGTTCTTGCACGAGTTTATTAGATCTTGAAAGATTCCTGCAAGGTTCTTGCATGAGTCTTGTTAGATCTTGTAAGGTTCTTGCATTGTTAGGACTTGTAAGGTTCTTAGTTCTTGCAAGAGTCTTATTAGATCTTGTATGGTTCTTGCAAGAGTCTTATTAGATCTTGTAAGGTTCCTGCAAGAGTCTTATTAGATCTTGAAAGGTTATTGCACGAGTCTTGTTAAATCTTGCAAGATTCTTGCATGAATCTTATCAGATTTCGTAAGGTTCTGGCAGGAATCTTTAATAATCTTGCAAAAAACTTGTAAGGTTTTTGCATGAATCTTAGTAGTATTTCTTGCAAGATTCTTGTCCCATTTTTGGGCATGAATCTTATAAGATTCTTGTACATGAATCTTGCACTGCTTATCAAGATTCTTGGCAAGATCTTGAGAAGAATTTTTGATAGGGTATGCATTAATAATTGAGTAATTGTTGTAAGAGAGGAAAACATAGTTCTGAGTGTGATTCGACAAATTCGATTATCCTACGAATGTTTAAAGGAACAGACCCTTCTAAAAACTATCCAAATTTGGTGTACAGCATCATAACCTGGTGGTTCATGGTATAGGCAAGCCTTCCAACCTGAAGGCAAATGTAGTCGTTGTGATCTATCATCATGTCCAATGAACCACCCCAGCTTTGAGTCTGACGTAAGTTGAAATTTCAGAACATTAGGTTCAGCAAAAAAATGAAGTTGCTAATGGTGCTTCAGTAGGATTAATTCGGAAAACAACATGGTTCCATATAATAATCCTTGGGTATATGTTCATAAATAGATGTAGAATGAAAGTAGAGTGAATTATGTTGAGTGAACAATTGACTTTGTGAGTGAGTGAAGTTTAGGGGTTGATTTGTTTAACTTAGTGAAAGCTGGGGTTGATTTATAATTTGAACTGAATGAGCTCTTTGTAGAGTAGTGTATGATTGCGCTGTCCACAAGTGAAATACTCCTGTGGCCGATTTAAGCATTTCAGGCATAAAAAAATATAAAAAAGTGTAGTCATCTAAGCATCCAGAATTGGGTGCTGTTTGCACAAAACCAGCAGTGTAAGCTTAACTTGTATTAAATACTCTGTCTGAGCTAGTATCCAGTCTGTAGTTATGGTAATATTAATTAGATAAGGGCCAACTCGGATACTCCACCTACACTCCCTATGGGTATAGCTATACACATTATCTTCATATGCTTAGCATTATTTGGGCACCTCAAGATACTAGTCTTACCACAACACAACATGAGCAACCCATGTATATAAAAAAAAATCACTATATACGGGTACCTCGTTCTCAAAATATTGAACAAACAACACACTAGCTGTCTCCACTTTTAACACCACCAGTACTCTAGTCTTATGGACACTTATAGTGGTCCTGATAAATAGATTATTTATATTCAGCTAAGAAGAATAATCTAATTCTACAAGGAAATCCTGTAGATCAATTTCAATACTATTCAGTTCCCCCAGTGGTATCACTCAAAATAACTGAAATACTACCAATTGGCAACATAAGTCGCTGATACAAGAGTGTATAAAGGAATGAGGCCACATTTATTTTTTCTACACAGGGCCTGTGGTATCGCATTAATATACTGCAGCATTTGTATTGGATATGACTACCTGTCTGAATGCTGTACTTTTTATTTTTTAAAACTAAACCATTTGGCATAAATACCTAATTTGTGATGGAGTACAAAAATAAACAGTGAAATCTCACCCATCTGGGGCTTAACTAGTCTTGGAAAAGCTATTCATGCAGCCCCAATTCCTGATGATACAGTTACTGACCTCCCTGGGCCTTTACTACTGGATAAATGAAGTAAAGCAGGTGTAGCTTATACCTATTAGGACAGACCTGGCATAATGGTCAGAATTTTTGGCTGTGTAGAATGGGATATCCAACCTCCATTCTCCTGTGTAACTCCCAAAGGTTCATCTGTTAGTGTGTGTCAAGCTTGTGAGTTGTGCTATGTTGCATGATAATGCATGGTTTCAGATTCAGTTGGATCCCAGGGCAAGTTCTCTCTCAATAACAGATAGTTGATATCCAGATTATTTTGGAATTTGAAATGTGCATGTCAGTATTGGTCTTAATTGCCACTATTATAACAAGTTCGTAGTGAAAGAATTGCATTCTAGAATGAGCAAGCAGGGTATGGTGCATTTACTACGTTGTGTAGTGATTGTAGAGGAATCCGCCCAATGTTCATTATCACCTTGCTTATGCCACGTATAAGAATGATGTTGCTTCTTTCTGTTAAGGTGTCATCGTCCAGCACTCGTCTTTCCTGACCTTAGCATTGTTCCTGGACTTTCTGCTGGATCAAGGCAAGGATAGGGGACACCTGACTTGGCGAGCATCTATTCAGGCAGGTTTGGCAATGCACAAATACTCAGTGGGTATAAGAAGGTTTTATGAATTTGGTAATGCATACAACATTAGTGACCCTTTCCTGTTCGCCTAACAAGGCCTCGCACCCTCATCGTGTAACACGCACTTGACATCCATTTGCAATTCACCGATATTCCTCTGGTTACCAGAGTCTTGTGAATACCTCTCTTTCCCTTTGATGAAGCAGACGATGCATATCAGGGTAATGTGTTTGCCTTTACTGTGACAGTGGATTTTCAAAGAGCAACCTAAAGAGTCATCATATGATTCTGATATAGTTATTATCTGGGCAGTGACCTGCATAGCATTCTTTACCTAAGCTTGGATCAGCTTATCCATTATGCTTGATGGTGGTAGAATAAGCACTCTCCCCACATTGCACATGTCCACCTAAGACATCTAAAGAGATCAGTTTGGACAAGGGGAGGATGTGACAATGGGCTGCACTAGACTCTCTCACTACATGTAAGAAGGTTTCTACTCATGGGCCATTCTTCATACTTGGCAGTGGCGAAACACTACGTCAGTATTTGCAGACTGTTTCAGATTTTAAATAGCGAAGGAGCCACCTCCACAACCTTTTTATCACGAAGTCTTCTATTCCTACCACTGTTGCAGTCTTAGTCAACAACTACCATGAGGTCGGGTAAAGCGTATAAAAAATAGACATGCCCCTTTTTTGTTAAAATATTGGTGGGCCATGACTGCGCTCGGCCACACCCAATCCGACGCCCCTGGGTGGTAGCTTGCAGTCTTGTGCAATAGTCAAAATATGTAAAAGCTCAGTCACCATGACTCAGATTAACTAGACAACCCCTTAAAAGATTTCTTATTTCATTATTACTTGGATGAAGCCCACCTACGTTACATGCTGCTGGACATTAGCCACATGTATAGTGACAAAATATATATTAGGCAATCACCTTGGCTTTGGGAGGGAAAACTTTGTGGCCAGGCAAAGCCATGAGAGAATTGAGCCCAAGGAAGTTGGGGTTGACTAGTCAATCTGAGTCAATGGTGACTGAGCTTTAACATAATATTTTGACTATTGCACAAGACTGCAAGCTACCACCCAGGGGCGTCGGATTGGGTGTGGCCGAGCAGCCATGGCCGCACCAATATTTTAACAAAAAAAGGGCATGTCTATTTTTTTCTACACTTTACCCGATCTCAAGGTAGTTGTCGAACTTGGGCTGTCGAAATCTAGCGGTCGAAATGACTTCTGCCAGGATTAGTATGAGAATAGCATAGGTAAACGTGCTATTGATCCCCAATAGCCCAGGTTACCGGTGCTATCACTCACTAATAGTACGCTAGCTTTTTTAAAAGTCATTTGCAGTTGTAGTTACACTGTATAGTTCACTCACTCCTTATTTCAAGATTAGCTTCTGCTGTAACTTCGTTTTCAATAGACGGCCCCTGTTGAAAACCATTCCGTCTAATACGGGTAGAGCTTCTGTGGTAAATAATGACATTGCCTCCAACTAGAAACTACTCGAACTGTATGTTCCCAGGTTAACGCTACACGTGTGCGCACTTACCCATACTATTTCACTTAGTTTCCACTGTGTTACCGTGCTATTTCAATTAGTTTTCGCGTTATTTCACTTTCCCCGTGCGATTTCAATTGAACAGCGATTTTTCCCATACATTTTTAATGGGGCAACTTACGCGCCATATTAAGTAGCTAATATCAAGCCCTTTAGAGGATTTTACTGCATGGTCCTTCTAGAAGATTTTTAGAGAACTCCAGACCTGCCTGGTCCTTAGTTTACTATTCCAAAGCGATCTTTTGAAAAAACAAATGTAGTTTGGAGGTCTTTCCATCACTGTTGGTCTGCGAAATGGCCATTTTTGGACTACTAGGACTATTCGCATTTATTTATTTGCCACGCATACTTTAAAATGTTTGAAGAAAATAAGGCTATGAAGGCCACAAAAGGTAGATTCAAATTTTTAAAGTTTTCTTATGTGTTTGCTTTGTAGCTATGTCCAAGTAGTTATATTAGCTATATAATATATACACACTACGTAATAGATAACTTCGATTTAACATCATTTTGAATACTGATTGTTATGAAAATCATTTTATTTATAATACGTATATTAAAATAATAGCTTGTACTGACGTTTTTGGTATGATTACAGTGGTACTTGAATTTATTAGATACGCAGAGCATTGAATTAAACTCTTAATGGTTTATTTAATAGAAAAAAACACTGTATTGTAACGAGTGGGTGTAGTTAGGTGGGTGTGGTTATAATGGCCGCACCAATACGATCTGGCTTCCTACTAGCTAATATTGACCTCTGGGGGATAAAGTTAGGGAAGCCTAAGTGTCTGCACTTCTTCCTTAATCGGCATATCTGACACCAAGTATTCAGAGTTGTGGTGAGAATTATTGCTATTAAAATCATGGTAAATTGATGTTTGTAGTTTCTCTTTTTTCCCTTACAATTAAGTACAACAACAATAGCAAAAGAAAAACGGTTTGCAAATTACACCAAAGAATAGCACTATAAGAACTATAATTTATTTTAGTACTAGTCACACATAGTGACAGCAGATATTAAAAACATTCGGACATTACCGAATGTTTTTAATATCTGCTGTCACTATATGTGACTAGTACTAAAAAATGCAAACCTGATGCCAGAAACAGATTCCACAATAGTCAAGTATGTAGACACTGAAATTGCTTTTAGAGACTTAAATTCCAAAATACATTGATATTTCGATACACTATTCTGGTTACTTAATTTCTCCTGAATATCAAATAGATTAACAGTGCAGAAGACTTCATTATCAAAATCCGGCAATTGCACATTCAATTTTTTATCACTGTAAGTACAATGCAAAATTAATTTCATTTGAATCAAAAAATGCTTAAAACGTACCCAGGGAAACCATTTAATGAAATTACAATCCGTTTGTTGACAGCCACGCCGATAGGAATAGGATCAAAAATAATATCACTCGGAACAGTAGTAATGGAGCTAATTTGTAAATTTCCCGTAATATTCAAGTAAATATATGGCTCAGTGTCCTGATTAAAAAATAATGGAATAACTTCAGAGATGAGCCCCACTTTTCCTAATATATATGTGCATATATATTATATTTAAATGATGATATAAGTATATATCTTAGTCCAATGTTCTTACTTGGCTGAAATAATACATTTACTTCTGAAATTTCTCCAGGCAATATTGTCTTTTTTGTATTAGTTGGTATTAATATCTTCTTTGATGAAGCTTCAGTCAGTTGAAAGCTACCAGAATTTAAGAGTTCACTTTGTGTCTCACCAATTTTCCATGTGATAGACTTTTTTCCAGTATTTTCCAACAAAATTTGCTATATATATTTGAAATACATATTACATCTGTTTTCTCAAAAATGTTAATAAAGAAATAAAGAGGTTTAGTAAACTCTTAAATGAACACATATTCTTACCTTTTACTGAGAAATTTTAATAGTAAATCACTTACCTTGCAATATATCAATGGAATTTTAGGTAAAGATGGAACAGGAGGAATTGTAAAGTCAACAATATGATGAGAAAGTTTTAAAGGACAAATAATAGCAGTAGACAATACTTGGTGTGCTAGAGTACATGAGCGCATGTTATCACAACCTAGTAAAAGAGTACAAATAATCATAATTAGCAGCTAATGGTCTAAAAACCTACCATTAGAAACAACTGCAATGGAGGAATGCGGATTACATGGTGGCCAGGGCAATCCAGGCGGGGAACGTGGAAGTAGTCCATTAACAAGTACAGTGAAGTAGAAAGCATATGATGCCACCTATCATGTAAAACAATAGGATAACTAAAAAGTGTGAAATTTTATTGATTTATACTTAAATTCAACAGAAAAACAATCTTGAGATCAGTTATTATAAGTTATACATTAATATTATATATAATATATATATATAATATATATTCATTTTATACAGGAGAATATCACAAGTTTGTTGGCTTCGCATTTACATGAGTACATCAGGCACGAGTGTAAATAATGGCCAATCACATGGGTGATATTCTCTGCATCAAATGAATAACATATTTATTCTATACTAAGCTTAATGAACAATGCTATACCCAGGTGGAACATAATAACCCAATGCAATAACCAAATACATAGGCGATATGGAAAATATTGCCCTAAGCCAATTCTTGTTCACTTTAATAAATTTCCTATTCATGAATACACACACAGTCGGCATTGTTGTCGTCACTTACAGATAAGCATATTATTATACAGATTGCCTTTCTCTCATACTCAATTGTGAGTGTCTTTTTGGACTTTGTAGTTGATAATGCAATCTCATCTGCATGCAAATAAAGAGAGCTTAACGAATGAGTTGCCTGTCTTTTTGTTAGGAAAGAACATTTTAATGTATGTTATTGTTATTGTCAAGCAAGCAAAACGAGAGAGACACAATACAGGGGTGACAAATTTGAGAATTTGAGATATTTGTTTGTGTATATCTGTGTGTGGATATACGTATATCATCTTGACTTTGACTCTCGCAATTTTGTGTTTGCTTGGTGGTTGACCCTGTCGCCATACTCCACTAAACAGAATCCTTTGGATTATCGATCTTTACCCATGCCATCAATTATTTACCCCTTTGTGGTGTCTGACATATCTGATTTTTTTGCAGAAGCAGTTAAGTCTTACAAACTTAGGAGTTCATTTTCTATTTGAATGAGAGGCAGAGGTAAGTTATCTCCCATTGTCCAATACTCAAGTCACAAAAGTAAGTCTTGCATTGGTGTCCAGTGAACAAGTGTGTGTGAGAGTGTAGTGTTACAGCTACTGCTTAACTAAAGAATAGCACAACATAAACAACTACCAAATAAACATATTCGCTGCCATTACACAGCTTTTTTGGCTACTGCAGCTGTAAAGCACCCTTTAGAGTAAGACTATAAACTGTACGGCAATTCCTTAGAAATGCATTTTTATTTTTTGTTGTTTTCAAGTCAAATAGTTGCAGAGAGAACCATATGTCATTTAAAAACTCTGCCGTTCCGAAGAAGCTGGTTCTTTTGTCAGGAACACAAATCATTCAGATGACGCTATAACTACTATGGTCTTTGCTACTAGCTACTTGTAGCTACTTTTAGGACTAAATAGACTGAATGATGCCTTCTAATACTATATTAACAGGATCTAAGACATTAACTTTAGGCAAACTAAACGAATGTAGCCTTATTGTTACTTTTGTAATATATATTTTATAAAGGCAAAAATCAACTTTTATCGGCTTCATCACCATTCATGTTGAAGCACATCATTAGTGGCTTTTAAGTGGTTAAATGTCACAAGTTATTCGCTTTCTGTGGATGATTAATGTTTCAGCAATTAAAGCCAGATTAAAAAAAAAAACTTCTACAACTGCCATTGCAGCCATATTATAAGAGAGCAAACCATGATGGTAGTTTAAAAAAGAAAGACATGACTGTTGTAGTTAATACCCTCTCACAACAGAGCAATTCAGTAGTAGTAGTAAAAATATTTTGAAGCACCAATGTAGTGGTATAAAATAAATGTCAGAGAGACATAAAGCATTAGAGTGATAAATAGTAGTCTTGTGAGCATGAGCTAAAAGACAGGTAGAAAAAAATTAAGAAACAATTTTCAAAATGAAGAAGTTGCATTATAAACTCTGCTTAATACTCATGTCATGCAACGTGTAAAAAGCAAGCCATATAAAATTAGGGCTGAGATTTGATTGCCTCACTTGCCTACCAATAAAAATAAAACAATACCAAGAATATAAAACTACTGGTGGTGTGCTTGAGCACAAATGGCGAGTAAGCCACTCTAGTTAGGTTACATAAAATCACAGTATTGTTATATAATTAATTTTAACTCATAACACTCTATCTACTAAAAAACTGTTGAGTTTTTTTAATTACGTATATACAGTAAAGGTGTTTCAAAGCCATAGTAACCACTTGTTGCAACTGTTTGACTTAAAAAACAAACCAAAAAACAATAACAGGTATTTCTAAGATTTTACCGCACAGGTTTAAACCTAATCCTATATTAAGACATGCTTACTGCTGTAGTAGCCAAGATAGCTGTATTCGTTGGTTAAAATTTTACTTCGTGCTATTCTTTAGCTAATCAGTAGCTGTAATGTACAACACTTTCACACGAACTTGTTCAATGGATATACCAACACACCATTTACCTTCATGATTAGACTTTTGGACAAACTAAGAACACGATATTGCTAGAACATACAAGTATGACAAATAGCACACTATCTTACCACTGCCACTAATTCGAATAGAAAATGAAATTCGGTAAGTTTGTAAAATTTAACTGCACCCGCAAAAGAATTCAAAGTGGTGAACAATTCAATTTTGTTGGATAATGCAGGTAAAGATTAATCAGAAGATTCTGTTTAGTAAAGTTTGGAACCGGGTCAACCACTAGATAACACAAAAATGCCAGGGTCAAAGTACAAAATGACAAAAACATATGTCCATAACATATATATTAAACTGATATCTCTGATTTTTAATTGTGGTACCCTTATTAGTGTCTCACTCACTTCGCTCCCTCACCGATAATATATATTCTGAACTAATAGGATGTATGCTAAAAATATGATTTCAAACATTTTTTTATACTACCTAGCAGAATTCTAATGTAATTAATGAAGCACCAATGAGATGCAAATCCTCAGTGTTACTACAAAGTAGCTAATAGCTATTATTTATTTGGTTTCATATCAATATGGTGATATGTAGCTCATGCTAGTTGATATGTAACTAGTGCAAGCTGATACATAGCTCGTGGAGGCAGACTTCTGTCTTCATAAGAAAAGCTAAACATGCAAGAGACACTCACCTACCAGGTAGTTTCAATCAAGCCACGGGGAACTCTCCAATTCCAGCACTCCAGTAAACCAGTGAGACTATGACGCAAAACTACTGCGGGCAGCAAAAATGATATGCTCACTTGAGTATGATGTGACAATAGGGGGTATTACCAACAATTGCTTATGATTGTATGGCCAAAAAAATACGTCAAAACGAAAATTCAGACACATTAAAGGGACTTAAATTGTCCAGTGCAACATTTTGATACTTGTTTCAATTTTCGGGAGGCTGCCATCTTCGAGATCTGCTTTTTGCTGTGTGACAGAATGACTGACTCACTACTGACAGACAAACTGAGTATTGTAACCCTCTTGCGCATGCACGCTGAGGGTTAATAACGTTTGCAAATAGCCTTGATGACCAATAATTAAAATTTTAAGTTAGTAAATACCCTGGTTAAAAGCTGTAATCAATAGAGTAGTTGCATTTCAAATAATCATGTACTAGTATAAAAAATTCTCAATGTTTTTTATTCATAGTTTAGCTACATATTAGAAAATGTATTAAAAAAAAAAAAAAAAGATTCAACATGAAGGATCACCCATAAAATGGCAACTATAAGTCTAATGCTTATCAAATACTTATGAAGCAGAAATAAAATTTCTAAATATTTACTTCAGTAGGGTTAAGTAATATCTAATTGAAGATAAAAAATTTTTTCAAAATACTTACTTGAGTTGGTTTGAATTTTAATTCACATAGTGCAGATGATTTTGGTGATAGTTCCAGTGTCAAAATTGATGTTTCCTTGTCTTTGGATATCACTTTAAAGGTATCATCTAAGAGTGTTAAATAAGTGAAATTATGGAGAGCTTTCCCATATTATGTTGCCAAACTAGTTCACTAAATGTTACTACATAAAACAGCATTTACAAATACATTAAAGTAATCAGATAATGAGCTAACTTATGCATCCTTAGCAATATGATGCAATTTAAACGAGTTTAAATGAGGTTAACATTGGAATTATAGCTAGGTAAGTATCGTTGCCAGGGTACTTGCAAGGCATGACAGCAATTGTGTATTTCTAGCACCTGGTCAAGACTAGCGGCCATGAAGTGAGTTAAAATGGTAAGTGTATGAGACTGGTAGGCCTGTGCTGCAATTTTTGCCCCTCCCACCCATTCATGAGGCCATAATATATGTAGCAAAGGTATTATTGGTGGTTACCTGACAATATCGATGTGTTAATGGATACCGGGTTTTTTTATAAGGCCTACATGACATGTACCTATGGTCGTATGTGTTGCATATGTATTATTGGAGATCATCTAACAGTATGGAGGTATAAATAGAAACTAGGATTTCAAAATGCAAACATGACTTAAACGTGCGGTCGTATGTGCAGCATAAGTATTATTAAAGTAATTATCTGTCAGTAGGGTTGTGTAAATAGATACAATGCACACACGATATTAACTCCACTCTTTGGAGTGTGATAGTGCAGGGGCCATTGCACTGCTACATGCATTGTGTAGCAGCAGGGGGCAGCTCCAGTCCTACCTGAATATCTGTAAAGGTGGGTTTGAGGATGTTGCAAATACACACTCCCCAAAACAAACAAGGAATGAGGAAGGTAATGATCTAAGGGGCAATCTGCAGGTGAGAAGGATCAAGTAGGGAGGAAAGCAGTAGCTATGAGCAGGGGCTAGCAAGGATGTGCTAGCAAGAATTGGTAAGGAATGTTCTGGCAGGGGCTAGTGCAGAATGTGCTAGCAGGGATCAGTAGGGTGTGTGCTGGCAGGGGCTAGCGAGGATGTACTAGCAGGTGGGGTGCAGGACCTGATACCCACTATTGGCTGGAAGGGAGGCTCCTGCACATTACCAATCCCCATCCTTCCAGAAATGGTTATGGAGGGTAAAGGGTGAGAAGGTGGTATATGAACAATCATGAGTGACAAGGTTAACTGTTTGTATGTTCCTAAACTCACATAGATTTCTTTCCGAAAAATTGAAAATAGCCATACTGCAAAAATTGACTCAATTCTCAATTCACAATTAATTGTTCCAGATTTATCTTGTTTGAGTAGAAATAGCTAAGACTATAGATGCTGAAGATAAACAATTACCTTGATTGTTTGAAACCATGTAATTGACTAGCTATATAGTAGCTAATTCAATGGGTCCACTCAACAGTATAGTGCGGACAAAGATTCCCACAATCAATTTATTTATTGCATTGTTGTGTGTTCTCTCTAAAAAATATGTATCATGTCGCACACAATGCCTCCTCATAGAGAATGAACGGCTATAGGTTTCAATTGCTTAAAGAACCCCATGTCAACTGCACATTATACTGCTTGTTTGCACACACTGCCCTAACCACATTCATAGACTTGCCATTGATCTCAGTCAAAACTATTTTATCGCCCAAGTATTCTTGAAGCATTTTCTTCATGTGTACTTCCATAAATTTCATGTGAAAAGTGTTTGGCAGGTTCTGTTCCATATAAGGTCATTCTCTTCAAGATATGTGCAACCTCTAAAAATGCTATCACCCTACTTGAGGCTTGCCAGATTTTTGTCTCTTGGAATCTTCAGTTTTTCTTAACCATTTGTATCTGTTGAGTCCTACATTATTCTGTAGGTAGTAAACTGCATCTGCTCCATGCAGATCATGTACATGTGAATGTAGTGTCCACATCTGACCAACTATCAGTTCATCATTTGCAGCATACTACCTGTAGAGTGTCATTGTCTTCAGGAATCTTAATCCCCCTGAATTTAACTGGTCAACCAGAGAAGATGTAACAGTTTCTAAAAAAATCCCTCCTCTCTTGTGATAACCAGAGTACAAGTCTGTCACTGGTCGTCCTTGGCTTTGGCTGGTCTTGCTTGAACTACTTGTGCTGTCACATTTTGAGCATTCATCAGTGGGTGATAATCATGAATACCCATAAAGTATCATCTATATGTAGATTGTGGGGTGCTATTGTAGCTATTCATGCCAACTTATATTTGAAATATAAGGTTTATATTGACAACAGCACACATCCACATGGCATAAAAATGAGAGTGCAAAATGATTAACCACAACAAGACATGTCCTTCAGCTACTATGAAGTGAAGTCAGACAGGTGAACTGGCATATTAACTTTATAGCCAGAGCATGAGGTACAAGGTTGAGAAGTTGAGATCTCATCAAAATGTTCAATATCACAGGCTTGAGCCAGTCCACTAGAAACTATATCTGTGCCCTTTAATTTAAATTGTTAAATATCAAGATACTCAAACGGGCCATCGCAAGGTAGTTGCAGAACAGCATCTTGGTGAAAAAAGAAATTAGTAGAATCCTGAAGGGCCACAACAATTGAGTGTGGAATAGTGTAGCCTGCAAGAATTGCATTCTCTGTTACAATGCTGTGACAAAAAATGCTAGAATCTGGACATGCAGCTCTTGAGTTGTGGTATGAGGGCTAGAATTGCCAACTATCAATGAAGTATCACAACAATAAACTGCTAAGTAGATTGCAAGGAGCTCACAGCAGTTGAATGGACTACAGGACTGGAATACATGGTCAGGCTATGGCATGACCACTTTTTGTGAAAGCAGTTTTCTATTCATACATTTTTAGGATGACTACATATTCATAAAAAAAACTGATAATTTATCTTGGAGTCATGTTTAAACACTTTCATTTGCAAACAATGATACACATAAAAAGATGATTTGTCATTTTAAGTTGCAATGTAATTCATTATAATTACATATTTATGTAGAAGTGGCATAATTGTATATCTCAGTGTACTGGCCACACCCATGACCACACCTTTTCCTGGCCTGACAGTGGTGACAAAGCCACACTTCTAAGAACTGTTAGACAGTATCCTTTCTTTGTACACATGCACATTTATCTCTCATCATATTTCTGATAATTCATTCCTATTCACTCAATAGCTTCACACTTGTATTCAGATTACTATCACACACTAGTTCTATAACATTCATTTAGTCTGGCTGGTTTATAATATAACTGGCTGGCCCCACTAACTTGTCCTCAGATTCTTACTTCAAAAAAAGAAAAGAAAAAAAGAACTACTCAAAAGTACTGTTCGGCTTGGGAGGGGAGAATCAAGAGTTGTCCCTAGTAATTAGCATTACTAACCTTCCTTGCCTACAAAGAATCTCTGGTGGCAGACTACCTTTCGAGTATTTGCAACTCCTATGTGACCCATCCTTCCACAGTCTGTCCACCTTCATTACCTTGTCTGCCAATCTCCATGATCCTATGCTGCTCAGCAAGCTGGTCAAGCTTGGTATCCTAAGGAGTAGTAGTACTAACTAAACCAGATGTACTTTGTAAGGAAGGCATTGGAGAAACAACAAGTCACGCACAATTAACTCCTATCAGTATAGAGAGATTGCTTAACAAATGCTACAAATGGTTTAGCAACTGTGTTGGTTTGCTGGTACTCAGCTCCTCTGAATAGTATTACAATTGTCTTCTGTTCATATAAAGCAGTACTAAACTTAGTCAATTGACTCTTTACGGTGTTACTTTGTGGGAACCACTACATCTTGCCGATTTTCCTCAGTTGGGAACCAAGGAGGACAAAATGTGTTGAAACTTGGAATATTGAGAAATTGATGTGCCTACATTATGAACTTGCTTTAACCTAGGTGAACCAGTTGGGACCAGCTGGCCAAAATGATAGCAATTTCATAATAGCAGACATGGCAGATATTGTGGGTAGCATTCTTCTGGATTTGGATGTTGAAGCAATGGACTGAGTTTTTGGAAGCTGGATAACCCAAAGGCTTAACAAGACTGCGAGCAGATTCATATGGTGAAGTCTGAAGCTGAGTGCAGTGTTTACCAATTGTCATGAGATTCTATGTAGTTAGTGATTGCCAATGATATTCAATGCTACTCAAGATATAATTGTATATTGACAACAGCACACAATATTTACACACTAAAGACGAGAGATAAAAAGTGGATGGCGGAACCAGCCTGTACAAACGAAATTTTAGCTAGAACTGTAAAAAACGTCAGATCAATTTTAGTGTTAATCAAAAGCATTTACAGGAAAAAAATTTTTAGATACTGCTATTAATTTCATTCTAACAATATATTTGCATCTCGTATATTTAGATATACGTAACCATGGAACCACTCTTTGTTTTTTAAAAGCCATTAGTACAGGCATATAATGCCACATATTTAACATTAAATGGTGAGTCATATTAGGCTAAAAAGCAAATTTGCTTTCGCCACTCCTGTATTGGAGTTCAAAGATTTTTGTTGTATGGTAATTGGATTACAATATTAGTTTAAACTAATACTGTACTACAAAAAAATAAATTGTAATGACTTCACACTGGTATACAGTCATCGCAAATGAGAAAGAGGAAGATACACAAATTCTCGTTACAGTAGTTGTGTTGTATTTTTATACACTTTAGAGGAAAACAATCATGCTATTACTATTCTATATTACAATTTATTGGCTTCAGTCCATTTGTAATCATTCAGACTCTCTTATAGTGGCAACAAAAGTATTCCAATTATGGAGCTGAAAGTGTATAAACTTTCAGTTTTGACTAAATACATTCCTCAGTCATTCCCACTATACCACTTGTTATTCACAATTTCAAAAAGTAGCACTTTATTATTAGTAAAGTTAAAAGGTATAGTAGTACTCTACAAATTTGTGGAAGAGATTCATGTAGAGCTAGAAACCTGTAATTTTTCTATTCCTCATGTGTACCAGGTGTACCAAAAATTTACCAAACATTGTTTAAGTATTTACAATATATAATTGTACAACTTATTGTTTATCTTGTATTTATTACCTGGTTTCTGCATTGGAATAATTTCAAAGTCAGGAAGACAGGACAAATTGAATGTGAGTTGAGCTCGGCACTTCCCCTATTAGCATAACAACATGAAGAAATATCATTAAGTTTTATATTAGATTGAACAGAGCCTGACAAATATTAGGCTAGAATGGAATGGGTCATACTACATAAAGTGAAATGTCATACCCATGTGTATATTTAAACTTCAAGTTAGTGTGACCCCATCGTAGCCAAACATTAATTAAAAAGCATAACAAAATTTCTTGGAATTATACTTACACAGGTGAAATATAAAAGAAATGTTATAGTGTAAATCTGTAAATACATAATTGACTGTACTAATACAAAAATAAAACAAAGGAAAGTTAGATGTAAGGACTGTTCATCAATTAAAAATTAAATTTCCTTTACAGTTATAGAATTTGAAAGACTAATTTTTTCGAGGGACTTATTGAACCACTGATCTCATGAGGCTCAGTGACCAATAAGTTAGAAATTAGTCAAAGAAATTAAAGGAAAATGGAAAAAAATAGTGAACTATTATTTGATCTAACACTAAACATGATAGGTAGTACCACAAAACAGGAGTGATTAACATGTGACAAATACACAATCATCAATTGTTGCATGCACAAGCAAGGCGTGCATGTTTATTAAGTTGATTTCATAATTCATTAGTATACAGTGATATGACTGCAAATGAGATAACCTCACAATAATTGGTTATGAATAACAAGCAAGGTGCAATATGTTATATGCCTATTATTGACATAGTTTTAATGTATTCATGGTAAATTTTACTTGAAGTATATTGAAGTATTTTAACTATTGTCACAGAATGAAGTATATCGACTCTTTTATAAATTACTACTATTCCAATAGCCTCTTATATTATAAGTCAGTGTTCTTAAAAGCAGTGTTTACTACTGGTTATTTACCTGATTTGATATTAAATAAGGTAAACATTTACTTGAACCACAAAGAACTCCTCCAAAATCAAAAGGTCCCTACAAAAAATTTTTTTTAAACACTTTATACTCTTATAATATATAGCAAACTACCTTTTCTACATTAATATCTGGAATTTCTGCTGATCCTGTAACTCTAACATTAAGATTACTACCGTCTCTAATATTAATGCAAATATTAATGTCAAATGCTCCAGAAGTTTTAGGACAAACAGATATGGTTAATTCCAAGATGCCTTTAGCAGGAATTGCACCACTTGATGGAGACACTTCCAAGTTAAAATGGTTTGAATCTGATTTGACCTAAAATAAAAGAAAAAAGAAATGTCCTTCTCCATGATAGAGCATAAGAAATTAAACATATTTTCCTTATACCACAAGTTATATTATAGGTCCTCTCAATCACTCAGTAACGATAACGACGACGGTAACTGATGACGATGTATGTATTCATGAATAATCCATGAGCAATCAGAGATGGTAAAGCATCATCGAAAAAATGGGAGAAAAAAGTGTGACCTTGTCGTGGTTTGAACCTGCAACCATCTATTTCAGAGTGCGCACACAAACCATTAGACCGTTGTGACCTGACAGCTTAGAAAATCTTTAAGTGCCTTATTAACCTATTGTATGCTATAAAACTGAACACTGGGTCGCTTTACTGAGTTGGGAAAGAGTGTTCATCTACAGTAGCTAACCATAATGGGTATAAGAGAAGGGTCAATAAAAATAGAAGCAGGTGAGATAAAGTTGACTGATACTTCAATGAAGTGAATGGCTGAGAAAACAAAAGAGGGCAAGACAGGGAAACTATGAATAAAATAACCTAATGCTACTGCACTCCTAATTTTGACAAGTTAGTATATCAGGTGCTACTGAGTGACTGGGTATTGGCTATGTACATAATAGCTAAATTATATCACTAGTTATAACTTATTTATACAATAATTTGAATTACAATTATTTCAAACAGCTTATCAGGTAAGAGAATGTGTTAATCAACCCTAATACAAGCATAAATAAATAAGATACCTAGCACAAAACAATATTTAGTATACATGTACCACATCTCTTATACCTTATAGTAAGCACAACATTCACTTTTGTTTTCAAGACAAACAATTCGAGAAGAAATGAGATTTACTGGAATATTACTGAAGAGCACACGCTTTTGATGAGATATACATGTTGGAGATTTGAACTAAAAATCAACAGCAAATAGACAATTTGAAAATGGTGCAATATAAATATGTACATACCTTTGCTATAAAAGTTACATCAGTATAAAACTGAAAGCTATTTTTGATTGCAGAATATATATATAAGTCATACTTAATACGTGGTGGAAGAATAAATTCAGGATGGCATATGAAGCCACAAATGAGAGTGGCATTGGATGGAATTACTCCTGTAAAAGAATAAACGTCAATTGGTAAAAAAATATTAATAGCTTACATACCACTTTGATAAATAGGATAAAGATGTTTACATTCTGCATGGTCTTTTCCATATTTCCATTCGAATAATAAGGGAATATCAAATGAATTTGTTAATTCTACAAAACACCATAGCCCTGTAGAAAAACCACAACAAACAATAACCCAACAAAAATTTAAGTAGAATATTCACAATAATTAATGTCACTGCTCTATAACACTTACCAGAAGATAGACTGTGAGTGTTTTCATCGTGTATATTAACAGTACTTGGCAATACTAGGACTGATAAATCTTCAACTAATGCTGAAATTGGAATGTTACGAGCTTTTTTATTGTTGATGACATAAGTTATGCAACTACAAGATAAAAAAAAAACAGCATGTTTTATGAATGTTATATTTAAAATGTTTATTCTAACCCGTGGAAATGTCCAATGCTTTGGGATGAAAATATTATTTCAAGAATAGTAAATGTTGATGGCTTTAGTAATATTGTAACACATTGGCTATCTGAAACATTCTTAAATTTGATTTCATTATTGTTGATCTATGAAAAATGTGTCATCAGCCATAGTTATGTTCATTATCAAGTTCTTACCTTAACATCAATAAAAACTTCCTGATCACAATTATTAGTAAATGTTACATTATTCTTATTTATGTTTCCGCAGGATAATTTTCCAAAGTTAAGTTCTTGAGGTTCTGAAAGTACGAAAAAAACTTACAGTAGTGCATTTGCCAATCATAATAAAAACATACCTGCAATTATTTTTTCAAATTGGTTAGGAGATAAAAGTACACAACATTGCAATTTTTTTGTGTCATTGGTTAGTGCCTCAAAACAATCAATGAAATTCTATACATGGAACAATCAAATAATAAAAATAGGTTTTCACTTTTTTCTAGTATATTTTCATTGAACTGGACTTTTCACATGACCATATATAGAAACTTGTATAAATTTACCGACTATAGTATGATAAAATATTTTGTTTACTAAAATTGATCATAAATTTAATTAATTTTTATATTTGCACTCCATACGTAAGTGATACTATTGCAAGTTACTTATGTTTAATTCTTTAAAGTTATTGACCATTTTACTAACGTTTAATGTTGTTGTTTAATAGTGGCTAGTTTATGGTCCACATTGAAGGAGGACTTAATTCTTTTATCACTATGTATTGAAATTTTGACACCAATACATCTGTGAACTCACTAATTATAAAAGCAATAGTAATTAGTTACAGATATCAAATGAAAATTCTCATTAAAGTACTCTTACATTTGGAATAGATTGTAGATTTCTTAATGAACCATTTGAGACGCTGTAATCTGCAGAGCTATCGATATTTGGAACAGGTGATGCCGAACTTACTCCAGGACGCATTTCATGATCCTTATTATTTTTCTGTACCTCAAATCTAAAGGTATTATTTTTTTACATTCATCATCAAAATGCAATCAGAAATTACCTCCTTTTATTACGCAAATCCTTTAAAAAATGTTCATAACTCCGCTTGTTGAGGGTTTTTTGTTTTTCTTCCTTCTTTTCCAATTGGTAATCGGGGTCATGATAAGTGTACCTTGCTTTCTTTGTAAAAGGAACACTACAATGTTATAAGTTGATAGTTATAGTATACGGTAAATAATATAAATTGAAATATTATATACCGTACTAGCATATTATATTGTTATCATTGTCAGCAACATACTTAAATTTTAGTTATTTTACTTACAAGATGCCAAATTTAAACAAAATGAGAGTAACAATATCACATACCATTTCAAAATTATTTATTACTACCATAAAACCTGAGTAGTACATGTGTTTTATTCACATGTTAAAGCATTAGATTAAACTAGTAATGCAAAGATAATTACAAAACTTAACATGACTTGAGTAGTTGTAGATGATGGTTTAATACTTCGTGCCAGATCATTGACTTCTGCTAATGTATGTAAAACACGATTTTCCTTCTTAACTGGCGCTGAAATACAGTTTCCTTTTACTGTTAACATAACTGATGATAAAGGGGAGCACCTAACAAAAAATACTATTTGAAATAATAGTTTATCTCTCAGCCAACTTATAGAAAAAATATTACCAATTAGTTAAGCTATAATTATTTTGATTGAAACAGGAATTGAATACTAGCAACTTATCCCATTGTTCAACACTTTTACCCCACCAATTCTTACTGCAAAGATTAAGCACCAAAGGTGCGAACCCTCACTGCTATTGTATACACTTAGCAAGCTATACAGAATCATTTATCAGACTTAAGTATAATTTATTTGGCTATTCCTAATCAGGTAACAATAACTCAAGCGATGAAAATGGTAGATGCAAATGCTGTCTTAAGAGAAGAAGCTTAACATAGAAGAGCAATCAACAGGTATATTGTTCCAACACAAAACTCTATTTCCAATACTCGGTTAATTTTCAGCATAAAGTTAAATTAACGCGGGAAGCAAACGATTATTTGCTTACATGATTATGACTTGACAATAAGGGGGATTACCCACAAAAGTTAGTACTAACAGTTTCATGTTTTCTTAAATCAGCCTACAATTAAAGAAGTAGCACAATAAAATGAGTAAGTTCATAGCTAAATTAACCGCCAATTGTCAGTAATTTCCAAAATCAGAGACAGACAGACAGACAGACAGACATGTGTGCTGTGGGTTAATGAATTATTGGAATCACACAGCTAACTAATGTTGGGTGGTGTGGGAGTGTGTGAATGCAGGTAATCACAATTACTTTTACTAGCAAATTCCCCACCACATAATGGCGCCTGATGTACTAACTTCTGCAAATTAGGAGTGCAGTAGCTAATTTTATCCATGGTTTCACTCTCCTGTTCTCTTTCCAAGACATATTTTTATTCCTATTTTCAACTCATATATTCTCCTCCTTTGTCTACTCTCCTGTTCCTCTTTTGTCTATCTCTCATGCTCCTCAGAATCTCTGTCCTTTCCTGTCACTTCTTTATTGGAGACATCGATCAGTTTTTTTTCACCTGCTTCTATTTTTGTTGACTCTTGCATTCTCATGCTCCTCTGCCTTTCTTCTACCCATGATTTGCGGTAAACTATGGTTAGCTATACTATAGGTGAACAGTCTTTCCTTCAGTTATTTATAGAGCAGGGAATGGACAGGGGAGGACCTAAAAAAAAGAAGAGGGTACGTAATTTAAAAGGCACTCCAAGATGCAATTTAGGCACACGTTCCTAATGGTGTAATGGTAAAGAATACCCGACTCTGATACTGATAGTCGCAGTTTGAGCCCCTAAATGAACGCTTTTTCTTCTTGTCAACTATAAGCGAGTTAAACTTTCATTCAGGTAATGATGACTCTTTACCAACCCAGCTAAGCTCATGAATTATTCATGAACACACTGTTAGTCGTTGTTAGTTACTGACACACAAGCACATTATTATGCAGAAGTACTAACAGCCAAGATGTGAGACAACACTGCAATGCTTCATTTAAACTTTCCAAATTACTATAATACCTCCTACTGGTTGATCAAAATCTATTGATCAAAGCTTCAATAGAAATCATGAAGCTTGTGGTGGATTCCCGGCCAGCAATAGTGGAATCCACTCACTAGAATTTCAGACAGTTTGTTTAGGATATATTCCATGCTTGTTAGCTGGTCATTATCCCATGTTCACTTCTGCAGTTCTCAAATATATGTCTCAGTAATTCATGCCATCTATGTACACTATATTTTACATTCCCTTTTAGTAATGAACAGTTCTTGTGGCTGTTCTGCTCTTTCAGTTCAGTCTGTCTTTATGTTTTACATTCCTTTTAGTAACAAACAGTTCTGTATATATGTTGCTGTTCTGCTCTTTCTTTTCAGTCTGTCTTTTGGTTACAACTCACAAGCTAAATGAAAGCTAAACTGTTTAACCAGAAAACTTGGGTGACTAGCTACGTCAGTTACAGGAGGGCCCTCAACCACGACAACCTCCACATACTAGGACTCAAGTGACAACTCAGGTGGCAGCAAACATTTTCTACCATGAAGCTCAATGCTCCTTTCACCTTCTTCATATGTTTGTAGTCTCTTTCATTGTAACAATAGCTTAGGTTTTTATCAAAAGATTTAGCTTCATCAAGAAAGTATTAAATGACTGATCAGGGGCATAGGAAGATGATCTGGAATGGGGAGGGGGGGCCCTAGGCACTTGCAGTTAAACCACACCCATTAAAATATTTACTACATTAAGCTTTAATCACCATAGCATCATATGGTTGTCAAGTGATAACTGATTAAATCCAACTATAGACTGATTCCAGACACTAAATTTGGGCTTCCAATAAACTAGAGAAGAGAAACTATTAGTTCTGTTAATTTTCTACTCAGGTGTAGCTCTGAGTTATCACTTCTTTACTTATCTATTGAGATAAAAATCATAAACCTGGGCTCATTTCAGTTATGGTTTTTTAGGACCTACATGATATAATTAGGCACTCGCAGGAAAGAAGAGGTTGTCCAAGTACCAAACTTAATATTGAAATCTCTCGCAAGCTTCAATAAAAAATTGTCACCAATGTACACAAATCTATTAAATAACACCTGCCTCCTGTCTTGAGACAAGGTGGGCCCTGGCCCCTGTGGCCCACCTGTTCCTACGCCAGTGTTGATTGGAGGGGAAATTTTTACCACAACTGTCACTAATATTTGAATCATTATATACTGTGTTCATAACTATGGTGGTTTTTTCGGGCCACTTCCTTCCACCCTATTTCCATCCTACTTCCATCGCAATTTCACACTTCCATCGTAATTCTATCCTACTTCCATTCTAGTCCTGCCCTAATTCCATTGTATTTTACCCACCTTTCATCCTATTTCCATCGTACTGAGCGTGCGTATTTTCAACCAGTTGCTCTCCACCTTTCAGTTGCTGGAGTATGGAGGACAGAGTTAAGGCTTTCTGCTTATCTCCACAGAAATTAAAGTAAAATACTGTTAGTTTACAGCAACTAGTGGTAATACTAGCATAAAAGAACAAGCTTGAGACAGTATGACAGATTAAAACTAGATACTGTAGTCTTATTTTAGGATAGCTGAATAGGTACTTCAATAATGGTTAATACTTCATGCACAATTGTAAAACTCCAGTAGTGCTCCTTTCTATGATTAAATTGGAGAATCTCATATTTTGTATGTGCTATGCTTTGATACTGGCTCTAGCTAAGTGACTTCCTCCAATCTGTAGCTTGGCATCAAGGTTAACGTAGTTTTATTATAGTAGTATTTTAGTTTTAGTTACCTGTTGTTGTTTTTTTGTTTGTTTTTACTTTAGCTAATTTCATCAATTTTAGTTGTGGTTTTTCTACAATAATGGCTTCAATTTTTGTTTCAGTATAGTTTTCCACTGATTTGACTTCGATTTTAGTAATAGTTTTTGTACCCTGTAACAATGTCAAGTTTAAATTTAGTTAGGTTATTTTCTATACTGTAAGCAGACCTCAATTTAGGTGTCTAAATTATGTTAGCTAGCTAACTTGAGTGAAGTAAACTACAGTGTCTCTTTTTAGCTACTGCCTTAGAGTAAGAAGAAGTCACACAAGGTGGATTCTACAAAATGTCCACTACTTTGGTTATTGATAATTTTAAGTGTTAGTATAACAGTTCCTTTATTGACACTGACACAAAGATATGATGACTATAGTGAATGTGGTGCAATAATAACCATAGCATACACAAAACAATTATGATGAGTACTAGAGTAACAATGTGCATGAAGTTACTAACCTTTATTGTAGTGTTACCTATCCAGCAATCGTAAAATAAGGCTACTACATCATCTAGCTTTAACCATTCAGGCAGTCTCAAATGTTCTTGTTGCCTATCCAACTATCATAAATAGACTACAGTATCTAGCTTTAATCTTTCAGACGGTCTCAAAATCATTCTTTTCTTATTAACCACCAGTTGCTGTAAAGAATGAACTATTTTGCTATAAAATTCTGCCGAGAAAAGCAGAAAGTCTCAAGTCTGTCCTCCATACTACAGCAACTGAAAGGTGGAGAGCAACTGATTGAAAAACGCATGCTCAGTACGATGGAAATAGGATAGAAGGGATGGAAATAGGACGAAATTATGATGGAAGTAGGATAGAAATAGAACAGTAGGAAGTGGCCCGAAAAAGCCACCATACATATCACTTAGATCATACTGTATGACTTCTTTATCCCAAATACCATAAATATAATAATACGCTTGTGTGTCAGTAACGACAACTGACGATGGACAACAGTGTGTGTATTCATGATTAATTCATAAGCTTAAACGGTTTGGTAAAGCGTCGTCATTGCCCTGAATGGAGCTCTAATTGATGTCGTTACAGATACACAATCATTTTATAATATATCTGAATGCACTTGTGTGTCAGTATAGTTGACGGTGACTGATGACGACCGACGACAGTGTGCGTGTATTGATGACATGAGCTGATCATATTCGGTAAAGCATTGTAATTATCTGAACGTGAAAAACATTTGACAAGGGAAAAAATGGGAGAAAAAGCAACCTTCTCGTGGTTGGAATCTGCAACCACCAATTACTGAATGCGTACACAAACCATTAAATGGTTGGGACACAGCTTGGAGAATATTGAAGTGCTTTATTAACCTATTGTATCCTATAAAACTGAACACTGTGTCGCTGAACTGAGCTGGGAGAGAGTTTTCATATACAGTAGCTAACCATAATCAGTATAAGAGAGCCAGATAAGCAGGAGAATGCAACTGTCACTAATAAAAAGCTGACTGCTGCAACTACTTCAATGAAGATTGAAAGAAAATACACAGAAAGTACAGATATACTGGGGAGCACGAGAGACAGAGGAGGAGAAGGGAACTAAGTTTTAAAAAAAGGAATAACAAAACAGGACTGGAATGACAGAGGAAAAAAAAGAGAGCAGGAGAGGGAAACCATGGATAAAACCACCTTATGTTACTGCTCCAAATTTGCATATGTTGGTAAGTCAGGTAAATACCTTGTGGCGGGGTAGGGTAGTTGTTAGTATTATAATAATATTGTCAAACATATAATATGAATAATCTCAACGTAAGCCATTGTTAAACTAACCTAAATGATGATTTGTCTGCCCACAACTCAATTATTAAGCGATGTACATTTGAACCAAGTTGCTTGGGCTGAAACATAATCTTGATAGCAGATTTTCCATTCTCTTCTATGATACCAGAAACAGGAAAGGGTTTGTAATGGGCAATTTCTTTGAATTTGTACTTGATTGGAAGCATGTCACAAAAATTATTGATCTGAAAAAAAAATATTATTATACACTAAGGAATATAAGCAAGTGAATACAGATGTGATATTGCTAAGTATGAAAATGGAATCATGAGAAGTGTTGTTATCTGTTGTTGTTGTTGTTTTGTTTTGTTTTTTGTTGTTGCTGTTGTGTTTTTAACTGCTCCTAGATTTGTGGCTCATTTACTCTTTTTCATCAATTAAAGCTATTGTATAATTGTCAGTGATATTTTAATGTGAGTGAGAGTAGGTGCTTTTAGTCAGACTACTTAATAAAAGTCACTAAATACAACCACACATACAAAAAAAAAGCTGTAAAGAACAATATGTAGCCTGGAATCTTGCTAAAGCCTATTGTTTCAAGTGTTTATAGGGATCAGTCAGACACATAGAAATATCTAATGGATAAATAACTACAGCTTGCATTGTATTTTTATATTATGTCACCTACACATAGAACTATTCAATGAGCCCCCCCCCCCCCCCCCCCTTCCCCAGAGGTAGCTAGGGGGCTTCTTGCAACATTACAGAGCCATATTACTAATATCTATATTCTTTTTTTGTAAATAGTAAAACTTTCGTGCGGTTTTACTCCTGGGTTATTCTAAAAAAATCTCTCTGTAACTTTATATTCTAAGGGGGTACGCTGCTTGTGCGCAAAATTTGGATTCAATTCAATGATACAATTCCATGAAATATCGATTTATATTTTCAAGTTGACTACTGATTCGCTATTTTACCCCGCCCCCCATAACGTTGAGCTCCGCGCGAACGTGCAATTTATTGGTAAGATATCATAATCAATTGACTTGTGGTAGCTCTAAAAAGAGCCCATTTGTAAACAAAAATACAATAATGAGCTGTGAGATGGCCGTTGTAACTTTGGAAAAGGTTAGTCCCCGGAGCAGAAGTGACGGCGTATTCCCAATGTTGCTTGGAGTTGGTTGCTCATTAGTGAGAGCGGGGTAGTTCAGCACAAATTTAAGACTTGTAGGCGATAGGGCTGAAGAATATAGCGGTAGCAATCCCGACAGAAAGAACTGAAGTGATGATGGCGGAGTCTATACGCAGCCAAGTCTGAATACAAGGTTGGTGGAATAGTAGGAGCTGGTACCAGTCAGGGTGGAGTTGGTCACGGTTGAGACAGAGTTTTAAGCTGCTCCAATGGCTTCACAAGTACAGCCTCATTCCATACCCTGAAAGTATAATAGAAGGATGTTATTTGAGGTGACTGCCCGTTTGTCCTCCTGCTTCGCAGTAACCGGTATATTTTTTTGGCGCCAAAGTTAATTGATCCGCGGAGAAATTCAGAGCTGGCCGGCCACGAGTGAATAGATTGCATGCGGGGACCGGGTTACGGGCGGTTCTGCGGTATTATATTAAACGACCACAGAGGTTCCGGTGGCAGGGCACACTCCTCTTGCATATTGAGGGTCAACCCTGTTCTATTCTCCACTATGAACTGAATCCACTAAGTCACCTTTGACGTGAGTCTATCCATGTGATTGAGAATCTGCAGGGTTTATTCTGAAATCCATAATGTACTAAAGTCCAGTACTGGGTGCCTTGGTCCATCATATGTAGTCCCAAGATGTGCAGGAATGAGGGGCTCCATTCCATCACAGCATGCTCCAGGATAGTGGGTGACTATATATGTTAGCCTCCACCTTGCATAGGAGTGTTGAATACTAAAAATGTTCTTCAATTCTATTTAATATGTTTTTGGTGACACAAACAACAGACTCTCACAAAAGCAGCACTCTGGAGTCATGTGCCACACAATCCCTTCGTAGTGAAATAGCTATGATCTGAAACTTCCTAAAAAAATCTTTCAATTGCTCAAATTCACTATTAGTGCCAACAAAAATAGTGCCATGGTCAGAATAGGTGTGGGCAAGGTAATTTCTTCTTGCAACAAACAGCTTCTTCATATTCTTGGTCAAATTATCCTTTCGGTTTCCATGTGGTGATGATAATGACAACCGTGACTCGAATGCACGACGTCAGAAAAGATTCTTTCTTTAGACAATGTCAAATGATTAATGAGCAACTTCCATATTCCATAAATGTTGCCCTTAATCTCCAGGATTGTCTCTAACTGATCTGGAAGCTTGTGGCAGGCCAATCTGGCGATTGGGAAAGCCAGTTTGACTCTTCTACCATAGTTTATGGCTCAACTATATTGGTAGAAGTCCTCTGGTCAAACAATCCACTGGATTCAATGGATGGGATACGGCCCCAAGCAGTGTGGTTTGTTAGCTCAGGAACTTGCATAAGTCTTGAGGTGGTTTGGATCATCACTAAGTCAACGGGTAATTTACTGTGGAGTTACTCCAAAGGAAGATATTAGAATCTCTCACTATCATTGTTTTCTTGATATGGCTCATCAGCCTGGCCAGTACAAGTACTGCTCCACACAATTCATAGTCTCTCCGTGGATAACAGCAACTTTCATCTTGCCTTAATGGTAACTTCAACTGAGGCATTCTGGTGCAAGATGCACAGATAACTCCCAGGTATATTTTCTCTGAGGCATCACAGACAGGGTTGATCTAAGATTGTTTAAGGGGGGGGGGGGGGGGGGGGGGATGTTGTGGTAGAATGACTTCTCCCACATGAAGCTAACTTATTCATGCTACCCTAGACTTGTTCATGTAACCCTACCCTAATGCATTTTCATTCATTCACCATAATCTTATTCGTGCAATTACGTTCACACGTAACCTGAACTGAACTTATTCAATCCATACCTATGCACACAAGTTCATCCATGTTATTTCCCACCTCACCTTTTGGCAGGTTTGTTATATATTGGCCAGCCTCACTTTATTGTGCAGATTTCATTTTATCTAATACGCTAGCCGAAGGCTCTGCCTAACTTTCCTCTCTAAAGACTAGAACTCTGTCTGGGAGGTATCCGTGGCTGACTAACCTAAGGGTAGGAAAGGCTTGCCTCCACTTGTTCCGACTAGTAAGCTCCGTGACTGGAGTGCGGTGTATTCGGATAGTGACTTCTCTGGTGGCAGCTACCGTCGAGGCTCACGACTTAGCTCATCATACCACAGGTGTGAAATAGCTAGCAACTTATGGAAAATGTTAGCTATTGTATTTGAGTATTCCATGACTTTAGTACACATTATGGATTTCAGAATAAATGCCTGCAGATTCTCAATGACATGGATAGACTCGTCAAAGGTGACTTATGCTGAATATGACGGGAAAAGGATAGAAGGAGGCTTCCCCTGATATATAGTCATCCATGTGAAATGTGGAGGCCACTGTCTCAGCAGCTTTGAGATAGGGATGCTTGTAGTCCAGAACCACTCAGTTCTTAGCGAAAAAAAAGGTAATGATGAGACGTCGAACAATACTCTTGGCATCCGGTAGCCTGTAATTTTATTTTTCTTGCTGTCCATCAATAATAATCATTGGTAATCTCAATACGTTCTCACTAGCTCCACAAATACATCTTTGCTATATCAGCAGGAAAAGCTAACTTGTGCGTTTTACACTTGACTACTAAATCAGTGATTGGTGGCAGCAGGGAAGGGCAGAGTAGAAGCAGGTCATTGAGAGACACTCCATTTGCCAAACGACCTGAAGCATTCCAAACGATTTAGCGTTTGGTAGCAGCACTCTGTTCTTTCAATACAGGATGCATTGCCATATTGTATACTTGATCAAGTGGTTTAGATAGTTCATCTGGAGGTTATTCAGCTTCCTAAAAACTTCTTGAGTATCTGGTATGTATCTTCTTTTATGACTGCCATGTTTGACTTCAGCTGTAGCTGCTGTCAGCTATTTGCATATCCTCCTATAGTTCACCCAACAATCGCATCATAAGCTGCAACAACTGTGATTCACACAGTCAGTGTAGATACAAGACTGCAGCATCATTGCCAAGGAGAAGATCATAATGGCACCTGGTGCAGCAAACTCAAGCAAGTATTCAGACTGCCAACATTAAAAAAAAAATCCCTGGGATTTGCCAAGAAAGCTGAGATCCTTCTGCTAAACCAGGATAGTTGGCCACTATGACAATGTATATATCACTGTTGTAATACATTTTACCACAAATTCAGTTATTCAGCTCCTACAATTTGGCATTAGCATACAAAGTTCAATGGGAATGTGTTATATCAAACTGGCTATGTGTATTAAAACATAACAAAAATTACATATTGGATAATAATTTAACCTTTGAGTGAATATAATATTTTGCTATAAAAGTCTCGTACATACACTTACGATTAATCATTTCTGTTATTTTAAAATTGTGCACCATATTCTGTATTTTGTTTATGCTTGAATTTGCTATCAGATTATCACAAAGACTATGAAGCAGAATTGTGACCATATGCTACAAACATCTTTGCCACTGTATAAATTGTTTATGTGAAAGTTTAAGACAACTTACCTCTATAATTTTATGGACTGATGTACCCATGACACAAGTCCCAAAGTTTATACTTCTTGGAATTACTTCTACCAATATTGGTCTTGCTCTGGCTAACAAGGCAATTGTCGTTGTACCTGTAAAAGACAATGAAAAATATGGAAAATGCACGAGAATATAGCTATACATTACCTGAACAATTATTATCTCGATTGCCTCCATCAATTATTGATATATTAGTCATTACACTATATTCTTTTGGTAGAACTTTTGATTCATGTGATTTCCATCCAAGTTTCTTATTACAAACTTGAGGAGTAAATCTAAATGTTAGCATTACTTTCTGGTAAGGATTCAAACAACCCTATAACGAAACAAACTTTTTTGAAATGAAGACAGAATAAAAATGGCAAAATTATAGGGGCATATATTATTATGCAGGCATTTGCTAATAGATTTGTAATTTTGATGCCTATAACTTGATTTATTTTATTAATTCACTTGTATTCATAGCCAGCAGTGTACTTCAATACAAGTGGTAAGCAAATTAGCCTAACTAACTCTATTATGTGTTTTTAAAATTTTCATCCGTATTTTCTAAACAAGCTTGAAAATTTTATATAATTAATAGACTATTAAAAAAATTATAGTTTAAGGTATGCATTGATCATTGATCAATAAGCAATCTATTAGGTCCCAACCACACTATAACAAGTGACATACTATATATATTCGCATACTCATGGTGTGCTTGTACATAAATGGTATACGAGTAGAAGGTTCAATATTTTAAAAAGTATATAAAGGATGCTTTTTAACACCTACAAATATGCTTGTGCTCAACATGACATTTTATACATACACCTATAACATATGTACATGTTCAAAGAAACATTCCTAATACTACCTCACTAGCTTGTGAACAGCATACTTTTTTCTATAGATACCTTCAGTACTATTTTAAACACCTTCATTAAACTTTATGCATGCCTTTTTTTACTCTTACGGTTTGATATATCATTGGAAATTACATGGGTAACATTAAAAATCATAGGATAGCATTGAAAATCACACTGGTAAGTATCAGCGTAGCATTTATTATCAATCGTATCACTCTTTTGTATTTATTTCACTATCTACTACAGCCATGTGACGTGACTTAATCCATTCCTGGTTTGTCAAGCGAATTCCTTTGTGGTTGCACCAATGCATTATTACCACCAAACTGTGAACTGTTGTGAACACACAATACACCACACTCCATTTGCACCTATGCACAGTCATACATCTTTCTTGTGTATTATCTATTTCTTCTCACTCTCCCAACCATGATGACATGCTTGCCTTCATGGTACTATTTAATTGGTCGACACGAACTCCTCCCCTTACACGCTTCAATATAGTTAGGTTCAGTTTTTCCCTTTTCTGTTTACAATGTCAGCCTCAGTTTGTTTCTGCAGCCATCATCTCTCTCTTTTTTTGTGCTTGAGTTATTGTAAGTCACTTCTCTTTATCTGTCTTCAATTATTTCTATTTGTCCTTGTATTCCCCTTGAATGTGTGTCCATTCCAAGGGAAGCAGCTGTGGTGGCTGCTCCACATCTGAAACTATGCCCGGTGTAGCCCTTTGCCGACTTTCCCTTTAGTTTTAACTATAATCTTTGTGTATAAGAGCTGTATTAATTGGTAGTCAATTTCTGAGGGTGCGACTAACAGTCAGAGTTATGCCTGAATGATACAAGGAACCTATCACTTGCCCACATGGAGCAGGTGGAAACAACTTCTTTGACATGGTAATCTGTCACCCCCAACAAGTACCACTAATACTTTACTCCCTTGATAATAAATTTATATATATGTATGTATCTCTCTAAAAAAGCTTCCAAATTACTGACTCTTTAAAATAAAAGAAGTACAGATATTGCTTTTTTTTTCCTTACAGCCATCATTATTATAATATTTACCTTAGTATTCCGCATCACACTAGCATATTCAATATTTCACATAATGAACATGCTCAATGCCTGTACGTAGTTGTAGTTCTGGACAACTGTATTTTTAGATGTATAGCTAAGCTACCTCTTAACAATAAAGCTTTGAAGAGTAACCATTTCACTGTTTGGAAACATATGCAACATGCAATAAACAATTGATTACACATGTCACACAATATGGGGTTGACATTTCTCTCTCACACTCTATATTAACTTGCCTTGGGCTCGTGAAAATACTTACTCCCCCATATTGTATGCAAACTCATGATTATATATATTCCATGCTAGATATCTTCACAATGTAATTATTAGGTACGTGACCCGCGAGATAACATCACATAGTGTTATATCATGGCTATATTGTGCAAACTCATTACCCCAGTAGTTATAGAAACCAGCCTGGCTTGCCAGTTTTCTGGGTTTTTATAGCTACCTTCCTCTAGTGAACCACCCAACCAGGTTAAAGCAGCTGCTAAAATATCAGCTGGGGGTGTGGAAGAGCCCCTAGAGAGATTTATGGCCATGATTTCACACCAAGAGTTATCAACCCTAATACAAACCACTTCAGTGAATATATAAGCATGGAATAAATCACTTATTACATTTATCAGAGTGATGTGGCTAGATATTTCACTATCAGGCTTTATTTTCACTCACCTCTGGCTCATGAAAATAAATTAGCCTTGCTCCTGAAATATTTTGTCATATCACACTGACTCATGTAATAAGTACTATATATAATATACAATATATACCACTGAAAAAACCTTGCAAGATCTTACAAGGTCTTGCATGACTTCTCAGAAATTCCTTGCAAGTATCTTGCAAGAATATTCCTGCAAGATTCTTGTCAGATTCTTGTAAGAATCTTGCATGTTCTTATAAGAATTAGATGACAAATACTGATTAAGATATGCATGAATATTCTTGCAAGGTTCTTTGAAGGATTCTTACAAGAATCTTTAAAGATCTTACGTGCATTTTAAGTCGGATATTAGTAAGAAATCGTAAGAGTAATCTTGCATGATTCTTACAAGATTCTTACAAGACTCTTTAAAGATCCTACGTGCATTTTAAGTCGGATATTAGCAAGAAATCGTTAGAGTATTCTTGCATGAATTAGCAAGAAATCGTAAGTGTATTCTTGCATGATTCTTACGAGATTCTTACAAGAATCTTTAAAGATCTTGCGTGCATTTTAAGTCGGATATTAGCAAGAAATCGTAAGTGTATTCTTGCATGCTTCTTACAAGAATCTTTAAAGATCTTACGTGTATTTTAAGTCTGATATTAGCAGGAAATCGTAAGTGTATTCTTGCATGATTCTTACAAGATTCATACAAGAATCTTTAAAGATATTACGTGCATTTTAAGTTGGATATTAGTAAGAAATCGTAAGAGTAATCTTGCATGATTCTTACAAGATGCTTGCAAGAATCTTTAAAGATCTTACGTGCATTTTAAGTCGGATGTTAGCAAGAAATCGTAAGTGTATTCTTGCATGATTCTTACAAGATTCTTACAAGAATCTTTAAAGATCTTACGTGCTGTTAAGATCTGTTCACACCTGGGTGACATGTGTAGTGCACTTGCATTGGAATAAAAGATTTTTCAGTTTCAGTTGTTGTTTTTTAAAGATGTCTAAGTATAGCAGCAGTTCATCCAGTGATTACTCTGAGGATGAAGAAGTGATGTGTGTAAAGAAGAGGATCACCAAGGCACCATAGCTAAGCTCAATGATTTTGTGCGAGTGAAGGAAAGTGCACAGAAGAGTAAGTTGTTTGTAACTTATACTACAATAACCAGGCAGGATGTTGGAATCATAACTACTGATACATTTGGTGATTTTCCAGTAACTTCAACATAGTATAGCTATGCAATTAAAGTATCAGAAGAGTTTAAATTGACACTAACTTTAACCATGGTTATCAGTTCACACAAAATTATGATTGCAGGGGAAGTCTTACTGAAATGCTGCCAGACCGGTTCCAAAATAAAATCTAAATTAGAAGACATTAGTCATACTAGTGATATGGCACCCATTGAGGTTAAAGATCTGAGAAAAGGGTTCTGTGTAATGGTTGAAATTGATGGCAAACCCTATCCTGCAGAATTTCTTGAATTTACAGGTAATATTTTTGGCAATTTGATGTTCTGACGCTGTAAAATTCTTCTTTTCATTCAGATACCTCAAAAGAAAAACAAACAAAGAAAGCTAAAAAATACTCTGCTTTAGAAGATGCCAAAATAGAGGTAAATATATTATGTAAATGTCCTCATGTCACTTGTTGAAAACATCTAGAAAAGTTTACTATTGTATTAAATTTGCTTTATCCACTCAGCTACAGTCAAAGAGTGCTAAGAGGAGAAAGATTGACTGTGCAGGAAAGTCCAATGAGGAGGTATATCATTTGTGTGTGTATGTGTTACAGACCAATTGAAAACTACAGTCCTTTTTTAAATGGGCCAGCCCAACTATTTAACCACGGGAGGGGTAGCAGAGCAAGTTTTAAAGGTTTGTATTTTTTTAGGCGGGGAGGGGGGGGGGCAATTTGCCCCGCTGATATTGATATTGTTCCCACAGGAATTAATATTGTCCCCACAGAAATTGATATTGCCCCACTAAATGGACTCTTGGTTTTAATACCAGGTAGTCCAATGGTCCAATGTAGAATATAAAAAAATATGACAAACACACTTTTGTAATGGGTATTTCATGAAGTATACTATTATATTATTGAACAAAATTAGCCTATTTTAACATGATTAGGTTGGTTTTGAAACAATCTGGCCCGTTTTGAAACGGTCTAAGGTTGGGAATGGTCTGGCCAGAAAAACGGACCCCGTGTGATTAGCAATATTTTATAATCTGACATGTTCGCTGGACTAAAATGGAAGGGGAATGTATCAGGTGACTAAAATGGAAAGGAGAATGTATCAGGGACCATGTAATTAGCATTATTTTATAATCTGACATGTTCGTTTAAAAATAAGTAAAGTGTACTGATGAATCATTGTGAGTTTATTATTTAGCAGAGCACCACAATTCAAGGCGATTCCAGTAGTAGTTCATCTCGTATAGATCAGGTGTGTTATTTCAATGCAGCTTAATAAGAGTACTGTTTTGTGTGTTCGTACTTGTGCACTTCCATTTCAAATTATATAATTATTTATTTTTGCTAAGATATCTGTTGGTTCACATTTGTTTATTTAATGTATTATGTATAGTGTGATGCTGGTAGCAGTGGTACATAATCACCAGTTCAACAGACACAGAGAAATGATAAGATGTGTTACTGTAGTTTTAACAGCAGTTTGTTAAAATGGTTTGGAGTAAAACTTAATTTTGACCACTTAATATTATGCTTTAATTAAAGTGTGGTCAGAGCAGCAGTGGAAAACCATCACCCTTTCATTGAAGGCAAAGGATTGAGAAGGTGTGTATGTCGTCTGTGTGGTGTTGCAAATTTTTAGTCTAGGAAATATATGAGTATAGTCTCTAGTTGATTGATGAGCTTTATTTAGAATGCTTATTTTAACCCACATAAAAATAATCCATTTTGCTTGCAGGACCTACTTATTGTTATGGACAGGAAATTAGATTCCATAATTGGAAAATTAACAGATTTGGAGAACAAATTTACAAAAATGGAAAGTAAAGTACCCTCTTCAGCACCAAAGGTATGCTGGTGTCCAGTATACATAATAATGGACAGTCGGATTGATAAAAATGTATATATTTTTATATTAGCAACTACCGCTATTGTATTAGTAATTAAAGCACACCACTTTATGAGAGGCATAGTGCACTGCTGAGCTGGACAATTTAGTGCGCAAGCTCAATGTAGTTGCTACGCCTCGGAAATAATAAGTCGCGCCCTCGTTTAACTTGCGCCCTTGAACAACTCACTACCTATGCTTGTGCCTGAAAATAATAGGCCGCGCGCGGCCTGTTCAAGGAAATACGGTATACAAGTCAACCATAGCCTATAGTCATCAAACACTTGGGCGATATTAGTCACTTTATAAGTGTGAATTCAAGAGATGGCTGATGATGACCTAAAACACTAAATCTGACCAGGGTTGAACAGAAATATAGTATTATTGCCTCCTGTAGTGTACCATTGGATGCATTTTATTGAAAAATTAGCATAAAATTACACCAAAAAAATGACATTTTGTTAGCTTACGCTGACATTTAGCTTATAATCACATGATCCATGTCTTTGTAATAATTTAAAAAAATAAACACCACAAATCAAGTCATTCTGGCGTTGCCGGCTTTTCATCTCCGTGAAGGAGGGTCTGGGATCAGTAGTAATTTTGACCAGTTTATGTGATGTTGCTATTTTTGAGTGTATTAATAATGCACAAAACACTTGTCAGTAGTTGATATCCAAGGCACTATTTGGCAAAATTTACTATTCCTTAATTTGTTTGCAGATTACAACTGAAAATGACGACAATAATGAATATATAGTAAGTAGCAACTATATTGCAGAATTGATTGCTTACATAAGTTGCTATTACATCTTTAAAGGTTAATGGCATCAACATTAAGTGCATTCATGCCACCTCAGCATTGGCTTATGGCCGAATACTGCTAGACATTTTATTTGACAGGAAAGAACAGCAGAAGTCTGTCATGTTTAGCACTCCGAGGAGCACCAGGCCTGCATTAGAGTCCAAACAAGTGCAATTATTGATTAGTAAGTTTTTTTCAATTTTTATTGAACAAAACTATTTACCCTTTTTCTATCCACAGATTGTGTTCGCCAGAGGTTTACAGATTTAAACAAAAAAGAACTTATTCGAAATTTGAATCAAAAATGTAGAGACAGCGTTAAATTTTGCAAACTTTCAGACCAATAGTTTTGTAGTTTACTCATTGACATTTGCTAGTTTTGTTTATTTTTATTATTAATATTTACATGCAATTAATGGAGTTTATGTGTTAAGTACTTGAGATATTTCATGCTGAGTAAGAGTCTTGCAAGGTCCGGCAAGAGTCTGGCAAGAGTCTTGCAAAAAATCATGCATGATTCTTGCACCGGCAAGAATCTTGCAAGATCTGGCAAAATTCTTGCAAGGTTAGCAAGATTCTTACAAGGATCTTGCATGCTTATGAGGATCTTGCATGATTCTCACGAGGATCTTGCATGATTCATACGAGGATCTTGCATGATTCTTACGAGGATCTTGCATGATTCTTAAGAGGATCGTGCATGATTCTTACGAGGATTTGCATGATTCTTACGAGGATCTTGCATGATTCTTACGAGGATCTTGCATGATTCTTAAGAGGATCGTGCATGATTCTTACGAGGATTTGCATAATTCTTACGAGGATCTTGCATGATTCTTACAATGATCTTGCATGATTCTTGTAAGAATCATGCAAGATATGTTAAAAAATCAGGCAAGTTCATGCAAGAATCTTGCAAGATCCGGCAAAATTCTTGCAAGGTTAGCAAGATTCTTACGAGGATCTTGCATGATTCTTACGAGGATCTTGCATGATTCTTACGAGGATCTTGCATGATTCTTACGAGGATCGTGCATGATTCTTACGAGGACTTGCATGATTCTTACGAGGATCTTGCATGATTCTTACAAGGATCTTGCATGATTCTTGTAAGAATCATGCAAGATATGTTCAAAAATCAGGCAAGTTCATGCAAGAATCTTGCAAGAAATCATGCATGATTCTTGCAAGGTTCTTGATAAGAAATCATGTAAGATCATGCAAGATTTTTTTGATTGGGTCGAGAATTTAACTGCAAGTTTGGAGACACCCATCTAATAATTCTCTTTCTTTAAAAATCTGAAGTCACTTCTTCTCTCAAACATACCCAGAGGAAACAAAATAGAAAACAACAACACAAAATGGTATGAGGGAAATGTTATGTAGACCTTGGTATGTAATATATATATATAATATATATATATATATATATTATATATATAAATAGTACTTATTACATGAGTCAGTGTGATATGGTATATTTCAAGGCGAGTGAAAATAAAGCCTGAGAGTGAAATATCTAGCCTTATCACTCTGATGAGTGTAATAAGTGGTTTATTCCACACTAGATATCTCCACTGAAGTAGTTTTTTGGTATTAACTCATGGTGTAAAGTTAGAAAACTCATTAGGGGCTCCCCACAACCCCAGCTGATATTATAGCTGCTGCTCTAACCAGGCTGGGTAGGCTCCACTTGAGTAAAGGTAGCTGTAAAAACCCAGAAAACTTGTATACAGGCATGGTTGCTATTGCTAATGAGCTTGCCAATACAGCCATGAGATAACACTTTGTGATATCATGAGATATCTCACAGGTCACATACCTAAAAATATCATTGTGAAGATATCTAGCTGGAATAAATATATATATATTATATTATATTATATTTAACCTTTTGAAATTTCAGAAAAATTATGTGCTAAAACCGTTTATGTGAATCCACCATTTTTCAGAGTCAACATACATGATGTCATAGCACTAAAAACTCTGCATTTAATTGAGAGCAGCCAGAAGCAACCATTTGACAGCGAAAAGAAGAAGGAGAGTTGTTTGGGCATACTAGCTAGAAGTCTATGGCTGCTTTCTCTACTGGCAGCAGCATACATTTTTCTTGACTCTAGGTAAATTGCAAAATAGATTTCATTGAGCTATTGTATTATAGATATAATTATATATATTTATACCACAGTTGTATGGTAACAGCCATGGATTAAAAATGCTATTTCCCTGTGTTATCCCCTATAATTGCCTGAAGAAAAAAATATTTAAAGAGAGTTTAAATTGTACACAAAAGAATGTTTTTTGTTGACAACTAAAGTGTGATCCACAAATTATTATGGTATAAAATGATGGTATCATTCTTATTAGCTACGAAGTAAAATTTAAGTTTTTTTTACTAGTATGACGTGTTCTTTGCGAACAGTTACTCCACCCTGTCTAAATAACTGACAGGGAGGATTATTGATTGGAGTATAACGTCTTGACTTGTGAACTTTACCTGTTATCATCGCTCAATTGCCACTTTTTTTGTTAGAAGGCGGTGGAAAGGGAACGAAATCCCTTATGTAATGTCGGTGTTTTGGAATGACCTTCACGGCATTAACTGGACCTATTTTTCAACTCAAAACAACAATATTCACTCTTTTTTTATTATTCTGTTCAAAAGGTATCTATGGTATAAAATAGTTAAACCATGGTACCTCTCTCGGAATGAATGCTAGATAACCACCCTCATGGGATGATAATTGGCGATAATTCTTTGAACACATGGTTTAACTATTACGTTATAATATATATATTTCAGACCTATTGCAAACTATCTTGTTTTAAAAGGTGTAGACTATTTTATAACAGGCCAGCCTATTTTACAATAGCCTGACTCCACAAACTAGCCATAAATATAGTGATTGAACAGAAATTTACAACTTGTTCTCTACACTGGATTCGATGAACAGTAAACAAATAATTTGTGCTTTTTTTTTTACCAGAGCAGAATTTGTATCTGGTGGTTAGTTAGAAGCCAGCCTGACTTCAAGTGAGATTCTTTGGTTATAATTGTACATCATCACTGCATAGCCAGATGTTTGCCATGTATACAGTGTACTGTATACTATAAAAAAAAAACACCATTGGCACCACTAAAAGGGACCATCATAAAATAAAAAAATAAAAAAATATCATTATGCTCCATTCAATAAATATTTTTTTATAAACGATCCCAATGGCTTGTTACATAATTGAGTAGATATATTCTCTACCTTGTCCGTACTAGTAATGTTTATAATTTGACTACATTTAAAATAAACCCTGTAATTCTAGCCATTATTTTACCATGTTTACATTCTCACATCCTCACTTATTTATGCTAAGATACAAATTTTCATAGTTAGTAGTGTTATAATGCATGAAATAATCAATGAAAATTACTATTATAGCCATATATATATATAACAGCCACATCTATATAATAATACGCTTGTGTGTCAGTAACAACGACTGACGGTGTGTGTATTCATGAATAATTCATGAGCTTTGTACGGTTCGGTAAAGTATCGTCCCGTTGTTAGGTAAGCAGGAGAGATAGACAAAGTAAAAGGGGGTTCCATGACTCAATAAGAAGAGCTGAAGATAGGAGAGGTGGGGTAGAAGAAAAGCTCAGAAGGTTCAGAAAAAAAAAGAGTAGGACAGGGAAACTTATGTAACCTTAACCAATGGTAAAGAATGATAACTGAGCAAGATAACTTGTGCTACTACATTCTTACTTTGCAATACATCAAGTGCCACTATGTGGTGGGGTACTTGCTAGTATATAATATTATAATAGCCATATATATAATTATATATAATAGTCAATGTATAATCTTACAACAATACTCTTAATTCAACATACATGATCTGGATTAACTTGAAAAATGTGTTCAAGGTTTTTAATTTGGTGAGTATTATGGTGGTCAGTCATTGCAATGGCAACTGAACCCTGATCATGAATACAATAAGATTTTTCCTGATCGAAAACAACTGCAAAATGACTAGAAACTGGACTATCATTGAATAGAATAACCTTTTGGACATCTATATTTCCGTAATATATATTTTTGAATACTACTTTGTCCAAAATTGAAGTAAGATTGGTAATATTTAGCACCTTTAATTCACGTTGAACAACATTGGATTTTACACTGACAATACTAGTAGATCCATCATCAAAATTAAATCTGTAGAAAAGCAACCACAAAACAACAACAATGAAAATATTACCATACCAATAAATGTAGTACTAAAGTTTAAATACCTCATATTATCTTTGATGATGCCGATGAAATTACAAAGTAGTCTCACAGTAAGGATACAAGACTGATTGGCACCCAGAGTTTCAGAAGTATGTGATATTTCTAACTGCGATGAGGTTGTTTGTACTTTAAAGGAGCCATTTTTGTTGCCATTATTTTTGACTATTAATGTTTGAGATATATATTGATTTTCATTGACTTGAGTTCCAAAATCTATATTCTTAGGAGAAATATCAAAGTTGGATTGCAGGGGTAATCTAATACATTAAAGCATTAATCACCATTCAATGGAATTGGTAGCAAATATAACTCATTTGATTAAAATTCAGTGTAGTAGTGGTGTCACCAGCTATGGTGGCAAGCAATTTATCCAAAACCTTCAAAATATATGCTCAGTCATAAGCTCAAGGCTACAATCATAAGTCCTACACAATGAGCTTAAAATCAAGTATTGCTTTACAAAATTACTTCTTAATATTTTACTTAACTAATTCCACATGTAGGTAGCATTTACCAACATTGTGCTTCTGCACACTGAGGTCAATCAAGTTAATTAGTAGTATTCTACCCTTACAGTAATATTTGCCTGTTTTTTATCACCTTCTTGGAGATTATGTGCAAAAGATTAATTATATTTTATATTCATTTAACAACACTTACCAAGGTAAAATTTAAAAATGAATATTGTTTTTTTACCATCATAAATAAGTTACAGAATATAGTTATCTATAAAAATGTATTATCATGACAATATACCATATTTCATCAATTGCTTCAAGTTCTCAGCAACACCACACCTTCAAATAAACTGCACATGATTTGTCTTCTGAGTTCGATAATTTTAGTAGTATTACACAGAGGTCATGAAAGGTGGTGTATACCTAATTGAGGGTGACTGTGTCTAAAATTATAACCAATGGTCTCATAGACCAATCTCAGAATTAAATTGATATCCAGTCCCAACCCTAGCTTTTAGCAATAGTCAATGCAATCCAGAACGTAACCCTAGGAAAGTGAATTAAGTTGCAGTGTACCCAACTGAAACAATTGAAGCAACAGTGAATGAACACACAGTATGGTTGTTGACACTGGGGCAGAATTACAGTTGTCCAGGAAATTTAGTTTATGAGGATTAGATCCTATCAGACTTAGGCTGAAAGGAGCTATAGATACTTCAGTGGCTGTAAATGACATTGTTGGAAGAGGTAATGCAGCTAGAGCACACCAAAAAAAAACAAAAAAAAACAGAATAATGTTAGAGGGAATGAGCATGCTGAAATATCATGTAGGGCCCAAGAGAATGAGGTGAATGAGCAGATGAGGTTGTTGAGGTTGAGTGATTAGCAGATGAAGAGATTGGATGAGATGAATGCTTAGCAGATGACTATAGCTTATATTAGCAAGGAAAGGAAAGTAATGACAATGTTTTCTTTTCTGTTTTGTCTTTACTTAGGCAGTCCAGAACCTTCCAATGGTGAAGACGTAGAGAGAAAGAAGAAGCCAGAAAATATTATAGTCTTTGAGTGGGTCTGGACCAAGTTATTCAAAAACAACAAGTGGAGTGTGCTACTACAAGCGCCCAGGGATTGCTATGTGATGGCACCCTTAATTACACTACAGCTATTTTACAATCTACTGGCTAAATGTTGGCATTATTTAAGCTCAGCATCAGATTGAAAAAGTAAAATTACCTGCATATTAGACTTACCTGTACCCTGGAGACAACACTAAGGGCCCTTCCATGCTCACAGCTTACACTAGTAATGTAATAAAAGCTAGAAAAGTACCCACTGCACAAGTTCGTTGTTTACAAGCTCATTGAAAACTTAACATAGATTGATTGCACCGAACTGCGTGACAAATTTTGGGCACTTATAGTGTGGGAAAGCTGTGTTTTTCCCTCATAGACTTTTGTATTGAGTTTGTAATAGCACACTTTCCCTCCGGTTTTGGAGTTTACTTAAGAAATATTTTAAACCGCTTTGGGGCGAGCTTTCCAATGGTACAAACATCTGATGCATAACTGCTTCTGTTCAAAAGTTATTCAAGTTTTTCTTACAGCCAGCTCCAAGCTGAAAGCTATAAATAATGTTGCTAGTTTTGCACTTCCATATACTTTTCTTAGCTTTACAAAGGCTTGGTATGTCACACCTCTAACCACACCTACTTCCTGGATGGATCACTTTAGAAATGGTGGAGCAGCCCCTGTGAGTGAATGCACCTCCACTCTACAAAGCAAAAACCACCCTAGAGAATACTAACTGGACTGAATGAACCCCTCTAGTGTACTTTGCTCTACATCAGTGTATCCAATCATGGTTTTTGGCAGTCATATGCACACTCCTTCCTTGATTATTAGTGTTCAGAGTGAGTGGAAATACATTAGCTGTGGGCAGGAATACTACATGAAAGATCTAAGATGTAAATTGGTAGTGTGAGAAAGATTGCATTCGAAAATGTATTTTGGAGACTAAGAGGGAGGTTTAGGACAATGGGAAATTAATAAGGGTTATACTGTGGACAAAGGTATTGTGCAAGATTTCAGACCTGTGATTCAAGTTAGGGGTTGCACGAGAAGGACTCTTTTGGACCATATCAGTGAAGTAAATTTATACAACCAGAAAAAAAATGCACATAGCTAGCTAAATACAATCAAGTTACAATTTGTGGGTGCTATTACTATTGTAAATGAGGAGAGTGATTTTTGTGAGAAACCAGAAATTTTGACTGATATTTCTTTCCTATTGTCTTCTTTCACATTCAAACTAACATTCATTCTACAGAGTTTCTACTGTTAGGTGAAGAATAGAAGTTAAAGAATAGAATCATTGCTACAGCCATACTGTTGTCAAAAGGCTTTACATAAAAAACGTGTTGTAAGAGTTGCTTAGACCAAATTTTGCAATCTAAAAACAAAGAAAACAACAAAGCTGCCAAATTATTATTGATAAGATTAAAAAGCTAAATTTGTTAAATCAGAAACTTGATGACAATCTATACCACATAAATATGATTGACTGGCTAATAATCATTGCACTATAGATATCCTACTAGTTTACTTACGCAGTTATTGGTATAGTCTGAACTATTTTTTCGCCTTCGAAGATATTAATGACTCCTTTGTACACTACTTCTTTTTCTGGCTTAAATATAAGTACTACTGGAGTGGACAATCCAGCAGATATAATGCACTCATCATAACCATGTTGCAACTTGAAAACCTAACAGCATAGACATATCGTGATTACAGCAACATAACTAGGGTGTACTATTAGTTATTGGCATAGTTACCTCTCCTCCACAATTTTTGAGTGCTGCTCTAACTTTTATACTAGAAGATCCCCTGTTAGAAATGCGATATATTCTTTTATCAATACTTTTCTCTCTCGAGGTACCAAGCCAGTTGCACAGTTTAATATCAGTTACGGAGAAGCCGACGTCACCGCCCGAGGCCATAACGTTTAAGCTCCGGCGCTAGCTCCGGTTGCTTAGCAACAATTTAACTTGCACGCTTGAGATGTGGGAGTGAACGGCACGCACAGATAGGTGCGAATCGTTAATATCATGGGCTAATTGTCATTGTACGCGAGTGGTGGTTTACCCTGTAATGGCTACGTCCAAGAATATAGTCCGGGTTGCCAAATCGTTAAACTCGGCTTGGCCCAGTATAATCAGTATTGCTAACAGCAATGAAGTAAAGAAGTTCATTTAACTTCCAGTTCTTTAATTGTCCATTTTTTGTAGAGTGTTATTAATGATGCCATTGGAAACGCTTCTATGTCACTTCAGTCTGGGGGTGTCATTGCACTGCCTACTGACACTATATATGGAATAGCATGCTCTGTAAATTGTCAAGAAGGAATTGATACATTATACAAAATTAAAGGGAGATTATCTGACAAGCCTATATCTATCTGTGTGGCAGACATAGATGATATGCAGAAGTGAGTTACACAGAATTGATGCTTTTAATTCCATTGAACTGATATTGCTATAACTGCCTGAATAAATGAGATACAGTATTATTTTATTATAATAGCTAAGAAGGCATTAAACAGTGGTGAATCTGGGGGGTTCCTTATCCTCCCCTTCATGGCACTTTGGTTAAGGGTCATTCCATTATATTTCAGCCACCCTCCCATATTGACCTCCTCAGATTTTGTTCAAATGCCAATAGAAACATATCCAAATTATATGCAACAAATCATGTTCGTTAACCCAACTTTCAAGATATGGAATCATGAGCTAGTTGTTACACATTAAGAAGTTATAGTCCTCCTAAATACCCCAATATTGGCCAAATTTCGGCTTAATTGAATATTTGTTTAATGAGTGTATGCGATGTTGAGGGATGTAACTCTCAAACGGTTTTGACTTAGTCCATAAAACTTGGTGACTGTTGTCCTAACATCATGTAGAAGATCCTAGCTGAGTTTACTCCCTAAATAAGTGTTATGAAGGGGTGACAGAGATCTCAAAATGCACTCGAAATTATCCTTTTAAAAATTATTTATTTTCGAGAGCCGAAAACTCCCTGTGAGAATGCATCATAGTTGTAATAATTTTCAAGTTTGGTTCTTATCTCCTTCACCATGAAAACATTTTTTGATTGTAACTAATTATTTCACTCATTTCTATGAATAATTCTTGAACTGATATCTTTTTAACGAACATGATTTGTTGCATATAATCTGGATATGTTTCTATTGGCAGTAAAAGCAACATCATATTAAATTTTTTTGAGCAAAATCTGAGGGGGTAAATATGGGAGGGTGGATGAAAACAACTGATTTTCAATGGAATGACTCCTATGTGTATAAAATTTATGCATTTAAATGAAAAATATTGATATGTATAATGAATATAAGGAATGCCTAACTTCTGTAGTGTGTATTTTTAGTACATTATCATTTTAGCATGCTAGATATATTGAGTTGTTTACCCGAAACTTGTTCAAGAAGAATAATTACCCCAATGAGACATACACAGGAGGTATTACATTAAACAGCATAATATCATAATACAAAAAAAAATTTCTTCTTTGTAATAATTCTGATGCTGATGCAATCGGAGTAAATTTAAACTATAGTGAAGTTATTACAAAGTTTGAACGGAATGGCACAAGCACATACGCTGATAAACATTATAAGAAAAATCAATTTTAATTGTTCAGCTGTGAAGCGAAGGGTTAAGCAATGAAATGTTTATTTTATCACATCATTTATCCAAATCATATAGAATTGAAATCAGCAAGGAGAAGGCAGGAAGAGGGGAGGCAATAGTTTCACAAAACCGCAATTATAGATAGAAGGACAGAGAGACTGAGAAGCAGGTGAGATACACAAAGAGAAGGGAATATATGTCTCAAGAAGAAGGAGATAAACGAGGAGAGGACTGAGAAGCAGGTGAGATACACAAAGGAGAAGAAAATATATGGCTGAGGAAAGGAGAAGGATAAGGATGAAAGAGAGTAGGAGACAAAAATTTTGTAGTTAAAATATCACAGGCGGCCGAGGCTCCTCAATTTTGGGAAGTAAAAGCAAGTTTTATTTTTTTAGCTTCCTTATATATTTCAAAAATACAAAGTGTACCCTTATCTGCAAGCAATTATGAATCATGTTATTCCTGATGCCACTATTATAGCAAGATGCATGAAGTTTAATAGGGTTTTATTTATTTATTTATTTTTAATGGAAATATCTCTTTCACTGCAGCCTCCTATTGGCTACAAAGTTAGTGCATCATTATTAGCCTCCTACGGTACTTTACCAGCTATGCAGAGAGGATGTGTGCAATAATAAAAAGAGACTATGCTATGAATGCGGTGCATGGCTTCATTCGCACCACATCTCATACTGGAACAATAGAGCTTGTCCATGGACTTGGTATCGAGTACTATCACACCCAAAGCCTGAAGTTCTTTTTCTTTTCTTTTTTTAAAATCTTTTTGCAATTGGTTCTTTCCCATTTTTTAGGAAGAGAAAAGAGTTCGACGCTCAGGTCTTGCATCACCTGTAATGATGTCATGTACAACATCAAACAAATACCAAATTGGTACTTGTCAAAGAGCAACTAGTTCAGACATCTACGCAGATGTTACTTTATCACCTTCATTCATCTAAACTGGAAGCATGTGGCACTTTTATTAAAATATGAGCAACGGACATATCTATGCGTACATACTTTTTTACTTTGAGAAACATATAATGTATGCCCTTTTTATGTTTATCACTACCTTCATTAGGGAATACCACAACTTGTGCCATGGCACGTTCATGTCCAATCAGATTGCTCTATTCATGGTGAACATATTTCATACCCACCTCTTAGGAGGTAAGTAAACCGTCCTATCAAAATTAGTTTTTGTGCATTTCCTATTGCTGAGAGTCATGGTACTTGCACCACTCCAAGCTCGGTCAGTATGGGATTTACGCTCAGTTGTATGAATCCCATATCGACCTCCATGTCATGATGTAACCTATACAATACAGAATCAGGAGTATTTGACACCAGAAATGACCCTTCCCATTTAGCCTCTAACTTTGATGTCAGACCTGGTGACTTGACCAACACTAAATCCCCTATTGAAATTCTCACTTTTTCACCACCACCATATACCATATTTCATCAATTGCCATATTTCATCTTTGCTGAAAATATTTTATTTCTGTCCTTTCTAGGTGGGCCAATGTCACACTTTCTAGATCAATATTAGAACTTTTATTTCCAGGACAAGTTACTGTAGTGTTCACAAGGACACAAACCTTAAATCCGTCTTTAAATCCTCATACTTCTCTAATTGGAATTCGCATTCCAAACAACGAGTTTATCAGAAAGCTGGTCAGGAGATGTCAATATCCAATTGCTTTAACGAGTGCAAATAAAAGTGGAGCTGAAAGTACACTTCAGATTGAGGTATGTAAGTTGTTCTTTAAGAAATTGATATCCACTTACAGCACAATTAAAAAAAAAAATTTTTAAACATACTCTCCAGTGTAGTTAGTTACACAAGTGAATCTGTGAGATACAGCCATTACAGCGCTAGCTGTGACATTTTTGAATAAAATTCAATATGGTGCTTGCCCCAGAAAAAGCAAAAAAAAATTCTATTTCAAAACTATAGGTACATCGTATATGGGCTAGCAGCGTATAACTGCTTTTAGGGAAACTACTGCAATATATACTCAAGTGTACCTGGATTTTACATCTCTTTGATAAAGCTAAGCCTAAGATAATGGTATAAAAATTCATGGGTAAAACGTGTTTTAACTCTCTTCCGACTGAACTCTAGAAAAATCGATCAAATATAATCATTTCGTGTCGATACACAGAGTCTGCTACGGTGAATATATTTGTAAAAGACTAGTTCAGTGATTGTATAAGTAGTTCTATCATGTCTGAATGTGACTGCTTCATTTTATCAGACTCAGGAGCTGTTGCTGATGATCCATGAAGAGCCTGTGGCTATAGCTGACAATACTGACACTTTAGCTGATGAAGAGGCTCTTACTGAAAATTCTGAAGCTCCAGTTGAAAGTTTTTCCTACTTACAAGGTGCTGATGGTAGTTTTGACTGTGATTTGGAAGATTGAAATGGTCTATCTTAGTTCATGCAAGGTAGACTGTAGCCAAAATCATATAACACGAAAAGCGAAATTTGTGGTTAATTTTGAAATAAAAATATACTATTATTATCTATGCTGATCTATATTTCTGTGTTATTTTGCTCTGTAATGCACCATTGGCAAGATATTGAAGTCATAATGTGTACATCTCAACTACACACATATTTATTTTATTGGGTGATAATAAAGCAAAAAAAATTGTGGTTTTGCATGATACATATTTCAATTAATGCTGAGCAAAAGTGCTATATGTCATTTTACTCAAAACTTCATCCATTTTAAAGATAACATTGTATGCTTGAAAAAGTGTAGTCGGAAAGTTGGTATTTCGCCCTCAATTAAGTTGGTTGGAAGAGGTGGATTTATGTACATAGGATACATAGAGCGTGGGAGTGAGGATCTTATGTATAAAGACATTACAATTAGTTGTGCCTGGGCATCCCTAAATCAGTGTGTCAAGATTATGTTACAACCTTAGATGAAGTTTTTATTCCATAGTGCAACACTATTCAGCCACAACTGAACACAAAGCCTTGCTGACTTTTTCTTGTTCACGTACTTTCTTATGTACTTCTTAGGTAATTCATTACATATTTAGTCTCGTCATTCAAGTACCAAGACATGCAGTACTTAATTTATTATCAGGTATTTTTAAACTACTCGCATATGTCTGTTTATGCGAAATTCAAGAAACACGTGTATGCAAGAGCCAAGTATACCCACACATAAATTATTTTCTCACTGAACTTTTGCTAAGAAGCTCGGTAACCTCCAGCACCAGTACTTAAAGCTATCAAGAACTTTTTTAATGGAGGCCTTCAGGCATAGTTAATTCATAATTCCTCTTCTGAATATTTGAGGTGTTTGACAGTAGACAAAAAAAAATAGGTGGGAAAATTGAGTTTGTTTTGTTTTGTTTTTTGATGGAAATGGATTGCTGTTTATGTTTCAATTGATAAAAACATACTATGTTTATGGAAAATACTCTGGATTTAAGCTAAGCTTTGTAAAATGCTAAGAAAGATTGTGGACTAAAGTTGAGATTGATTGATGAGATTTCTGGTCTAGTATCTCAGAATGATTTTGCAGCTTTATGATTCCTGATTTAAAAAAATAGTAAATAAATAAAATTAAAAAAAGGAATGTGCTCTTAGATAATTTTTTTGTGACTATTCTATCATAAAGTTTTTACCCTTTTTAGTTACTAAGTATGATAGTATAAATCATTTCTCATTCCCTGATGAATGGAATCCTGCGCATCGTTTAAGTAATTAAGTCAGCAAGATTTTTTACAGCATATTTGATGACTGACAATTCTTTAACTTGGACTCTGACAGAACACTTGTGTGCTCACCTGATGTCAAGTTTATCAGCATTAGAGTTATCAGCTGTCAGGCTTGTTATATATTAGAGTTAGTAAATACAGAATATTATAAACAAAAACCATTAGAATGAATTGATTAGTTAGATTATATAACTGTTATTAATCTGCTTGTTGGATTTAAAAGGTTTGATAATTGGAATTAAAAGTCAATAGCTACATGCTCACCTATAGTATAGAAACATCCTTTTAGAGCTTCCCAAGTTCAGACTATCCATGTGATGTACGCTGGTAATCTATTTCTTTACTTCATCTAAGCATAACTAAAGATGCAACACAAACATCCATTAGTTTTACCAGTTTTACCTAATAATGGCTAAGAATGGGGGGGGGGGGTTGTACTTTTTCAGATCGGTGTGAGCAGGATTTCTAGTAACTAGTCAATTTAAAATAACTAGCAAGTACCCCGCCACACATTGGTGCTGGACATATGTATTGCAAAGTAAGAATGCAGCCCCACAAGTTATCTTGCTCAGTTATTCTCTACCATTGGTTAAGATTACGTAAGTTTCCCTCTCCTACTCTCTTTTTTTTCTAAACAATCTCATCTTTTCTTATTCCCTACCTTTCCTTTCTTCAGTTCGTTCTACCTCTCCTGCTTCTGAATCTCTCTGTCCTACTATCATGATAGTGGACTTAAGCTTTGCAAAACGTTTGCCTTCTTTTTGATACTTTCGCCTTTCTTTTTGAAACTGAAGTTGCCTTTACTGTCGATTCCACCCGCATTTTAGTTACTGTTATCGTACCTTTTCATTCTCTTCTGTTCTCTTTTAAACCTTGCGCTGCCTTACCTCGCCCATTCCAACCACTTTTTACAATATTAATCGCCTTTGCCTTCTCTTTCTTACTGTTTCTTCTCTTACTTTCGCCTTCCTTTTTTAAACCTACGCCGCCGTTTCTCATCTACTATTACACCCGCTTTTTAGTTACAATTAATCACTTTCAATTGAATGTGATGATGCTTTACCCATTCGTGAAATAACGATGCTCTAGCTAACAATTTAAGCTCATGAATTATTCATCAATAACACACCGTCAGTTACTGACACACAAGCGTATTACTAGTGATGTGCTTGAGCACAAATGGCGAGTGAGCCTAAAACTATACTATTGTTAAATGATTGATTCTTTAGTTAAGTAGTAGCTCTAAAGCACAATACTTTCACACAACTGGACATACCTATACAAGACTTACCTTGGTGGTTAGTCTAATGACCAAAGAATTTTCAAGTAAATACTGTTGCGTAGGGCTTGTATTCTACGACAAATAGCGTATTAACTTACCACCGCCACTAACTCAAATAGAAATGACACTCTGGTAAGTTTTTGAGTTTTAACTGCACCCGCAAAAGAATTCAAAGCGGAAAGCAATTCAATTTTGAGGATGATACAGCTAATGATCAAATAACCAAGAGATTTCTGTTTGGTGAAGTTTGGAATGGGATTGAACACCGAGCTAACACAAAAATACGAGAAGATCAAGGTACAAATGACATACGTACATCCACACATGTATATATAAATTAGTGGTATGTGCTTGAGCACAAATATCAAGTGAGCCTGCCTAGTTAGGTAACATAAAACTACAGTATTGTTACATAATTTGTGTTGTTTCTTAATGCTGTAGTATCTGAAGAAACTGAGGTCAAGCCTGAATAGCCCTGTTTTTAGGAGAGAAAAATAGTCCCGTGCGCACGTGTTCCAGGGGCATACGCACCAGCCATACTTATACATATAACATTACCAAATTTTCAATTGTCCACCCCTAACAGTATCTCACTCGCTCGATAACTAGTGGTGTACTTGATGACAAATATCAAGTGAGTCTGCCTAGTAGCATGAGTAACATAAAACTGCAGTATTGTTACTACATAATTTATATTTTAGCTTAGTTCATGAAAAACAGTATAATAGCAGTTGACCATTAATTTTAGCAAACAAATACAGAATTCCTCTCTTACCTGAGTAAAGGTAATTTATGTATGTAGTATCAAATTTAACCTTTTTTTTGTAATTTTAGCCAACAAATATGGAATTACTACTTAAGTGGTAGCTTCCATTAGTATTAATATTGAGTCATTCTGACTACCAGTCGTGGCTCTTGACAACCAACAAGCGGCACTTAGCAGCCTCCCAAAATGGCGAAGTTTTGAAAAGGGTTTTCTATGCCATAATAACCAGTCGCAATATTTTTTTGTGACTTGAAAAACAAGTGTTCTGCTGGAATTATCTCACAATTTGGAGTCTTAAGTTCAAAGTAAGACTTTCTTAATGCTGTAGTATCGGAAGAAACAAGAGTCAAGCCTAAAAAACCGTGTTTTTAAGAGAAAAAAGTTCCCCACACACACGTTTAATCCATATAATATGTATATGGTATATGTTATATAGCAGCACTGAGTTTGATACTTCTGAGTAGTGTAGTGACATTCAGAAAGTTTTATCAAGTGGGACTTTAAAATTTTATATCTTGCTAAGCCAAATGCATTTTTTTAAGCTAACGTGCTTTTGAGCTTGGTAGCTCCTGAAAATAATTTAGGCTTGATTAATCAATATTAGCTGTAAGTATCACTGAATTTGAAAGTTTCTCTATCAGCACTAGTGAAATGTTTACCTATCTTGATGGAGTAATCAATTTGTATGAGTAATAGCACGGGTAACCGTGCTATTGATCCCTAATAGCACAGGTTACCCGTGCTATCCAATTCCTTTTACTTTGATTTATTTTTGTTAATAAGATTGTAAATGTTCTTGTGAAATGTACTAAGCAATGTCGATACTATTTTTACAATTGCGCAGGAAATTTTGTACTAGCCATACATAAGTTATTGTATTAGGTATTTAAAAGTTATTGACCTAGAAAAGTCTGCCGATCTTAATTATAAAACAATTTTATTTATAAAATAATTATGATAGCTAAATATTAAAGTGTCATATGATTTTGCTTGAAAAATTTTAATTCATTTTTTTATCGCAAATCCTTGCTGACTTCAATGATAAAAAAAATTAAATTCACAAAAGGAGTCAAATATTCAGCCATAATAGTATAATATTAATAATATAATATGACTATAGGGCAACTTTAAGTCTTGCTGGTCCTTTTCAGTGTATTAAGAATATATTGGTAGCATTCAGTATTACGAAGTGCCAAAATAAAATTTGGGGTGCCTTTGTTTATTGAATATAATTCATAATTTACTATAAATCCTTATAGGAATTTCAAGACATATGGCCATCACTTGATCTGATCATTGACCAAGATAGAATCTGTGATCCAGCAATTCCAAATTCTAGGTCTGGATCTACAGTTGTAGATGTATCCAGGATAGGTTGCTTCCGAATAATTCGTGAGGGAAGGTATGTTTAATGCTTTATGTCTCAGTTAGTCAGTGCTTTTATAAAAGTTGAATTCGACTGCAGCATTGTTACTCTTCTAAAATATGATTCCAGCTACCATTAAAGTTGTAATTCTAGTGGTCAATTAATCCAACTTGGTATATATGTTACAGACCAATTACGAACTTTGACTGTTTTAAAATGGTCTAGCCGTTTTAAAACGGGCCAGACCATTTTAAAACTCGCCAGATCGTTTTTAAAAAACAGGCCAGACCACTGGCCAGACTATTTTAGAACGGGCTGGTCAAATTATTCAAACCATTTCGAATGGTGTCAAACCCTTTTTAAAAGTATCAGATCATTAAAACGAGTCAGATAGTAAACCTGGCAAAAAACAACAACAACTGCTAAATGTAAATAGGGCAGTTGCCAATACCTTCACTTCGTGAGCTTAAGTTGGTTTCATAGAGTTGTCTGCGAGCCAGATGAATCTGAGATAAGATATCCACAAATCCTTTTATTGTATCTGTTTTAGAGTAGAGTGCCCACGTAGTTTCCAGTATATCCCTGTAAGCACACAGCTTCTTTCTGGTCTCTCTTGTTTTGTCTGCTATAGCAGACCCAAAACACAGAACTCTTGTGTGTTCATCAATATTTTTTTCTTAATAGTGTGGCACGTAAGTTGCCCATTCAAAAATGCATGGGAAAAATCGCACGAGGAAAGTGAACTAGTGTGTAACTAATTTGAAATACCTCGGTAACTAAGTGAAATACCTTGGTAGCTAAGTGAAATAACACGGGTAAGTGCACACGCGTGCAGAGGTAACCTTGGAAATGTACAGTTCGAGTAGTTTCTAGTTGGAGACAATGTCATTCTTTACCACAGAAGCTCTACCGGTATTAGACGGAATGTTTTTCAACAGATTAGGAGGAGCCGCAGGTTGAAAACGAAGTTCCAGTGGAAGCTAATCCTGAAGTAAGGATATAGTGAGTGAACGATATAGTAGCACTGCACACATGCTCACCTACCTGTACTATTTCACTTAGTTACTATACTATTTCACTTTCCCTGTGCGATTTCAGTTGAGCAGTGCTTTTCCCCATACATTTTTAATAGGGAATTTACCAGGTTACCCTTGGTATCACTCGCTAATGGTAGGCGAGCTTTATAAAAAGTCATTTGCAATTGTAGCTATAGCCTTTGAAACCTATTGTTCAAGTAATTCTAGTTGGAGACTGAAAAGAAACAATTAAAAAAAATATAATATATATTAATATATATATAGTATATCCCATTATACAATGAAGAGGGACGGCTACTTGATTTAGAGTATAATAGCAAGTGATTAAGCTGATTACTAACAATCGCAATAACAATGGAAAAATAATGATTGTAAAATAAAATATTTATAACAATAATAATAAAAACTAGCAAGTATGCTGCCACACAATGGCGCTTGATGTTCTTCCTTGCAAATTAGGAATGTGGTAGTTATTTTAACAATTACTGCATAATAATTTTTTTTTTTAACTTTCTTCGTAGTACTATGAGTTCATCATGACAAATATGTTTTGACCCCGAACGGTTCCATAGTTGTCGTTTCCTTAATCACCTTCTACCCTGTTAGAACGAGAAAAATTATTTTAAGTAATGACTGAATAATTTTAAAAGTACATGTATTATATGAAGTTAGTACATTTCTAAGGATTTACGGACAGGTTTGAACCTAACGCTATATGAGGACGTGCTTAGTGCTGTAGTAGCCAAAAACTGTAAAGGCATCTCAATTTATTTATTTGTTAGCTAAACATTTACTTTTTGCTATTATTTAGCTATAGCAGTAGCTGTAACACACAACACTTTCACACACACTTGTTCACTTGACATACAACACAAGACTTACCTTCATGGTTAGACTATTAGACAATAAATTTTCAAATAAGAACAACAGTATGCTGGGCGTATAACTAATGACAAAGAGCGCATTAACTAACCACCAGTGTTAATTCAAATAGAAAATAAACTTTAGTACGTCTATATTTTAACTGCGCCAGCTTTTTAAACAATCATTTGCACTTGTAGCTACACTATATCGTTCACTCACTATCTCTGTATTTCAGGATTAGCTTCCTCTGGAACTTCATTTTCAACCTACGGCTCCTCCTAATCTGCTGAAAAACATTCCGTCTAATATGGGTAGAGCTTCTGTGGTAAAGAATGACTACTCAAATTGTACGTTTTCAAGGTTAACGCTGAAGGTGTACGCACTTACCCGTACTATTTCACTTAGTTACATGCTATTTCACTTTCCCCATGCGATTTCAATTGAACAGCGACTTAATGATAAATTTGAATTTTTGAATGGGCAATTCATACATGTCGTTCAAACATAATTATTTATATAACTAATGATATAGTACTTTTTGGCAGGGTTTCATGCACGATTTTTTTTCCTGGGTAGTGGGGGGCCCCATGTAGCAAAAATATTTGTTCAACAACACCCACTTTTGCTGAAACCACACCCATTTGTTTAAAAATGGTCTCGGGTCTAGATTTAGTCAATCTTGGAAGACTAATGCGTATTGCAATTGAAGGACCTCAATTAACTTATTAAGTGAATTTTCACCAAATATTAGATATATACAAACAACAAAATCACAAAATACCATTATAAATCATAACCACAGAATACTATTAAGTAGTAAATATTATTAATTTATTACATGAAATTCTGGGGGAGGGGGGATCTGTATGAAACCCTGTTTAGTGTACTGTTGGGCTTGTCGCCAGATGGTTAAGTCCACGACCCCGGGTTTACTGCCACCAGTTCCAACCAACACTCAAAGCAGCAGGTTATAGCTACCCTTTATGGTCCTTACCCAGATAACAAGTTCTTTTAGGTTTTAATCCAAACACTTGCAACACAGACACGAATACAAGGAAGTTAATGAAAGACTGGACAAAACTGACTTGCGCACACTGGCCTTTTATATGAAAGGCCAGGGCACGCCCACAACTCAAATAATGCACACTACATGAGATACAAAACTCGGTGATTCCTTCTCGAATCTTCTACGCTAATTAAACTGTGCACATGCACACACATATGTGATTGTCTACAGGAAAACCGGGCACAACGCGGCACCCTTCTAAAACATTTTTTTTGCACTTATAGAGTTGTCGGCGTCCAGATATTGAGCTCTCCAAGTTTTATCGTCGTAGCTTAAGTCGTTCCCACTATACTAGACCTAACCGTTCCCTTCCGTCGGCTTGAAACAATACATTTTTAAGAAATCGATCGATCTTTTCTTGATATTTACACACGCCGCGTTGTGCCCGGTTTTCCTGTAGACGGTCACATATATACAACCACACGCTAATTAGTTCTATTACAAATTTAACTAGCAATTCTGCTCAGGCGCTGGCTCGCTCCCAGGCCTTAATGTAGACTCCTCCTGGCTGGGTGGAGTCCTCCTGTGTCTCCTGGACTCCGCCTCATAGGTGGAGTCACTCCGGCGTCTCGGGCCCAACATATACTAAAATGTTTCACCTTCGAAAGGTCTTCATATTAAACTGGTTTACATTAATTTTGTTTAACCAGTTTCAATATATGTTCTCAACCTACACTTATCACTGCAGCAAGTTTAGAACTAACTGGAAGTAAATGTAACAGTTAAATAATCCAAGATTAAAATGGGACTGAACTATTAGTATATTGTCTGCCTCACTCGATTCAGATTGCTTTGCATTTTATTTTTAAGATGAGAGCTTTAGGCATACATAAATTTGGCCCTGGATCTTATTAAGTTACAAATAATATTACTGTTATTATTATTAATTATTAGGCCACAGCAGGGAACTTTCCTGTTTCTCATCCAGGAATAATATAAAATTCAGTGTGCAGGAGCGCTACACTTACAAAATACAACCGTGAAAACACGGTCACAAATCTTCTTTGATTATACATTACCTGATTTCCAACTAGTCTGCTATGTATGTGACTGTGTCAGTTCTCAGGAAACAAAAGGATTCTTCTTTGGAAAGTATTTCTATTGTCAGAAAAACATATTTTTGTGTCATTTTCGTGTTTTTTTTTCATCCCTAAAAGAAGAAAAAGTCAATGTAAAAATATAAATAAAAATTTGTATTGTGTTTTTAAGTGGGGATTTTAGTGAAATTGTATGAGGGAGGTGGATAACAGGAAATTTCCCTGCTATGGCCTTGTTATTAGTAGTAGTATTAAGGCTACTAATAACCACTAGCTTGCTCATCATATGTGACTAATACTTTTGAACAGGACTCTAACAAATGGTTGGTATAGCCCTGCTGATGGTCACTTCTTTACCCAGCTTAGCTAAGTCGAAGGACCAGATTGCCTATTTACTATAGCGCCACGAAATATGTTTTGTGCAGCCAATGGCCACCGAGAGCTTTCAGCCTTGCAAGGACACTCGCAAAAATGCACACTCCTTTGACAGTGTTATGGTCAAGGTTAGCAGTGATAGGCAACAACAAATACAACAATTGAATCAGCTTAAATAATAGGGACCACTGACAGGAAGTCAGTGGTCTTGGAAAGGAATATCATTAATGGTGGGTAAAGGGCGGTTAAGTTAAGTTAATGAACTATATGGTGAATGACTAAGCTAGCAGTTTATTGTTCTTTGGCCAGGGCCAGCCTGTGCCAGTTGTCCAGGAGAGTCGTGGACAACTTTCAAGGACTCTAATCCATAATACGGATACATTCCTTAATACACTTTATCAATTATAAATGCATCTTCAAGTGTTGTTGTGGTTATAATGATTTTTTTTTTTGCATATAAAAATGAATTAAACCTACCATGTATGTTTCTAATTTGACAGTATCTCATTTTATCACTACTTAACCAAGTCTTTATGATCTGTTTCTATTACTTTGCAGCTGCTGTGACCATGTAATTAAAATATTGGCTGAATTTAACATTTTACAAGAATGAATATATCATTTTACAACTGATGTCTACTTTAAGTTTTTATTCTTGAATATATCATGTTGCATTAATTATTACACATTTTCACTGTTGTATATTGTATGTGTAGCTATGTACGATATAATATATATGATATGAGAGCAGCTAGAGCTGAAACAGCTCTAGCCTCTATGTGTTATTAATAGTTATGTGTAGCATCAAATTCAGTGTCTTCTTGAGGCTAGCTCTATGCTCTGGTCTGAAAATTTAATGATAAATTTGTGTGCATGGAGTAAAAGTTATACTCAGGCTAATGGATCAGGAGGACAAATTACACTCACTGGAGAAAAAAGTATAGAATATTTGACTAATTGAGTCTGGTACTGAGTACACTCACACTGAAGGATAATAAAACACGAGTTTTAAAACGAACAGCAATGAATGAAAATGTTTAATTTTTTTCCAAGCTTAAATGTTAAAGTAAACTTTTGGATTCTCTAGGCCTTTCACTGCTATTCCTTAGTATAAAATTCTTAACCGCCAAATTATATGTATTTTCATCTGAGTGCAGTCCCCTCAATCAGAAAATAGTATAAAATAGCTGTTATCATTAAAATATCTCTAGTTCTTTTATCCTGACCTAATATATTTCAGATTCATGGTCAAGATGCTTATCTACAGCCACCCCTATCTGCTAATGTCATTATACTCCCCTTCCACTCTTTGTTTCATTATACAGGCCATTCTTTATCATTTTTTGTCATCATAATTTCTTCTAATTTAACCATCATGACATTCCAACAGCATCAAATTTTGAAAATATAGTGAAGCTGCTTAGTGTTGAATAATGCCATCAAGTGCACTGTGATATTAGCATTAATTTTGGTACATAGGTCTTATTATTTTAGATCAGGACAGCTATAACTACTAATACGGACAAAGAAGTAATAACTCCCTGAAAGGAATCATATTTGTCCAATAGTAATGATATGCATTGCTGTTGCTAGAGCTGTTTCAGTTTAACTTTTACATATTAGCCTTAGTTACAGTTTTTCTACCAAAATATCATTTTTACTTCTTTTTTTCCAGTGCTTAATGCACTTCTAAAACTCACTTTATTTTTGGCTAATGTTTTTAATTCTGTATTGTTGTTTTTTTAACTGTGAAAGAGAGAATACATTTAACTATTTTTGGTGACTATTTAATGATTTTTTTTTTTTTGGTTATTGTAATAAGTCTTGTTATTTATAATAGTATGACAATACATTTAGTTTTGGTTTACTTATGGAAAGTTAGTGAGGCTAAGCATAGTTCTTGTCACCTGTATAGTATTTTATTTTTAAAGTTTTTTTTCGAACTAGTTATGAACTGGAGCCTGGGCAATTTTTTTGACAGATCTTCCATAAGTATCACCAGCATATTCAGAGTTAATCTGCTTTGGGTGCAAGAAAGAGTGAACAGCAATGCAAATGTGTGAAAACTGTTTTGGTGTGCTATGTGTCCAACTGTGGTGGATAGTGCCATGATGTTTGGGTTAACTTAACATTTTTCTCATCGAAACTTATAACTCCAAAGATGCAGTAGTGACTTCAACAACTAGAACAACTGTCAATACTGCACACACAAACCACAATGGAAGTTATGCACACAAAATTACCACAATCTGACGTTATGACAACGATGTCTTTCTTTAAAAATTTTATTGCCAGTGGATACACCACAATGAATGGAGAGAAATTTTTTTCACTGGACCAACCTAATAAGAACAAGAGACAGGTAGATCGGCCTACCAGATGTCGTAGCAAATTTTGTTGGCATGATGGTAGGAACAAAGAAGCCCAATACACTGAACACCTGCGCTGTAATAGGAACTATCATTCGCTTGGTGGCAGTGGCCACGTTAAGGTCATCTTTAGACAATCTAATTAGGCATGGCCTAGCTGGAGATACTCCTATAGTACCTGTTAAACTGAACTAGATTGCCACATTTCTTTAAATATCTTGCATTCAGGAGAAAGCGTTTGTAGGATTCTTATCTTGAGTTAATGTCGCAATGCTTAGGAAATTGGTTTTTGTATCGTCCATCTTTGGCAATGATGTGGGTGTCCCCAAAGTGATAAACTGCTGTTTTGCCTATGGGATTGAGTTTGGGTGCATCTAGTATTTTCCAGTGTTCAAACAGAAAGTTTGTCATGGAGAGTTTTTTCAGTCGTGTGTATCTTCAGGACAGAGGATTAAAGGCTCATAGTTCATAGGACATGAGACTATCCAGTTGGCTAAACAGCTATGTCAATTGAAACATTGTATGTGACAGAACCCAGCATGTATTGGCCATCCGATGAGGGCATTCAGAGGACCTCAAAAGGAAAGGTTGGTTAAACATAGATCCTTAAGATACGATTCTGCTATATCCTCCTTTACAGTTGGGAAAGTAAGCATCGGGATGCTCAGATGACTCCGAGATTATGCTGCTCTGTTGAGTCACATCATGGAGTGATTGTAGCTATGACCATAACTTGTAATCACTGAAAATGCTGTTTGAGATGTAGTTGAGAAATGAGGGCCTCAGTAATCCACGAGGAAAAAGCACTAGTGTCTAATGCAATTTCTAGTTTGGCATTCATGTGTACTTCGACTGCCTTAACAAGTGCAGTAGGAAGGGAGGAAAGGAGGATTAAACTTGAAGGTCTCAGCTCGGGATTCATCCACAACGGACTAGGTGACAGACAGGGGCTGTGAAGTTGTCAGACTGGTTTTTCTGTTGATTTGTAGTGATGGCAAGTGTAATTAGAAGGACAGTTACTGCATTGCTCCTCGACATATTCAAGTTGCTTGGAAACTTCATAACCAAAGAAGATTTATGTAGGCCATTATACTCATGACACAGACTATATTGAGATTGATTCGTTGACATTTGAATAAGTTGATGAAAATTAAGAGACAGTTTGTTAGTAAATCAGGCAGATAGTACCTCAACACATGCCCTCTTACACTCCAGAGGCTCTGTAAATCCTCTGAAGTAATCCACTCATCCTTCATCACCTGGTATGGAAAGAGGAGGCACTGTCACAGTTTTGTAACCATCCTTAATAAAGTTTACAGTTTCACAAACTATGGTTCACTAGACATGACGTGGAAGACTATGGTTGAACTACTGTAATTGGCGATGTGAACCTCAATTGCCATCATATTGTTACGAATATTATGAAGTTGGTTATGGGGTAAGCTGACTGATAACTCCAGTCAATCATAAGAAATAAATTCACTTGCGCATTGTAGTGCAAATAGTAGAAAGCCTATCATGGGCTGTGCCAACTAAATGTTTTTGTTTTGTTCTGTTTTCACTTTCATTGCACATGCTTTGCCTTGCTTTATAATAAATAAGTTCATGTAGAATGAAAATTGACTTTTTAAGCCCAATATCACTAAAGGAAAGTCCTGGTATCGGAAGCACAATGTCAGTCAAGGAAAGTCCCGTTTACCGCAGAAGCTCCTGGACTTTGAAGGGTTTGGTATGCTGCCACCTGAGTTACTACTCTCGAGTAGCCATCATTTTGTTCCAAACACTTGACCTAGTCTCCCTACCTAATCCCTTAGTCAGTGGAAGGTTTAGTGGTGACCAATTATTTTAAACTAGAAAGGTGAGAATATAATGGTACAGTGGTGCACAAACTGAGTAATAAGTGAAGGTGTGATTGTTCCAGGCCAATAAATTTAATAAAACCAAAGCTCAGTGAGATAAGAAGAAAAACCAGTGTAAGCATGCCAATGGGTGAGTACATGTCACTCTGACAATTCACACACAGATTGCTGGTATTTTTTTTTACAGCCATCCTTCCAATGAGTTCTAACTCTATTATTATTTTTCCATGCAGATCAGAATGGAATTTGAGTGATATTGTAATAAGTCTTTAGCTCTACTAAATGAATATATTATGATTCCTTTATATTAAAGTAATTGTTTACAAAGAAAATTATGTATATAAATATAATATTAAGCTACATGTCTTCGGTGCTCCATTTATAGGATTCTTCTGCCACAGCTTTCGTATTTGATGCATGAGTAAGCCAAGACTTCTCATAGCCATTGCTACGATCAACACCATCCCAACGATAACCTGGACGCACTCCAAACCTATTAGCAGGACTATCACCTTTGTAGCTTGGTTTACCTACACAAGAAGAAGGAATAATCATAGCACAATAAATGAATGATAATAATTTGATTAAAAGAACAATGTAAATAACCTGATACAAAAGTCCCAATATGGTAAGTGCCGCAGTAAGTAACACTGATGCTCAATTAAATATCTAGTACAATGAGATCTGGGTAGGTCTTCAGTATTGAAAGCAACACTTTTAGTTACACATTACTCTCAATCTTATGTGGCAAACTTTATGTTTCTCCCTACCTTCCATCCTTCCCCCCTTCCCATCTTAAGTGTTGTATGTAACTTGTGGTAGCTAGACTTCAGCTTAATTTTGTAAACCCCTTGACATAAGGTGATTGACGAAGGAGGAAAACTGAAAAATTAAACATTTACAAAGTCTTCCAAATAGAAAATATACTACAATGATAGACCTTGTCTTTAGAGTTTTAGCTCTAACCAAATGGTAGTGTTAATAAGTGAGCACGTTATTCTTGTGCTTATGCTTCTTAGGCTAAAATAGCTTGAACTCAATAAGAATAGAGTTTAAAAAAAACGTGGTTTCAAACAAGGTTATAAAATTAAAGCACATTTCTACACCTACTTCTTACCTAAACATTAGCATAATACAAGGTCTATGTGTAAAGCTGCTGAAAGAAACAATAAGGGGCACATAAGCAAATTATTGAAGGACTTACACAAGTGACATCATAGTAAATATCATACTAACCTTCATAAATTGACTTCGTAATGTGTATGAATAATTTAAATAAATTTAGTTTCTTACTTTTAAAGCTAGGAGCATTAGCAGTTCTTTCTTTTCCATTTTTACTTTTCTTTAAGAATAACATCATAGGATCACCTTCTCTGGTGCGCTCTTTCAACATTTTATCCAAATCTTTATCATCAGCATAACGTGCCAATGGTTTGGACATTTCATACTCGTCATCAATAGCTTTTTCCATAGCACCTCTAGTTTGTGTAACCCTACAAAATTGATATTCAGTGACTTGCACATATTAAGCATGTGACTACTGTTTAATTAAAATATGTACAAAATTATGTATGTTTACATGGGTTCATAAATCTGTGCGTATGCATGAAATGTTTTAAACTAATCATAAACACTTCATCACTAAGTTATAGGTACATGTAATAGTGACATTTTCAAATGTTCCCTCAAACATTATGAAAATAATATAATTAAAAGAAAAAAAAAGAGTGTGGGAGGGTGGGAGGGAAAGGAGGAGGGCAGGGGGAGACTACATTAGAGACCGGTCCACGTAGTTAATTTTTTATATTGTAGTGTACTAGTTATAATTAAAAACTTTGAACCCACTCCAATAGTGCACACATATTTTTAATTTATATGTGTATAATCAAAGAGCATGTCACATTATACAGCAGAAAAATTTAATATAGTGTTATAATACAACTAACTGTATGAAAAAAGCTCAACACCATTGATAGCAATGATTCAGCTTTTTTTTAGTATTTACAGCAGGGCTAAGCACTATGTCTTTTAGGTGAATCCATCAGTCTATTATCTAAGCTGTTTGTTTTCTGAAGCTATTCCATGTTACCACCTCAATAAAGCACTGGATGTATGAAAACCCTGAGGTTAACCAGGCAGTATTTTTGTTGTTTTTTTTTTTTTTAGTTTTCTTCATAGTTCCTAGAAAAATTAACTTTTATGATTAGTAAGTTATTTAGAATGCACAAGTCATGAAAAATACTAGTGCTCAAAAAGTAATACACATAAATGTAGTCTTTTAGTCACCTTATTGTTTGTCCTTCAGTGCACAAGCACCCTTAATACGGTACGGGCACTTTCTTGGAACTGTCTAGCAAAGCAGCGGATTGGTATCCCAAAATAGTCGGTTGACATGCACCACAGTGTGGTGGGACAGCCGATACGGAGACGCTCAGTACGCAGCCACCAGAGTTCTACAGTGGCCACTCAACCCGGATTAACGGGAGTAAGTTCTGCTGCGCTGAGGGACTTAGGCTTTCAAACCTACGCTAACCCGCTAAGCTACTAAGTATCAATTGATGCACAGTCACTTACAAAAGAGTGGCACGAGTACAGAACTGATAGTCAAATGGTGGGACAAAGAATATAAGGATGTTCTGGAGCATGCGTAGTAGTAGTTTAGTGAGAAATGGCAGGGATATGAAATGGGTGTGGCTAATTCTAAATGATGCACAACTGTGTGCATGCGCGAACAAAAATTAGAACTAAATGAGTTATGTAATACAGTAAGTAATGAAAATGACTAATAAATATAGTTAAGAGTGTTTGTCTTTAGGAAAATGTGGTGGGAACCCACCACACACAGGACACAATAATAATGAATCCAGCTTCATAGCCAATTCACCAGCGAGTATACATATATCATAGATTTCATTAAAACACTCTTAGTTTAAGGGTGCACTCACATTCTTTGTGCATGAAATGCTGATAAACAGCCCACAGTTACTAGAATACGTTAAAATGACTTTTACTTTGCCTGAGCAATTTATTACTACATGCTAGCATGTACTAATAGATGAAAGTACCTAACAAAAGTAAATACCAGAGGTCAGTCGTATCTCAAGAAAGCCCCATCAAAATTTGGAATTCACCACAGTACTGCGCAGCGATCGCAAGTTTTAAAGTCTTTGTATACCACGATGAGTATTATTCTGTATTTTACTTTTCTCTTCACTTACCTTAGCATGTGAACTATTATTGATACTATATTGTTATAAACCCCTTTGACCCCAAGCCTTGGCAAAGTATGACCCATTGCTGTTTAATCCATTCCTGAGGATAGATTTGAAGGAACTATTGTTGCTGTTTTTTATGTGAGGATATTTACTTGTTAATTCAACCATCCTGCTCCAACCGTATATGCGTGCAGCAGTAAGTGAGGCATAGCTGCACTTCACAGGTACTATTATCTTGAAAATGGGGCGTGATTTTGTGGTTGATAATGCGTGACTATTCAGCTGTAGTGCGCCATTAACACTGCCCAGGTGTTGCTATGTGAGAACACGTTTAATTCTGAATCTTTGTTTGGTCACTGAGAGCACTGAATGTCAAGCGAAAATCACACGTTTGAGGCCACATTCACCAGGCAAACTGAAGTTAAACCAAGCCAACGACTTACATGAGCATCAAATTTTTAAGCATATTGTTGACCCTGCATCACACAAGTCATCAAAATGATATTCACACAACCAATGCTTTATCATTACAATCATACTTTGGTAAATGTTTTTGCATAAGTTGTCAAAGATTTCACCTGTAATGCCAAAGCTCTAAGCTATATTTTGTGTGCATATTCCATTCTGCCCCAACAATTGTTTCCTGCCTTCTGTCTGTTGGCGGTGCAGATACTGTTAAAATAAGGAGTTCCCCTAGTTGCTTGATAAAAGGCTGGGTGTTTCCTCGACATCCTTCCTTCATGCACCGGTGAATACCAGCTTTCGGTTATGTTGAATTTTTGAAGCCTCAAAGACCATGCCCCTAGCCCTTGGAAGTTACATGGTGAATACTGATGACTCAACAACAGCTCCATCTCTACAGCTCAGCAAATCCTACTACTACTACTAAAATGAAAGACTTAGATCATTGTAGTTTAACAGGAATCATTCCCTCAGACATCACAGGTATAGGTGAAGGTAGAGGGAGTGACAGCTTGAGAACATGATGCGGACAGACTATAGTGCGACTTCCAAATTGTTCATAAGAGCTTTTACCACCTTGTCATAAATGTCTAGTCTCTGTGCATGAACAAAGACAGTATTCCAGGAACCATCTTTCATCATGCCTTTTAGTAATAAGTAGTTCTTCTCTTTGTGATATTTTTGCCTCTGGCTTCCAAGGTTGACGAGATCAGTTCACAGAAGATACTTTTGTATGCTACAATATCTTGAAGGAAGGAGGTGACACTGGTGTTGAGCTTATATGGGTACTTAATTTTCAAGACCAGCGAGATGCTGATGGTGCTGGAGTTTGCAAAGAGGATCTCAGTTTCTGGAAGACATGTAAGCCAGTAGTAGCAATACAATTCTGGACAGTAGGAGACATTGGATTAATTGCTATTCTGGCCATCCTATACTCCAGGGTTTCAAAGAAGTCTAGCATTGCTTATCAAGTCGGCAGAGTAGTCAACAAGGCCATATGCTTGGTCCATTCTTACTTTAGATGACTGTCAAAGTCATAGCCTTCTATGCAATGGAACACACTCATTTCCCACTGCTTAGTCTTTGTGTCTTACAGTGAGTCCTGATCAACGATTAAAAGTCGTCAAGGATCATTACAGATGCACTAAATATTTTATCTTCGACCACCAAGTTATGAACAAGTTAATTTCACTTTTTAACAGTTGACACTGCCGCAGTCACCATCACTTCCTAATTCACTCCAGCAATAGTACTCCTGAGGCAGGAAAAAATTCCTTCGGAGAAGCTTGAAGAAGACTGACCAAAAATGATCTTCCTCAGTCACCACCTGATCTACATCTTGTGGCCATGGCTATTGTCAATGTTGTAAATGGTGACTGACTACAACCAACCCATGCAGGACTTGACTGTGGAGCCTCTGGAGCTGGCATCTATTTCATAACAAAAAGTCTTGATTCTCATCTCTAGCTCCAATGCCAACCCATATATATTATCACAGAAAGAGAATATGGTGAAGGCAACAGCAATCATTTCATACAAGCTATACCCTAGCCATTGAATGACCCTACTGCAGCCATCACACTGAAGTTTGCCATCACATCAAAATTAAAAGGTTCTCAACTGCCTACAACAAACAGGACTTACTCAATAATAAGTACTCGAAAGATCTATAATTTTTAATTCCAAGCTATTAGGCCCTTTAGATTTGCTAATCTGTTCTATTGATAGATGCAAGTGTGTCACTCAAGATGTTTACAATAAAAAATTGCTGTTAAAAAAAACTGTATTCAGATGGACCATCTTAGGACCTCACATGGGTCAAACTGCACCGCCTCCAGTCCTTTAGAGATATCCCTTACCAAGAGCACTGGAACTTAGTGGGATCTACATGAAGTTCTGGAGACAACATCTATAATTGTCTCAAAACAATCTATAATGTAGCAATTTTATGAGATTCACCAAATCAATTCTAATGGACGATACAGTCAACTTGTGTCTTATCCTGGACTCTTTTTCTATTGCAACCAGGCAGCCCTACAGACAAAATGAGATCTCTCTCGAAAAAGGAAAGACTCCAGGAGGTTAAAACTGTGCTTCACGAATGCATTATGCTAGACAACACTGAGAAAGTGCTACAGTCAGAGTTAGACAAGCCCATCAACGTACATAGTGGCAGTTAGCTCAATGACACCCTGGAAACCGAATGTCTGCCCACTGCTCTCTGACATTCTGCCATGCGGAATATCGAAATTGTTCTAAGAGAATTGTATCCACCCCACAAAGCGAGATTTACATTGCTTCATGATTAAAAATAGAAGGGAGAGCTGCAGGACTACTGCATCAAGAGAATGACATTAGGAGTAAAGTCCTTACCAAATCATGCAACTTAAATCATCCAGAATCTGGCAGACACGTAGTCTTATTTTTTATCTTGATGTCTCTAAGGCTACATTCCACAACTTTTATGTGGACTACTTCAGTTCTGGAGCTGAAACTGCAGCAGAAGTTAAATAACTCTGTTAACAGTTATGTGAGGTGACAACTCTCTGAAATAGGACAACCAGCTCTAATAATCTCAGCCAACTCATACCCAAAAACCTCACTCGTGACTACTCTGCATCAGACCTATTCTCATCCTAGCACTTCTCTCTTCATCATTGGTGATACATATCCCATCATCACCAAGCTACACACCTTGAATATATCGAGTTACTTTGATCCTCACTTTATGATGGACCACATTGACAAGCATGACCACACATAAAATTCAATCTTCATCATATTCGAACTCCTTAAGGAAGAAATGGAAAGGTATGAAAAATTTCAGAGGCCCAATACAGACACCGATCATCTAAACAGATGGAAAGTGTATGCTAGTGTGTTACCACACACAAGTCGTTGCTGACAAAGAAATACTTGTTCATATGTACCTGAAGTTCTTTATCTGAAACAGCTGGCCACATTGTTTTCAAGAAGAGGTGTTCGTTAAAGCCTGATAAAGTGAACATGCTGATATTTCTGGCAAAATATCTTTAACAGTCTTATGCTATACTTAATGGAAAGATGTATTGCATAGCGAAATTTAAGTGACACTATAAGATAAAGTATAAAATTATTAAATATAATACTATAAATATATTGCTAAGCCCACCTTTAGTGAACAGGCTGCACAATGCTCTAAATATACTTCTTGTGGGCAGGTAATATAATGGGATATAAACCATAACCCCGCTTATTGTGGAAGGGTTCAGCAAAATCTATCACATGCAGTGAAAGGTGTCGTTTTTTCCTTATGAAGAAGTCCCATCTATTGTTTTTATGGTCTGGCATACAAACTTGCACATAGCACAATTGCAGCAGTATGTCATGAGCATATGGCATCTAAATATATCTCTCTCCAAATATGTCATTATTGCAAGTTTTAAATCTTTGGTGAGTGTAGTATCATCATTATGGCAATAAAACTTTTTCTTTTAGGAGGTGCAGACTAGTCCTCACCGTGAATAGAGTTACTTTTTTTTACAGATCGGTGAAGCCTACTTGAGAGTTTAGGGCAACCAACAATAGCATAACATGAAGAAAAGACATCTAGTTCTAGGGCTCAAGAAGGATGACGTGGTCAACATTAAGAAAAGAACAAGATGTAAGCTACTGGTCATGGCCCATAGCTCGAGTTATCGAAATCTATTCAGGTAATGACAGCAGGTCAGGGGTCCAAGATCTTTTCTGTCACAGTAAGATCATTAGACTAGCCATCCACAGGTTAATGCCTCTCCATGAAGATTACCTTCTGAAGAAGAGGCCGTCACTTTTTGCCTCTCTCCAGGATGTTCAGGTCACTGGGAGCACTGAACAAAAAGTGGAAGTTACATCCCGAGGCCACACTTAACAAGCAGTCTGAAGTCAAACCAAGCTAGAGACTTGAATAAGCCTAGAATTTATTTACATATTGATGACCCTATATCACATTCTTCATCATAATGATATTCATATTGATACACAACCCATTCTGTATCATCACAGTCACACTTTAACTATAGCACCAAGGAGAGTGCGAGCCCTCAGCGCATTATTACATTCCTTCAGATTACTTCAACTTTTAACTACTGAAGACACCCACAGTTATGAGAAAATACACGAAGTATAAGTGGTCACGTGATTGCTGTATGATGTAAACCAATGTACGCAAAGGGTAAGGGTCATTCCATGCGCTTGTATAGAGCTGAAGTTTCTCAGCATTTACTGGGAAACTAGCTCAAAATTTGAAAAAGTGGTCAATTTAAGGGACTTAAATTCTCCTATTGCGTCAGGATACTTGTTTTAAAGATAGTTCTCAGCCATTCATGAAATCAAATGCTGACAGACCGACAGACAAATGTACTACTATAACCCTCTCGCGCATGCATGCTGAGAGTTAATAATTCTTGTAAACAGTTTATTGCATATGCTGTCGAAAAGACTACACCAGTACTGGTAAAGTTTTGAGTTAAATTTTAAGTGTATACTCCATGCTGCCACTGCAGTTAACTCCTGGCTTCCACCTGTTTGCGGCGTAGACACTGTTTTTACAAGGAGCCTCACTTGGCTGCTTGCTCTGTGCTACATACTCAGAGTGCTTTCTTGACCCATGGTCCCTCGTGTACTAGCAAATACTAGGCTTTTTCTCCGCAGGAAATTCAACATCACCACCATCCCCAAAGACTATGCCCCACACTCATCAAAATTACATCCCTATGATCAAGTAGATAGTGGGTTGTAAACCCATGCTTCCTCTTTTACTGACATGCTATCTTGCTTATAAAAAAACAACAACACTTCCCCAGCTATTTGGTTATATATATTGTATATTGTATATAATGCATTCCCCCAGCTACCAATATATTGCTAAGAAACTAAGCTAATATTAAAACTGCTACCTTCAATAGCTAGACAGGTTAATTTAATAATGAAAGAAGCAAAATTAAAATAAACATTACACTGAATAACTTTTAATAGTAAGTAGAGCCAAGTGAGACACTATCACAGATATACGAATTTGAGCCGAGTAATTGGATGCTTATTGATAAGCTCTAGGCTTTACCATTACAATTTTTTTGTTGTTTCTTTACGTTTTAGCCACTACTACTTTCTAAAATGATTAAATTAGGATATTGAAAATCGGCAACGTTAAATAATCTTCGGCCTTGAGTAGTGAAGTCACAGCTCAATTCGGTATATATACTGTTAAGGGACACTGCTATGCTACAGTATCACTCTCAACAGACTAACGAAGTGTTTCTTTTTTAAAAGATTCTTATTATTCATTGAATTTTTTCTCTTCTAATTTATTACTTCACAATTTCTTTCTCAGCATTCTTTTACTCATTCTCTCTCTTTCACTGGCTTTTTTTTAACGATACAGAATTAAAAATATTTGGTCGCCACAGAGAATCAAACCAAGGACCGCTTGTATAGTGCACAAGCGCTCTGCCACTGCATACATATATACAGTGTGCCATATTAGTAGCATATGTTATAAAGGAATGAAATTGATAATGGTTAAATGGTAACTTTTAAGCTTTGGAAAGCAGGCTAGCTCTAGGTAGATGTATACTTTCCGATCATTTAATAATACATAATGGAGTGCAGTGGTGGGTAGAATTCAACCATATCCACTTTAGTCTGCTGTAATGGGCCTCAAAAAAAGCTAGAAGGAAAACTAGTCTCTTTTAAAATGGCTAGCTTGATCATCATTTGTGCTTAAGCATGCCACTAATTATTGTAATGACATACAAATTATAGCTCTAAATAATATTCTTTGTGTAGTAACTAACACATACATGAATTAATAGCCCATTCAAAAATGTATGGGGAAAATTGCTGTTCAATTGAAATCACACGGGAATAGTGAAATACACTGTAGCTAAGTGAAATAGTACGGATAAGTGCTTGCAGCGTTAACCTTGTTAATTCTAGCAGTTTCTAGTTGGAGACAATGTAATTCTGTACCGCAGAAGCTCTACCCATATTAGACGAATGTTTTTCAATAGACTAGGAGGAGCTGTAGGTTGAAAACAAAGTTCCAGAGGAGGCTAATCCTAAAATACGGAAATAGTGAGTGAATGATACAGTGTAGCTACCAGTGCAAATGATTGTTTTTTAAAAGCTGGCCTACTATTAGCGAGTGATAGCATGGGTAACCTGTGTTATAAGAATCAATAGCACTTGTAAAGTAATTGAAATGGCACTTGGCTTTGCTTCGTGCCATTTCAATCGCAATCGCGTTATTCGTGCTATTAATACCCAGTTAGCACAGATACCCATGCTTTTTACTTATACAAATACATACATGCTTTGTGTAGTAAAATAACTTCACCCTTATCCGACAAAATAAAAATTGTCAAACTTATCTGAGATCATGACAACTCTCCACGCCATTCAAAAGTTTAGTGTGTACCTTAATTTTACAAACTCACCCTCTCCCCCATTCAATAAATTGCAGTTTAACTTCATCTGAAACATGTTGAGAATCACCAGTTTGAGAATTCATGTTAACTTCAGACGTATCTGAATTAACTTTTTGATGATACTTTTTTGCTTTGAAATTGATATTTCTGCTTGAGTCTTTATAATTAGATTTTTCAGTTTCCTCGCAACAGTTGGACTTCATATCAATGTCAGCTGATTGTTTACTATCTTTTAAAGCCTGATTTACACGCATTCTTTTACTTGGGGGAGATAAATCCACAGTTTCCACAATTGATGATGACCCAATACTTCTGCTTTTCCTTCTTTTTTGATCGGCAAAATTTAAATTTTTCTGTAAATCCGTGCTTTTTTTCACTAATTAATTTAAATGCACAATCCATTATGAGAGTGGCATAAACAAATAAAACGTACTTAAATGAGAAAGTATCAGTCTTACCTTCTGAAGAATCGTTGATGTTGTCCGAACTATTCTTACTTCTTCTGGGAGGGCTTAGATCATTTGTTTTCTGAAATAAAGGACTTTTTGGAGAACTTTGACTGACAGTTTGTTGAACTGTAACACCTTTTCTGGGAGGACTTAAATCTTCATTATTCCGAAACAAAAGACTTTCTGGAGAACCTTGATCAACAGTTTGATGAACTGTTGCACATTTTCTGGGAGGACTCAAGTCTGAAGTTATTGGCAAGGATATTTGCTTTATAAATTGGCGAGCATTTGGAGTCATCAGCGAGGATGTATGTTTCCTCGAAGCACTTGAATATGCATCACTTTGACAAGGTAAAATATTCCTGGGATTAGTTATTGGAAATTCTTCCGAGACACTTAGATCAACAGAACTCTGGGAATATGGAATTTCTTTCGATTGATTGGGCAGTAAAACTGGATTATGATTTTGTTTTACACTATCAGACGACGACAGAGGTTGCCATTTAATGATAGTGTCATCTTGTATTTCAGTGACAACAGGTTTATCTTCTGGGTCTTCAATAATCGTGTCTTGAGAGGCTTCAGAATCTTTCCAAGCTATATCATCATCATAAATCATAAACTTTGATGACTTTTTAAATCTTTTTTTCTTTTTTTCACTGGTATTTTTTCCAGCATAACGTTTTAAATATTCTAATTTTGACATTACTCTAAAGAAAAGAAAAAATAAGAAAAAAACTGCTTAAAGAAAGAGTAGAATCTTGAGTAACATGTAACCTACTAATATATTGTCAAAAGTATTAATAGATACCATATATATATAAATTACACAATGATCACAATCATAGATAAGGATATATACTCCACTCAGTACTTCCACTAAGTCCTATGTACATCATATTCAAGCCAAGAGAGGAATTTAAGATTCCAATATCACATATTACATTTTCTAAAGAATTAAATGCAAATATGGCAAGTGATTTCTTGATTAGTAATAATTAGTTTCATCTGACAAAAAAAAACAGGTACTCCACTGAGCAGTATGACAAATAAGACAGCCAAATTAAAAGTTTTTTTACTGTACGAATCACAATTTAAAAAAATTCCACTAATCTTTCACTCTCTTGCATATTTATGTAAATTTAATTCAGTTTCGTAATTAAGTTAATCATCTACTACATGTAATGGGCAATGTTATGAAATTGTTTGTAATAAATATACCTGTGTGCAAAATAATAAACATAATAAAGATAAAGTTTTTTCTTGCTGGTTATAGTTCATGTTATACCAATTTGATTTTTTATACCAAACAATTCATTTTTAATGCCAACATGTTTCAGCAGACTGCTTCTGCCATCATCAGGGCTGATTTATAAATAAATAAATAAATAAATAAAAAAAATAAAAATAATAATAAATAAAATTTTAAAAAAGTAATTTTTTGCAACATTTTTTTTTTTTTGATTTTTATAAATCAGCCCTGATGACGGCAGAAGCAGTCTGCTGAAACATGTTGGCATTAAAAATGAATTGTTTGGTATAAAAAATCAAATTGGTATAACATAATAAAGATAATAAATTTTTTTTGTTGCATTAATAAGCACTTTCGGTTTCCTTTTGGAGTCATAGTACAATTTTTGCCAACTTTGTTTTTTGAAAAAAAAAGTAGAAACGAAAAATTCTGGCATATTAAAATGTCCAGTGCAACATTTTGATGCTTTTTACAATCTTGGGAGGCTTCCATCTTTGAGATTCGCTTTTTGTTTGTGTGACAGAATGAATGACTGACTGACTGACAAACTAAGAACTGTCACCCTTTCGTGCATGCGCACTGAGGGTTAATTACTTCACTATTCCACAAAATTACTGAACACATTATGCTACAATTTTGTAAAGCAAAGTTACCTTTTGACATTGTAATAGCAAAATACACAATAAAAAAGACTTGCACATGTGCAAGCTGTGATATCAGTTCTATACAATTTTCACCCATGCAGCCAAATATAATCAGAATATTAAGAAAAACCGTTACACGTAGTCAGAGTTGAGGCCTAATACTGTGAATATGAAGTACCAAGGCTGTGAACCCTCAGCATTACTATACACTAGCTAGCTATTACAACGACCAAAAGAATTATTTAATTGGAGTAGTATCAATATGAATACTCCAATATGTATGTCAGTGTACATCAATTATAAACCATAAGCAAATTGATATGCAACTTGTACAATGAAACTGTAGACGTTAATGCTGTCTTCATAAGAGAAGCTTAGCATACAATCGACACTCACATCACCAGTGGTTTTAATGGGAAACTCCAAGCACTTAGGTAAAACTGCTGAGAATAATGTAGTTAATGCAAAACTACCACAGGCAGATAGGAATTTATTTGCTAATGTGAGTACAGGATGAATATAGTCAGCATGAATATAGGGGGCATTACCAACAGTCACTTACGAGTACGACCTAACAATAACTATTTTGTATTGGAGTTGTTTAAAGTATTTGTATGGCATTGGAGTTTTTAAAAAAAGCATTTGAATTTTGTATTGGAGTTGTTTAAAGCATTTGTAATTGTATTTTGTTTTGGAGTTGTTTTAAAGTATGTGTTTGTATTTTGTATTGGAGTTGTTTAAAGCATTTGTAATTTGTATAGGAGTCCTTCAAAGTATTAGTAACCATCAGAGCTCATGCGGAAGAGGGTTAAATACTCAATTTGTCTGTTAGTCAGTCAGTCCGTCAGTCAATTAGTCATCCTGCCACACGAATCTCGAAGATGGCAGCCTCCCGAAGATTGAGACCAACATCAAATTGTTGTACTGGACATTTTAAGTCACTTTTTAAATTGCCTGAATTTTTTTTTTTTGACATATTTTTTCAGAAAAGCTAGAAAAATAAAAATGCTTTACAAATACAAATACAAATACTTTCCTCAAAAATTAATTACACATAATAAACAACAGTACTTTGATCTTGAAGAAATATTTGTCTGGTGGAAACATTTTTCCCGCTATCTTTAAACTGGTGCAGAAGATGCAGGAAGGCTTAAATACAATGGAGCTAGTTTAGCAAATGTGGGATATTATACTTTAAAGATTAAATGTAGCTGTTAGGTTATTGTGCAAATAATTATGTCAGTTTGTAAGCCAGCAGTCCAAAACAGTTCAATTAATGCAGAAACTGGAAGTGCTCAAAAGTCACATTCCATTTGACCATATAGCCAAAACTTTTATTTTGAACCATAAAACAGATTCAGATGTATTGAGGATCAATTATAGAAACATTGAGTAGAGTACAGATCTTCCTCTTTTAGACAATAGAAGTCTGGTGTTAGGGAAACTTTCCTGAAGCTCGTGAGGTCTTTCTAAAATGGCTTTGGAATAATAGCAGTTGCAAACTTGGGCAGAATTATTTTTTGTACACATGATTATTGTACCACTTTGTATCACAATGAATGCTGTAAAACATTAATTTAAAAAAATTTACTATCAGAACCTAACAGCTACAATTAATGAAATAATTAGACCAATTATTAGCCTAAAATTTTGAAAACGAGTGAGTCAATGCATGAATACTTGTGAGGATACAAATCGGTTGAGTATAACTAAGGTTGTATGAAGTAGCTAATGAAGTTTCACAGAGGCTTAGTAGCTAGCTAAAAGTCAGTTGCTATGAGGAAAAAAGTCATAAAAAAGTCAATGGCTTGATAGCTAACCTACAGTATGCTTTTATGAGCAAAAAATGTCATTAGTCAACATTATAGTCATCTAAAGCTAAACAATACGAGCCTGAATTTTATCGGTTGAATAATATCTATCCTGTTCCTCATTCTCATCCATCATATTCTGATACATTTGTCTCAGTAATTCATCCTTAAAAGAGCTCTTGTCTCAAAGGGAAAGCAAAAAAGTTTTTACTGTAATATACATGGGGCCACCAGCACAATACATAAAGGGGGGGTTAGTTTCGCCCATTCTGCACAATCGTATAAATCTGCTGTAAAATTTTCTGTATGAATGCGCTACGTCTGCCTGAGCACAAACAACAGCAAGTCTCTACCCTCACACTGCTTTCTAGAGCTCATCATTAGCTGTGTGGCTGATGCAATAATTAACATATCAAGTGATCAAGGTTAATAGAATATGCAGCTTTAGGCTCAATAATAGGGTTTAGAGCATTTAGTGTTCTATAGAATTGTATAAAATCATAGAAGTCTGTTTGGAAAAAAACTAATTCTGCCCATACTTACTGTGGCCATTATTTTAAACCTTTAGATGACCTCATGAAACACTTCCAATATGAGCTTCAGGTAAGGTTGTCAGATACCAGGTTTGTATTGTTAGAAAGAAGAATATGTAGCTACTCTATTTAGACAGTGCAAATATAAAACGATCAGAATTTAACTTACACCTAGTAAGTAATAAAGAAAATTCGTGATTAAAAAATTGTACAATAAAATGTAACCCGTGTAGCATTTCCTGTATCTGCAATAATTGGACTGCTGTTTATGGACTGAATGTATAACTCGACTAGCCTATACCAAGCAACGTTTAACTCTATAATTTCAAGAACTAGATTGAACCTTCATTATTGTTTTTAATATGAAAGCTCTCATTTCATCACCACTAACACTAGCCCTAGCACTTATAATTTTAAAAAAAGTACTTGAAATACAAACACCAATACTTCATTTTTAAATCTGAACATACAATAGAAATACTACAAAACCCTTTTAAATACAAACATCTCATGTATTTGACCCCAACCCTGCCGTAGTTTGTATTTATTAAATCTTATAATATAGTTACAGTGAAGCAGAAGTGTTACACTGCACATAGCGATCTACTCATACTTACATTTGCTCATCAGGTGACAGATTTATGTGTTTTGTAGGGGAAAGAAAAATTCCTGACTTGATCAGTAATTGTGTGCTCAAAACTTTGAAAAAATAACATAAAACTGCTGCCATGACCACACACTCATTATGGTCTCAAGCTGTTTATGGTGACAAAACTTGCTCAAAATTATAGAAAAATGCGATTACTCAGTTAAGTTTGAATATAACCATACTGAACTTGTTGCCAACAGTATAATAAGCAGTAAAAAAAGGATCATTTTTACAAGACAGAAAATAATCAAAAGAAAACAAAAATAACAATACGATTAAGTAAAGTATTACTTCTATAGAAAGAATCAGTCTGTAGCACATGGTAGGCCTAAACCTTGACATTTAGTAAAACTACCAAGGGGAAAGAGGGATGGGACATTTATGGTCACTAGTTGCTATTAAACTACTATATGCTATTTAAATGCCATTACTCTTCCACAAGTTTTGTCAAAAATTTACACTATTAAACGCCATGTAAAGGCTAATTGAAGAAACTATAAATGGCTAAACACTTTTCCAGGTCAATTATTTATGGCACAACTAACATACAACATAAAGGGAAGAAACTACACACATTGATCAAAATTAAGAGAATGCCAAGATAAAAGGAAGCTCTAAAATCAAATCATTTTGCAAGCAGATACCTATAATAAAAAAACAACAACACAATCTTGTCAGCAAGACATTTATTATTATAAACAGCCCAGATAGAACAAAAAAGACAAGCAAACGTTGTGCAATTCAAGTGTGAATATAAGCTGATATATATAGTATGTACATCATCAGGCTAGTTTGGGAAGTTACAAACTTCACAGAACCATTATAATGATACTCACATAACCAGTGTCTTGGAGTAGAAAGATGGTTTGAAAATTCTGAAACGTTCTTCTGTCTAAAGCGAAGGCAATATGTCCGGTATGGGTCGTCAGTATTGTAAACAAATAACATAAAGTTATCGCGAAATGGTCAATATAGGTGGAGCACCTACATCTAGCTGTGACCGCCCACATCCGCGGATGCGGCGGCGCGCGTCTGGAGACCTGTGAAGGGAATGCGATTGTGTGCGTTTTATTAAAATAGGACTTTCATCTTGTACTTATTTTATTATGTATTTATTTAAAGCTTTACAACCAGTAGATAAGTGAGGTGGTATGTTAAGAAAAGGGTGCAGTGAGGTGGCTGAGATTTAGGCTCCAGCTAAGAGCTAGAGCTGCCAAAAAAGAAAATTAAAGAGAAAAGTTACAGGTGGAGGAACAACATTTAACACTTGGACACAATGAAGAGAAATATTGTTAGGATCAAATTTGTGAATGGAGTTTCAGAGTTTAGTATGAATTGTTTTCTTGATTGTGTAGAGAGAAACTGAGATGTCAATCAGTGTAAGTGCATTCCAAAGAGAAACAATTCAGTTGAAATATTGATTTCATGATCTTGATGTGCGGGAGTATTTTGTTTTTAGTTTTTGTGCAGTAGTAGAACGTATGTTTCCAGAAGTGAATGATATAGTCAAAAATGTTGAAAGAGTCAGAGGGGTGTTTTAACCATTTGACTAGAAAGAGTGCATCTAGAAGGTCATACTAATACATTATGGGTATCATGTATTTAAAGATAAAAGTCTTGTTTTATAGTCTGAGGTGAAATCGTCCAAAAAGTACTTTGTAGCCCTGCGTTGAACCTCCCTTCCTAGTAGGGCTATATCTTTGATAAGTGAAGGCCTCCAGAGTTGTGAGCAATACATTAATAATGATCTAACTAGTGATAAGTAAAGGGACTTTTTGACAAGTGTTGGGGAACTTGAGGGTAATGATCTTCTTATAAGGTGGAGTGCATTGTAGGGTTTATCACAAACTGTCTTATATGAACTGACCACCACAACGAATTGTTAACAGTTATGCCAAGGTCATTGTAGCAGGATACAGGGTTGGAGGGTTGTTTCACCTAGATGATAGGAATGAGTTGATGAGGAAGGAGAGATACTGAGACATGTACATTTTGTAGGATTTAACTTTAGTTGCCATTTCTTACACCATGCAAACAAATTGTCTAGGTCGATCTGCATCTGCACAATCTGAACAGTTGATTTAATAGAATGTACAAGCTTGGTGTCATCGGCAAACATAAATACTGAAAAGGAACACATGGAGGGATTATCAAAAATTAAGGGACCCAGGACACTCCCCTGAGGAACTCCAGAACGGGCACAAAGAAGCTTTGATTTGCACCAATCTATTTCTACATAGTGCATGTCTGTTTGTCAAGTAGTCTTTGAAGAACAATTATGGCTAAGTACTATCTCAATTTTTGCTACATAGCTAACTATCGTTTATTTATTCACCATGCATTGATTTTTGTTGTTGTTATTGTGTTCATTCATTTATTACTAGTGATGTGCTTACTATAAGACACAGACACAAAATTGGTTGGAATAGTGGAACTTGTAAAAAACAACAAGGAAATAAACATACACAGCAATATTAGTCCCGGCTCCGAATCCTCAGGGACAGTCCCGTTGTCGCAGGGAATACTGTCCCCCCACCCTGTACAATTCACTAGTGAATAGTGTCCCCTAGCTCCAGTGAATAATGTCCCCCTGTTACACGATAATTGGTCCCCCCTCCGCGCGATCCCCCCGGACCACAAATGCTGAATACTAGTGATGAGCTCTAATAGCACAAAATAGCGAAGCGAGCGATGCATGTTCCCTGTAATTGCAGCTATTCCATGCATGCTTGGTGTGGCTACAAAATACTGTCAGATTCTTTACTTTGCTACCTGTTTCTGTTTCGTTTTAGCTCTCCTCCTCCTTGCCGTGTCTTTTTCATTTCTTATCTCTCTCCTTACTAATTTTTCTTCTGGAGTTTCTAACGCCCTCAAAGCTCTTGACCAAGCGTTTCTAACGTTTTGTCTACTGGGCATCGCTACTTCGTAACGGCGGGTAAACAAAACAAAATGTTGCAAAGAAGGTTACCCGGCCCGCGTAAGCGCGTAGGAGAAAAGGTACACACGTACGCCCACGCAAGAACAAAAACAATTTCTAGACCTAAACTAGTGATGTGCTTGAGACAAAGGCGAGCGAGCCTAAAGACTATACTATTTTTATGATTTCGACTTCTAACACTGAAGCTACTGAAAATAAGGTCCAGTTTTTAAATTTCGCATACACGGTAAAGGGATTTCAGTGCCATAGTAACAACTCTCTGAAAAATACTGGAACTGTGAACGCTTTACCTAACTTACGTAATTAGAAGCGCGGGCGAAAACAGAAGTCTCGCGCGTACCCCATAAACAGATAAATAAATATAGCGAAATCTCGATTGAGTTACCCCTGATAGTGTCTCGCTCGCTTCGCTCGCTCGCCAACAAACATCCCCGATTTTCAATTGTGTTACCCCTGTAAAGTGTCTCGCTCGCCAATATATTATATATATCGCGAACTCATTAGAGAGTTAGCTCCGCTCGCTTCGCTGAATTCGGACCGTTCACCGCAAAATATAATGCCGTAGACTGAGCTTTATTTGTTGCAGTAGTCCGTTGTCTTTGCTGTAAGTGTGAGTAATTTGTAACATTTACTCAGCAACAAATATCAGTTTTCTGGATTATGAGGTTGTATTATTTAAATATTAGTTAAGTCCAGATTTTAGATACATCAAATTCGTCAATAGGTACCACAAATATTGAACTTTAACTTAAATTTCAGTTAGCAAAATCAAAATCAATAACAACAAAAACATAAACAACATAACAATGATCATCATAGTTTCTGCCCCTTCTGGTAGTCTGCAAATGCTCTGAACATCAAAATTTTGTTTCTGATGTTTTCTTTAGAGATCTCCTCTTTCTCTTCTTAGGAAAAGGTGCAACGTATCCTTTCTAGACATTGAAATAAGTGCAATTTCATTTTCTTTTACTCAAAATATTTTACTCATAAAATTTCTTTCAAGGATCTTCCATATGCATAAGCACAGTCATATTAGCTATGGCATAGAGCCCACAATTATATTCACCAGCCTGAATTTGTGTCCATAAAGTTTAAATAAATTTTAAGAAATTCACTGTGTAGCAAGGAATCTACTTTGGCCTTTTACATGCTTTCCTGCATAATGATACATGCTATTGCATGTAGCACTAGCTGTTGAAGGTGGACATTCAATAGTGGATACAGTAAGCCAGTGTCCATCCGATTATATATAATTTAAACAAATTCAACTGACTCAACATTAACTGATAAAGCCACTCCACAAATAACATTTTGAAATACTGTAATTTCTAAGCACTGATTCATACGAAGCTGCTGATGAGATCATTTAGCCAACCAAAAAGTGGTGTGATGAACAATATTACTGCCTGTGTGCATGTGCATAGTCCTTTCAGCTTATGACCTGTCTATCTCAAACAGTTTCTTGTGTAGTCTTCAGTATCCATCAGGCTCAAATGAATTACAACTCCTCCCAATGGTTTGAGGTTACCTCTGTATAACTACAAATGCACATTTCTAGAGTATATGTATCAAACCAGTTGCTTAGGGTGACGTAATATTTTTTGCTATAACAGGAGTTCTAATTCATTTCAGGTCAGATGAATACTGGAGACTGGACAGACCACAGGAAACTGTTCGAGATGACAGCTCAAGGGCCAAATGCACATGCACACAGGTAACAATAATGACTGACATGAATGTTATACAATATATGTATCAAACCAGTTGCTTAGGGTGACGTAATATTTTTTGCTATAACACTCGTCTGTAGGTGGTAGGTAAGTTAGTGACCATGCATGTATAACGCACTAAAATTTTTTTTTGTAATTTAATACAGCCTGCTAGACTATTTCATTCTAGCTGCATTACTATCATAGACATTTGGTGTAAAATTTTGATGTAATGAATAAAATATCCTAAAGAATTTTTACACACAATACATTATTATTGTTCGCTAGGTATTGAATATATAACATGTTTAATTAATCAGTATAAAAATGAATATCTAACAGTATTTTCTACATATGAAAGTCACAAGGAGGCAAAAGATATTAGATACAAGTTGATTATAATAATTTTATTCATTGCAATGTGTCATTGATGACTCAACATCAGAATAACGGATTTGTTCATATTATGATATTCAAGAATTAGCTACCCCGTAATATCTATAACAAAATATTAAACATCATAATTATGGTAAAATAACAAACTATCCAGTTTCATGTGAACAACAGACTAAAGACTAAAGAGACTAGAAGAGATCAAAGAGAATAGAAGAGACTAAAGAGACTTGAACAGACTATAAGACCTAAAAAGATGATAAGAGACTAAAGAGTCTAGAAGATACTAAAGAGTCTGGAAGAGACTATAAGAGATTAAAGAAACTAGAAGAGACTAGAAAAGACGGAAGAGACTAAAGAAACTAAAGATGATAAGAGATTGAAGAGACTATTGAAGAGACTAAAGAGACTCGAGAATAACTGTGATGTGATGTAGGCTAATAAAGTGCTCCTTGTGATAATTATCCCACATTATTGTCAGTTTCAATATCCATCACTTATAGCTAATATGAGATAAGCTGCATGCAGAAAAAATCTTCTTTAAAAAAAAAAGTTGAAGTGTAAGTAGTAGAGAAAACTTACGACTAGGGACAGGATATTAGCATCGGTAGAGATTGTCAAAATGGTAACGCAAGCCATTGAGATGATGAAGGTCGCAGTCCAGTGCTTGTGGTTAACCGTGTGTGGCTTGGCTTCTTATCAGATCTAGTGGTTATGTTATTTCCTCCTGGAATTAGGAAAACCTGCTTCGCTGCAAGTGTTCTGCAGTGTCTCTTGAGCCAAAAACAGCTAAACAACCTACTTACATCTGTGCTTAAGTAACCATCAAAGCAGTGATTGTAAGCCATGAGAGTACAGAGTAGTATTTTTACAGGAGCATTTATTTGTGTTAAAAAAATACTGCACCTCAATGTTGTGATTTATTTATGTTTATTTATTTTTATTTATTTGTTTGTTTATTTATTATTTGTTTGTTTATTTATTTTATTTATTTATTAAGCTATTTATTTATTTATTCATTATATTATTTATTATGTATGATGAAAAGGTAAGCTTACTACAAAAATTTCAATTCTCCTTACATGTTGTTACCATTTTAGGCTACAAAAGTTGATTTACAAGAAGTACTTTCTAAAGATCCATCAGTTAGTATACAAAAGATGTGGTAATGATTTGCTTAGCTACATTCAGTAGCTTAGATGCATTATTCATACTATTCTATACACAGAGCTTAATCACTACCCTTCCCTTACATTACGTCAGTGCCAGAGAATAATAAATAATCAGTGGCTATCTGATGAGGTTTGTATTACTGTGTTAGATTATTCAATGTTATTTGGATCTGGTGAGAACCCAGTCTTCCAAGGTAAAACATAAATAGCCATTTATAAATTAAAGAATCATACAGCATCTATACACTAGAGAGTGTTTAATTTGGGATCACACTTCATTAAGAAATTAATACATAAAGGATATTCAGGAGTAAAGCGTTGGTACAATAAGATAATTATCAATTAATGTGTTGACAATAAATTGGATAATGAGTGTATTTTTTTCCTCTTCAGGACAGCATTATCGAATATGACTACAATCTCACATTTATTAACCATGAAAATAGTCATTGGACTCTTTTGATAAAAACTGTACATTGCCATTATTTCCAATAACAATTATTTCTAAACTGTCAAATATAGGTTATGGACACATCAAAGAAGGCAGTGGAATATTACGATTCTTTTCATAATGATCATCCAAATTATTGGAACTCTCTAAAGTAGTCAAGTCAAATTAATGGTTAAACAATTTTCAATTTAGCCTCAGTATAATAATTTTTAGGATATTTTTTAATAAAAGATTCAATGAGAAAGGATATGCCAATCCAAACTGGCAAAATTGGTCTTACACTGCTATAAAGGTAAGTCTATGATAAATTATATGAAATTAGTGACCTTAATATTAAAATCAAACTTATATAGAATATTCCAAGGCAAACAAATTATTTTGACTGTGGTGTTTTTCTGACTCAGGTAACGCATTCTTTATAATTATTAACAACAATGGTTTTAGTTTGCACTATACAGGAATTAATGGACTTTGATCAGATAGGCAATAAAAGTTATCGACTAAGTTAACTGGTAAAATAACAGTTAATTTTTATAATGGGTGTTTTATTTTGTAATAGAACACTATGCCAATTATCAGAAATATTATTATAGAGGAACTTCTTCATGGAAAATTGATGTATGTTGTATATAAAGTATTTTTTAATTATTTTTCATATTAATATTAGCTACATTGATGTATTAACGAAATGAATAGCAGAAGGAGCTTGTTGAAACGGAAAAGTTCACCAATAAAGAAAGATTCACAGAAATTAAAACAGAATAAATTGTCTTTAAGAACAAAAACTGAAAAATTGTTCTCACAAGTTTCAGCAAATGGTAATATCTAATGCAATTGCTCTCTTTGTTATTGTATTACTAATTTAATACCATCTATGGTTGCTACAGGCATCAAAAGTGATCCAACTAAGGAAGAACCATCTTCTAAAATATCACAAACCTCATCCAAATTATCACCAACAGGTAATTCGTGAGAATGGCATATGCCATTTATTATTTTATTATCATACAATCCTGTCAAATAATGTTTCAGGGTCTAGCAGTGCTGAACACTTTAGTGGTAAGAGCAGAAAAAGATGTGCTTCAGAAAAAGCAAGCATTTCTGCAGAAATTCTAATTATGCCACAAAAGAAAATAAAAGAAGCAGAAGAAGAATCAAACTCAAAGATTCTAAATACTTCAGTATCAGGTAGAATAGCCATTAATTCTTTTTTTTTTTTTGACATATTATAATTTATTCGTTCCAATTCCTGTGACTAAAATATCAAATATTTAGATCCAGTGGACGTCATACAGAAGTCTGGCTCAATTAATACACCTAGTCTTCAATAACAGCAGAATCAGTCCAATTCTATTTGCCTCTCTTCTTCTCTATTTGATACTAATAACTTACAGAAAAATAATACCAAAGAACCATCATCACTGAGATGTAAAATTTGCAATAAGCAGTACTCCCATCACAGCAGCTTGTCTAGACACATGAATACAGTACACTCAGCAGAAACGGGAAGAAATAAGTGATATTTGTGAAAAAAGGTATTTGACAAATAATACAATGGTTAATGTTTTGAGAATTTCTTTCATTTACAGGTTTTCCAGTATTGATGCTTTATACAATCATCTACAAACTGTACACAACATTGATGTAGTGATTACAAGGCATACATTTGGTAGTTTCCATCATTTCCTTGAATGGAAAGATGAAGAAGAGAATTTGACAGATTCTTGGTATGTATTGCACAGTGCCCCAAATATATGTGATGGCAATGAATATTATTATTATTACTGTAATCGTGCCGGTAAATATAAATCTTGGGGTTCTGGGAAGAGAGCACTGAAAAGTCAGGGATCAAGTAAACTAAATATGAATTGCTCTGCATATATTAAAGCAATAAAAAATGTCCGTAGTGATTGTACTACTGTGGTTTATAGCTCAACACATTACAATCATAAAAATCAATTAAGACATTTACAAATTAGTAACACTACCAAACTTGTTGCTGAAAAGCTTGAGGCAGGGATTTCCCCAAATAGAATTATTCAGGATATTCGAGGCAGCAAATCTGCAAGAGGAATTACAAGAGATCATTTGATATCAGGAAAGGATGTGAACAATATATTAAACACAGATAGAATACAAAGGCATTCTAATGACTTTGTGAGTGTTTCAACAATGGTTGATGAAATGCAAGCATCAGATTACAATGCTGTTCTACTCTTCAAACAACAAAGTGAAAACTCCTCTAAAAAGTATACTTCTTTAGATACTCATGGTTTTCTTTTTGTTTTGCAGACAGAATTTCAAAAGGAAATGCTTGTTAAATTTGGAAAAAATGGTATATGTGTGGATGCAACATATAATGCAAATAGTTACAGTTTTCATTTAATCAGTGTACCCAGTATCAGGAAGGAATTCCTGTAGCTTGGGGTATATCAAATCGCGAAGATGAAGCTGTCATAAAATATATATTTGAAGCAATTAAATCAACATTTGGTGATCTTTCTACTGAGTGGTTTATGTCAGACATGGCACTACAGTACTACAATGCTTGGAAGGATGTATTTGATTCAGAAAGAACTAAATACTTATGGTGTGCCTGGCACATTGATCGTGCTTGGAGGAAAGCAGTTAAGAGATATTTTGATAGCCCCAGTAGTCAGCAAGAAGCATATCACCAACTACAGGTACTCTTGATGGAGTCATGCAAAACAAAATTCCACATATTAACACAACACAAAGGTAGTTCTTTCTTGGACTATTTTCAACACTATACTAATCATATAGAACAATGGGCATTGTGTTTTAGGGTAGGAAGTCCATTTAATTCAAATATGCATGCAGAAGCTTTCCATCGTATATTGAAAATAGTTTATCTGAAACAAACGAAACAGACAGTTTGGACACTCTCATCCATGTTTGGACACTCTCATCCATGTTTTATTTCAAATTGCTCGAGATAAAGCATATGAAAACTTGCAAAAGATAGAGAAGGGAAAACACAGTCACAGAATATGTGACACAAACAATAGACACAAAACAGCAGAATTGTTTCACGATGCACAAATTGTGCATAAGAAAGATAACGAATATAGTGTATCTTCCCAGAAAAGGCCAAGTACATGCTATATAGTATGTAAAATAAAGGATAGCTGTAACTGCAAATTGAAAAGCCAATTTTGTTTGGTATGTTTTCACCAATACACTTGCTCCTGTTTGGATGCTTCCACTAATAATACTGTATGTAAACATATTCATTTAGTACATATGTATACCAATAAAGATGTCAACAATGCTCAGATCAGAGGTTATGATGAAGGTTGTGATACAGAGCATTTTCAAAAATTGGCCTCATATAACAATTCAGAAACTATTTGTATAGACAAAATAAAATTGCTTCAAAAAATAAAATATCGTTTATCCCAAATTGAATCTCTGTGTGGTAGTATGGAAAGCACTGACTCACTACAATTGATATATGAATCATTGGGAAATATCTCATTCATTGCATTATCATCTGATGACATACCAATTAAAAAAATAGCAGCTAATTCTAAAAGTATACCTCAAAGAAAGTCTTTTTCAACACGATTGGATTCTAAAAGAACTATTAGCAAACCCACTATTACTGAAGCTATGCAATGTGAAGATGTATGAAATTGTACTGAAACTGAAATTTGAGCTGTATGTTTCCAGCAAGATGATACATTGGAAGATGATAATGTACAGTGGATATCATGCAAGCTGTGCTCTGTTTGGGTACATTTAAACTGCATTAATATAAATGATAACAATGATTATATTTGTTCAATAATAGCAATTTATAGTTCTCTTTTTTTTTTTTTTTTTTTTTTTTTTTGCTATCTCAATATTTATCAATACTAGTTACTGGTACTTGCTGCTTAATCTAAACCTTGGGCTTAAAAAATAAGCCAGCAGTTCCTGTGAACTGACTGCTGCGGAATAAGTATACTTGCATTTACTATTATATTATAATACAGTAGCTAATGTCATTAATGTCAACTCTTCAAGACAGAACATGGTCTCAAGGGGGTATTAAAAAAGGTATGCTAAATTTTACTGAAAGTACCAGGATAACAATAAGCTTGCTTACCACATTACCCTAAATATTAGTAAATGGTCAAGTATAAAATTTGATATGTTGAGTCTAGGCTATTGAGATGAAGTTGAGTCAATTAGTTGTACTATTCCTACATGTCACAGTAACAGCTAAGATCACTCATATTAGCTAGTCTGGCAAGGGTGATTTCTTGTTGTGGTAGTATGTGACACACCAGTACTATTCTGGTACTATAGACAACTCTCAGTTCTCCTCTCCCAAACCCAACAATACTTGTTGAGCAAAGTTAAATTTCATATGAAGCCAGAGTCTTGCATGAATAAGATATAGCTGGCCAATATAGCTAGCTATATGAAACTACATCTGACAAGGTGTGATACATAAAACAGTTATGATAATAGTGCATGTGACAATGATGGATACACACAAACAAGAACAATAATAGTGATGTGACAATAGTGGATAACATAATAAAGGTAGCTAACATAATAAAGGTAGCTAACATAACAATAAATTAATACTGACCTTATCATGCCATAGTTATATTTTTACTTGTAGTCTATTCATTATGATATCCATCTAGTCTTACCACCACAGTTGCCCTTTTACACACATTGATAGACAAAAAATTGATCAGGCAATCCAGGGCAGTATCTAATAGCTAGCTAGTGATTTAGGATAAGGTTTTTTTTAATTTCACAAATGAGAGGATTTTGCTTTCACTCTATGCTAAAAAACAACAACAAAAACAAACAAACATAAAGTCCACAGCTAATTGGTTTGATCTAGCCCTCGCCCTGGCCAAAGGCCTAGCCTTTACAGATAAAAAGAACTCATCTACATTCTGCAGCCCGTTATTTTATCGAAATTTACCGCCGTAACTTGACGATCTTTACCGGTGTTAATATCCTGTCCGTCCCTAGTCGTACAGTACGTACGTGTAGAGAAAGCAGTGAAATGACTACCTTTTCAAGCATGCTTTAAAAAAGTAATCCTTTTGTAAAGCATGCAACCACCAGCGTCCTACTGAAAAGCACAGTCTAGCAGCAATACTAATTTGTTAACGCTAAATTATGGGACTAAAATAGCTCACTTTCGTCTTCCATTCTTCCATTCAATGCGCTGGCTTTCTTCCTTATTACTCTTTTCTAATTTAGTACAGCCTTCAGGATAAACACCCTACTATATTTCTTGACTTTCTGAGCTCATTACTTCAATACAAGCAAAATATCAAATCCGAAGTCGACACATGAAAGGGGGTCCATACACGGCAAGGGGGGATCGTACGCGACCCCGTGTTCATGCCGTGTTTGGTCCCGGGGGCGGGACCACATAACGGAGACCGACTTCTTATGTATCTTGCTTGTTTACTGATGAACTACCTAACGAGTTTTTTTAACTTTGAACTTATAGAATGGGTGTGGTCTACTGAATAGGTGTGGCTTAGGGTGTGGTCTTGAGTCTCCTGAAACAAGTGTTAGCAGGTTGGTAACTATGCTATGTGGATAATACGAAATACGTCATCTCTATGACGGCACAAATACCCTCCACGTTCTGACCCTGCTAATTCCTGAGCGTCTTTACATTTGAGATGCACAGCGCGTGGAATTACTTCGCGTACGTTTTCTTTGTTTTTTTGCGCACGCTGAAAGAAATTGTCACATGACACACATCGTTCATCAGAAAGGGGGCGGATCCGATGGGTTATGTTGGTGTTGTGGTTTTGGATATGCGAAATTAGGTGAGTGATTTTAATTAGTTGTAATATAAATACTTTGGACCATTTACATCTTTAAAAACTCTTAACAAAAATTGATGAACACTACTGTTTGTTATGCTTGGCTAAACCTATATTATTATATTGAGCACTAGCTAAGCTGAATCATTAACAAAAATTAGTATATGAGTGTCAATAACATTACTATGCATATAAGTGCATCTCTAAATCACAAGGCTATGTTTTAGCTTACACACATTGTATAAAATAAAACATTATTTAAGTAAATACCTCAAGTAGATTTAAAACATCGAGGTGCAAACACATTTTTAATGGAAAAAAAATACCAATGTTATTTTTTAACAGGAAAATTGTATTTATTAAACAATAATTTTCAGCCTATCAAAGTTTATACTCCACCTGAAAATGTGCAGTTTTATTGTATATAGCTAAACATTCTGTTATACCAGTGCATTAAAAATTGTATATTATGCTATGATATTTTGTGTATTAGTAGAAGAAAGGTAAAATACTTTGTTTAGTAGGTACAAATTAGTCAGCTTTTTGATGCACTTTTCCTTTAAGTAAAGGTCCTCTGTAAATTATACCATATAATATAATACTTGTTACATGAATCAGAGTGTGATATGGCGAAAATATTTCACAGGCAGGCTAATTTATTTTCACAAGCCAAAAATAAAGCCAGAGAGTGAAAAGCCTTGATATATCACCTAGTGGTTAGTAGTTAGGACTAGGGTTGATAACTCAAGGTTTAGAGTTGGCTATAAAACTCTGAGAGTTATTCATAATACGGTTCTATAATTACTAGCGTATTTGAGGGTAATGAGCTTCCACAGTACAGCCACAATACAGCCATCACACTGGTCAAGTACCAAAAATATCATTGTGAAGATATATATATATATATATATATATATATATATATATATATATATATATATATAATATATATATGCATGGTTTTATTGAGAAATTTTGTTTAGGGGAAAGTGTAAATAAGTCCATTGCTACTTATAGTTTTGTGTAAGAAGTTACAGGGAAAAGAGAAGGATTACTTTTTTATTATTGGAAGAAATTAGCATGAATTAATTGAGCTAAATACTGTAATTTTGGGTTCAACTACAATAGCATAACGCACACAGGCTCATTGTAGCGTTCAATATGCAGCATTCAATATGGGAGAATATTAAAGCTCGTGTGATACTGAGCTACTTAAAGAAATATATCCAAGGTAATATAGGGAATTTTTTAGGCCTTTTTAGTATGACAGGAAAAGGTTTGCCTCCCTCCCCTCCCCGAAAATATTCTGACCTATATGTGGTGACATTCGCTGCAAAATAAGAATCTTCTCTGAAATGTAATTTGACTCCTCTTTTATTTCGCTCTTACTACCCTGATTACATATATTATTAAGAGGGTTTATGTCATTTTTCTTGAGGGTGTTATTAACTTTATCATCTCACATAACAATAACTGAGTAACTATGATACAATATAATATGCTAAATAATTACATTTCTATTATGTTCACATGTTTATTGATGTAAATTTAAATATAGTAGCTTGAAAAGCTCAAGAATTAGTAAACAACTCTGATAAAGAGATCAGTCTAAAAGTATGCGAGAATTTTGTTTTAAGTGCTGAACATAATTTGACTCAAGTAAATAATTTTATTCCAGTTCAAGGCAAAACTCATTTGGAACTGAAATTCTTACAAATTTTGCAGGTACGTTATTGTATCAAAGTGTTTCTTGTGTTTGATATAAGTATTTAATTAGATCAAAACTTTTAATAAATTCTATTTCTATAAATCATTAAAACTGTATTTCTGAGTCAGACAATTTTACATTTAAATTAACTAGACGTTTAAACTTTTTGCCCAAGTCCTTCCAGGGTCCACTAAATATTATGCTTAATGCTTGTTTACTGGTTGTGTTGTTGTTGTTTCGTGGTTAATTTAAATTTCTGGGGTAAAAATCTAAGTAATATGCATGACTATGACACAGATAAAGAAAAGTGAATCAATGACAAGATAATAATCGTATTGTGGTTCGCTTACTGTCACAGTTTTGATTGTGTGATTTATTTGTTTCTTTATTTTTATTTCTTGCTTAATAATATCCTGGGTGAAATACGATTATTATCTTGTCATTGATTCACTTTTCTTCATCTTTCTGCAATGATTGATCAAGAAATCATACCAGCAAGATAATAATTAATTATGAAAGGTAGTTGAACTTTTTTTTTTCTGCGATAATTAAATTTAGATCAACTTTTAAGAAATATGTGTAATATCGCTAACATAGGGTTTCCTCTATCTGCCATTAGTGTTTCAATTTAAGTTAAACTTTATGTGGTATTCCTAATGGGATGTATTAAATATACTAGAAATTTGATATCTTAGTTTTATGGCAGCTTTGCATGCAAAATCAGCTTTTTCACAATCAAACAGTTCATTAAAGATGACAATTTTGTTTTATTATGGGATTTTAATCAATGTGTTTATGAGATAAGTTAAAGGCAAAATGAAAATCAACCTTTGCCATATTATTATGATGCATGTATTAGATCTTATGATGTAGCATTCAATGCTGGACCATTTTTTTTATCCTTGGAAAGTAATTTAAAAAGCTTTGCATGAAGCACAATGAAACTGTTTAGTCTGACTGGTAAGCCAGAAAGAGTGAAATGATCTAAACAGGTTAAATATCATTTCAGCAATACTTCTTATTGTGTGGATAGGACTTGCATCCCCTAGGCACCCAAACAGATGGCACCCATACTAACAGGGATAGAGAAACATTAAAAATAATATTTTTTGATTGTGACACCACAAAGAATTTTTAATCTGAGCAGATACAATAAGAATGGGTGGGTTTCTCTCTGACGAATATGAAGTATCATGCAGACAACAAGGAAATTTTCTCATCTCTCAGATCAATAGAAGCTGCTGCTTGCCAAGATTCTGGTATGCTACAGCCATATATGCTCATGATTCTGCTGTTCAATAGGAAACTGTGAAGTATGTGATTTTTTTCAGAAAAATTCTAAGTGGCTGAAAATTGACTATAGTGAGTATGTATATATAATATATTATATATAAATACTTATTACATGAGTCAGAGTGTGATATGGCAAAATATTTCAGGAGTAGTGTCGGGTCACAGGTGTCAAGAGGTTTAGGTCTCGTCCTGCAGTTCGGGAGTTTGCTGCCCTCTATCTCCAGTCCCGTTGATAGCTTGTTACTAGCTACCCCTTATTGCCTGCCTTCCCCAGTCATTAGCAATGAGTAGGTTTTAATTCCATCACTCGCACAACAGACATACAGGATACTGACTGAAATGATACAAGAACTCAAGACTCGTGCGTGTACCGCTCTTTTATAGGAAGGCCGGGACACACCCACAATTCTAATACACGCACACTAACTCACAGCCTCATGCTATCTATGTCATGCGCACAAACTATGCACACACATACATACAACACTAATTAACAGTTCTATCGTTCGCGTTCGGGGCTTGCTGTTAGGCATGCCCATCTCGGCTGGCATGCCTGTCTTCAGGAGCAGGGCATGGCCCCCCAAGTAGGCTATTGTTTTCAAGAGCCAGAGGCAGAGTGAAAATTAAGCCTGACAGAATAGCCCAACACTCTGACTAAGTGTAATAGTGTAATGTGTGGTTTATTTATATCTTCACTGTTGTAGTTTAACGAAACTCACTTGAAAAGTTGGTTGTAGCGGGTTCCTCCCTCTGGGAAAACTGGCATGCTAGGCTGGTTGCTATAACTACTAGGGTAATGATTTTGAAATTTCTTGAGTTAGAGTTATTTCAAGGGTCGCTTACCAAAAATAACGTTGTGAAGATATCTAGGTGGAATATATATTTTTTTTTTACGCTGTATGTGCAAGCTAATTACCCTTGTAGTTATAGCACCTTGGTCAAGTTCAACACTTTCCTCCCTTCACAGAGCCTAAATATACTCACCGTAAAATAACAGCTGGGGGTTTGGGGAATTCCTATACAGCCAACTTTATGATGGTGTGAGTTAAGGTCCTAGTACAAACTACAGTAAAGATGTTTAGGGTAGAATAAACCACTTATTACACTCATCAGAGTGATAACTGCAGGATATTTCACTCTCAGGCTTTATTTCACTGCCTCTGGATCGTGAAAATAAATTCCTGCTCGTGAAATATTTCATCATTATCACACTGACTCATGTAATAAGTACTATATACCATTACCAATTATCATCTCCAAGGTATTCATCATTGATGGAATCATTTCCAGTGCAATAAAATTATGTGATTCCATATGATACTGATGACATATAATGAGCCAATTTAAAAGGTAGCCAAAAACATTGAAGTTGAATTGGAATAGACTCCACTGAAATAGATAGGGAAAATTAATTAGATGAGCATATGGGATTGCAGCGGGTGTCATTAAAATTATTGTTATTGAAAGGTGAAAATGAAGAGTGATTATCAAATAGGGCAGCACACAAGAATAAATTTTATGGCATCAATTGTTAGCTGATCAAGTATGAGTTTTTAGTATTCTGTGGAATTCATTTGACTCTGACCAGAATCTTGCCTTAGAAGATTACATTCAACTATTGCTGTAATACAAAAATAAAAGGATTTGCCAACTAATTCTCAAACTCGGTAACCTTACCCCATTTAATTATAGATCATCAAATCATTGCAATCTAGTTGCTCTACTTACATCAGCATGCAACTTTTTTCAAGTTTTTTTTTTTCTGGCCAATTCAACATGGACAGACTATAGCTGTACTCACTTGTGAAGTCTTCAAGGTTTTTTTTTTTTTGGCTGTCCGACTAATCTTGATCATAACACACAAGAATAATTTTTTAAAATAATGTTTCTCGTTTATATTTGGAGCCAAAAAAATATATTAAAATTTGGCAGCCAGTACTTTTTAAATTTTGTGGATAAATTAGTAGCCAGTTGTTTGAGTTGGCAATTAGCACTTCCATGTGCTCTTTGTAATGGCATTGTTATCTTTAAACCTGTATTATGGCATTTTTCAGCATCATACAGAATTGAAATTACTAATTGGAAGAAATTTGTCAGTCATGCTATTTTTTGTCTCACTTTTTGGAGATGTTGAATCCATACATTTTTTTTTAGTTTAAAAAAAAATGGTCAAAAAAACTAGAAATTATAATAAAATAAAGAAATAAAACATCCATATAGTGTTTATTGCCATTGACTTACAGAGTGCTTAACATGACAATAAAAAATTACCTTTTTCATTCCACTACATGTGCTACTTCTGGTACAGTTAAATTTTGGAAAACAATTACATTTACAGCATAAACTTTAGCAACCAGTCTTGCACTTTTATGCAAATACTTACAGCATATTTAAACCCTCCAGCTACTACTATGACTGAATTTTCATGTTTTAAAATTTAAATGTCAAAAAAAGTGAGGAAGCGTGTTTTATTGTTGTTTTTTCAGAAAATGCAATGAAATTGCTCCAGTTAGATGATAATGGCACATCTACATTCTCTGTTACCCTTGTAATGTGTCTCTAAGTCCCTTGACAGCTCCTTGTTCTAGTTGCACTTTTGATCAAACACAACATCAAATCGATCAAATCCAACTCCTGCATTTAGCAGCTTGAGCAAAAGTATCAGCAAAAAATGCCCAAAGGACTGTTGGCTTACCAATCAGGAGTGATGGAAGTAGCTTCATAGTGGGAATGGCATGCCAATTTGCTCTCACGAAAACCATTTTCATGGAAAAAAATTAAGTGTTGCTAATAAATTCTGTTCTATTTTATGGATCCTTAGGAATGCATCCATTCAATGTGGTCTACTTTGTCTTTGTGAATATGCATAAACATGAAATGTGGAAAATTCATCAGGAGCACAGCATTCGAAAGTGAAAAAATATTGTCCTTCCCCCTATCATTATATTACAATTTTGGGACTGTTATCAATTATATTACGAAACATTGTGCTCTGCAGAAATTTTTTTTTCACACTTTTAATATCATAAAACTTCATAAGAAAAGCTATTTGATGCTAAGTACATGAGAATAGCTACATTTTACAAGGAGCTATACCTCACTAAATTTATCCTAATTGTTACGAAGCAACAAATACACCATGTTTTGTTTTACCACCTCATTATTGTAATTTCTGATAATGTACAAGTGTGGCAGCATATTTGGAATCAGTAGGTTACTAATATAAAGACTATTTTCCTGTAATTTCTGGTTGACTCTGTATTTTATTTTCTCTAGTATAATGCTTCGAAACTAATGACGTCATGCAAACTTCCTTGACTTAATTCTGTGTTGGATTATGGTGTATTTTTAGCTTCCTTTATCTTTGAAAATATTTATCCCAGCACATTTGATGTTTTTATATTGCTTTGTATCTACATGAAAACCAAAAACTTAGATATCTATAAATGGGTGGCAGTTACCCTTTAAATCCCTGTTTTTATCATCAATAGTTTAAGTAACTAACACATAAATTATAACACTAATTTAAATTAATGCCAGAAAATGATTCTATAGCCCAATAAACCCTGTGCTAGAATTATATCTAGAATATGTGTGTTCAACTTTAATTTCGATAAATGTAATTAAATATTTGCAATTTTGCAGATTTCCCCACTGCTGACAGGTGTCCCGCAAGTGATTTTTAATAACTTGCTATATGCACTATGGCTACAAAACTGTAAAAAAAAGTATACTATATACCTGATTGCAAGATTTGGCTTATATTCTGTCGGACTATTTTGTGTGTTCTACTGTGTGAACAGTGAAAATCGGCCTCAATCTACATGCTGCTTATTTCCTCCAAACATACATATATGTCAAAATGTGTGTTACTGAACACTGATGGTCCTTTAAATATACAGCAATTTATACAGTGGGTGTATTCATAATACATAAAAATAAATAAAAGGACATCATGGTATAATAATTGCTATATCTCTGTTTGAATAACAGCCGTTTATTAAAACTGATGTTTACGTGGCCTAATTGTGGTATGGTATTATATATTATCTAGCAGGTACACTGCCACACATTGGTGCTTGTCATATTGGAAATTAAGAATGCTATTGCACAAGTTATCTTGCTCAGTTATCATTCTATAACATTGGTGATTGTTACATAAGTTTCCCTCTCCTGCTCTCTTTTTTCTGAATTGTCTCAGCTTTCTTATCCCCATCTTTCTTATCTTCAGCTCTTTCTTCTAAATAAATTAGTCCCTTTATTTTTGTCTACCTCTCCTGCTTCTGAATCTCTTAGTCCTACAGTCATGATTATGGAGTTAACTGCGAAATTTTGTTTTCGTTTTCGTACTTTTACTTTCTTTTTAGAAACTTAGTCCAGCCGATACACATCGATTCTACCTGCTTTTTGGTTATTACAATTAATCACTCACCTTTTTGCCTTCTTTTCCGTTCTTTTTAACTTACACCGCCTTACCTAACCGATTCCACCTGCTTTTTAGTTGCAATTAATCACCTTTTACCTTCTCTTTTATACTTTCACCTTCCTTTTTTAAACCTATGCCACCTTCCCTAACCTATTACACCCACATTTTAGAATAAACCACATTCTACTGAATGTAACGATGCTTTGCCAAACCGTTTCAGCTCATCAACTATTAATTGTGACTGACACACAAGCATATTATTATATAGATGCTTACACTGCAGCACCTCACTACAATAATTATATGCATATTTAAAATGTGTGGATGATTTATTTACATCCAGCACTTCAGGATTTATATAAATCTGCCAGATATTATTTGAAAAGTTGTACCTAAATTACAAGCTAAAATTCATAATTTAAACTCGAACTAGCTGCTGGCAAATTTGCTTTTGGTAATGACAAATAGTGGTTAAGAATGCGATTATTTTTACCTGATAATATTGTTGTGCTTTAATTCCTGACCGTATAATCGGAATATAGCTAATTAAGGTTGATAATTATGTATTTTTCCTTTTGCTTAATATTTAGGATGCTTCAATATAGAAACTTTGGAAATACTGGAATGAAAATTTCATCTCTGAGTTTAGGAGGAGCATTATATGGTAATGTTTATGGAAAATTTGACAAAAAGGGTGCTATTGAGGGTCTTCATTATGGACTGGATAGTGGAATAAACTATATTGATACTGCTCCATGGTATGGCCAAGGAAAATCTGAGAAATTTTTGGGAGATGCACTTAATAATATTCCACGAGAAAAATATTACATAGGAACTAAGGTTGGACGATATGAAAGGGCAATTCCACTAATGTTTGATTTTTCTGCACAAAAAACGACTTTGTCTGCAGAAAAAAGCTTGCGAAATTTGGGTTTAGATTATGTTGATGTTTTACAAGTTCATGACGTTGAATTTGCACCATCAGTTGATATCATATTAAACGAGACATTGCCTGCTATTGATAACCTTAAAAAACGTGGTTTATGTAAACGTATCGGTATAACTGGATATATTTTATCAGTCTTAAGAGAAGTGGTGGAAAAAAGCCCTGTCAAAATTGACTCTGTATTAAGCTATGGACGATTAACTCTGATTGATACGTCATTATTTCAAAATTTTGATTTTTTTCACTCCAAAAATATTGGAATAATTAATGCAAGCCCCATGGCAATGGGTTTGTTGTCATCCAAGTTTAAGCTACAGGAATGGCATCCTTCACAACCTGAAATACGAGTGGCTGCCTCAGAAGCTATAAAATATTGTAATCAGAAAGGAGTAGATATTTCTCGAATAGCCATGAGGTTTTCTTCTAGTTTTGAAGAGGTACCTACAAAATACTGATTTTGTTTGTTGTTATGATTGTATTCTGTCTTCTTATAATTATATCAAATAGTATTTTTTAACATATATGTACTTTAAGTTTACTAACTTGTTTAAACTTTGTTTACTCATAGTTGAGTTTTCTGTCTTGTGGAAGTTAAGTGATTAGTCCACTAAATTAATTATGAATTTTGGCTGTTTGAAATAGATTTAATAATTTGTGTTTACTTAATTGGTCCCATTTTCTCACAACTGCTACTCTAAATAAATCAACTTTCCTAATTACTATGTAAATAAATTAGCAGTATTAAAACTATTAGAGGGTGCTTGTCCCCCACCCACTGCCACCCCAATGAATACGGTCCTAAGTCACATAAATAAAGGTGATGAAGCTTAAAAAGTCACTTTGGAACAGCCATGGAAGTGATTTTTACTATATATTTGAAAGTAGTCTAAACACGTAAGAAAATTGTACAAGCCAGATGTTCGTTTAGGAATTGGTGTAAGATTGGACGATTGAGCTTGCGCTAGCTCAAGAGGGTCACAACTGTCACTCATGATTAAGATACGAAGAGGAGATGGGCTTTTAATTAGCAAGAAAGACGACCAATAAACTTATGATTTAAGCATTTGCACTCACCTTCATTATTCACTTCATAACTTAGCTATTTGTGTACAATATTTTGAGAGTATTTCATGTGGGGGGCAAAGTGACTTTAAGGATGGCTTCATAAATGAACCCCTGTAAGCTCATTTTAAATAGTACACTTCAAAGTTCTAGAAACTTTAGATTATTCATTTGCGGTTTTATCTGGTTGTGCCTACTTACAATAATAATATTTTGATTTTAACATTGTTTTGGACACCGAATTGGAGTTATCAGATTTCCTCCGCTTTCCTCCGCTGTTATAATGTCTTATGTAGGTTACCACTACTATTACTGGAATGTTAGAGAAGGATGTTATAGAAAGCAATATTGAAGCTGTCAGTCGACCACTTGATGATAAAGAGTTAGAAGTCCAAAACCAGCTGAGAAAAATGTTTTCTGACTTGAACATTTGTCACTGGGAAGGATTAGAAGTGGCTAATTATTGGTCTTCTATGAAGAGTTCAAAAAAAGATGACGTTTAACTTTTTATAGAAATAAATTTCTAATTTTGTAGTAGTTATATTAGTGTTGTTTTCAAGTTGTTTTGTTGTACTGTTTTAACCCACTATCATGATGTTTTGTATTTGTTCTATTATAGATTTATTTTGTGTTACATTAATATTACAACTTGCCCATAGTATATATTTTGGATACTACAAACTCAGTTTACTAAAATGAATACATCAGTTTCATTAAACTCTGGTACACAGATCAAATTTGTCCTGACAAACCTAAAGGGCACCTAATTCATGAGGGAATCAGAAAACTAAACTTATAAAGAATTTTTTTTTTCAATTTCATTACGTTAATGTGGTTAACATTCTTGATAGTTTTAATGAATTCAGTATAATCATTTTTTCCAAATTCATTACAGTAATGTAGTTGACGTTTTTGATTATTTTAGCGCTCTGCTCACACCTCGCACTTCCTCAAAGTCTCTTGGAAAGGTGGTATTGGATGATAATATATTTATAGTGTATAATTGAGTCAAATTTAAGCATAGGATTTATACAAGTGTTGTTAATATAGGGCAACTGCACCTAGAGCTCTGTTAAAACATTTATGCATAACTATGCCTCTTATTTGTAACTTTTTCGTAAATATCTGATACTTAGGCCATATATCGGGATCATATTGGATTTAGTTCATGAAATTAAACACCTTCATACCAATTTCAGGCACATCCGCTAACATTCTTAATTGGCTCATATTAGACAATTAAAGAAAGCATCATTTGCTACACATCAGTTTAAGTAACAGAATATTTTACATACTTGATTACTGATTGTACAATTTCTTACATCCTTTGTCTAGTCTTATCCATGGAAACAAAAAACTTGCTGACAATAAATTATATTCAGTTTGGATATTCTTCCCATCGTTAGTACCAGTTAATTATCGCTGTTTGAGTCCAATTTCCATACATTAAAAGTTTATATTATTTTCCAGTTTGCTATTGAAACATTCTAATAAAGTGAATTAATTTTGAGTGAAACCAGTCACTATGGTTTTAATTTACTCACTGTATGTCAACTAAAAAAGTTGGTCCTTTCTTCAGTTTTCCAACTATTTATTTTATTTAAAAATGAGAATTTAAACGACAACATTGTCCTTTAAGCATAGCTGTCAGTAATTTCCATGCTATTTTTACAAAATATATATGTAAACCTGAGATAACAATCAGTAATTTAAAATAAAGTTGTTGCCATTTTATGCCCACTTAAATTCAACTGCGAATTTTGGTACTTTAAGTTTTATAAATTTGGTTTATTACTATTCTAATATTTTAATAATTTTCTTTTTATGGCTTAAAACAGAATAACACATTTTATCAAAAAACAATTGTATATCTTATATTCTCTTACATATATTTGGATGTGGTTTAAACTAAGTTAGTGAATTTGTTTTATTAGCTTGTTGAAAACTTAAATAATTTGTATTAATAATATTAATATTTAATAACTTATTTTATGTAAATAGTAAAATTGTTATAAAACAGTAATTCACAAAAAAAATAATATTGTGCGTATAAATTTAATGAAAAATCTACTGTTGTCTTGTGTGCTATTTTTGTTGTTCATTAAATACAATTTTGGATTTGTGAATTTGTTATGTTACAGTCAATTTTTTTTAATTTAGAGAAGGTGAGAAATTTGAAAAGGAACAGGGAAAAGATTGAGTAGAGTTTTGAGTATGAGATGTAATGTTATGTGAAATAAATTGAGACGGAAGCCATTGGAACATTTCTTCTAGTAGTAATCTCTGGCTTGTTTTGTTGTTTGCAGTAGGTGATCGTGTATTAAAATTGTGTGTAGTGTATTGTGTTTAAAAAGTGGTAATAGTTTAGCTGCTTAAACTGTTAACATTGAAAATGCCTGTGCAAGTCATGTTGATTACATAAAAGTTAAAATCCGAACTTCATTGCCATTCCACGTAATCTCCTGTTTAGGGAACTCAAGGTCATTAGTGAAGTCGGGGCTGAGTGATCGGTCACACAGTAAAATGCCAAACATAGATAAGGCAAAAAGCAATGAATTGCACAAAAAAAGGCAAGGCTTCAAACCCTGTCGCTGAATATCGAGACACTTCCCATTGTGAGCCATCCCTCTGTTCTTATCAAAGAATTCTTCTGATTGGTCACCCTAGCCCTAGCCCTAGCCCTCGCGCAATGCTATAATTTGTCACATGATTTGAAATCAAAGAATTAACCAATGAAATGAGTTCTTTGATAAGAACTGCGGGACTGTAGCCCATTGTTGCTAATTGCTATAAAAAGCCTATGGCATTTCTGATCTATCCCTACAAACAATCAGAACAGCAAACACACCCATAATGCTTGCGTCTGCTCAAAAAATATAGGACAAAAAAACATTCATAATTGAAAATTTACACAAAAATGTACAGTAAGCACGAAAAGCTTACACCATATCGTCATCTCATACCACAGGAGACTTTGAGGAAGTGTGAAGTGAGCAGAGATGAAGATTCAGCAAAATGGTGAATAAGTCAACAATATTATCTAATGGATCTCAGCCTTTCGGAACGCAATCAATCACCTATTGATATGTTAAACTTGATCCTCAACAACTTTAGAATAGATTAAGATGTTTTATTTGATTACAACAAAATTATTCATGAAATTCTTCAGAACCTTCCATATGCTTTTCTAGAAGATTGTATGTGCATTGTTAAGGCCAAAAGGCAACACACTAAATATAAACGAACCATATGGGCTGAAAAAAAAGTCAAGTCTCTAGATTCGGCACAAATAGGTATCTGATAATAGCCATTGTTTAAATTAAGCTTAGATAGTCAGCTTCTTTGCCAACTTTCAACAATATATCCTCTAGGTGTGAAATTGGAAAGTGTTGCTGGGCTGAACCATACAGTTTAGATACCGGTACAATTAGTGGTGCCCACAAGGAATCTGAATTTTCTACCCAACTATTTGATCCACTGCAAATTTCATTTTATCAAACATAGCATCTGGCACATGGTAGGGTTTGCATTCAAAGGGCTTTGCATTATCTTTGATCGCAATTTCAACTAGTTTTCCAATACTAAATCAAATTAATACTTAAAGTAATTCAATAGAATATCAACTTTTATGACATGACGGTATTAATATTACCACAAAGCACAAACATACTATCACCAAGACATACGTCATACACCATAATAGTAACAAAATTCACTGCATACAGCCTATCTACCTAAAATTAACTAAATTAATGTGTATAATTTCATCTTACCAGTCTCCGAGTGCTTGACTCTATAATTAATTCTGCTAAGGACTTTCACAAATTTGTATGGGCAATCCCTTGAATGTTCAAACTTTACATCCTTACCAGGAATCGTCAGCCATACTTAATAATTTACATCCATCCAGCTTTTTATCAACCTTTCCTATCATAAATAGATTTTTTTTCACAAGTTTCACGCAAATCTTGGTCCACCATAGTATCCCTCAATTAAATTTAATCTCTCTGCAAGTTTTAATATCTTCATACAAACATTCGAACCATCAAAATCTTTGACTAGACATCTACTGTAATCAATGTCTAGGAAATTGTGCCCATAGTGTTCCCCAAACAAGCTCGTATGGAACAAAATTAGATATTATATTTGGCATTTGTCGAAAAGTACTTAAAGCAAGAGTCAGATTCCTTGCTTGAAATATGGCCTTATCTGAGCATACTCTCTAACATCGAGTCCATTTACTAAATAGCACAATTGCATTCAGGATGGTATGGAGTAATGTGCATAACTTCAATCTGTAGTAGGTTAGTTAGCTCTTTCAGTAGCTTACCAGTGAACTGTTAGCCCATTGTCTGTCTGTAATTGGAGGTAGACCAGTATACTTAAATATTGTCTCCTCTGCCTCTGCATCAGCTTTGTATGTCAAAGACTTAAACTGTAAAACATCAGGACAAAATGTTTCTAAACACAACGTAGTAAGCAAAAAGAGATATCTATTCTATCAGAATGTTTTATCGCTCTCCCCTTCTTTCTTTTATATGCATTAAAACATCAACTCTATTAGGATATTTTAACCCTCTCCCCTTCTTTCTTTTAAATACATTGAAACATCAATTCTATCAGGATGTTTTATCACTCTGCCCTTCTTTTTTTTAAATATAATGTTGAAACATCAACTCTATTAGGATATGGTACCATTCTCTTCATTTATTGCATTTGATCATCAAGTTACCATCATCTGGTAGTTGGCAACTGCGGTACAACTCTAGATTTTCAATGCATGGAGGTTGATATGTCACTTGATGATGCAATTTTCTGGAAAATGTGAAGGTGCCTCATCTCAACATTTATGAGCAAGTGAGCTCTCATATTGCACTGGTCAAACACTGCAGCTGCAGGATTCTTCCACTCACAAACAGCTGTTGCAAAGGTAATGGCAAAAACACCACAGTCATTGGACCCACTTTGCCACTGGACATCATTATACAGAACTTTGATTTCATATATAAACTGTCATATACATTTATGATAGTCTCTGAATGGTTTATAGGATACAGCTAGCCATTGTTTATTGTTTATGTTCACAATTTGAACAAATTATCCTTGTTGTGCTTTCAAGGCCATTTTGGTTGCCATAATTGGGGATTGAATGAACCCATTTTATGATACTGTTCTTTTAAATTGTTTTGAAATGCAGATATATAAAACATAGAGTTCTACTCCACCAAACAAGCACCACTTATCTGGGAATTGTGAGGTAGCAGTGAGGTAGCAGATCAATGAAATCTGATTTAGTTGTAGATTTCCTGTTTTTGATAAATGATGAAGTTATATTAATGATTGAAGTGGAGAGTGAACCCTACCCTGGCTTTGTGCTCAGTTGAGCCACAATGCTTGATGATGAAGGCTGTATTGATGTGGCTATAGTGGTAGAAGTGCATTCTGAAAATGTTGCTTGTGGTGATGATGAGGATGTTACTGTTTGAGGTGTCTCGGAATATTTAGCATTTTACAATACAATACTGTAAAGGATTTGATTGATGAGGACTTTAAAGACAATTGAGCCTTCTTGAATGAAGAGATTTGTGATTTTAGAATTTGATCTGTTGGGAAAAGGTATGAAACCACAATGAACTTCTTAGCATATGAAAATAAATATAAATATTTGCTAAATATTAACCTGAAAAATATTTCTTCAGCAAACAACTACTATAATATTTCTTTAAAACTTTTTTACTGAGTGTTTATAGTTGGTAGCAGCGTTCCTTGGACAACTAAGCATGGACCTGATAAAAAGCTTTTCATTTTTCTTCCAGCTTTTCTCCCATACTGTGTGAATTCCTCATATTCTTTAAGATAACTTTGGTACTAACTCTGAAATGTTGAAAATATGAATTATAATGAAGTTTGTATAAATAGTGTACCTTATGACTTTCATCATTTTATGAATTATACCGGCGTTTTTGTCGTTCCTGTGCTTCTCAGATTTTGTGATGTGTGTGGGCCAGCCCACATAAGAAGGCAGAGAAGAACAGAGAAAGATAGAACTTATGAACAGTTGTGTGTGTGTTGTATGTATGCATGGTAGTTAGAGTTTGGACATCAAGTGCTTGCGCATGTGTATCATTATGTGTGTAGTCAGTCGTAGTCATTTTGTGCGCAGGCCACCTGCAGTAAAGTTGTGTGTCACCGTGATTGGTCACTTTTGCGAGAGGTCTCATCTCATAAGCCCTCTCGCCACGTGTTATACTTTAGTCAGGTTTACCGAAGAGTTTTATTAAGACCCTCAAAGTGAGGCTAGTCCTCTTGCCTGATTCTGGTGGCAGCGATACCTAGCTGTCCCCAGAGACTGTGGAGCATTCGCGAACTGTGCGCAGTCCTCGAACACCCGCCCCACAGAAACTGGTGGCAGCGGTGGGATCTCTGGAGAAGATATTCTACTGGAGACTACCTAAACGAACTCGCAGCAAGTTAGCTTGTGAGGAAGAAAGACCAAACGCAATCCAAGACAGGGCGGAACGAGTTCCAGTCTAGTCGACCTACATCCCGAAGGAAGACATTCCGAAGAGGGCACGCGGTTCTCAGCTTAGGCGGAGGGAACTAACACTCTTGTTGGGCGGCAGCGGCGACGAGAAGGAGAAATCCGAATTTGAGAGCACCAGGCTTAGGCGGTGGTGATCAGACGCTTCTACTGGGCTTAGGCGGCAGTGGATCAACTTACCGGCAGGATCCCGACTTAGGTTGCGGAGACTACCTTCCTACACGCTTCGGCCGTGCAAGGAAGCACCCAGACTGAGCTGGAAGACATTCCCGAACAGTGTGGGACCTTTGTGTGTCATTCACCTCGTGTATAATTTGTGTCGCATTTTTTTTTTTGTTGTAAACGTAATTCCCTTTGTTAATTTTTGTAATCCATTGTATTATTTTTTTGTTGTACAGCTATCCAGTAGGGCAGCGAGGACACTCACTTCCCTATGCCTGAGGTCAGAGCCGTCGGTCACAAGAAGAAGTCCGTGAAGAAGGCGACGCTCTTGGATAGCGACTACAGGCCTACGTACGTACCCAGTGACTCGAAGAGATCACCCTATCCTTGGAGAGGCACGGAGGGCAGGTCGGGAGAGCAGGACGCTAGTGGTAGTGAGTCTGTAGAGGTGGGGCTGGAGGTAGAATCAGAACAGGTAGTAGAGGGAGGAGAAGAGACAGGGGAAGAGAGTATGGCTAGGAGGGAAGAGAGCGAGCTCAGTGTGTTATTGAGGTATATGATTGAGAAGGACGAGAGACAAAAGGAGGAAGAAAGGGAACGTAGAAGGGAAGAAGAAGAGAGACGCAAGGCAGAAGAGAGAGTTAGACGGGAGGAGTTGGAGAGATATAGAGCTGAGGAGACTGAGCGTAGGAGACGCGAAGAAGAGAGGAGGGGGGAGGCCGAGGAGGCCAGGAAAAGAGATTGGGAAAGAAAGAAGGAGGAAGAAATTGTGAGAAGGAGGGAAGAGGATAACAGGAGAGACAAGAGAGATTTAATGCAGGAAAAGCTGAAGGCTATGGGGTCGTACAGGGAAGGTACAGAGTTGGTGGACTATTTGGGCAAGTTCGAACGGGTTATGAAGGAGTCAGAGGTTGGAGAAGCAGGGTGGACAGAGAGGCTGTTCCCCAGATTGCCTGAGGGGTTGTGTGCAAGGATTAGCAGCGTGCGAGAAGGGGGTGCTGGTTATGAGGAGGTGAAGGGAATCTTGCTGAAGTCAGTGGGTGAGACTCCACTCACTTACGGACACCAGTTGTTCGAGCTGTCAGGGGAAGGCATGAAGCAGAAGTCCGCAGGTGAGATTTGTGAGCAGATCCTGCGAGTCTGTAGGGGAGTGCTAGAAGGTTGTGATACGAAGGAGCGGTGTGTGGTGGCACTGGCTATGGCTTTGACGAGGAAGGTCATGCCACAGGCGGGTCGAGTATATTTGGAGGGGAGAGAAATCAAGAGTGCTGAAGGGTTGAGAGACGTGTGGGAAACGTGGATGTCGGGGAGACAGAAGGGGAATTTTTATAGACCATGGATGGGAGATTTTGCGGGAGAAAGGAGTGGGATTAAGACCGAGAGAAGAGAGGGATTTGTAAGTAGAGAGCTTACGTGCTTTACGTGTGGCGCGAAGGGCCACAGAGCAGTGGATTGCCATAAGGGCAAGAGTTCTGAATCTAGCAGCGGGGGTGCTGGGTTTAGAGTCGTGACCTGTTACAGTTGTGGGAAGCAGGGTCACAGGAGTACAGATTGTACGGTGAAGAAGGTAGGAGTGCCTGTAAAGAAGGAAGGTGGTAGAGTTGCTAAGTTAGTGGTAGAGGGAAAGAAGGACAATATTGCTTGGGGTCTGGTGAATGGGGTGAGATGTAAAGTTTTAGTAGACTCTGGGGCTAGTGTGGGAGTCATACCCAGAGAGTTGCTAACTGACAGTCATGAGGACTGCGGGGACGTGCATGTGGAGAGTTTCCATGGCACCAAGAAGACACACAGGAGTACTGTGGTGACTTATGAAGTAGGGGGAGTGAAGAGGTCGAAATTAGCCATGATAGATGAGAGAGAGGGGGTTACTAGTATTGTTCCTGTTAGTTTGAGGGATGAGGAAGCTGTCAAGGCCTATGCACTGGCAGTTGCCGACTTCCAACGAGAGAGTGAAGCAGAAGCTAGGAGGGAAGCCGAAGTCAAGGTCTTGACGAGAAGTCAGGCCAAGGCGGAGGCAGAGTTAGATATGTGTGAGGGCGATGCAGAAGTGGAGGATTTGTGGTGCACAGTGGAGGAGTTTAATCAGGAGAGCTTGGGAGAAGAGTTGGAAACTTCGGTTGAAAAGGGGGAGGCAGAAGCAATGCAAGAGAGCTTGAGGGAGAGTGTAGCTGGGGAAGAGGAAGAAGAAGAAGAGGAAGAAGGGGTGGCAAAAGAGTTAAGTTCAGTAGCTGTGAGCAGCTCCGAACGAGAGTTAAACGATTTAGCGAGGGGAATAGGGCCTATGGGGAAGGGCTCTGATGGGACGAGATTTAGAGAGTGCTTGTTAGCTGATGAGAGTTTAAAGACGTGGAGAGAGTTGGGGAAGAGAGGAGAGAGAGGATTCAAGTGGGATCAAGAGTTGTTGTTGAGAGGTATGTATGTGTCGTGGGAAGAATTTGTCGACGTGATAGTGGTACCTAAGGAGTTTAGAGGAAAGATTATGAAGTTGGGACATGAGAAGTGTGGACACTTGGGAGGAGAGAAGGTTGTGAGATTAGTGGGGAAACACTTTCTTTGGCCAGGAATGGGCAGGGAGATACTAGAATATTGCTCGAGTTGTGAGGTGTGCCAGATCAAGGGTAAGGGTAGACCCAGGAAGGCTCCAGTCGTTGACAGGCCTGCGCTGTCAGAGCCTTTTGAGAGCATAGCGGTAGACTTGGTTGGTCCGTTGCCTAAAGGGAAGGGCGGATGCAGGTTTCTGCTCACGTACATCTGTCTGGCAACCAGATGGCCAGAAGCCGTAGCTCTCAGGAGTGTAACTGCCAAGGCTGTTGCAGAGGGACTCTGGTGCATCTTCTCCAGGACTGCCATTCCGGAAGTGATGCTGTCGGACCAAGGGTCGCAGTTCTGTGGGAGAGTGGTCAAGCAGTTGTGCCAGCTGTTGGGGGTTCAGAAGGTGAGGACGTCGCCGTATCATCCACAAACTAATGGGACAGTGGAACGGATGCACGGGACCCTCAAGAGTGTGCTTGGTAGGTGTGTGGATGAGAAAGTGGATTGGGTAGGACAGGTACCCTTAGCACTCTATGTGCTGAGGCAGATGCCTCACTCGGATAGTGGGTTCAGTCCCTTTGATCTTGTGTTCGGGTTTAGGGTCAGGACACCGTTGGATGCCCTGTACCACGGGATTTATGAGACTGAAGGGAAGGAGAGAAATGTGTGTGAATGGGTTGCTGGATTAATGGATAGACTGGAGAGAATGAGGGATTGTGCTGCGTTAAAGATGTGTAAGGGGAAGGAAGGCAGGTTGAGGTACTGCAACAAGGGTAGCAAGTTGAGGGAGTTTGTAGAGGGAGAGCTGGTCTTGTACAGGATTCCTGGGATGTCGTGCAAGTTAGCAGACTCCTGGGAAGGTCCGTACAAGGTTCTGAAGAGGATGGGAGAGGTAAATTATAAGATTGGGAAGGTTGGGAAGGAGTTGCATGCAAAGGTGGTGCATGTGAACTGCCTGAAGAAGTTCAGGGAGAGGGAAGGAGTTAATAGGTTGGACTTGGTGCTGGAGGAAGATAATCAAGAGAGGAATGTGTTGAGGGAGGATTGTGAAGGGTTGGTAGTAGAAGAGTTAGAGGAGATTGTTAGTGAGTTTGGTGATGTATTTTCGGATGTGCCAGGGAATACGGCTAGAGTACGGATGCGTATCGATACTGGAGACAGTCCACCCATCAGGCAGTCTCCGTATTCGGTTCCTATGGGTATTAGAGACGCTGTGAGGGAGGAGATAGACAATCTATTGGAATGTGGGGTGATAGAGCGGAGCAAGAGTTGTTGGGCTTCGCCGTTGGTACCGGTAAAGAAGCCAGGAGGTGGTATTAGGCTTTGTGTTGACTTCAGGAGGCTCAATGAAGTAACGGTGAAGGAGCCATATTACATTCCGGGGTTAGACGAGTTGTTAGAAAGAGTGGGAAGTGGGTCTGTGTTGTCCAAGGTCGATTTGGCCAAGGGATTTCATCAAGTTGAGGTAGAGGAGCAGGACAGAGAAAAGACGTGTTTCATTTGTCCCTTCGGCAAATACCAATACAGGCGTATGCCGTTTGGACTCTGTAATGCTCCTTCGGTCTTTCAAAGACTAATGGACGAGGTTTTAGTTGGATGTGCAGAGTTTGCGAAAGTGTATATTGACGACATTTTGATAGTTTCGGGGAATTGGGAGGTGCATGTTAGGCACTTGAGGACGTTGTTTGGGGTATTGCGAGAGGCTGGGTTGACGTGCAAGAAGAGTAAGTGTGTGTTTGGGAAGAAGAGGTTGGAGTTTTTAGGACATGTCGTAGGTGAGGGGGTCATGATGGTACCAAGAGCTAGAGTGAAGGCGTTGGAGGAACACCCAGTTCCTAAGACACGAAAGCAACTGAGAGCTTTCTTAGGACTCATAGGGTACTACCGTAGGTTTGTTCGTGACTTCCATGAGTGGTCGTCTCTTCTGACTCCTCACACGGCAAAGACCTCACCAGGGGAAGTGAAGTGGACAAGCTCCATGCTGGATGCTTTTAGTAAGTTGTGTGTTTCGTTGTGTAACCATGTGTGTTTGTGTGTGCCATGCAAGGAAGACGTATTTTGTCTGGAATGTGACGCCAGTGCTTCAGGAGTGGGTGCAGTTTTGTCGGTCAGACGCGAGGGAGAGTGGAAGCCCGTTGCCTTCTACTCCAGGCAGTTAAAGGATGCTCAGAAGAGGTACAGCGCTCAGGAACTAGAAGGGTTGGCACTGTATCAATCTGTTATTCATTTTGCTTTTTATCTGTATGGGAAGCAATTCACTGTACTTACAGATCATAAGAGCTTAGTGTGGTTGATGTGTGGACGACAGAAGAACCGTCGGGTCTACGGTTGGGCATTGAAGCTGGCAGAGTTCCAGTTTCGTGTGGAATATAGAACTGGAAGCAGTAATGTTGTTGCGGACGATCTTAGCAGATGTCACGGTGGAGACAGCGACCGTGACACCAGTCTCAAAGAGGAGGGGGGAGATGTGGGCCAGCCCACATAAGAAGGCAGAGAAGAACAGAGAAAGATAGAACTTATGAACAGTTGTGTGTGTGTTGTATGTATGCATGGTAGTTAGAGTTTGGACATCAAGTGCTTGCGCATGTGTATCATTATGTGTGTAGTCAGTCGTAGTCATTTTGTGCGCAGGCCACCTGCAGTAAAGTTGTGTGTCACCGTGATTGGTCACTTTTGCGAGAGGTCTCATCTCATAAGCCCTCTCGCCACGTGTTATACTTTAGTCAGGTTTACCGAAGAGTTTTATTAAGACCCTCAAAGTGAGGCTAGTCCTCTTGCCTGATTCTGGTGGCAGCGATACCTAGCTGTCCCCAGAGACTGTGGAGCATTCGCGAACTGTGCGCAGTCCTCGAACACCCGCCCCACAATGTGCTTTATTATGAACTTTTTCTTTGATATCAAGTTTAGTTCTCATGATATTCTGCAAACTAGGCAAGCTACATTCATAATAACATCAAATTTTAATCTGCTGAGTTTGTTAGTGCACTGTTATTTCCTTATATGGTAATTCCCAACACTTTGTACCACATGCTAGTTTATTCTCAAATTGGTATTATAAGCCTAGTTTAGAAACTAAAACATGGTACTCCTTCAAGAAACAGTCGAAGTTAAAGCTCAATTATTCTTATAGTTAGACATTTAGGTAACAATAAAGTGTCTTATTTGTAAGGGAGAACAAAAAATAACCAGCACTTAAAGTCATATACTTCCAGAAGGTGAAATACACTTCACAAGCCTATTACTTATAGCTTGAAAAGTTATGTTGAGGTTACTTTAAAAAGTGCAGGATAGAAACAAGTAACTTACTCAGTCCTAAAAAAATCGAGAACGCTCGTTGGAAGTCCTCAAAAATATTCCCTGTGGAAGGTTATCCACAATGTGTCAAATTCAACAAAAATAGTATCTAACCATTAAAATCAGTATCCAAAAGTAGGTATTATCATCTTGAATATCATTTATGTTGATGATTGTTTGACATGAGTAGATACTTTGGAGGAAGCAAGTGTGGCTAATTAACTTGCAAGTCTGTGGATGTATGCTATTACAGATCTGGATTTTAACTAATCTTGATGAGATTAAGGAAAATATAAATGTGCAACTCATCTCTCCTCCATCTGAGTGTCATAAAGCTTTGAGAAAACCCTAAATCACTCAGACATACATACTGCATGTTGTAATACACTCACTGACTCCAAATAAATTGTCATACAAAAAGAAAGATAGATTTAGATGTTGCTCATATTTTTGACATTAAGAACTGGTTTTCTGCCTGTAACACTATTTTAAAAGTCCTACTTTTGCCACTGTGGAAGCTTAAGTTTCAATGGAATAACACCATTTCTGTAGATATAACACAGGTGTGGTAAAATTGGAGGAGTGCATACGAGTTTAATATCCAATACCATGTTTTCACCATGACCAAGACAAGACAATAAGGAACAAGCAATTTCATGGATTTAGTGATACATCTATCTATGCATATGCTAGAATTGTATATTTGCTAGTACTGTACTAACGTGCAAAAGTTTCTACTTCTATAATTCTTGTCAAGAACAAAAATGCAATTTTACGATGATCTACTCCTCTTAAACTATATCTTGCAGTAATTATAATATGTAGTTAGTTCTTACATATTGTTGCTAACTTGATGTATATTCCCTTTTCTGATGTGATGTGTATGCAAGACTCTACTATTGCACTCAATTCGTTGAACAATCTTCCATCATGAGGTTTCATCTACGAGAACAACAGAGCGAGTGAATTTTTAGGATGTTTGTCGGACACTCATTGGAGATTTGTGCCTATTTTCAGTAACCCAACTGATGTGAACACCTAAGTTCTACTCTTCTAAGTCACATAGATTTCAAAATGTGGTGGGAAAAACAACCCTTGTTACTGGTATCTCCAGCTGATTAGCTTAACCTCATAGACTAGAAGAATAAAAAAACTTATGAAAAACCAGTTCTTATGAATTCTCCACCATTGGTGGCCCTTTGAGATATTCCCGTTGTATTCTCATTTGAAAAAAATGTTTTCTTCATGTAAACGTATTATTAGGAACTATTATTTAACATCAGGTGCAAGATGTCACACTACTGTAGTGTCACTTGATTAACTGCAAAAGTCAGAAGAAATATTCCTCAAACTAAGCCAAGAGCAAACTTTAACATGTCAGCACAACTGCTTTAATTCCAATTACGTATCTAAGATATCACATTGTCAGTTTCAAACAAAGCTGTGTCAAAAACTTTTATTTGCTGAAGAAAAACCTATGTTCAAACTACTAACCAGCTTATGCGGCAATTACCAACAAGTTGAATTATTGCAACAATACTATTCTATCATACTAGTTTTACTTTGCTTTTACTATCATAATAAAATGTAGTTATATTTGTGCACAAAATATCGTCAAGACTTATATTTGTGTTTTAATTTGTACGGCTACAAAAGCTGTACACTTAGAAGTGGTATGAGATCTTTCCACGGATTGTTTCCTATCCGCACTTTGTTTGCTTTTTTGCTTGTCATGGCTATTTTGCAACTTCAATGGTGCCAACTTCATTAGAGTACTGAATGCTACATCCATTGGAAATACAAAACAGTTGGATATCAACAATTTGGAGAATTGTGAGTCTGAGTAGCCAAAAGTATGAAGTTGCTTTTCACCGAAGTGATAGGTCCTAACAACTTACATATGAATGAACTGTATTCTATCATAGTGGTAGTTGAAACAGCTCTAAATAGTAGACAACTTATTCTATTATATTTTGCTACATCTCATGGAGTAGACACCAGCTTGGAAGTATACAAGCAGTGGTATCATCCTCATTATTCATAGGGGGTTGTAGTCCTTCATCTTATCACTTGTTTATCCCACCTTGTTTTGTAACTCATATAATGGTTCATTTAGGTTAGAGAGGCTACATTCAAGACAGCAAAAGTTATATTTAAAAAAGCCATCCAAAAGCTAGTACCACCGTCGAGAATCTCCAGTCTTTCAAAGCCAACAATAACTTTTCTTATTGTAACAGCCGTACTCTTTAATTATTTATGTCATGCTTAGAAATGTTACGATTATAACAGTTCCCCACTATGTGTGGCCCCCCCAGATTAAACATGGCAAAATACAACTGACGTGCACGATCCCCCCTTGTCAACTTCGCATTTTATATTTTGCTTGTATTAAAATCATGAGCTCAGAATGTCAAGAAATATAGTTGATAGCTTAGGGTGTTTATCTTGAAGGCTGTACTAATTGAGAAATGAGTAATAATAAAGATATACAGCACATTGAATGGAAGATAGAAGATTAAAATAAGATATTTTTGTCCCACAATGTATTGCTAACAAATTAATATTGCTTACTAGACTGTTTTTTTTTAGGGACGTTTGTTGTTCCAAAAATACATGTAATGAGTTAAATTAGTTTCCACATTATATGTAATAGATAGATAGATTGTAGATATTAATAGGTAGCTAATTCATGAATATCATATGAAAAAATCTGTTATTCTGAAGTGAAGTCACCAATGTCACATTGCAATGAATAAAATTATAATTAAGTTTTATCATAACTTGTGACTTTCATATGTATAAATATACTGTTATTATACAAACATGTTATATACAATACCTAGTTGACATTAATAATTTACTGTATATAAATTATTTAGTATACTTTAATTATTTGATAAAAATTTTACACCCAAAGTCTGTGACGATAAAACATCTGGAATGAAATAGTCAAGCAAGCTGTATTATATTACAAAAAAATTAGTGTTTTGTACATGCTTGATCACCCACTGACTTCCCACCGACAGAATCGTTTATAGCAAAAAAATATTATGCCTCTTTAAGCATCTGTTTTCATAAATATATATAGTATAGCATTAATATATGTCATTATTAGTATTTGAGTGTATGTACATTTGGCCCTTCAGCATTCATGTCAAACAGTTTACTGTTGTACGTCCAGTTTCCAGTATTCATCAGGCAATGAAATAAAATTGAACTCCTCTCAAAGGTTTCAGCTTGATATTTACTCTAGAAATGAGCATTAGTCATTGTTAAACAGAGGTAACCTCTAACAATTGGGTATAGATCTAATTCATTTGAACCTTATTTATGCTGAAATCTACACATAAATATATGTTTTAATTGCAAAATTTAACTCATTATTTACACATAGCAGAAATGTGTGAAATGACGCATAATTATTGCAGACAGCCTTAAAAAAATTCTACTCTATGAATGAAAACAAAACTTCAAACATTGAAGAGAAGATTGACAAAGAAAATTATGTGTATAAATGTTCAACTACTTTGAAGGAAATAATATAAAAAACTAGGTTGATTTTGAACAGGTGTGCTTATTCCTGAATAAAGTTCCATTCTGAAAGAGAAAGATGAAAATATAAGAATATAGTTGAATATTGAATTCAAGCATAAACAATAGGAAGAACTTATACTGTGAATGCAAAAGAGATAAGAAAAAATGAGACGGATATGTGACAGAGAAGAGGACAAGCAGTGGCAACAATGGTTACATGATTTTACAATGGCCTAGAAAAATTATCATCTGCTGTCATATCTTACCCCATGATCTGTTTTTATCCACTTTGCTTGATACATTCGGGATATATGATGAAAAGGCCTTGCAACTGCCATATATGATATTGGGTAGAGTTGCGGGCATTACTGTTTTGTTTTTCTTAATGGCTCTTCATTCAAAGAGGTAGTTTGTAAACTTATGTCAGCAGGGCAAACATTGCTTTTATGCTAACAGTTCTTGATGAAAAGGGGTAGACGTGGTCAACTTTATCATGTCCAGTATTCTTAGAATTTTGCTGTCTTGAAAATTTAATTGAGAAGTTCTAAATTTGATGATGAACAGATTGTATGAAAATGCTGACCAGTTCTGATTACAACACTGTGCTAGACATTGTTACGGCATAGCACAAAATGTATGGTACATATGGGAGAGTTATGCAACTATTACAAGAGAAGAAATTTTATCCAGGAAGATGCCCGACTTGTGACAGGTGTGGCAAGTTCGGTCATATGACTTTTAATTATTTGAACGGTAAGAAAGAAGTGTACAAATCAGTATGCTTCGCATGCAAAAATCAATGTCACAATTGCAATAATTGTCCAAATTGGAAAGATGAGTTGTACGAAAAAAAAAATGAATGACACACTCAAGTAGATACAATGTAAGAAATTAATGTTGTAGCATGAAGTGATGTCGAATCTGCTAACAATATCACGATCAAGATGGGAAACCCCATCGTAGTAGGGATGCTAGACTCTGTGTAATATATATTGGTAATACTTTCTAAATTTGTTCCTGAAGTGAGTTACACTGGGGATGTGGTTCGTGTACTAGGCTTAGGGAATAAAGCTTGTAAATGGTAGAATAAAGTTGTAGTGAGTGATTGTTTGGATTATTGATTTCTGCTTAGATTAGAACTTGTGACACATCCAAAATATTTTTTCTTTTGTCTGAGCTGTATAAATAATCTAAGTGCCTCACACTTTAGTTACGTCTGAGTTAACTTGAAATATGAGAATAGAGAGTGAAGAGACAGCTGCAGAAGAGACTGTCATTTTTAGAACAAAATAAGTTGAAACTAGAGGAGTTGAAGGTGTAGAAGATAGTATTAATTTACCCGCATTAAGTAAGCAGACAGTTAGTGACCATGCAAGTCAAGAGACAGTTTAAACTAGAGGTGTTGATGGTGTAGATGATAGTGTTAGTTTACAAGCATTAAGTCAGCAGATAGTTGTTGACCATGCAAACCAACAGAAATTTGAAACTAAAGGAGTAGATATGAATGATCGTGTTTCTTAAGTGCAGTAAGTGAGCAGACAGTTGGTGACTATGATGTTTTAAAAGTAAGAAAAGAAAAAGGGGATTCTGTAGGTGTATCTACAAATGTCACTTGTGATACTCTGTTGGACAAGGATTTATATGTTATGAATGATATGATCTTAAATGTTGTTTCAAATAATTATGAGAGGGAGAATTTTTGATAGAAGTGTTTTTATAGTTGACGTTGCTTCAAATAGTAGTTTGACAGTTTATAGAAGGTTAGCATATAACATGGAGATAGGTTATGGTGTTTTGGTTCATGGTTTAAGTTATTGTGTTGTTAGTGAGGTGTTAAGGGTTGTGGTTCCTAAGAGTTGGAGGAATACTATTCTACAACTTTCACTAATCAAACTTTATCACATTGGATTCAGAAAGACGGAAGATATCATAATGAAAAAATTCACTTGACCTAATGTGAGCCAGTAAGCGAACAAATCAGGAGAAACGAGACCATTTTAGTCGACAGACATATTGTGACTGAACCCCTTGAATGTGTGACTAAGTACATAAGCCCCTTGCAATTAGCTAAGAACAAGTAATTCAATTTAGTTAACAGGGTTAAACATTCAATATAAATGAATGTTTTTAAGTCATTAAAAGAAGTGAAGAGAACGATAAATATCCTAATAAAGTATGATAATAAATTAAGACAGAGAAATGTATCTCAGGCAAATGAAGAAAATAAGGAGTTAGCGGGAGGAATAAGAAGGACACTGGCATTGAGAGAATAAAGATAGGACAGAGGTACAATAATTATTATTACATGCATTCTCTCTTTTTCACAGGTTTTTAAAATAATTAATACAGAATTAAAAATATTAAAAATATTTGTTCAGATAGCAGTACCCATTAACAGTATAAATACAGAATTAGAGTGTATGTTTGCCAGCTGGTTGTTGTAGCTATGTGGCATAGCGCTCTTGCGTTAAGCAGAATGATATTGTGAAATAATAATTTTTATGTGTAGGTGGCATATTTACTATTCCCGAACAGGCAAGACTAGCTACTTAAAACATATTTATTATTTGTTCTCATGTTCAACTTTGGTTTAGTGCATTTAATTTTCTTGTTTTTCAAACTGAAGTTATGTAACTCACCGGTGTTTTCAAATCTTGATGAATCTGATATGTTTTCCTACTATTTTCTCATCATTTCCAATATCTAAAGAGCTGGTTGTGTTCACAGCTCACTCTGACGATAGATATCATAAATTTCACATAAACCTTGCAATGATATTTATAGCTAGTAGCTGGTAAAATGATGTTTTAAATGGTGTACAACTGACATAATGATTGGCTGTATAACAATGCCTATTAGTTGCCCTCATCTCTCTATTTCCCTATTTCCTGTGTCTAACCAAGGTTTATTTGCCAAGATGCTGCAAGGTGCTCTTTTGGCGTCCTGTTGTATAGCAGGAATGCGGTTCTTTTATGCGATCATGCAACTATTTCTCTAGCGGGGGATAAAATATACTAGTAAAATTTATCTGCTCAGATTGAATATTGTAACTAACCAAATAAAAAAAGGGGTGGTAAAAAATCTACCTTGACAGCGGATTAATTTCCTTGCTCTTATAACATACAAATACTGCTACATAGGTCTTCTTGAATGTATTTTTTTTTGGATAAACTCTCTTTAAATCAGCATAGTCTAGTCTTAATTCATGGAATGGAGGGGCTATTAGCTGAGAGCTCGGAGTATGTTCACTTCATTGAAATTAGCATTGCAAAATTTTGAAACTCGAATGATTCACTCCTTTTTAGGCAAGGATCAAATTTGCTAATATATGACATTAAGGATACCAACTAGTTATGTTGTTTTTTTGATTCAAAAAAAATCTGCTACAAACCAAGGACGTCAATAATTTCTGCTGTCTAGAGGCTATTATTATTTTGGTATGCGTTGTGGGCCAGCCCACATGAAGTGATGAAGAAGAAAGAGGAAGACAAAGAGACATTGAATTGAAAATCGAGGTGTTGTTAATTGTATGCGTTGAATGGTCACATGTTGTTTGTGTATTATGCCACGTGTATCATTTTACGTTTTGTTACATCATCATTTGGTGGAGCCATGCTTCTCTATAAAAGTATCTGTTCTGCCTCGTGGTTGAGCATTGTTCAATTATATGTTGTATGATCAGGGATAATCCATTTCTTTATTCTAAGAGTCTTCATTAATTGAAGTATCACCTTTGATGATCAAGCCAAAGATAGTTTCAATGGCCACTTAATTTTGGCTTTAAAGTAATTCTAATTGGTAGACGTTGTCCAGATTTTGCTATCGTTCTCCACAATGTGGATCAACTATGTTAGCTTAAATGACAAGATGTGGTGCTGTGAGATTTATATAATTGCTGCTGTTCTGTCTTGTTATTTTCAAGTTTTTTGCTTGTTTGACGTGATCAAAAATATAGCCACCCCTAGAACTAAAACTGTTCTCACACGTTGGACATTCAACTTAGATTACATGTCTTACAAACTGTTTGAAGGATGAGAGAAACTGTAGAATAGTTCAACGCTTGTAGTACGGGATCAATATCACATGCCTAATGTTATTATTGGTCATAACTGGAACGTATGTGACTATTTTAAAGACAAATATAGTATAGTATTTTCTATCTCACTCCATTTCTTTTGTCAACTTTGTGGATGATCAATAAAAACACTTAATGGTATAGTAACTTTGTTGAATGTAGCAACAGGTTACTAGCTTTCATTATGGATATATAGTATTTGTTCATGACATTTTTTCTCTTTGTATGACAGCTTTATTCTATTTTGACCTGTTGGTAATGGTAGAATTTGTATTTTATAAGAAATGATCACATCAGATAGCATCTTTGTTTTAAATAATGAACTCGGTGAGCTGTGACTTACACTAACATGTGGCTTTACAATCAATCCATGTGAGCTTTTATCTTTTATGCCAAAAGCATCTGAAATCACTGTCATTCACCATCAAGCCAAACAGAAAAAAAATCTGGTAGCATCAAATAAATGTACTTCTGTGTATCTAACCCATCTGGAACACTCCTTTTCTCCATTCCAAAGCTGAAAATGTGCTACAAAGCTATGTCAACCTTAAAAGTGGAAAGCAATTGATCTTATAAATTGCTGTCTTTTTTTTTGCAATATTTATACTTAAAACATGCAATGCAGAAATTTCCTGCCAGTCTCACCACTTTGGTAGCATGCTGTATCTTTCTAATTAAATAATTCAGCTCCATGCATCAATAATATTGTAAATAATGTTCACCTTTCGTTACAGTATTTATGACTACTTGTTACTGTTAGAAAATAATTTTGATAGTGCAAATACCCTCTATATTGTCATTCTATTTTAATCCTGAAGCACTTTAATTAAATCCAGTTAAATGTGAAGTAATGAAATGAAAATGAACTGAAACACTGTTACACAATCACATACACAATGACAACTTCATAGTTCATCTTCAAGTCACTTAATATCGGAAAGATATGACCCACAATTTGTTCTGACAACTAGGACCAGGCCCTGCTTCTGTTCTAGTTGCAACTTGGCTGTCAAGTATCTCGACAAAACTTGCATGCATTCAACTATATACAATTTCAGAAGATTCAATGCCGCCTGTTGTTCGTCAACAACAGTTCTGACTAGCCGCCATCCTTGTTTGCTGACACATGTGATAAAGCCAACGCTGCAGATCCACATGCTTCACCCGGCCATTTATATATCCCACCTCTCCCCTAACGCGACACATTCGACCGTTGTATGTATGACACTTCGGCCCGATTTCTTTATACACGTTGTTGTTGCGTTACTTCTATGTGCCATGTGGTAAACCAAGCAACATATTCTTGGCTAGTTCTTGTATTACTCACCTTGAAATTTGTACATATTATATGGATCACTTCCAGCTTGAAACTCGTTACCACTCCTACGAATACTGCAAAACACTGCATCCACACTGTAATTTGCTTGCCTCTTTTCAGCCTTTCACACTCAACAGTTTCTAGCTGCCCTTTTGTCTCTTGTTGTGTGCCAGTAACTCGTTCAAGAGTTTATACAACTCTATATACTGCCACCATTGGATTCTTTCAAGTACTCTGGTTGTTACTGTAGAAAGCCCATTGTCCATGAAAATAATTGGCCTCTTACTTTTACCACTATTTCTCAGCCATTGTCATATTCTTCACCTGATAAGATAATTGATGCTGCGTCCAACTTTTGCAACTTGTCCGACGTTTTGCTGATAGTGTACTAGCTTAGTAACTGAGGTACTTGTTGCCAAACCTGTCGGCTTTGCGGCTAAGGGCATCCTCGTCTTCAGCCTTATAATGTCTTATAGAAATGTTTGATGAACAATAGAAGCTTCATTACACTATACAAGTTTTGCAAACTACAATGACCAGTCTAATTTTACAAAAGAGTTAACTTCACCGGAGGAAGTAACAGGTTGAAAGAGAATCTTAACTCAACTCAGTCTTAACAGGATTCATAGTCTGGTCTATAAAAAATGAACAAAGAAATTTTGTATCTCTCTAAAAAATAGGTCTAGGTGAGGCGAATTTCACTTTTATAGCTGTCCACAATTGCAGATATTTCTGGCCGCCGTCCCCCAGTATGTTCAGAATCAGAGTAAACATAAACACTCATTTTATTTATATCACCCACAATTTTATATCACGAGCTTTTTATACTTGTATCAACATAAAACCATGTAACTTTCACTTGTTCTGTTCGAATAATTAATTAAAAACAGAATTTGATTGTGTATGTGAAGTCAAGGAGTTTGGTCTAGACCAGCAACCACAACCTGTGCAATATTTGATCATAAGCGTTTTAATGTTATTTTGATGTCAATGTCTCTGCACAAGGTGCTATACTCTCTTTCAAGCCTGTAATGTATTCAACAGAAAGATTCAAATTTTTCTCTAGATTAATGTGTGATTTCAAAGGTAACTTATATGTACGTGCCCTAATTGAAGTGTCGTCATAAACTTTTCATTTGAAGTTCATTTGTGTAGTTGTTTCTCTTGTTACTGACAGCGTTCACTCAATTTCATTATGCTCCTAGCTCTCTGTTACAAGCATCTTAATATACCATTCTTTATCCTTTAAGTTAGAGTGAATTAATTTATGTGTCGATTATTCTTCTCACAGTGGAAGTAAAGCATACCTTTTTCTTACTTTTACCATGTGTACCTTATGAAAACATAAACAAGAGGGAATCTACATCCAGAAGATCACAAAATTTTGGACAACTGTAATTTTACTTTAACTAAGTTATTTAATACAAGCTGTATTTAGTTTTTTGAGTCTAATTTGGATGCTGCTTTACTGGTTTGTAATAGAATGATTGTATTGACTGTACCATTAGAAAGATTTTATGCTTTATTCTTGAGAAATTTTGGTTCGACCTTTATCAGCAAGAATATGGCAATGCAGACATGTTCTAATTCTCGTTTGCTTAAATTATTTTATCTATGCTTAAATTTATTAAAAATACGAAAAACATTACCATAATTAGCATTAACCTCACTAAAATATACTTAGTCATAGCTTTACACGAATTTACAGTTAAGAGGTTATTCTGCAGGTTGGTTCAAATTTTTTGCGCAACTTTAAGTTTATCTTTCAGGCTTTCAGTTTGAAGTTTTGTCAGAAAAATTTTTAACCCATTTCTTTTTTTTCTATTCATTAAATAAAACTACACTAATAATCTTACAATAAAAAAGACTAACAGGGTTGAATTAGGTTTTTACTCGTTCACAAGGTTATCAAAAGAATAGAATTTTGTAATTTTTTAAGAGCAACTTCAATTTGTAGGAAGGTCTTTTCCTTGCTTTCTGACAATTTTATAGCATTTTTTTTTTTAGTTGTTAATGAATATAAAGACATTCATGTACTTAAATATCTCTAAACCTTAAATTAAAGAATATTTTTATACATTTCAACATTCCGTGCATAATCCATTCACATTTTATAATTATATTTTTATATGAACACCACAAGTACTTTTAAGGTAATTTTAAAATCATTCATTTTGTATTGACAGAAACAATGGTTAGAATGTATTATTTTATAATAGCTAATTTTGTTAGTTCAAAATAAACACATTTTTTCAACTTCTTTGTGGTAAGTGTAGCTTGACAGAGACAGACAAGATTGCTGCCACCAGAGTCTGCAGCTGACACAGCTCATCAAGAACCTCTCTAACAAGGCGTGAGGTTAAACGGTGCCGATTTTACCGATGCTAAGGTTTGACTAATGTTAAGTTGATAATTTCGTGACAAGTCAAACTGAGGCTAAGCACATGGTTGGCCACAATATAAAGTACCTGCACATTTCCAGCTCACGACATCATAGATAGCTAATTAATACTATGTAGCAGGTTATTGCTTGCAGTTCAGTCTGCACATATACTCACACACGAACATAATCTTAGTCACACAATACACACACAGTGAGATCAAAGATGACAGTGACTGTTCTTTTCATATGGGAAGGGTGAGTGATAATGTTGGGGGATGGCTATTACACCACATTTTGCCAATGTACTCTTCTGGAGTCAACTGCAAACAAACACACCATAAAGACAAAGTAAATGAAATACGTAAATTTTATTGAATTTTTAAGCATCTTTTTATAGTGGTTCTTGGTGTACTAATTGTAACAATTTGCAAGTAATTCTTGCATAGTCTTCACTTTTTTGACGAAGTATATGTAACATTAACAGCAGTATTGAAGAATAAATGGTATTTCAAAATGTGTAAATAATAAATATTTATATTTAAAATAACCATATATATTTAGACATACTGATGTTACAGTGTCTTGTTTTGACCAGATATGTTAATGATTGTATACATCATAGATTGTACTGATGTGTCAAAAAATGATAATACAAGATGATCTAATGTCATAATTTTGAAAAATAATTTAATCTAGATAAGAAATTGTACTAATAATGCCAGAACTAATAAATTGAATAAAAACCACATCCAAAAAATAAAATTCAGCATTACCCTACAAATATAAACAACAATATAAAATTTTTAGGCAAGTTAAACTATTTTTATGCTTTAAAGAACTATAGTAGTTTTTAAGTATGTAGGTATAAATCTTATCACAACAGCAGGTGTCATAATCAGTTATATAAAAATAGGAATACAAATATCAGCATTTTACAACTCTAATATGTCATACCTAGAAGTCAAAAAAAAAAAATTTTGCATCAGATATTAAGTAAATCATATATTGACATTATTTAATTACATTCATTCATTGTAAAGAAACATTTTGCACATTATATTTAGTTTAAATAATTAGTTTTGTGGTAGTACATAGTTTTAAGATCATAAACTAAAATAAAAGAAAGTATAGAAATTCATGACATAAATAGTAAACTCGATCACGTTGAGGCCAAAGTAATATATCATTTGTAGTTTTAGAGAATTAATGTACAATCATTATGAATCTAATCTGTTTGTATTCTAAGCATTTCACAAGCTTAATCAGTATCTATTTCAGTACAAATAACTTTAACAAAAACTAACACAGTGTTTGCAACATATAAAACATAGTAAGACAATATAATTATGTGTTAACGCAAAAAGAACAGGCATTTGAAATTTATATTTTACAGAATATTAAATGAATTTTCAGCTATTAGTCAAGTTCATACGAAAATTTAGAGTCGTTTGCTGAATTTGCAAAAGAATTTTTAAATATACAATTGCTTTACTGAACAAAATTTTTTGTCTTTAGCAGAAGCAGTTACAACTAGACAGGGTTGTAGTGGATCAAATTATTAAAAAGGTATTAATTGATTTATTAGAATAGTGATTGGTTGATAAGAGGTATAGGAATACATGAATTTGTTTATCCATTGGTCTACACTATGCATAAGTGTGCTTCAAATTATAGTATTATGGCAGTAGTCACAAACCTTAAAAACACTGACAGTAAATAACATTTAAATTTGAGAATTAATAATTTTAATGACGTTAGGATCAAATAAAATGTTTTGCCCATTGTCCTCATGTTAAACTTATGCTTTTTGGTTATTGATTTAATTGTAATTGTATAGACTAAATTTGTACGAATATTGATTAAAACTCAATAATATTTGTTACAGAAACATCATTTAAATAAATCAAGTTCGCTCATCAAAATGAAAAAAAATCACGTTAATCCAAGGAAGTTTATTTTATCTTACATGAAGTTAAATTGACTTAGAAAATGTCATGCAAGGATAAACTTCTGCAATATCTGTATGTTCTAAATATGGACAGCATATAAGCATAGTTTTAGTTTGCTATGAAAATCGACTATCAACAAAAGACCATTAGTATTATAGGAAATTTTCGAAGGTATATGTTCTGTTATTCAGCTCAGTAAATTAATGGAAGCTGCCATTAAGCAGGAGATATTATTTCCAATGCATGTAAAGAGTCATTTTATTTAATTCCTGAATTATCACCTGAAATCTGATAATCAAACAGTTTATAGGAATTCTGGATATGCTGACACTATTGTAATACCTTTTTCCCTTCAGGATGCAAGTCACAAAATTAAAATCACTGTGGTAGCATAAATATTCTCAATCACTGATCTACAGATAGCAAATTTTTAATGATGTAATAAATTATACATTTCAAGTAATTTAATATATTTTTTGTGATTACATTGATAATTGCACCTTTTATGTGTAAATGTGTTGCATGTGTCTTGTGGACGCTCATAGTTGTAAAACAATCATGGTGCCTGTACATAAATAAAGACAGAACAAATGCGAAAAGCATTTTGTTTAAAAAAATGACATGACCATTTTCAAAATAAGTATATATATAGTAGCTTGTTTTATTGTTTTGTCTTATATTTGTTGGAATTGCTTAAAGAATGTAACACCTATAAAAACAATGTATTGATTACTTAAACTTTATTTATGGATTATGAATTAACGCTCATTATAAATTTGTCAACAATATTAGGAATAACAAAAACTAAATATGTATACTGTAGCGTAGTTGAGGGACAGCTAGCTACTAAATACTATATTAAATACAACTCAGGATCATACCTGCCAATAAGAAGAATAAATTTAAGAGAAGACTGTTGTTGTTTACAACAATTGCTTCAATAGTACAACTTTAACAAATAACTCTTAGTGTATTTAAATTTAGGTGAAGAAACAAAAGAAATGCAACGTTTTTTAAGGTTTTTAACTTCTCAAAAATTATTGATTTTACATGCTGAGTAATATTACTTAAAATAACTTTTTAAATAGTTAAACAAATTTATTATTGATAACCAAAAACTGCTTATCATCTAAAGTAATACATGTTTTAGTGATTAAACAACTGCGGATAAAAAAGGAAAACTATCCAATTAGAGAGACAAAAACTAAAAGAGTTTTTCAAAATTGTCTTTATTATACTTAATAATTGACATAATATGACCAAAAACAAAAATATCTATTAATTTATTTGTATAATATCTCATTTGTACACGTGATTAACCTCATTTTTCTAATACATTATACAACTTGATTTGTTTAGTTTTTATAAGGATTGTTTTTAAATATTAAATGCAAACTAATAAACAATAATTTTTAACCTTATAAGTGCAATATAAATTGCTTGTTATTCGTTGGTTTATAGTTAAGATTAGTTATCAAACCTTATATTACACTAAAGTAATTTTAGTTAACTAGTTATCTTATTGACTCACTTCAGAACCAATTGTTCTACTTTTTATTATACTACACATACACTTTACAAATGTAAAGTATCGCTCACTGCTTACGATCAGTATGAATTCATTCCCTAGCCAACTATTGTTATAAATATTGCACCTTATTGTAATACAAATTATTTTTTCTAGTTTCTACACGTGAAGTTATAATTGGCAAACCATCCTAGTTAACCTAATATTCACAGTAAAAAAAATTGAGTACAACTAAAGTAACTACTTGAAGAAATGTCTACCCAACATAATGCATTGAATAACATGATTTCGTTTATGTTGGTTAGGCATTTCTTCAAGTAGTTAATTTAGTTGTACTCAATTATTTTTCTGTTTTTGTTTCGACTAGGTTTCTTGACAATCCAATGAGTCATCAAACATTGCACTCAAACTAGAATTTTTTCAACATTATATCATTTACATCCAGCTTTCTATCAACCTTTTCTCGGTCAAACATAATTTTTCATTTCCCAAATATTCTAAAATACGTTTACAAATAATATACCAATCTCTTTGCATATTTCAATTTCCAATAACATACAACAATTTTAACAGTCTTTGTCCTATCAATTAGTGTGAACGAAGTTTTTTTGTCTCCCTGTAACAAAATATAGATTATACTCTGTACATCATTAAGGAACTTTTAGAAATTTACATAAAAAAATACACGATCACAGTATATTTCTGTAGTAAGACCAAGTTTAGCACTAACCAGAACAACAATTTTGGTTCTGTACCTCTCTCCTAATTATATGCTAACCTGAAAGCCCTTCTTATTTTATCATTCCATAACACCGTCTTACTTATTTTTCACTTCTCTTAAAACTTCACCAAAATAACATTTACATCATAGTCGCACTGATTTTCACAAAAGCCATTTCCCGTTAGATCTTTAAAATTTTCGTCATTAACTAAAATGGCGTTGTCGCTTAATTACTGCTAGAAATAACACTATCATTTACAACATCATGCTATACTTTCAACTTTCTTTTGACTTCAAAGTCACAAACTATTTGTCGCTTAATTATTGCTGGAAATAACACTATCATTTACAACATGCTATAATTTCAACTTTCTTTTGACTTCAATGTCACAATCTATTTGTCCACAGAAAGTATGTAAAAAACAAACTATATTTGATCTTCTACAACACTCATTCTTCTTGTTTTGACTTTAAATTCTCGTAAAAACATTCGTATCAGCTGTTTCTTCACTCTCTCAAATTATACTTCTAATTTACACAGATGCAACTAAATTGTGTGGCATCTTAAGAATGCCTGTATATCTGAGACAAAAAAAGATTTATTTTAGATTTTTCAAATGGGTCTAATCAAAACAGAGCTTTAACATCCAAACTATTATGCCTTGCAACATTTATAACTATTCGTTACTTATCTGAAAAATATTGAAATATTAGGATCAGTTTCCTCTTTTCTTTCAAAATTAAGCACACAAACTTGTTCTTTCTGTGACTCACATTTAGAAAAAAATTTGAATAAATTGACGTAATAGCAGTAGCGATGAACTGTAGCAATCAAAAGGTTATACGTAGGTGAACCTGTCTACTTTGTGGTTGAGCGTATAGAATATCAGCACTTACAGGAAAAAACATACACTGAAAATATAGATGGGTGCGAAACGTCGATACACGATAACAAATAAACTATAAAAATGTACTATTTGTAAATATAAATTCTTTTTTAATAGCATGTTAAATAATATAAATTTATGACATATTTTGATAAAGCAAAGAATCCAATGTACATTAAAATGTAAGCATACCCAATTTATATTTCTAAGTTACCGATAATTTTTGTTTCATTTATCTTATATAGCAAGCTTCAAATTTATGCAATATCATATTTTTTAAAATAAATATTATAGTTAGTTATCAATACCTACTGAAACAATCATATATTTTTAAAGTCTGTAAATTACATTGTTAATTTAAAACTAAATCTATCTTGGCTAGGATGGATATGTCAGAACTGTTGTACAATAGTCATGTCTATAATTGGGACTTTTAAAAGATATCCGATCCAACTTCTGATGTGAAATTGTCTATATTTCTTGTGAGGAAGCTGAACACTCAACTGGACATTATTTGCTACTTATCATTTCATGCTTATACCATTTCACTTCTAGTAGTATCTTAAAATTATGCATTTTGAGATCCAATTTGTGAATAAATATAAAACAAGCTGGTTTCAACTGATGTTGCTATGTTTGGGTGTCCAGATTCACCGAAATAATACTAGGTCAAAAAAATATTAGGTCGTGGCGAACCAAGTGACAACAGAGATTGAAGAACGAACACTTTCATACCATATAGCACTTATCTACTTAGATCAGCTTCATTAGCTAAAACACAACACAACATTCCTCGATATCCATAAGTAGATTGCAGACACACCATCACTATAAATAGCACCCAGTCCTGCAATCACATTGATGGCTTGTATGATTTAGAGAATCTCAATCGAACTGCTACAATTGGTGACCTTGACGCATGTCCTGGACGTTTCTGACACCACGGCCGAAGCAAGCGTTGTTTGTCTAAAGCTTCCCACCTTCTAAAACACACAACCAGAACTATGGTTCGAGCTGGTTCAGCACTCTCACTCGACTCAGCAGTCTCACCAGACTCAGCATTCTCACTCGACACAGCAGTTTCACTCGACTCAGCAGTCTCACTCAACTCAGCCAGTCTCATTCGACTTAGCAGTTTCACGAGATACAGCCAGTCTCACTTGATTCTGCAGTCTCACTCGACTAGGCAGTCTTACTCAACGACTTAGCCAGTCTCGTCTGACTCAGAATTCTCAGTTGACTCAGCAGCCTCTCGATTCAGCAATCTCTCGACTCAACCTTATGAGGAACCTTTCCATGTGGTGGAAAGAGACGACATTTTTTCAAGCTGGAGATGGGCAGTAAGCCGAAATTGTGTCCCATGACCGTTTGAAGCCAGTGTTTCTAAATTTTACGGAAACAACAGGTAATGAGTAACAAACACTTTCATTACATATAATACTTATTTACTTAGATCATCCTCATTAGCTATAAGTTTAGGTCTCATCCGGGAGTTTGATGCCACCGTCGTCCTATATTTCCATTCCTTGTTGATAACTTGTTATTGGCTACCCCTAATTGCCTGCGTACCCCAGTAGCAGTAATTAGGTTTTAATTCTATCACTCGCACAGCAGACATACAGGATACTGACTGAAATGATACAATAACTCGAGACTCGTGCGTGTACCGCCCTTTTATAGGAAGGCCGAAACACACCCATAATTTTAATACACGCACACTAACTAACAGCCTCATGCTATCTATGTCTAGCGCACACACTGCGCACACACATACAAACAACACTAATCAACAGTTTCATCATTGGGTGCTTGCTGTTAGGCATGCCCATCATTTGCGGCATGCCCATCTCGGCAGAATTAATATGTATAGTTGTCATATTTTCTGTCTCCCAGTGTTTGACTGTATAATAAACTTTGCTAAAGACTTTCACAATTTTATAAGGGCGATCCCATGAATCATCATACCAGGAATCCTATACCACACTTTATCATTTACACCCAGCTTTCTATCAACCTTTCCTCTGTCACATATATCTTTCCTTTACCCAGATTCACTCTAACCATTGTCTCCAATAATATAGCTCATTAAATCCGACCTTTCTGCAAGTTTTAATGTCCACTCACCAACATTCAATCCTTTACAATCTTTGTCTAACCACCCACTGCAAACAATGTCTAGAATATTGCGCATAGTCTTTTACCAAACAAGCTCGTATGAACTAAAGCCTGTAGTTCTATCTGGCATTTGTAGCAGGGCACACAAAGTAAAATGCATTTTCTCTATCCAGTTGCCTAAAGTATGGCCTTTTCAGACATACTTTCTAATGTCAAGTTCATTCACTCAATAGAACCGTTGCATTCAGAAAGTTATGGATTGATATGCTTAACTTCAATCTGAAGAAGATTTGTTAGCTCTTTCATTATCCTGCCAGTGAAATGTTTACAATTGTCTGTGATGTGCATAACTACAATCTGAAGCAGGTGTGTTAGCTCTTTCATTATCTAGCCAGTGAACTGTTTACAATTGTTTAAATATAATTTGAGGGTATATCAGTATGCCAAAAGATTTCAACTATTGCCTCTGTCAAAGCTTTGGATGTCACAAACTTTTACGGTACAACATCAGGTCAAAGTGTAGTTAAACAATGTAGTAATCAAAAAGTATACTTGTTCTCGGCTATTGCAATGACCACACAATGTCTATAGCCACAATTTCAAAGGTTTCTATCACAATATGGCTCTCGACTAACGAGACTCTTTTCTGGCATACAACACAAGACTTAAAATAGTTAAGTTAACACAACACCAACTACATTATCATTTGTCGAATGAACAAGATAACCATGTTTCCACCTGTTACCTCTCTTTGCTAACCTTTTACATATATTTAAACTTTTACCTGAAGCAATTTCATCCATGAATGACTTTCTATCAAAACATTCTCCTACAAATTCGAAATTATTTGACACATCACTCATAGCATCTACATATTTGTCAAACTGAGAATCACAAGTGACATTCCCAGTCACATTTACAGAATCAACCTACATTTTAACACTATAAATTGCATGGTCACCAACTGTGGGCTCGCATACTACAGTTAAAGAAACACATTCATTGACAATATTTACTCCTATAGTCTCAACCTTCTCTTGGCTTGCATGGTCAACAACTGTCTGCTAACATAATGCAAGTAAATTTACACTATCGACTACAACATTTATTCCTGTAATTTCAAAATTTTCTTCACACAATTACATTCTCCGTCGTACCTGTCTTCTCACTCTTGTGGGGCTGGTCTGCGTCAGACCCGAAGCTCTGCGAGGTTCCTCACGTAAGGAAGCAACAAGTCGCTGCCACCAGAGTTCGCAATCGGAAGGTTGCCGTAGCTAACCGAACCGCCAATGTCTTGGAAACTAAGAATTTTAGTGTAACTAGGAACTGACTCTCAGCACGAGGAATCTAAGGTTATATGCCTCCTGACTCCTCATGCTAACAGCACTACGCATGACATGAACTAAACCACAATGACACAAAACTCACTACTAATGACAACCATTCATATGCATGACACACACACACAGTTCATCTAAACAAATGTTCATCTTTCTCTTGTTCTTCTTTCTTCTTCTTTCTCTCCTTCTCTTTCCTTGTCCTTCTCTCTACTGCCTTCTCTATCCTTTACAGTGTGGGCGATTAGGCAGCCCACATCTCTCTGTTTTCATACTTGTAGTTTCCTCTTTGATCATGAATTTATTTTCAAATTAGATATCACTTCTATCTACAACACATTTTTTGTCCATTGTTTCGACTTGTCCTTGTTGTTCCTTTCTTTTTCCTTCGACTGGTCTTTCAGATTTTGAAGGTTATTGTTATAGTGACCTTTCTGTTGGCATGTGAAGCACACTAATACATCTTATGACTGAACTTGAAACACTTGTCACAAGTAGAGCGTCTGCCTGCGAATGAGTCTCTACTCTAGTTGAAATTGATCAATTTCCCTTATGTTTCATACGTTCTGTACACAACTGTCACTAAGAACTGGTGAGCATTTTATTCATCCAGTCTGTTCCATGAATTGTGAAGTACACGATCACAGATGTTTTCAGAACTTCACCATCATATATACCTGACTTCAACTTTCTATGTGTGTATGACATTACAAAGTTGACCAAGTCTATCCCATTGAGTTTTGCTATTGATCCAGATCTGACTCCTTAAAATTAAGCGCAAAACTTTGAGTATACTGAGGCTGGCCAGAGTTTATGACCAAGTTTCCTCAGGTCACCCTAGAATATGATATAAACAATTGCAGATAGGTAACATACACACAACCACAGTTCTATTCACATTAACAAGATTATATTATTCCATGTGTAATGGTACATTTTCTTGGTTGGGCGTTCCAACAACCTTAATACTCTAAATAATACAAAGGTTATTTCTAGTCTATTGATATCATATTCTATTACTCCAATTACAGCACTATGAATAACATTATTAATTAGGTTAGCGCATTTATAGATACATAAAGTTTGGCAGTACTAAAGCAGACATTGAGACTTTTAATTCATAAAAGAACTTACAGCTGATTAAATAATAAATAAACTTTCATACAAATAAATTTTAAATATGAAAATGTAAGGTAAGTTTGACAATTATATTGATCATATGACTAGGAGGTGATAAAATCAATCATTTTTTAGACAGAAATGTTATTTAATGTTAATCACATCATATACTGTTTCTTTTACCATGACTTAAACATTTACCTAGCTAAGATGTTTTATACACAAAAATTAATTTTGTTTGTTTCTTAGTTGTTGTTTTTAAATGAACTATGAACTTTCAACTGAGAGTGATACGCAATAACCATCCAAGTTATTCTTCCTATTAGTGCTGTAAAGTATATTTGCAAGACCGCAATCATAGGGATCAAAGTGTGAATTTAACTATATTTTTTAAATAGTAATTATCCTTTAATATTGAGACAAAACAAAATTGGAGAAAACTTGAAATAAATAGTCAATGTGGGAGCTATTTTAACTTGAAATATAAACTAGGTGGGAGTACTTTCAACTTGAAATAAAGAATATGTGGGAGTAATTTCTCGTAGTCGGCTGAAGTTTTCACTTTTGAAAAAGCTAAAGTAAATGTCAAATTTAATGTTAATATTATCTAGAGAAAACAATAGCAATTTAAATTGAAAGACTATGTGAATAGTTGTCCCAGATGCGATTATTTTACAAAAATGAAAAGTACATAAGAATGTTTAAGAATCTAAAACATTTTAATTAATTCAATTCAATTTTTCTTTATCAAAATGTATGTGTTCATATAGTATTTTTATAAAAGATAAAGTTTATGTTCATACCAAAGTATATGTAGAGGTGGTTTAATTTACTTATTATAAACTAAACTATTAGTATACAAATAATATATGTAATTATCAATGTACATATATGATTATGCTAGTTACTTCAATTATTGATGCATATGTATTTTTGCTAAGATATACATTGGTTTAATGGCAACTGTCCAATAATGTAGTCACATCCGTGTTATGGACTGTGTGAAAAATTGACTGAATCTAAAATCGAGAAATGCTAAGAAAATGATTAAACACTACAAAATAGTCTATTTAACCCATTTGTTCCTCAATTGTTCGGGTGCGCGAAGAAAAATCTAATCTACCGCGGAATAGAGCATTACCATTTTATTTTTTAAACTCGATGCTGTATGGGAAAACCCCATAGCAATTATATATCACTAAATAGACCAAGAGTTAGGGATTCCCCTTATTTTATTGATTGAGAAAATTTAATAATATTAATATGCCCTCTACTAATACTTTTTTTAAAAAAATTTTTCCCAAAAAATTCTAATTTTCCCATCAATAAAAAAAGAATACAAAATAGAAATAATATTGTTTGATGTATTGTATACCAATATTATATTAGTTCAACAACAAAATATGTTGTTTGTTGTGTTTGGTGCTGATTGTGATCATTTAGGAGACATCTATGAGTGTCCACAAGGAACATATGCCATCAAACGTCGAGCTCCACTACGAAACAATTTCATATACACAAAAACAAAAACAACAAAGATATTTGTAATACAAACAACAAATTATTCATGATTCTATATAATTGCCACTTAATAATGTATTGTATGCGGTTTCATACAGGATTTTTGTTTGGGGGGGTGGGGGTGGGGCTCCCAGTGTACATCGCCACACCCATTTTTTGGAACCTACACTACTTTGATGCACATCTTTGCATAAGAGTCTATTCTTCACACTGATGATCACTGTTCAATCCTATACATGGCTCAGTTATGATAGGAACATAATGGGATACAATATCAGAATAAAAATAAATGCTTCCAAAATGTACATTTCTATTCAACTCCCAAAATTTTAGGGGGGAACTTAGGGTTGCCTCCCAATATATGAACCCCTGGTATGTATACTCCACACTTTACATGACAGAAACAATTGTTGTAGTAATTTGAAAATGAAAAGCAGTACAAGCACACACGTGGAATTCAACTTACCCGGCATGGATGGTGTCACAGACTGAACGATCACTCCTAGGTTAGAATTTGGAACCTCCATACAATACCAAAAAAACACAGGCAACAATGATATTTGTAACAAAACAGCTGGTTTCGCTGAATTGCCTCCCCCGACATTACTTTTCACTAACATTCTTGTACCATAACCCCCCCCCTCCCCAGTCATTATTTTCACTGACATTCTAGTACCATAACCCCGCCCCACCCCCTCCGCCCTAACTGGACACCCAAATATCAGTAACTTGAAATGAAATTCAACTTATCCGGCATCGATGATGTCACAGATCGAAATAGGCCCCCCGAGTTTGTTCTATCCCAGGTTGTATCTGGAAGCGACACATACTATTTGTCCATGGATGCTCTCTCTCATTTCAAAAATGCACGCACACACATACACACACACACACACACATCAAAAAAGAAGATACAGGTGAATACAGATCATAAAAATAAATGAATAAATTATTATACATAAAATGACTGGTGTACACACACACATACACACACATGAAATTCAACTTACATGGGCATAGTAGTCACGATCCAAAAAGATCCAGAGTTTTCTTTCAGGTTGTATCCGGAAGCGCCACATACTGTTTGTCCACGGTTGCTCTCTCTCATTCCACAAATGCAAGCACACACATACACACACACACACTAGAATAAAGAAGATACAGGTGAATACAGATCATAAAAATAAATGTATAATATATTATACATAAATTCACTGGTGTACACACTCACACATACATGAAACTCAACTTACATGGACATAGTAGCCCCGATTGGAAAAGACCCCCCCCCCCCCCCCCCCCGAGTTCGTTCCATTACCGGTTAGATCTGGAAGCGCGTCTAGAATAACATTTGAACTTTACACACACACATATACATCAAGTGTGAAGCTCCACTACAAAACCACAAAAACATAGACAACGACAACAATGATATTTGTGTCACAATACATACTACAACTATTGGGATGTTTAGGGGGTGGCAGCCACTAATATCAAAGTCAGTGGTCCTTTACACAAAAGATTATTGAATATCAATGAGTGTGTTGTCCTCTTTCTTCCATTCTCCCCCTACATCATCCACCCTACTCTTTTTCTTCGTTTCCCGCCTTCTCTGACTGAGAGGACGTCCAGAACTCGAATCAGGTGGAGCTACTTTCTCTTATTCATCACTGGAACCTGCTGCCTTTTCGTCTGTTTCATCATTGGAAGATTCAGGTCCGGTATTCTCTCCTTCATCACTAGAAGATTCTGCTCCAGTCACCTCATCTGCGTAAACGGGTCAGTGCATTCACATCTGGTCCTAGTAGTACATGTAAAAAAAAATTTTAATTTTTTGAAAATATGAAATTGTTCAAAAAACCACAAACCACTTTCAAATCTCAAAACTCAATGAAATATATATATTATAACTAAACCGCTTACTCTATCTCAAGCTATAAATAAGTTTTTCCACAACAGATGCTTGCTATTTTTCAAGAGAAAGGCAAGAGAAAGACAAGTTTACCTCGAACATCTTGTTGACTCCCAGTTTCAGTATCAGAGTTGATGGGGTCTGGTCCACCAACCCTGATACAGAGCCTCTTATGCCCTAGATGTTGTCTCCCTCCTCTCCGCTTTAACCTGTGTCGCTAGTGTCAGCATCAAGCAAGTCTAAAACTTCCACATTACTGCAGCTGGTAGACACCATTTTTCCAAACTGAATTTGAAAAAAAAAATTTTTTTGCATAGTTACTGGGATCACACGATACGCTCACTTTTTCCTATAATGTAATAAGCATTATCTAAGACTGTACGTATTGGGGAGGCCCCCAGTTGAACTGGCGATTTTACAAAAAAAGAAAAAGACAGTAAGTCAAACTGAAAAGTCTTGGTCGGCAAATAAGCAATTGTTTTAATGTGTTACGAATAAAGCAAACAGCATTTGCCAGCAACTATCACTATCATTACAGATCAGCCTGCTCACCCTTCAACCACCACCATCCCTGAAGATCCCGCAAACTCCTCCAACTCTCTACCCAACCTTGAGCCATATCAAACCGCTCCAGCAGAGCCACAGCCAGCCCTCACTGAACATCCAACCGCCGATGAAAGACCTCTGCATTCGTCTCAAGAAGAGGCACCACCCACCCATGTACCCGAGAACTATAATCCAGCAGTACCTTATCCAGCAAGACTACCCCAATGGAATTGGTAAGAGTTGTCGATTGTAACATCCATCCAATTTTAAACCTCTCTAGCAGACTCTTGACCCTGGAAGAACATGAAGTCCTTCTACTCGGTTTGAGGTTTGCCCCGACTCCAAGGAAGATTCCAGACCCCTTGGAGTACTATGAGAGTTACCACTCCCAGTGCGAAAGAGCCTATAACAAGCTCATCAACCGCAAAACCTCCGAGCCACTCCCAAGACAAATAGAAAAACACCTGTCAGTAATAAAGGACTAGCTCACAACCCTGGCCGAACTGAAAAAGAACGATTAGGAGACAATCCACCAGCACTGGCAGAACCTCACCAAACACCATCAGACAGCCCTCAGGTAACTGAGGTTGGACAAGTACATGACCATAAAGCTAGCGAACAAGGGTTCCTGTAATGTGGTTATAGACACACACCGCTATCTCAAGGAAGAACTCGAGAAACTGGCCGACTCTAACATCTATGTGGAACTAGAAGACCCCTCGCTCGCCACAGCCGCGTCATCCAATGTCCATACTACCAACCAGGATAATGTTCGGCAATAGAGGATGTACTTCCCGCGAAAAGTCCACAAGTCGCCTCACCAACTCAGACCCATAGTCTTTTGTTTCTCTGGCCCCACTCAAAAGATCTCTCAGCTGGCTAACAACTTGCTCAAAGACTATCTCATCACTTCATTCACACAAGTCATCCATGCCATAGAGGCACTTTCGATCCCGATGAAAAAGAGAGACTTCCTTTTTCTAGCCACACTAGACGTCAAGGCTCTATATTCATCGATTCCCCAAAATATAGGAGTTACCTTCGACCTCCAGCAAACCATACCCACCAACCCACCCACTGCCAAGACAAACCCTCTCAAAAACATGCTGAGAGAAATGCTGCTACATGTCCTCCAGGAAAAAACTTTCGAGTTTGCTGCCAGGACAATTAAACAGACGAAAGGAGTAGCCATGGGTACCCCAGTAGCCCCAACTCTGGCAAACCTTTTCATGGGCAAATTAGAACAAGACGCCCTCCAAGCTTGGCCCAGTACACAATCCATCATCTGGCTTTGTTATATAGATGATATACTCCTCATCCTTGAAGATTCCCAAGATATACTGCTGAATCTACTGCGCCACCTGAACGGTCGCATGTCTTACATCTAGTTCACAATGGAGCACTCCACCAAATCCATAGACTTCTTGGACGTAACAATATTTAAAAGCCCCAGGTTCCATGAATAGGTTATCTTAGACATTAAACCTTACTCTAAGCTCATTGATCCACATGCCTACTTACATTTTTCCTCAGGTCACCACAAGTCAGTCCTCATCGGCATGATACGTGGCGAATTTATTCGTACACTGAGACGTTGCTCTTCACCAGAGATATTTGCCTCCACCATAGAAGAACTCACTACTTGGTTTATGAACAGAGGCTACGGTCGAGCACTCATCCGCAACATAGCAGATCACATATTCTTCTCCCAACAAATCCCTTCCAGCTTGTACAACCATTCTATTTGTCAGGAACCACCCCTACATAAATAAAATCGGGAGAACTCCTACAAACACTTCAAGATCTAGACCTTCCATTCGCTCCCATAATATCGAGACTCAGACCTCCAATCATTTCGGATCCGGTAGTGAAAGCATCTACACCCTCTGAAGAAGACACAACAATATATCATCTACGCAGCTGAGGACCAGCACTCACCAAGGAACAATTCTTCAACCTTCCCCCTCAATCGTAATCCATTTACCTCTTTCCCTTTCCCCACTATTATTGTCACTCTTGTACAGCCATACATGGTGCCTCAGTCCTGATCTGAGGGTGATCACAGGTTCTTGTCCTCTCCGGCCTGCGAGCCTACGCTCCTGTGACCTGTCTTTGTTGGCTTTCCATCAAAACTAATTTTCTTGCTTTATTATTTATTTATTTTAGTCATTTATTCCTGCATAATTATTTATTTATTTATTATTATTTACATACCTATTTATTTCCCAATTATCTATTTACCCACTTTTTTATTTACCTATTTATCTACCTTTTTATTTATTATTTATTATTATCTATTTTTTATCTATTTAATCCACTTACTACTTTATCTTAATATCATTTCAAACCTCTCCCAATCTATTACTACATATTGTGGCCTGTTCACCCATTCACCCACCCATCTATCATTTCAAACCTCTCCCAATCTATTCCAACCTATTGTGGGTTATACACCCATTCACCCACCCACCTATAAACACCTTCGCTGGAGGCAAACACCCAGACTGTTGAAAGGCCCAATCTCATTTCATATTCTTTGTCTCTTGTTGCTTTTAATTTCCTGTCAAGTCATCTGTAGACTAGCATATATATGTAGCTGGTACACCATTACTGTTTCAGTCTTGTATTGCTTGAAGGCTTACAATGCCTAGAATTTACAATTATAACCAAAAACTCTGTCAATACTAAGTTGAAGCACCTGGCTTGGTCAATTCAGAACTTGACTTCTTTAGTCCTGTTCACATCTAATTACACCTTATGTGTGATACTATATCTCAATTAACTTTTAACCTTAGTGCCATGTCATGATATCCATGTGCTCTTTCGTAAGCATTGAGGCATCAGAGATCTGTGTGTTCTGTAACCAACCTGTTGAAGAAGCACCATCAGCAACTCTCACTGATAAAGGTTGTAGAGGTATGAGAAGGTTAGTGCAAAAAGAAAAGACCGTATTCGCTGTGAACCTGGGTAACAGGTACACCTGGAATGCTGGCGAAAATACTGTCACCCGAGTGAAATCTCCAAAGTTTTAAGTGAAGCTAAACAGTCATCTGCCAATGAAGGTCATGTGTTCAGATAAGCAGGGAAGATGCCATTTAAAATTAACTCTGATTGCTTTTTGTTGTGGCCAACCACCCATTAATCAAGCAAAGACAAAGCGTCAAGAAGTTATTGGAGTCAGGACAATTGAGTTGAAAGAATAAATTTTAGAAGTTTTTCATCAACGTGGCGATTCTTGGACTGCTTACTGTACAAGAACAAATTTTGCCAGTCCATGATCTTCATGCTCTGCGGATGCAGTGTATCATCACATCTGCAGTAACAATTTTCGAACCAAGAAGATAATCCAAGCTGCCAAACAAACTGAAAGAAGTTGTCCAAAGAAGTTGAAATAAGGTCTTTCAGAACTGCAGGAAAGAACTATTGCTTTTCTTGTAGCTGTAAGCTACCTTGAAGAGAATGATGATGAACAGATCACCATTTCTGACCAGATCAGCCGTATGAAAGATATTTTTATTGAATCAGAACAGAGTGCATATACTCCTCCACAAATGTAAGTTAACCTTTTGAACTTCAGGAGCTTTATGGAGATTGAATCATCATCACTGAAATCAATGGTAAGGCTAATGTCATGACTTTTGTAGCACAGCTAAAGCAGTCCTTCAGGATTTCTATCAGCAAGAGAAAATTGAATCTGATGCTGATGTTGAACAAATCAGGGTAGTTAAAACTGCAGCAACACTCTTCAAGAATGACATCAAAGTCATAGAAACCACTAACACTATCTATCCGACTTGTGAAGAGATGGCGTCTGAAGATGCACGCATTAACTTTCTTCCAAAGACATTGAGGGTATTACTTGAACAGTTGATCGTTAATAAGCCATATATTGTCACATAGCTTGAGATACTCATTACTTTTTCTCTTAGTAGGATCATAATCCAAGAATAAATAGCATCTGTTGGGCTGGCTATTATGCAGGCGGTGCTTCCCCATGTAATATTAGCACCATTGCAGATTGGGTTGGCTGTTCAACTACACCATCAGTATGCCTCATGATTTCTTGTGGATTCTCTGAATCATCTTGGGTTTTGCTGCTCTTTTTATCAAGTTCAAAAATTTGAAAGGAGTACTGCCTTTTCCCATGGCACTGACATACCAAACTTCAGAGACTGATCTGTACAGTATGTTGCAGATAACGTGGATCACAACATCCGAACTTTGGATGGAATCAACACTCTTCATGAAATGGAGATAATCACAACAGTAATTCCTGGAATTAGGAGCAACAATTGAACACCCAAAATACAAGTATCACACAGGGATTTGGCAGCAGTTGGACGAGTTCCAATACGGTTTCACAAGGAAGAGAGTACCGGTATGATGGCCATTGTGTATGAAAAGGTATACAAAATGAAAGCCCAAGACCCAACAGCCAATCTAGATAAACTGTGGAAGACTTCAATCCCTTTCAGATTTTCAAGGCCATCGTGGTCTGAGATGAAGTAATTGGAGCAGAAGAATGATCATCCTAAAATGTCATCCATTATGTTTCTTCCTATGATTGATATGAATCCTAGTGATGCCACATGTATCTAATCGACTCTCTAGTTCTTAGCTGAGCATGCCACACGTCATAATGCAATGCCTGTTGTTACCTTCGACCAACCACTTTAGTGGAAAGCACTCATGATCGTAGATACCGAGCTTATTGATAGTGATTTGAAAAATCTTGTGCTCCGCCTGGGTGGCTTCCATATGGAAATGAGTTTCCTTGAGTCTATTGGTCATTTTATGTCTGCTTCTGGACTCCAACATATTCTAGAATTAGTGTACGCTCCTAATGCAGTTGTTCACATGTTTATCGGCAAGGCTATTGCCCGAGCAGTAAGAGCACACTTGCTTGTTGATGCAGCACTCAATTGCTTGTTGCTAGCTAATGCTTTGGGAGCACCTCTGCCTTCGCAATCAATCGGTGAATATGAAGAGAAGATTGAAGCTATCTCTGATTCAGAAGAATCTGCAGCCGATGTGGATACTAACAGGGATAAGGCAAAAGCTTATGCCCTCTATGAGAGCTTAATAAAGGAAACGATATCTGTAAATGATGTTTGTAGCACAGATGTTATCCAGAGGATCTCAACTATTTTAGAAGAAAAGATAGATTCTTTGAAGTCGTCTAAGACTGCTTCACTCTGGCTTTAGTATAATGAAGATGATTGACATACTTCGCCAGTATATATGAGCTGAACATACCGGCATTTGGACACTACATTTTGATGGTATTTCCAAAATGCTCCCTGATTTGGCTGCTTCCGGGTATAACCAGTACTCAAAATCTGCATGGATGTATTTTCAACAGATGTCTCAGCTGGAGGAACAGCTTCCAGACATCAACAATTCCAAAGTCTCCGTGTGGTGAGAAGTGATTGTCTATGGGCTGGTTTGTCTACAGATTTTGTTATTGAACACGTGTTCATGAGGAGTACGAAGAGTAGTGGTGGACTTACAAGAGGAAAAGGCATGACTGAACAACAGCGTCTAGTTTGGGTTATGTCCTAACTTTTGTTTGCAACAAGGGTTGATTTTTCACTAATTAATTGAATTTTTTTGAGAATATATGACCAATTTTTCAAGCGTTCCCTTCATTAGATTCTACGGGACTTTTAGTATGTTATAGAGCAGATATTTTTGTATAGGAAACAGTTAAGACACCTTTTGTTGCAATTACTTTGGGGTCAAACAATAAATTGACTGGACTATAATAAATTTGTAAAATCATAATGGGTCAAACTTGAAGTTAGTGCTTGATTGTTTGTTAGAAATATTTGGTTTATCGACATGGTAAAATTGTGGAGTATACAATGGTGTTGTCACAGTTTGCCTCTGTTTATTTGTTCATTTCCCTGTTCCAGTTATGAAGCAAGATAGAAAATTCCAGATATATATCCATTTTCTGAACATGCAAACTGAAGTCTTGGACAGTATCAATATAGCTTGTGTTTTGTCGAAGTTATACGTTCAAATGGGGTGCTACATTTTCAAAACAAACTCCAAATACATGGAATAACATTAAGCTAAAAAAAAAAGATCATGTTAAACTCATGTTGTGTGGCTTAAAAATGCTCCAACTGTTTGTAATTCAATAATAAAAAGATTTCTTAAAGCCTGTAAGTACTTATGTGCTAACTATATTGATGATATATTCATATTAATAAAAACATCAAGATCATTGCACATTATTGTACAGTTTCTATAATTAAACTTAGGAAAAGCAAATTAATAAGTGCTAAATGAAAAGATTTGTGCATTCTACTGGTGGTAGTTGTGGGGGGTTCCCTCCCTTAGGCTCCGTAGGTTCTTCGGATTTGGAGACCTCGCACTTGATTGTCCCAGACACAGGAGCTGAGATTACTGTGGTTCCCGGGTGTTTCGTATACGAGAACCAGTTGAGAGATGAGAGAGTGATAGTGAAGGGGTGGGATGGCATGACCAAACACTCCAAACAGCAGTAGTGGACTTTGAGTATGGAGGCAAAGCCTTCATGTCCACAGTTGCAGTGGCCAATGAGGACGATGTTTGCAGTAAAGTTTTGTTTTCCGTCCCCATGGATGACCCTATGGCGTCACGCCTTCTTTTGGACGCTGCCTCGAGTGCTCCTCCCAGGGCACTAGGGGCAGGGCATCCTGGTGACACCCCAGGCGTCCAAACACCACTTAGTGGTGCTGGCTCTGCTGCTATTCCTGAGGGGGCATGTAAGACCTCCAAAGGCTCTGGTAGCACCCAGAGAAGTGCAGCCGTCAGTGTTGTCACAAGATCTGACTCTAAGAAGTTGAAACTGTGTGAGAAAGAAAAGACAGAAAGTGATGTGAATATTGCTAAGCCTGTTAGTTTCTCTGAGGAGTTCGAGAGACTGGCTCTAATTGATGTTGGTGTTGAGAAGGATGATGGGGTGAAGAAGGATGAAATTTCTTCGGAGGTTGAGTCGGATTCTTCGGGAGTTGAGCTTGGTGTAGAACCGGGAGTTAGTAAGGACGTTGAGCAGTCGAGCCAGGTCTCTCCTCCTAACAATTGTAATATTAGCAGTGAGTCTGATGATAAACTTGTTTGCCCCCAACTTTGTGATTCTTCGAGTGTTGATCTGTTTGTGTCAGAAGTCTTAAGTGACTAAGTGACGATTCCCTAGCTCCACTTAGGTGCCTAGCGGACAAGTCCTTGAATGGGTATTCTTGGGCTAATAATGGTGTTCTGATTCATAAGGCAGTAGATGATGCAGGTGAGGAACGATCTAGAATTGTTCTTCCACAGTCCAAACGTGCCAAGGCTCTCAAGCTGGCGCATGATGGTACCGCCCACACTGGTGTTCGTGGGATGAGACGTGTCCTAGGGTCTAGATTTGTGTGGCCTGGGATACACGGGGATGTTGTGAAGTTTATAAAATCTTGTGATGTGTGTTTAAGGGTTAATAAGTCTGGAAATAAGAAGGCTTTAATGGTGGAAAGAAGTATTTTGTGTGTTCCATTTGAGTCTGTTGCTGTGGACTTGGTGGGCCCCCTTCCCAAAGGGAAGCGCGGGGCCAAATATCTGTTCACGTACGTTTGCTTATCGAGCAGATGGCCTGATGCAGTCCCCATGAGGACGGCGTCAGCTGAGGAAGCAGCCCAATCCTTTGTGCAGATTATTGCAAGGACGGGCATCCCACTCAAGGTCCTTTCAGATCGTGGGACGATCTTCCTCTCGAAACTCATGACAAATGTGTACTCCATGTTGGGCATAGACTCTGTGCAGTCTTCCCCATACCGCCCGCAGTCCAATGGCGTGGTAGAGAGGCTCCACGGGACCCTGAAGCCTATGTTGGCTAAGGCCCTGGACGCAGGCCTGGACTGGGTGGAGTTTTTGCCGTTGGCCTTGTTTGCCATCAGGCAGATTCCTAACAGGGATGTAGGCTTCTCACCCCACAGACTTGTGTTTGGGAGGGAGGTTTCTGGTCCCCTTGATATCTTGTACCATAAGTGGAGTGACAATGTGTTTGAGGGTATGGAAGTTGAAGAATGGTTGTTGAAGTTACATGATCAACTAACTACATTGCATGATGCGGCTTGTGCTACTGAAGCCAAGCAAATTGAGTCAAGAGTGTGTGCATACAACAAAGGGAAGAGTGATCGTTGTGTGAAGGTTGGTGACAGTGTTCTGGTGAGAATTCCTGGCCTCCAGGCGGCTTTACAAGCTTCTTGGGAAGGGCCATACCAGGTAATTGAGAAAGTGTCTCGAGTCACATTCAAAGTCTCGAAAGGGGATGGGCATCCAGTGAAAATCGCCCACATTAACAATCTCAAAGATTACGTTGCCAGACCTATGCTTGTGAATGCCGTGACCTTAGTTGCCGAAGATACAGGCATTGAGAATGATCTTTTAAAATGTTCACCTTTGTTGTCTAAGGACAAGTGTCCTGGTTATAATAGCAGAGAATTGGAATGTTTGTTGGGTGAATTGGCTGATAAATTTAGTGAGACCCCTGGTTTGTGTGCTGGTGTTAAATGTACTATTGTTCTGTCTGAACATGCTGTTCCTGTGTCCCAACAAGGGAGGAACATACCAGTGGGTATTGAGCAAGCAGTGTCTGAGGAGATAGATAAATTGTTGAGGGAGGGTTTCATTGTCAAATCAAGTTCCTTGTGGTCGTCCCCTCTTGTTCCTGTGAGGAAGAAAGATGGCTCAGTCCGCATTTGCGTGGATTTCCGCCAACTCAATATGGTGACTCCTCTGGTTAGACACTGGGTCCCGTCGTTAGATGAGATCCTTGATAAAGTTGGAAATTGTTGTTGCTTGTCGACCTTAGATCTTACAGCTGGGTTCCACCAAATCGAAATGGATCCCAAATCTAGTGAACTGACTACCTTTGTTTGCCCTCTCGGTAAGTATCGGTATGTCAGAATGCCCTTTGGGCTAAAAAACGTCCCTGCGGTCTTTCAGGCAGCAGTGGAGCATGTATTGGAACCAGTTAAGTCTGTATGTTGCAATTACATTGATGATGTAGTTATATTTAGTAGGGATTGGTCAAGTCATTTAGCGGATGTGAGGAATGTTGTTGAATGTTTGGGTAATGCTGGGCTGAAGATTAAAAAGAGGAAGTGTGTGTTTGGGAGGAAGTATTTGACGTATTTGGGTCATCGTATTGGTGGGGGAGGTATTTCGATTCCTGAGAGTAGGGTATGTGCATTGAGGGAGTTTGTGAAGCCGAGAACAAAGAAAGACATGCGTGCCTTTCTGGGCGCAATGTCATATTACAGACACTTTATTAAAGGATTTGGTAGCTTGTCCTCTCACTTGACCCCTGCAACCTCTCTCCGGGCTCCGCATCTGGTGGCTTGGACTGGGGACATGGACGCAGCTTTTGGTGAGTTGAGACAGATATTGTGTGACCATGTTATGTTGTATACTCCCAGCCTCGATGACGACCTAAAGTTATACACAGACGCTTCCGGTGATGGTATTGGGGCGTGTCTTCATGCCGTACGGAAGGGAGAAGAGTTGCCTGTCGCGTTCTTCAGCCGACAGCTCAGACCAGCAGAGAAGAACTACTCCATCTCGGAGTTAGAGAGCTTAGCCATCGTCGCTGCTATCAAGCACTTCGAGAGGCTTGTGTACGCCAAACCGTTGGAGGTGGTGACAGATCATAAGGCGTGTCTAGCCTTGCAGACAGGGAAGGGCCTGAACAGACGACTTCTCAGATTTGCCCTTGCCCTCCAGGATCGACCGATCAAGATTATGTATCGACCAGGTTCCCAACATGGGAATGCGGATGGATTCTCCCGTCAGTCGTGGGAAGATGGAAAGAAGAAGAGCTCTACACCAGACCCGGTGTTTGTCAGCTTGTCCCGAACTCCAAGCTTGGGAGGGGGAGATGTGGGTCTGGAGGATAGTGGAGTGGGCAGGGCAACAGTCACGCCCACCTGAACTGTGAACATTTATTCATTTATCTAGTTAATGTATTTATTATATTCATTTATTTTATTGTAAGAGTTATTTTTGGTTAAGTTCTATGTCAGTCTATTTTTGGTTCATGCGTCATGTGAGTATTTGTTAATATGTGTTGATTGAAGTCATGTGTTGTCGTGCGTGCTCATGCCTGCATTGCAGCAAGAACTTCACGCTGCAATGCAGGAAGTGATGTCATTGTGTAGGGCGTGTCCCTTTGTTCTATATAAGCATCGTGTGTCAATTTACGAGTTTTAGTTATTCCTTGTCCTAATTTTATGATAGACCTTTTTATAACTCTGTCAAGGGATAGGGGGTAACTCTGGTGGCAGTGGTTACCCGTGGGTGTCTCTCCAAGATATATCTGTTGTATGAGTAACTGTGAGTGGAGAGCTGCACTCGCCCCCGATCGACCCACAGTATGCTTTAGGGATCAATTAAAAAAATATGCCTGGATTGGAAACATCCAGTAGCTAATATAAATTTGCACTGAAATAATACTTTGGTTTTTCATTTTTTTCATTTTTTTTTTCTCAATCATTTTTCGGCACTGTTTAAAATGATAACTATAATCACAACAACTAATATATACTATATGCATTATATAGAACTGAATCAGGAAGTGTAGTTACATCTACTAGAGCACAAGAAACTGTTTGATTACAATTAACAAATGTTCAAGGTTGTTTTGTTATATTATTACAGTCTCATCAATAAACATCAATGAATCTCTTATGCTTATTGAAGCTATAAACTTTCCAGGCATATTCCTATACCATGAGGGAGTTTGCGATTGGTTGGAGAGTGTAACAAAATTCCTTGACTTTTTAACTGGTTAGATAGTTGACAGCGATCTTAAATTGTGCATGAAAAGTTAGTTTCAGTCAATTACAAAATTCACAAGGAAAGATCTGTGGAAACGGTAATTGCTACTATGCTCATACTTTAAAATGTACATGAATTGTTTCATCTGGTAAATGTGTGACCCCAAAGATTGACTTCTTATGGCCCTTCATTGTATTTCACCATAGACATATTCAATTAAGGTTATGCAATGCCCTGACAGTATTTCAGTATGTCATAGAAGTAGTGTTGGCTTCATGTATTAATCATAGTTGTTTCTATAGCGACAATGTTTGACTGCCTGACTGAGCCGGGACTGACTTGCAAGATGTCCAACATGAAATTGGCAACACTCAGAATGAGTTCATAGGTCAAAATATGTTTTGTTTTGAGTTGTGGATACAGTATCATAAAGTATATTCGCTGAAAAATTATTGCAGCGCACACAGTGGACTTTTGCTCTGATTCTAAGTACCATGGCATTTGTGCCTGGGACAGTCGAGTGGACACGGTAAATGACAGAAATATTCATCAAGTTGTGTTCACGAGTGTCACTAATCTTTAGCCTTTTCAGATAGAAACATTTAGATCTATTATGGCAGTAATACTGTCAATGCATCATGTGCATGTCCTTAAGCTTATAGCGAAGTTTTTCTCGAGACAGCTTCTTGGAGATCAATACAAAATCTGTGCACAAGAATTTAAAGCTATGTAATACATTAGGAAATACGTAACTTTGACTTTTAACTATACATTTGGAATTTCAAGTTGATCATAGACAATAAATTAATAGTTTCATTGATGGCGGCTTCATAGTAAAACAAACTTCACCAGAACAAGTATATTAAGCTTGACAAAGTTAATTACATAGTGATTGACTTAATAAGCTTTCTAAACTGGGTAGCTGACACTTTTTTAGCAGAATATATCACGACAACTATGTTCAAGATGATGACCGCAATCATCTCGATGAAAGAGGTTAAGATGTAGTAATAGCCAATAATGATGAAATCATCAAAAAAATGAAGATAAGTCTATTTGAATCTATAATTTTAACTTAAAAGAAAGCACCAAGTGCTCTGTAAATGCATATTTAGGTAAAAATGATAAGATAGTTTTAGCAATCAGTTAGACTGTCTACAGTAGTTAATTTCATAAATTCTCGGCTTGTGTATCCTACTAGAACTGATGAAAAATGACTCTATATATATTGGTAATGGTATAAAACCAAAGAATATTGAAGAGATCAGTCAATGCCTTCTTGTTTTCACTCTCATTAAAAAAATTTTTATTTTAAGTTGACATAATCTATCAGTAAAGTCACACTGTCTTTTATTTTAACTTTACTAATCACCAGTTTGTTATGATAATGGCTCTCATCAATGCCCACAATGGTAGTATTGATTGATCTCATTAACGCTCCCATGGCTGAGCCCTAGGAACAAACATATTTTGTTTTATACCATTACCTATATATATATAGTCAGCCTTGTTTTAATTCATTAGTTTAATCACTAGAACGCTACCCAAGCAGCGAATTTATGGAATAAATCTTGAATCTTTGATTAAGTATCTATATCTGGTTAACTACTGTAGCCAATCTAACTGACAGTTACAACTACCTTACGAGCGAGTACATAAGTCCCAGATGTCAAACAAGATGTAAAAAATGATGTATACCATCAACTTGTAATTCAAAAAATATGAATTCTAGAAAAAACCTCGACAATAATAATTAGTAGATACTGTTATTAGCCAATTTCCTTAATATGCACATATAAAGATATAACATACCGAAAACTTTGCCTCATCTTTTATTTTTATTGTAATATTGGTGGGAATTTTTTAATATGGGTCTTTAACATAATTTAATTTCTGTAAACATTTTCACTGAATTGTATTTTTGGCATTCATCAGGAATAATATAATTTTCTATACTTAGTGTCCTTGTAATGTACTACAGCTCAAATAGTAAAATATACGAAATGACGCAATCAAAATTTTTTTTATCCACATTAAATAAATTTAGAATGTGACTAGACTGCTATTAATACCTATCTTGATTCTTTGTACTTTTGTTATCATACAATAATGTGTGCACCATTTGCGTAGATTTTGCAGACCTAATGTTGTCATTTTATTTTCGAAATAAAAATAATGCTATAAATTGTTTTACTTGAACCGTGTTCGTTACATATCAATGCATTCTTTCCTCTTCACTTACGTGATCCCTCTTATAAATATTTATTTGTTGCAATAAATAATTTGCTGTAAATGTGAATAATTGGTTTGAAAGTGAGGTATAACATTAAAAAAAACTTATACCTGACAATCATTTTCATTACTGTAATAATAGGTTGAGTTGATATAATACTAAATTTATAGATAAATGTTTTCCTACTATAAATATTCTCCTCACTACTGTGGGCTCCACGGTCGCCGGTCGCCCACACTGGAGATGAAGATAGAGAAGGAGAGAGAAGAAGAGCAAGAGAGACTATTACGTAGATGTATTGTGTGTGTTTAATGATTATGAACGATTGTGATTATGATTGTGATAATGTGGTTATGGTTAAGTTTTATGTCATGCGTGTGTTTGCTGCACGAGGAGTCCTTGGGGTATATAACCTTGGTCCTCCTCGTGCCCAAGTCAGTTGTCAATTATACTAAAATTAGTTAACAAGACATTGTCAGTTCGGTCAAGCTTCGGCTCCGACCAAGAGGAGAATTCTGGTGGCAGCAACAGTGTTTCCTCCTTACGTGCGTGTTACCTTGCTGAGCTTCGGGTCTGGCGCGGGCAACCCCCACATTTGGTGGCAGCAGTGGGACCTCTCAAGAACACGTTCGAGAAACCTGGAACATCAACTACACGGCCCAAGATATTCGACCCACGGAAGACATTCCAAAACCGAGGAATTCCAAGCTTTGAACTGAGGTGGAGGGGATATTACGCAACTGAAGTTTCGACTTTCAAAAGCATACAACTACGTAAGAGTCTCGACTCCTGAACTGTTGGCATTTTTGTTTTTTTTTGTGATTCACCTCTATATTGTGTAATACCTTCGTGTCATTCATTTCTAATATTTTTTTTGTGTTTGTCTTACCTCGTTTATTCATTTCGTTTTATCTTCTTGTAGGTCTCTGACGGAAGGCGAGGACGCTCTCCTTCCATGACTGAGAGAGGTGTTGAAACGAAAAGGAGGCAGACCAAGAAGACATCTACGAAGTCGGGGAATTCGTCTTACCGACCGTACTCAAACACGATATTGAAGGATCGTTCGCCATATCCGATACGGCCGGGGAGCGGTACATCAGCAGAGGAAGAAATTAAGAGTGAGTCGGAGAAATCTGAGGATAGCATAGAGGTTGGTGTAGAAGGATTGGGGTCTGAGGAGATGGCGAGGAAAGCAGAAGAAAGTGATTTTATGAAATGGGTTCAGGTTATGGCCGAGAGGGATGAGGCCAGGAGGGTGGAAACAGAGAGATTAGAGGAGGCGAGAAGGGAGGAAAGAATCAGAATGAAAGAAGTGAGAAGGGAGGAAAGAGTCTGAATGGAAGAGGAGAGAAAGGGGGAAGGAGTCAGGATGGAACAAGCAAGAAAGGAAGAGATGATGGCAATGTTTAGTCAGCTCAGGGAAGAGACGTCTATAAGGACTAGTGAGGGAGAAGAGGCGAGGCGCAAGTATCAGGAGAGGAAGGAACTGCAGTCGGAGAAGCTGAGGGCACTGGGGAACTTCGTAGAGGGCGTGGAGTTGTTGGGGTACCTGGGAAAGTTTGATAGAACAATAGAGGATTGCAGAATACCGAAGGATACGTGGTTGGAAAGGTTGTTTCCCAGGCTACCTGAGAGATTGTGTGCCAGGGTAGACAGTGTTAGAGAGGGAGATGACTACAGAGAAGTAAAGAGAGTTTTGTTAAAAGCTATGGGGGAGACGACGCTGACGCACGGGTATAAACTGTTTGAGTTGAAGGGAGAAGGCCTGAAGGCTAAGAGACTACTGGAGAAATAATGGAAGTGATAGAGAGTGAGTTGGGGGGTGATGCAAGGTTGTGAGTCGGTCAAGGAGTGTGTGGTCGCTTTGGCCACTGCGTTGACCCGAAATGTTATACCACCAAGTGGGAAGGTGTTTTTAGAGGGAAAAAAGATGGAGAGGATGAAGGATTTGCGAGATGCATGGGAGACTTGGATGGCCGGGAGATTAAAAGGGAATTTTTACAAACAGATTGGTAGTACGGGGGGTCGTAGTGTGGGTGAATATAGGAAGACTAGTTATGGTGATGATTTTGGCACCAAGGGTAGAGAGGGGTTTAGCCCGATCACCTGTTCGAACTGTGGTGAAAGGGAACATAGGTCAGTAGAATGTAGGAAACCTAGTGGGAGTAGCAGAGCGGGGTATGGTAGTGGGCTTAGGCCATTGACATGTTTTAGTTGTGGCAAGGCGAGACATAGGAGCGTTGAGTGTCCCAATAGAAAGGTGGTGAGTGCGGTAAAGAGAGAGCCGGTGGTGACTAAGGTATCGAAGATCGTGGTAGGGAAGATGAGAAAAGGAAACATTGTGTGGGGGAAAGTGAATGGTGTGGGGGTTGCCCGCGCCAGACCCGAAGCTCAGCAAGGTAACACGCCGCACGTAAGGAGGCAACACAGTCGCTGCCACCAGAATTCTCCTCTTGGTCGGAGCCGAAGCTTGACCGAACTGACAATGTCTTGTTAACTAATTTTAGTATAATTGAGAACTGACTTGGGCACGAGGAGGACCAAGGTTATATACCCCAAGGACTCCTCGTGCAGCAAACACACGCATGACATAAAACTTAACCATAACCACAATCATAATCACAATCGTTCATAATCATTAAACACACACAATACATCTACGTAATAGTCTCTCTTGCTCTTCTTCTCTCTCCTTCTCTATCTTCATCTCCAGTGTGGGCGACCGGCGACCGTGGAGCCCACATCTCCCCCCTCCTTCACAGAAAGGGTGACATCCTCACTGGCGCTAGCATGGCATCTGCTTAACCCATCGGCCACGACGTTACTAGCGCCGACTCTATACTTCACTACGAAGTCGAACTCTGACAAAACCAGTGACCACCTGTATACCCGCCTATTCAACTGGCGGCCCGTACGTATCGACTCCAATCCCTTATGATCTGTCCATACTTCAAAGGACTGTCCATGCAAATAAAAAGAAAAATGTTTCACAGCCTCAACCACGGCTAGACACTCCAACTCCTGGGCACTGTAGTTGGACTGTGCCCCACGCAGCTGCCGTGAGTAGAACGCAACTGGTAGTAGCTCCTCCTCTCTTCTTACGGACAGAACTGCTCCGACTCCTCTGCTGCTGGCATCACACTCAACTACAAACACATCGCTGACACACGGAACAACCAAACACACAGAACTAGACAACGCACACTTTAACTTACAAAAAGCCTCTGACATCTGGCTTGTCCACTCCACCTTCCCTGCCAAGAGCGATGAGGTATGCGGAGTGAGGAGGGCAGACCACTTGTGGAATCCCTCGATGAACCTTCGATAGTAACCGATCAGCCCCAAGAATGCTCTAAGCTGCTTCCTGGTCTTAGGCTCAGGGTGGTTCCTAATCGCAGCAACCCTAGCCTCTGGCACCCGAATCACTCCATCACCAATCTCATGCCCCAAGAACATCAAACGCCTCTTCCCAAACACACACTTCGACAGCTTACAAGTTAACCCCGTTTTCCTCAATACCTCAAACAACAATTTCAAATGCACCAAGTGCTCACTCCAATCCCCTGAAACCACCAACACATCATCAATATACACCTTCGCAAACTCCATACAATCCACTAAAACCACATCCATAAACCTTTGAAACACACTAGGGGCATTCGTAAGTCCAAATGGCATTCTCACATATTGAAACTTCCCAAATGGACAAACGAATGCCGTCTTCTCCTTATCTTCTACCGCTACCGCTACCTGATGAAACCCCTTCGACAAATCCACCTTAGATAACACCCAGCCCTTCCCTACACGTTCAACCATCTCTTCAAATTGTGGAATATAGTAAGGCTCCTTAACCGTGATGGCGTTGAGCTTCCTATAATCCATGCACAGCCTTATACCTCCTCCTGCTTTCTTCACCGGCACCAGCGGCGAAGCCCACGCACTCACACTCCTCTCTATAATACCTCCTCTCTCCAACTCTTCCAACTCCTCTTTCACTGCCCTTCTAATGCCCAAAGGCACCGAGTAAGGAGCCTGTCGAATGGGCAAGGCATCCCCAGTGTCAATAGACAGTATGACCTCCTCGGTGCTCCCCGGAGCATCAGAAAATACTTCTCCGAACTCCTCTAGCAACCCATCAATCTCTTCTTGCACGTACCCTTCACATTCCCCCCTCAACAAACATTCTTCCTCCTTGCTATCCTCCAACACTACATCCAACCTATTAACTGCAAACCTTTCCTTGAACTTCTTCAAGCAGTTCACATGCACTATCCTTGCATGCTTCGGCACTCCCTTCCTACTAATTTTATAATTTACTTCTCCCACTCTCTGCAATACCTTGTAAGGACCTTCCCAGGAATCAGATAACTTGCACTTCATCCCAGGAATCCTGTACAACACTAAATCCCCAACAACAAATTCCCTAGTCTTACACCCACGATTCAGAAACTTCATCCTCCCTTCTTTGTTTTTCGCCATCCTCAACTCAGCACAATCCCTCATCAATTCCAACTTCTCAGCCATTCCTCTCACCCACTCGCACACGTTCAACTCTTTACTATCCACCTCAAACAACCCAGAGTACAGAGCGTCTAGGGGAGTTCTGACTCTGAACCCGTAGACTAGGTCAAATGGGCTGAATCCACTGTCCGCATGAGGCATCTGCCTCATTACGAACAGCGCGAAAGACAGCTGTTCAACCCAGTCCTTCCCCTCATCCACGCACTTGCCCAAGATAGACTTAAGCGTGCCGTGGAACCGTTCCACCGTCCCGTTGGTCTGGGGGTGGTACGGAGACGTCCGCACTCTCTCAATTCCCAACATCCTGCTCAACTCGCTCACCACTTTCCCACAGAACTGACCCCCCTGATCTGATAACATCTTCTCAGGGACCGAAGTTCTCGAGAAGATCAGCCACAGGCCTTCGGCTACCGCCTTGGCAGTAATACTGCGCAGGGGTACTGCCTCCGGCCACCTGGTAGCCAAGCACACGCAGGTTAACAGGAACCTGTTGCCACCCTTTCCCTTAGGTAGGGGGCCAACCAGGTCTACTGCCACCGCCTCGAAGGGTTCGCTGAGCAATGGACGTTCCACTGCCAGCGCCCTCCTAGGTGTGTGCTTGCTCTTCCTTTGGCAAACCTCACAACTCTTGCAATGTTCCCCCACTTCTTTCATCATCCCTGGCCATACGAAATACCTCCCAACCATCCTAGCTACCTTTTCCCCACACAAATGTCCGTTCTTCTCGTGTCCCAATTCCATCACCCTCTCCCTGTAACTCTTCGGTACAACCAACAGATCCCGAAACTCTTCCCAAGTAACGTACTGACTTCTCACCAAAACTCCCTTCTTCCACTGAAATCCCCTTTTCTTCCGATCACCCAACTCTCTCCATTCCCTCAAACTCTCGTCTTCACCCAATTCCTTCCTAAAATCAACCCCATCTGATCCTTTCCCAACAGGTCCGATCTGTTCGGCATATTCGACGAACTGTCTCTCGTCCTCTACCAACACCACATCCTTCAGGTCCGAAGGCGCACCTTCTTCGCTGACATGCATCCCGCTTCTTCCCTGCACTTCCATCTTCTCACTCTCGTCCCTCTCTTCTAAAACCGACGTTTCTGCCTCCCCTGGTTCAACCACACTCCACCAATCGGTACAGCTAGCACCAACATCACTCACTTCCTCCAAAGCCTCAGCCCTGGCTTGACTGCGGGTCAACACCTTCACCTGCGCCCCTTGTGTCCCTTGCGGCTTGTCAGAGTCCATCACCTCTTCTACGGCTGACCTAAATGCCGCAACCTCTTCTGCATTGGAAATATCAAAAGGCACAATACAAACCACCTCGTCGTCACTCCTCTCATCAATCATGGCCAACTTTGCCTGCCTAAGCCCTCCTATTTCATACTCCACCACCGTACTCTGATGTACGCTCGTTGCACCGTTTACCCCCGAGATGTGCAGCTCGCCACACTCCACTGCACCCTGATTCACCAGTGCCCTAGGCACTACACCCACCTCGGCACCCGAGTCCACCAACACCCTGCATTCAATCCCATTCACTTTCCCCCACACAATGTTTCCTTTTCTCATCTTCCCTACCACGATCTTTGATACCTTAGTAAACACCGGCTCTCTCTTTACCGCACTCCCCACCTTTCTATTGGGACACTCAACGCTCCTATGTCCCGCCTTGCCACAACTAAAACATGTCAATGGCCTAAGCCCACTACCATACCCCGCTCTGCTACTCCCACTAGGTTTCCTACATTCTACTGACCTATGTCCCTTTTCACCACAGTTAAAACAGGTGATCGGGCTAAACCCCTCTCTACCCTTGGTGCCAAAATCGTCACCATAACTAGTCCTCCTATATTCACCCACACTACGACCCCCCGTACTACCAATCGGTTTGTAAAAATTCCCTTTTAATCTCCCGGCCATCCAAGTCTCCCATGCATCGCGCAAATCCTCCATCCTCTCCATCTTTTTTCCCTCTAAAAACACCTTCCCACTGGGTGGTATAACATTTCGGGTCAACGCAGTGGCCAAAGCGACCACACACTCCTTGACCGACTCACAACCTTGCATCACCCCCCAACTCACTTTCTCTATCACTTCCATTATTCCTCCAGCAGTCTTAGCCTTCAGGCCTTCTCCCGTCAACTCAAACAGTTTATACCCATACGTCAGCGTCGTCTCCCCCATAGCTTTTAACAAAACTCTCTTTACTTCTCCGTAGTCATCTCCCTCTCTAACACTCTCTACCCTGGCACACAATCTCTCAGGTAGCCTGGGAAACAACCTTTCCAACCACGTATCCTTCGGTATTCTGCAATCCTCCATTATTCTTTCAAACTTTCCCAGGTACCCCAACAACTCCACGCCCTCTGCGTAGTTCCCCAGCGCCCTCAGCTTCTCCGACTGCAGTTCCTTCCTCTCCTGATACTTGCGCCTCGCCTCTTCTCCCTCACTAGTCCTTATAGACGTCTCTTCCCTGAGCTGACTAAACATTGCCATCATCTCTTCCTTTCTAGCTTGTTCCATCCTGACTCCTTCCCCCCTTCTCTCCTCTTCCATTCGGACTCTTTCCTCCCTTCTCACTTCTTCCATTCTGATTCTTTCCTCCCTTCTCGCCTCCTCTAATCTCTCTGTTTCCACCCTCCTGGCCTCATCCCTCTCGGCCATAACCTGAACCCATTTCATAAAATCACTCTCTTCTGCTTTCCTCGCGATCTCCTCAGACCCCAATCCTTCTACACCCACCTCTATGCTATCCTCAGATTCCTCCGACTCACTCTTAATTTCTTCCTCTGCTGATTTACCGCTCCCCGGTCGTATCGGATATGGCGAACGATCCTTCACTGTTGTGTTTGAGTACGGTCGGTAAGACGAATTCCCCGACTTCGTAGATGTCTTCTTGGTCTGCCTCCTCCTCGCTTCAACACCTCTCTCAGTCATGGAAGGAGAGCGTCCTCGCCTTCCGTCAGAGACCTACAAGAAGATAAAACGAAACGAATAAACGAGGTAAGACAAACACACAAAAAAAATATTAGAACGAATGACACGAAGGTATTACACAATATAAAGGTGAATCACAAAAAAAAACAAAAATGCCAACAGTTCAGGAGTCGAGACTCTTGCGTAGTTGGATGCTTCCGAGAGTCGAAACTTCAGTTGCGTACTATCCCCTCCACCTCAGCTCAAAGCTTGGAATTCCCCGGTTTTGGAATGTCTTCCGTCGGTCGAATATCTTCGGCCGTGTAATTGAGGTTTTATGTCTCTCGAACGTGTTCTTGAGAGATCCCACCGCTGCCACCAAATGTGGGGGTTGCCCGCGCCAGACCCGAAGCTCAGCAAGGTAACACGCCGCACGTAAGGAGGCAACACAGTCGCTGCCACCAGAATTCTCCTCTTGGTCGGAGCCGAAGCTTGACCGAACTGACAATGTCTTGTTACTAATTTTAGTATAATTGAGAACTGACTTGGGCACGAGGAGGACCAAGGTTATATACCCCAAGGACTCCTCGTGCAGCAAACACACGCATGACATAAAACTTAACCATAACCACAATCATAATCACAATCGTTCATAATCATTAAACACACACAATACATCTACGTAATAGTCTCTCTTGCTCTTCTTCTCTCTCCTTCTCTATCTTCATCTCCAGTGTGGGCGACCGGCGACCGTGGAGCCCACAAATGGGATTGAATGCAGGGTGTTGGTGGACTCGGGTGCCGAGGTGGGTGTAGTACCTAGGGCACTGGTGAATCAGGGTGCAGTGGAGTGTGGCAAGCTGCACATCTCGGGAGTAAACGGTGCAACGAGCGTACATCAGAGTACGGTGGTGGAGTATAAAATAGGAGGGCTTAGGCAGGCAAAGTTGGCCATGATTGATGAGAGGAGTGATGACGAGGTGGTTTGTATTGTGCCTTTTGATATTTCAAATGCAGAAGAGGTTGTGGCATTTAAGTCAGCCGTAGAGGAGGTGATGGACTCTGACAAGCCGCAAGGGGCACAAGGGGCGCAGGTGAAGGTGTTGACCGCAGTAAAGCCAGGGCTGAGGCTTTGGAGGAAGTGAGTGATATAGGTGCTAGCTGTACCGATTGGTGGAGCGTGGTTGAACCAGGGAAGGCAGAAACCTCGGTTTAAGAAGAGAGGGACGAGAGTGAGAAGATGGAAGTACAGGGAAGAAGCGGGATGCATGTCAGCGAAGAAGGTGCGCCTTCGGACCTGAAGGATGTGGTGTTGGTAGAGGACGAGAGACAGTTCGTCGAATATGCCGAACAGATTGGACCTGTTGGGAAAGGATCAGATGGAGTTGATTTTAGGAAGGAATTGGGTGAAGACGAGAGTTTGAGGGAATGGAAAGAATTGGGTGATCAGAAGGAAAGGGAATTTCAATGGAAGAAGGGAGTTTTGGTGAGAAGTCAGTACGTTACTTGGGAAGAGTTTCGGGATCTGTTGGTTGTACCGAAAAGTTACAGGAAGAGGGTGATTGAATTGGGACACGAGAAGAACGGACATTTGTGTGGGGAAAAGGTAGCTAGGATAGTTGGGATGTATTTCGTATGGCCAGGAATGATGAAAGAAGTGGGGGAACATTACAAGAGTTGTGAGGTTTGCCAAAGGAAGAGCAAGCACACACCTAGCAGGGCGCTGGCAGTAGAACGTCCATTGCTCAGCGAACCCTTCGAGGCGGTGGCAGTAGACCTGGTTGGCCCCCTACCTAAGGGAAAGGGTGGCAACAGGTTCCTGTTAACCTGCGTGTGTTTGGCTACCAGGTGGCCGGAGGCAGTACCCTTGCGCAGTATTACTGCCAAGGCGGTAGCCGAAGGCCTGTGGCTGATCTTCTCGAGGACTTCGGTCCCTGAGAAGATGTTATCAGATTAGGGGGGTCAGTTCTGTGGGAAAGTGGTGAGCGAGTTGAGCAGGATGTTGGGAATTGAGAGAGTGCGGACGTCTCCGTACCACCCCCAGACCAACGGGACGGTGGAATGGTTCCACGGCACGCTTAAGTCTATCTTGGGCAAGTGCGTGGATGAGGGGAAGGACTGGGTTGAACAGCTGTCTTTCGCGCTGTTCGTAATGAGGCAGATGCCTCATGCGGACAGTGGATTCAGCCCATTTGACCTAGTCTACGGGTTCAGAGTCAGAACTCCCCTAGACGCTCTGTACTCTGGTGAGGTGGATAGTAAAGAGTTGAACGTGTGCGAGTGGGTGAGAGGAATGGCTGAGAAGTTGGAATTGATGAGGGATTGTGCTGAGTTGAGGATGGCGAAAAACAAAGAAGGGAGGATGAAGTTTCTGAATCGTGGGTGTAAGACTAGGGAATTTGTTGTTGGGGATTTAGTGTTGTACAGAATTCCTGGGATGAAGTGCAAGTTATCTGATTCCTGGGAAGGTCCTTACGAGGTATTGCAGAGAGTGGGAGAAGTAAATTATAAAATTAGTAGGAAGGGAGTGCCGAAGCATGCAAGGATAGTGCATGTGAACTGCTTGAAATAGTTCAAGGAAAGGTTTGCTGTTAATAGGTTGGATGTAGTGTTGGAGGATAGCAAGGAGGAAGAATGTTTGTTGAGGGGGGAATGTGAAGGGTCCGTGCAAGAAGAGATTGATGGGTTGCTAGAGGAGTTCGGAGAAGTATTTTCTGATGCTCCGGGAAGCACCGAGGAGGTCATACTGTCTATTGACACTGGGGATGCCTTGCCCATTCGGCAGGCTCCTTACTCGGTGCCTATGGGCATTAGAAGGGCAGTGAAAGAGGAGTTGGAAGAGTTGGAGAGAGGCGGTATTATAGAGAGGAGTGTGAGTGCGTGGGCTTCGCCGCTGGTGCCGGTGAAGAAAGCAGGAGGAGGTATAAGGCTGTGCGTGGATTATAGGAAGCTCAACGCCATCACGGTAAAGGAGCCTTATATATTCCACAATTCGAAGAGATGGTTGAACGTGTAGGTAAGGGCTGGGTGTTATCTAAGGTGGATTTATCGAAGGGGTTTCATCAGGTAGCGGTAGCGGTAGAAGATAAGGAGAAGACGGCGTTTGTTTGGCCATTTGGGAAGTTTCAATATGTGAGAATGCCATTTGGACTTACGAATGCCCCTAGTGTGTTTCAAAGGTTTATGGATGTGGTTTTAGTGGATTGTATGGAGTTTGCGAAGGTGTATATTGATGATGTGTTGGTGGTTTCAGGGGATTGGAGTGAGCATTTGGTGCATTTGAAATTGTTGTTTGAGGTATTGAGGAAAGCGGGGTTAACTTGTAAGCTGTCGAAGTGTGTGTTTGGGAAGAGGCGTTTGATGTTCTTGGGGCATGAGATTGGTGATGGAGTGATTCGGGTGCTAGAGGCTAGGGTTGCTGCGATTAGGAACCACCCTGAGCCTAAGACCAGGAAGCAGCTTAGAGCATTCTTGGGGCTGATCGGTTACTATCGAAGGTTCATCGAGGGATTCCACAAGTGGTCTGCCCTCCTCACTCCGCATACCTCATCGCTCTTGGCAGGGAAGGTGGAGTGGACAAGCCAGATGTCAGAGGCTTTTTGTAAGTTAAAGTGTGCGTTGTCTAGTTCTGTGTGTTTGGTTGTTCCGTGTGTCAGCGATGTGTTTGTAGTTGAGTGTGATGCCAGCAGCAGTGGAGTCGGAGCAGTTCTGTCCGTAAGAAGAGAGGAGGAGCTACTCCCGGTTGCGTTCCACTCAAGGCAGCTGCGTAGGGCACAGTCCAACTACAGTGCCTAGGAGTTGGAGTGTCTAGCCGTGGTTGAGGCTGTGAAACATTTTTCTTTTTATTTGCATGGACAGATCATAAGGGATTGGAGTCGATACGTATGGTCCGCCAGTTGAATAGGCGGGTATACAGGTGGTCACTGGTTTTGTCAGAGTTCGACTTCGTAGTGAAGTATAGAGTCGGCGCTAGTAACGTTGTGGCCGATGGTGTGGGCGCTGCCCACATGAAGAAGAGAAGTTGAGAGACAGAAGAGGAGGAGGAGAGAGAACAGAAATAACTATCATTATGTGTTGTGCGTATGTGATGTTGTAGAGTTGTATGTTTGTGTGTTTGCATTGACAGAACTAATCACGTGTTCGTGTGTTTGTGATGGATTATTGTATTGCCATGTATGGTCATGTTGTGTGGAGTTGTTATTGCTTCATGCCACGTTGTAAGTTGTAGGGGCGGAGTCTAGTTTTCTATTTAAGCTCTGACTTTGCCTCGTGCTCTTTAGTGTTCAATTAAACTAAAACTTAGTTTATCGATTTGTCGGCTGAGCGCTAGCTGCGGCGAGCGTTCAGATTGAGCATTCTGGTGGCAGCGACTTTGGCTGGTATCAAGTGCGAGTGTCCCTGGAAACTGCGGATCACCGGGCGACCCCACAATTGGTGGCAGCGGTGGGATCGGAACAAAAGACATTCCCACCCGGACCACAACAAACCCCCAAGAAGACATCCTCGGAGCAACTCCTGTGTGGACTGAGGAACCCAGGACGAACCAGTGGAAGAAATTCCCGTCAGACCCCAAGAAGAAATTCTCGGACGCATTGCGATTCCAAGCTACGGCTAAGGATACCCTACCAGCAGTGACAGAAGCTACGGCACCTTGAACTGCTTCGCATCGTGTTGTGAACTTGAGTGTATAGTGTTGTAAATTTTTTTTCTCTTGTATCCGCCTTGCGTGTGTGACTCTATTTCTAATTCATTTTGTTTGTGTGTGTACTTTTAGTTTCTCCAGCGGGGGGCGGGGTCACTCTCCTTTCCATGTCGGGGCCTGGAGGCGGGGTCAGGAAAAGGACGGACAGGAAGTTATCTGCTGTGAACCCCGACGGAGTCTACAGGCCTTCGAGGAAGCCGCAGACTTCAACCAGATCACCATATTCGACGAGGCCTGCTGAGATACAGTACGCGGAAGACGAAGAAAGCTTGATTGAGCCGGAAGTAAGTGGCTACTTGAGTGAGGAGTCAGTGTTCGACAGTGATAGTAGTAAGCGCGAAGAAGCCGATAGTGAAGAGGGAAAAAAGATGGCTAAGAAGGAGGAGGGAGAGATTTCAAAGCTAGTGAGGTATTTAGTGGAGAGAGACTTGGAAACTAAGAAGGCAGAGGGGGAGGCAAAGAAGGCTGAGGCCAAGGATAAGATGGATAGAGAGAAGCGAGAGGCTGAGGTGAGACGAGTAACTGAGGAAGCTAGGAGAGCTGACATGATGGAGCTGTTTAGACAACTGAAGGAGGAGGAACATGGTAGGAGACGGGAAGAAAACGATGAGAGGAGAAGAGATGATGAGGAAAATAGGAGGAGACAGAGGAAAGAAGAGGACGAGCAGCGTGAGAAGAGAGAATTACAGCAGGAGAAGTTGAAGGTGTTGGGGGTGTATAAGGAGGGCGTAGAGCTAATGAGTTACTTGGACAAGTTTGAACGCATCATGCGTGAGTGTAAGATTGAGAGGTGTGACTGGGCGGAGCGGCTGTTCCCAAGACTGCGGGAGAGGCTTTGTGCAAGGATAGCTGGTGTTAGGGATGATGGAGGAGAGTATGACACTGTGAAGGGGGTGTTGCTCAAAGCTGTTGGGGAGACGACCTTGACATACGGGCATCAACTGTTTGAGTAGTCCGGGGAGTACCTGAAAGCAAAGACGTCTGGGGAGATTGTGGAGATAATTGAACGTGTGAGTAGGGGTGTGCTGCAGGGCTGTGTTACCTTGGAAGAGTGCGTCGTGGCTGTGGCCACTGCACTGACGAGGAAGGTAATCCCTCCCAGTGGAAAGGTATACTTAGAAGGGAAGGAACTGAAGAAAATGGAAGACTTGCGGGAGGCATGGGAAACTTGGTTGTCAGGCAGACAAAGGGGCAACTTTTTCAAACCCTGGACTAGCTCAGAGATGGGTGATGGAGAGAGAAGTTATAGGAATGGTCAGAATAGCAGTGGATACGTGAATAGAAGCGGGTATGGGGGAGTTGTTACATGTTTTGTGTGTGGCGAGAAGGGCCATATATCTGTTGAGTGCAGAAAGAATGTGAATGCAAAACAAGGTGGAGGTGGGGCTGGTGTGCGGCACATTACATGCTTTAGTTGTGGGAAGGCGGGGCACAGAAGTGTAGAGTGTCCAAATACGAAGGTGGGAGTACCTGTCAAGAAGGAGGGTCGAGTTGGGAAGGTATCCAAGATTGTAGTGGGTGGAAAGAAAGGTAATGTGGCGTGTAAACTTGTGAATGGTGTGGAGTGTAAGATACTAGTGGATTCTGGGGCCGAGGTAGGTGTGGTGCCCAAGTGAGAGAGAAAGCGTGAATGCAGAGGTGAACGTGTTAACAAGGAGTCAAGTGAGAGCAGAGGAGGAATTAGATAGGTGTGAGAGTGATGTAGTAGTAGAGGATTTGTGGTGTGTGGTTGATGAAGAGGAGTCAGTTCAGAAGGAGCTTGGGGATGACGCGTTGGAACCTTCGGATGTAAGAGAGGAGGCAGAACCGACACAAGAGTGCTTAAGGGAGAGTGTGGATGAGGATGAGGAAGTGAGTGGAGTGCCAGTGGAACTAGATAAGGTGGTAGAGAGCGAGAGCGAGTGTGAGAAGGAGTTGCATGAACTAGCTAATCAAATTGGTCCGGTGCGAAGTGGTTCAGATAGTGTAGATTTTAGAGAGGCGGTGAAGAGTGATGATAGCTTGAAGGAATGGAGGGAGTGGGGCGAGAAGAAAGAACGAGGTTTTGCGTGGAAGAATGGTGTGTTGGTGAGAAGTCAGGGAAGAATTTAGAGATGTGTTGGTAGTGCCGAAAAAGTATAGACGACAGATTATGGAGCTAGGACATGAACGGAACGGGCATCTGGGAGGTGAGAAGGTGGCTGCGATGGTGGGGCGGTACTTTCTTTGGCCAGGCATGAGCAAGGAGTTGGTAGATCATTGTGGAAGCTGTAAGGTCTGCCAGCTTAAAAGCAAATACAAGCCAAGGAAGGCACCTGTAGTTGAGAGACCCATCCTTACCGAGCCCTTTGAATCGGTTGCAGTGGATTTGGTGGGACCGTTGCCCAAAGGTAGAGGAGGTTGCAGGTATTTACTGACTTGTGTGTGTATGGCGACACGGTGGCCAGAAGCAGTGCCCCTAAGAAGTATCACAGCGAAGGCGGTGGCAGAAGGCTTATGGAGTATCTTCTCTCGGACGGCCATCCCAGAGAAGATTTTGTCAAACCAGGGGGCGCAGTTCTGTAGTAGGTTGGTGAAGGAGTTATGTTCGTTGTTGGGGATAGAGAGTGTGAGGACCTCGCCGTACCATCCGGAGACGAATGGTACGGTGGAGAGAATGCACGGCACCATGAAGAGCATTCTGGGAAAGTGTGTGGCTGGAGGATTGGATTGGGTTGGGCAGGTGTGTTTTGTGTTGTTTGTACTGAGGCAGATGCTTCATGCAGACAGCGGCTTCAGTCCTTTCGATTTGGTTTTTGGATTCAGAGTGAGGACTCCACTTGACGCCCTGTATCATGGCTTGTACGAGGCTGATAGTAAAGAACTTAATGTTTGCGAGTGGGTGAGAGGAATGGCAGAGAAGTTAGAGAAGATGCGGGATTGTGCGGTAGTGAAGATGATGAAGGGAAGAGTGAGTAGAATGGAGTATGTGAATAGAGGTAGTAAGTTGAGGTCGTTTGAGGTGGGAGAGAGGGTTTTGTACCGTGTACCGGGGATGCAGTGCAAACTAGCGGACTCGTGGGAGGGTCCATATAAGGTAATTGAGAGGAAAGGTGTGGTAAATTATAGGATCGGGAAGGTTGGTTCGGAGAGGCATACGAAGGTGGTGCACATAAATTGTTTGAAGAAGTATAAGGAGAGGTTGGCTGTGAGGAGGCTAGATGTCGTAGTTGAGGAGAGTGAAGAAGAGAGGAATGTGCTAAGGGGTGTGTGTGAGGGATTTGAGCAGAGTGAATTAGATGAGTTGATGAGAGAATTTGAGGCAGTGTTCTCAGACAAACCTGGGAGCACTAGTGTGGTGAAGATGACAATTGACACGGGGGGTAGTCCGCCCATTAGGCAGACACCCTACTCGGTCCCAATGGGGATTCGAGACGCTGTGAGGAAAGAGTTGGAAGAGCTAGAGAGCTGTGGGGTGATAAAGCGGAGTTCGAGCCCGTGGGCTTCTCCGTTGGTCCCGATTAAGAAACCAGATGGCAGAATCAGATTGTGTGTCGACTATCGGAAGCTCAATGATATAACAACGAGAGAGCCATACTACATTCCGTCCTTCCAAGAGATGGTAGACAGAGTAGGACAGGGATGCGTGCTTTCCAAGGTCGACTTAGCTAAGGGTTTCCACCAAGTAGAAGTGGGGGAGAGTGATCGTGTGAAAACGTGCTTTGTATGCCCCTTCGGCAAGTTCCAGTTTCGACACATGCCGTTTGGGCTCACGAATGCGCCATCAGTGTTCCAACTATTGATGGATTCTGTGTTGGTTGGGTGTTCTGATTTTGTGAGATGTTACATCGATGATATTTTGGTTGTTTCAGAGAATTGGAGTGTGCATGTGTGTCATCTAAGGGCTTTGCTTAGGACTTTATTGGAGGCAGGTTTGACGTGTAAAAGGGAGAAGTGTGTGTTTGGTCGGAGGAGATTGGAGTTTTTGGGGCACGAGATAGGAGAAGGTGTAGTCTGCGTACCTGAGGCTAGGGTGCAAGCTATCAGAGAGCATCCACTCCCCAAGACGAGAAGACAGCTGCGTGCTTTCCTGGGCCTGGTCGGGTTCTATCGGCGGTTTATTGGCGGATTTCATGAATGGTCGTCCGTCCTGACCCCACACACGTCCAGGACCTTGGCAGGGGGGGTGAGTTGGTCTGGTCCCATGTTGGAGGCCTTTTCTATGTTAAGAGATGTGTTATGTGACGCTGTCTGTTTAGTTGTACCTTGTGTGAGTGATTGTTTTGTAGTGGAATGCGATGCTAGCAGTACTGGTGTGGGTGCTGTTCTGTCGGTCAGGAGAGAGGATGAGTTGAAGCCGGTTGCCTTCTTCTCAAGGCAGCTCAAGAGAGCACAGTCAAGATATGCTGCACAGGAGTTGGAATGTCTTGCAGTCGTGGAAGCGGTCAGTCAATTTGCCTTTTATCTTTACGGGAGGCCGTTCGAGATTCTGACTGATCACAAGTCGCTGGAAACGCTGAAGTCAGGCAGGCAGTTGAACAGACGGGTTCATAATTGGGCACTCAAGTTGGCGGATTTCGATTTCACTGTGAGATATCGAAAGGGAGAACTAAATGTTGTAGCGGATGAGCTCAGCAGATGCCATGGGGATGCCAGTGTCGGCGACACCAGTCTTTGCGGAGCGGGGGAAGATGTGGGCGCTGCCCACATGAAGAAGAGAAGTTGAGAGACAGAAGAGGAGGAGAGAGAGAACAGAAATAACTATCATTATGTGTTGTGCGTATGTGATGTTGTAGAGTTGTATGTTTGTGTGTTTGCATTGACAGAACTAATCACGTGTTCGTGTGTTTGTGATGGATTATTGTATTGCCATGTATGGTCATGTTGTGTAAAGTTGTTATTGCTTCATGCCACGTTGTAAGTTGTAGGGGCGGAGTCTAGTTTTCTATTTAAGCTCTGACTTTGCCTCATGCTTTTTAGTGTTCAATTAAACTAAAACTTAGTATATCGATTCGTCGGCTGAGCGCTAGCTGCGGCGAGCGTTCAGATTGAGCATTCTGGTGGCAGCGACTTTGGCTGGTACCAAGTGCGAGTGTCCCTGGAAACTGCATATCACCGGGCGACCCCACAGATGGGTTAAGCAGATGCCATGCTAGCACCAGTGAGGATGTCACCCTTTCTGTGAAGGAGGGGTGAGATGTGGGCTCCACAGTCGCCGGTCGCCCACACTGGAGATGAAGATAGAGAAGGAGAGAGAGGAAGAGCAAGAGAGACTATTACGTAGATGTATTGTGTGTGTTTAATGATTATGAACGATTGTGATTATGATTGTGATTATGTGGTTATGGTTAAGTTTTATGTCATGCGTGTGTTTGCTGCACGAGGAGTCCTTGGGGTATATAACCTTGGTCCTCCTCGTGCCCAAGTCAGTTCTCAATTATACTAAAATTAGTTAACAAGACATTGTCAGTTCGGTCAAGCTTCGGCTTCGACCAAGTGGAGAATTCTGGTGGCAGCGACTGTGTTGCCTCCTTACGTGCGTGTTACCTTGCTGAGCTTCGGGTCTGGCGCGGGCAACCCCCACAACTACCAGAACCATTACCTCAGCAACCACTCTCATAATCGGAATGTGCTTCGTTAACGAGATAATTGCAGACCTGAAACTCTGACAATAAGCAATTTGATAGTAATTGTGGGAGTGATAATATCATAGTTTTAGAATAAGTGTGTACTTGGAGTCTAAAATAGTTTTATATGCAGTTTTGAAACCTAGTATGTTTATCTGATGATGAAGTAAAGCGTGTACTTGTAAAATTATATTTACCTCACTAAGAAATTTATAAAGACTTATTATATATAATTAATCTAGATAGAAACTTTCTCACCTAAAGGGGTCTGGAAAAACACTAAGGAAAAAAAAAGAAAAATCTTGATCATCGCTGGGAATCAAACCCTGGGCCACTGGCTTCAGCCACCAGTGCTCTAACCATTATCATCATCATTTAACATTAACTAATTCAATATATTAGCGCCTTATGATTATATTATAAGTTTGTATATGTTTTCAGTATGTTGTTAAGCCAGCAGTTTAAATTTATTTTTTCTCCATAATCACATGTCAATACTGATTAAACTATCTTATTAGGCCCTTAAATTGCCTTGTGCTAGTTTTTGTAGAAAATTAATTTTGGATACACTAACACTTGGATAAACATACTTTTCATTCCGATCTCATTCATATGAAATCGAGTTCATACTTATCATTTGAAAGTACACACTTGTTTTCTAGTATTTTGTGTCTGATGGTGCTGGTTGTCTGACTCTCTTAACATCTGGCCCAACCATTGTGCATCAGTAGCTGTATGTTTGCAATGACTGGTTTTTTATGCTAATAGTGTCTACTGTGCACAACTAGATAAAAAAAGGGACACTGGTACAGAATGCATTAGTTGAACAGTACCATTAGCATTATCTGCATCATGTTGATGTGCCTTTTTCAAAACATTAATATCTGCAATAAAAACAAGCCTTTGTTTACTAGTTATTTGTCTGGAATGTATTTTCTAAAATCATAGCTACTCCTCCTATAGTAAAATCAAGAGTGAGGGCCTTATACAACCCCTCTCCATATTGGTTGCCACCCCAATGTATTATTTGAAATATCATAAATGATACGTACAAACTATCTAGTTTCATATGAATAAATGCATACACATTAATCTGTGTGTAAAGACACTAGCTATAGAATTACTGTAAGATAGTATAACAGGATACAAGTGACTGCAACAGCTTTATTAAAATAGAAAATACAATAGGACTGCAAAAGACTAGAAAATGAAATCGACTATATTCTAAATACTCCAAGACACAATAAGAGATTACAAGACACTAGAACAGACTTAAGAGACTAGGAGAGAATATATATGAAACAAAAAAAAGACTGAATAGACTAAAGAGACCAGAAAAGACAATAGAGACTAGAATAGACAAACGAGACTAGAAGGGACTGTAGAGACTAAAGAGACTAGAAAAGACTAAATAGACTTGAAGAGACTAATGAGACTAGTAGAGCTAAAGAGACTGACTAAAGAGACAAGAAGAGAATAAAGAGACTAAAGAAACTAGAAGAGACTAAATAAACTAGATGAGACTAAAAACATTAGAAGAGACAAAAGACACTAGAAGAGCTAAAGAGACTAGAAGAGAATGAATAGACTAGAAGAGACTAAAAAGAAGATGGGACTACTACAGAAACTAGAAGAGAGTGGGAGAGATTATATATGAGACTGAAAAGACTAAAGAGACTAGCAGAGAATAAAAATACTACAGAGACTAGAAGAGACTAAAGAGACTAGTTATTCAATTTAAGCTAGGGAACAATATTCTATAAATAACTCCAAAAATGATGTCATGAGAGTACAAACCCAACCAATGTAAGTCCACTTTTTAAATGATGATCTCATCAGCAGCTCCGTAAGAATCAGTGCTTAGAAATTACAGGATTTCAAGATGTAATTTGTGGAGTGGCTTTATCACTTAATGTGGAGTCAGTTGAATCTGTTTAAATTATAAATAATCGGAATGAACACTGGCTTACTGTAACCACTATTGAATGTCCACCTTCAACAGCTATTGCAACATACAATAGCAATGTATCATTATGCAAAAAAGCATGTAAAAGCCAAAGTAGCATTCTTGCTACACAGTGAATTTCTTAAAATTTATTTAAACTTTATGGACACACAAATTCAGGCTTGTCTATGCCATAGCTAATCCGACTGCGCTTGTGCATATGAAAGATCCTTAAAATATATTTTATGATTAAATAAAGATGAGATTGCATTTATTCCAATGTCTAGAAAGGATACATTGAACCATTCCTAAGAAGAGAAAGAGGAGATCTCTAAAAAAAACATCAGAAACATAAATTTTTGATGTTCAGTTCATTTGCAGACTACCAAAAGGGGCACTTCTACATGAAGAATGGGAAGACAATAACTCAATTGATCAAATAAAGCCTAAAAGTTTCAAAGGCTTGCCTGCAGTGCACTAAATAATGCAAATAGTTCAATAGCTATACTTATTGGACAGTGTTATGTCCACTTTAAAGTTTTATTTTAATAGCATTAGCTATAGCTAGATCAAATAAAACTGAAAGGTCTTTACTAGTGGCTTGGAGAGGCAATATTCTATATTTCCTCAAGTACAAACTGTTCCACTCTATTAGCTTAATGAACAAGGTTTCAAAGCAAAATTTTAAATTTTTTAAAAATCCAAGCACACTCAGATTCAAATACCATGATATCTAGAAAACCATCATCATGAATTCTTTCAAAGTGCTGACTGTCTGAGTTTCAGGTTAGCAGCAACTTGCTTGTTCAAACACTATGAAGACCTCCATCTATAAATTTAGTATTAACAGCCAAAAAAAATATTTTTTTTTTTTACAGGCTAGAATACAGTTAATGATACATGCCGCGCACGGTCCCAGGGGGACCGTCTAAGGCATTATATTTTGCGGTGAACGGTCCCGGAGTGGGGGGGGGAGGGGACACTACCGTCTTCGATTTTCGGCGATGTTCTCGAACCAGCATTATATTGGCGAGCGAGCGAGACACTTACAGGGGTAACACATTTAAAAATGGGGAGTTTTTGTTGGTTTATATACTAGTGGTGTGCTTGAGCACAAATGGCGAGCGAGCCTTAAACTACACTATTGTTAAATGATTGATTTTAATAACTAATACTCAAGCTACTAAAATAAAGACGAGTTTTTAAATTATGTATGCGGTAAAGGGGTTTCAATGCCAGAGTAATAGCTCCCCGCAACTGTTTGAATTGAAAAAGTTTCTTTGTGACATTCTTAATAGTAGTTGTAACGCACAATACTTTCACACAACTGAACATACCTACGCAAGACTTACCTTCGTGGTTCGTCTAGTAAACAATGAATTAACAAGTTAATGCTGTTGAGTAGGGTTTATAATCGTGACAAATAGCGACTAACTCGAATAGAAATGGAGCTCCCATAAATATTTGCGTTTTAACTGCACCCGCAAAAGAATTAAAAGTGGTAAACAATTCAATTTCTAAGGTGATACGGGTAATGGTCGCTAAATCGGAGGATTCTGTTTAGTGAAGTTTGGGACGGGGTCGAACGCCAAGCGAACACAAAAATACGGAGGGTCAAAGTACAAACTGACATACATACGTCCAAACATATATATAAACTAGTGGTGTGCTTGAGCACAAATGGCGAGCGAGCCTTAAACTACACTATTGTTAAATTTGATTTTAACAACTAACACTCAAGCTACTAAAATAAAGTCGAGTTTTTATATTACGTATGCGGTAAAGGGGATTCAATGTCATATTAACCGCTCCCGCAACAGTTTGAATTGAAAATGAAGCAACAAAATCAAGTCACGTTATTTAAAATTTTCTTTGTGATATTCTTAATAGTTGTAATGCACAAAACTTTCACACAACTGAACATACCTATGCAAGACTTACCTTCGTGGTTCGTCTAGTGGACAAATGAATTTTCAAGTAAATGCTGTTGAGTAGGGCTAATAAATATGACAAATAGCGTATTAACTTACCACCACCACTAACTCGAATAGAAATGGAGCTCCCATGAGTTTTTGCGTTTTAACTGCACTAGCAAAACAATTCAAAGCAGTAAACAATTCAATTTCTAAGGTGATAAGGGTAATGGTCGCTAAACCAAAGGATTTTGTCTGGTGAAGTTGGGGACGGGGTCGAACGTCGATCGAACACAAAAATACGGAGGGTCAAAGTACAAAATGACATACGTACATACATATAAATAAACAAACATCCCCGATTTTCAATTGTGTTACCCCTGTAAGTGTCTCGCTCACTACGCTCGCTCGTATGGCAAGCGGATAGTAACATAACTAGTGGTGCGCTCGAATAGCGCAAATGCATGGCGAGCGAGTAAATATATGAGTATTATAGGTAAAGGTGATTTGTGAAGGAAATCGCTAAATAATAGCAATGATTAGGCATGAAGAGTTAACAATAACAGAATTACCTGAATAAACTTCGAAAGCAGTGGCAAAGAAGCGCAGCTTGACAATTTGCCATTCAGTCTTTCGCCAAGAAGAGAGTAGCTATAAACTTTTTGGTTGAAACAAAGTTGCGTAAGGCAGTGCAGCAGGATTCTCCGTGCTCGTTAATTGAAAAATACCGGAACTGAGAACGCTTTACCTAACTTACGTAATTAGAAGCGCGGGCGAAATTTTTTGACGTACGCATACATACCTACATATATATATATATATATCTGAAATCTCAATTGAACACGACTGAGAGTCAGCTTCGCTCGCTTCGCTCGCTCGCTGAATTAATACGTACGTTTGTACGTCCTTAAACGTGCTTTTCAGTGCAAAACGTACCAGTTTAGCTGAGAAGAAGGCTGTTGGAATGGGTTTGTCAGAGTAATGTACGTGTTTGAGGGACGTACGTGTTTAATAAGACGTACGTGTTTAATAAGACCTACGTGTTTATGCGACGCACCGGTACGTGTTAGAGAATTACGTATTTGAGAGACGTACGTGTTTGAGGGACGTACGAGTATAAGAGACGTACGTGTTTGAGAAACGCACGTGTTTGAGAAATGCACGTGTTTTTAAAGACGTACGTGTTTGAGAAACGCACGTGTTTAAAGACGTACGTATTTGAGAGCTGTACTCATAAAGATTTTTGGAATAATCTGAATGCTTCAGATATACATGCTTTATACTATGGCCTATCAGTTGATCCTTGCAAGTTTCTTTCAATGTTGGAAGTCTGTCCTCCAGCAAACGATCTGGAATCTCGTGTTGCCGATTACCTCAAGATAATGATAGGAAATATGAAAGTCAATGAATTAAGTCTTTTTTTGCGCTTTGTCACTGGAGCAAGTGTGTGTATTGTGCCTACTATCAAGGTTGAGTTTAATGGCTTGAGTGGATTGGGACGGCGTCCTATAGCACATACATGTGACAGTATTTTGGAGCTACCTACATCTTATATTAATTATGAAGATTTTCGTGCAGAATTCAGCAATGTATTGGGCATGACAAGTGACAGTTTCTCATGGCGTATGGATGGTATCTAACACTCATTGTATTGTCTTTCTATTAACCTAACATTCCATTTTCTAAGATTGTGCTTTCATTACTCAAATATGCATTCATAATAAAAATAAAAATTACAATTTCTTTTACTACTATTGAAATGGTTTGGAACTGAGTTTGAGTTTAAATTGGTGTTAAAGTTGAAATAAATTCAAGAGTCTCTTCATATAAATTGATTCCATAGTTCTCAGATATCCCACATGGATCAACTCTTCTCCTTAGTTGCTGTATGTCGTTGTCTAAAAAAATTATGCTGGTTCTTGGCACAGGTACACCTTGATCAGTAAGTGGGATGGGGCCATCAGGATCGACACCATAGAAGTAGTCAACGGAATGGAAGAAATCTAGGGCAGAAATTTGCGAGTTTTGCAGAAGTAAACAACCAGCTGTAAACAATTGTTGTAGGGATTTATGACATGCTGTACGTATTGGGTGGTTATTCCAGCTATTCACAAACTGCTGCAAACAGCGGTTGATTCGTGGTACAAACACATATTGTAATGCCCATAGATGACGCTCATTGAGGTGATCTAGTAAGCTGTGGTGCTCCAGAAAGTAACACAGTTTGTAAAAAAGAATTGTGATACTTTTGTGCATGTCTCTCCAGAGTCTCTCTATGTGCTGATTGTGAACACTAGATCCAGTAATCATGCTATGCCTCTCAGCTCCACGTTTCTCAATCATGTGTTGTGCAACTAATACATTTTCTGTTCCTTGGTCAGAACGGACTCTAGATGGTAGCTGATGTTTTTGAACAGCTAAAAGAAACAGCTCATAAACTGTTTTTGCTTCATTGTTGGTTGATGCACATAAATAAGTAATTAGTCTGCTATAGCCATCAATGGCCCCATGAGTGACTATTCGCCACGAATCAACTTGTGGTGAGAATCTGCAAAAGAAAAAAATTAATTTAGTACACAGATCACAAGAAGTAGCTATTAAAATCTGGGCCACTAGCCATGACAATTCAGCAGGAATTGTAAAATCCTGGAGAAATGCATTGTAGCTGGTTACAGTCTAGAGTCATGTATTAAAAAAATTCTAGCTAATTTAACACAACCTCAACATACCAATGTGCCACAAAGAATTTGGGCCTGGAACAGTATGGACGTCTTTTTGTGGCACCTGCTGGCCATCTCAATGCTGTACCAAGAGGATCAAGATTTCTCAGGGTCTGATGCACTCGTTCCCTTGTAACTAAAATGCCATTGGCTCGAAGACTGCCTATTACCATACTTGCACCAGAGAATGGAGCATCTTCTCTGATTAGCCTAATTGCTGATATCAACTCCTGGTCATCAACTTCAGAATTAGGATTAGTAACTAATCCATATTCTAATCTTCGCTTACAAATACCATTAAAAATTAATATAGCTAAGTAGTACTTAACATGACTACATACAGGATAATGATTCAATTTTTGTTGTACACGAGCAGTCAGTGCACATAGTGGACAAATTTTATAACAAGCCATGCCTATTTATTGCCAAATTTGGACTTTTAAGCCATATGTACTATTTATAGCCTTTCCTAGTATTAAAGGCGGAGCTGAATAGGTACTATGTAGTATTGCCTGTGTGATTAGTCCGCCAATAGAATATAAAAATATCAGGTACTTTCTAAAAGGCCAAATCTCCCTTGCATCAGGCTACAGAAACTTCATAAGGATTCTTGCTATGTCAATTTACTTACCTATAAATGGTCATCCTGCTAACTCCAAGTAAAATGGAAATCTCATTCCAGTGAAAACCAAGAGAAGGAAGGTACTCTAACTGTTCCTTACTAATGGTAGAAGCTTTCTTCAATGAAGTTTCCGGTTAGTTGATCAAGCTGAGAGACAATACGGTTTGGCCAACCGTGATTATACGGACTACATTATCAAAAGACTAGAGTTTGTAATTATCGTGTGCTCTGATTTATTCGATAATATCCGTGGTGTTTCCGGATTGGAAGATTATTGCAGATCTGTTGGGGGGTTAGTGGGTGCCATTAGGACCATTTTAAGAAGTTGGGATGAGTATGAAGGAGTGCCTGATGCTAATTTATCTCAGAGGCCACCCTTGGCTTATCATTTACACCCAGTTCATAGCTCAAGGCAACCAGGAAGACCACATTCGATATTAGTAAGGAACAGTTAAAGTACGTGGTCGGTACAACTCTTATACACGAAAGCACACGTCGACTTTATTCAAACACGTAAATCTCTGAAACACGTACGTCTCTAAAACACGTACGTCTCTCAAACACGTACGTCTCTCATACTCGTACGTCTCTCAAACACGTACATCCCTCAAATACGTACCTCTCTAACAACACGTACAGGTGCGTCGCATAAACACGTACGTCTTATTAAACACGTACGTCTTATTAAACACGTACGTCCCTCAAACACGTACATTACTCTGACAAACCCATTCCAACAGCCTTCTTCTCAGCTAAACTGGTACGTTTTGCACTGAAAAGCACGTTTAAGGACGTACAAACGTACGTATTAATTCAGCGAAGCGAGCGAAGCGAGCGGAGCTGACTCTCTAATGAGTTCGCGATATATATATATATTTAGGTCTAGAAATTGTTTTTGTTCTTGCGTGGGCGTACGTGTGTACCCTTTCTCCTCCGCGCTTGCGCGGCCGGGTAACCTTCTTAGCAACATTTTGTTTTGTTTACCCGCCGTACGAAGTAGCGATGCCCAGTAGACAAAACGTTAGAAACGCTCGGTCAAGAGCTTTGAGGGCGTTAGGAACTCCATAAGAAAAAATAGTAAGGAGAGAGATAAGAAATGAAAAGACAGGCAAGGAGGAGGAGAGCTAAAACGAAACAGAAACAGGTAGCAAAGTAAAGAATCTTTCTTTTTGAAAAGCCATTAAATGTTCCTAATTTATTTATTAGACTATTCCTGAGGATTACTGTACCAATCAACTTTATACAGCTGTAGACTCAATTACTCTTGAAGACACTGAAAATGCAGCCACACCATCTGAACAAGAAGCTAATATCCCCACTACTTTTTGTACTGCAAGAGGAAGGAAAAGACATCTATCAGAGGACATCCATTCTCATATACACCCAAAGCAGCAAAAAAAGTTGCAGAAAATATTACTCAAACAATTTCGATACAAAGCCTTTCAGCTTATCAGCAACGAATGTAAGAGGTAAATATAAAATAAAATATATACTTCAATAAGTTAATATGAGACATATTTTCGTTTAGGAAACCAGCAAGTCACACAGCAATGCGTAATTTTCATGCTAAAATCTCATCGATTACTATCCCAGTCTGCATAACGTGTATAATGGAGAAGTTTCCAGTCACCAAAATGAAATTTAAGTCATTGGAATGTTGTCGATGTAGCCGGGATAAACATATCCCTAAGCTCTATTCAGCTCAAAATAACATGCATCCTGGAAACATTCCTCCACTTGCAGGTTAAATTTAATGTAAAACTATAAAAATTAACCTAACTCTATTATCAAACTATGTAGTCTACCCAAACAAACTCTTTTATTTTTTATTTTTATTAAACCACAAAGTTTACATCAGCTATAACTGTAATGATGTATGACATTTTTAATTAAATAGCGGTATATTCTGTCTAAAACACCAGCCAATAACTTTGATGGTAAAATAATTCATTATTCTTATATTATCACAAATAATATAACATTTAAACTTTATTATATAACGCAATACTATGTAGCTGATTACGAATTACATTAATAAAATAAATAATAAAATAATTCATTACTCTTGTTTTACCACAAAAAGTATAACATTTAAACTTTATTATACATAGCCTAAATTTTATAACCTTCATCATACAGTGGTATAGAATAGAAGCACCAATGAATCTATATGAAACAACAGACAGACATAACATTAACTGCATCAAAATAAACATTTAAACTTTATTATACATAGCCTAAATTTTATAACCTTCATCATACAGTGGTATAGAATAGAAGCACCAATGAATCTATATGAAACAACAGACAGACATAACATTAACTACATCAAAATAAATAACTGTATCTATAGCTGCAATTACAGGGAACATGCATCGCTCGCTTCGCTATTTTGCGCTATTCGAGCGCACCACTAGTTCAGCGAAGCGAGCGAAGCGAGCGGAGCTGACTCTCTAATGAGTTCGCGATATATATATATATTTAGGTCTAGAAATTGTTTTTGTTCATGCGTGGGCGTACGTGTGTACCCTTTCTCCTACACGCTTGCGCGGGCCGGGTAACCTTCTTAGCAACATTTTGTTTTGTTTACCCGCTGTACGAAGTAGCGATGCCCAGTAGACAAAACGTTCCCTTTATCCTACGCGCTTGCGCGGGACGGGTAACCTTCTTAGCAACATTTTGTTTTGTTTACCCGCCGTACGAAGTAGCGATGCCCAGTAGACAAAACGTTAGAAACGCTCGGTCAAGAGCTTTGAGGGCGTTAGGAACTCCAGAAGAAAAAATAGTAAGGAGAGAGATAAGAAATGAAAAGGACAGGGCAAGGAGGAGGAGAGCTAAAACGAAACAGAAACAGGGTAGCAAAGTACAGAATCTTTCTTTTTGAAAAGCCATTAAATGTTCCTAATTTATTTATTAGACTATTCCTGAGGATTACTGTACCAATCAACTTTATACAGCTGTAGACTCAACTACTCTTGAAGACACTGAAAATGCAGCCACACCATCTGAACAAGAAGCTAATATCCCCACTACTTTTTGTACTGCAAGAGGAAGGAAAAGACATCTATCAGAGGACATCCATTCTCATATACACCCAAAGCAGCAAAAAAAGTTGCAGAAAATATAACTCAAACAATTTCGATACTGCAAAGCCTTTCAGCTTATCAGCAACGAATGCAAGAGGTAAATATAAAATAAAATATATACTTCAATAAGTTAATACGAGACATATTTTCGTTTAGGAAACCATTATGCAGAGAGCAACGTCTACAACTAATGTCACAAAAACAGCAAGTCACACATTTGTTTGAAAGTGATAGTGAAAGAGATCACAGGCTCCACTGTTTGTCCACTAACCAACTGTTGAGAACAGCAAATGAATCTTCATTACAAAATTCCTCTAGATTAGAGCAGTTGTCAACTAACCAACAGCAGAGATTGGCTGATGAAACACCACTTCAACGGGAGACTAGATTGTCTCAAGTTAGGGGGAACAGGTCAAGACAACATCCCCAGGTTCCATTGCACCATATTATTCCAGCATTTGATGATCCTCAAGTTCACACAGCAATGCGTAATTTTCATGCTAAAATCTCATCGATTACTATCCCAGTCTGCATAACGTGTATGGAGAAGTTTCCAGGCACCAAAATGAAATTTAAGTCATTGGAATGTTGTCAATGTAGCCGGGATAAACATATCCCTAAGCTCTATTCAGCTCAAAATAACATGCATCCTGGAAACATTCCTCCACTTGCAGGTTAAATTTAATGTAAAACTATAAAAATTAACCTAACTCTATTATCAAACTATGTAGTCTAAGATCTACATCCATTTAACATACTCTGCTCTCCCTCTGAATATGTTATAGTACCCAAACAAACTCTTTTATTTTTTATTTTTATTAAACCACAAAGTTTACATCAGCTATAACTGTAATGATGTATGACATTTTTAATTAAATAGCGGTATATTCTGTCTAAAACACCAGCCAATAACTTTGATGGTAAAATAATTCATTATTCTTATATTATCACAAATAATATAACACTTAAACTTTATTATATAAAGCAATACTATGTAGCTGATTACGAATTACATTAATAAAATAAATAATAAAATAATTCATTACTTTTGTTTTACCACAAAAAGTATAACATTTAAACTTTATTATACATAGCCTAAATTTTATAACCTTCATCATACAGTGGTATAGAATAGAAGCACCAATGAATCTATATGAAACAACAGACAGACATAACATTAACTACATCAAAATAAATAACTGTATCTATAGCTGCAATTACAGGGAACATGCATCGCTCGCTTCGCTATTTTGCGCTATTCGAGCGCACCACTAGTTATGTGACTATCCGCTTGCCACGTACGTAAGGCATTTTTGTATTTTGACCCTCGTGTTTTTGTGTTAGTCGACCCCGTCCCAAACTTCACTAAACAGAATCCTCTGTTTATCAATCAGTACCTGTATCACCCTAGAAATTGAATTGTTTACCCTTTTGAATTCTTTTACGGGTGCAGTTAAAACGTGAAAACTTACGTGACTTCCATTTCTATTCAAGGTATTGGCGGTGGTAAGTCAATGCGCTCTTTGGCATGGTTATAAGCCATACGCAACAGTTTTTACTTTAAAATGCATTGTCCACTAGACTAACCGCGAAGGTAAGTCTTGTGTAGGTGTATGTCCAGTTGTGTCAAAGCATTGTGCTTTACAGTCCTTTGACCCTCGCGTATTATTGTGTTCTCTCCGTGTTCGACCCCTTCTCAAGCATCACTAAACAGAATCCTCCGGTTTAGCGATCATTACCCGTATCACCTTAGAAATTGTATTGTTTACCGCTTTGAATTGTTTTGCGGTTGCAGTTAAAACTCAAAATCTTATGGGAGCTCCATTTCTATTCGAGTTAGTGGCGGTGGTAAGTTAATGCGCTATTTGTCACAGTTATAAGCCCTACTCAACAGTATTTACTTAAAAATGCATTGTCCACTAGACGAACCACGAAGGTAAGTCTTGCGTAGGTAAAACTAAAACTAAGAAACTTATGGGAGCTCCACTTCTACTCGAGTTAGTGGCGGTTGTAAGTTATTTGTCACAGTTATAAGCCCTACTCAACAGTATTTACTTGAAAATTCATTGTCCACTAGACGAACTACGAAGGTAAGTCTTGCGTAGGTATGTTCAGTTGTGTGAAAGTATTGTGCGTTACAACTACTATTAAGAACATCACAAAGAAAAATTTAAATAACGTGACTTGATTTTGTTGCTTCTTTTTCAATTCAAACAGTTGAGGGGAGCGGTTACTATGGCATTGAAACCCCTTTACCGCATATGCGTAATTTAACAACTCGACTTTATTTTAGTGGTTTTAATGTTAGTTGTTAAAATCAATACACCTTTGACCTCAGAGCGCAGCCGATCAAATGAACTTTGAACCTTAAGCACGTGCGCATGCGCATATGGCTGACCGTCGCTAGCTGCGGGGCTGACCATCTGCGTGGCTGAACATTGCTGCAGGGCTGACCATTACTGCGGGGGCTGACCATCTCTGTGGGGCTGACCATTACTGCTGGGGCTGACCATCTCTGTGGGGCTGACCATTTGTGTGCCGACAGACCCACCCCAAGCAGCACCTCAATCATGCTAGTACACGTACATGATCACTTGGAAAAATAGCTGTGTACACATCAATATTTTGCAACTGTAGTTTTATAATTATAATACTTGTTCCAATCAAAGGGTGTGGCTTCAATTTTGGGCGTGACTGCTTATTCTAAAAGTTGAAGCAAATGTTATACTGGTGACACATATTCTTAAGTCGACAGACCACAACTCCATAAAGTGAATGGAGCAAACTGCATGTGTATATATATTATAGTAGCGACAGTGAGAGCAACACAAGTACTTTTCCTGGGTCCATGCATCTCACTCGCCGCCTCCTCCCCTCCCCCACCCCAATTTGTTCATAGAAATGTTTCTCCAATGTGTTAGAGTAAATGGTAGCATTGTATTACTAGTTAAATACAACTTAAGTACGATCGACGTGATGCCTCAAGGCAGCACTAAGAGGTCACTAACTGAAGAAACCTTGAGTACTATGAGTCAACTTTATTCTGAAAATGCAGTTTGTTTGTATGCTAGTATAATATTCCCAATGCCATTGACAAAATACTAATGAACTATTCCATAAAAATAAAATACTGTAAATTTCCAGTATGAAGAAACTCTTAAAGAGTTGGATTATGACAGTGTCAGTGATAAGTTTAGTTGTCCTCAATATTCCAGTAGATTTTCCTTCGAACAAGGATTGAATCGTCACTGGAAACGTATCCATGGCAATTCCTTGGACACTCTTGCATCTCAAACCTGTAACAAAGAAGGAAAAGTAATTACATGTTACCAAAGGTCCAGTGCTCCTTTCAGGAACACAATGCTGTTTTCACTACAGTACAGTACAGCACTTGATGTTACACTGCTCATCTCTACTTGATAAAGGTCTCAATAATAACCATAAAATAGGAATGCTTAATTAGAAAACTAAATATACATTATGAATGTAAGAAGGAAAAAAAAGCAAGAAAGTACCTCTTACTAAGATGAATGAAAGAGACCACAATGGCACTTTATATGCTACACACATGTACATGTGTAAGTGTATACAATATATGAGTTTGTACATGAGGAAACAGGTGTGACGAGCCCCACAACAAAAACTTTAATTTGTACAGACATAGCACAGACATAGCAGCAAAAGCTCTACAATTTACTCATGGGCTGATACAATAATTTGTAATAATTGAAACTTAACATGCCATTTGTAATAATTGAAACTTACATGCCACAGTTGTTCATGTATGTGCATGTGATACAGAGAGTACCAGTACTTATGATTGCAACATTGTGCTCATATCTATCAGGATCCTGTACAAATGGCATCAAAATGTTGGATGGCTTCACTAAACTTTGCTCTAATTACAAAAATGGGGTGTTGCTTGCCAGTCAGAAAGTATTCAGATGGACTCCTCTTGTTACAAACAATGCAAAAGTAGTAAATTTAAGAGCAATGCAAACAGTGAGGAAGATGATTCGGTATGGGTGGGCTCTAAGTAGTCTCGCGTACCCAGACCCTTTACCAATTGCTGCGCGGGAAAAGGGTCTGGTAGACTGACATTGAGCAGTTTGTTCTTGCTTAGTCAGCAAGTGGTTAACTGTGGTTCAATTAGTGTGGGTGTAAATCGTTAAATATTTTCAGGCGCGTGAATTGTTCAGATCAGTAGGCAGAGCTTGTTCTGTATTGCCATGAAGAAATGTTACTTGTACAAGCATGACAAAGCAACAACTGTATTTTGCTGCTAACGAAACTTCCAACTGCAGATATCTTTAAAAAGCTAGGCCAAGTCACTGCTTAGCATAACTAATGGCATCATCTAAAGGAAGAGTTTTGACACGGCTGTTGGAGAGTTGTGCACAGAAATACTACACGCGCAAAAGTTTGAGCAGTCTTATGTCACAGGATATTACATCACCTATTGTTTGCGGTCTCCCCAATTAGCAAGGGGAACTGAACAAACTGCTCAATGTCAATCTACCAGACCCTTTCCCGCGTAGCGATTGGTAAAGTGTCTGGCTACGCGAGACTAGGCTCTAAGGGCAAGTTTTTTTTTGTGGTTTGCAGGTGTTCATGCGAGAAATCACATTTTAAAGTTGTGTAAAAATATTATGCCCCCCCTTCCCACGCCACTCAAACCATATCTTTGAAAAAAATATGCTATTAAAGCTGTTAAGTATTTAATTGGTAAAAAAATAACTAAAACTGTTTCTTATCATTTAAATCTCCACAGTGTGTGACCCCCTGTACACCCCCACTCCACTTCCATCACCCTGTCACTCTAAGCTCTACTTTACCTGGAGATGTAACCTTCAGTAATGTACGTTGTTGTTTTTTATGTCACAATGAGTACTGCCTTGTTGACTATCATTTCAAGTGGCTTTATCTTTCATTAATGTAAAAATCAACAACAGATAGTGTATTAATGAAAGATAAAGCCTCTTGAAAACAAAGTGCACCAATTATTAAGGTCACTAATGATTTCTGCATTGTTTGATACCGAAAGGGGGACACACCTTTCCCCCTTCTTTAAACTAAATTCCTCCACCCTCTTCTCTTCCTTAAGCTGAGTTTCCCTTTCTTGTGAGTGAGTGATTTGTATGAGTAGAGATTTAAGCATAATTTCAGAAGAGAGCTCTGTGAGGCACTATTGCTTGTGAAAGGGTTGAATTATCGTGATTATTTCTCACCAATTGACACGTCTCTACTAGCACTATTAATTTATCCATAATAGTATCACTTGATGAAGTTATTTGTTTGTTGTTGTTTTTCAGTTAACCCAATTAATGGGCATCTGCGTAATTGAGTGAGGAAAAGGAGATCTTAATTAGTAATGCTACCACCTGCTCCTACCCTTTATCCTCTGCTCAGCTTTTCCAAATGTCTCTGCTATAGTTTTGCATTAAGTGTTTACCTGATTCATCTATTCAAATAAACCACCCCCCCTCAAAGTTTGGTTTTAAAAACTCCCAATATTTATGATACTGGCAGTGCATTTATTTTCTCTGCTACAGGCTTCTTCAGCCCCAAGTTTAGAGTAGGGGAAGGAACTGAAGTTTGTCAGTGTGTCTACATATGCCAGTATTTGGTCAGGGCTTCATACAGGGGAGGGGGGAGCTGGGCCATTTTAACCAAAAAATATATAACAATTATAAGGGTGGGGTAAATAAAACAATTAAGTGGCATATATAATACAAGTATAGAGTATTGAAACAAGATTGTTATAATAAGAGAAATAAACTGAGGTGGAACACATCACTGATGATGAAGAATCCGCGAACATTCTCACTAGAGAGATTCAAAGTGAAGATTGCAATCCTATCTGATATACAAAGATCAATGCCTACTTGCAATACAAACTAAATCCCAACTACAAACGTATCAGCAATTACACACAGTAGTCTGTATTGAATTTACATTCAAAATAACTAAAATTTATATATGATTTTAAATGAATAACGCTGGTGATTGATGAATACGAAGAACATAAGTTAATATTAACACACGAAATCTTTACAATTTGTTACTATTATTGTTAGCCATCAGTGTGCACGTACAAGAGGGACTATCCAGCAAGTTGAGGACTTAATCCCAGCGTAGTCTACTGACACGCACTACACCAAGCAGAAACAGAGTAACTAGTGCAGTGAAGACCCACTAGCGGGTATGGTAGCGTCAGAGTTCCAGTAAGAACAGTCAATGACAGTGTTCTAGGTGATAAATATAAACAAAAAAACGAAACATCACGATGATCAACGGTACACGAAAATAAGAACAAATAAGCATGCGTGAATACTAATGATGAAATAAAATGTAAATGTTATAGTTGTTCTGGCAGTCAGAGAAAACATGAAAGTTTGAGAAAACATGAAGCTGTTGGCTTCACATAGGGTACTAACTGTTGTGGAAAAGGTCCCCCTATCGTCACGTCGTAATCATGTGAGCAAATAATTTCTTGCAGTTTGAGATAGTTTTGCTTAATCCTGAGAATTTAACAGAGAGCAAAATAAAGATAGATTGTAAAAAATTCTACTAAACTTTTCTAAGCAGTACAAAACATCAGAACCATCTTTACGTAAGTATTTCGAAGAATACTACATATGTTGCACTTGTAATACATGTAACTAAACTATTGGTCGCTCAATGTAATACGTACATTACATGTTATTTCACAAAAATGGGCAATATGCTACAGGAAGATTGGCCTTTCTGATATAGATACAAGACATGTTTGCAGTAACATTTTTAATACATGGTGGAATTCTAATATTAAATTAATTTGCTTCCATCAGCTCAAAGAATACACAGGCAGCGAGAGAATACTAGGCAGTGAGCCTGAGAATACTAGGCAGTGAGCCTGAGAATACCTAGCCAGTGAGCCTGAGAATATATAGGTGGTAAGCCTGAGAATACATAGGCGGTGAGCCTGAGAATACATATGCAGTGAGCCTGAGAATACATAGGCAGTGAGCCTGAGAATAGATAGGCAGTGAACCTGAGACTACATAGGCAGTGAGCCTGAGAATACATAGGCAGTGAACCTGAGACTACATAGGCAGTGAGCCTGAGAATAGATAGGCAGTGAGCCTGAGACTACATAGGCAGTGAGCCTGAGAATAGATAGGCAGTGAGCCTGAGACTACATAGGCAGTGAGCCTGAGAATACATAGGCAGTGAACCTGAGAATACATAGGCAGTGAGCCTGAGAATAGATAGGCAGTGAGCCTGAGAATACATAGGCAGTGAGCCTGAGAATAGATAGGCAGTGAGCCTGAGAATAGATAGGCGGTGAGCCTGAGAATACATAGGCAGTGAGCCTGAGAATAGATAGGCAGTGAGCCTGAGAATACATAGGCAGTGAGCCTGAGAATACATAGGCAGTGAACCTGAGACTACATAGGCAGTGAGCCTGAGAATACATAGGCAGTGAGCCTGAGAATAGATAGGCAGTGAACCTGAGAATACATAGGCGGTGAGCCTGAGAATACATAGGCAGTGAGCCTGAGAATAGATAGGCAGTGAACCTGAGACTACATAGGCAGTGAGCCTGAGACTACATAGGCAGTGAGCCTGAGACTACATAGGCAGTGAGCCTGAGAATACATAGGCAGTGAACCTGAGACTACATAGGCAGTGAGCCTGAGACTACATAGGCAGTGAGCCTGAGAATACATAGGCAGTGAACCTGAGAATAGATAGGCAGTGAACCTGAGAATACATAGGCAGTGAACCTGAGAATACATAGGCAGTGAACCTGAGAATAGATAGGCAGTGAGCCTGAGACTACATAGGCAGTGAACCTGAGAATAGATAGGCAGTGAACCTGAGAATACATAGGCAGTGAACCTGAGAATAGATAGGCAGTGAGCCTGAGAATAGATAGGCAGTGAACCTGAGAATAGATAGGCAGTGAGCCTGAGAATAGATAGGCAGTGAGCCTGAGAATAGATAGGCAGTGAGCCTGAGAATACATAGGTAGTGAGCCTGAGAATACCTAAGGAGCAAGCTTGAGAAAACATAGGCAGCAAGCCTGATAGTGTATGCAAGAATAGATAGGCCCTGGGCGTCAGTGCAAGATTAGGTAGGCAAGTCTGATAGTGCAAGATTGGATGGCAGTGAGTCTGAGAGTGCACAGATGCAGTGAGTCTGATAGTGTGAGAATAGGTAGGCGGTGAGTCTGCTGGTATGAGAATAGATAGGCAGCAAGCCTGAGTGAGAGAATAGACAGGCAGCGAGCCTGAGTGAGAGTGAGAATAGACAGGCAGAATCCCGATAGTGTGAGAATAGACAGGCAGCGAGCCTGAGTGAGAGTGAGAGAATAGATGACAGCAAGCCTGCGAGTGAGAGTAGACATGCAGTAAACCTGATAGTGAGAGAATATGAGCCTGATAGTGTAAGACTAGACAGGCGGCAAGCCTAACAGTGAGAGAATAGACGGCCGTGAGCCTGATAGTGCAGAATACATAGGCAGTGATCCTGAGAGTAAGAAAATAGACATGCAGCGAGAGTGAGAGAATAGACAGGCAGAGAGCCTGATCATGTGAGAATAGACAGGCAACGAGAGTGAGAGAATAGACAGGCAGAGAGCCTGATCGTGTGAGAATAGACATGCAGCGAGAGTGAGAGAATAGATAGGCAAAGAGCCTGATCGTGTGCGAATAGACAGGCAGCGACTGTGATAGTGTAAGAATAAATAGAGTGAAGGGCAGCGTGCCCTGCATAGACACTTTCAAAGGGGCCCCGGACAGACCATCACACCTTTATTTGGCGGAAATCTAACTATATGTACTAGAACCGCCTACCCATGCTCTCTATAATGCCACACTGGCAATAGTGTAGTGTGGCTTATGAGTCCCAAGACACATCCAGCACTACAGTTCATTCTCTAATCTCTCTCATTATGTAATCCCTATTTGCTCCGCCTCCCTTCTCATGTAACACTCTCATGTCAAATATCAATTACAGCATGCAACCTGACTGATTCAGGAGTTTCCAAGCTTTCGAGAATACTGATCACTTTGACAGAGCCAATCTTGGCAATACGGCCATTATTAAATACTGCACATATCTCTAAATCACGAAATCATGCTGCCAACCCTCGTTATGATCAGGCGTAAGCCTTCGTTACAGGTGTGGGGTGCATTGCCGGCTCCCACTCTTCTTATTCGAACCTTCATGCAAAATTTTATGATCATCATTGTCCATTGCACGTTAGTAACTATTGCAACTGTTGGGTAGAGTAACAGCTAGAGTCCAACTCATAACATAACTGTACTAGTTAAGCAAGGCAAATGGACCGGCAGCATGCCCATGTATTATCAAGCCATAGAACTCCTATTTTCAGCTGATTGCATCAATGAAGGCCATTTGATTGATGATTTAGATCCTATTAATCCAACCTGACCTACAGAAAGCTAATTACATAGAGTACAGTAGTGTATATCTCCAGCCCCTTACTATTTAAATAATACCACCACTGATGAGCAGCCATCCTTAGAGAGCTAATAGTGCCGGGTGAACCAGCCATTCTGGCAAGGAAGTAACAGGTAGCTACTAGGCTTAGGCTACAAGCACTGAGAACAGTGGCTATCAGGACTAATGCCCGGATGCCATTGCTCAACATGTGACACCCCACACGTGATCGCTTAGCCAAATGGTCGCAGTATTTGCAGGTCCTCTGCCGACCTTTACCTGGGCTCGGGTGATGTGATGGTGGGCTTAATTAGTGTGGGTAAAACCACTAAGATAATAGCAAATTTTTCTCGTTCTAACAGCCAATAATTATTTCAGCCGAGAATGACTGAATAACCACTAAGATATTTCATGGCACATGAATTATTCAACTCAGTCAGCCATATAGAAATACAACACACACAAAAAGTTAGAGCAGTCTTACGTCACAGGATATACCACCTTATTATGTCATCTATAGGTAAGGGTCCAGTAAAGCGAGATTAAATATGACATGATCAAAATAGATCCTAAAGCCTGTCAGGAATAAATAATGTGCTTATAAACTACAAGCCAGAGACACAGATGGATAAAATTTGAAAAATTGTTCAGATGTGCCCACACTTGACTGCCATTGCAGGGCTCCTCTAAAAGGTTCTAAAAGAACTAAAACGTTCCGCAGACTGGAATATTTTTAGAGATGTTCCAACTGAGGGAAACCAAGCATTCTACTTGGTACAGCTACAGCTGGTAATTTAGTGATATGAAACTCATAACAACTAATTGACAAAACTGACTAACAGAACAGAACTTATTATCCTACATATAGACTCCTTGTGTATGTAGAATACATGGAGGTATAACCTCTTAACTAGAACTGAACTAGACACAGCTGATGCCAATGCCACTGAAGGTCATAGATTACACAAAATAAAGTTAGCTGAAATAATAGACATCTTCCAACAGAACAGTCACAGGATCATGTGTTAATGTTACTGCATTAGTCACTCCTTGTTATTGCAATAGTGGGAATTAAATCGGCAATTTTTGGGAGGCACAAATTCACTTAGGGGGAAATCACAGGTTATATTGCATAAGATCAGCCTTCAGAAACTTGCCAGAGTATGGACTAGCATTCAGATCACTACGATTATCAACATCTTGCGATAGTACTGGTCTCATATACACTGACATCTGATAACATTACTTGACGTACATATTTACATGTATATTTATAGACACAAACACACACACTTTTGTCCTAGGTGACCACAACAAGCTAGCCAGAGCCACTAATTGCTCCGAGTGTTGGTGATACCTTCTAGCAATGTAGACCTATTGGAATCAATACTTCCTTATTACAAACACACTCTGAGAACACTCACCTTGCCATCACTTCAGCAATGTCAGGTAACTCTATGATCAAATGTTGACACTTCTTGAGCCATCATTCACAGCTAGTCTAAGTCAGAGACATCGAAAGCAGCTTCACCCACTCCATCCCACTACAAGGAAAAGCAATAGAAAAACAAAACACACTGAAGTGAATAAATGCAATCATGAAATTCAACTTGTACTCTGCAAGCTGATCCTACCAAGAAATTGTTAGAAACAGTTTATCAAACTCTAGCTAAGAGGTATAGTCTCTTAAAAATATTCACTAACACGGCGGTTCTGGATCTCTAGATTGGAGTCAGTTGTAACAGGCATGCATGAACACATACTGTAGTATAATGCAGAAATAGAACGGTCAAGAAAGTGTGGTAAAAAACCACAACATTAATTTTAGAGGTTAGTGACAGGGAAGAAACGTCAGCTCTATATATTATAGAAGAAACATTCCTACACAGGAAACTAGTTGCACACACAGGCATACACTACTAATGAATGACAGGATTCAGTTTTGATCAATACTCATTCACTGATTAAAAATTTCGGTATCACAAGTTACGACCAAGGATGAAGTGATGGTAAAATAACTTAATTAAGTATTACATAAAGATTCATTATTACTACATAAAAATATACAGCTTCATACTAAAACATATTTATTTTTAATTTCTGTAGTATCTGTAATAATAGTTCAAATGTTTCGGCTCCATGTAGCCTTCATCAGTGACTTTTTAAAAGTGATAAAATAAAATACATTTCTTTTCCCATCCTATTTTAATGTATAAATAAGGCTATAGAAAAAACCCAACTTTGTTTCAACACAGAATAGTATGACATTCACTTCTAACATTCAAATAAACTGAATCAAACCTTCTCTTGCTTGCTGCTCTCACACTCCTAGCACTCTTTCTATCATTACAGATTCATCACCCCTTCCTACTAATACCTGTATTAGGTAGATCTATTGCTACTGGACTTAGTACTGCTTGATTATACTGGCTTCCCTGAGGCTCCATCATTACTTTCTATACTTCTAACCCTAAGGAAAACGGCTGCACAGGTACAGCTAACTATCTGTCCTTACTTTCTTCTTCTCTACATGGCTAAATTCGCCAGAAGCTTTTAATAGCCTCAAAGGTTGTAAAACAAGAAGCCGTAAACTCCTGATCGAATGGTACAAAAAATTGGTAAAGGTTACATAGCAAAAGAAAGTTTTAGCCATTGTCAGAATGAGCAGTCTTTTAGACGTCTTTTGATTACCGTATGTCACATATAGCTTTAATATTGTATTTTTTATGATTCTTTAAAGTGATCGACTTCCGTGGCTGCATTAATGCGGCCGCTATTGTTTTTGTTCCCCATTTAACTTCAATAAATCCACCTGATATGAATTCTCACTTCAAATAAATGCTTCGCCCAGACATCTTGAGAACTAATGTGGAGTTGTTGGCTGCAGCTACTTACTTACAAATTTCTATATACATAGTGAAGGCCTACTATAAAAGACATCAGCTGTGTTCAGATATCGATATAGAAGCCGTTGACTTCCATCCCATCATTCATACTTGATTATTAAAGTTCAAACCACTAGTCATACCTAAATGTTTTTTTAATCAAACATTTAGGCTGCTATTAAAAAAAAAAACATTGAACTTTAATAATCAAGCATGTTTATACCTAGTCAAACAAATATTATCCAAGAAATCCCATCATATTGAACTGCTGCACACTAACCACTATCAATACGATAAATATATCTCTGGCCAACTCTTAGACACACTTCTGAGGATCTCATGACCCATACTGATTGTAGACAAGTTCAACACCCTATCATCCCTAACATCATTAGGGCTATTCCGGCTTGTCACCCAAGGGGGAGGTAAGTTAGACAATGTGAATGGGGGGGGGGCAATCGACATTAAAGTTAATCATGCAATACACCTTATAAGATGTAATTCTGTGTCAAGACTTAGATAAAAAATTTCCCCCCACTCTTTTTTTTTGTATTATTTATTTTTCCTACTTAGCCTTACACCTTAGCCACTGTCATCATGTATACCACTGTTAATTAAAAATTGCCAGTACACTAATGGGAAAAAACAACAACACAATCTCACTAAAGTACTAGGGAGGTGGGGGGGGGGGGCATTTCATTAGTTACAGTGGCCGAGTGTTTACTGCCACTCCTGACGATAATATGGAACATGTATATGAAAAAAACCAAAATGAAACAGGTTTTGAGTTTGTTCTCTCAGACTATTCCTTGTCAGATGGCGTATTGTCACAGCAATTCTAAATCTAATAGTAAATTGCCCATTCAAAATTGTGTGGGAAAATCACTCTTCAATTGAAGTCGCACAGAGAAAGTGAAATAGCACGTAACTAAGTGAAATAGCACGGTAACTAAGTGGAAACTAAGTGAAATACCACAGTAGCTAAGTACAATAATACGGATAAGTGTGCATGCATGCAGTATTAACCTTGGAAACGTACAGTTGGAGAGATTCTAGTTGGAGACAATGTCATTCTGTACCACAGAAGCTCTGCCATTATTAGACGGAAAGTTTTCAACATTTTAAGAGGAGCAATAGGTTGAAATCGAAATTCCAGAGGAACCTAACTGAAATACAAAGATAGTGAGTGACTGATACAGTGTAGCTACAAGTGCAAATGATAAAAATAAAAAAAGATGGCCTACTATTAGCGAGTGACAGCACGGGTAACCTGTACTTTTGGGATCAACAGCACTCATAAAGCAATTGAAATAGCACTCTCTCAGTACTATTTCAATTGCTTTACTAGTGCTGTTGATCCCTAATAGCACTGTTACCCATGCTATTACTAATTATTCGATAACCCACACTTTCAGCAATGAATTGGCAGCAGAAATGATTAGTTCAGACAGTTACATGCTTTACAAGTTTGGCGGGGAGAGGTGTTTAAAGAAAACTGTTTTTTTTGTCACGTCAAATAATTTGCAAAACTCCTAAATACAATTCATTAGCTATCTATTAAACACTACACATCACAGTATTTAGTACACTTACTTGTTATCGCATAGCATAAGTGAATTCCTGCCATTGCAGTCCTCTTCTCCTTTATCATCACTCACGTGTAGCACAAATACAGCCTAGCCAACAAAACGAACCACCTCCTAAATCAATCTTGCAGGGTCACCAAGGACAACTTTCCACAAAGGTCGAAGGTGACAGCTAGCAACAAGAGCGCGCGCAAAGACATCGCGTGAGGTCAAAGGTGAGGGTCAGCCGTTCTGCACATAACGTCTTTCCAAACTAACACAATAATGCGAGGGTCAAAGTACAAAATCACATACGTAAGTCCATACATATATACAAATAAATAAATTAACTAATGATGTGCTTGAGCACAGATGGCGAGCGAGCCTAAAGATTATACTATTTTTATATGAATGATATTGACTTCTAACACTGAAGCTACTGAAAATAAGGTCCAGTTTTTAAATTTAGCATACAGGGTAAAGGGATTTCAGTGCCATAGTAACAACTCTCTGCAACTGCTTGGAAGGAAAACAACAACAAAACAATACACGTTATTTAAAAAGTTTTCTTTGTGATATTCTTTAGCTAAGTAGTGGTTGTAACACACAATGCTTTAACACAACTGGACATGCACCTACACAGACTTACCTTCGCGGTAGTCTAGTGGACAATGTATTTTCAAGTAAATACTGTTGCTCACGGCTTATAACCATGACAAAGAGCGCATTGACTTACCACGGCCACTAACTCGAATAGAAATGGAAGTCCCTTAAGTTTTCAAATTGTAACTGCACCCGCAAAAATATTCAAAACGGTAAACAATTCAATTTCTAGGGTGATACAGGTACTGATCGATAAACCAGAGGATTCATTTTAGTGCAATTTGTGACGGGGGTCGAACACATAACTAACACAAAAACGCGAGGGTCAAAGTACAAAATGACATACGTACGTCCAAAATATACAAATAAATAAATAAACTAGTGGTGTGCTTGAGCACAAATGGCGAGCGAGCCTGATACAGGGAATAATTTACTTAATTTTATTTGTGTAGCAACAAGTGCTACACATAAGTATGGTTGATTAGCAGTTGTTAATTTTTGTATAGCAATATTTTTTCTGTAATAAATATATAAAAATTTAATCATAATCAAATAACTATAATGAAGTACGAATCACAAGTTAAGCATCTGATTCAGTATCCAGTGCAGAATGGCTTCGTTTGCGAGAACCATACGGTGCAGCATCTGGACGACGAGGGGTGCTAAAGAATTTTTCCATTGCTGGCCTTGGATCAAAATTAGAAAATGCTGGTCCATCAATACTAATGCGCAGCAGATGATCGATGGTTACTTCATTTAAGCGAGACCTCCAATCAGTTTTTATTCGCTTCATTGCACTAAAGCCACGCTCCACTGTAGCATTGCTGACAGGAAATAGTAGCAGTATTTCAATTAAGTGAGCAAAATTCTCAAACTGTGATCTATAACGGGTGAGAAGTAAGGACCAAACATCAGGGTTGCCTTGAATGTTATGTCCGACATAGTGCTTGAATGCATTCCATTCGGTCAATACAGCATTGAGTGACACTCCGTTCATCTCCAAGAGGACTTTAAAATGGTTCACCAGTAACGACACTTCAGAATTACCATAAGTTTCAAAATCAGGTTTGCCAATTGGCCATAAAGGAACACTTAAGATATTAACTCCTTTCATTGCATCTAAATTTTGGAGGTCATCAAACCTATTCGCAACACATTCCAACATTTTGTCAATCAACAATGGTCGATTCCTATTGAATGCCTCCTGTATCTGCTGATTTACTCGTGATAACTGTGTTTTGCGGTACATAACTGCACTTCCAGATGAAGTTGAAACAGAAGCTAACACTGACAGCTCTGTTGAAATATCTGGTGAATCTTTCTTCAAACTAGTTAGAGTTGAGCGAAAAGATTTTAGCTTGGCTACTGCCAGAGGTAAATCAACTGCAGATTTTTGAATAGAACAAGAAAAAGAAGCTAGTGGATCAAGTAAAGCATAAAAAAAGAGCATATGAAGAACAAATTTGTAGCTGGTAAGTTTAGTTAAGTATCCTTTGAACTTTATCTTGTCCACTGGCTTAACAGAAGATTCCCCAGATGCCATGGATTCCAGGTGAGTCACTATGACGTCATAACCCATCAAAAGGGACTTAATCGCACGTGACTTGTGTTGTGCCCACCTCGTACCAGTAGCTCTTTCTGGTTTCCTGATACGCTCTTCCATAATCTCAGCCACATTCCTTAATTCACGAAGCCTTTTTGGACTGTTTTCATACACAAAATGAAGATTAACAAGCATTGTGGAGACTTCATTTAAGAAAGTGTTAGAAAAAGCATCCTTTGCAGACAATTCAAGGCGATGATTCATGCAGTGTATGGCAACCAACCAAGGGACATCTTTCTTGATTAGTGCAGCCAGACCATGATGAACTCCCAAGTTAACAGCAGCTCCATCCACACAGATGCTAACAAGCTTCTTCATTAAGTCCACACCAAACGTTGCAAATGTCTCAACTAATAACTTCAGAATCCCTGGAGCTGTTGCATCCAAAACATCTTTCAATTGCAAAAAAAAACACTGTGCCTTACCTTCAGGTCCAACATACATGACATACACAAGCTCCTTCTCAACAACACTGCTGTCTGTTGAGCCATCTATCAACACTGCCAAGTAGTGGGACTGACGCACGGAGTCTAGAACTTTATCTCTCATGCATTCACCAATAAGGACTGTAAACTCTCTGCACTTGTGTTCAGTAGTATATGCACTACCAAGAGAAACTCCATGTCTCTTCTCTAACTCCATAATAGCAGGATACTTAGTAAACGGAATTTCTTCCTTGGCTATCATATAAGCTATTTCCAAAAGCTTACACACATGAGCTCTTTCCTCCTGCTGTCCTGACGAAAATGCCCTTCCTAATGGAGTCGATTTATAAATGTCAGTAAGAGTAGCAGGCTTTCTCTCCAAGTTCACAGCCTTACTATGCATGTCAGAGAGCTGGTGTTTCTTAACGTTGTCTTTTTTCAGTGCAGTGCCAGTTATTCCATCAATAAATGAAGAACTAAAGTTTCTCAGAGCATGCAAACGTTCCTTGTGTTTAGAGCATAGTGCACAAAAAATTCGACCAACTTTTCCTCCAGCTTCATCATAACGTAGCCATTCTCCAACACTATCCAACTCCAGAATCCACTTCTTTACCGTACTCAAGTTTACAGACATACTACGCTCCACTCTCCAAAACCGTTAAACGCAACTCCCCTCAGGCTGAAAATACGAGCGGGACAAAAGTACAGCTGCAATATCGATGCGCACGCGCAATATTTCACTCTGTCATTATTTCCATTGCTAGCGCACCAAGCCACCGAAAAAGCGAGCTGGGGATATTAGGTCTTTACAGTTCTCGAGTCGGAGAAAACTGGTGCCCGCTATCGCAGAGATTATACGGAACTGTAAAAGTATCTCAGCTAAAATTATGCACTGGCCAACCGGTTTATATACAGGTAATTGACATTTGTCTCGCAGTTTTTTGCTAAACAAATCAAAAATCGAATCGCAGCACCGTAGTTTTGCTTCGCAAAATGCGATGCGAACCGGGATAAATTATTCCCTGCTGATAGTTAGGTAACATAAAATGTTACTATTTTTAGCTTACCTCATGCAAACACTATAATAGCAGTTATGACATTTTATTTCAGCAAACAAATACAAAATCACTCTCTTACCTTATTAATAGTAACTTTTGTAGTATCAAACATATGCCATTCTGATAATCTCACTCACCAGTAGCTAACTCTTGAACAAGCTCTCAGCTACGATAAAAAATAAACCAGTGTTATTATTTGTAATTTTAGCCAACATATATGGAATTACTACTTACCTCATTCTTGAGTATTGATAACTTCTGTAGTATCAAATTGAAGTTACTTTGACCATCTGAATTACTTTGAATTCTTGACAACAAGCTCTCACCTACAAAAACAAAAGACAATCAATTTTAGCACACAAATACAAAATTACTTTCTTACCTCATTTTCTTGAGCAGTGGTAACTTTTGTAGTACCAAAATTGAGCCAATCTGACTATTTGAATTTACCAGTCACTGTTGACTAGCTCTTAGCTACAAAAAAGAAAGGCCAGAGTTAATTTTGCATATTTAGCTAACAAATATGGAATTGCGTACTTATCTCAGCTTCCCTCTAGAAGTAGTAGCTTCCATAGCATTAATACTAAGGTACTCTGACTACCAACGGCTCTTGACAACCAACAACCGGTATTCCGTATCACCCCATAAAACGGCGAAGTTTTGAAATTAAGTCTGGAAAAGGGTCTTCAATGCCATAGTAACCGGTCGAATCAACTTTTTTTGTCTTGAAAACAAGCGTTTTAGCAGGAATTTTCTCATACTTTGGAGCTTAAGTATAAAGCATGGTTTGCTTAATGCTGTAGTTTCAGAATAAACTGGAGTCAAGCCTAAATAGCCGTGTTTTTAGGAGAAAAAAGTTCCCCGCGCGCGCGTTTAAAGAGCATACGTACCATCCATACATACATACATATATATATAACATATACCCTATTTTGCATTATCCACCCCTAATACTGTCTCGCTCGCCAACAAACATCCCCGATTTTTTTCATTTTTACACCTGTAAGTGTCTCGCTCGCTATGCTCGCTCGCCAATAATTGGCGAGCGAGATACTTACAGGGGTAACACAATTGAAAATCGGGGATGTTTGTTTATATGTTTGGACGTACGTATGTCATTTTGTACTTTGACCCTCCGTACTTTTGTGTTCGCTCCGCGTTCGACCCCGTCCCAAACTTCACTAAACAGAATCCTCCCGTTTAGCGACCATTACCCGTATCACCTTAGAAATTGAATTGTTTACTGCTTTGAATTGTTTTGCGGGTGCAGTTAAAACTCAAAAACTTATGGGAGCTCCATTTCTATTCTAGTGGGGGTAGTAAGTTAATACGCTATTTGTCACAGTTATAAGCCCTACTCAACAGCATTTACTTGAAAATGTATTGACCACTAGACGAACCACGAAGGTAAGTCTTGCGTAGGTATGTTCAGTTGTGTGAAAGTATTGTGCGTTACAACTACTATTAAGAATATCACAAAGAAAACTTTAAATAACGTGATTTGATTTGTTGGTTCTTTTTCAAATTTTTAGTTGCGGGAGAGGTTACTGTGTCGTTGACTCCCTTTACCGCATACGTAATTAAAAAACTCGACTTATTCAGCGAAGCGAGCGGAGCTGACTCTCTAATGAGTCCGCGATATATATGTATATATATTTTGTTTGTTTGTTTTTTTTTTTTGTTAGGTCCAGGAATTGTTTTTGTTCTTGCGTGGGCGTAGATATGCACATTTTCACCTACACGCTTGCGCGGGCCGGGTAACCTTCTTAGCAACACTTTGATTTGTTTACCCGCCGTACGAAGTAGTGATGCCCAGTGAAACAAATTCTGCGAAAGAGAGACAAAACGTTAGAAACGCTCTGTCAAGAGCTTTGAGGGCGTTAGAAACTCCAGAAGAAAAATTAGTAAGGAGAGAGATAAGAAATGAAAAAGACAGGGCAAGGAGGAGGAGAGCTAAAACGAAACAGAAACTTGTAGCAAAGTAAAGAATCTTTCTTTTTGAAAAGCCATTAAATGTTCTATTCCTGAGGATTACGGTACCAGGAACCTTCATCATAGAAAAAAGCTACCCACTATTGTTTTCTCATTTTGACAGTATTTTGTAACCACACCCAGTATGCATGGAATAGCTGCAATTACAGAGAAAATGCATCGCTCGCTTTGCTATTTTGTGCTATTAGAGCGCATCACTAGTTTATTTGTATACATATGTATGGACGTATGTATGTCATTGTGTACTTTGACCCTCGCGTTTTTGTGTTAGTTATATGTTCGACCCCGTCCCAAATTGCACTAAACAGAATCCTCTGGTTTATCGATCAGTACCTGTATCACCCTAGAAATTGAATTGTTTACCGTTTTGAATTCTTTTGCGTGTGCAGTTACAGCTTGAAAACTTAAGGGACTTCCCTTTCTATTCGAGTTAGTGCATGGCGGTGGTAAGTCAATGCGCTATTTGGCATGGTTATAAGCCGTACGCAACAGTATTTACTTGAAAATACATTGTCCACTATACTACTGCGAAGGTAAGTCTGTGTAGGTGCATGTCCAGTTGTGTCAAAGCATTGTGTGTTACAACCACTACTTAGCTAAAGAATATCACAAAGAAAACTTTTAAATAACGTGTATTGTTTTGTTTTTTTCCTTCAATTCAAGCAGTTGCAGAGATATATATCTGAAATCTCAATTGAACAGGACTGAGAAAAAAAAAATATATATATATATGGCAGACTCATTAGAATTATTGATCATCAGGATAGTATAGAAGCTAGAGACTATGGGACATGTTACAAATCTGAGGCATTCTGTCTGTGATTTGTTTCTCTAAACTGAGAAGTTTACATGAAATTGTGTGCATATGTGTGCTAATGGTAGCTAGCTATCTATGAGTATGGTAATTACAACAAAACAAACAACAACCCTCTCTATAGCTACCTCTGAGAACTGATTTATTAAATTTTAATCAATGAAGTGATGAAATTCTTTCATTATGAAGTTTGAAATGCGAGTGATCTAGCTAAATGATACAAATGGACAAAAGTGATTAAGAAATTAATTATGGTCAATTCAGCTTCATTGTATCTAAACTGAAATACATTCAAGACCATCCTTACTTCGATTGTCACTCAGTTCATCTATATCGTAGTTACTCGGAAATTCTTCAAAGAATTCCAGTACTACCTACTCTGCAAGTTGGTAATCGAAGTCCGAATAAATTACTACGTTATACTTACTACGTTATTCTTACGACGTAGCTTGAGAGCAAAGGGACAGCGAGTTACGTTAAGTCTAAAGGTTAAGACATAAGTGCGTCTTGTGTCATTCAGAAACAACCTAATAGGAAGGGGTCGCTAAACTCATTTACGTAAAACAGTACGATTGTACTGTCATGTACGTTCAAACTGTTCAATCGGAATGCTCTATTCGCGATGAATAAATATTTCACATAATACCGGTTAATAGGGTTGACCTTACCGATTGCCCCCCGCCTGTCTAACTAGGTTTGGAGGGTGTGCCTGGACCTAGCGTGCTGGCCTTTTGTTGACGTTCACGAAGCCTCACCTACTTCCGACCCGGAGCGTTTTCTGCCCTATAGCGCAAGGTCAGAGGTCACCCGTCTTGGGTGAGGTGGGCTCCTGCCCACTAAACCTGGCACTCACAGCCCTGACACTTGCCTTACTCGTCTCAGGCTCTCAGCTCTCTATGTGCCAGTGCCCGAGAACTTAGGTACTAGACTACCCTTAACCACCCTATGGGGCGGGGTGTGGAGGGGTTGACTTCTGCACTCGATCTAGCTACCCTTTCGACACGAAGCCTATGCCTGCTTTCTGCCACGTGTGCTAGGTGTGGTCTTCCCGTGGGGCCACACCCCCACTCCCCTTGTTGGGGGTGTGTCCCCATTTCCTGGTCCCCTATTAACCTGGGTTAATCCTGACGTATTAACCCCCATTTAATAAGGTTGACCTTACCGATTGCCCCCGCCTGTCTAACTAGGTTTGGAGGGTGTGCCTGGACCTAGCGGGCTGGCCTTTTGTTGACGTTCCCGAAGCCTCACCTACTTCCGACCCCGAGCGTTTTCTGCCCTATAGCGCAAGGTCAGAGGTCACCCGTCTTGGGTGAGGTGGGCTCCTGCCCACTAGACCCATGGGGTAGCTGGCTACCCCTCACCCAAGCCTTAGTTAGTGAAATATCTCTCATCCTACGAACAACCTGGTCATTCAAGCATGAATACTTACTGTCCCACACCAGTCTCCTCAATACATCCCTAACAGACAGACAAAAAACAAAAACAAGCAACTCCTCCCCACCCTCTACTCATTACCCCTGTCCTCCCTCACTAATGTCCTGGCGACTTCACACAGCGTCTTCCTCGGTGTCCGGATATAGACAGTGTACGCTGCGCTCTCCCAGCGTCCCAGCGCCTTGATCAGTGAGTCAATTCCCCGTTGAGTGGCCGTCGTCGCCGCCCCGATTCGGAAACTGTGACCCGCATATCGTGATGGGTCCACTCCAGATGTCCTCAGGGCCTCTCTTACTGCTGCCACAAATCGCTCCCTGGTAAGGTACCTGGCATCTTCAAACTGGAATAGTGAGCCACCACTTGCCCCTCGTCGCACCATGTAGTCCAGTGCTGCTGCTACTGGGCAGAGATCATTCTCAGTCCAGCCAAAGTTGACTGAGATGCCCCTCCGGAAGGGGTCTGTCTTGGACGCCTTGATCCTTACCTCGACCATTCTTGGACAGGTGCTGTTGTCTATCCTGATGTCCGCATACGTGAGATGGCGTGTTGGATCGAAACTACCATGTGCTGGCGCCACCACTTCTCCCGCTCGCAAAAACCCGAAAAAACATATCGTGGCGGCTGCCCAGATCATTGCCGCATCCCTCTGATTTTGCCAGCTACTCCACACCCCCTTCAGCTGCCTTAAGGGTCCTGGTGTTATTGGAAGTCACTGCTCTCGCTGGGCTCCTGCTGTGGAGCGTTTAAAGCCCTTCCTCACATATTCCAGGCGAGTCATCTCTCCCATGCGGGGGTCACCGAGGTCCAGAGCAACCTGAGTGAATCTCACTGCTGCCAGATAATTCCCTACCGTGCTCGCCGACAGTTTCTCTTGAAACAGAAATGCCACGTACGCTATCAATACCGACTCTGATGCTGGGAACGGGTGCAGGCCGTGCTGCTGACAGAAACCCACATAACGACGCTCTCCGACATTGTAGTTCTTGCGAGTTGCTGGCGCTAGACCCGCCGAAAACAGCTGTTGAACAGTCTGGTCCAATCTGGCGATGTCTAATCTGGCTGACGCTCCACCAGCAGTGACAGTAGATTGGCGGGGATGATCGCCCTCCTGGCCACTGCTCCGGGAACCTGCAAGAATAGGGTTTGCAAATTATTGCGAGAAATAGCATCAGCCAGACTGTTTTCCACCCCCGGCACATGCACTGTCAGCACTTCTATTTGGAAGTGGGCCCTGATGAAGAACAGACACCTCAGGAGGTGCATAATTGGGGGCACTTTGCTGTAGCCCGAGTTGACTAAGGCCACTACTCCCAAGTTATCACAGTGGACGTGGACTACCCTCTCCCGCCATTGCTCGCCCCACACTGCACACGCGAGCACTACTGGGAGGAGCTCCTTCAGGGTGATACTTTCCTCCTTTAGCACCAGGAGCCCCGGCGCGTATGATTCAGGCCACGGCAGCTGCAGCCACGCCTCCACTTCCGGCACTACCGCCCTACAGCCAAAATTCCCCGATGCATCTGTCCACACCTGCACTGGCCGCTGCCTCTCTTTCCGCCACCCTATGATGTTCACCCCATTCCATCCACTGACAAAGGTCGCCCACCATTGGAGGTCTGACTGCATTGATTGGCACAGCCGTACCTGATGGTATGGCTTCCTGCGCCCCTTCTGTAGCTCAAACAATCTTCTCATGAATGTCTTCCCCGGCTGAACCACTTGAGATGCATGAGCTAGTTTTCCAACCAGTGAGTCGAGTTCACGTCTCTTTGCCCCTCTCTTTCCATTCCACTGAGCGAGCAGATTAGCCAATTCCTCCACCTTTCTCTCCGGGAGCCGAACTGTCATGGCTCCTGAGTCCACCTCAAACCCCAAGAACTCTAATACCGTAGTCGGGCCTTCTCTCTTCTCCTCTGCTATCGGCAAACCTAGGCGCCGCAGCAACTCCCCAAGTTTCTCCAGTGCTGTACCGCACTCAGGTGCCCCCGATGCCCCCATTACCAGGAAATCGTCCAAGTAATGAATAGCAAACCGGACACCTTCGTGCTTCAGAATCCACTCAACTGCGTCCGCCACTGCCGTGAAGATCTTCGGGGCCGACCGAAGGCCAAACGGGAGCGTAGTATCAATGAACAGGCTATCTTCCCACATCATGCCCAACATCCACCTGTCATCCGGGTGAACTGGGATGTTCCTGTAAGCCCTCTTGATGTCCACCTTCGCTAGTAGGGCCCCAACGCCAAATCTCTTGATCCCTTCCGCCGCATCCTTGACCCCTATGTATGACTCCCGATGCCATCGTTAACACTCGCTCCTTCCGGAGACGATAGGTCCACTATCAGTCGCCATTTGTTCGCCTCCGGAGACCCCTTGGGTATGACTCCAAACCGACTGACATGGACATACGGGAAATCCTGTGGATCCAGTGGACCCAGCACTCTGCCCTCCACCGCCAGGTAATCCTTTACCACCTCTGGGTGCTCCGCTGCTGACGCCATGTTCACTGGGGCCCTCCTCACCCCCACTGTGTAGTTAAATCCAACCCTGAACCCGTCTCGGATACCTTCCACTATGTACTTCCGGAATCTGGGGTCCGGGTGGTCCCACAGTGCCTTGTCCCATACCCGCCAGTCCAACGGCGTACCAATCCGCTCCATCTCCTTCGGTAATTTGACTGGGTGGGCGGGCCTCTGGGCATCAATCACTAGCAGGTCAGCCATGCCTGGGTACCCCCCTGCCAAGACGGACATCACATATATAAATACCCACCCACCCCACCATCCCTATTTCCCCCACCATGCCCCTCTACTACATCTCCTCCCTCCTGTTGGGTCGCTCGCTCGTCGTGACGTGGAGAACCTCAACCAGTGGACAGCCTGTGATTGCTGCCACCAGAGTCGCGTAAATTAAAGGACGGATCCCACAACGTATTGTGCCTTTTGAGTTTAGTATAATTGTTACGACTGAAATGCCACGTGGACCACGGAGTTTATATATCCAACAGCTCACGTGACACTCCCACAATAAACACAACAACCAACACATCGCTATAAGTTCCAAATATGGACACAACACATATCTCGTAAAACTTAACATCACGCACACCTTTAATTCCATTACACGCACACTTAGCAATAATGACATACAACAACATAATGATATAGCACACGCATAGTTCGTTCATCTCCCTCGTCCATGTTCATGTGGGCCTTGGCTTGATCTTAGGCCCACATCTCCCCCTCCCTCAAAGAGACGGGTGACGCCGTCACAGTCCGACACGTTCTCTGCCTTCTTAGTCTTCTCTTTGTCAGATCCACACGTAGACACCTCTCCAGGCACGCACTCGTTCGACATCTCAGATCCTTGCACATCTACTTAAACAGTCAGCAACAACGTTCTCTACACCTTTTCGGTACACGATCTTGAACTTGTACTCAGATAACTTGAGCGCCCATCCATATAGCCTCCTGTTCTCTTGCTTGTTTGTCATCAGGTTGACCAGACCTTTGTGGTCGGTATAGACTACGAACTCCTTCCCGAACAGATAATATGAGAAATGCTTCACAGCTTCGTAAATGGCTAGCCCCTCCAACTCCTGGGCCGAATACCTCTGTTGAGATACCTCCTCTCAGCTGGCGTTAAAAGAACCCCGCTGGGACCAGACGTCCATCCCTACAGACGGATAACACACCTCCCACTCCACTTGCACACGCATCAGTTTCCAAAACAAAATCATCGTGAATACACGGAACACACAACTGAACAAAATCACACAATGACTCACATAGACCCTGAAAGGCCCGCCGCATCTCTCCAGTCCACTCCAGCCCGCCATCCAAAGTCGCAGACGTATGAGGGGTCAGTACAGACGAAAACTGATGGAAGTCCTTCACGAACCTCCGGTAGAACCCCACCATATTGAGGAATCCATGCAACTACTTCCTCGTGGATGGGAGCGGATGCTCCCTATAGCTTTTACCCTCGCTTCCGGGACCGAGACTACACCACCACCAATCAAATGCCCCAGAAATTCCAACTTCACTTTCCCAAATTCGCACTTTTTTAACTTACACCTCAACCCTGCTTCCTGCAATGCCACAAACTCCTCTTCCAAATGTTTCAAATGCTCCTCCCACGACTTCGATACCACCAACACGTCATCTATATACACACGACTAAATCCCAAACATTCCTTTAACACCAAATCCATCGTCCTTTGGAAGACGGAGGGGGCATTCGTGAGCCCAAATGGCATCCTGACATAACGGAATTTGCCAAATGGACACACAAACGCCGTTTTATCCCTGTCTGACTCCTTAACTACCACTTGGTGGAACCCCTTAGCTAGATCAATCTTGGATAGAACAGACCCTTGTCCCACCAACTCAACCATCTCCTCGAAAGACGGAATGAAGTACGGCTCCTTGGTCGTCACCGCGTTGAGCCGCCTATAATCGACGCACAGTCGAACACCACCATCAGGTTTCCTGACAGGGACCAGGAGCGAGGCCCAGCAGCTGTCCGAGCGCTCGATGATGCCCTGGCCTTCCGGACACTCGAGTTCAGCCTTGACTTCGGCCCGAATGCCCAACGGCACAGAGTACGGGGCCTGCCTCACCGGCCCCGCCTCCCCCGTGTCATCCCCATCTCCACTACTTCAGCCTTCCCCGGCTCCTCCGAGAACAACCCATCAAACTTCCTCAACAGACCATCCAACTCTACCTGAGCATACCCATCGCAAACACCTTCCAATTTACATGAACCACCTTATTATGTATTCTCTTCCCATCAACAGCGATCCTATAATTTACATCACCTTTACGTTCCACAACCACATACGGGCCCTCCCAGGAATCGGAAAGTTTGCTAGTCCTCCCAGGCACCCGATACAGAACCTTCTCCCCCACTTCAAAAGTCCTCAACTTGGACCCACGATTCAGGTAAGCCATCCTGCCCACCTTCGCCACTGCTGTCTTCAGAGCCGCCTGATCCCTCACTAGATCCAGACGCTCAGCCAACTTCAATACCCATTCACTAGTACTACCCTTCAACTCCTCATCCCCTTCAACCAAGCAAAAATACAGAACATCAAGGGGGGTCCTAACCCTAAAACCATACACAAGGTCAAATGGGCTGTGCCCAGAGTCTGCATGTGGCATCTGCCGCAGAACAAACAGAGCCAAGGACACAAACCCAACCCAATCTGCCTCTTCGTTGATGCATTTGCCCAAAATGGCTTTGAGGGTGCCATGCATCCTCTCCAACACCCCGTTTGACTCAGGGTGATATGGAGAGGTGCGCACCCGCTCTATCCCCAACAAGCCACACAAGCTCTTCATCACCTTGCCCACGAACTGGCTTCCCTGGTCCGTTAAGATCTTCTCAGGGAGGCCAGTACGCGAAAAAATCTCCCACAAAGCCTCCGCCACCGCCTTAGCCGTGATAGAGCGCAGAGGCACCGCCTCAGGCCACCTGGTGGCAAGACAAACGTAAGTGAGGAGGAACCTGCAACCACCCTTGCCCTTCGGAAGAGGCCCCACCAGATCTATGGCTACATGCTCAAAGGGCTCGGAGAGAATCGGTCTCTCCACAGCTGGGGCTTTCCGTGGCACAAACTTGGATTTCTTCTGGCAGGTGGGGCAAGCCCTGCAATAACCCAACACTTCATTGGCCATACCAGGCCAGATAAACCTCTTACTGATCATCTTCAACACCTTGTCTCCACCCAAGTGACCTCCTTTCTCGTGGCCCAACAACAACACTGCTTCTCTAAACTCCTTCGGCACCACAACAACTTCAACTCTTTCCTCCCAATCAACAATCATCTTCTTTACCACGACTCCATTCTTCCAGCTGAACCCACATTCTTCTCTATCTGTTAACTGTCTCCATGTATTGATACTAGCGTCAGCTGACGTAGCACTTTTGAACTTCTCCCCATCATTCCCACACAACATCGGACCAATGTCCTTGATCAACACACATGAACCAGCATTTCCATCATCTACACACTCCTGCAACATCCCAAATTTTCTAGGCACACAATCATCCACTGAGTCATCATCCGCAGGTACGTCGTCCACATGCACAACCTCTACCTCCATCCCAACAGGACTTTCCTCTTGCCTTGGACCTGCCTCTTCCTGGACAACCGGAGCAACTTCTTCCACCACATCCTCAATCACTTGCTCGGCTGACTCCTCAGCATCATCATCCTCCACAGTGCACCACAAATCATCTTCATTTAACTCAATCTCGCACTCATCTAGCTGCATCTCCTTATTTGCCTGAGCTCTCGTTAACACTTGCAACTTATAATCGTCACCTTCATTCCTCAACTTAGCCTCAGCTATAGCCTTCCCAAACAGAGCGCATTCTTCAACAATACCCAAACAAAACGGAATAATACACATATCATCACTGTCATTCTCCACAATCATTGCAAGCTTAGTTACAACTGAACCTACTATCAGAAATTCCACCTTAGTACAGCAGAAGGTATCCGCCTCACCTACAGCACCCGATACTCTAATGTCACCGCAATCCTCAACGTCGAAACCCACCAAAGACCTCGGCACCATTGCCACCTCTGCACCAGAGTCTATCAAAATACGACACTCCTTGCCGTTAACACTACCATACACCACATTATCCTTTACAACTGTCCCAGCACTTAATCTCGAATTCTTAGAGGCAGGCATAGGTTTCGTACCTGACCCAGCCGTCTTCTTGTTGGGGCAGTCTGGCGACTTATGCCCCTCCTTGCCACAGGAATTACACTTCACCGGTCTATCCGTGGCCCCACTATCACCATTAGTCACCTTCTTGGGACATGCCACAGCCCTGTGGCCCTTGTCACCACATGAGAAATACACAATACTACCACCGTATCCACCATTACCATACCCATGACTACCATAACCATACCCACCATACTGTCAACTCCCACCATTTCCATCACCTTGACTAACATTCCTTTGATAACTACCACTTCTACCACTATTACTGCCAGACCCATATCCACTCACTCTGGGATGGTAAAAATTACCGGGCTGTCTGCCAGCAAGCCACTCCTCCCAGGCCACCATCAAGTTCTTCATCTTCTCTATCTTCCTACCCCGAAGGAAGACGCGTCCATCTTGGGGCATGACGAATCTGGTGTAGGCTAGAGCGAGCTCCACCACACAGTCTTCTTTTGACGTACCCCGCTGGAGAACTCCTCTACACAATCTCTCTATGAACTCTGTAATCTGGCCAGCAGTTAAAGTTTTCAGGGTCTCACATTTATCCTCGAACAACTTGAACCCATACGAAACTGAATTCTCACCAACCGCCAACGACTCCGACTTGACTTCATCATACGACCCTCCATCCGATCTTGCCTGCGCAATCCTGGCACACAGCCTGTCAGGCAGGTGTGCCGTCAACCTCTCCAACCACGAGTCCTCTTCAATACCACAATCCACCATGATCCTCTCAAATTTTGTCAGATACCCAACCAACTGTGTACCCTCCTTGTAACTCCCCAAACCTTTCAACAATTCGATTCTCAACTCCCTCTTCTCCGCTTTCTTCTCCCTTGTAGCTCTTGCTTCCTCATCTACCTCCCTCAATTGTCTAAATTACTCCACCATCCTGTTTTCGGCCTCTGCCTGACTTCTTCCAAGCAACTCAATCGTACGATTCTGTGACTCCAACATCCTCCTGTCTGCTTCACTCTTGACGAGTAGCATTAATTTGGTCCAATGACGACACCAACTTACTCAACTCACCAACACCCAGGGTCGGCGCCTCACCCGCAGCCAGACCCGCACCTCCACTATGCATACCCTCACTTCCCGAGCTCTCCGTACCTAAGTACCCGCTGTGGTTTAACCCGTGACAATCCTTACCCCCTAATATACCATCTTCCTCAACCCTCACATCATTACTCACATCCGCATTCTTCCGCGCCTCCACCCAAGTCTCACGCGAACGATAAACAGGGGCTGACATCCTGTCCACCGTAGTAGATGCATCCATGCTTCCATGCCCAGCCTCCATTTGCTCTTCTGTTACGCTGTCCAAGTCAGGCTCCACGTACGAAGCTACCGTAGGCAACCGCGTATAATGGGGCGACCTCTCTGACATCACAGGTTTATAACTAGGCTTGAAGGCAGGATCTGCTGCCGTTGACGCAGGAAGTTTTCTCTGTACTGCCCTCCTCTCAGTCTTTGACTCCGGCATAACTGGCTAGAGATGAAGAGACTGGCAGACCTACAGAGACACACAATAAAATACAAAAGCAAATGACGATTCCAATCAGAACACAAGATAACCACACCACGAAAGAATAAAGGTAAATGAAATTCCAAACGGTTACAATCGATAACAATACCACAAATGACCACAAAACCCAGAGTTCGAGAAGTGTTTATAGTAGGAAACGAATTCCACTGGTTCAAAGACGAATCTTAAGGTTTCGACCTGCCATAGAACGTATTCTCCAACAGAACTGACACCGCTGCCACCAATTGTTGGGTCGCTCGCTCGTCGTGACGTGGAGAACCTCAACCAGTGGACAGCCTGTGATTGCTGCCACCAGAGTCGCGTAAATTAAAGGACGGATCCCACAACGTATTGTGCCTTTTGAGTTTAGTATAATTGTTACGACTGAAATGCCACGTGGACCACGGAGTTTATATATCCAACAGCTCACGTGACACTCCCACAATAAACACAACAACCAACACATCGCTATAAGTTCCAAATATGGACACAACACATATCTCGTAAAACTTAACATCACGCACACCTTTAATTCCATTACACGCACACTTAGCAATAATGACATACAACAACATAATGATATAGCACACGCATAGTTCGTTCATCTCCCTCGTCCATGCTCATGTGGGCCTTGGCTTGATCTTAGGCCCACACCTCCCAACACGGAATTATTATTATTATTTTTTTTTTTTTAATTAATCTTCTTGACTCAGTTTATTCACACACTATACCACACTAGCAGGTTAGCATAGTGTCTCGAAACACAGACAATAAGGGCGACTTGTTGCCATAGGCTTTGCCCCCATCCAGTTGCCCAGCAGGGGTCGTGCGTTGCACCTGCTGGCCGGGTGGTCTCCTGCACAACCGCTACACACGTGGCTGAACTTGCAGCGCGGATAAGAGCAGCCGGTGCTGTTCCACTTCCTGCATGCCTCCTGTCTCTGGGTCGGGTGAGCTGGTGGTCTGTGCTGCTCCTCCTTCCCCACTAACGACACCATCTCAGACTCGATAGTCCTGAGCCGGTCTCTCAGGCCTGGGTCTGCCTCACCGGCCTGGGAACACTCCTGCTCCGTGTGAGTGGTCGCCAGACACAGCTCACACCGTTTCCGTACTGACGCCAGGCCTGTAAAACACATTGTGTATACCGTAGGGTTGGGCGGTATCGCGGTATTTAGTCACGGTACGATAAAAGAAATTATACCGAGTAACGCGGGAAATACCGCGATAAATTGCGCATGCGCAACGCATAGAGTTCCAGCTGTATTTTACCGTTTTTTAGTGATGGCGTCTGGACAGCAACTTACTGAGAAATGCGGTACAAAATCGGCTGTTTGGAAGTATTTCGGTTTAATCGTGGATGGTAGTGGCGGAGGCAGCCAACAGGACAATCCTGTTTGTCAAATTTGCGGCGTGCAAGTTAGGGCGGCTACTGGGAACACTTCAAACTTGCTATCGCACCTAAAGAACAAACACCCCAAGGTTCACAGTGAAGTCAGGCTCCTGATGAAGAGAGAAGGTGAGAAACGGTCTGGAACGACTGACATCAACCAGCCAACACTTTCTTCTGTGCTATACGCAGTCTAGCCGTATGAAAGAGGCGGGAGACGATGGCTGGAGCTGACGGATTCTTGAATATCAACTTATAACTAAAATACTTGCTGAAAAAAACTTTTTCTATCATTATTTTGACAATGACAATTCTCTCATTTATACACTTTAATTTAAATTTAAAAAAATAGTTGTTAGTTACTCATACCGCAATTAATTTTATAATATCGTACCGTGATGAGAATAACCCAATATCGCCCAACCCTAGTATACCGTCGAATTTATGACCGACCACTTCGTATGCCCAGTCAGTGCTGCCTGCCTCCTGTACGCCTGGTCGTAGCGTACCCAGGCCAGGCCCGCAAAATCCTGGCTCACTCGCAGGATGGTGGTCTGGTAGGCCATAAGTTCTGCCACCAATTCTGGTGATTGTGACACTCGAACCACTACGTATGACGCATAGCATTGAGTCCATGTCAGAATATCCGACACCTTGCGAGTTCGGCGGGGCCTGGCCTCTTTTCCTGTCTCCTCCTTCACTTCCTGCCAGAACTCCGGCAGCAGTTCCCCCATCTCAATGTATTCCCCTCGCCGGATCCTTGCTGCCAGCTTGACTGGCACTGGAGGAACCCCTTCTCCCATATAGACTCCCTCCACCGACTGGGTCAGTGCCGAGCTGGCCGAGGGCAGCAGGTTGGCCAGAGTCACTGACGCTGCCACCTCTTTGCCTGGATCCCCTGACTCCACGGTAGTTGACACTCCCCTGGCCGACGAGCTCGACCCTTCCATGCAGGGAATCGAGCCCAACAGATGCGCTCCTGGCATTACTCCTAAACCTGCACACGACACACCATCACCCACTCACATCTGCCCAACTTTTACCCAGACACTATGCCTCCCTCAAGAACATGTCCTTACCACCTAATTCCCGCCCCCTATCCCTCACCACTTGTCCCCTCCGTCGCTGGGGCACGGCCCCCGGTTGCTGGGCCTCGCCCCCCCCCCCCGATTATTAGGGCTCGGCCCCCTCGGTTGCTGGGGCTCGGCCCACCGGTTGCCGGGACTCGGCCCCTCGGTTGCTGGGGCTCGGGCCCCTCGGTTACTGGGGCTCTGTCCCTCGGGTGCTAGGGTTTTTGGCTTCCAGTGTTAGGGGCATGGTCTCCAGGATGGGAATCCCATACCACACTTCCCGGCCTCCCCCCACCCGACTATTCCCTCCCGCCCCCATCCCCTCCCTGCTAACCCCCTACCCAAAAACGACTCTAAACGACATTAAACGACAGCACGGCCGTCGTAGTCGTAGTCATCCCAGGTGGACCCTGGAAGAATAACCTCCCTACCATCCTTACTCGAACCAGAATCTCCATGAGGGCCTCCCCCTGTCCCTGGTGGTCTTCTGCTACCTGACCCCTCTGCCGCTTCTCCTTCTGTCCCGTCCGTGGCGGTGCTACGCCCATGGGTGCGACTGTCGGCGGGGTTTCCCTGGCGCTTCCTGCTGCCGTTGCTGGAAGGGGTCCTCTGAGATCGTACCCCCTTAGCCCTGGTCCTGGTGTAAGGGATACCAGCCTTGCATCCAGCCTCTCCCAGAGGCCTCCCATCGATGCCGACAGCGCTCCTTCCAACTGGCCTGTCAGCGCCCTGGCCAAGTGGTTGATACTCTCCACCGACGGCGCCGCGGTGGTTGGTGGATGACCCTGGGGCCTTGGGCGGTCCTCACTGGACCGACTACTGCTGGCGTCTCCGCGCTCATCGGCCATCGTCTGCTGTTTGTATTTGTTGACTTCTGCACTCGATCTAGCTACCCTTTCGATCTAGCTACCCTTTCGACACGAAGCCTATGCCTTCTTTCTGCCACGTGTGCTAGGTGTGGTCTTCACGTGGGGCCACACCCACACTCCCCTTGTTGGGGGTGTGTCCCCCATTTCCTGGTCCCCTGACGTACGTATTAACCCTCATTCTTCATCCTTGGAGCGCGCGTCCAATCAAAATTCTTTTTTTTTTTTTTTTTTTTTGTGAGTTCCCTATAGCCGAAAGCCTGGTTCAAGTTGGTTGCATCCTTTCGTTCGGTCAGTACGGAATTTACACTACCCTTGGTTGTATAAATCCCGTGTATCTACCTACACATTGTCCCCAAACGGCCGGTCTCTCTAGGACCGTGCACGGCACGGACCATTGCGGTACAGGGTCTCCTCTTGCCGTGAACGATCCCCCATCTAACTAAGCTTTATTTGTTGCAGTAGTCCGTTGTGTTTGTTGTAAGTGTGTTTGGAAGCGCGACGGTGCAACCAGCACAAATTCAAGGTTTTCTTCAAAAAACAATTTTTTATTCACCCCCGCAAATTTGGTGGTGGGGGGGGGTGGCGGGACCGAATTTCATGTTACATGTGTCGGACCTTTTCCACTAACTAGTCGGTAAAGGGTGATGTAATATCGAGTTGTGATTTATTATTGTGGGGGAGTCATGTGTGCTTCGAAAACTTCGGTGAGTACGTTTAGGCTCTGTAAATCTACTACTAATTCGTGTCAGCCTGGTGGAATAATTCAGAGTAATAATAGAGTAGTACAAGTTGCTGATCACCTTGCTGGTGGTGTAGCATCCCTTACTAATAATCTTGCAAGTATGCTGAGACAAATATAAAGCCAGTACATGGTATTTAAAGTTTGCAGTTTCTAGTTTGCACAGTAAAAAGTATGCCATCCTTTCCTGATTTCTCACATTGGCAACCATTTGAAATTTAACTACTGCGGTATTTAGCTGCACCGTAAAATGTTTCTCCCACTCAGTCAGTGGTGTAGTGTGTCATTTTTATTTATTTTTACATTTAGCTAGCTACTTACCAAAACTTATTGGCATATCTATTAGAAGATTCATCGGACAATGTAGAAATTGTCTGGACAAACATAGCCCCAACAGCTGATCTATTACTTCAAGTGGAAAATTAATGGTAGCTCCACTTTCCAGTATCTAAATTAATAATTCATCAGTTTCCTTGTTGTTTTTTTGTTTTTTTGTTTTTTTTGTTTTTATAAGCTGCATAACTTCACGCCTAAGCTTGACTTTGATCCCACTTTTTATATGTTATGGGGCGGCCTCAAAATTTGGGTCAGGGGGGCCTGAGAAACAAACCGTGGCCTTCTGAATCTTCTGTAAATTCAGTCCAGTGGTAATGATTAATAAAAACCAACACAATCACTCAGTTCACAACACCTCACTTTTTACTGCGATCATACACGAATTTTCTATTAAAGAATAATGAAACTGCAAGAGAAAGTAATGATTGACTTATGGATGGGTACGATGGATTAGAACTTGTTGTTTGTGAACATCTAAACCTAGGGTTGGTCTAGAATTATTGACATCAATCTTGGAAGGCTAATGCATATTGCAATTGAAGGACCTTGATTAACTGAATTGAACTTTCACCAAATATTAGATATATACAAACAACTTAATCACAGAATACCATTATAAATCATAACCTTAGAATACCATTAAGTAGTAAATATTAATTTACTTCATGAAGTGGGGGGGGGGGGGGGGGATCCCAGGGTGCCCCTACCTTCGTATGAAACCTGTTTGGGTTCAGTTGTCAAGTTATCTTAAAGTATTGACACATTTCAGAAATATGGAGAACACAAATTAAAATATAACAGAATCTTGAGTCGAAACACTTAGATTAGCAATTACTATGAATATTGTAAATTTGTTCGGCTGTCTCGACGCTCGCCAGTAACTGATGGGTACTTAATTGGGATAGCTTTTTATGAGTTTTAAATTGACTAAAAAAAACGACACTTTATGCATTGTCGTGGACATTTGATCACTAATATTGTTTTACTAGACAAATACAATATGCTATTAGTAGAAAAAAAAAACAACAACAAAACTTGTCACACTTAATATTGTTAAAATGCTATCTTTTTTTGTTTTATCTGCATGTAGAATACACCTAATGTGGTGTATGCTATTACACCTGAAACTCCTTTCACACCAACATCTAAGTTTATGGAAAAGTAAGTTCATAATTTTGTGTGTTGAGTTAATACTGGATCCTCTTTTTAGTAATTCTTTTTAGTGGGCTTGTGTTAATAACATTAAAAAAATGTAATACATGTCCTATGTAAATTATAGGTTCATGAAACCACTTACAGCTACTAATTTAAAGATGACCAGTACAATTTTGTACTATTTTTTTATTGGACTTTCATAGCATGGCATAATATAGCACATATCTCATGTGAGAAGTAGTAATAAATTAGACAAATGTGGGGTACAGACTCTCAAGCTTGCCAAGTTGATAGTGAAATGCAACCTTTGTAGTGACTTACTCATATCCCAGGTAATGGCAAAAGACAACACACTACATTTCTTCAGCATGGTATAAAATACTAATGCGCTTGATCAGCATACTGTTAAAAGAAACTACAATGAGACTTCAGTGAGCTGCAAAAAATATTTGAGTTTTAATGAGATTCCTTAACGGGCTTAAATTACACGAAGACAACAAATTTTAGTACATGTATATACCTGTTTGGTTGTAGTTCACAGTAGCTCTTCTCAGTTTAACCTTTGGGTGAAGACTGAACTTTATTGAAAAGTGACTTTAGACATACTTTAAAATAGTAATCATAGTATAATGTTAATGTGATTATGATGTGAGCTGGCTTGTACTGTTCCAGTGTTTGTCGTGTTGTTTTCTATCATTTTATGACATCAAGCATTGCGACTTTGGTTGAGTGAGCCTGAGCATCTGGTTATGTATTCATTCAAAATATTTTCAGCTTAATCTCTTCACAGCCGTAACAGGTTTGTGGCAGTTTCAGGTAATGTACAGGGAAATCATTTTTATTCTTGTTTGCATTGCCTCACTCAAACAATATAGCCTTCAGAAATTCAGACGTTAGTTCAATAGTTAGTAAGCAAATTTTGAATTCCTTGCAGGAGTATCTCTCTGGCTACAGCTGAAACCTCAAGTTAGTATTTGGGTAGGAGTTTGGGTTTACTTCAAAATGGCAATTGAACGGTCAATTGTTGGGGTAGTAGGCCTGGATTAACAGCGACTTTGACATTTTAGATGGTGATTCTGGTGGATTATAAAGTGCAGGAGATATTTATGCCTATAGAAGCCATTCAACAACAAAGAGGGAGTTGCTCTGTGAAGAAACCAGGCTTATGACTATAAGTATACATTACGTAATAGTTAGAGCATAAGCGCTTGGGTACTGGTGCATTTAGTGCACTGAAGCCCAAGGGCCAAGGGCTTTGTGCACTAAATCCACCAGTACCTAAGCGAGCATGCTCTAACTATTTTAGATCCCGTTTACCCAGGCCTGCCCAGTTACCACTAGCAACTTTGTTTATCAGCATTTTCGGTGTCAAGCGAATTCTTCCTTGTTTCCGGCCCAAAATTAAAATTCAATTAAAATTCAATTGAAGCAGGCAAGTTTACTTTAGCGTTGTAGCTGCCAGCTGTTATCTCCAGATCTAACTCTACCTTGGGCTGCTCTGCAGTAAGCAGTAAAGCAGCTAGCTATGGTAAATTCCTGGGTATGAGGAGAGCGGTAGCAGGAGAGTTATATGATAGGGCTGGTCCCATATAGGTGGATATGAGAGAGTAGTAGACCTCTGCATATCCGGCCTCACATAACCTGCTTTATCAGGCCTGCTTTATAGGGCCTATTCTATTAAACTCAAACTCAAAAATAGCAATACCCCAAGGGTGGTTAGTATGCACAGTTCATATACCTAAAGGCAAAAAATAGTGCACACTTACCAAGTTAGTACACCTAGTAACAATATAGCAACTATTAGTGAAGATTTGTGCAAGGATGAAGAAATTGTACTGGACTCTGAATTTCTGAATTAGCTACAGATACATATATAGTATAAAATATGGAAAATTGTTAATCTATTTCAGTTTTTTTTCTTAAAATCTCACCATGCAGTGAAAAAGTTTTTTTTTTTTTTTAGTATAGTATTAATGTAGTCACTCTGTCCAAGAATCAATTGTTTCTCTGCAGACAATCAAATTATTGTTCACTTATCTTTTGAACATTGTATTACAACTTCGTTATGCTCTCTAGCACTTACTCAGTAAGCAAGAATAAATTAGGAATGCTCATACATTGCTGTTAAACCTTGTTGTTCAAGCTGGCAAGCTACTACTGTTTGTAATGTGTGTGGGTCCTAGTTTATGGAGTATATATGTAGTAGCTGTAAAGGAGCGTAGTTTTATAGTTTAGTTTACGGACAGAGTATAGATTCTAATTCCATTTGATTAATATGCATGGACTCTAATTTCGTTTGATTCATAATAGACTTGTTATTTACAACATTCTTTATTTTGTTCAGATATGAGTACAAAATAGGAACAGTTTTAAAAAATACAGAATCCAGACATGTGGAATACAAAACTGGGGGAGGGAACTACCCAACACACATATTGCCCAGTCATATTCGAAAATATGGTTCTGCCTTTCTGAATAGTGGTGGTGGAAAACTTTGCATTGGCATCACTGATGATGGTAAGTCTGTATAAAGTGTTCTATTTCTATGATGCGGCAGCTGATTGCAAGTCAATTAAACAAAGGAAATTCAAGTTAATAGTCTTAGTCATACATGGTTTGACACCCTTTGAAATGGTCTGAACAATCTGACCAGCCTGTTCTAAAACAGTCTGGTCATTTAAAATGGTCTGGCCTCCTGTTTTAAAATGGTCTAGCCTTTTTTAAATGGTCTGGCCTGTTTTAAAATGGTCTGGCTGGTTTAGAAACATTTTATAAAACAGTCAGAGGTTGGAATTGGTCTGGCCAATTTAAAAAAAGTCAGGCCCGTTTTAAGACGGCTAGACCATTTTAAACCAGTCCGAAATTTGTAATTGGTCTGTGACACACACACACACACACACACACACACACACACACACACATATGTATACCTAAATCTCAATGCACTTGTTTGCAAGGGGCTCACTTCATTCCCCAATTGGACTTGACTCATTGCACTATTTTGATTTTTTGAAGACTGCATCGTGTGTATACATCTGAAAGTATGGCCCCACCCTGTAACACTGATGTTCCCCTCCCATCCCTTAAAATTCCTGTATCAAACACACTGGAAAGAAAGAAAAAAAAGGTATATAATGCCTTTCTTTTTCCAGTGGAAACTTGCTCTTAGGTACCAAGTCTAGCGAGCTAGTAACCCCTTAGCTTGGATTTTTACAGGTCCTATTGTATCATTTTAAAATTGCTGAAAAATGGTTGAGTGCCCTTTCTCGTTGCAGTGTACCTTTGATTGTTTCTTAGTGTAGTCTCAATTTTATTTTATTTTAACCCATTCCAGTTACCTCTGCCATATATCTATATTCTTTGATTTTATTTTTGGTAGTATTAAATGTAAAGCTTTTTGTTTGTTTTTTCATGAGCAAGTAAGCAAGTTAAAAAATCCCTCTGCTGCAATTCATTAAGCTCATAACATGATGTATTTTTTTCTAACTAATAGACGATACAGTAAAGAAATCAACCACTGTTTCAAGATAATTTATACATGTATATTGTAAGAAACTTGCATGAGGCTGGGTTTTTAAATGACAATTTTCAACCATCAAAACCCTACATAGCTAATGTATCTTCTTTCAGTAAATGAACCCAAACAAAATATTGACAGATTAACAATGGTATATTCCTGTTGAAGAATTAAACGGAGGTATGTTCCAGTTGGAGAACCTGTGAAATTGCTTCGTTTTTTTCTTCTTTCTATAGGTACTGTTACTGGTATAAGGCTTGTGAAATTTGAAGATAGAGAACGAATTAGAAACATCATAAGCGATGAATTTTTGAAGTTTACACCATCAGTAGGAACCGATCTCTATCAGTAAGCATGTTGTATTTGAATTATATTATAATTATTAGACAATGATGAGTGTATGAACTGTCCAAGATTTATATGTGTGATAGTTGTCTTTCAAGTTAGCGTTTAACCACCCTCTTTTTGCTTCTTATTTGTATGTTTATCTTGTAAAACAACCATCTAAATTTTGTATTAATCACGCAGATGTTCTTAAACGGTCACTAATTGTATTTTTTTTTTTCAATAGTTTTTACAATGATGTGCCAATGCTAACCTTTATTCCATAGTTACATTAGCAAGAGATTAAGACAAGGAGCAAAATTACAATATTGGGAAATTCCATTGTAACGGAGGTACAATTTACATACTTTAGCCACTTACTAATGCCACATATAGTCAGGTGGCTTTAGTGAAATTACCGTTACCGGGCGGGTAAAAGCACCAAATTTTGCATGTGGCTCACCAAAGGTGTACTGATTAATATTAGAATGGGGGCCATGTAAAATATTTTAGCGTAGCTGCGAAATAAACAAAATGGCTGCCGTTTTTAATGGTAGAATGGTAGCGTTTCTTACCAAATTTTGCATGTAATTCACCAAGGGCATACATATCAATATTAAAAGGGTAGACAAATTTTGTATAATTGTTTAGCCGCAAATAATCAAAATGGCTGCCATCTATGATCAAAATAATGATTTTTTCCTGGTTCCACAAGTCTTGAAAGCACCAAATATTTTTGTGATTTAAATAAAATGATAATGTTCTGATTACACATAGCTAGTCAGTTATACAGTTTACAAACTCAACAATCTGTGTTGCAGTTGCAATTGCAAAGAGGCGAACAGGCAAGATTTGCTTTGCCACACTTGCAGTTCGAACAGTTTCCTGAACAAGAACACTTGACAAGCTCCCTGCAAAGCTTTGGAAACTTCTGGGATAGTAATCTACACTGGAGCCCACAATTCTGATTCTTTAGTCCAAGCGAACTGTTGTGGGGAAGGCACTACTTGTTGTGCCTGTGTACTTGTTGTCCATATTCCAGCTTGATACACTGCTCGTTGAACATGCTGGAGTAGCGCATCCTGAGTGGGTGGTATTCTGTCCACAGCTCGACTCTTTCTACAGAAGAGGTCCTCTCTTGCCTCGTTCACAGAGCTCAGGGGACTTGTTCTGTCGTAGAAAGTCTCTCAATCCTTCTAAAATGATCAGAGTCTTTTTGCAGTTGTTCAAACGGGTGACTGGACAAGTATTCAAAGGTCTCTGTAACTTCTTCATAGGCCTGCCATGCCTGCCAAGCTGACTTCTTACCCTTTCCTCGGAAGGCAATGTGGTGTCAGAACCAGTGAAAGCATGAAATACAGGTAAAGCTATTGATTTATGCTCTCCAAGGCTGGCATAAATTGCATTGATGCTATAAAACCTGTAATTTTTGCTTCTGTCAAAGGCAATCCAGATGTCTGCCAAAGGTTGGGTTACCAACAGCTCATGAAATGCTCCAGCTAGGACGACTACAACATCTGTATCTACTGTACGGACTTTGACAGTCTTCATGCCTTGCTCTAGCGCATGCAGTATGTGGACAACAATCCTAGTATCTGCCTCCTCATGGTTGCAGTCCAGCATGTTGGGCCCAGTGGATTCCACTGAATCACCAGAAGTGATATGCACAGCTTTGTTTAAAGGAAAAACGAACTGAGTAACCTTCAATGTCAAGAAGGCAAACAGTTCCATTTTATTATTTGGGTCACGGAGAAAGTCCATCCAATTGCCAGGGTGTTTGACTTGGCTGGAAACCTTTCTACGCACCCCCTTTCCCCTCTTCTAACGGGTAGACTCTTTCAGGCTGTCTGGTACATACTTGTCCCAAACAACATCTATTCTCTCAGCTTTTTCCAATTGCTTGCTCAAATAAGGAATGAATACTTTGTCTGCATATTCCTTAAAAGTGCTGACTCCATCAGTTGGCAGTAAATGGACTACAACAGCACCATCCATAACTATGCAATCAAAGTTCGATGGAGGCTCCGGTTGTTCAGGTTGTTCGAGACATTTCAGTAAGTCAGACTTTGTGCTTGGCAAGTGGAGTTTGCCAAAGTCAGAAATAGATGGTAGGAAGGATTGGATCTCATGAGCAAAGAATTCTTTCAAGTCACCATCACGACTTTGGATAGATATGTACAATTGACCGAAGAGTGCCACATTGTTTTGAAGAAGTTTGATCTTCTTACCTGACTTTGATGTTGCTTTAGGCCGTGGTCGTTTGAAAAGAGCAAGAGAATTCTTCTTGATTGGGTCATGAATTGGTTGAGTGCGCTCATCGAGAACTGTTTTAACGAAACTTTTATACTGCTGAATGTCCGTGTCTTCTAATGAATGCAGTGCCAGTACCACTGATTCATCTACACAGCTACGGCTGTCAAGTGTAACTAGCTCAGGGAAGTCATCAAGGAAGGGATTACCCATTTTTTCGATGGTTTTGACGAGGCTGTTTACTTGTTTCTGAAAAAGCTTCTGTGTTGAAAATCCCTGCTCATGGTTTTGAAAATATTTTGGATTCTCAGGATCACGATCAGGAAGGTATTCTTCCTCAAATTGATTCAGCAACCTGGCCAGTTCAGGGCCTGACAACATCCAACGCCTGAATGCTACTGGATTTTCTGTCAGGCCGATACAGCCCCCCCCCCCCCCCCCAGAACCTTTTACATAGGCATTTTGTTGCTCATGAGCTTGGTCAATAGGAATAGAAGAAATAGGTTGTTGGTTTTTGAAAGGACCCAGTGGCATTGCTTCTCAAACTCATTTTTGATGGGCAAAGATTTCATATCTTTAATATGAACAGGCATCCACCTAGCATAATTCACATGATCTAAGGCAAAGAAAAGAGGGGTCAGTTTCTCCAGCACTTGCACATAGAGGTGGAAATTCCTTTTCTCTATGAGCCCTGATGAAGATTAAAATTAGCGTTTCAAATTTCATGATAAGGTCCCAGTACATGAAGGTTGGGCTCCTTTCAAGCATGTCCTTCCTCCAAGCTTCAACAGATATGTTACCTTCATATTGATTGAAAGCTACCTGCTGAAGTTTGTGGAGAGTCAAGAGTGTGACCTAGTGAGCGTGCCTGGTCCGAGTAAGATGTGACATTTTCAAAAAAGAGTCTGCTGTGCCAGAAGTAGCCACTTCTGCTTCAATCAGTGCTGTTGTCCACCCTGAAGCTTCCAAAATATCACCTAGTGTACTCCAAAGGGCCATTTCAATGTGCAACCCCCCTAGCATGACAACATGTACTGATTCACCATGAGTGACAGGCCATTTCCACTGTACATACTTTGCAATAGCAAGCAAAGGCTGGTCAAAAACAGTGACTGGAATTTGTCCAGGGTTGAGAAAACTCAATCGCCTGTTTCTGAACATCCATGCCATGTTTCACCATTGCGGGGGTGGAAGCCTTTTCATAGAATAGAGGCAGTAATGCACATTTCGATGGAGGGTCCTCTGCAGGAGTTTGTAGCAAAGCATGATAAGCTTCCCAAGCAAGTGCATCTTTGCTGGTAAGCTCCTTCTCCAGAAGAGTCAGTGTGTGCTCTACCCAACTACTTTCTCTGGCTAGTGCTTCATCTATGCAGTTTGGAACAATGGGATCTAGAGCTGCAGTACTATCAAGCTCTGGTGCAGAATCACTGGTGGCTGGGAGGGCAGGCTTTGGACAGAAACATCAGCAGTTTTTAGAGCTATTGCTGGGACAAAAGAATAGCTATGAGGAAGAGAGTGCTGTTTGCTACCAGGTGGTGGTGGAATTTGAAGAGGTGGCCTGCTCTCACCTGGGTTGTCCTTAGTTGGAAATTGGTACAAACCAAGTGTGGTGCCATGAAAGAAACTTTGAGAAGTAGTTGAGCTTGTGTTGTTATCACAATTATCAAGAGCAGCAAGAGTTAACACACCTTTTCGGAGGCAAGCAGGTGAAACTACCATCTTCTTTGAATCGTTCACAGGTTGAAGTTGCAATCCAGTCCTGAATCTCCATTACTCTGTCATATGAAATGCAGATACCCATCTCATACATCTGCTGAATCAGTTTTTTACTTCTGAATAGCCTGTGTATGTTGCAACCAATGTAAATAGGAAGGGGTGGCTCACGTATCAGAGTGTGTCTCGTTTTTATGGCTGAGTCAGAAGGCCTTTTTTAATATTGAGGAGGATTAACTGGCCAATAGTGAGGCTAGCTTGCGATTCATGTCTATCCTGATCCTTCAGACTAGTGCCATTGGAAATAAGAGAAACAAGTGATTTAAGGCTAGAAGGAAGGGAATCTTCTTGACATCCAGGTGGAAAGCAGCCAGCAAAATTGAAGCACTGATGGTTAAAAATGTCATTTCTAATTATTGAAGCAGCTTTAGCCAGAATAACGGCATCTTCTGAGAAATCACGCTTCTTCAAAGCTTCTCTCAGCATATTTTCCATTCCATTTTTGAAAACAATGACATTCCTTCCATCATACTGTTCTTGTGCCTCTGAAAAGTGCTCTAATAATTGATTCTTCAGCCTGGTCTTGTTGATGACTTTCGCGATACCCACATCCTCAAGACGATTCACATAGAGTGTATGAATATCAGATAGCTTGAAAAGAACAGTCCCAGAGCACACAGCCCTCTCAATATAGCTTGTCAGCTCAACAAACACTCGAGATTCATTTACCTTTTCATTGATTCTTTCAAGTTCCAGACTGGACTTCCTGATGGGACTCCTATAGCGATTTCGCAAATTGACCAAGCATTTCAAATGATACTTTGCCTCACTTGCTATTAGATCCCCTCCTTCAATTTGAGAAAGAAGCTGGGTATCTTGAAGCTCAATGATCATGGATCAAATGTTGGTATCAGCATCAAACGTTGATACCAAATGGAGGTCACCTTCCTCCTGTCCTTTGTCACAGAACAAGCAGTTTGAAATGTCTCTTCTCTGTCGCTTACCAGGCCTTCTTTCACTCTCTGTGACAAGGGAGATGCACCTTTTTTTTTTTGCTCTTTCTAGCTTGCTGTTGCTAAATTTCTTCTGACAAGACTTATGCCAACATGCAGAGTGGGCTTCAAAATCAGCAGCTGTTACTTCACTGCCAAAGCAAATACTGGCTGGAAGTGTGCCAGGTCTCGGAAATGTTGAATGTTTGTCAAAAATGATATGTAGGCATCTGCCTTACCACTTTGGTTGTGACTCTCCAATGGACGTTTCACAGGCTCAGTTGTCTCCTTCTGGCAAATGATGCAGAGATTCCAATTCAGCTCCATATCAAGTGAAATTGAATGCTATTAATAAATTTATGTCGGTATGTGGCTAGTTAGCTGAGCAAAAAAGCTTAATCTTACCTTTGAGGTAATCTTGGTCAAAGCAGTGGGTAGATGGGTCCAAACTCTGACCACATGGTCATCTTAGTAACTTCTTTATAGTGCTCACTGAAGTGTGCACTAAAAGGACCCCCCTTCACATAGTTGCTGGTGTAAAAATTTGACCTATATTTAGAAAACGTTTGTGCCCAATATACAGCTGAAAAGAAAAATTTAGTGCTTCTAGCTATGATATATTTTTTTCATTTTAAGTGGCGGCCATTTTGATTTTTTGCGCCTAAACAATTATACATATGTAGTTTGTTTACCTTTTTAATATTGATCTGTATGCCCTTGGTGAATTACATGCAAAATTTGGTGCTATTGAACTCATATAACTGAAGAAATGCTATTAACCATTAAAAACGGCAGCCATTTTGTTTATTTTGTGGCGACGCTGAAATATTTCACGTGGCCCCCCTTCTAATATTAATCAGTACACCTTTATGCAAAATTTGGTGCTTTTATCCGCCCGGTAACGGTAATCTAAATTATCGTCACTAAGCGCACCTGACTAATAGTAAAGAGAAAGAAATTTTTATTTCATAATACCAGTAGACCATAACCAGATGTATTACATGTACCACTATCACTAGTTTACCCTGAGTGATATTGGAGTTAATCTTCTTGCAAGTGTGTGTGACGGAAGTATTTAGAGAATTGTTGATTTTGTTAATTGTATTCACTAATTTACGTCCAGCAACTCTGAAGGGTTGATTAACTTAACAATGTTTTCTCACGAATATTATAACAACTAAATCCTAACATCTATATATTTGAATTTGTCCCTCATGTACACCACTTTGAGACAAATTCAATATTAGATGTTAGGGTTTCGTTGTCTTTCCACTGCAGCGTATTCATCAGGGTTACTTACATGAGCATGCCTCTCAGAACATGCCTCCTAATTGCTCTTAACTGTCCCTCCAAGACTATCAACTACACCTTTGCCATGTGATGTGGCAAAACTAATGCCATTTGATTCTAAATCCATGTTCTTGTTCCTAGGCATATAGATTAGAATAATGAAGTACCAAATGTGTGAACACTCAGCGCTACTATACACTAGCTAGGTATTACATTAATTAGAACATAGCTAACCCCTTTTTTGTATTGTGAAGTAGGCATTTTATCCAGGATAGTGTTGTTCGAGTGAGTGCACAGGGATACTAAATGCCAGAAGGGAGGATACTACTGATAGTATCCTCCCTTCTGGCTAATAGTATCCTCCCTTCTAGCATTTTATTAGTTGTTGTTGTTTTTTTCGTGCAAGCATTAATTAAAGAATTTTTATTTTATCTATGGTGCAAGAATGTTGTTTGCACGGTTTTCCTGTCAGATGGAAAGATAAGATGGATTCACCGCATGCCTTGCACACTAACAATATTTTTCTTAACTAATACAATCATCACCAAAATGAGAAAGTGAGAAAGAAACCAATAACATAATGAACAAAAAAAATGCGTTATATATGTTGCATATGTTATTTTAAAAGTTTTAGTACTATTCTTGTGGATGTTTATATCACTACAGTTATGAAAATTAAAGGCACCCCTTCTGGTATATTGTTTGCAATGTAAAAGCACTACATTCATGGTATTTTCATTGTATTTTGCTTATGTAATCAAATCCTTTCTTATTCATCGCAAGCTGTTCATCAATGTCAGATACTGTAAATATAAACTTTTTGCATGGCCTTACATCTTTCAAAATTTCATCATCATGTAAAGGTTGACCAAATCTTGATTCAAAAGCTAAGCTAGACTGGAGATTGACTGTAAAGAGCAAAGCTAGAGTACTGATTGTGAGGGGCTTGACTTGAAAGTTGACGGTGAGGAGCTAGACTGGAGAGCTGACTGTGAGGAGCTAAATAAAGGAGAGATGATTGAGTTGAAGAAGGTGGAAGAGTAGCTGGTTGAAAGAAGATTTAGGAGAGACAAAGCCGTTTTGTAAATTTTATCTCACCAATTGAGCTGAAATGCGAAAAATAGGTAATGTAGATGGGTGAGCAGGAGTGTTCTTTTTGACTAAGTTCGCTGAAAACGAAGTGATATCGATTCTCCTGACTCTAATTCCATCACTTTCGCCGGTTTACTGGAGTCGAGCGCACAACACATGAAAATATTCTATGCACCGTGGCTGTCGAGTGTCAACATAAAACAAAGGATAGAAAAAATTATTTGGTAACTAAGGCTACAGTTGCTACGTTCTAAAACAGATAGACAACGAAATCTCGGGAACTACCACCCGTCGAACCCCTTGGGCCGCTAGTATCGCCCTCGCTACACTCGGGACGGTACAGCCCGCGGCCCTCGGGGTTCTGTAGGCGGTAGATCCCTCGATTTCATTGTCTATCTATTATTTAGTATCAATATAGCTCGAGCAATAAAAACAAGATGTAAATGCTAGAAGAAGAAACTTAAACCAGAGACACTCACCAGTATATGATTTCAATGCAAAACTCCAATTCCAGCACTCGGTTAATTTTTTTCATAAAGCAAATAACCATGGGCAGCAAGAATAATAAATATATGCTCACGTGATTCAGTGACAATAAGGGACGTTACCCTCTAAAGTACCTACATGGAGCTGACAGCTTCATGTTTTCTCAAAAATCAGCCCAAAATAAAATTTAAAAAATAAATAAAAATCGTCATAAAATTGTTCCTCTGAGTGTGTTCATACACTAAATCAACAATTAATGGTCAGCAATCTCCAAACTCACAGCATATGACAAATAGACAAATAAACCGGACGACTATTATAACCCAGACTATTATAACCCTCTCGTGCATACATGCTGAGGGTTTAAATATCTATTTACACTGGGAACTGGTAAGGGCACACACATATTTGAAGGGGCTTTATGCACTGGGGCATTTATCACAAAACTTGCTGAGCCCAAGTTTAGAGTGATTTCTTTGAATTTAATGCTTTGCTTTAAGGGACATTATATTGAACTTGGCTTGGTTCTTCTTCTTTTTTTACGGAGAAGTTTTAACCTTAATCGTTCAGTTAATGGTCAATAATCTCCCATATACTTATTCTGTCTTTTCTCCAAGGAGCTTACCAGCTAATGTCGTCATTACTATGGTAAAGAGAATACACAAGCTACACTGTTTCCTGATCTATGGCGGCACAGTACTATTTGAACTAGGAGACTCTGCAGTATGAACCACATTTTTAGTCAGTGATTGCACTACACATAATCTCTTACTTGTTGATACAGGCAGTGATGATTGGGCTCATTTAAAAGTTTTGCCAAGAGCCTGAGATAGTTTTATGTTTTTAATCTTGGTGAAGTTGACGTCGCACGCACATACTAGATCCTGCTGCTTTGGTGCGATGATCCGTTCATTCATATTTCCAGTTTTTGTGCGCTCTAGCTCTGTGAGGCTAAGAGAACTCTTCAAGGTACTTTTACGTTCTCCAGATATTTTTTCATACCATTCTTTGTCCTTCCTAACACTCTCACTCATAGTTCATACTCCGTCTTACAAACTTTAAGAGAATACAAAATTTTTATTTTATATGACCAGCACAATTGCATCAGCTCTATCCCAGCTTGCATTATTCTGTCACTCTGAATTGACTGACTCAATAAGTCCAAGTCGCAGATGAGTTTTCACCATGTAGAGTTGGTTACTAGTCACTGTGACGGAAGTACATATGTGATGGAAGTACAGTATAAACATATTTCCGACACATCTGTTTTTGACTTTGCTTAGCATGAAGTGGTAAAAATGAGACTAGGTGTGCACAATAGTGCCCATGCTAATTTATAATATGAAATATCAGTATTATGAGGGTTAATTCCTAGTGGTTATTAGAACACTCTAAATTGTGGCAGAAGTATGTATATTGCGCTAATTATCTCAGATGAACACCTTAATAAACCACAAACAATAAGGTGACAATGTTCTTTCTGACCCAGTTACGTTTTCTGGCTATCAATTGATCCAAACACTCTATTTATACGTAAGAAAATGATAGTGTTCAGTTTATATTCTAGTATATTATTCATGGCAAGTTCAGCATTGTCATATAGTGGCCATTACTCCACCCCAGGAGCAGGTTATTGCAGATTACTATAATATAGTCAATCAGCTTTCTAGTAATACCAATATCAGATAGGTATTATAATGTTTAATTTTTACCTCTGTGGTTTCACTTTTCATGGAATTGTATTATGGAATACCCTACCGTTGGTTTTTGATTAAATGAATTATAGAATTTGTAGACGGAGTTACGTTCTTAATCTTTAAAAGTAATCAAATACAATGATTGCTCATTATACGAAGTTAGGAATACAGAAAGAAATTTTGAATCATAGATGTGTATATAATTACACTTTTGACTGTTCTGTCAACATCTTGATGACCACATTTATGTTTATGTTTAAAGTTGTACTATTGTAAGAGGTACTTTATTGAATAATTGCTTGGAGCAGACAACTATTTTATAAATAATGCTTACATGCTTCACTTAGCCATTGCAGCAAAGTCAAGTAATCATATATTTTTTTAGAAATATTATAATCTCGTTGCATGCTATCTATAAAGTCCACGCACATAAGGTCCATATACATTCAATTTTTTTTCTTCACTGAACTCCTGAATAATTTCTCTGGTTGAAACAGTTGGCTTAGCAAGACTTGTCTTCTAAATATAGGTCTTTGAAAATATTATTATTGAAATTTGAAATAAAATCAGCATTAAAGATTAGGGTTGCCCAAAAATGCTCCGAAAGTAGGGAAACCAAACAAGTCACTTGTTCCATGAAGTGAAGACCTTTCTTTTTTCCATACATGCATTGCTGTTGTAATTTTAATCTCTCTAGTAGAGTTCGCATGATCTCCTCTCTCAGAATTGCTCTAGTATCATGGTGTTCTTTCACTGTTTCAATTTCATTTGGATTTGAGTGTGTTTCTGCAGTTTAAAAAAATTATTACTTGTAAAAGTTACAGAATATTTTTGTCAAAAAAATCACCCAATTTAGATTCTGCCAGGATTCACATTTTTCTTTCTTTCTGTTGCTAACATTGCCCAGGAATTTTGCTGCGATGTTGGATGAAGTGTGGCGAGGTCATAGATAGTTAATTGTGACCAATAAGAATTATTGCAATTTTGCACAGGTCAGGTGCCACTGTGTGGTGGGGTACTTGCTAGTCCAATATAATAAGTATACTTATAGCTAGTCTTCATATTTTTGGAGTTGGTAGGCTAGTGGGTCTTCATTGCACTAATTACTTTGCTTCTCTTTAGTGCAGTGCTGCGTCAACAGACTACGCCGGGATCAAATCCTCAACTAGCTGGATAGTCCCAAACAGAATTCAAGGGCCTCACTTGCATAAGCATGGATAGCTGATTTTATCATTTTACTTAGAAAAATTATATAGTAGCCTTTAATAAACTAATCTACTAACTACACACCTCTACTTTAGATGCCACCTTGGTGATGGTAGGCTTAAAATGCTCGTAGGCTTCAGCCAGTTGTTGCCCACAGGATTAAGCCAAAACTCCTTGTATACTAACTTATGCGTATGCAGGTGATCGGGTCGCCAGAGTAAAGCAGCTGTAATGTCCAATTAGAAGTGTCTATATTAGGGGAGTACGAATAAGTGAGGATTGAATGTATTATGGCTGCTCTTCTGTATGGGTGTTCAGTACTACAAGCTTGATTTTTGCTGTTATACTCACCTGAACAGCTTAGCACAGCTTTCATATACTCATCCTCAAATTAAAAAAAATGCCATTAATACGACATCCACTCTCTGGTAGAGGACTTGGCTTAAAAACCCAGATTGATGCTGCATGTACAGAAGATGTCATGTCTTCAATTACCTACTTAAAGTATCTCATTCTAAATTTGAAGGCTACAGTGCTGTTGTCAGTCTTCTTCAGGAGTTCTGTTATACAATGGATCGTTAAGATACAGAGATGAAGCAACTGCATAAATTGCTGTTGAGTTATTCAGTGTCTGCTTCTCGCCAGAGTTAATAATCGATCATTTAAATCAACAATTCGACTATCTGACCGTTTGATTGACAGTTCCACCATCGATCCTTCGATCACAGGTTGACTGTCGGTGATTCGATCACAGTTTGATGCTACTTGATTTAAAATGACTAAGGTCAACTAGAATCAGTGACTGCTGCGAGCACCTAATACCTTGTTAACACAAAACTTTAGAAGCTGTACCACTTATAAAACATAACTTGATTAGCTCACATTTCTTCAGTTAAACAAGTTTAGAAAGTGTGATCATGACCTCCATGGCTATTTTATAGCAAGTACTACACTGGTGATTATTACATGCTCCTTTTCTCCTTCCAGTTTGTGTGGAATAAATGCTAGATCAGCATTGGTACTCTTAGATACTGGTATTTTACCCTCACTGCTGTCATGCAAAGGTGACTCTAAACTATATCTTTTGATTCATCATAGTGCAGCCACAAAACACTTTGAATAGCCCCGTTTGACTTCTCTTTGGGAAATTACTCAAATATTGGGAAAGAACTTTAGGGCACTTCAATTGGCACTGTTGTGGCTTGAATGTGTGCTGGGAATGCCTAGTCTTAGAAAATGACTGCTGGGGCGTAAATCCAGCAAACAGTTCTCAGGCTTCTAGTTACACTAACCCAAATGACTATACCAATGTCCCCTGACACCACAGCACATTCAAGTTACAATAATGATTAGGCAATACACACACACACGCACTGAGTGATACTGAAATAAAGAAACCCACAAAACCATAAATAGAAGTAAGGTGGGAACACAAGAGAAAAAAAGGGAACAAGCAGCAAAAAAAAAAATGAGGAGTCAGCCCTAATGAGCATGCAGTTCCATTAGGTGTAAATGCATGAGTAGCATGTGGTTTTGTATAGTTAGGAGGTGGGGCTGGCAGCATTATTTCAAGGTCTCAAGGAGGCCTGGACAGGCACTATTGTATTGACCTATCATGAACCCATGCCTGATTATCGTTGACACCCAAACCCCCTTTCTGCTCCATCTAACTGATCCCTACCTTATCTCTCCCACTTATCCCTAACAGCCTTACATTGTATGATCAATAGCATGTTATTTGACACCCCTTTATACACTAAGAGCTATTGTACCACATGTGATTCCCTGCACAAGGGGATAATATTTTAGTACCATACTCAGAGGTGCTGCACTACTCAGAAGAAAAGTGATGACTACTAGCTTGCGGCTACCCTGCTCAGACTCATTATTTTTACCATACACATTTCACCATACATGCACGCTAATAATTTGTCAATGTATGATGTTCAAATACCATAGACTCTTGTTTGTTTGTTCAATCTGGTACAATCACTTTATGACTTGCAAACTCAACTGAACCATGAGTTTTGACTATATATCTGTGATTTAACCCATCCACAAGGAGTTGAAACTGTCCAATTCTTTATAATTTCTTCCTAACATAATCTGTGACTAGTTAAATATTTGGCTTAGGGTACCACATTTATATGACTACCCGACATAAGGAAGACATTCTGTCTCTGTGTAGCTATATCTCCCATTAACTGACGAAACACACCATTATTTGAGCCTCTGAAGTCGATCTCCCCATTATTTACTTTATTATGTTATTAGCTTCATTGTACCAATGAGGATTTCTGAGTACATAATTTCTATGTATGAGAATATTCAGTTCTTTTGAAAACATTCAACAGTCATATAATGGATAGTGAACCCTAACAAAAATGTTGCATGCTTTTTGCACACATTTTTGCATACATTTTGCACATATCTTGCTGTCATTCTAGCCCTATAATGTATATATGCAAGTAGCAAAAAACTGCTAAATATTTGGACACGTGCGCAGAATACGCGTCAATTGCATACAAGTGTAAAATAAGTGCAAACTGCACACATCTGTGCTTGAAAACTAAATATGTGCAAAACGTATGCAACATACAAATACCATATTTAATTGGCATGCATGCAGCATGTGTGCAATAATATTATTTTAAGCGCTTAGGTCCAGGTAGTTGACTTTCTGTTCGTCCACTTCTAGTGTGAAGGTGAGGGCACGGTGGGCACTGTTCAGGTCTATGATAAATAGGTTGAGTGATGTGTTGTCACCCTACCAGATACCAAAGACGTCATCGATATAGCTGCGCCAGTAATTATGATATCATTAGAAGTTTCACAAGAATTAATATTGATAATGTTTTCTATAGCATAAAGAAATGGCATGAAAGCAGTAGAAGAGATGACACAGCTATTATGTTTCGCTATGAAAAACAACAACGTTTTTTTGGCAAAATAGTCAAGATATTTCAAGTTGATCATAATTTCAAGCTATTCATTGAAACTTTAAGTTGTGAACCCGTCAGTGATAGCATAGTATTACCTTGTATATACAAAGTTACTGGTTCTTCCTCCATTGTTGTTATAAACTCACGATATTTTAGAAAAATGCATAGTAATGCATATGGAAAAAGCTGACTTATAAGTACTGTAGTTGATCCTTTCGAAAGAGAATAACATTAAGTGCATCATTCATTTTGTTCATATGTTATTGCTTCATTGATTATCAGTATTAATTTTAGTGTTTTCTAAGGATAAGAACTAAGACCAGTATTTAGTGAATGTGCGATATTATAATTAATAATAAAAATTAAGATACTCTTAAGTATCTTTTTTTTTATTTCTTGTTTACTTTGGAAACATATAAAAAATGCACATAATCTACATGCATGCTTACTGTTACTATGATACTTTGTGAGTGGTAAATGTGTGCAATATGCTAGAGAATTGCATATGTGAGAATAAACCATATAGTGCATGTATGCATAGTAGCTGCAAAGTGCACACATGCAGAATAAATGTATGTGGTATATATTAACAGAGTATGGATGTTAATAAATCCCATTTTACACACAAGTGCTATTTGCATGCATTTTGCACTGTGCATGATATGTAAGCAACATCCATGTTACAGTTATACATTTTTGTAAGGGAATATTTTGCTTTGTTCTCAACAGAATGAATTTTACTCCTTGTAATCGCTACGGGTACTATGTTTTGGAAATTAACATTCGACCTGGAAAAGAGGCAGAAATATACAGCGATGGAGAAAATAAGGTAAGTAATTAAGGGTGTTCAATAATACAATAACTAGTAATAAGGTTTAGCTGTAAAACAGGCCCTTTATGAAAGTGTATTTGATTTTGCAGGTCTTAATTGCTCCCTCTTCTCTTTAAGTTTTGCTCTAATCTTTTCTATTTGATTTAGTAGCGCATATGTTGATACTTATTAAGTTTTTGGGGGTAATTTCAAGTTTATTCTTGCTCTAGAGTATTGCCACTTTGTTATATTATTAGCCTGTCCCAATAGGATCCCTGGATTTAGCTTAGCAGGCTTTTCAAATCATCTTTGTTCATTATTTCAATGATCTTCAGATACATACATAGCAATCTAGTTTAGCTACAAAGTGCTGGTCATCAGTGCACTATAAAAAAATTTTAAAAATGTAAGTCTGGGCTGTGTTTATATGTTCAAATAGATTGCTGATGTATATATATTTTGTGACATGAAAATATTGACCTAACGTTCAATTTTAGTGAGAAGTTGAATAAATAATTGATAGTCTATGCACCAGTGGTACTATAAGTTATTATATGAAAAAGCTCAACCTGAAGTGCTACATTTTATAATACCAAAACTACTACTGTAATAGAACTGTTAAGCAGGAATATTTACCCCATTTTCACTGTACTGAGATACATACTGCTTTGACGAAACACTCAACAAATAACAGTCCAACATTTATGTCCAATTACTTTCTAACTAGAATTTCTTTTTAGCTGTGTCAGCAAACTAAAGCCTTGTACTACCTGTTAAATACTATAGAGATTGGATTACTCACGCTAAAGCAGTGTGACTCATAGACTGGCACATCACTAGCCAGGCCCCTATTTCATGGAGTTGTTTGTTTGTTTTTGTTTTGTTTTTGCAAGTTAGTGTTTTTTGTTTTAGAGTATTTGTAATTTGACCTGTCAATGACCTGGACATATAAAAAAAAACATTGGTTACATGTGAAGGCCTTAGTACAATACTTTGAGGTTTCTCTCATCTTGTTCCCACTCTGCAATGGTCATTCTATGGACCATGTGGGCCTGGCTAGGGTTGTTGTCACAGACTCTGTCAGCACTCACACTGGAGACAGCAAGTAGTTGCTGCCTCCAGAATCTGCATCCTCTTTTTTAGACTGCTTAAGGTGCACCTTTACCCACCCTAAGGCTAGGTTTAAAGCAGATTTAATGATTTTAATAAAGAGGAGAATGTACACACACCTTGATGAGTGACATGATAACATAAAAAAATGAACACACACTATTCATTAAATATTTCACAGAAGCTGCAAAAATCTGGTCATGCTACTGGCACAACATAAAAATAATTAAGTCCATAAATGGATATCATACATTGGGTGCAGCTAGCTGCATGCACTGACCACAAAAAATAATACAACATATACCACAAAAACAAGTCAGGTACAGTTAGTATACATGTAAGCACAAACAAGTCAGGTACAATCCACACAAAAATAATACAACATACATGTATAACAGCACAAACAAGTCAGATACAATCCACACGTTCAATGACAATCACAACTCTAATGACAACTACAATGGTCCCTCTCTTGAGAGACCACCCTATGGTTACAGATTAAGTGGTCTTTCAAGAGGAGTGGTAAAACTGGTCTTATAAATGGAGTGGTTGTCGGTCAGGGGTCTCTCAAGAGAGGGACCACTGTAATATGATTCCTTTATGTGGGCTGGCCCACAGACCACTATTTATGCTACACAAGTGTAGATGATGGGCATAGTATTTTTCACTTTGGCATAATGTTATCTTATGCATTCCTAAAATCTGAACACAAATTCTGAATACAGAAACTAATTCTGCTAAGAGGACTAGAACAGCAATATGCCTTATAATACACATATATCTCAGTGCTGTTTCTAGAAGAATGGATACGTTATTACTTTGAAATACTTTGTGTCTCTTTTTTTTTTCTTCAGATTTTATCTCAGTCACCCTTCTTGTTATCTTATATTATAAGCACCTCAAAATTTCTCTTACAAGTTTTAGATGGAGGAACTGTAAGTGAAGTGACATGTATATATATATATATGTATATATATATATTTATTTATTTATTTATTCCACCCTAGATATCTTCACAATGATATCTTTAGTTATATTATGACCAACGAAATAACTCACAGATTTTTCAAGTTGTATTTCATGGGCAAGCTCATTAGCCTAGTAGTTATAGCAACTGGGCTAAACTTGTTAATTTTTACATGCTACCAGCCTCTTAATCTTGTGTAGCCTACTCAAACCTGGTTAGAGCAGCTTCTAAAATACCAGCTAGGGGTGGGGTTCACCATGCATATCACACTTTGACTCATGTAATATAAGTACTATTATATAAAGCTTTCTGTTCACTGTAGGATAAGCATACTATCCCTCTCCTATCAGCTGTTGAGCAGCCAAGAGATGGTATTCTATACTTTCTATTTGTACATAACTTACCTTTTTTTAGCAATGAAAATAATAATTTAACTGGTACAATTTGTTGAGTAATGGCACTATCATGCCTGCTATGCATTATAATTAGTAAGAGGCAAACATGCCAGCTTCTCCCTGTGATCACTTGCTAATAGTAAGCCATTCTGTGGTTGTTTTTTAATCATTTGCACTGTAGCTGTATTGTTCACTCACTATATGGGTATTTCAGAATTAGCTTGTCTCTAGAACTTCGCTTTCAACCATGGCTTCTCCTATTCTGTTGAAAAAATTCCATCTCTAGCTTTTGCAGTAAAGAATGACATTGTCTCCAACTACAAACCACTCTGAACTGTACATTTCCAAGGTTAAAACTGCATGCATGCACTCTCACCCATACTATTTCACTTAGCTACCGTGGTATTTCACTTAGTTTCTGTGCTATTTCACTTACTTGCATGCTATTTCACTTTCTCCATGTGATTTCAATTGGACAGCTATTTTCCCATACATTTTTTGAATAGGCAAATTACACACCATACTATTAGGGTGAGCTAAAGGAAGTCAAGTATTCAGAAAGATGACTCGAGTAAAGTATAATAGAAAGTTTTATAAGAATTGAAAATTAGGTCGGATTTAGTTGTTTTAGTTTTTTTAACTTATTAAGACTCAAGAAACTATAATAAATTTTATAAGGAAGATTCCCACATTATAACATACATGTACAGTAGGTTAAATTTACTGGTTGCAGACCACTATTTTTTTAATGTACACGAGTTAGTAATCCTATTCACAGATTTTTTATATCTTGCAATTTATCACAGTTAATATGTCCATGATTTTGGTAAGGCTTTAACAATTTAATGCACTTCATGCTAACATTAACCGTGTGTCGGGCCACAGGTGTCAAGAGGTTTAGGTCTCGTCCGGGAGTTTGCTGCCACCGTCGTCCTCTATCTCCAGTCCTGTTGATAGCTTGTTACTAGCTACCCCTTATTGCCTGCGTTCCCCAGTCATTAGCAGTGAGTAGGTTTTAATTCCATCACTCGCACAACAGACATACAGGAGACTGACTGAAATGATACAAGAACTCGAGACTTGTGCGTGTAGGCCGCCCTTTTATAGGAAGGCCGGGACATACCCATAATTCTAATACACGCACACTAACTCACAGCCTCATGCTATCTATGTCATGCGCACACACTATGCACACACATACATACAACACTAATCAACAGTTCCATCATTCGGGGCTTGCTGTTAGGCATGCCCATCATGTGCGGCATGCCTGTCTTCAGGAGCAGGGCGTGGCCCCACACCGTGTATGCTTTAGATAAAATGATGAGGACTTTCAATGTCTCCTCCTGCTCACTGAAGTCCCCATATTAGATAAGGCAGTGTGCATACCCGTAGTTAGGGGGAGGAAGTGGGGGTTGAAGAATATTTCAGGGGGGGGAAATAACTTCATGGGGGCAAGTGCTCCCTTGCACCCCCCTAAATGAACCCCGGAATCCCCCTTTGGAGTGATCGGAAGTGAATAATTCAACCACATCCCAGATTGAACTTATGGAATGTCGTCAACTGTTTGATCATGACCAAACCTGCAATGGAATTATCTGTTATTTAGCTATACAAAAGGCCTATTAATGGTGCACGGTTAGTGTACAGTTCACTGTAGTGGTTGAAAGCCTATTTACATGGGAATGAAACAGTGTTAGCATTTTATAACTTCTTGCTCAACAGTGATCAATGAAATAGAAGACATAAAACTAATCATTAGCTTGGTTGCAGTTTGTTTTTTAAAGAACAAACTAAAGAAACTAAATTAGGTGTGGTTTTTCTTGTGTGTTTTCGAAATCCGAACCCCCCCTATGCAAACTTCTGGCTGCTACATGCCATGTGTGTGATCAGGAATAAGATATATGATGAAGCCCTAGATAGGAGAATGTATTCACTTTTTTTAATGTATACCCTGGGCAAAGTGAAACAGTGAGCATGGTCCATCAATTATGTTACTTTTTTAAAAAGTAGTTTGTTTATTTTTTATTAGTTAGTTGTTTATCTGTATTTGTATGCAATTCTTATGTATACATATGCCCAGAAGTTCTATTGTAGTTAGCACATTGTTTAAGGTTTTATTGAGTTAAGTTATACTTATATATTTTGTTGGCGGTATAAAATACGAATACCCTTTGTTTCTATTTATTCATACAGATGTACTACAAAAGAGATGGTTCAGTGGAAGGACCTTTATGGCCCAACAGAATTAAAGAGCTGGTTACTTCTAAATTTCTTAAGGTTATATATATTTATATCATACATAGTTGCTGTGGTAACAGAGATAGGTTAAAATGTTATTTTCCTGTATTATTCGCCTCTAATTGCCTGCGGAAAAAAATATTTTTGTGCCACGAAGTGTTTAAATTGCATGCAAAATAATTTTTGACCAATTGCAGTGAGATGCACATATATATATATATTGGAGTATAAATCTTGTCTTGCGAACATCACTTTATCACCATTAATTTTGTTTGAAGGCAGCACAAACGGAACAAAATCCACTTCTTGTTGTCTGGAAGTGACCCTTGCTATTTGTTTTTTGCATTGTTCGGAATGGTAACTAGGTATAAAATAATAACGGTTATCAGTAGTAATTCTTTGAACTTGTGGTTTAACTGTTACATACAGTAGGGGTCAAAAAAAAGTTCCCTTAGCTACCAGACTTTTTAGCGACTAACAGAAAAATAGTCTCTAGGGTAAGGAGACTTACTACACTAGTCACCAGCTGCTGAACCAACTTTTAAACTGGTTTTTAAAGTCTATTTATTCATTTTTTAAACCATTAGCAGCCTAGTTTTAATCTGATTTTGCAGCTGCTACACATCAAGCAGGTGCTGCCCTGTACTTGTTTAAACACAATAACTGAAGTGCTCTAGAAGGGTTTTGCCCCTAACCATAAAAAAGTCAGACTCAGAAAGGTCGCCAGAGAAAAAAGTCACAGTAAAAGGTCACTACAAAAAAAAGAGTCCAGCTAAAAGTTGCACAAAAAAAAAATCTACCTTACAGACTTTAGAAAGTCCTTAAAATGACTCAATGGGAACTTTTTTTTTTACCCCTACTGTATATATATACACACATATACACACACACACACACACGCATATACACTCACATATATAAACAAATATATATACACATATCACATATTGCACATATATATATTCATATATACACATATACATACATGTGTACATATATAATATATATCATAAATATTTACATATTATATTACTTATTACATAAGTCAGAGTTGAATATGGCGAGATATTCATGAGCTGGCTAATTTAGTTTCATGAGCCAAAGGTGAGTGAAAATAATGCTTGAGAATGAAATATCTTGCTATATCACCTCTGCCAAGTGTAAAATCGGTTTATTGTATGCTAAATATCTTCACTTGTGTAGTTTGTACTAGGATTATTACAGCTTGTATACTTAGCTGTGTTAGTAAGGGGCTCTCCCATACTCCCCTGCTGATTTTTTAGCGCTGGTTGGACCTGGTTAAACAGTTCTCAGTAGAGAAAGGTAGCTGGGGAACCTGTAAAGCACTAAGGATGGTATTGACTACCAATGTATTTGAGGGTTTACGCAATACAGTAATACAGCATATGATAACAACCATGTGAGTTTCTCATCGGTCTTGTACCTATAATAATATTGTGAAGATATCTAGTTCGGATATTTTGGAATAAATACATATTGTGTGTATATATATATATACACATGTGTAAGTGACTGGCCATGACCGTTGTGACAAAATTAAGAAGAAGAAAAAGTGGGACCTACAGTAGGGGCCAAAAAACGTTTCGGATTCTGTTCAGTAGTACGGTGGTAAAATGGTAGTTTTTTAACCGGGTATAGAGCAAAAAGCTCAAAATTTTTTGACTTGCTTCAATATTTCTTAGAGTGAGGCATGTGGTGAATGAGAAAAATTAAAACGGTAATGTCCGTTTTGTTTTTTGTTGTTGTTGTTGTTAACCAAACCGCGTACTGTCCCTCCCCCCCTCCTTTTTTTTTTATCGTGCAATGGCCATTCAATAAAACTTTACTTATGTGACAGCCATTTGACGGAATTTAATTGTGTGACGGCCGAATTGTGCGACAGCCATTCTATGGAATGAAATACGAAACTTTTTGGGCGCCTACTGTACTCTCACTTGTGTGGCTCACATTTGAAAATGTAGGTGTATAGTCATGAAGGTAGGAATTATATAAGTTTGAATCCTAGGATTCTTCTCACACAGGTAGAGTTACTGCCGCCAGTTCTCAAGGCTGATTCAACACTGACTCATGTACATAACATAAACTACTATAACAGTGACAACTAATAACTATTATTCTTATCTTCTCTTGTATCTCAATGTATGTTAACTCGATTTTAATTTACTGTCACAACAGTAGATTTTCTCATAGCTGGTCATATATATTTGCACAAACATTTCAACTATTCAAAGTTTTAAAAATACTTTACAAATCTAATTCCATTTTCAATTTGCTTTTAATATTAAGAATTAACCAAGTTTTTGTAAATAAAGTAAATTCATAGGACTTCTTTAAAAGAGAATACACTGGGTCTACACAATATACTTACTGTAAGCTCAAGAAAACTAGAGGTGGGGGGATAAATGTAGTATGGAATTATATAATGGGGTTTAGCTTATTGTGTGATTTCTTCCATAGTTTTTGTGAAAATGAATTTGGTTATTGAGAATGCTAAAGCAAGGGTTTAATTGGTATGTGGGAACGCCCACCTCACAAACCTTGTCAGCAGACTTGAGAACTTACAGCAAGAACCAAAGACATGTTAATTGTTTTACATGTACTTCATTAGCTATGTATAGAACTGCTACTATTTCAATGTATCATTCATACTCCAACCAGAGTGTGGCTGGCTACATATACCACTTGCTGGTTTCATTCTGGTTGGAGACTTGCTTTCTGTTGTTCGGGCCAGCTCTCACTAAAGTGGTTGCCAAGGCAACACCTAGAGGAAATTTCTAGAGCTGGACTCATCCTTGTTTGTATGTTTGTGACTTCCTTAGTTTTGTCTGACTCTCATTAACACTCTATACACCCCACTGTTTGTGTCTCCCTCTATATTGATTCAGTCACACCTCTTATTCAATAACTAATTATCACCTCCCCCTTTAGTATCATTTTTTTCCTATATATCTCTGTATACCCTCCAGTTTTCATCAGTCTTGCAAGAAGTTGAAATAACTAGTTTCTAAAATCTAATCTAGCCACTACTTAGCTACTATTCCTGTAGTGGGGTCAAGTGTGAGGGCCTTACAACCCCTTTCCATAGCGTTTGCCGCCCCATCTGTAGTATGTGCGTGTTGTGCTGTGAGAGTCTAAATTTTTAATCCTCTAACTACTTGACTTGGGTCATATTAAAACCTGGGGAGCGGAGCCAACCCTCGTAAGCCAATAACCTGCTATCTACTGTGGTAATAGTATCTCCCTGGTGGCAGCGATTAACCTACCCCACATTGTAAATAATTATTTTTATTAATAGATAAGCTAGCTAACTCTTTATTAAGCTGAAGCATGCTAACATTTTTGAGCATGTGTTTATATAAAATTAAAAAATACTGTGATCTTTGGCCTAATTCATTTTACTTTTAAAATCTTAACTGTTCTGAAATAAAGTTTCACTCCTTTTCAACAGTATTAGCGAGGTATGTGCTAAAATAATTTTAACTTTTAGTTTTATATAAAGCCAATTGTAGTGTTTTACCCTGAATTTAAAGTGTACTGTGATTGAACGGCTTACTGAAATTTGGTATCAAACTTCAGTGGCTTTTACAGTCTGGTATCAGGGCGCCAGACTAAATAAACAATAAGTTTAAGCGCTTATTTCTACCACAAGGGTGGCTTGATTTGTAAGGTCCTAAACAACTAATTTTCAGTACTCTGTTGAATGGGCTACTAATAAGCCATATGCGTACTCTCAGGGTTCTATCTAGTGGGGGGGGGAGCTTCCTCCCAAACATCTTAGCTTCCACCCCAAATGTCAACGCTTCCCCCCCCCCCAAAAAAAATGTTACAAGAATGTATATAAGTAGTTAAGATCATTTTATTTTTGTTGTTGTTATATATGCTTAGGAGGGCAAGGCTTTAGTATTTAAATGAGACTGCCAAAGCCAACTTTGATAATAAGCTTAGTAGGACTTTTTTGTCAACTATATTTATAGAAATTATATTTTAGTACCACAAAACTCACTGAGACAGGCTTCCTTACTGAATTGCAAGTTCAATTCAATTGTGTGTTATCTTTGTAATGGGGAAAAAAGAGAATAAAAATTAGGATGATTTCGATGAATTAAATGAGTCAGAAATTCAACCAAAGAGAGATAAGCCTGAAGCTCTGAAAAGACACCTTAGGCCTCGGTACTCTTGTTACTCTACTCGCCTGTCACCACTGCTACAGTTGAGAGAACTTTTAGTAGCATAAAGCTCATCAAGACTTGACTTCGTAACAGAATGGGTGAAAATACACTGGAATATGCCATGAGAATTTGCATCGAAGGTCCAGATCAATTATCAAATGAAACTCTTGAAGACATTTTAGATCATTACAAACATTCTAAGCCTAGAAAAATACCACTTTAACATTGTGCGATAGAATTATGAAATCATAACCTGCATTCAGTAATTTTCATTGATCTATTTGTCTCTTAAATCATAAAAAAAAATTCTTAATATTCTGACCCGGTTTTCCATCTGGTCTGCAAAGTTGCTTGATCTTCCTCCCCCAAACGAAAATTGCTAGATAGAACCCTGACTCTTTTATATATACTCACACAAAAAATTAATAATAATATATGAAATTCTCCAATACTAATTAAAAATAGGGTCTATAAGCAGAGTGTAATTTCTTGGTGTAATGCTTATGCAAAAGTATTGTGTATATGTATGTATTGATCTTTTTGTGCAGAATTTGAAGAGCAAAGAATGTTAACTATATTTGTTCGTTCATTGCCTTTTTATTTCATTATTTGTGCAACTACATGATTTGATTTATGTACGATCTGGTGTTAACTTCATTCTATTCTTCTGCTTTAATTTTGTTCCATCCAGTGTAACACTGTCTATACCTAGTTAACCATTTGCTAGAGTCTTTTTCGATAGTATGCAGTAGTACAAATATATTGACACTTAGACACTATCCCTATATTGTCATCTTATACGCTTAATACTGTATAATGGTTAAACAATTTGGGTTAACTATATGTTGTGACACAGATCTGCAAAGATTTTTAGAAGTTATTTATTTTATTTTGTTTATAAAATGTGAAGCTTAGAGAGCCAAGAGGGTTACTAGAACTGAAAGTGGTCTGAATCCCTTTATAGTTCTTAGTGTTGTGTAAATCCACTAGTGATAATGGATTGCCCTCTGTAGGTGGGTTGTAAGGCCAGCTATGCGCAAAAATAACTCGGTCTACTTAAAAACTTCCCTTAAAAAAAAAAACAGAGCAAGGAGAAAAAAACAGAGAATGAAATGATGCATGGTTCTAGTTTAAATAGTGGGATGAGGAAAGGTGAGCATGAGTGGAGAATATACATATATGGAAAAGAAGTGTTTGCATGAACATGTGTGTATAACGTGTGGTGTGAGCAGGGAAATGAAGTGAATAGGTGAGAATTGGGAAAAGTTGTAAAGTAATGTGAGGCTTAAACATGCCGCCTGTCGAAAAGGGAGTTTCTTTTCTAAAATTCTTGGGAGATGAGCCGAACAATCTTCGCTGTAGGTCCCTGTCTTGATCCTTATGGCCACAACTCGCACATGTCCATCTTTGCCAGCATAAATATTGACAATTTGGCCCATGGGCCAGTGAGAATTGGATACCAATCCATCTTCCTTACGATGTCATCAACCTGCAGATTAGTAGTTGGAGTTCTCCACTTGTTGAAGCGCTGGAGTTTCAGGAGGTATTCGGTTGACCATCTGCGCCAGAAGTGCTGACTGATGGCTTGTAGCAGTGACCATCGTCATAGGAGTGGCAGTTTCTTTGTGGTGAGGTCAATTTCGGGCAGAGCTTGAACGTTTCGTCCAATTAAGAAATGATCTGGTGTTAGAACATCGATGCCGTTGTCAGAGTGTGATTGGAGAGGGACTAGAGGTCTACTGTTAAGGCAGCATTCGACTTGGCATAGCACAGTAGTCAACTCTTCAAAGGTCAGTTGCTGCTCACCAACAACCCTTTTGAGGTGGAATTTAGCACTCTTCACAGCTGCTTCCCAGAGCCCTCCAAAATGAAGGGCTTTTTTCAGGAGAGAAATGCCATTCGATTCTTTGAGTAGTCTTCTCTGACAAGAGGGCATAAATATCTTTCAGCATGTTGTTGGCCCCCACAAAGTTTGACCCGTTTGGAAGTGAGTAAGGCATCCGCTTCAAGCTACAAATCTTTTGAGAGCTGCAAGAAAAGCTTCGCTGGTCAAGTCGGATACCAGTTCTATGTGAACGGCCTTGGTGGAGAAGCATACAAACAGACATGCATATGCCTTTAGATATACTGGCCGTCTAGTGTGATCTTTCTTGATGACGAAAGGTCCAGCAAAATCCATTCCAGTGTGGTTGAAGGGAGCAGATGGAGTGACTCTGGATGCAGGTAGTTGTCCCATCATTTGTTGCTGAGGTTTTGCGGCATGTTATGCAGCTCCGGCACGTGGCCCGAATTAGTCGTCTAGCACCAATGATGTGATAATTGGCTGCTGCCATGAGAAGTGTGGGTCCAGCGTGAAGTAGTGCTAAATATTTGGTGGTGATTATTAGGCGAGTGAGAAGGTCCTTGCCACTGAGGATTATAGGATGACGTTGAGATGTGGCGAGGGCTGAGTTCTGGAGTCTGCCACCCATGATAATGAGTCCTCCTGATCTGATAGTGGGAGATAAACTTGCAATGCAACTGGAGGGCTTGAGTGTCTTGCCGCTCTGAAGTCTTTGCAACTCAGTGGGGAATGAGCGTCTCTGTGAGCGAGAAATAAGTAGCAACTCGGCTTCTTTGATTTCAGATGCTGTTAAGAAGGGATCAGAACAATGGTTTGGAGATGGTGATGACTGTAGCTTCCTTGTTCGCTCGATAAATCGCAGCATCCATGCGGTGACCCTTACCAGTTTGTCAAAACAACTGAATCGGTCCTCCAAGTCCATGTGTGGAGCAATGGTGACTGGTAGGCATATTGCTTTCACCTCTGGTATGTTGAGAGGAAGTGTCAGAGGTTGGGCTGGTAGTTGTGGCGAATCTGTGAGCAGGCAGTGGGAGGTAACATCTCCAGGATGTTGGCAACTCTGTTCCCCACAAATGTCTTCAGCCTTCTGAGGTTGCCATCCAGCCAGTAGAGAACAATGGTGGAGTCACTCCAGGCATATGTGTTAGAGAGGTTGATGTGGAGTGCGGCTCCTACAGTAGTCAGGAACTTGGCTAGTGGATGTGCTGCACATAGTTCCAAGCGAGGTATAGAAAGCTGTTTCAGAGGAGCCACCTTCGTCTTGGCAATGACAAGAGTCATGGTGGGAGGTGCCACAGCATTAGTTGTCCGGAGATACACTACAGCAGCATAGGCATTCTCTGATGCGTCAGCAAATCCATGGAGCTCAGTTCGCAGTATCTCCTCCCCCTTTCTAAAATAACATCTAGCAACATGAAAGTTAGTGAAACATGACAGTTGACTACGCCAGATATGATGACATTCTTGGACCTCTGGATGTACTTCCTGGTCCCAATCAAGCTTCAATTCCCACAGCCTCTGAAACAGCATCTTCATCTTCACTGTTGCTGGAGCCAGCCATCCCAAGACATCAAAGGTCTGGGCAATGTCAGATATGATGCTTCGTTTGGTGGTAGACTGTTGGGCTGAATCACCTATGGACACAAAAAAAGAGTCAGTTTGAGCATCCCAGTGTATGCCTAATGCCTTAGGGTGAGAAGTTGCAGTGTCTTGGCTGAGGATTTTTTGCTGAGAAGGCTCATGCAAATCTGTAGGAATAATGTCCATCACTCGTTCCGAATTGGACCTCCACTTCCTCAGTTGAAAACCACCTTTGAGTAAGAGTGTTCGAAGTCGTTCTTGCAGACTGATGGCTTGCTCTGTGGTCTGAGCACCAGCCAGAAAATCGTCAACATGAACAACTTGCTGACATGAGGGGATGCCAATGGATAGTCAGCACCGTAGTCTGCGGCGGAGAGTACGAGTGGCGGCAAAGAGAGATGCGGCTACTCCAAATGTTACTTGACTCATTCGGAATTCGCTAGGGTCAGTAGAGATGTCTTGGCGCCACAGAAAACAATGAAAATTGCGATCTTCTGGAGACAGTTGTATGGCTCTGTACATCTTGCTGATGTCACCAGACAGAGCTATGGGATATGTCCTGAACTTCATGAGGATGTCTGTGATTGGTGGGTATAACGTTGGTCCAACTGCCAGGGTGCCATTGAAGAAATGACCAGATGATGTCTTAGCGGATGCGTCAAATACGACACGTAGCTTGGTTGTGGAGCTAGATTGTTTCACCATGGAATGCATTGGCATGTAGTAGACTTGTGAGTCAGGGAGCTTGAGTTCATTGTCAGGAACAGGTTCCGCATGGCCGAGATCCATGTACTCCTTCACTACGTCCTGAAATTGCTGCCACTTGCCCTTCTTCAGAAGAGACTGTTCATTCGTTTTGAGACGTCTGAGAGCTTGACTGCGGGATTCACCCAGGACTGGAGCATCAGCTTTCCGAGGCAGAGTCACTTGATATAAACCTTGAGAAAGAAAAACATGGTTAGATACAAAATGTTCTTGAACCACCTTCTCCTCTGAAGTATGGACTGGAGCTGTGGAAACCTCCTCTGTTTCCCAGAATCTCTTCAGTAGATCGTCAGAGGTTGGAGTTGGACTGAACACATTGACTGATGATGTTGCAGAGTTAGACGTTGATGGGAGTCACCCCAAGATTGCCCAACCATACACTGTCTTAATAGCGACTGGCTCAGAAGGAGCTCCTCGTCTGAACTCAGGCATGATGATGTCTTGCAGTGCATCGTTTCCAATTAGGAGGTCGATCTTGCCAGGTTAATCAAACTGTGAATCTGCCAGAGGGAGACTTTGTAGGTGTGGCAGATGTCTGAGAGGAGGTGGTGTTTGAGCTGGCATATTTCCGGTAAACTTGGGGAGTACAAAGACCTTTAGAAATAGAGGTGTGGCATCTTCTGCTGTCGAGAGAAAGATGTGTGATGAATGAGAGCTGCAGGTAGTGACGTCACCCACACCAGCCATTCCCAGCTTCTCTGGATGCAAGTGTAGCTGTAGCAGTTGTGCAACTCTTCTGGTCATAATAGTTAGGTGTGAACCAGTGTCTAGAAAAGCCCTAGCTCGAAGCTTGCGTCCATGAGATGATTCTAGAGTGACCACGGCTGTCATGTGAATAGTGGGATCAAACTTGGTCATGATGCGAGCTGCTGTGTGTGTCTGTTGGGTATGGTTCCCCTGCGATGAGGTAGCTTGTGCTGGTGGGGCTTGTGAGGATGCAACTTGTGTTTGTGAGGATGAACCCGGGCTTGTGAGGAAGCAGCTTGGGCTTGTGGCTCAGTTGGAAGTACTGGAGCAGACTCTCTATGAAGAATGGTGTGGTGGTTTCTGTGACACTTCTTGCAACGTCCGAGACCGACAACCTTTGACCCTGTGTCCATAAGTCAAAACAGTTAGAAATGCATTGTGTTTTCTCACATGGTTTTGCTTGTCATCGAGGGACATGGCCATGAATGCAGTGCAGTAGTAGAGACTGTGACAATCTCCTTTGCAGACAGACCAGGCACCCGAGTTGCTCTGGCTTGTGGAAGGTTGCGAAACATGAACAGCAGCCTTTGGCTTGCGTGCTGAATCTTTTCCCATCTCAGCTCTGTTGAGGATGTTGCTGGCAGTAGCAGTGGAGTTGGCTTGCTCAGTGAGAAATACTAGCAAGTCTTTGACTTTAGGAACAGCCTTTGTATCTCGCGTGTATAAGCTCCATCTGTCAGTTATCACCTTTGGGAGCTTGGAAGTGGCGATTGAAGTGAGGATGGATTCTGCATCGAATTGTTTAGCATTCTCCAGAGCTCTGATGTTGAGAGAGAAGGTATCTATTATGAAGGCACGGAGCTCCTCGTGAGTGTCATGCTTCACAGATTGGCAATTGATAAGTGCCATGACGTGATGTTGATGGGTGATCCGCTTCTTATCATAGCATTTCTGGAAAGTGTCGACCAGCTCATCATCATACTGACCAGGAGCAATTGTTGTAGTTGACAAGAGTTGAACAGCATCAGGATCAGCGATGGCCTGGCGTAGATATGTGAGTTTTTTGTGGTTGTCAAGCTTGGGATTATCATGGATGATAGAACTGAATCTTTCCCAGAAGACGACCCACTTCAGTATGTCTCCATTGAATGTAGGAACGGCGAGCTTTGGTTATTTGATGTGATGATGATGATAGTCACTAGTAGTAGAACTGGAGATGCTAACATCAGCAGGACAAACCCATGCTTCAGAAGCTGACAAATCAAGCATGCGTGTGTCAAATGCTCTAACCATCTTTGATACTCTGTGGTCGCGAGGTATGGTAGATTGATTGACTGTCTTCTCCATTTGAGCCAAGATATTCTCGAGTTTCTTCAAAGCATCAGGATAACTGAGTTTTGGGTTGGTTGTGATCTTTGCTTCCAGGTAGGCTAACTTCTCATCGAAGGTGTATGCCTCCATGTGAACTGACTTCAAGTCCACTAAACGTTGCAGGATGGAGAGTGTGAGTGCAACTGGCTCCTCGTGTGAATCAAGTGTTCTCATTTCTTGCTCTTCGTCAATTTCTGTTGCATGAGTTTCAAGTAAGTTTTGGAGAATTTGGATGAAGGATTCGTTAGTGGCCTGAACATACTCCATCTGACGCTTGAGAGTAGCAATGTCAAATGTGGAAGGATCAGCATCCAGGAGTTTCTCATGCCTACGAAGTACTCTGGTGATAGCACCAACATATGCAGAACGACTTTTCTTCATAGCTTCCATGATGAGGTATAGTAGAAGTGTTGGGTGAACGATAGATAGCAGTTGGTGAAGAATAGGATCAACCAATAGAGTTGGGTAATCCGGCTCGAAGGACCATTCAATGTTGTGTAAATCCACTAGTGATAATGGATTGTCCTCTGTAGGTAAGTTGTAAGGCCAGCTATGCGCAATAATAGCTCAGTCAAACTTAACTAAAACTATCCTTAAAGAAAACAGAGCAAGGAGAAAAAACAGAGAAAGTGAAATGATGGAAGGTTCTAGTTTAAATAGTGGGATGAGGAAAGGTGAGCATGAGTGGAGAATATACATATATGGAAAAGAAGTGTTTGCATGAACATGTGTGTATAACTGTTCCACAAATTAAATAAATCGCATAATGATACAGAATGAAAAAAGTTTGAATAAAAAAAAAAAAACTACATGAAGTTGGCTACCTGTATTAGTTAATTTTTGGATGACAATTTGAAATTATTCTAAAAATAGCTACTATATATTGGATAAAATAATTTTTGTAAAAAGTAAGACTATAACTTAAAAACCAACTCTAGAGGTGATAAAATAGCATGGACACATACAAGTGATCTCATATTTATTACCAGCTTATAATTCACATCATAATTATTTATATTTGAAACATAATAGTGAAACAAAAATTGTGAGATAGAAAGATAACTGCATAATTCAAATCTGAATTATGAATGACACCTAAAATGTTAATTATAAATGTAAGACATCGATGGTATCAAAGAAAGGGCAGTAGGAAAGATAAAACTTTTTTTTCCCAATATTATAACTAGCAGAAAATATAAACAGAAAATAATAAAAAAATTTACCCAATGTTACATCAGTTAAACTCATAAATTACAAGGAATATAGCTACATCAGCAAAACAATGATTATAAAAGTGAGTTGGATAGCATTGCTTGAACTTGATACATCTAATTGCTCATGAAAAAAAAAACAACACCTGAATCTCCAGGGTTTTCGCATACAGATGCCAACAGACCTGACAGCATGACATTAGTAGAATTATTGTAGTTAACTAAAATGAAAACCAACGTTCTTTAGTTTTGGGGTATTTTATTTAAAAGAACAACAACTAAAACTAAGTTGTAGAAAACTAAATGCTTAAGATGATATAAATTTTACAGATGCCAAGAGACCTGACAGCACGACGCTAGTAGCATTATTATATTTAAAATTAAAAACAAAATCTCATAGTTTTGGGGTATTTTATTTTTAATAATACAACTAAAACTAAGCCATAGAAAAACTATACATAAAAACAAAAAAAAGTCCATAAGTGGATATTAAAAAAAAAAAAAACTTGACTGGGCAAATTATTAAATGATGATATAAATTGCCACTTAAGTTATAAGCCTTCCTTGTAGATAACGGTGGTGCTTGACTCATGAGAAATTTGCAAATAACGCTGACAGGACGGTGAGGCACTTCATCAGATTTGCAGCTTTGAGATCTTCCAATATTACCTTTCCTAACCACTGATCCTACCATGCCAAGTCTGCCACCATGATGAAAGTCAGTTCTTTTACTGTATGTGATGCTCTCACACTCTGCTTGACCGTGGCTACATGAAACATCAGTAGGCCATGATCCTGAGACATCTGATGTCACAACTACCTCCAGGGTTTGATTGTGGCCTACTGACATCATGGTGACTCCATTCCATAACTTTAGAAAGCAGTGCCACCATTCCAGGTATGCTCTGACCTATCAATTGATCCTGACAAAGTTGTCCGGATGCCTTGCCACTGATGTCAGATTGATCGGCCATCACATTATAGGCTCGACTCAGTCTGACTGCTTTGCCAGCATTTTTTTAGCAGCCTAAGCAGTGAAAGATATATCTCTTTCTAGCTGGATCCCACCTCCTACAGTCTCTTCAACTTCTTGTGTGGAAGGCTTTGTAAAGTGATTCATGTTGGAGGAACTTCATCCTTTTTGCGGGTTCAACTGGCATACCTGCCTCCTTGTATATGTGGTGCATAGTTCTGTGTTTCTTTTAAATTCCTTTGTCGTTGCTCTGGACATAATAAAATAATCCACATAGTGCCTTACCCAAGAGTCATCTTTTGCTCCATCATCCACTAATTTGAAAATTCTTCTGTAACTAGGTATACTAGTTAATTCTGTATATTTTGCATTTCACTAGTCATAAGTATTTTTTTATAAATGCACAAACGTTTCAACTATTTTCAATGGTCATCACTGCAATGCATCAGTCACTGCTGAGAAGATGATTGCAAGCCAAATGGTATAGAAAATCTATTAACCACCTCTCCAAGAAGCGACTGACCTCTCTGGAGTGACTAAATTTAATCCAACATAGTAATGAGCCTTTACTCAATACATAATAATGTACATATTTGTATTTTACAACAACAGTCAGACATAATTGAGATAACTTTGAAGTGATACATCCACCATTTTCCAACATATTTTTTGTAAAATCTATTTATGATCATTGTCTGTTGCTGTCTGTTTGCGGCCCCTTGCACCTGGACACTGGGTTAGGGCCTCCACATGCTCCACAACTATGCAGGTATCAACACTATCTGCTAAACCTGCACTCGTGTTCCCTGCTGAATTGTCGCCATGTCTCCTTGCTGCCATTTTCTGCAGACCTGCAAACACCGCACTATACAGCCGCTCTTTTCGCTTCACTGGGCATGTCTACAAAGTGTGATATAGTTTAACACATGCTGCAGAAGTTTTAGCTCCGGCCAGCAAATATATGCTAGGGTTCACGTGTGCCTATGATTAGCCTTAAACACCTGCCAGCTTTTACCTGAATGCGGTATCGTATGTGACCCTAAATCTCTCCCAAGGAGCAGTTTTGGGAATTGAAATTTTGGGACAACCTTGTTTTTGTTTTGTTTTGTTTTTTCATATAAAGCAGTACTTTTTTTTTTTTTTTTTTTTTTTTTAATTATTATAGGTCAATTTGTACCTGCTGAATCCAAATCCGATGAGTGCCGGTTGTAAAAACATCAGCATTTTCGATAATACAATTTTTAAATTTACCTTTAATTTTATGCATTTTAAATAAATCATCTCATCTACCAGTTATTCTAGTATTAAACCATAGTAGCTTCTTAAACATTCCTGATGACATCAAACTTTAATATGCTAAAAATACCCATTTGTCAGTTATTTCCTTATATGAAAATTTCTTTCATCCTCCATCATTGTTAGTGCCACCTGTTTCAAGTTGGATGGTCACGTCCTGCCAGAGAAACGTATTTGCAAAGAGCTGTGAGGTTGTAAGGCCCACAGACGTTCTGGACTTAGTAATAGTTATCTCTGAGATCCTGCTGCTTAGTCAATTTGTGACTAGAGACAGCCAAGTCCCAACAACAACAAATTAGATAGATTTATTTAATAGAGAAACAAGAAATTAAATGAGCTACAAGAAAAGTATGAAAAAAAAAATGAAATGTGCATGCATTATAAGTAAACACTGATGAAGGATACGAAGTTTGGGAGAATGAAGTTCGAGGGGATTAAGTTCGCCGATACCCATTGAGGTGGCACACATAAGATTCCAGGAATTCCTAGCAAGCCTGGACAATAGTCTTAATCTAGAAACTAAAAAAGTAGTGTTCCTTGAAGACTAGTAATCTAACTATGTATCATTCTACCCTAATTAGATAGCTATGTGGTATTTGAGTAGCCATGGAGTGTCTAATTCAAAAGGAGAAAACAAAACAAAACGGCTAAACACACTTACCAGTCAAAAAGGATCTATAGTTTCCAAAAGTAAGTAAGCTACATGATGATAACCTCAGTCATAAACTTCCAGAAGGTGAATAACACTTAACAAGCCATATAAATTGTATTAGTAAATATTGCTTGAAGTATTATTGAGTAATAAACTAAAAAATTGCAGGTAGAAAGAAGTGATTGCCAAGTCTTAAAACAACTACATAAAAAATTTTGTATTACATTTTTATAACCATGTACAGTAAAATGTCCTCAAAAAAATTCCAGTAGATGAAGAAGGAATATGTGTGTAGAACTACTGGTGATGGAAGACAACATTCAAATAGTCCAGTGGGTAGTCCCATTGACACAAAAGAGTATTTCTACAGATAAATGATCCCAAGTGGTCCTAGAACAAACTCAACTTGGTTGCCTATTTGGCAACTTCAGGCAAATTGAGATAATTGAGATAATTGATAATGGCCCCCACGAAAATTATCAACTCCAATAAATGTTGTTTTTTTTTTGTTGTTGTTGTTTTTTGCATTTAAAACTAGTGTAGAGTTTTTGAGTATGTAAAATTTATTTCCACTTATTCTGAGGCCTGGGACATAGCAAAAAAAAATATGACAGCTTAAAAATAACTGAATGTAAAGAAAATGTATTACTAAGTACAATTTATTTCTTATTAATTTTTTTAGATCATACATTGCAAAACTTTAAATTGTGTTGCTTCTGCTTAAATTCAGGTGTGAATACACAATGTTCACAGTCTGTACGAACAGTAATGGGAAAGGCACCCACTTATGTGTGGAAGGAATGTGGTGATTATATTATGACTTAATATGGAGTTTATTGCATAGTTTATAGAGAGTTTTTCATGAAAGCGATTAAAATGCAATAGTCTGTTTAATAAAGTAACTACAGAGTTATATGACAGTTTATTAATCTTTCCTTCTGAGTTGAACAGGAAACACATGCAACTGGTCTATTTTAAAGATTTCATGCACTTTAATTTCAGCTACAAAATCGCTAATGGCATTCATAACAATTCTGGAGACTGTAGTTATCATGCCTCTGGATGCCTATATTGTGACCTTATTCTACAAATTGGTAAGCAAAAAAACAGGATATATTTTACATGCAAGATGTCAACAAATAAGATTTACTTTTGCTTCAGAATCAAGAGTAGCTATGCATTTCAAGCAGATTATGGCAAACATATATGCTCAGGAAACAAAAAATCTCTATTTTATTCAGGAGCAGGCTTGGCTTGTTCCTGCTTACCTGTTAGTAACTACAAAAGCTGCAAGTGTATAGTAATGTGAATGGTCATCCTTATATTGGTAAAAGATTGTAACATGTAAGTCAGATACGTGAGAATGGTATTTGTGTGAAATATAAGGCATTAAAGAAACAAGTAGGTGGTCAAAAGTCTTAGAATATTTTAAGCCGAGGGAAGACATTCTTACTCTAATTCCATGCTCATGTTGTGTGGCCAAAGTGCATCAGCCTTCCTGTTCAGGCTTGAGCCTTCGCCCCCTGCACATTGCGTTATTGTTTAAGTTCGTCGATGTTCGTCATTCGTCGAAGTTCGTTGATGTTCGCCCATTCTTCAAAACTTGTTTATATTGCTATGACATTTTAGTTTTGTTTCATTATTAACCTTTCACTCATTTCACTACTTGTGTGCTTCACTTGCAGCTCATCTATATCAGAACTTTGTATCTTCTTTAACTACATTGGTATTTCACTATTTCTTATTTGTTAATCTTGTTATTCCTTTACAATCAGGGTTTACATTGGCGATACTGTCTCGTAGGCAAGACAGTATCAAAGAAGGGTCTAAGTTTGACTATACGGCAGCAGAGATTTACGACCTCTTGCCTACGTATTGGTTGAGAAAGAGGCGGGGACACGTTCAACTTAGAAGATCACGCCCTTTACTTAGGACTTCGTCGTTCAAACACTCGCTAGTGAGTCTTGCCTCGGTCAGGTTGGCTACGAGCCTGTTTGTTCGAGGTCTGTGAATACTTCACCAGGATAAAGCCTTCAACTTGCTAGGCAGTCCCGTTCATTGGTCCTTCGAGCCGGATACTAACTACTTACTTGATTTCTTGAAGTTTTCACTGCACACCCGTAGAAGAACTTCAAACCATCACTATGGTTACTAGACAAGACCTAGTTCGCCTGGAATCAGAACTAATTTCTGAAGACCTCGTCACCCTAAAACGTAGACGAACAAATAATCGGCGTGAAGTCACGCGTAATGAGCGTTACCTGAAAGACAGTGCCATTCTGGGTGTCGAAGATTTGGATTTAGGAGGAATCGAACATCATCTGGAAAAAATCAAGGCTAACATTTCTATTGCAGAACTACTGCAGAACGCAATACTTAGCCATCTCAAAGAAGATGAAGAGATGGCAACAAAAGATGAGTATCACACTGAACACTGCAGGATGTTGGCCATTCGCAAAGGCCTATCCGATCAGCTCTCAGCAGCTCGTATCTACGAGAAGCTCATTGTCAGTGAAGAGACAATTAACTCTTCCAACATTCTGCCTAAAATTACTGGCTACGGTATTGAGGCAAAACTTACGGAACTAAGTTCGAGACTTACTGAACTACAAGGTACAGCTCATTCACTGAAACGGTATCCAAAACTGTTGGAAACTATTCAGGAACTCCTGAAGGACCTCGCCACTCTATGGGAGAGGTTTAGTGAAGACAATGAACTATCCAAGGCAACTACAGCCAAGGATGAAAAACCTACTGAATTATCGTCCAAATTTGACCGCTTACCAAGAATTGAGTTACCCAGTTTCTTCGGAAAGAATAGCGACTGGCGTCCTTACTGGGAAAAAATGCTTTGAGCAAGGATAAAACACTCACTCAAGTGGACAAACTTTCCTTTCTACTCATGACTGTTAAGAATCAAGAAGGAAAAGATATAATTGATTCTCAAACTCGACATGGTCCAGACTATGATGCTGCTGTACGAGCCCTCAAAGAACGGTACGACCAGCCTAGGGTTACCAGTAGGACCATTCATAAGAACTTTTCAGAGCATATCTGGAATATAACAGATGAAGGGATCGGAAAAATTGTTACTTTACTACAACGGACAGTAGCCACCATGAAAGAATGCTCTGTGGATTCATTGGATACCCTGTACACTGTTATAGCTGAACTTCAAATGCCCGACGAATTTTTTAAATACTGGACTGAGAAAACAGCAGACTCTACCACAACTCCGAATACTGACCGTCTTATTGAATTGCTACAGCAATATAGGTTTCGTCTTCAAGGAAGGACAAATGATACTTCAGCAAAGCCTAAACCTCTAATCAGTAATTCCCCTACACTAAAGAAGAAGCCCTGGAAGACTGGATCATTGCACGTGCAGAAGGAAAAAGATTGTCTGGTCTGCCATGACGGTAATCATCCTCCTTACTTGTGCAATACATTTAAGGGTATGTCTGTTGAGGAAAGAAATAGTACTGTCAATAGACTAAAGTTGTGCACGAATTGTTTATCAAGTTCGCATTTCTGTCGTGATTGCCATAGTACTAGATCTTGCCGAGAATGCGGGAAAAAGCATCACTCACTTCTCCATCGTCAGCGTAGTTCACTCACTACAGTAGAAAGTTCAGCTACTGCTTCTCCTCCTGTCAGCAACGCACATGTAGCTCCATCCTCCAACGGTGAGAAGGAAAGAGCTAGAGTATTCCTGGGAACTATTCAAGTTACTGTAGAAGCAGGAGGTAGAAGACAAAAAGCTCGTGCACTACTAGATGGAGGATCGCCAATATCATTCATAACAACCAAGATGACTCAGCGACTGAAGGCAAGAAAAATTAGTGAACAAACTAATGTCTCTGGAATATCACAATCGGAAGTACCTCTTTGTCGCTACAAGGTGGATCTCACACTATTACCTGACAGAAATTATTCACCTCTTTCACTGAGAGCAGTTGTCATTGATACAATAACAGGACAACTTCCAGACTTTCAACTCAAGGGAGTCAAAAATAAAGATTTTCTTCAAGGCATGGATTTAGCTGATCCAAATTTCGACAAACCTGCTGTTATTGATATGCTTTTTGGACTAGACATCTTAGACGAACTGTTGCTATTTGAAAGACGTTCTTCAAATGATAAAATGATTTACGCTCAGGACACGATTTTTGGATGGTCTGTAAGAGGAAGATGTCAATTAGAAACACCATTGCAAAATACGCTCCTCTGCAATCACTCTTCGATATCGGAACCCACCACTGATGAGCTATTATCAGCCTTCTGGAATGTTGAGGAATCGCCAGTAAATTTGGAAACTGATGAAGAGCGACAAGCTCTTGAACATTTTAATTGTACTCATTTCCGAACTGAGGAAGGAAGGTATGTAGTAAGCTTACCTAAAAAGAATGTTTCTTTGTCTTTAGGTTGTTCCAGAGAACAGGCTGTGAAGCGGTACAGGCAAAATCAGTACTCTCTTGTGAAGAAGGGAAGCTATTCTGACTTTACAAAAGCTCTTATGGAGTACGAGGAGATGGATCACGCTGAACCTGTTCCCGTGGAGGATCTATCCAGGCCAGCAGCGGAAGTGTACTATCTTCCTGCTCACGGAGTAGTAAAAGCTTCGAGCACGTCTACTAGGTTGAGGGTCGTATTTGATGCATCGGCCCGAACCACTTCCGGGACTTCACTTAATGACATTTTACTTACAGGTCCGAATTTATATCCTATGCTAACTAATGTTGTGCTTTCTTTTAGGATGCATCCGATTGGAATGTCAGCAGATATATCCAAAATGTTTCGACAAGTTGGATTAAATCCTAAAGATAGGGACCTTCACCGATTTTTACAGCCTAGTGCTGATGGAAAGCTGCAAGACATGAGAATGACTCGAGTTACCTTTGGAGTTACCTCGTCTCCTTTCTTGGCCACTCAGGTCCTACGGCAATTAGCAAAAGACTATCAAAAAGAGTATCCCAGAGCTTCTCACATAGTTAACACGCAATTTTACGTGGATGACTGCTTGACTGGTGCTTCTACTGTGACTGAAGCAGCAGAGATTCGGGCTGAACTAAACTCATTATTGGCTCTCGCCTGTATGAAACTATGCAAATGGAGATCTCACTCATCAGAACTTTTACAAACTATACCGGATGAAATGAAAGAGAAGGAGAGCTTACATATTATATCGCCTCCAGATCAATGCCACAAGGCATTAGGCTTGCACTGGAATACCAGTACGGACTCATTTCATGTTGCAACTCCCACACTCGTTTCTTCCGATAAACCCTCCAAACGCAAAATTGCCTCCGATGTTGCTCGAACTTTCGATCTGCTGGGTTGGTTCGCTCCTTGTACAGTCATGATCAAAATCCAATTACAACAACTTTGGAAATTGAAGACTGGTTGGGATGAGCAAGTACCTGGGCAATTAGCACAAAATTGGAAAAGTTGGAGAGACGAACTCAAACTCATCACTAGCCATCCTATACCACGTTATCCTCTGGAACCTGGAAAACACATACGAAGCTTACAGCTACATGGATTTTCGGACGCGTCTAATGCAGCCTATGCGGGAGTCGTCTATCTACGAGCAGTCTACACGGACTCTACAGTTTCTACATCTTTAGTCATGGCAAAAACTAAAGTAGCTCTGATTAACGGATCCACAACACCTAGATTGGAACTCTGCGGAGCTCAACTCCTTAGTAAGATCATGAGTATTGTGGCTAATGCTTTGTCTAGTCCTATTTCAGGTCTTTATGCCTGGAGCGACTCTACAATTACTCTGTGCTGGTTATCAACTCCTCCAGCGAGACTAAAAGCTTATGTATGCAACCGTGTAGCAGACACAGTAAACCGTATTCCAGCACATCATTGGAGACATGTTCCCACTTCACAGAATCCTGCTGATGTAGGTTCTAGGGGAACTTTACCAAAGTCCCTCATCACAAATTCGCTTTGGTGGAATGGGCCTTCATGGTTGCAACAACCTCCCAGTGAATGGCCTGCCAGTACTCACTGGAGAAACTGCAAGAACATCCAGGAATTAAAGCCATTTGTGCCATTAGCTTCCCCTCCTTTGGAGGACCTTACGAAAGATTTCTCCTCATACTCAAGTATCAAACGTATTTTTACTTGGTGTTGTCGTTTTATCCTAAATTGCAGGCAACCCAGGGAAAACAGAAATTTTGCAAAGGATCTTACTTTGGAAGAAATTCAGTGCACAGAGAACAAACTCATTGTACTCACTCAGAGTAGATTCTACAAAAGGGAACAAAAAGATCTAAGCAGCTCAGGTGAAGTATCAAAGCAGAGTAGTATCCAGCGTCTCAGACCTTTTCTTGACAATCATGGGCTCATTCGAGTTGGAGGACGTTTGGAGAAGGCAGCTCTAACCTCAGATCAGAAGCATCCAATAATTCTACATCATTCTGATCACTTGACAAAGCTCATCTGTAGACAAGCACATATTGACAATTTGCATGTTGGTCCTACTGCCTTACTTGGTATTCTTTCTCTCCAGTATTATATTGTAGGTGCTAAGCAACTCACTAAACGGATTTCTCGGGATTGTGTCAGATGTAGGAAAGCTTATGCTAGAACGGCGACTCAAGTCATGGGTCAACTTCCTCACAAACGAGTGGTACCTACTTCAACTTTTCACCATACTGGTGCAGACTTCACTGGTCCTATTCAAGTCAAGCGAGGATATACATGAAAGCCATCATACATAGATGTTTATATCTGTGTTTTTGTTTGTATGGCTACTAAAGCTGTGCACTTTGAAATTGTAATGAATCTTACAACTGCAGATTTCATAGCAGCTCTAAGAAGATTTGTAGCCAAACGAGGAATACCAGAAACATTGGCCACCGATAATGGTACCAATTTTGTTGGAGCTCAAAGGGAACTACAAAAAATATATCAATTTTTCGACTCCACTGAGGTTCAATCTACGGTTAACCATTTTTGCACAGCTCAAAACATCAAATGGACACATTCACCAGCAAGATCACCACACTTTGGAGGTCTCTAGGAAGCTGCTATCAAAAGTATGAAAATGCTTCTGTATAAAGTCGTCAATCCTCACCATTTATCTTTGGACGAGTGTCTCACTCTACTAGCTGAAATAGAGTCAGTACTTAACAGCAGACCACTGATTCCACTCAATTCAGCTCCAGAAGATGGAGTTGAAGTACTCACCCCAGGACATTTTCTTGTTGGCAAATCACTACGATCAATTCCTGCAATTATTCCACCTGAGAAAAATGTTAACCTTTTGCGAAGATGGAATCTTTGTCAACGACTTTCAGCAGACATATGGAAGCGTTGGGTCAGAGAATACGTTGTACACCTTCAACGTCTGGCGAAGTGGAGCTACCCACAACGTCAAATTCAAGTAGGAGACGTAGTTCTGTTGAAAGACTCGGAGTTTTTTGTTCGAACGTGGCCACTAGCGAGGGTGGTTGAAGTACATCCTGGAGCTGATGGTAATGTACGTGTAGCTACAGTGAAGTCAGGACAGAAACTCTACCGGCGTACTATTTGTAAGCTTGTACCACTGTTGGAAGTGGAAGGCACCTCTCCCGCCCCGGAGGATGTTCAGGCTTGAGCCTTCGCCCCCTGCACATTGCGTTATTGTTGAAGTTCGTTGATGTTCGTCATTCGTCAAAGTTCGTCGATGTTTGCCCGTTCTTCAAAACTTGTTTATATTGCTATGACATTTTAGTTTTGTTTCATTATTAACCTTTCACTCATTTCACTACTTGTGTGCTTCACTTGCAGCTCATCTATATCAGAACTTTGTATCTTCTTTAACTACATTGGTATTTCACTATTTCTTATTTGTTAATCTTGTTATTCCTTTACAATCAGGGTTTACATTGGCGATACTGTCTCGTAGGCAAGACAGTATCAAAGAAGGGTCTAAGTTTGACTATACGGCAGCAGAGATTTATGACCTCTTGCCTACGTATTGGTTGAGAAAGAGGCGGGGACACGTTCAACTTAGAAGATCACGCCCTTTACTTAGGACTTCGTCGTTCAAACACTCGCTAGTGAGTCTTGCCTCGGTCAGGTTGGCTACGAGCCTGTTTGTTCGAGGTCTGTGAATACTTCACCAGGATAAAGCCTTCAACTTGCTAGGCAGTCCCGTTCACTTCCATCACTCATGTGTTGAGCATGTATATCAGCGAAAGTAATTCATATTTGACACTAGCAAGTCAAAATTATACCACAGAACGATGCTACCGGCTATTTCATTAAGTCCATCTATATAATAATACGTTTGTGTGCCAGTAATGAAGTCTGACAGGGGGTGTACTTAAGAATAATCCATGAGTTGATAAAGCATCGTAATACCTGATTGGATACAACGTGACAGGAAACAAAAAATGGGAATACGACGGGACTTGAACCTGCAACTGTTGTGTGTGTAGCATACAACCACTAGACTGTCGGGACCTAACAGCTTAGTTGTATCTTGAATTTCCTTATAACCTATTGTATCCTATGAGCACTAGGTTGCAGAACACATGGGAAAGAGTGTTCACCTACACAGTAGCGAACCAAACATTACAAGAGAAATAGAGAAGCAGGAGGATGTAAGGGTATCTATTTCAATGAAAATTGAAAGAATCATCCTGTCTCACCTACATATACATACATGGCTACAGTCTGTGCAGGGAATTTCATAGACTACTCCTTTCTTGCTTTGATCTGGTCTGGTCGTCTTCTCTTTCACTAACAATTGTCTGAGGGTGTTTTCTGACTTGCTGATAACTTGTACTCCAAGGGGGTGTCAGATGCGTCCTATCTTTTCATTGATGGTTTAGATGTATGGTATATGTATATAGTAGTTTCTTGGAATCTTTTTTGCTTCCTTCATTAGTGGTTTTGTATTTCTTTTAGGTTCACACTGCAAGACTTTCTTGATCGGGTGTCTGGGATATCCATTGATGGTAAAAACTGCACTCGGGTACTTCAGATATCAATATTAGGTCACATACGTTGTAAGCTCTCTTTATTAGACACTGTGGTGCCTCTGTGTACCCTAAAGTTAACATGAGAATTGAAGTAGATGTATCTGTTGGTATTCGTAAGCTTGCGATAAATTGATGTTTGCACTTAATTTTCTTCTTTCCTTACAGGTACGTCCAGGAATGACAGTTGATGTTCTTATAATTCGAGTTGCCATGTGGCCAGAGAACAAAGGGTGTCATCAACATATCAAACCCACATACTTGGTCAGAGTCTGACACTGTTGAGGGCTCTTTCTTTAAGTGTTGGCAACAACTGGGGATAAAGGTGACCCCATAGCTGCTCCTTTCAGTTTCTCAAAGAATGCATCCCAAAACAGAAAATAGGTTAAATGAAGACAGAATTGTATTGCCTGGCACATATCCATTGTTAGTAACGTGGACCTTTCATCTAATGTGTTGCCCTGTTGGTGATGGTGTGAAACTATGGCTTGGTTTACTTGGACTTTTGTAAACAGGCTCACTACATTGAACTAACCATTTCCTCACTTTTTTCTAGAGTTAATGGTTTACTCACTTTACAAAATCTGCTGAGTTTATGATAAAGGATATTGATTCGCCACATAGTGGGGCAATAATCTTCACAAGATATTTCGAGCTGTCATATGTGAGAGACCCTTATACTCCTGTCTTATGTATCTTAGAGAAGCCGTAGAGCTGTGGTGGAGAAGAGTATTGGGGTTAAAGATGGAGTCTGACATTTCTATTGATGTGCTTTTTGTGGGGTATTTTGTTGCTGGTTTGTGTGTTCCATCTTTGAGCATGACTTCGATTTTCTTTACATATTCGTCTCTGTTCATGACCAAAGTCGCATTACCTTGGCCTACAGGTGAAAAGGTAACATTTTGGTCTTTATGTAACCCTTTAGCAGCTTTCCTGAAGTATCCCGGAAGTTTGTTCTTTAGTAACCTGGCTGATGCTCTAAGAAGCTCTCAGTCAGCATCCTGATTTTGAAGCATTGTAGCAAACATTTTTTCAATAATGGCTGGATGTGGTTGGGCCTTGACATCTGAGTCTGAATTGTCATCAACTGGTGTATCCCGGCATAGGAGTACACTTACTAGAGAGTCTTACTACGATGTCTTCTATTGGATGTCCCACAGTAACTTCTTCAGCTATTGATGGTAATTAGTTCTAAAGGAAAATATATAATGAGAGACGGGATCAGGGTCACTATTGTTATGAGAACCAATCGACACACAGTATGAGAAGCAATGCAACAGAAAAAAAAATCGTTAAGACCCAACAATGTTAGGAACAAATGATAACTTAAAACTCATGATCAAAAATATGGCTCATCCTGAAAACAACAACAACAACAACAACAAAAGGTGTGGGTGAGAGGAAATTGGGAAAAATGACATAACTTATACAGGGGAAAGTTACACAGATTAAAAAAAAATCATTAAGTAAAAAAACAACATTATATATTATATACTGTATATACATATGAAACCAAATGAATCCATACACAAACAAAAACAACAACAACATCTAAATAAATTATGATTCTAAACACTAAGGGTTCTTATCATATAGTTCAAAATGCCACCATTGTGATAGTATGTGGCTTCCACTTCAGTTTGAATGCAGCAAATCACGGAAAAGACAGATCCATTAGAAACCTTAAAAAAGAAATCAAATCAATACTAATAACTTAATAATATTGTGCAAGTGATTCAAAATTTGTAATATTTTCAATTAAGAAATAACATGTAGAAGAAAACTTCGACTGGTTTCCCATTATGACAAAATTTTAATGCAAAACAAAGATAAATATTAATTGCAACTACCTACAAATGTACTTTAAACTTTGTTGACTTGAATTGAATAGCTTCATGTATGCTTATCCACTATCAGTGTCTCTCAATGTCCAAGAGTCAGCACAAGACACGCTCACCATTACTGCTTTGTAATATGACAAGACAATATCCAAAATATTTCATAAGCACCATCCTTTCAGACTCAATAAGGCATACATGGAAACACTATCAGGATGAGTTTGACTATATTGTATACTTTCAGGCTAGGGAGAGCAGTGACAATGTCTTCAAAGGGTGACTTTTTTTTTTCTCTGCAAATGCTATGAAAAGTACTCTCATACAAAGTATAAACATGGCCCAAAACCAAACAAAGTGAATGTTCCATAATAACACCATTCCTTACAGCAATTTAGCTTCCTTAAAATTATCTTCCTAAAGTGGGCTCAGTTTGATAAAGACGCAAATAAGGTTTCTTGTCCATGATTTTTAGGCTTGGACTGCTTTAGAGGAACTTTGGTTTTTGAGGGTGGGACTATGGCTTTTAGTTTAGAACTATAACTTTTTAGGCTGGGACTATGGTTTTTCAGTCTAGAACTATGGCTTTTAGGCTGTGACAAAGAGTGATTTAGGCAGCCATGAAAGTGCAGGGAGTAATTCCAGAAACCATAGTAGCTCAGAAAAATTAAGTTAGGGCTACGAGTCATCATTTTTTTAATCTGGAAGAACTTTGATCCTGAAGTTCATCCATTCATGTATAAACCAACAGACAAACAGTACAATGCTGGCATCTATCATCACTGAATCAACTTTACACCAACAACACCAGGACAGAAAATGTGTAGCAGACACAGTTATAAAAGTTCAATTATTTTTATTACTTGACCAAAGATTGACTGAAAATGGCAAAAATAATTAAGTTTTCTGTTATACCAAGCATGGATGGTCGCCAGCTGCCGAACCGACTTTTAAACAGGTTTTTAAAGCCTGTTTATAAAAAAAAATAAAAGTTAGCCCAAGTTTTAATCCAATTTTGCAGCTGCTACACAACAAGCAGGTGCTGTCCTGTAATGGAAAAACAACACCAACAACAAAATATAATAGCTACTATTTTGAATTTGAAGAGTGGGCAATCTTAGTTTTTTTAAATTGAACACATGTGGTTGCTACCTAATTTTATAGTTAATAATACAACAGAATTGTAAATTACCTGTCGGAAGGACATGGTTGGTTGAGAGCGTGCCCACAAAAATTTAAGACTTACAACACCTTGAGGTTAGGGTGGCAACAACTGCAATGACTTGGCTGAAAAGCCTCTAGCAGGTGCTCCGACTTTCAGGTGCCTAGTGCCAGAGATTGCAAGGCCAAGAATAATTATTAAAAGTCTCCCCTCGAAAAAAGTCGCCAAAAATGTCTGACTCGGAAAGTTTGCTAGATAAAAAAGTTGCAGTAAAAGGTCGCTACAGTTACAAAAAAAAAATTAAAAAAATATTGCCAAAAATGTTGGCTAACAGTTGCAAATTAAAAAAAATCTGTGTTAAGTCTTCCGTACAGACTTTAGAAAATCCTTAAAACGACTCAATGAGAAACGTTTATTTGACCCCTACTAATTTATTACACCTGCTAATTATTATTCACTTTTTTCTAGAGTTTAAATTAAACATAACTTTAACTTAACTTGTTGAGAAGATGTTAACTTAATTGTTTAAGGATAAAGGAAGAATCTGGTGGCAGCATTACCACTGTGGAGAGATAGTCTCCAAGTGGTCACCTAGCGCCCACACCCCGTAACAAATTTTTCCTCGTTTTAAAAAATTTTTTAAAATTTAATTTCTTGACTATAATTTCAACATTTTTTATCCAATCACATCTATCAACTCATCAGTTTGTTTTCAAAAAGAACATTCTGGACAACACAAACAACTTATTTGAGAGAAAAATTATACTTAATATTGTTCACAATTTCTTTCTCAGCCTTCTTTTACTTATTAGATGTATTCTCTATCTTTCACAGGCTTTTTTTTTTTTTTAACAATACAGAATTAAAAATATTTGGTCGCCACCAGGAATTTAACATGGTGGCGACCATTTTATTTTTAATCCCGTATTGTTTAAAAAATCCTGTGAGAGAGAACACATCTAATGAGTAAAAGAAGGCTGAGAAAGAAATTGTGAAGTGATAAATTAGAGGAGTAAAAAAATTCAATGAATAATAAGAATCTTTAAAAAAAGAGAAATTTCGTTGGTTTGTTGAGAGTGAGACTATAGCATAGCAGTACCCCTTAACTGTATAAATACAGAATTGGAGTGTTTGTTTGCCGGGTGGTTGTTGTAGCTTAGTGGCACAGCACTTGTGCGCTATACAAGCGGTCCTGGGTTCGATTCGTGGTGGTGACCAAATATTTTTAATTTTGTATTAAAAAAAAGCCTTTGAAAGAGAGAGAATGCATCTAACTTAATATTGCTTTGTAGACTTCATTTTGGAAACGTGAAAACATCCTTTTTGCAAAATACTTTATTTCTTGAAGCAAACTTCATTCAAATAAATAAATGGCAGGACAAATACGGTAACTCTCAAGCAAATGCACACTAAAGGCATTTACACCATTCACTCACTTAAGCACTCCCAATATAAGGTAGATTTATAAACACAAGCATACAGTATAGTAAACTTATTCTTACCTGTATATTTAACAATTGCTTTGGTTTTACTTTAGATGGTAAAATAATTGAAAATGATTCAGTTCCTTTCAGTTTTAGCACATCTGCATTCTGACCGACTTGATATTGAAGAGGCAATATCCCCATACCAACTAAATTAGACCGATGAATTCTTTCATAACTTTCGGCCAATACTGCTTTGACACCCTTTCAAACAAAACACAATAGAATCCAGTTATTTTATGATTAGTACATATCAAATACACTGTACCGATGTCACTGAATGTTATTATCAGAGAATGAGGTAGCGTCTTAAATATACTGTTGGTGATTACAGGAAGTAATTTAGCCCACTCCAGTTTAAAAATCAGGAAACTAGACCAAATTTTATTCATTGGCAATGACTACTTTTCATATTGATGGAGATAACACCTACTATGTCTTTGACATAATAGTAGAAAACAGTTGGTTTAAAAATAGCCTAAAAACAGAACAAAACAAAACAAAAAAAGAAAACCCCCAAAAAGATAAAAAAGAGTAATGAGGTTAAAAATGTAAAAATTAGGGAGTGTTGCCCTAAACTGTATGTAAACTAGTACAGTCAGCATTGCTATAAGCATGAAAAGAAAGGTCACTTGCCCATGTGATAATTCTATCCCTAAATCATGAATCTTAGGGACAGAATCATCACATGGGGCCAAATCTTTTGTTCCAATACTTTTAAAAAATCTCCAGCAATGCTAAGTCCTCTATTTTATTGGAGAACCTTAAAATAAGTAAAAAAAAAAAAAAAAAAAAAAAAAGTATCTATTACATGTGCTAAAATTGTAAAATCTAGGAGAAAAAACAACAAACAATAACAAAAAAAAATGCCACAACAAATTAAACTACTACATGTATAGAGTACAGCAAAATTTATCTATTTGTATGTTTTTGTCTAGTACTCATGCATGCAGCATACATTTAAACATAACTGCAAATGACCAGATTCTTATTGCGAAATGTTACTTGCATGCATCTGACAGAAGTCTGCTAATACACATGTACAATTTAATGTGCAGGTGCTACAAACTTTTTATTTACAATTGCATTACCTGAAATTACTTAGGTACTAGTTTAATGGGAGAAAGAAGACAGGGTAACTGCTATGCCCTTAACCTGGATTATACAGCCTACGTAGTTTCTAAAGATTGAATCCCTTATGACAGTTGTTGTTGAAGAAAGAAGACAAGTTCTGGTAAATAACAATTTTTCATAAATCTAACTTAGTAAAGTCCCAGATAAATACATTTCTCATCCATAATACAACACCCTAAAAATTGTCAATATAATACTGAGTGGAAGTCAACATTTACTTTAATTAAAAGATCAAAGGATCTTATCACAAGATTTACCAAATACTCCCACTTGGAACAAGCAAAAATTCTCCAACTGGTCCAAAGACAGTGTCTAGCTGCATGCTGAGTATAGGTCAGGATAAACTCAACCATGCACAGTACATGTATGCATCCGTACAGCTAATTTCAGTATCATCATACTGCACAAAGAAGCAATGTTTGAACTAATACAATATTACGTAATTTTTTGGACAACTTATTGCATAAGAACTGTAATTGAACTCAAAATTTAATTACGAGTTACTGACACACTTACTAATATCCAGGGTCCTTTTGCAGCCCAATCACGACTTGATCCTAATGGAATGAATTATGTATAGGGTTGTAATAACCAAAATAAAGGTAGACTTACCAGAACCATAATCTTTACCCGCAAGAATAATTAGAGAATGTTCATTCTTGACATATCGAGCTGCTGCATCATAAATATCCATTAGATCTCCTGTAAAAAAAAATTCAAATAATTACAAATTAATGTAGATGTAAATGCATTTATCATATGCTGTGCTCAGGCATTCCCACAGAGATTAGAAATCAACTATTCTTTGTGGTAATTAATATTTATTAGCTTAGTAGCATTAAATTAGATAAGTAAAATCAAAATATGTCTCGGCTTGTAAGACTTCTTCAGTTGTGATGTATGATCGTTTAAAATAAAATAAACAATTAAATTGTCAAGAAAACGCACGTAGCCGGTGGGTCAACATTGACGCTACAGTTTTGATAGAACAGAGTCCAGGAGGAGTTAAGCTTGAGGCCATTCTCTAGATTGGATGTGGTGATGGTGCTTTATATCATTAACGCTTCTGTTAGCCTCCTGTGGAAAAAAATTTGGGACTATGTATCTTCACAACTCTTGATTCATTCCAGTTTACTCTGTGCTTTTTCCATGTGTGTACACATTTTTATTTTTTTAAACTGCATACTGATGTTAATTTAATCTCCCCCCCTCCCCCCCCACACCCAAATTCCTGCCAGTTTCACCCACATACACTGAATTGCAGTCCACACCTTTCTTTTTCTCCATTGATGTTGTTTGTCTTACATGTACAAGTAATTTTCTTAGAGTGGTCGAAGGTATGAAAGTTTACTTTGATGTCCAGGGGCAGAAAATTCGCTCAATTTTCTCACTCATGCCTTTGATGTAAGGTATAACCAAAAGGTTTGATTCATTCTCTGTGATGGAACTCATACTTTTGATGGTCTATTTTGATTGATGTTTTGTTAATAACTGAAAAAGGATAGCCATCAGCCAAGAAGGTTTTTTTTTTGGAAAATGAGCTAATTATTTGTTCAGTACAAATTGATGTTCCTCTAGAACTCAAACATTTGACTACTCCAGACAGAATTCTCGGAGATAAACCTTTAGACAACAGCATAAGGCATGAAACCACCATAGTGCCAGTCCTGCTAATGCGTCATGATCCTAAGACGTACAAGTGTAGTTCCCGGATGACTGCACTATATTGAAACAGCAGACAAGTCTCTTCTATCACACCACTCCACAAACACTGAAACTTACATGTAAATACAGTAGATGTCAAAATAACGTCCTTGTTTTCACACTGTAGAACAGGCATACTACTGCACGACTGTTTCGAAAAGAAAAAAAAAGGCAGAAAAACGGTATGCCGTGCACCGTAGTACGGATGTAAAACGGTGCATATATGCACCAATTATTGTCACTTAATTCTCAATACTTTTGGCTTGCATGGTTTAAGGAACATAATGATTATAACTTGTAAACGGTTGGATGTAAATGTGATTTAAATTGCTCTACAATACAAAGCAAATGCTTTCATTTAAATGCCCGAACACATTTGATCAATACAACTCAGCTTTATCAGAAATCTATAACTACATTAAGTTACTTAAGTAGACCCTAGAGGTCATCAAAGGTAAATTGAAGGTGCTTCCATATCCAGTTCAGTAAGTGATTCATCCACGTGTATATCAACTTTTATTACAAAATGCATAAATGCAACATTTTTCATGCTATGTGCTACATTATAATTCTTTCTAGTTAATGAAGGAACACTAAATGTACGAACAACTTTATCATAAAGAGATATAAACATTCAGAATTATATATCCATTATTTTTTCCTTTCTTTTTATGGGATTGTGAGCAGTTTTTTTTTTGTTTTGTTTTTTGTGAAAAAGCTATGAATAAGTATAGTAATTCCTATTTATTCATATACCAGTGAGTATCTCACTTTAATTAAAAAAAAAAAAATTAAGAAAAAAATGTGACATTATACAATGAGGTACTTTATGCCTTCACCTACCAGAGGGAATATGCAATGTCTTGGGACCTGGCCTCTCCACCAATTTATTCACCAATCTAATATTAGCAAAAGTCCCCCTGGCCATAACAGCATCATTCCCACGTCGACTTCCGTAAGAATTAAATTGTCTTGGCATAAGCCTAAGTATAAAACAATAACAAAATGAATGAAAGCAAAACATTCTGTGGTATGTGAGTGTTGTCCAGTAGTACTGTCAATTATCCCATGGGACAACAAAAATTTCATGGATAGTTGCACAACCACCCCCCTCTCACACACAGTCTCTAATATACGATTTCAGGTAATATGGATTATCTGACTACACAATTATAGGACACACCCATATACACGGGTGGACCTCTCATGGGCAATTGACAGTTAAGCTAGACAGTTTGCTACACTTACCCTTTAGAAGAGAGATATCTTGCAGCTGGAGAGTTTCGTGATATACTACCAGCTGGGCTAATGTGATCTAACAAATAACATTTATAAGCAATTTAGTAAGCTTTCCTAGTTCTATTTTGAAGTCACCAGAAGGTTTTAATGTTGAGAAATTACCAGAATTAAAATGGTTCGCATGAACACCTCTCACTAAATTATACAATTATACTCTTTTTAACTCCGTTAAAACTGAAATATACACTTAATATCCAGTATTTGTTCCTCTTAGAGAATGCTGTTTTTGATTATGTTAAATTTATCATACATAGCTCAGATGTTAGATCATTATTCATAAAAAACAAACAAAAAAACAACAACAGGATTTCATGTTTAATTCCTTAGCAACAACTAAATTACACATCTGTATAATAATACGCTTGTGTGTCAGTAATGACGACCGACGGTGTGTATTCATGAATAATTCATGAGCTCAAACAATTTGGTAAAGCATCATCTTTATATGAGTTGGTAAAGCGTCGTCACATTCCGTAGAATGTGGTTAAGTGTGCTCACCCATAGCAACACCTGGGCGCCTTTAGTAGCGCACTCCAGCTGAATAGTAGCGGGTTTTTACCACAAAGTCACGCCCCGCTCTGTAACAAATTAGTGCCCCCAAAGTCACGCCCCGCTCTGTAACAAATTAGTGCCCGTGAAATGCAGCTGTGCCTCACTCACCAACTACGCGCGTACTGATAGGGCGGGGCGGAGTCAACTTACAATAAAAAATTCTCTCGCTCTAAAGTAATGGATCCAGAATCTTATCTTGTGTACTGCTCAGGAATGGACTAACTGCTATGGTTCAAATTTTGCCAGGGTTTAGGGCCACACGGGGTCGACCCTATAACGTTGAGATATTTTTAATGTACGGAATTTCACGGAAATAATCGACAATAGTTCATGTGGTAAGGTGAGTAAATAGAAAAGTAAAATAAAATTCAACAAAAACTCAACGTTATGGCATGCACGCACGGGTAAGAAAATGATATACACAAAATCAGCTTCTAAACTACGGCGGTAGCCATGCAATACTGCCTAGAAGTCCAAAATGGTGACGGGGGTATTTCTTGAGATGCGATCGACTTCCAGTCTTCATTCTTGGTAGGTGCTTTCTCCTAGCAGTATTTGCTGGCCTGCATAAATAAAATAATTCGGGGAAAAAGCAGAAGTTTAACAGGCCCTAGCAACCATTTTAACAGGCCCTAGCAACGCGAAAGTAAGAAAAGGCGAAAGTACAAAAGAGAAGGCAAAAAGGCGATTAGCTATAAAAAGCTGCTGGAATCGGCGAGGTAAGGCAGCGTAGGTTTAAAAGAGAACGAGAACAGAAGAGAAGGAAAAAAGGCGTGATATTAGCCAATTGTAACTCAAAATTTCAAAAAGGAAGGCAAATGTAGAAAAAAGGTAACAGTTTTGCAAAGCTTAAGTCCACTATCATGATAATAGGACAGAGAGATTCAGAAGCAAGAGGAGAGGCAAGTGAGATACATGTATGTCATGATATCACAAAGTGCTATCTCATGGCTGCAAGCTCATTACCAGAGTAGTTATAGCAACAGGGCCTGGCTACAAGTTTTCTGAGTTTTTACAGCTACCTTTACTCTAGTGGAGCCTACCCAGCCAGGTTAGAGCAGCTGCTATAATATCAGCTGGGGGAAGCCCCTAGTGAGTTTTCACCAAAACTTTATACCATGAGTTACCAAAAAAAACTACTTCAGTAAAGATATCTAGTGTGGAATAAACCACTTATTACACTCTTCAGAGTGATTATGGCTAGATATTTCACTCTCAGGCTTTATTTTCACTCCGCCTCTGGCTCTTGACAATATATTAGCCTGCTCTTGAAATATTTCACCATATCACACTCTGACTCATGTAATAAGTACTATATATATATATATTCCTTTTTCAATGATCTCAATCCAGAATCCCTAATCTACATCTTTAGTGTTACAAATACCAATGTGCCTTTATTAATTCACAGGCCAGCAGTTTAGATGACCTCATAAATGTCAAGAAAATAATATAGTTATGTTTATGTATGTGACGGTCTTCTAGGAACACTCCATTTAAATTTAAAATAATCAGTCACTAACGTACTTTACGTTGAAACATAGTACCATCTCATACGATTCTAATATTAAGCCCGTCATACAAACTACTATTACCTGTAGTAACTGAGTCACCCAATGAAAGCAAAGCGTAAGCATCATGAATTGGCTCAACATCATCTACTTGCACAGTCAGCTGATCAAAAAATGGGGGACGCTGTATGTAAGTTGATGAAGAATCCCATGGATACAAAGTAGAAGTAGATGCTGACAAATTATTCCATGCCTTGTTTCCTTCAGTGACTTTGGAATACGTTTCCTCAAACATTATAGGCAACACATACTGACGTTCTACATCCTGAACTTCAAGTCGAGATGGCCAAATATCTCGTAAAAAGACTGGGGATCCCTGTGGGTCATACCCTGCATTGACATTATACATGTAGCTATAATAATAGTAATATTAGTACTCACTGCATGACAAGAACAGGGACGAGACACTATTAAATTCTTTTAAAGAACACCAAAACTAATAAAACTCAGTACCAAAGTGTGAATCCTCAGCGCTAACTACACACTAGCTAGCTATTACAGAAATCAAAATAATAATTGATTTGGCATGGTACAACCTCGATATGTACAGTAGCTCATGCAATCATATATACGTAGCTCATGCAATTAGATACGTAGCTATCGCAATGAATCTGTAGACGTAAATAAATAGGGGGCATTAAGCAATTTCTGAAAATATAAGTCCAAAAAAATTCTGGCACATTCATTTGCGGTCAAGCACACCACTAGTGATTTTGGGATTATGAACTAGTATCTACAATGCTGTAATTATATTTCTAGTGTCTCTATCAATCAAGTCTTCAGGTTGCCCTTTTCTGTATGGCTATTAAATCTGTGATTGTACTACTTTATTAGGTGAATTAATTCCAACTTAAATATATAAGGAACTGAAAATGTATGGAATAAATAAATTGTTTTTCATGAATAATACAATTGGTTGTTGAACTACTGCCAATAGCAACTACCCTCAAGGCTTTTTTTGACAACTTTAAATGTAGTTCCACCTCATGTAACTGGTTATGTTCTGCCCATAACCAATAATTTTAAGGTGCAGTTACACATAAACAATTATGATGAAAGAATTTATTCAGCAATATATTTAGCTCAGTGGGAGTTGTAAGGTAACAAATACTGTATACATTTCTACAAGCCATTTGCAATTTCTGTAACTGTTTCTTTAACAAATTGAAATTTACACCACTGACTGTAAAAAACAGATCATATACACACACACACATAGAAACACACACACACACAACGCTAAAACTAAAAAGGTGTACACTTACCTAACGGATCAATTTCAAAATCAATATTGACTGTTCCAGCAATTGCATATGCAATACAAAGTGGTGGTGAAGCCAAATAATTAGCTCTTGTGTAAGGGTTAATGCGACCCTCAAAATTCCTGCCGAATAGAAGAACACATATTTAAAAATTTGGAATTTAAGCCTGTTTAATCTGAGGGCTATGGAAAGAGTATTGTTTTGCTAGTGGTTTAATTGGCGAGCGAGACACTTACAGGGGTAACACAATTGAAAACCGGGTATATGTTATATATATGTGTGTATGGATGGTACGTATGCCCCTTAAACGCGCGCGGATTCACTTTTTTCTCCTAAACGCGCGCGGATTCACTTTTGTCTCCTAAAAACACGGCTTTTCAGGTTTACTCTGATACTACAGTATTAAGCAAGTCTTACTTTAAACTTGGACTCAAAATTGTGAGAGAATTCCTGCGAAAAAGCTTGTTATTCAAGTCCAAAAAGTTACTGTGAATGATTACTATGGCATTGAAACCCTTTACCAAACGTAATTTGAAAAACCTCGTCGTTTTTGGGGGCTGCTAAACGCCGCTCGTTGTTTGTCAAGTGCCACTGGTAGCCAGAGCGGCTAAAAATTAAAACCAAGGGAGCCACCATTACTTGGGAGAAGCTGGGGTAAGTACGTAGATCCATATTTGTTAGCTAAAATTACAAAAATAACTCTGGCTATGTTTTTTTTTTGGTAGAGCTGCGAGCTTGTTCACCAGTTACTGGTAATTGAGGTAGTCAGAATGGCTTAAATTGGATACTACAGAAGTTTATCACTTTTCCTGAAATTAAGGTGAGAGAGTAATTCTGTATATTATATTAATGGTCAACTACTATTTACTTTTGTGCATGAACAAAGCTAAAGTATATTACGTAACAATACGGGTGTAGAAAGCAATTTTAAAGTGGCTGATCAAGCACTCACATTTGCCACACCTACAATATTGGGTGGGGTTTAGTTTGTTTAAATGTACGTAATAAAAAATTGACGATTTAAAATTGATGAAAGCATGATAAATACTAATCAATCATACCCATTAGCTAATTATACCTTGTCAATGGAATAATTTTTAAGTTTGACAGAATCTTACAGAGCATTCTCCATAACAAGGGAGGCAGAACCAGGTGACATTAGTGGTAAATGGTTTTTAAACTAACAAGGCAGGCTTGCTCGCCATTTGTGCTTAAAGTACATTACTAGATATCGAGCGAGCGAGATACTATTAGCGGTGGTTATACAAAATCGGGTATATGTTATATGTGTATAAATGGTATGCATGCCCCTTAAACGCGCGCGGGGGTAATTTTTTCTCCAAAAAACTCGGCTTTTTAGGCTTGACCCCAGTTTATTCTGAAACTACAGCATTAAACAAGCCTTACTTTAAACTTAAGCTCCGAAGTATGAGAAAATTCCAGCGAAAACCCTTGTTTTTCAAGACACAAAAAGTTGCTGAGACCGGTTACTATGGCATTGAAGACCCTTTTCCAAACGTAATTTCAAAACTTTGCCGTTTTATGGGGATACGGAGTGCCGCTTGTTTGTTGTGAAGAGCCATTGGTAGTCAGAATGCCGTAATGTTAATGCTAAGGAAGTTACTACTACTCCAGTGAAGCTGAGGTAAGTACGCAATTCCATATTTGTTAGCTATATATGCAAAAATAACTCTGGCCTTTCTTTTTTGTAGCTAATAGCTTGTTGTCAAAGGTGACTGGTAAATTCAAATAGTCAGAATGGCTTAAATTTGATACTACGAAAGTTACTACTGCTCAAGAAAATGAGGTAAGAAAGTAATTTTGTATTTGTGTGCTAACATTGATTGTCTTTTATTTGTCAAGAATGTGAGGTAATTCACATAGTCAAAGTAACTTAAATTTGATACTACAGAAGTTATCAATACTCAGGAAATTGTGGTAAGTAGTAATTCCATATTTGTTGCCTAAAATTAAATAATAACACTTTTTTTTTTATTTTTTATCGTAGCTGAGAGCTTGTCCAAGAGTTACTGGTATCAGAATGGCAGATGTTTGATACTACAGAAGTTACCATTAATAAGGTAAGAGAGTGATTTTGTATTTGTTTGCTGATATAGTTTTGCATGAACTAAGCTAAAACATAGTAACAATACTGTAGTTTTATGTTACATAACTATCAGGCTCGCTCGATATTTGTGCTCAAGCACACCACTAGTTTATATATATGTTTGGACGTACGTATGCCATTTTGTACTTTGACCTTCTCGTATTTTTGTGTTAACTCGTTGTTCGACCCCGTCCCAAACTTCACTAAACGGAATCCTCCGGTTTAGCGATCATTACCTGTATCATCCTAAAATTGAATTGTTTACCGCTCTGAATTCTTAGTTAAAACTCAAAAACTTAACGGAGTTCCATTTCTATTCGAGTTAGTGGCGGTGGTAAGTTAATAAGCTATTTGTCACAGTTATAAGCCCTACTAAACAGTATTTGCTTGAAAATTATTTGTCCACTAGAGTAACTGTGAAGATGAGCCTTGTGTAGGTATGTTCAGTTGTGTGAAAGTATTGTGCCTTTACTTACATAGCTAAAGAATGTCACAAAGAAAACGTGTAAATTATGCTACTTGTTTTTATTGCTTTTTTTTTTTCAATTCTAACTGTTGCAGGGAGTGGTTACTATGGCATTGAGTCCCCTTTACTGTATACACGTAATTTAAGTAGCTTGAGTGTTGAAGTTAAAATTAATCGTTTAACAATAGTGTAGTTTTAGGCTCGCTCGCCATTTGTGCTCAAGCACATCACTAGTATACTAAATTAAGATTATAGCTAGCACACTGAATCAATAAATGCAGTATTACATATAAATTTTCTATTTTCTGAAAGGTCCACATTGACAAATTAACGCGCTATTATACTAGTTTGTGTGTTGTCCTTGTTTAACAAATTTTTGTTAGTTCTGCCAGTTGATTTCACATTTTTCTCTCCTTGCTTAGAACATAGCTGATGTAGTCTTTGTATTGTGACAGAGCAACTTTCAACTGCTTATGCAGGTCCTTCAGAGAGGGACACTACTAACTTAGTGTCCCTGATTTGAGGGCAAGGACACTTAGTGTCCCTCCGATTGTGTTGTTAGGAACAGTCGCTACATTCTAAATTAGTTAGGCGCTGCACAGCCATCGTGAATTACCATTTCAGGGTCGCTCATGCACTAAGTAGTATTCTCACTTCACTCAGGACGCTATAGCTTAGGGCCTTTCGTACCCTAAAAAACTGTAGTTTCCTCTGAGGCAGAGCCTAACTAATATGTAGGTTTTAGCTATTGTGGGTAATTCTCCCAAATCGTCATGTCATAATCAATGAGTAAATAATCTCTTTTTGTCAGCAGTAGCTTTGCTTCATGCTGAGTGGTTTATTGTTTGAAATCTCAGTGAGTGTTTTCGCATGCTTAGCTATAAAGATGACACATTTATACATATATACTGTTATTTTTTTACGCAAGCAACATTGTTACCTAATTAACCATACTTCTTTAGGTCTGAGAAATGATACAATACATACTTACCAATTTTTTATAGTTTATTACATGCAATAGAAGTACGACAATAATATTATTTTATAATTTCTTTCTCAGCCTCTTTTACTCATTAGATGTATTCTACATATCTCTTTCACAGGCTTTTTTAAACAATACAGAATTAAAATATTTGGTGGCGACCAAATATTTTTAATTCTGTATTATTAAAAAAAAAAAGTGAAAGAGAGATAATACACCTAATATTATGGACTACCAATTAGCCTATAAATTCAAACTCATAATGAACAATAATCATACCTGTTTCCAGATAATACTCCAACAGCCACTAAATCATTGTCTTCAACAGCATGCACTACTTCCTCTGGAAGTGGTCCACTATTACCAATGCATGTCATACACCCATATCCAACTACATTAAACCTATAAAGACATGCAAAATATATACATAATTAAATGTATAGGAATAAAAAAATAGCTATATCTTGCAAAATCTGCAGTAAATACAATCTTGACAAATTGTAATGGTCTATTTAACATCACAAAAAAATTAAATAAACAAAAGTTACAAACCTTAAAAACTCACCCTAATTTGTTTAAATACGGAATAACACCAGACTCCTTCAAATAGTATGTAACCACTCCAGAGCCAGGACTTAAACTTGTTTTTATGTAAGGAGCAACTGTTAAACCCTTATCAACAGCATTTTTTGCTAATAAACCAGCTCCCAACATCACTGAGGGGTTAGATGTATTCGTGCAACTTGTAATAGCAGAGATTAATACTGAACCTGAAAAATAGACATAAACAAGGAATTGCTAATTGATTTTTGACAAAACAAACTAGTTGTATTTAGTGGATTGCATACTATAGGTATAATTGCAGACAAGATGGCAATTTCATTAAGTAAAGATTTTACTATGCAAAGTTTTCAATACCCAAGCCATGTAAATTAAACAATCATTTAAAGAGGTCTCACCCACAATACAATTTATAAATTTCCACTGTACACCCCATAATTTAAACAAAAACATTTGAACAAACTTCTTCATACTATGGATTCCTGAAATTAGTGGTACTACTCACCATGACTTATTGAGTAAGTAGTTCCTTTATATTGAAATACTGAAGTATCTTTAACATGTGCATCATGAATTCCATAACCTTTAAATCCTATCTACAAATACATACATAAAAATTTCTTGTTTTTTTTTAAATGTACACACATAAAACTTGGTAAAATAATTGTCATTCAATGGCTAAATAAATCATAGTAACCACTCGCTGCAATAGTTTGACTTGGAAAAAAAGAAGAGGATAAACAAAGACTGCTGCTATAGTAGCCGGATAAACAAAAAAAAAAACAAAAAAAAAACAACTGAAGGAAGTCTAAAAAGTTGTGTAAAGACAGGTATTATTTTGTTAGTCAAATATTCACTTTAAGCTTAATTCTACAATTCTGTATTTATACTGTTAAGGGGTACTGCTATGCTACAGCCTCGTTCTCAACCGACCAACAGAAATTTTTTCCAAAGATTCCTTTTACCAGTGGAATTTTTTTAATACTTTGCTAATTTATCACATATCAATTTCTTTCTCAGCCTTCTTTTACTCATTAGATGTATTCTCTCTTTTACTGGCTTTTTTTTATTTTATTTTTTATAAACAGTACAGAATTTTTAAATGTTTGGTTGTCCAGGTATGCAGTTAAAATTCTAATGCTGTTGTTACAGCCAGAAATTAACTCAATTTTTTCTCAATAATATTTATTAGTCATCCTGTTTAACAAACTCTCAAGTGATCAAATTTTTTTTTCCTAAACACATATCAGGCTTAATTTACTACAACCCTTGTGCATAAGCAAAACAATTAATTTATCGAATGCATTAAATTGTAAATACAATTTCATTGTAATATAAAAAAATGTCTACAATGACTTTATTCCACCTCACTACCTTATTTCTTAGACACAAAGAAAAATCTTCTTTCATGTCCGTCACAGGTATTCGATCTTGAGGGCGTTTTGGACCACTCAATGAAGGAACAACTGACGATAAATCCAGTTCTATAACTTCTGAAAATACAGGATCTTCTTCAGTATTAACATAATCACGAAACAAACAAGATGTTTGTAAGTATGACTCAATCAGTGATATATGTTCTTCACTTCTCCCTGCACATACACATATCATAAAATAGTAAAAGTATCATAAGAGGTGTGAAAAACATATCCATAATAATAAGTATAAGAATTAAATATAGCATAGTACATGTTTAGATTAAGATTGTAAGCCTACCACATAAATTGTGCCAGAAAGTAGTAACACCGGAAAGAGGAAATGCTAAATCAAGAGCTGAAACCTTTACACTATTGATACAAGCTTTGGTCTAGAATAAACCATAACAATTTATCAGAATACTAGTCCAACTTTAAAACCAACACTGAAAGAAAAAAACCCCATAGTACCCATTATTATGGTATCAACATCTGATTGCTTAATTAATTGTAATGATGTAACCTTCATTCAAGCTTCCATACTCGTACATACATACTTTTTTTTTTTTTAATTTAAAGACTATTGACAACAAAATAATTCCTAATCCATTCTAATAACCTATGCTGAAATTATTCCTCCTACATAGATGATTTATTACACTAATATGTAAAGAATGACAATTTGTAGTCCGATTCCAATTTATAAGTGCACTTAATGGACTTTCAATTAATGAGCAAAATAGTGTTTGCTTTTTAATTCCTGAACAGTACAACTTCTTGCAACTCCATTGTCATTCTTTTGACTCAATGTCCAGTTAATAGTTGAACAAATGTACTTACCTTTAAACAAAAGTTATCACTATCTCAAGACAGAGGTACCACAAGACTTATTTTTTTCCGACATTCATGAACGCTAGAGCTTCCTTTATTTTTCTCTTTGATCTGTTTAGTTTTGAACGAGCAAACTTCAAATTAAAGCAAGATTTCTTTTTCTGAGCTTATATATTACTGGCAGGTACACTTTCAATTCACATTCTTTTTGAAAGCTAGTTAAAAATTTTCAAGATGGAGAAATATAGTAAATCCAGGAAAAAATAACAGCCACAACTAAAACAAATGAACAAAACCACAAACAAGAAAAAATTACAAAAAAATACAAAAAATACAACAATAACAAAAAAAGCACAAAAATTCTAAAAACGGAACTTGGTATAAAAGATATGTAGCAAAAAAATAATATGCTCTTGACAGAGCATTATACCTTTTGGGGCAATTTTTTTTAAGTCTTCCACCTTTTAATTTTAAATTGAATTAATATGCTATTTAGGGGCTCTACTGCTAAACACTTACCAGTTTGCTTCAAATACTTCAAGCTCATGTTATCCACTGGAAAATAACCAATAGTAGCACCATACTCTGGACACATGTTGGATATAGTGGCTCGATCGGCAATTGATAGCTGTGCCACACCAGGTCCAAAAAACTCAACAAACTTTCCCACAACCCCAAGCTGACGAAGATTCTAAGGAAATAATATGACTAGATTACACACCTACATAGTTAAATATGGTATAATTGTTGTATCAATCATAAGCAATAAAAAGGATAAAAAAAATTAGTTTCACTAATAAATGAGGAAAACAATATTGTACTTACAATTAGTAGTGGACGATATCAGACTCTTAATATATTGACTAACTAAAAGCTTTTACTATTTGTAGTATTACATCAAGGAAAGGTAATGTAACCATGTAGTTATAATTCAAACAACAAGAATCATTTTAAAATTAATGTCATTAAAGTTGTGTTTCTATTACAAATAGATTTATACACACAGACTTAATTGTTTTCTTCAAAAATTAACAAATTTTTTTATTTATAATCATTACCTAATCTAGCTCCTAACCAGAGTAACAAAAGGAAACACAAATAACTGCTAAATTAGTGATAGCTAACTCAATATCTGTGAGGAAAGGCTTAGTGCGAGATTTTATGAAAATACATAGTTAGAAAAGGCAGCATTTAAATAGAAAAAGAATTTTATATACACAGATGGATTTTGGAATTGCTCTAGTAATCCTATTATCATTGCCTTGACATTTAAAACTTTTACTTGAATAGATAGTCTATAATAAAATAGGCACTAGTAAAATATTCAAGTTAAATATATCAATTATCGACACTTTAACTCAATTCAATAGATCACACCCAACCAAGTGATAATATTTAATTAAAAACAGTACCTTTGTAATAGTCAAAACAACATCCGTAGATGTTGCCAATACGCCAATAGAACCAGTGAGCTTGTATCCTACCACCTTGGGTAAAACCATACTAATAGCCTGCCCTAACATTACAGCCTCTGCTTCTATGCCACCAACTCCTAATAATAAACACAATAACAATCTCACTAATAACAACTACAATCATAATAGTCTCATTTAATGAAGTGTATGATCTACAACTATGTATATATAATTACTTATTTGTATTTTATTTACTTACCCCATCCTACAACTCCAAGTCCATTTATCATTGTAGTGTGACTGTCAGTACCAACTATGCTGTCAGGATATAGAAATCCTTCTTTGTTGAATACTACTCGAGCCAAGTACTCCAAATTTACCTTTCAATCAAATTACATAAAAAGAATAAACGATCGAACATATAACATTCTGAGGTTAAATGAAAAGATCGTGGTTTCAGCAACTTGGAAGTTGTGTTAGCAATTGGTCTTTATTTACACCCTAATTGATTTTGTTTTTTTGGTGTGTGTGTTCCCTGTGTTGTAGTATATGTAGTTCTAAGAATATTGGTGATGTATGAAATCTTAGTTTTTCTAAAAGCCTTGTTGGTATCCTGTGCCAGCATTCATTTTCATATAGCAAGTTTACAAAGGCAATACCAGATTGATTTCACAAAACTAGGCTCAAAGGACAGTGAACTACATCACAAACCTACAGGGCTGATATTTCTCTAAGCACAATAGAAACTTGTACCTAGCAAAGCATCATACTAAAATCACACCACCCTAATACACAATCTCATCTAAATTCCACTACATTAGTCAGAGTACAACCTCCTCAATAACCTTTTCCTGATACATGATGCCTCAAAGCTCAACGTTAGTCCAGTACACCTTGTCACTGGAACCAGGATCTGTTTGTAGAAAAATATCAATTTTCTTTTTCTACAACTTCAACAAGAACTGAAGTCAAAACCTGAACCATAAAGCTGAACTGAAAAGATAAAGCTTAGCACTGTGTTTCTCACACACATGTGATCATGTACATATTTACATTGAGCTTTTGAAGACATACCTACAAATCTTATGCACTGTCTTAACACCTCTTGGACACAAGACCTCATGCAGATGGTTATACCTTTGAAGACATGCATGCCAGTCCTAAATACTGTCTCAGATCATACAAAAATAAGTGAACTTAATAGCTTTAGCTTAGAGAGGTAAAAATGTCTAAATTCTGACAAAATGAAACTACAGTATCTAAGTAGGGCAATTCCATTGTGATGGAAGTGTAATTTTCACACTTTAGCCACTATTAGTACAAAATAGTATAGAGAAAGGAAGTTTATATTTGATAATACCAGTAGACTACAACCAGATGTAGTTCATGTATCATTACTATTATAGTTTATCATGAGTGATATTGGAGTTATACCTCCTACCAGTGTGTGTGATGGAAGTATTCAGAAAATTACTGATTTAGTGGTCAGTTGTATATATTGTTCAAACTCTGTGCATTGTGTACGCTAATTTTTACTCTTGGGGCATTATTTAAAATTAAGTAAGTGACACAATAGGTTTATAGGCCAAATTTGATTTCTTATAGTTTTGCTGGGAGAGTATTGAGAGTGACAGCAGTACAACAAAAATGTGACAGAAGTACAAAAAAATGTGATGGAAGTACGTGTCTGAAAAAAAAGAGAGAGTATTCTGACTCACAACAATGCTAATTAAGTCTATGTTATGCTTTGTATTAAAAATAAATTGTCCACGATGTCTAGAGCTTTGAAGGAACCTAACAACGTTTTCTCACGTATATTATAACAACAAAATCCTAACATTGATGTTTGAATTTCTCCCTAATCTGTCATCCGTACTCAACTTAGAGACAAATTCAATATTAGATGTTAGGATTTTGTTGTCTTGCCACTGCAGTGTATTCATCAGGGTTACTTACATGAGCATGCCCCTCAGAACATGCCTCCAAATTGCTCCTTTAACTGTCCCTCTAAGACCATCAAATACACCTTTGCTGTGTGATTTGGCAAAAAAATGCCATTTGATTCTAATCCATGCTCATGTTCCCAGGCATATAGCTCCCTTCCCCTCCCCTCAATATGAAACCCTGTGAGTGGTTAAAGATCTGTTGCTACTGGGAAATTCCATGAATAGTGAAAATAGAGAGGTAAAAATCAAACATATAATACATACCTATCTGATATTGGTATCACTAGAAAGCTGATGGACTATATTATAGTAACCTACAATAACTTCTTGCTAGCTGAACCTGGGGTGGAATAATGGCCTTTAATATATAGCAATATTGAACTTGCGGTTTAACTCTCAATTCATTAACATGAATAAATTTACTAATACAAAAATAAGTGTTATCATTTTCTTACGTATAAATAGAGTTTCGGTACAATTGATGGCCAGTAAACTTAACTGGGTCAGAAAAAACGTTGTCACCTTAAGTGTTTGTGATTTCAAAAGGCGCTAGCTGGGATAGAGCTGATACCATTGTGCTGGCCATATAAAATAATATTTTGTGCGCTCCTAGTTTTTAAAGTTTGTAAAGTGAGTGTTAAGGAAGGACAAAGAAAAGCAAGGAAAAATGTCTGATAAAGATTGTAAACGTAAAGCTACCTGGAAAAGTTCTCTCAGCCCCACAGAGCTTGAGGGTACAAACTGAAAAAATGAATATGACAAACGAATTGTCGCACTGAAGTTGCAGGATCTAGCGATGCGTGCAATGTCACCTTCACCAGGATCGAAAACATGAAAATTATCAGGATCTTGGGAAAAACTCTTAAATGAGCCCAAATATCACTGCCTAGTATCACCAAGTATATAAGAGATTAGTGCATAGTCCAATCACTAACAAAAAAGGTAGGTCTTACTGTAGGGTCTCCTAGTTCAAGAAGTACTAATAATCCTTGTGCTTTAGATCAGGAAACAATGAAGCTTGTGCATAAAAATATTGCAAGTCAATGGACATAAAAATTTGGCCCCTGAGCTTATACTGTAAAAATGTCATGGTACATGTATGTATATACTGTACTTCCATTATGCACTTTTGATAGAGTTTTATTAATTTTACTTGCTATGAATTTACAAATTCATACACGAATAATCTTTAAAACTTAATATTGTCATACCTGGTGAACTATTCCTGAACCTGGAGGAATTATTTGCATGTTTGAAAAAGCCTTTGCTCCCCATTTCAAAAAACGAAACCTTTCTTCATTTCTCTCAAATTCCAGTTGCTGATTTTTTTCCAATGCATCATCACTAAAAACATCACACAAAAGGAAACAGTAATTTAAATAAAAAAAAAAAAAAAAAATAGAGGTCTCGATCATGAAAAAAGAACAAGCATTATCATAACTTAATCTTTCAACAGTCCATAAATAATCATCAATAAGTTTATCTGCTTTTGTGTGTGTGTGTGTTTTCTTTTAAAATTTTTATTTAACAGATGAAAATTGAAACGTTTTGGATTATTTTAACAATATTTGTTATGTTCATAGTATGGAGCATAAATTACATATTCAATAAATTCCAGGTAAAATCATTGTTCAATCAAAATAGCATGGGAAAAGAGAAAACAGCATGGTACAGTAGGTAAGTAAAGTAATTGTGCACGTGTGCAGTGCTAGCCTTGAAAACATATTGTTTGAGTATGTTTCTAGTTAGAGATCATGTCAATGCTTAGCGCACAAGTTCATCAAAGTCCAATAGATTTTGAGAAGCCGTAATGTTGAGATTAAGGTTCCAGAGGCTAATCCTTAAATCTAGAGATAGTGAATGAATGATACAGTGAAGCTACATTACAGTGCAAATGATAATATATATATATAAATCTATACTGTTAAAGAGCGATAGCATACTTTTGGGATTAATAGACTCATAGGGCAATTAAAATAGCACTCGGCTATGTGTGTATGCATATGTGTGTATATGTGTGCATATATATACATGTAATATCTAGTTTTATGTATTTTCAAAGTTTGTAGTAGTATTGAACCACCATTTTTTTAATTTTCATATTTATTCAGTTAGTGTGCTTTAGGCAAGGTTTGTCAGTATCGTCTCCGAGACGATACTAACAAACCTTACTCAAAGCACACTGTAACCAGACAAATCAAAGAAAGGCTCAAACTACTACCAACTGTGAAAATACACAATAATTGGATATTTTACATGTACATTTTCATATAACCTAATTTACAACTAAAAACTTAATAATAAAAAAAAAAGGACTAATAAATACCATTTAATTGGCAGCAAGCACATTACAGCCTACCTACATGCACACACACCTTCCAAATGCATCCACTTGAATTGAATGGTCAATAACCAAGTCAACAGGAACAATAGGGTTAACTTTGTTTGGGTCTCCACCCAATTTTTTGACTGCATCTCTCATCGCTGCAAAGTCAACCACAGCAGGAACCCCACTATAATAATAATAATAATAATAATAGTAATGTTCAAATTTCATGTAGCTTCCACAACTTTAACGCTAACCCGGTACATCCCTGCACAATAAGGTTATGTGTGTTTATACAGTTTACTAGTGATGAGCTTCGGAACAAATGGTTAGTGAGCCATTGTGCACAATTGAACAAGGTAAGACACTTCAAACCTTAAACCTGATAAAAAATGATTTGTCATTACAAAATCTCTAAGCAAAATAAAATTAAGATAAAAAAAAAAAAAAAAAAAAGGCCTACATTAAAAATTTTTTGTTTGATATTAATGTTCTAGTTCTCATTCACTTAGTTTAGGAAGATAGCATTCAGTCTATTTAATCCTAAAAGTATCTACATGTACCACCGTCGACCATCATTCTAGCTTACAAAATGCAGAATTACTTTCTCACCATTAGGTAGCTATAAGAATGAATGAACATCCACAGGGATGATAGAGAGAGAGACTATACCACTCATCAGAATGTACTTTATTTTATTAGCACATTAAAAAGGAATAGTGTTTTATTTCAAATAATCATATATTATATATATGTACATGTATGTATGTATATAACATAATAGTTGGAGTAGGATAAATGAATCTGCTGTGCTTAGGAACCTAAGGCCTCAAACTGTAGCATCTGAATGTAACAAGCCCAAAGACATTTAAACTCTGCTGATTCACAATATTCTAATTAAACTATATTAGAATGTAGCAATGGCTAAACTTAAACTAACACACAAATAAATTTGAGACAGTAAAGCCTACAGCGAGCAACAAAGCAGGGAGCAAGGTTTACTTGAAGAAATGTATGTAGCATACCTATCAGATTGATTGCATGTGACTAACTACATTTATATATACATGTACATTATATACTAGTGATGTGCTTGAGCATAAATGGTGAGCGAGCCTGTGCACAAATGAAACACTTCAAAAGAACATAGCAGTCTATTTCTTAAAGTATAACTACTGTATGTAGTTGTTGTGACCAACTTTAGCTAACAAATACTGAACTACTTTCTTACCTCAATTTCCAAGTACCGGTATTGTCTGTAGTCTCTAATATCGCATTCTGACTATCTGAGTTACCAGTAGCTTCTGACAACAAGCACTCACAGCTACTATAAACGGCAGAGTTTCTGAAATTACATCTGGTAAAGGATCTTAATACCTTAGTAACCATTCGCCATAACATTTTGCAACTTGAAAAAATAAGAAGTTCTAAAGAATTTCTGCACAGTGTTGAGTCTAACAGTAAGTTTTAAGACCTGAGTGCGTCTTACGGCATTTAGAAACAACTCAGTACAAAGGAGTAAACAATTAAGTTCCTTGAATGATACGGGATCACTAAATGGAAAGATTCTGTTAAGTGGAGGTATGGGAAGGGGTAGACCATGAAGCAAACGCAAAAATGCGAGGGTCAAAGTACAAAATGACATACGTATGTCCACACATATATACAAACAAACACTATGACTAAAATGATTGCAATATAAAATGCTTCTCAACTATCTATGATACTCTAAAAAAATCTTACGTGAAATCTTGCAAAATGACTCGAGATGGTCTAAAAGGAATATCTACTCCAATGTCTTGTGTTTGCTCCCAGTTCAAAAGATTTTCTACATCCTGTGGTTTCACTTGAAATGAATCACAGTTTCTGACAGCAGACTCTAGCAAGACTCTGATGCAGTAAGGAAGCCGATCTAAGATAGACATCAAGTCATAGTGAAAAAACAACAACTACAACCAAATACAACCACACATGCATCATTACTGATCATCTTTTTTTCTACTACGCCATACATGTAAGTCATGGTATCATTTACTGTTGGATTTGATACTCAAACTCTCATATTTGGCAAATATGTATCATAACAGTATATTAATACCAAATATTATTTAGACCAATCTTACTGCCAGGCATGACAAAACATGGTTAAAAGTAGCTGTGTCAATAAATGTATACACATGCTTTTATACACACACACCAAACTTAGATGGAGATAAAGCTCTTATGTCGTAGTATAATAGTTCTTGAGATCCAATCACCAAAGTCTTCACATACTGCTGATAAGGATTGGCTAAGAAAAGAAGGAAAACAAACAAACAAATGAAACAAGATTTAAATTAAAGTATGCTCGATGTATTAAAATTGTAAGGTAATACAATGCACACATTAAACAACTTCATTCTTAACAAACTACCTATTTTTTGTTTGCTTTTCTTTTCAGAGATACCATAATACAGTAATTAATGTGAAAGCCCTTGAAAAGAATTCATTTTTTTTAAACTCTAAAAATATGTAAATAAAGAAAAAACATAAGCAGTGACAATTAAATTGTGAGACTGTATGTCACTATAAATTAACAATTGAAGGCACATCATGGACACAAACTTATCTCAAAAAAAAAAGAAAAAAAGTACACTTTCTAGGTGAAAGACTAAAGTCTTAGCTATTAAAAGCACTTCAGCAAAACTCATCACCTCAAACTTCAAATTTTCATCTAATTGTCAGAGTTTCAGGAAAAAATTACAATTGACTGGTGCCTCAAATTTTTTAATAAAAGCATTTTATAACAAAAATAATTATTAATTATTGGCACTTGAATGTTAAAAAACGAATGCATACATTGAGGCATTAAACAGATTTATCAAATATTAGCAGTCTACTAAACAATTATTAAGTTGTGTTCTTTCTGTAGTGTAAATATAAGCTTGCAGCTATCAAGACTTTTTGTGACCTGTTACATTATAAATATTGTTTAAACAACAAATGAGAACTTGACATGGTAATCAACGTAATGAGACTAGTAGAAATATTTAGCTTTCAGATTTTTTTTTATATACTTCAATGCAGTGAAAGACAAACAACAAATATTTAGCTTTCAGATTTTTTATATATAATTCAATGCAGTGAAAGACAAACAACAACCACAATAATATAAATTAATAAGAGTATTAATAACAATAGTTTTAATAATAATAATAATAATAATATAATAATAACTCCAGGCTGTGAACTTGCAATAAGGTTAGTAAAGACAAGCTTTAAGTTACGTTCAGTATTACCGATTATTGTAAGATATGAAACACTATGTACTTCACAATTTCTTTCTCAGCCTTCTTTTAATTATTAGATGTATTCTCTCTCTTTCACAGGTTTTTTTTAAACAATACAGAATTAAAAAAAAAGTTCATAGCGAACACACACTCAAATTCTGTATTTATACTGTTAAGGGGTACTGCTATGCTACAGTCTCACTCTCAACAGACCAACGAAATTATCTTTTCTCAAAGATTCTTTTTATCCGTTGAATTTTTTTACTCCACTAATTTATCACAAAAATAATACTAGTCTACTATAAATTACTGGAGTAAAAAAAATTCAATGGATAAAAAGAATTTTGGAAAAAAAGAAAAGAAAAAAATACAGAATTTTCATTGGTCTGTTGAAAGTGAGACTGTAACATAGCAGTAGTAGCAGTAAATACAGAATTTGAGTGTTTGTTTGCCGGCTGGTTGTTGTAGCTCAGTGGCAGAGCGCTTGTGTGTTAAGCAAGCGGTCCTGGGTTTGATTCCTGGTGGCGACCAAATATTTTTAATTCTGTATTGTTTTAAAAAGCCTGTGAAAGAGAGAGAATATATCTAACACTATGTAATTACATAGGCGAAGTTAACGAAGCTAAGTGAAACATTACAGGAGGGAGAAGGCAGAGAAAAAAACGTCTGTTGACTTCAAACGTGCTTAGCAAAGCTTAAGGAATCTTGGAGTGCCTTGGAGTGCCTTATAAACCTATTGTATCCTTTTCTGTCTGTCTTTATTTTCTTTCTTTCTTCTTTTTTGTCTCTTGTTTTCCCCTAGGTATTGCCCTGTCCATCACCCACTCCATAAAACTGAACACTAGGTTGCTGAACTGAGTTGGGAAAGAGTGTTCCTACAGCAGCTAACTACAATCTACCACAAATCCAAAATTGTGGGTATAAGAAAGACAGAATAGCAGGAGAATACAAGGGTCAATAAAAATAGAAGCAGGTGAGCAAAAGCTGGCTTATACAACTACTCAAAGTATCAAGTGAAAGAAAATTAGATACTGAGGAGCACAGAGATAGAGAAAGGAGGAGAAGGAAATCCACGAGTTGAAGGAATAAGAAAACTGGAATGGCTCAGGAAGAAAGAGAGCAGGAGAAGGAAACCATGGATACACTACACATTATGGTACTGCACTCCTTATTTGCACTTTGCACAAATTAGTACATCAGGTGCCACTATGTGGCAGGGTAGTTGCTAGTACTTGAATTCATCCAGTAGGCTAACCACAACAAGTTAACACTCCAAATAATTTTACTTTATACAATGATGCGAAATTTATATTACAGACATTTGTTATTCGTTAATGTGTGATAGCATGCACATAATTATCTTTAAGAAAAAACACCTATGGGAATTTTTCAATGTTTATATAATTGTAAATTTACATTAAAGATTAAATAAAAGTGAGCTACATACCAGAATTACATAAATCACAAATGGCAATTTATAATCACTTCACTTCATTTCTTATACCTGTAGTAGCTATTTATTACATTAGGTACAAATAAGTATACAATTTTGTTGACAACTTATTAGGTGAATTAAGTATTGGAAAATAATGGAATATTTTGAAGAAGAGATATGATTATTTGTGGCATCCCATCTGGGTTTAATAACCTGAAGATGTGCACACTGTCACACATTAGCGAGTAATAAATGTCTATATTATAAAAGATCACTACATTTTACATGGGTTAGAACGACAAAATTTGCTATGAATTAAAATATTTCGAAGCAAAGGTGTAAACTTTGTTGTGGTTAGCCTACTGGACTAAATCCAATTTTGCTATTTTGTAAGGGTGCAGTTCTTCTTATATTAATTTTCACATGCTTAAAGCTAACATAGTGGAATATTTTGAAGCAGAGGCATGATATATTTTTTGTGGCACCCCTTGTGGGTTCATTGTGTACACCTTAAAGAATATAAGTGCAAATTTTGCGCTTTGGTACGCTTTGTCACAAACCACACAAGTTAGGCTATTTCTATTAGTAGTGCATGTGATAGAGTAAAGTTTTAAACTATCGTTCAGTAAATACTAATGGGCATTGTAAAAAGCAGGCTAATCTTGAGCTGTAGAAACTAGAGGCGAGAAGTTATAGTGTTCACCAATAAAGATAATTTATATTTTATCCATCAGTTCATAAGCTTTCTCTTCCTAACTTATCATTAATTTAGACAGATGAAAATTAAATGTTCACATACTTGCAAGCTAAAGATTTTATATGCACGAAATCAACGGTGGTGCAAGAGGTGATTGATGGAGTGTATATTTCACAAATTCAAAACACATCAGGATTCTCCCCAACAGGATGAAACGGGGGGGGGGGGGGGGAGAATGGTGAGGCTTGGCTGGTGTTCAGGGCTTCGTACAGAGGGGGGGTGGCCCTGGAATTCCCCCTCCCCCCCAAGAAATCTGAATTTTTAATTATAGTTATAAATGTTAACTCGGAGCAAAATTATTTTTTATTATTAATCAATGTACAATTCTTCTATTTTTTTGTTTGAAAATCTCTAGAACTTCATCAAAGTTGAAAGCAACAGCTTCACAAAGCCTACATCTACAATCATGAATAGAAGGACAGAGAGCCTGAGAAGCAGGGGAGATAGACAAAGGAGGAGAGGGAATCCATGACTCAAGAAGAGTTAGAAGAAAGCAGGAGGATAAGAAGAGCTGAGAACCCTCAGAAAAAAGAACGAAAGAGAGGGAAACTGATGTCTGAATCAACTGGGTAGAAAGAAATGGGAAAAAATACTATGCTATTGCATTCCCAATTTGCAAAAGTTAGTACAGCAAGCACCACTGTGTGGTGGGGACTTGCTGTCTATATAATAATATGCCTGTGTGTCAGCAACGACGATGTGAGTATTCACGAATAATTCATTAGCTGAGCCAACTTGATACAGCATCATCCATACCAACAACAATGGTGTGGTGTGAGTGTATTCATGAATGAAGCCCGAGTTGGGTACCAACGGTGCTGTAATTTATATCTTTGAAAAGCTGATTGGGGTTGGTAAAGTGTCCTTGTGTAGTATGCGTATTCATGAGTCAAGAAGAGTTATTGAGAAAAAAGTGGACTGACGTAACTAAACCAAGTTGCTACTGTATTCCTAACTTGAAAAAAAAGTGATTGCATTAACTAGTGCCACTATGTGGCAGGGATACTTGCTATTAAAAAGAATAATGAAACAAGAGACCTAGATAAAATAAAGTGGACATTTGAAGTGTTGAAGTACTCCAGTCCATTCTTTTATTTTCTAGTTGAAATTACACATTAGGTGGTACTACTATGCACCTCAAATAACTCACTATGCTTACAGGCACTTGTAAAAAAAAAAAAAAAAAAAGGGACTGTTTAAAGGTTATCTCCCTGTCACTTTGAGGGGGTTGCTTACTCAAGGCCATCTGCATCAAGGGATGGCATCTGGCTTCTCATTGCCCAACAGAGAAGTGCCCTGTATTAATGACTTCATACTACAATTCGTTAACAAAATAATGACAAAACTGTAGACATCCACATAAAAAAGCCACTCTAGAATTATGACTTACTATGACATATAGAAATAACGTATAAAACACTTCTAAAAAAAATTGGAAAATGGCCCATGGCATAACCATAAGCTTGTAAGCCAAGCTTTTAGGTAAAGGGATATGGATTATAATTCAATATGTACCTACATATTATAATTCAATGTAACAGCATTGTCATTGCTGTGAAGCACACTAGTTCCAGCTTGTGATGTTTATTTCATATATTTCATGTAAGCTTTACTATTTATTGAGCACAACTTCTCATAAAGAACCTCGCAATACATACAGCTATGTTTAGATATATCTCAGCCGCAAGGTATCAGACCAATAAATGTACGAAATTTTAACAAACATATTAATAGTCTTACCCTTAGACCCCTCCGACATGGCTCCGCTCTCCATCTACCACAGACGACCCCAAGAGAGCCCTGAAGGTAAGTGCCGGATAGGAAAAAAAAAAGAGCTAATAATTAACCACACCTTTGCCACTTCACTTATTATGACCACAATAGATTTAACTGACCCTTTACCCAACTAATTGCAGAACACAACTTCTCACACTTAGCACAGTATCCTCCTCACACGTACTGACGCGGTATCTCTCCCCGCGTAGCCATTTGGTAATAAAGGGTTTGGCTGCGCTGAGCGCTGGACCACATGTCAAAAGCTGTTTATGCTCTTATAAAAGGATGCTCTGACAATTAGTTGTAAATAGACAGTAATTGTCCTCGTTAACAACCGTTTACATATTGAATAACCTGCTATAGTATTGGATTATTATACCAGGTTTAGTTCAGAATAGAAAGGTCACCTGTTGTTTTAGTTGCCCCCTATCTTTATTATTGGTTGTTTAGAATCAGTTATTCAATTACAAAAAAAAGAAAAAAAGAAAAAAAGACTAGCTAATTGCACTTGTGGTAAAGATTATCTTCCACACAGGATTTGGAGCCATGACCACACTTCATGTTATCCACACAATTATCCTTTTAAAAATGGTGAAGGTTTCTTGATTTTAAAAGTGTTTTTTTTTTTTTTTGTTATTGTTGATTTTCCTTGTTGCAGTGTATTTTTGTGACTGCACCATAGAAATTTTAAAATTGTTGAAGAAGTAATCTCAAAGCTGGTGTTCAATGTGGGTCCTCACTTTAGATATACTGCAAGCTCCACTAAAAATACACCCAAATTGCTGAACTTGAACTTGATATTTATTTGGTGGTCAGTTACAGCCTCCTTCCCTGTCAAACGGAAATTTTTCTGTCTCAATATAGCTAACTTAGAAACGATTCCACATTAGATAGCAGAGAGAGTGAGAGACTTTGAGGTGTTTCTTGAAATCAGATCACTGCTGGAGGATAGGGCAGTAGTTTACATAATGATGATAGTGTTTTACAGCAAAGAACTTGATCTCATTCGTTATGTATAGCTTTTATTCTAGTATGATTAATTATTTAGAACAAATACAGAGTTTTGTGGCTCCTACATGTTGAACTTAATACTGACGTAAACTACAACAAAAGAAATTTTAAATAAATTCAAGTATACACTTGTGCAAAACCACAACTATAATAAGTTAAAATATATTACTGGAAAATACAACAAAAAAAGAATACGACCAAAAAGTAATCGCTGTTTGAGATGTTCGTAACTCTACCTATGTAACCTTACATTATATCAGTATAAATAAATAATTCTGCAATCGTAATACAACACTGTCTGCAATTCAATGTTCAAGAAAAAGTAGCTTTTATACACGATTATTTCTGATTAATTTTTTACACTTCTTTATTATGAAGTCCACAAAACCATTGACTTTCAGATCTTCTGTCTAGCATTTGTTTCATCTCATAGCCATTGCATTTCTATAAAGTTGATATAATAGCCGTACGTAAATACAAATTTATGATCTTATTTATTCCAAACCTGTGCAAGTCATAAAATAAAGTTGCTATAATAGTCACACTTAACTACAGGTACTTAGACTAATGAAATCAGTTGTCTCACATGTTAAACCTAACCATTATTGTGATGTACTAATCAGTATGACAGCACACTTCCCATATCCAGGTTATAGTCAACGCTTCAAAAACTACTGTGTAGTTATCTTCAGACTGATTGATTTAATACTAGTATAGCCAAGTACTTACCTGCTTTGCCTTTGATATTGACTTGGTTGAGTATAAAAGAGAAGTGATATTTCTGATTTCTTGAGTCCTGGTAGGATTTCCTATGAGGGAACTGTGCCTCTGCCCTGGGAACAATCACCACCTAATCATTATTATTTATCTATCTATTATTTATTTAGGAACATGTGAAATAGCTTTTCCCAAGTGCGTAATAGTTTGAGTGACCTGAAGCTCTGTGTATTTGCAATGCAAATACTACAAAGAAATGGAATAAGAGAATATCCTTCAAAAGAAAATTACAGTAGGTCCTCACTAATCCAAACAGTGTGGGACCAGAGGGTAATTACAATGTATCATTTCATATTTATGTATTCCTTGCATTATAATTTTGTGTACTTATCTGTTGTAGCTCTTTTATTCCTTTTTTTGTTGTCTGAACCAGGAGTCATCTCTATTTGGTTATTGCTGGCTACATTTTTTAGGACTACAACCCATCTAGATCAGCTTTCGTTAATGTTCTTGTAGCTTATTAACTCTTCTTTTAAATAATCTGCACTAATTGTACGCCTACTCCATATTTCAGATAGTTATCTGCAAGTGTGATGATTATTCTTCATGTATCAATAGGAAGAATTTTACATAGATTGACATACTTATAAAGATGACCACAATAATTGAACTTTGGTACTAACATAGGCTAAATATGAAGATTGTGATCACAATTACACATACATGTACAACGTTAATTCAAAGTATTTTTATAGTGCATCTTCATATTCCAAATCAATAACTTTCAGTAATAGTTGACTATCTTGGCCACAACAGTCCAACCATTTGAAAAAAAATTTCTGCCGCAACACACTATGGTTCCACAAGAAAAATCGCATTCACAAATTTCTAGATTATTAGTTATATCTGTCACGAGAGAAGTTAGCATGGAAGCCTCAAACCTCTTTTTTTTTAACTCTCAAATTGTGCAGCTTTCTGTCTTTCCTCCAAACATGATCACTAACAGGCACTAGCCTTGCCAATTTTGTTTGGTGTCATATCAGGATCATTTATCAACTGTGACATCTTCTAGCTCTCCAATTTAAATTATTAAAAAATGTATCTTTCCCTGACCAAATGTTGCAGAGGAGTATTACAGCCACTCCAGGTATGAATAAATAAAAGGTAAGATGTCACCAAGAAATAAAAAAGATGCCACCATTTTCCAGCTTTTGCAATTAGCTCCAATGGTCACTTTATTTCTTGGGTTTAGATAAAAACAACAACAACACATCTCCTATGTTCTCTATCCAGTGATGCAGAATTCCCTTCAATAGCTAGTTGAAGAGTGCAAGCAACAATTATGGTATCAGCATCTCCTGTAGAATTTTGGACAGTCTGACCATCGTATTACAAGTATTGTGATAATTGAGGTTTCTTCTTTCATTGATAGAAAAATATCATAATATACATGGGCTTGCACAGATTCCACTAGCTGGATGTTTACATATTCTTATCTGACTCTTCTCCTGTGATCGTAGTCTTCATTGGACCTTGCATGCAGCCATTGAAAACAATGCATCCATATTTCGTGAATATATTCTTAGACTCATGGTAAGTCCTTTGTCAGAGTCTTACCATCAATGATAAATTATGATCGAGTATTTAGCTAGTGTGAATGTTTCTGTGGAACTTGGGAGGGCTTTTACAGTTTGTGACTTATTAGTTCCGCAATCCATTATAATTGAAATGATATTAGAATGATTAAAGTTCATAATTGAAGAATAATACCTCATTTAATTAAACATCTCCAATGGTAACCTTATCTATCTGTTGGCGAACGTTTGCTCTAACATTTTCTGTTTGATCTAATATCATTTGTTGCAGTTAAAACCCAATGATGCAAAAACACAAATTTTGCTTATTTAAATTGAATGGCTCATTACATCAAAATATGCTTGAATCCTCTTCTAATCTTCAGTCACAATTACGTCTGGTACATTTCAAAACTTTCTATGCGCTTAAGATTTTGTGGCAGTAGTCATAGCATCATGGACTAGCACACTTGTACGTGCTATATATCCACTGAATCAAGCAGACAATTATTGTTCCTAATTTATTCTGTACTTTAAATGGATATAACTTTGCACCCCAAAGTGGATAGGTGGGCTTTGACTATGTTGTGGAAAAAGTTCTGCTTCTCTTGATACAAAATTTACTTCTATACTAATATTTTCCTGGGTTTAGCCATTTTTTGACTTTTAACAGCCAAAGGTCACCCCAATTGAAAGTCTCTTCCCTCCCCCCAACCCAGAACTGCCAATTTAATCATTTGATTAATGTTTAATTTGTCCTATAATTCAGTAAAATTATTTCTTATATTTTAAAACTTTTAGTCATGCCAAGTTCTGTTCTGTTAGCTGATTTTCTGGCAATAGCTCTTCTCTTATGCCTAGTTTGATTATTTCATTCGCAAACCAAACAAATCTCAGTTCTATTACTCAAAATACCCTCTCCCCCCCCCCCCAAAAAAAAACACACACACATAAAAAATAAAAAAAAAATCCTGTATGAAACAAAGCATGAAATAGTTGCTGTGTAGCAACCACGGATTAAAAATTTTATTCCCCTGTATTATTCCACTCCAATCACCTGCAAAAAAATACAACTTTGTACTACAAAGAGTATCTAAACTGCACACGGAAGAGTTTTATTTTTTGAAAAGAATAGAGTGAGATGCACAAATAATTGTGAGATGCACAAATTATTATGGCCCTTTTAGTTAAAAAGAAAAAATCTATTCTTTTAACTTGTATGAAGCCATTTATGTGAAAGGCCACTCCATCCACGTATGACACAAAGAATTATTATTTATTGGAGTAGCTGTAAGTCTTGCTTTCTGACCTCAGATGTAGTTAATCACTCATCAACACTGTTTATGTCGGAAGGCGGTGGAATAGGAATGAAGTGCACTTTTTGTAGTCTATATTTGGGAGTGACACTTACTGCATATGAGTCATATCCCCCCCCCCCCCCAAAAAAAAATAAAATAAAATAAAAATAATAATAAATAATACTTAAAACAATATACTCTTATACATGCTTTAGAGTAACTTGAAAAATGAGATCCCAAGAGATTAATTACATTGTATGAACTTCATTATGATAGTAGTATTACAAGTTTAGAAGTTTAAAAAAATTTACTTTTAAAGATACAGTCCTTCAGGAGTACCCTCATTTTTTCTGTATAATACACTTTCTTTGGACTTTCTAAAATCCTCATTAGTAATTTTCATCCTTCTTTCACGCAAAGCCATTAAGCCAGCTTCTGTACATATGGCCTACAAACAAATATTACACTATATAAATATATAGCACATATATATATATATATATATATATATATAGACGGAGCTAGAACTGAACATTGTGGTTAATTAAGTATAATTAGAAAAAGGAATGGAAGAACTACTAGAATAAAAGGAAAAAAAAGAAGACTTTCAAGTTTCTAAGGTGGCCATATACACAAATTAAGTTGGTCCATGGAAGATACTAAGTTATGTTACTAGAAATTGTGTACATTTGATATGAACCATGTAAGTCCATTTCACCTCGTTATATATGAGGTGTTAGGAATTGTATTTTCTGCACTGTGTGCTCAGCCACTGGTAACAAAGGAACTTGTTTCTGTATTATTATTATTATTATTATTATTATTATTATCTTATTATTATTGTTATTATTATTATTATCATCACAGTCATCATCATCATCATTATTATTATCACCATCATCATTATCAATACTAGCTAGACCACCACACACGGTGCTTGATGTACTAACTTTTGCAAGTTATGTTATACCCTCTTCCACTTGGTTACATCAGTCAGCATTTTTTTTCGCACTAACTTTTCAACCACTGTCGACACTTTACTAACCCGGCTCAGTTATCACAAATAATATACACCATAGTCGTTACTGACAACTCTTAACCAACATGGCTCATCTTTACCTGCACCGCTGTCCCACCAACCCAGTACAGCTTTATTCAAATGCACACACAGTAGTCATCATTATAACTGACAACGCAATATCAAAATCACTCAGCTCATGAATTATTCATGAATGCACACATCATACATAGTTACTGACAGACAAACATCTATTATTATCATTATCACCACCATTTTTAATTGTCACTTTATTTTACTCTTGGTTGAAGTTATATGGACATGTTAAACACAGGAAAAGTTATTAAATATTTTCTTTCACTGTAATGGAAATAAAAGATTGATTAAAATAATAATAATAATAGCTTATTTCTCGTTTTTTTTTACAGCCAATAATATTGTTAATTAAAACTTAACAAGTTAAGTTTTAATTAACAATATTATTGGCTGTAAAAACCGAGAAATATTTGCTATTATTATTATTTCAGCCGAGAATGACTGAATCATTAAAATAATAATTCAGTAAAATTGAACAATTGTAACTCAAAAATTTACCTTTATATCTGCACCTGACAAATCATCTTTGGCAGCAATATATTCTTCCAAGTCAAGATCATCTGCTAAAGTCATTTTCTTTGTGTGAATTTGAAAAATTCTTCTTCTAGTTTTTTCATCTGGAAGAGGGAATTCTATTTTTCTGTCTATTCTGCCTATACAACATTTTAGATAAAAAACAAATGACAAAAGAAATAATGTAAAAATTTACCAACTTGCCCACATCCATTTACCATCCATTCATGCAATCATCTATTCACCTATATAGCTACATAGACTAATTTTACCTGGACGAATCAGTGCTGGATCCAAAGTCTCAATTCGATTGGTGGCCATAATCACCTAAAAACAATTTTATTTTTATAATTTGTGAGCAAGAGATACATAATTTCAAGTAAATGATACATATGTGTAAATACAATATGTGTAGACTAAGTTTCTTTTGGTATAATAATGTTCATGAGGCACATGAACAAGAGCAAACTTTTCTAATTTTATATACATTGCACACATACGAATCACACTAACATTTACGACTTATAAAGCAATCCATCTAAAGGCTACACACTTCTCTAAAAATGCTGACAACTAATAAAAAATGATAAAAGCAGCTGCAATTAAATGTAACCACAAGAGTATACTAAACAATTAGATTACGAGCACACCTAGAAGAGTAAATTAATGTTTAATGAGAAAACTTGACCTTGTTGTTACTGTTGAAGCTTTGTCAGTCAAACATTGAATCACATATGCACCAATTTTGAGAGATAAGTTTTTCTTGGTTATACATATCAAATTATACATAATTGGGACAAAAAATAATCGTTCAATTAGTAATCAGAATCCATATATCGTCAATTGTTTTACTTTTATTCAAGTTTGAAAAAATTGACACAATACGTTTAGGGAGACTTATATATCAAATTAGTAAGTATATGCAGCACCTTGACATCCCTTCTTGAATCAAAACCATCCAATTGATTCAGCAGCTCCAACATAGTCCGTTGAATTTCTTTTTCACCTCCAGAATGACTATCATACCTGTAGAGTACCAAACAATACTAAAGTAGTAAATACAAATATTTCACTAAAAAAAAAAAAAAAAAAAAAAAAGTAATTGTGTAAGTAGGATATAACTAACCTGACTGAAGCATATAAAAGTTGTATGTTTTAGTTAGGTTGGTTATATCCTAAACTATATTGGTATTTCATCATATTCATTCTTGTCATTCTTGAATATTTAAGTATTCAAGTTGTGATACTGTCTCAAAGATAAGGCAGTATCAACGAAGGGTCTGAGTGCGACTGTATCAATAGCAGAGATTTACAACCTCTACCTTACATAAGTTGCAGCTAGAAAAGAGGTGGGAACAGTCAAGGCTGATCCCACCCAGTAATTAGGACTTCATTGAGAATAGACACCCCGCTGGTGGGTCTTGTCTCATTCAGGTTGGCTCCGAGCCTGCTTGTTCGAGGCCCATGAATACTTCACTGAGGGAAAGCCTTCTTCTTGCTAGGCAGTCCCAAACAGGTGCTTGTCATGTTGACACCAAGATATGTACGGTACATCTCAGAGAGAGAGAGTTGTAAAAAGATTTCAGCGAGCATTTGATAAATACAGAGTGTACAAAAATTGACTCATAAGGATTCCTTCTTTCTTTCTTTCTTTTTTCTTGCAGCATATAAAGTACTACAATCGATTGTCAGGCTCGATGCTATGAGAGCATCCATAAGCTTCACTACTGAGAGATGATCCATATAAACTGTACTTTGCAACTTTGCTGGTGCACTGCATACAAGAAATTTACCAGAGCTTGACAGGATTGGATTATTTCAGCTGTATTCTATGACAGCAATTTAATCTCAAAACAAACAAAAAAAGAAGTTACAATTAGCAACAATATAAAAACAACAACAAACAAAACAAAACAAATCCCCCCCAAAAAAACAAAAACAAAAAACAACAACAACAAACAAACAAACAAACTAAAAACGCACATTATAACCTTACCGCTTAGTGCCAATAGCATCAATCTCATCAATGAAGACAATAGAAGGAGAGTGCTCTTCAGCCACACGAAATAATTCTCGAACTAACTTTGGTCCATCGCCCTGAAAAAGCATGCAACATACTGTGACATATAAATTATAATAGTATTGGTTATCTTCTGTAGTATCTGTAATAATAGCTCAAAGGTTTTGCTCCGTGTAGCCTTCATCAGTGTTTTTTTTTTCACTGATGAAGGCTCCACGAAGCCGAAATGTTTGAACTATTAGATACTATTGAAGTAAAAAAAATCTGGTACATGTAGCTATATATATTTTGCGTGATATTTATATAATAGTATTTTACAACTAAATAAAGTGTGCTTTTTTCTACGTACAGCTAAAAGACAAGATATCATGCTCCAGATAATTATCTTGACCAATGGGATGATTAGCTGTATGTCTTGATCGATGAGACCTTTAAATAATTTTTATAGTTTTCAGTTAACAGAAAAATATTTTCTGTGTTGCTTTTAATTAACATTAAATGGGGACATTCTAAATCCCTAGTTCAATCCCATGACAGGTTAACAAAAAAAAAAAAATCATTTGTGCTCACTGTAACTAAATATCTACTAATGATAGAAGATTACCAAGCCTTCAAACCACTAATTATCACCGACTTTATATCATTTTTCGGATTTCTAATACATTGTATGAAGAAATTTAAAATGATGTGCTTGTCTTAATTGTCTGTATAATACAGATATATGGCATAACTAGGTAAGTTGCAATTGCTTTAAAAGTATGGAAATAAGAAAGGTCACTTTCACCATGTGATGATTCTATAATCCCTAAATCACTGCTTTTATGGTGATTCATTATGAAGCAGGTATATATGAATTCATCACATAAGGTAAGTGACCTTTCTTGTTTCCATACTTTTTAATTGTGACAATCCTACGTTACCTCCATACTTTCTTGGCAACCCTAAATCCCTATGTTATATTAATACTCACTAAGTACTTCTGAATCAGTTCTGAGCCACAAACACGCAGAAAAGTAGCAGATGTTTGATTAGCTACTGCTTTGGCCAGAAGAGTTTTACCTACATTACACACATAAATATAACTTAACTAGGGATATGCTGCAGCACAAACAAGGAAATTGCACACAAGTAATTTAACCAAACAAAAACACATATATGAACCTTAGGTAAATACAGTGCTTCCTCTGACTATCCGACTTGATTCCAGACAACACAGAATGTAAGACATGCCCTAAAAATGGAAAAGCCATGCTAAAAAGGGTAAAGGTGGAAGTTAGGCTAGGAAAAAGCTATGATTCTGTAACAGTCCTTAGTACAATCTACAACTGCAGGAGGCAGCTATCCCAAAACTCAAATATTAACATTTGAATCACTAAAAAGCTAAACAAGTCAATGAATTTAATTAAGGTAGTTCAAACGGCCAATTTCACATATCCAGACAATTCTCTAAATCTTTTGACCACATGTGTCTGGATCATAGGAAGCACTGTAAAAACATGAGTAGGTCATGAACATATGTGTGTGACTTGAATTAACGAATAAAGTGATAAAAAATTATTAATTTTCCAACCCTTGGAAATTTCTAATATACGTATTTATGCCATATTGTCTAAATATATTATTTTGGACAAAGTTTGTTGCTATATCTTATTTATCTTCCTGTACAGATTATGTATGTATGTATGTATGTACCTGTTCCAGGTGCTCCATACAAGATGACTCCTTTGGGTGGTTTTATTCCCATTTCTTCGTAATACTCGGGATGCGTCAGTGGTAATTCAACTGATTCCTACACAACACAACATAGTACGGTATATGCACATGTACAATAATAAATGACAAGTCTATTAAAGGGATACTTTAATTGAAACCACTCAGGCACTCCTTAATACAAACTAGTGATGTGCTTGAGCACAAATAGCGAGCGAGCCTAAAGACTATACTATTTTTATATGAATGATTTTGACTTCTAACACTGAAGCTACTGAAAATAAGGTCGACACAACTGGACATACACCTACACAAGACTTACCTTCGCAGTTAGTCTAGTGGACAATGCATTTTCAAGTAAATACTGTTACTGATTGATAAACCGGAGGATTCTGTTTAGTGAAGTTTGGGACGGGGTCGACCACAGAACTAACACAAAAATGCGAGGGTCAAAGTTCAAAAATGCCTTGCGTACGTCCAAACATACACAAATATCCCCGATTTTCAATTGAGTTACCCCTGATAGTGTCTCGCTCGCTCGCCAATAACATACTAACCTTTATTTCTTGAATCTGTTGATCCAAACCACCAATATCTGCATATGTTTCATTTGGCGCCTTTTCCAATTTCATTACTGACACCATGGGATCGGTGTCATCTGTAAGCACCCCAACCACAGCATGAAACTAAATTGAATAAACACTGTGATGAACTAATACTGCCTATTCAGCCTTATAAAATCCATAAATTAAACTCTACTTACCTTGTTATTCAAGAGAACTGTGCAACCAGGTTCAATAAGGTCCTTGTCAACAAAAGAAAGCATGTTCACATAATACTCGGAACCAACTGAAGTAGACACAATGGCGTGGTTGTCGTCAATGATCTCTTCCAGTGTTCCCACAGCCATTGGTGTCCCACGAAGATCATCAACTTTAGAACGTTCTTCCTAATAAAAATATTCTGCGTAAGTACAACTAAACTATCTATCAATTATGGAATTATGTAACCACACATAACACACACTATGACTTAACATTTCATCATGACCAATTTTTACAAGAATAAAAGTTGTCCGTGGAATTATAGGATTTTTCTATAAATGTTGGGGATAACTCATCAATGCCACTAGAATTAGCAGATTTGTTTATTATACGTAGTGAGTTTCAGGACAAAAGTCAAGCGAAATAGCAACTTAAAGTATTTATGTACATGTCTGCCAAAAGACTACCCAGCTTTACATTATCAACTTTTTTTTTTACCCAATTCAAATTTACATACATCTATAGCAGTTTACTTTTGAAAGGGAGAACCTAACTTCACCAGCAAATTAAAGGAAGACCACACTTAGAGGTGCATACTCAAGCACAAGACAAATTTTAAGCTGGATATGATTTTTTTATATCCTTCTAGCTAGGTTGTTCTTAACCCCTTCACCGCCGTAACCACCATACGGCTGTTGGAAGTAACATATAAGAAATCGTTGTATATTCTCATCTGCATTGCCTCACTCAAATGCTATAGCATCCAGATGTGAGCTCAATAGTTATAAAGTGATGCTCAAACTACTTGTGGCAGTATCTCTTTGGCTACAGTGTAAACACTGAGGTAGCTTTCGGAGCCTGAGTTTGGCTTACTTTAGGCGACCAGGCAGTCAATTGCTGAGGTAGTAGACCTAGATAACAGCAACTTCAGCAGTTTAGATGGTGAATCTAGTAACAATAAGGTGCAGAAGATATTTATTAGAAGCCAATCAACAGCAAAAAGAGAGTTGTTCTGTGAAGCAATCTAGGGAATTTTACTATAGCTTTAGAAGACCAAGCAGGTGTGAAGAATTGCATGAGGATGAAGTTATAATGGACTCAGAATTAACTAGACAGTCTAGTATCAATTAAGAAAATGGTTTATGTATTAGCAGTTCTGTTTTCATAGATATTTTTAAGACAAAAGGTTTAAAATTATTTTAGTTTCCATTACAATTCAGCGGTGAAAGGGTTAATGACTAGAAAATTTAATTTAATACCACATCAATTAAATTTAAATGAACACTCAAAATAGATGGTAAAGTCAAGATTACTAACAACTTTAAAAAAGTAATTTCATTATATTAAGCTGTAGTTGTAGTAACAATATAAAAAAAGCACATACGAAGTAGAAGAATACAGGTTCTGCTTTTTGCTTTACTAAATTAAGAAAGAAAAGATCAGGAATAAAGAAAAGATCAGAAATAGTTATTAATTCATTTGATTGAGTCTTACCTATCACTCATGTAATAAAATTACAAACCTCATTTTTCTGTTCTTGTGGCTTAAGAATTTCCTGATTTTGAATTAATTCTTCCTCCATCAACAAAAAGTCTTTAATCCTTTCTAATTTAAGAAGCTTCAACCGACATCGTGTATGAGGAGTAACTACAAAATTTAAAGAGAAAAAATGCAATGCAACATGTGAAATACAGTGTATGCTTCAGATTGTTATCAATTTCCATAGGTTTACATTCTCAGTATTACTATTTCCATTTTTTCCCAAGCATTTCGAGCATACATAAAAAACAACAACAACAGCAACAACAAACAAAAAACTACAACAACACAGATATTGCTTAAAGCCTCCAGAAGAACCATATACATGTATCACTATTATTGTCAAGTATTTTAAACATGACCACGTTAATTAGTTGCCTAGGTTAAAAAAAAAGATCTTATAATCTTGATTTTCATGTTGTAATAGTACGGCGCGTAAGTTGCCCATTAAAAAATGTATGGGAAAAATCGCTGTTCAATTGAAATCGCACGGGGAAAGTGAAATAGTGAGTAACTAATTGAAATACCTCGGTAACTAAGTGGAAACTAAGTGAAATACCTCGGTAGCTAAGTGAAATAGTACGGGTAAGTGCGCACACATGCAGTGTTAACCTTGGAAACGTACAGTTTAAGTAGTTTTTAGTTGGATTAGTTTCAGCGGAAGCTAATCCAGAAATAAGGAGATAGTGAGTGAACGATATAATATAGCTACAATTGCAAATGACTTTTTAAAAAGCTGGCCTACTATTAGCGAGTGATAGCATGGGTAACCTGTGCTATTAGGGATCAATAGCACTCGTAAAGCAATTGAAATAGCACTCAGCTTCGCCTCGTACTGTTTCAATCACGTTACTCATGCTATTAATCCCAAATAGTACGGTTACCCGTGCTATTACTCATACTAATTTAATTATGCAACCATTTTTCAATAAAATAAAAAAAGTTTGGTTGCTAGGCAAATAATTAATGCAGTTGGGATAGGGGTGTTCATAAAAATCAAAGAAATATTAACAACGAACAGAAAAAAATTATTGCTGCTACATAAGGACTCAAAAGTGCTCAAAACAAAAGCTGTCAACTGTCCTTTTTCTGATGTCAGTGATGGTGGACTTTGTGTAAGTACAGTAGCTGTGCTTGTCATTTCTTGAATCGCTTGCAAATTTTAAAATTACCGAAACTCTTCTCTTTCTTTTAATTCTTTCTGCCATTGCCTTGCCTCCACATCAAAATATGAAGGTAGCCAGCCACCTTTGCCAAAAAAAAAAAAAAGAAAAAAAAAAAGTGACCTATTGTTTAATTGATGTTTCGGATGATTGATTCAGTTAATTGTTTCACAGTGTACAATAAAAAAAAACTTCAAAAAGTTTTTGCTTTAGTTTAAATTTCTGGCTAGGGTGTAGCAAAATAATCTCTTGGTATCAGAGATATACCAAAGTATGTACATATTGTGATAAATATGACATAATAAACTTGTTATAGCTTTCATTAGCCAAAAAGTACCTTGAGGAAGTTTATTGGCAGCTTCAGGTCCTCGAACTTTTTTTCTCTTTCCCACTCTTGAAGGAATAGGAGGCTCATACTTTCTCTTTTTGTCCTGAGTACAACAATAAATTTTTTATGACTGAAGCAGAGATATTAGGGTCAAGAGTTAGATAAGAGAAGCAAGAGTGTGTACATATAACATATACATAATGTACAATGTATTTATACTATGTATATATTTCTTTGTATGTATGTTCGTTCCAACCACCCTCCGCAAACTGTCACTTTTACCACTTCTTTCACACAACATGCAAGCTCAGTTTATTAATGCCTAACTTCTGCACCATCAATTGGATATTGTCAATTGTTTGTCACCAACATTTGCCTAACTATTAAGTCAGTAACCACTTTTTCTCAGGTTATTCTAACTTATTCATCTGCAAACCATTACTTAACTTGTCTTCACTAGTACCTGTATCAAGGTGCTGTGTGTGAGCATTTCTGTAATAGTTAAATCACGGGTTCGAGGTATTATTGCTGATAAATGTCCCGATCCGGAGGGTTTAGCCCAAGGAAGAGGGCAGTTATCCCGCAATAATTCTGAGAGTTGCCATGGTTTAACTACAGTATAGTTGCCTTTTTGAACAGAGTAAAACGATCAAATAAACAGAGTGAATATTGTCGTTTTGAGGAGGAAAATTATGTCCAATTAATGCAGCGAGGGCCATCATAATACACCAACAAGATAAATGCATTTCGTTACCTTTCCGCCATCTTCACACAAAAACAGTGGTAATTGAACGAGATGATATCCAGTGACATTCACATTTATACAGTACTCATTAAATAATTCTCCGTGCCTGTTCTTTATACAGGGATGGAGTATTGCAAAGAAAACTTTTTCAGTAAAAAAACAAACAAACAAAAAAAAAACAAAAAAAAAAAAAAAACACACTAGATTTTCATTTATGGCTAAAACAAACAAACAAACAAACAAAAAAAACAACAAAAAAACAACTACTAGATTTTCATTCATGTCGGCTAAAAAAACAACAATTCAACAAACAAAACTTTATACCATAATTATTTGTGCATCTCAATCTATTTTGTCAATAAAAAATTCTTCCGTGTGCAACTTATACTATCTTGGTGGTACAAAAATGTTATTTTTTCCCCCTGCAGGCGATTAGAGGGGGGAACTATGGTATAAACATAATAGGCGAGTGAGCGTAGCCATACGCAACAGTATTTACTTGAAAATGCATTGTCCACTAGACTAACTGCGAAGGTAAGTCTTGTGTAGGCGTATGTCCAGTTGTGTCAAAGCATTGTGCTTTACAGCCACTATTTAGCTAAAGAATATCACAAAGAAAACGTTTAAAGCGTGTATTGTTTTGTTGTTGTTGTTTTCCTTCAATTTAAACAGTTGCAGTGAGTTGTTACTATGGTACTGAAATCCCTTTACAGTGTATGCATAATTTAAAAACTCGACCTTATTTTGGGTAGCTTCAGTGTTAGAAGTCAAAATCATTCATATAAAAATAGTATAGTCTTTAGGCTCGCTCGCTATTTGTGCTCAAGCACATCACTAGTTATATACATGTGTATATATATATATATATATATATTTATTCCACCCTAGATATCTTCACAATGATATTTTTAGGTAAGTGACCCATGAGATATCATGATATCTCATGGCTGTACTGCCGCAAGCTCATTACCAGAGTAGTTATAGCAACTGGGCCTGGCCTGCCTGGTTCTGGCGTACAAGTTTTCTGGGTTTTTACAGCTACCTTTATTCTAGTGGAGCCTACCCAGCCAGGTTAGAGCAGCTGCTATAATATCTTCTGGGGTTGTGCGGAGCCCCAAGTAAGTTTTCGCTAACTTTACACCCTGAGTTACAAAAAACTACTTCAGTGAAGATATCTAGTGTGGAATAAACCACTTATTACACTCTGCAGAGTGATATGGCTAGATATTTCACTCTCAGGCTTTATTTTCACTCGCCTTTGGCTCCTTTGGCTCGTGAAAATAAATTAGCCTGCTCATGAAATATTTCACCATATCACACTCTGACTCATGTAATAAGCATTATATATATATACTAGTATTAATGTATAGGACAGCATAGAAAACAGAGGTATTTAGATAAATAGCACTTGTGCAGCAAGAAATTTCACCTGGCTTTACCTTGTAAGCATTTCTTCCTCCACTCATGCTATTAGTCTCGAGTTTTCCATGCTATTATCTCCGTATATTATCAATAGTTACAAGCTTATTTAATATTCAGCTCGAGTATAAAAGAAAAATTCTAATTAACAAAATCCAGTATGCAATAGAACAAATTTTTTTTACAAACCCCTTCTTTACTCTACTCTTCAACCAAACAAGAATTTCAGTTGAGCTGCTACAACAAACTGGTTTCTTGTTTTAAGACTCTGATGTCCTTTATACTCACTTGTGGGTCTTCACTGCACACAGTTCTAATGTAGTGCACATTCACACACCATAATATGATACAAGTACAAGTATGATACTAGCTGGACATTTATTTAATTTATTATTTAATTATTTTCATTAATTTCTACCTTATTATTAAATTTATTTATTTGCTATTTTTAATTACGCTGGGTAACGGATTTCAATTTAGTGATGTCTATTAGAAGGTAATTTTGTAGTAAGGAAATTTATAAGACCAGTGTGGTACTCCAGTGTGGTACTTGTACTATTGCTTTAAAAATGGTTCATTTTAGCAAGGACAGTGTTGTTATAGAGTCAAAAGGTATGCACAAGCTCAGATAAAAATGGCAAGTCTGGATTGTTAGACAGGAACCAATGCAATAGTATTTGTGCAACTGGTTTAACATAACGGCTAAAAAATTACAGTAAAACATTTGGCAGTTATCCATCAAAATTGAACTGGTAAAATTATGAAAACATTGATCACATCCTAGTTGTTATTTTGTCTTTATAGCATTATTTTCTGTGACATATTCATTTTATAGTTAAATTATACACCCGTTAGTTATGTTTCTTAAATCAAGCAGTACTCAGCAACCACTAACATAGCCAACCATGACATGACCTTTATTCACATAGCTATATACACCAAAACTTTAAAATTAAATCAATCAATCAATCAATCAAATAAAGAAGGTACCAAAAATAGAAAAATTACTAGTGGTGTGCTTGAGCACAAATGGCGAGCAAGCCTAAAAACAATACTACTGTTAATCGTTAATTTGATTTTAACTTTTAACACTCAAGCTACTAAAAAAAAAAAAAGTCGAATTTGTTTACTTACGTATGTGCAGTAAAGAGATTCAATGCCATAGTAACCACTCCCTGCAACCGTTTAAATAAATTAAAAAAAGCAACAAAAAAACAAATCACATTATTTAAACATTTTCTTTGTGATATTCTTTAGCGAAGTAGTAGTTGTAACACACAATACTTTCACACTACTGAACATACCTACACTAGACTTACCTTCATAGTTAGTCTAGTGGACAATGAATTTTCAAGTAAATAGTGTTGCATAGGGCTTATAACTATGACAAATCGCGTATTAACTTACCACCACCACTAACTCGAATAGAAATGGAAGTCCGGTATGTTTTTTAGTTCTAACTGCACTCGCAAAAGAATTCCAAGCGGTAAACAATTCAATTTCTAGGATGATACGGGTAATGATCGATAAACCAGAGGATTCTGTTTAGTGCAGTTTGGGATGGGGTTGAACAATAAGCTAACACAAAAATACGCGAATGTCAAAGTACAAAATGACATACATATGTCCACACATAATATATATAAAGCTAACCTGCCTAGTTAGGTTACATAAAACTATTTACCAATGGTGTCACCTGTTTCTGCCTCCCTTGTTTTGGAGAATGCTCTGTAAGATTTTGTCAAACTTAAAAATTATTCCTTGACAAGGTATAATTAGCTAATGGGTATGCTTGATTAGTATTTACCATGCTTTCATTAATTTTACATAATTTATTTACTAATGTTAATTTTTTTTTATTAAGTGCATTTAAACAATTTAAACCCCATCCAATATTGTAGGCGTCGCAAAGTCGACTGCTTGATTGGCCACTTTAAAATTGCTTTCTACACCCATGTACAGTATTGTTACATAATATACTTTAGCTTAGTTCATGCAAAAAAGTAAATAGTAGTTGACCATTTAATATATACAGAATTACTCTCTTACCTCAATTTCAGGAATAGTGATAACTTCTGTAGTATCCAATTTAAGCCATTCTGACTACCTCAATTACCAGTAACTGGTGAACAAGCTCGCAGCTCTACCAAAAAACAAAAAAACAACAACATTTTAGCTAACAAATATGGAACTACGTACTTACCTCAGCTTCTCCCAAGTAATGGTGGCTTCTTTGGTTCTAATATTTAGCCACTCTGGCTACCTGTGGCACGTGACAACCAACGAGCGGCATTTAGCAGCCACAAAAAATGACAAGGTTTTTCAAATTACATTTGGTAAAGGGTTTCAATGCCATAGTAACCGTTCGCAGTAACTTTTTGGGACTTGAAAAACAAGCGTTTCGAAGGGATTATCTCACAATTTAAAGCTGTAGTATCAGAAGAAAGTGGGGACAAGCCTAAAAAGCCGTGTTTTTAGGATAAAAACAGAACCTGCGCGCACATTTAAAGGGCATACGTACCATCCATATATACATATATAAAACATATACCCGATTTTGCATTGTCCACCCCTAACACTGTCTCGCTCACTCCGCTCGCTCGCCAACAAACACAAATATCCCCAATTTTCAATTGTGTTACCCCTGAGAGTGTCTCGCTCACTCCGCTCGCTTACCAATTTAAAAGAAGTTGTACTTGGTACTGCATTATTTTGCCGTCACAATGCCTCACAACTTCAAGGGCATACACAATTGAGTCATCATTTGAAATATAATACATCATTATGTCAGGAAAAGGGTTTATGCCAGCAACCATGTAATAAAGTAAGCCGATATATCTAGCAGTAGTTAGTATACTGCAATTTCATGAATACAGAATCTGAACTAACCAGGGGTAAACCTAAACAATATTTTCAAGTTGCCCACTAACTAATTTTAATGTACCTATTGTACTTTTGCCAGAGGAGGTGCAAAGCTGTAATTTCTCAACAAAACAGTACCTGATGTATAAACAGCCACTATTTCAAACAAATATAGCCAGTATTATCTTAGAGTACTACCACACACAAACTTTTCATAGATCAGAACACACACAAGCATATCAATTCAGAGGCTACAATTTAAATACCTTCTTTCATAACTTACATCTTGCTTTTTCTTGTTAGCGTCACGACCCCCACCACTAGGAAAACCAGACTGTTTTTGACCCTGTATCCCGATACTAAGATTTTCACAAGCTACAGAACCCAACAGAACATACCATAAGATATCTCGACCCGGTTCTACCACCAGATATAAACTAGAAGATAGACAATGACGTGTTACTGCTTGGTGTACTTTCACGAACTTATTGGTAAAGGGGCGACGCCTCTACTGGCTAGGTTACAGTCGTTTATGTTAGTTCACTTTTAAATAAATTTCTGTACATTGTAGCTGGAAAAAAGAAAGTATTTAGCACAATAGCATCAAATAGCTATATATGTCAGTCGAAACGGGCAATTTTAAACAAATTCTCTTCTTTTTTAATGTGGCCAGTGTGCTTATCTGGAGATATCACATTAGCCCACCATTGCCCACAGTTGATTCACTACTGAAGTATGAGTAATTATAAATTTACGTCATTTAACTATCCCAAGTTAAGTAGTTTATAACACGTTTATTTTAATGTAACCTTTCATACACTACAATAATGAGTAGTTCACAGCACGATTATATACATTGCATTCAACATAGAATAATTAACCACAAATTACAAAAATTATGTTTTCTTCATCTTTTGAGACACCATATCACGAATATTTTCTTCACTTTCCTTCACCCCTTTCTTCCAATATGAAATTTGTTCTTCCATTTTCTTAATTTTTTCTTTAGCATGAATCCTTTTTTTATTCAAATGCTGATATATATTTTCAGAAGACTGAAGGACAAACCTATAATACAAATTTAAAGCTAATCACTACAACAATCAAGTAAATCCTGTTAAACATTTACAACTACAAACTAAAAAAACACACTAGAATATACATAACATCTTACATTCTTCCAACAGGTAAATAGGTATTGACATCATTGGGAATTTCTTTCAACTCCTTTTCTGTCAGTTCACTTTTAGCAAGTTCCCTTTTCAATGCAGCTATTTGACTTTCTGATGTTCTTACTTTTTGATTGATGTCAATAATCTTGATTTGTAGCTCAGTAAAAGCCTATACAGTTAAATAAATTGCATGAAGTGGCTTTATTAATAGACAATAATATAACCACTAAGAGAGGGAAAGGCTTACAACCAGTATTTGTGCAGGATTTGGCCAGAACATACATAATTGATAATAGGAACTGTATGAGTCATATATTTATGAAAATATAGGTAACAAATTACTTCATTGAAACCCACATTTAGCCTTACACCTAGGGCATAGTTACACGCTTCAGTTTCTGGTGGCAGGGCACAGTGAAGGGGAGTGAGCGAGTTGAAAGTCTGTGCACCTTGATTTCACTGAATGAACCCTGCTCCCCAACCAATTTATATAAGACAATTTAAATTGCTACTAATATAAACTCCCTTCATAAAACAAATGTAGTTGAAAATGCTTTATCACTTAACAAAAAAAAAATTAATATATAAAAATATGAGTATGTTAGCTTGAGTACATGCCTAATGGTGTGTTCAAAATACCAAGCTAAGTTGATGCTCCCATAATTACTTCAGAGTATGAAAAGGCAGAGATTACCATCCTGTTTGTAGTGGCTCACATAACTTGATTGTATTTAATCTCAGAGGTTACATTTATAATTCAATGTTATTCTCTACACACAAAATCTGTGGCCTAGTTTACTGAATCTCAATGTTGTCTCCCAGTTTGTTTTTTTGTGCACTAAGTTACTATAATGCTTTATAAAATGGCCCCTGAGAAGTTCATGACAAAACTGGTAGCTTCCATTTTTCACTTGTAGCATACTACGTCCCTGTCAATGCCCTTTTATATGCAAACTCTACATTTAAGTCCAATGGATATTTTTATTACGAACTCTAAGGGAGTTATATAAGCACACACAACCTTATACAAAAAAGGATTACACTAGCAGGGTTTAATCTAGTGGAAAGAGGGAAGTTTCTTTCTTTCCAGCTTCCCCCCCCCACAATTCTTGGCCTCCCCCATAATATGTATTTGAACGCTATGTTCATTATGCTGTTAGGCTTAATTACAGCAAATAATTGCATGCTAATTACTCCCAATGATTAACAAAATATGTGACACACTCTGCTATAAAAAAAATTGGTTTTATCTCTATAAAATAAAATAAAATGCTATAATTATGATTCAAGTATTTACCCAACTCTTTAAGAAACCCTAAATGCATACATTAGCACAAAATAGGGCAGTAAGTGGTAAACCTTAAGATATTACTCTTTAGTATAAAAATTTACTAGCTATGTTCCCATGTTAGTCAGGGTTGAATATTTTGCCATATGTAATATTTCACATTAAGGTTGTAAAGGGCTTAAGCTCATCTTTTAACTTAGTGGGCCAACCTTTTTCAGTTCGGGATCTGCCATTACTCAGCCAGTAAGTTATTCGTAACTTGTCCCACTCCGACAGAGTTCGCCAATGACATCTACTTAGGTAAAGGGTTGAATGGTAGCCTTTTCGTAAACATAATTGGGGGGGAACCAGGTGGATTCCGATTCCACAGCACCCGTCATGGACGGTTCAGATTTTGCTGCGCGGTGGAAAAATATTCAGTATCTACTTACTAGGGGTAGTCCGCTGGCACACCCTGACTTCGAGCCTAGCCCAGAAGTAAGTAAACAGTGGTCTATCTACAATCTAGCTATCATTTTTTTTTGCAATATATTTTTTGTAAGACATTAGAGTTTGTGAATAAAACATGCAAGGTTCTCGTTGTGGGAGCTGGAGGCTTGGGGTGTGAGCTTCTTAAAGACCTGGTAAGTCTCAGTTTATTACAGATCAGTATTATGTATGTATGAAAAATTACACATGTTTACCTTAAACATTTTTTGCCCAGTTACATATTTTTTTTTATACCACTCTTGGTCTACATGCTCATAAATTTTTAAGCCAATAAACTTATGAATTTTTTATTTCTTCATACGTTGTAAAATTATTAAGTGTGTGCTAGCGCGGGTAGAAGTAATTGTGTTTGTTTCAATCAAGTCCGTACTAGCGGTGTGCTTGAGCACAAGTGGCTGGCGGGTCTCCCTAGTTAGGTTACTTAAGACTACAGTACTGTGATTAATTTTAACTTCTACAGCCCCAGCTACTGAAAACGGTCGAGTTTTTAAATTACGTATATACAGTAGAGGGATTTCAATGCCATAGTAACCACTCTCCGCAATTGTTTGAATAAATTTAAAAAAAGACAGCAGGCATTTCTAAGGAATTACCACACAGGTTTGAACCTTAAGACATGCTTACTGATATTGCTACTCAAAATAGGTACAAGAACGTAATTCCATACTTGTTAGCTAAAATAAATGGTCAAGGCAAGGACCATACTTGAAGCTACTTTTAGGAATAAATAAAGAAGCTAGAACACAACTTTAGGCGAGCTAAATAAATGTAGCATTTTTGCACCCAGAGATTGAAATTGGTAATAGCAATAATAAATCATATTAAATTTGTATAGTAAAATAGCACAAGGTAACCATGCTATCGTGCTATCGCTCACTAGTAGTAGGACCCAGCACAAGGTAACCATGCTATCGCTCACTATTAGTAGGCCCCAACTGTTTGACTTGAAAAATGAAACAACATTTGTTAAAGTTTTAGTTTAAAATTTTTTTGTGCTTTCTTTAGCTAAGCAGTAGCTGTGACACACAACACTTTCACACACACTTGTTCAGTGGATATACCAACACATTGACTCGTGGCCAGTGTTTTAGTCACAAGTTATAGCTTATTGCTTATCCAAGATTTCAAAAAACAACAACAACAGTTGGTAAGCTTTTTGGTTTTAGTATTACTAGTAGCAAGCAAAATGAGCAAGACACTTCAAGGGTAACACCATTAAAAATCAAGGATATTAATTTGTTGGCGAGCGCATGAGACACTATCACAGGTAACACAATAAAAAATTGGGGGTGTTATTTTTGTTTATATATGTGTGGATGTACGTATGTCATTTGTACTTTGATACTCGCATTTTTGTGTTAGCTTGGTAGTCGACCCCGTCCCAAACTTCCACTAAACAGAATCCTCTGGTTTATCGATCTTTACCTGTATCATCCAAGGAAATTGAATTGTTTACCGCTTTGAATTCTTTTCCGGTGCAATTAAAACTTACAAGCTTACCAGAGTTCTGTTTTATATTCGACTTAGCAGCGATGGCAAGTTAATGAGCTATTTTTCACTGTTATACGCCCTACGCAACAGTGTTGTTCTAACTTGAAAATCCATTGTCCAAAAGTCTAACTAAGAAGGTAAATCTTGTGTTGGTATGTCTAGTGAACAAGTGAGTGTGTGTGATAGTGTTGTGCATTATAGCTACTGCTTAGCTAAAGATAGTACAAAGTAAATGTTTAACCAACAAAGTATATACTAGTGATGTGCTTGAGCACAAATGGCAAGTGAACCTGTGCACAAACTAAACACTTCAGAAAAATCTATCAGTCCATTTCTAAAGGTATAAGTACGTAGCCATTCTGACCATACTTTATCTAACAAATACAGAACTACTTTCTTACCTCAACTTCCTGAATACTAGTATTTTCTGTTTTCTCCAATATTGCATTCTGACTATCTGAGTTACCAGTAGCTTTTGACAACAAGTACTCACAGCTAACTATAGACAGCAAAGTTTTGAAAATACGTCTGGTAAAGGATCTCAATATCATAGTAACCTTTTGACGTAACATTTTGCAGCTTGAAAAAACCAGAAGTTCTAAAGAATTACTGTACAGTGTTGTGTCTAACAGCAAGTTTTAAGACCTAAGTGCGTCTTGTGGCATTTAGAAACAACGTAATGCAAAGGGGTATACCATTAAATTTCTTTGAATGATACGAGTTTGCTAAATCGAAAGATTCTATTTAGTGGAGGTATGGGAAGGGGTAAACCACAAAGCAGACACAAAAACGCGAGGGTCAAAGTACAAAATGACACGAGTGAGACACTATCAGGGGTAACAATTGAAAATCGAGGATATTTGTTTGTTTTGTTACCCCTGATAGTGTCTCGCTCGCCAATTACTAGCGTTTACACCACTTTTTCGGCTGAATTAGATTGTCTCTGACATAGCTGAAGAAGACCAAGTTACTTACAAACTTAATGGAGTTCATTTTCTATAACGTAGTGGTATTTGCAAGTTATCTTCGTTTTTGTCATTGTTATGTGCCTTTATGTGACAGTATTGTTTGGGCAAAAAAAAACAACACTTCCAATAGAATACTAGGTAACATATGTAGTTATTACATTATAGTGTAAGGATGGTCCATACATGATGGATATTACTGCATACCCCAAACAATTTAAACAAATTTTCTTGTAGTTTCATTTTGTTGATGTACTAACCGCATGATCTTCTGGGTGTTTCTATAGCTTGTGAAATATTTCTTGATATAACACAGGTGTTATCATGCTCTGAATTGCGCAAGCTTGTTTGCCCTCAAATACACTGGTAGTTGATAGCAATGCCTAACTTGCCGATTCCCCAGCCATAAGTGACGGATGAAAGTGGGGAGGTGAGGCTTGGTCAGATCAGAGTAGAGTGTGACATGTAAAATGATACTTAAAATTATAAGGGCTCACTTTACAAGCTGGGTGAAGGATATTTAGCATAAAATGAACACTTATTACACTTGCCAGAGTTGATATAACAAAATATTTCACCCTCAGGCTTTATTTTTTCTTTTGCCTTTGGCTCTTTAAGATAAACCATAGTAGCTTAATAACTGCCATGTGATAAAAGCATAATTTTTTGACTAAATAGGGTATACATATGAATACTTCTGGTTAAAGTGAAAAGTCATCTTCTTTTTAGCTAAAAATAGACTTGTAGAACTGAGCTTTTGCAAATACAATTATGGTAACTCCATCCTCACCTAAAGTCAACTGAAACTGTTTATTGTATAGTATAAAGTCTTGTCATGAGAAAATCATTGAATGTCATCTCTCTATCACCATTTTTTTTTTTTTTTTTTTTTTTTTTTTTGCTTTAAAACGGAACAAAGTACAGTTAGTCGGTACTTTGGGGGACTCTCACTGCGATAAATGTTAATGTAGAACATAGCCCCCCCCCCCCTCTTCATAACAAACAATATCTTGTCATACTTTTAAACTTTGCAATGGCAACTATGGTATAAAATAGTTAAACCATGAAACTGGAATTATCACTGGATAATTTCCCTCTCCTTGGGGCTTCTACCTCAGGGTCAGGATGGTTATCAGCAATAATTCCTCAAACCCATGGTTTACTTTGTACATATAATTTTATATGACAATATTTTTTTTTTTGGGGGGGGGGGGGGGCAAAACTCAAGGTTTTAAAATTCTATAAATTACTTATTTTTTACATAATTTTTTAGATCAGTTTAATTATCTTTTCCAATTTTGACTTGCCATGCCTATCTTTACCCCCATTATTGAAATTGACAATTGCTATTGTATTATTTCAGCCCTGGAAGGGAGGAAATGTGTACTTATGGTAAGCTCTGGACCCAAACATATTTGTGTTCTTGGGCAGTTTATGGTACTTTCTTGGTAAACTCTACTTTCTTGTTTGAGAAACACTGTAGCACGCAAATCTAGAGCTCAATTGTGCTTCATTTCTGTTTGCTATTGAGTGTGTCATTAATTTTTTTCTTTTGTACTAGGGTCTCCTTGGGTTCGCACAAATGCACTGTATTGATATGGATACTATTGATCTCTCCAATTTGAACAGACAATTTTTGTTCAGGTAATATTTTGCTGTTATTCGACAGCTACCTGGTTGGTCTTGGGAGTTATGAATCACTTTGTTATGTCTCTCTTTCATTGAATCAGCACAGCAGGGTGGAGTAACAGATTCATGTGTATATTTTTACTGTATTTAACAAAATAATTTGTTATTGTTGCAAAATATTATTTTCTTATCACGCATATGTAACACTGATGTGATAAAGAGACAGTTGGGTGTTCTAATTATTGTGGGCAGTTATCCTTTTATTAGAGGGGCTCTTATCATCCTCTATCTAATTAGTGCCAGTTTCCTAGCAATTGATGATGCCACGTTACCTGCTGCTAAATGAGTTAGTACTGATAGGTGTGAACTTTCATCAAGGTAAGTAACTACATACAAAGCTTTCTTTTATTTCTTAACCAAGTGGCTAAATTACTTTGTCATGATGCTGTGCTGAAGGATCAAAATGTCTTACCACACAGGAAACACTTGGTACATCTATCGTAAACTTACTGTAGTTCCAAACTGCTTGCTAAAAGTGCTGGTGGAGATGAAAACATTAAAGAGAACCTTTTATACTTCATAAAACATGAGCTCAGTTGAAAATGTTTCTAAACTACAAAAAGCAGCCAAAACAGTAGCTTTTATATTTATAGTTGACAGAGCTCACCACAAGGTGCTTCTCCTCCCCCCCCCCCCCACACACTTTCCCCAAGCATCAGCATAGGTGAGCATGGCAAACATTATGTCTGTCCGTATTTGTCAGCTCTGATTAGGAGCTTCGAAGTCAAATGAAACAATCACTTCACCTTTTGATGAAGATAGCCATGTGGACACCTGGCTAGACTACATAAACATACAACAAATAACTTGGAGAATTGTTGTAATGAATTCAATATTTTATACACTCTATAATTAAGTACTTTCATGAGTGTAGTTTTTATATAAATTCCTTATGAAGTTCCAAGGGAGGTACCTAGGATCAATTGGTGGGGGGGGGGGGGGGGGGGAGTGCCAATGCTGTTTAGTCCTCCCATGAATCATAGACATATATTTTGCTTGCCAGTCATTTTCTGTAATTATTTTGAAATTCTGTGGTTTATCAATGAATATCCTATATAGGTTCATACTAATATCCAAATGTTTTGATCGCCACATAGCCTACATATACTTGACAGCTTGGCTACTCATACACCTCTGAGAAATAGCATGTATAAATTGCTGTATTTAGTTCATTGGCCTTCAAGCAGCGTCATACATACGTATGTCACTTTGCTAAGTAATGAAATTATTAAGCTGCAGCTTTACATTCTTAGAGAGAAGAAAAAAAAAAGACAATGTTAATTTTTTTAGAACAACTGTTGGTAACTCTGTTTACTAGGCAACTTAGATAATTTGAGGTATGCTACTTCATGGAGAATTCTCCCTAAATTCAGTTTAATGATTTAATATTTTGTTACGGTAATACCAGCTTATGTGTGTGTACTTACTTATTATTTTTCCTCTTACCAATAGACCTGCTGATATAGGAAAATCAAAAGCTGTGGTTGCTGCTGAATTTATTAACAGAAGGATATTGGGCTGCAATGTCATACCGTATCCTCAGGGTTTTATAGGCAAGGGTTTATGGGAGTATTTTAGTCTTTATTACCCAATGTTTTGAGAAGACCTGATTTTGAGCATATTTTCTTTTTTGCCCGGAAAGGAAATGCTAGGGAATAAGACTAATTCATGCTTCAACTGAGTGTGTTCTATATATACAAGTCTAGTTTTGGTCCTGCTTGAGTTTTTGTTTAGTCGATATGCCCCAGTGGAAAATTCTTGATCCTTATTATAAGAGGTATTGCATAAGATAGAATACGTTGAGATTTGTGAATAGTTGTGTGTGCATGCCACAGAGTGGATTTGCTAATTACTTTTTTTGAGAACAAAGCAATAATTGTTTGGACTATTAGTGACAAGTTTATAGTGTTGTCAGCAAGTAAGTCCTTAGCTGCCATCTCAGACATTTTTGCAAAATTCAAGACTATGGACCTGATTTTTATCAGCGTAAGCAATGCATGCAAGCTGGTCAGTTTCTATAATCTGTGCTCTACTAGCACAGTGGGTTGTGTTGTGTAGTTTATCACTTAAGGATGTTTAACTGCACTACGAAGGATTTGTTAAAAAATAATTATCCACTATAACTACCATAATGATTGCATGTACAACCAGGTGAACCCATGATTTAGTGGAGCGAATTTGTCTGTGTATGCATATAATGAGAGGTATGTACAGTATTTGCTTGGTTTGTAGAAGTGGCCTCCTATACTTTAGTATTTAGTAGTATGTACTTCAAATATCGTTTCGTTTCCATATACAATTTACAGACATCTACAGCTAGATATTCACACCACTAATGTTGTAGCTTTTTGCTCAGATACTTAGTACTACAGCTAATTTTATAGTAATTATACTTTACTGTATTTATAGAATTTCATCTAATAGTCTGTGGCTTGGATTCAATTACTGCAAGGAGATGGATAAACGGAATGGTCGTAAGTTCTAATAATTAAATCTGAAGTTTATCACTTCACAATTTCTTTCTCAGCCTAAAAGAAGGCTGAGAAAGAAATTGTGAAGTGATAAATTAACACGAGTAAAAAAAATTTCCACGGATAAAATATTTCCGTTGGTCTGTCGAGAATGAGACTGTAGCATAGTAGTACTCCTTAACAGTATAATACAGAATTGAAGTGTTTGCTTGCTTGCTGGTTGTCGTAGCTCAGTGACAGAGCGCTAGTGCATTAAGCAAGCGGTCCTTGGTTCGATTCCCGGTGACAACCCTTTTTTAATTTTTTTATTCAGTATTGTTTTAAAAAATGCCTCAGAGAGAGAGAGAATACATCTAATCTGAAATTGCAATACACTCTACTTTATTAATAAGCACATCTTTTTCATGTTGCACTACTGAACCCCCATGCCACCCACATATCACTGAATGGTTCAGGTGTCAGACTAAATTTTCTTTCTTATGTAAATGTATATACATGTACTCTGTTCTTGAGTCTATAAGTAATATCTATCACCTTAACTACAATCAAAATAATGTGATAAATAAAGTTCCTCTTTTTTTTTTTTTTTACAAGGCTACAACTTAATAGACAAAAGACTAAAACTATAGATGATTACATTAAGTCTTGGCAACATTTGTACTCAACGTTTTCTATTGTTAAACAGTTCTTCAGTAATTATGTTACTGTATGTTTAACCAGTTGAAATATCCTTAATAAAATTTACTGTTAAAAGTTTGCTTGGTGAAAATAGGTTAGTCACTTGATGAAAAAAATATTAGTTAAGACATTTTATATTGCTTCAAAATTACTAGAAAAGAAAAGACAACTCGCTAGTTAGCGTATTTATTACTTGTTTTATCTCAAATTATTTAAATGACTCTTTGAATATTTTGCAGGAATTTTGTCACATAATCGTTTATTTGACTTGCAAGCTAAGCAAAAATAATAAATTCTGAATCACCATATTTGTGAAAACAAATTAAATTTAGTCGAGGTCTAAAAATGGATCTCAATATGATAGTTCCACCTTATAATGATTTATCACATGTGTCCAATGATTTAGTATTTGGTAGCAACTAAATACTTATTTTTTGTAGTTAAGTTTATTGAGGTATGAAAATGGAGAGTTGGATCAGACATCCATTATTCCCATCATCGATGGTGGAACTGAAGGTAAATTATTATTAGAGTTAAATTCTAAACAAAATATTGAAGGATACTAATAAATAGAAGGGAAAACTTTTACACACATCAGGATGAATACTCCACCAAAAAAAAAGCTTAGTAGTTCAATGCATAGTTGCACTGCTGGACATGGGCAGCCATGTAGTATGTGAAATCCATACATATTATTTCTAGTGTATAACTGTTATAGTTATGTTGTGGTTTTTCTCTCCTTTCCCTTTTTGCAAATGGAAACCAGAATTATAAGTAACTACATGTATTTTTTCTGTAATGTTTTATCATGTGGTCATCTGGAGATGTTATTGCCAAGTATGTTCAGCAACGGCTCAAACTTTCTTGTCACCTCCTTTATAGTCATCCTGATGTTCTTTCATTCTTTGTTGAAGTCTTCTAGTTCATAAACCCTTTTCCACAGTTGCATGCCATGCCAGGGTTTCATAGAGGGGGGGGGGAAACCTGGGATATCCCCCCCCAAAAGAAAATTTCCCCCCCCAAAGATTTTGCTCATTCAATTATTTAATAGATTTGAATTTCATAATAGCAATACCATAAGAACAAAGACACGTTAAATAAAGTCACTCTTAAAGTATGATTCTATGATTGCTTTGTTTGAATATATCTAATATTTCACTAAAGTTTATTTCGTTCAGTTCAGGACCTTCAATGGCAATTCTCATTAACCGTGCCAAGTTCTGTTCTGTCAGCCGGCTTTGTAATCTAGTTTTTATGAGTTTCATTTCACTAAAAGATCTCTTAGCTGTGGCTGTACCAACTGGAATCGAAAGCATAATGTCAATCAGTTTAAACGTCTCTGAAAAAATTCCCGTGTAAGCAGCTGAACGTTTCAGTTCTTCTAATACTTCTTGGAACTCTGGTGCTTTCTCCAGTGATTTTGACTTCATAATTTCATCTCTTTCTTGAAGCAATGCTCTCTTGAATATAGCTCACTCTGATATTAAATCGTCCTTGTTTAGCAGAGGTGTTGAGGAATAAGTTATTCCATCAAACTCAACTTCAGCTGGCTTACCGTAGAAGTCTCTTAAGCAACTTATCTTGTCCACTCCGTAAGAACTAAAGTCTTCCTTTGCTGGAAGCAGAGAAGGTGGTGAACACTGACCAGTCTGTTGTTGACTGAAAAAGCAGCTAGCCTACCCGTGCAGTGGCTAAGTGGTTACCACCTTATTACAGAAGTATAAGCTCCATCTTATACCAAACTTCAAACAATAGAACATAATAATTGGCAGTGGTTTGGGTTATCATGGAGTCATGCAAACATCACTGACAAGGTATACTAGAAGTTAGGATTAGAGAATTGACAAAAGATGCAAGAGTTCTTAACACAGTTCACTAGGGGGAGGAGGGAAAAGTTTATTAACTCTACAAAATTTGTTTGCTCTATGTTAATTGACCTGATTTTCATTGCAATTCTGCTTATTTTGACAATATCTTTGAAGAATAATTCTGGATTGGATGTGGGAGGTGGGGAGAAGGGGGAGAGAAGTTTTTCCTATGTCCCCTCATTAGATTAAACGCTGTTAAATATATTACATTTACTAGTTTCATTGAAGTACTTAAAAAATCAGGACTTTCATACAATCCCAAATTTCCCCCCCCTAAACGCAAATCCTGTATGAAACCCTGCATGCTATACACTTTGGATGAAGGACATATTTTTCACTGTGGTTAAGATGTAAGCTTAAAGTTTTTCCCGACATAAATGCTGTCATAATGTTAAAATCTCTACACACTCTCTGTGTACTCTCGCTTAATCCCACTTCAGTATGTATGGAATAATCAGAAATAAACCTTTCTGTTGCTCAATATCTGTATGATAGTCATAATTCTGTTAATGCAGCTCACCCAATAATATGAGAACTTACAGAAGTTTCAAATTTTTGCTGAAGTTTTTCTCAGGGGTCGTTAAGATTGAACTATTTACTAATTGGTAGAGCAGCCGTGGGGTCTGCAGTGGTGGTCAACTTGTAATTCTTTATTGAAACTTTCTCACCTAAAGGGGTCTGGAAAAAAAGCAAAGGAAAAATGTAAAAAAAATCTTAGTTGTCGCCAGGGATTCGAACCCAAGGCCAAAAAGGTGTTCTGACGGCACATAATTGGTGGTCTGTTGAGTACGAGACTGCAGCAAGCAGTATTACTCAACAGTATCAAGGGAAAATGTGAGTCTTGGAAGTCAAGGGTTGTCATAGCTCAGTGATTAGAGCACTGGTGGCTAAGGCCAGTGGCCCTGGGTTCGAATCCCCGGCGACAACTTAGATTTTTCACATTTTTCCTTTGCTTTTTTTCCAGACCCCTTTAAGTGAGAAAGTTTCAATCTAGTTTTTATGAAGTGTCAGAATTTGATAATTATAATAATTGTAATTGTAATAAAGAAGAAAAGTAAGCTACCCTTTCTCAACGTTTGAAGAGGAAAGCAATAGTATGCTTACTTGCACAATAAACACAACTTCACTTTAAGTCCCACCATTCTATTATTATTATATTCATAGAGCTAGGAAGATAACTAATATGAGTGAAAACTTAACAAAAAAGAAAGACAAGCATGATTGAGTGAGAGTGTTTAAACAGTGTGTGGAGATTCAGCATTTTATGATTATCTCTTGTCAAGTGTATATAAGCACTGAGTTGTCCATTGTGTATAGCATAACTGCAGCTTTGGGGGAAGTATGTATAGGTGAAATAACTATAAAGGTTGAAAAAGAGTAAAGGAACATTAGGATATTGTATTATTGATTATGAGAGGATATCAGCCATTGCTGAGCATGTTTGTCAGCAGCATCCAAGTGGGAATAGATAATAGTTGTTGACAGAGTCACAAAGAATCAAATTAAGGAGGCCTTACATATCCTGAAAGCTGTTAGTTTTGTAGATCATCAGTTTGGAGCTTCCAGGATGTAGGTTGTTATGAGTTCAAGATGTTAGGTTAAAATTTAATATACATACATTTTGTTGGCTGTGTAAATAAATTACAAATGTGCATATATTTATGAGCAAAGAAACTATTTTACTGATGTATGTATGTATGTAATTATTGAGCAAGCGAGATAAATGTATTGTTAGGGGTGAACCATTGAAAATTGTGTATATGCTATATAATAATTATATATATTATATGTATATTTGGTACGTATGCCCATGGGTCCCTTTATTCTCCTGAAAACATGGCTTTTTAGGCTTGACCCCAGTTTCTTCTGATGCTACAACATTAATTCAAGTCAAAAAGTTCTGCGACTGGTTACTATAGCACTGAAAACTCTTAACCAGACATGCTTTCAAAACCTTGCCATTTTGTTGGGGCTGCTATTTCTCTCTCTCTCTCTCTTTTTTTTTTTTTTTTTTTTTTTTTTTTTTTTTTTTTGGATGAGAGTGTGTTGTCAAAAGTTACTGGTAATTCAGATAGTCAGAATGGCTTATATTTGGTACACAGAACACTACTCAAGACAATGAGGTAAGAAATTAATTTTGTATTTTTGCTTAGATTAATGGTCAACTGCTATTGTATATAATGTATAGAATCCACTTTTGGCATCCTGAAGTATAAAAATAGAAGCTTCTTCAAGTAAAATACATCACATAACAATATTGTAGTTTTATGTAATCTAACTATAGGTAGGCTCGCTCCATATTTGTGCACAAGCACACACTAGTAATATTGTGTTTACACAGTCTAATACAATCTGCTCATGCATATATTATTATTATTATTATTATTGTTGTTGTTGTTGTTGTTGTTAGGATTCAAGGGAAATGCTAGAGTAATTTTGCCAGGAATTACAGCATGTATTGACTGCACTTTAGATCTATATCCTCCTCAGGTAAGCTTTACCTTTTAGTTTGCTGAGTAACGTGTGTTAATTCCTGGATGATGAATTAATTTATATTTTTGGTGAGCAGGCATTGATTTTAACATTGTTAACCCTTTCGTTCCGGATCCCGCTTTAAAGCGGGTGATCGGCTTCTCCGAATTTTTAAAAATAGTTACTTTATAGCTAGAACCTTCAGATTGCATACACAGGTGCCCAATGCATTGGAGAAGCATCTAAAATAGTTTTCAGCCAGGACTGCTTCGACAGTACCTCACAGCAGTTGCGTTTATTTCTTCCTCGGCAAAAAAAAACAACAAAAAACATCGGTTCTCCGTTGAATTTAAAAAAGTTACCTTCTTCACAGCAGCTTCATTTATGGATCCAGTCATCTCCAGAGCTTTGTAGAAGCAGCAAAAAATTGCTTGAGCCCAGTAGCCTTCCATAACACATTGAAACAACCGCTTCTTTGCCGACCAAGACTTTGCGGTTTGACTTACTGTCTTCTCCTTTTTTCATAAAATCGCCAGTTCAACTGGTAGACCAGGCAGACCAGGCAGACTAGGCAGACCAGGGGGCCTCCCCATTACGTACAATCTTAGGTAATGCTTATTACATCATAGGAAAAAAGTGAGCATGTCGTGTGATCCAGGTAACTATGCAAAAAAAATAATTTTTTTCGACATCAGTTTGGAAACATGGCGTCTACCAGTTACAGTGCTGTGGAAGTTTTAGACTTGCTTGATACTGACTCTAGCGACTCAGGATCAAGCGGAGAGGAGGGAGGCGACATCTAGGGCTATAGGTGGCCCTGTATCAGGGTTTGTGGACCAGACCCCGTCAACTCTGATACTGACAATGGGGGTCAAGAAGATGATCGAGGTAAGCTTGTCTTTCTCTTGTCTTTCTCTTGAAAACTAGCAAGCTTCTGTTGTGGAAAGGACTTATTTATAGCTATATTGAGATAGAGAAAGCTGTTTAGCTATAATATATGTATAATTCATTGAGATTTGAAAGTGGGTTGTGGTTTTTTGAACAATTTCAAATTTTCAAAAAAAGTTTAATTTTTTTAAACCACATGTACTACTAGGACCAGATGTGTATGCAGTCACCGACCCGATTGTGAAGAGGACGCAGATGAGGCAACAGGAACAGAGTCTTCCAGTGATGAAGGAGAAGATGCCGGACCTGGCGAAGTACACTCGGAGCCCCACTCCCACCCACCCCAAACAAAAATCCTGTATGAAACCGCATACAATACATCATAAAGTTGCAATTATATAGGATCATGAATAATTTGTTGTTTGTATTACAAATATCTTTGTTGTTTGTGTTTTTGTGTATATGAAATTGTTTTGTAGTGGAGCTCGACGTCCGATGGCATAGTTCCTTGTGGACACTCATAGATGTATCCTACATGATCACAATCAGCACCAAAAACAACATATTTTATTGTTGAACTAATATAATATTGGTATAAAATACATCAAACTATATTATTTCTATTTTTTATTTTTTTTATTTTTTATTGATGGGAATAGTGGAATTTTTTGGAGAAATTTTTTTTTTTTTTTTAAAGCATTAGTAGAGGGCCTAAATATTATTCAACTTTCTCAATCAAAAATGAGGGGAATCCCAAACTCTTGGTCTATTTAGTGATATATGGTTGCTATGGGGTTTTCCCAGCCAGCCAGCATCGAGTTAAAAAAATAAAACGGTAATGCTCTATTCCGCGGTGGACAATTAGATTTTTCCGCGCGCGTCCAAACAATTCAGGAACAAAAGGGTTAAGACATTTTTCAGTATGCACTCTATTAAAACGGTCGCAGTACATAGTATCTGATTAAAGTTGTGATGATTTGTATTTTGGTTTCTCACACCAGCAGTATGTTCAAGAAAAATTATTATTATTGTTGGTTATTGTTGTTGTTTATTAATATTAATATTGTTCTTGTTTTATTATTTTTGTTTTATTAATATTATTATTATTATTATTGTTGTTTTATTATTATTTCAATTGCACTATGCATGAGAAATTGCTAGAATGTGTAGTACACTGAATAGATTTACAGATAGTATGTGCCAATTATAGTAGTGTAAAACTGTAGTCCACTTTTTAATCAACTTGTAAGAAGCCTAATTTCGGTAATACACTAAGGGGGAGTGGTAGAGATATGGAGGAAGAGTGGTGGATGATGTTATATACATATTTGATTGGTATTTGTTGTTCTCGTCAATATCATTTGTTTTAGTGGCATTTGTGAACAATATCTGTATGAAAATGTGGCATATTATAGTATACATAATATGTATGAGAGTTTCATAAGTAAATTATTTCCTCCCGTTATTTCTCTAAATATTGCATTTCTCAGTCTTTTTTTTCTTTTCTTTTTTCTTTTTTTTCCCCTCTCCCTCATCTTTTTCTCTTGAAGAGTTTAGATGTTTTTCTGGTTGTGCAAAAACTTGGAATTTTTTTTATACTTTTTACATCTCCAGCTTCCAGAATCAGAAAAGAACGAGGAGTACGTTTAATTTTACAACAGCAGTAAAGTACCAATGATTGAAGGAGAGGAAAAAATGCATGTAAAGCCAAAATGCTAAGTAGTTTGATATTGTTACGGTTGACCCATGTATTCATAAATACACACACCATTGTCGCTGGTGCTTTACTTACCCAGCTTAGATAATGCATTATTCATGATTATACACACCAAGATTGCTTTTTTCTTTTCTTCACCCAATGTATTTGCGAATGCACAAACCACTGTTGTTATTTGAGAGTTGAAGTGCATTGACTTTCAATAATGCACTGAAGAAAAATTATTGTTGTTGTTTTGTTGTTGTTTTTTCCACTTATAATTTTCATGGTGTGTCGCATACAAAAGGTCAGGTATTTTAGCCAGCTCTAGAAGTTGTTACTATAGGGTCACCAATATGCACATCTAATGTGGGTCATTTACAGATAAACATAGATGTAAATATAGTGTAAATATTTCACTGCTAACACTGTTTCACTTGCTCATCCACTACTTTTGATGTGCTTCAACACTAATGATAATTAGCTACATTTCCAATAGGAATGATTTTTTTAACGTTTGCAGTTTCATCTGCCAATATAAACATTAAACTTCTCTAGCTAGTCAACAGAGAGCTCTCTGCTAGCTCACATACTAATGGATTTTTAACATGTTTTCACAATGAAAAAGCCTTTTTATGAATTCTACAGTTTCTCACCTCTTGTTTATGTTAAGTATAATTTTTAGCAGCGGTTGAACATAAAGATATAGTGTGTTCGCCTTTTGTGCTGTAGGTACTTGTAGGCAGATACAAAGCATACCTTTGGCTGTCAACTCGTCCAGCTTTCAGTAGATTGTAAATCTGTACCTAGTGGTCATCTATTTTATTACTCACATAATCACAGTATGTTATACTAAGAATTTGCTTGGAAATTTTAAACTGCTAATAGTGTCTTGCTTTGTTCATATTTTATTTGTACTTACGGATTTTTTTTTAAAAAACAGGTGTCCTATCCATTGTGCACTATTGCATCAAAACCACGTCTTCCTGAGCACTGTATTGAATATGTACGAGTCTTACTGTGGTCAAAGGAGAAGCCTTTTGAAGGTATTTAATAATTTGAAAAATGTAAGTGGAGTTGATAAAGGGAAAATAAAAATCGAAACCATTCAATCGTATCGGTATACAGCTTAATTTTGAGAGTGACCTGTGTAGTTTCATGTGAAAGTAGTAATATAGTTTTATTAGTTAATGTAATTTTGGGTATACTACTACAGTTGAATGTATTCAATATTAAAATCTTCCTTGTGGATTTTATAGGGGTACCAATTGATGGAGACAACCCACAACATATCATGTGGATTTGCGAAAAAGCTAAAGAGAGAGCAGATGAATATAACATATCTGGTGTAAACTACAGACTTACTCAAGGCAAGTATTATTAACTACATGATTCAATCTGTAGTAATTATATAGTTACTTTAAACCACTTCAATTAATCTGATAACATAATTTTTTAAACTTGAAAAATTTATGTTCAGTGGGCTCGTGACCTTCACTTTTAGCACTCCCTAGATATTTCTGTAATTGTTTTGTAGTTGCAATTGTTAAATCATTGGTGCAATACTACGTGCATAGTGTGTAGTTTGTGAGAATTTAGTACATTCACACACATTGCATTATAACCTTTTATTGTTTTTGATTTTGTTGTTGTTTTTTTTTTCATGTTTGTTTTTAAGAAAATTTATACCGCCTTAAAAAAAACAATAGTTGCTATAAAAAGAGTTCATGGAATTCATTATTTCAGGCGCACATTTTTGTGTAAGTCAAGTTCACCCTTTCTTCCTTGCATGCTTAGTATAAGGTATGTGGTTCAGGTACATAGTTATATGCCCTTTTTCTTCCTCTTTTATTTATTTTTATTTAATTTTTTTATTTAATTGTTCAGTTAAAATGTAAAAGTCTCTTTGCCCAAAGTCTGTATCCAGGGTGTTAGCTAGTGTTCTGTCTAAGGTGGCAAGTGGAGGAAATGTTAACTGCAAAACCCAGCATGAGTACAAAGACTTACAACCCCTACTGCCTACTGATAATGTCTGCACCAGCCACCCCTCCAAATCAAACTGGCCCTCTCTAAATATTATCTAAAGCTATGTTTATGCATTCCTAGATGTGTAGAAAGTTTCACATAAATTTTTTTTTTTTTTAGGAGTTGTGAAAAACATTATTCCAGCAGTTGCTTCTACTAATGCTGTAATTGCAGGTAAGACCTTTTTTACTTTAGCATTTTCTTAGATGTTCAATACAAGCTACTAAAACGTTTTGGGTATTTCAAGCTAAAACATAAACCATCGACCAAATATTACCTGTGCTGGTATAAGCATACCACATTTTGGTTTGGTAAATTGTCATCTCAACTCACATATTATAATAGTAAAGCAATTTTTATTGGTGATTTCTGCAAATAGGGTTTACTGCTACCTTTCCTCAAGTGAACCCTACCCAACTGGGTTAGAGCAGCTGCTAAAATATCAGCTGGGGGTGGGTACATACTACTGCAGTAAAGTCATCTAGAGTCTTACAGTAGATATCAAAATGACCGACGGGTGTAGTAGGTAAAACCGTTGCCGTAGTTTGCCTGTTTTTTGTCAAACGTGCAAATGTACTACGGACATACCGTTTGTAGAAAACATCGCACTGGTTCCACTAAAACGGTAAATTAAACGGTTTGTGGGCTGCTGGGGGCAAAATCCGTAGTCTCTCCTCTCGGACAACTCGCACTGGGGCAGGATAGTCGCTGCCACCAGAATCAGCAGACTTCGCTACCCGGCGTACCGTCCCTCTGGAAGGATGATTTAGGTTAACTAAGTTTAATTTTTATAAGAAGCACTGACTTACAATATGATGCTGACTGACTGCTATCAGGTGAAGCAAGGCTTATATGGTTAGCCATGCTCCACCTATGTATTTCTCACACAAAAATGATGCGACCTTCCTGCGGTCCACAAACAACCCTCATGGGGACAAACACACAATCTTCTAATCAGCAGTTCACATCTACCACACCACGCTACATGACATAGAACTAACTTAAATAAGAATGTTACTGCACATACACACACTGCTAATGTTCGAAGACACACATACACACTGTTCATGTTCGAATGTGGGAGGACCCACTATTCAGTTGGGGGGAGTGCCCACATGGTTGAACCGTTCGCGCGGTACGGTAGAAATTGACGCGCACTTTTAACTTAAAACCTGCGCCAGGAGCCTCTCACCTGGAACCTGGAATTTCTTGCAGTCAAAAACTTCACCATCAAGAAGATACTAAGTAAGGAAGATGCTGCATTTAGTGCAAGAGGAATCAGGAGATTTTTGGTTATTTTCCTTGTCACAGGTAGCACAGAAGTAATACATTTTATTGGCTAAAAGGAAAAAAAAACCTATTCTGCAATTGTATCTTCTTCTTTTTTTAAACTGCACCAGGATCAGAGACATCCTGGAGTGGGTAGAAAAGAAAAATAATTAGGCAAGTTATAGGAGTCTTAAAAAAATAAAGACCATGCTAGTTAGTCGCATGAGCAAGGACCCTCTTAATTTCTCTTGCTATTAAGGTTTCAGGATGGACATTCAGTAAAGCTGCATTACTATGTAGCAGCAACAACTCCAAGAACAAGTAGCTAATTGTAGTAGTTGTAGTAGTAATAATATTAATTCTTTGATAGAGACTTTTTGTGTACCATTTGCTAACCAACATAAGTGTGATCTGTAGCTTGTGACAAACTTGCTGCAGCTCGGTGTAGCACATCAAACTTGTCAAACAGCAGTATAGCATAATTATTTTAACAAGAGCAGTAAAATTTTATTAGTATTAATAATGACAATATTCAACAACAACAATAATAATAATAAAATATTTCAGAGGAAGCTCAAACTGTCAGATGAACAGAATTGTGAACAATTAAGCTATCCAACATCAGTTGTGAAGCTCAAACTGGATTTCATGACATCACTTGACTGAAAAGAATACAGTTCCAGAAGAATCACACAGCAAATTCTGCTACTGTCCTGTGATTTATTTTTTCAATAAGAACAATATTTTAACCAAATGCAATTATTTATGATATTTTTGTATCGTTCTTAGCTTTGTAATCATAACTTAGTCATTTTTTAGTATTCCAATATCATTGATAAGGCTATAGTTAATTGCTAAAATGCCAGAATAAATCCTAGGCTGCAACCTTGACCTCCCTCATCTAATTTTAGGCAATCCAAGTTTAACTTTACGGCTTGGCTGCTCATTTCCACTTTTTCGTAAAGTTTCCCAGTCTACCACCCCGACCTCACTTTATTACAATACTTTCTGATACATCAATGAAGACAGTTACATCAACAACTGAGTCAGTAAAAGAAGCCATACTGATACCATCCACAGTAGCAACACCATCCACAGCAGCGACACCATCCACAGCAGCGACACCATCCACAGCAGTGACATTATCTACCACAGCGACACCCTTTATAGAGTTTTCTATAGTCAAATCCACACAATTCATAATAAATCAATAATCCCCATAACAAATCAATTTAATCAGAATAGTTTGAGAATGAAGAATTCTGTACTGATCAGGTTACATTTTGTACAGTGGCAAATTTATCACTCTAGCTACTGACCAAATTGGACAATCAGAAGGCATAGAATCGCACAACCGCCATACTTTTTTAGCCATTTTATTTTGACGTCACTGATTTTATCCGTACTTACAACCGCAATAGTACGACCGCAAGCGTGCTAATATCTTTATAACCGCACGCAAGCACGCCAATTTTCAACGTTTTAGATAGCTCGTCGAGGCTATAACCTTGCTTATGGCTTCTTCAGCTGATTCTAATATAGTTCCCTGCAAGAAGCATGTGCGTGGTGATCTTCTGCTGCTGTCTGATGTCACCAATGCTCCTGCTTCTAAGAGGACCAGTTCTACTAGTGCAACTAAAAATATCAAGATTAATTGTAATTCAGTCATTCACTGAAAGAAATACTACATTTGTAATTCATAAGGCTGTAACATTACAGATTTTGGTACATGCATTGCAAGTGGTATGGGCATCATGGAGTCTTGCCAGTTAGCTGCTAACTCCATGGGGTTCAGTTGTGAGGCTATGACAAGATGGGCAAAGGAAATTTATGCAGAATTCTTTGGAAGTTTGACATTGGAGTACGCCACGGATAATCTGCTGGAAATGGAGCTGGAGTCTGCACGAGGTAAACACCCTAAATGGTTTTCCTTGATTGCAGATGAGAATGTTAAGGCAGCAGTGAAAACATACATCCAGGAGAACGGCTACCAGAAGGGAAAGCCCAACCTCACAATTGCAGATGTAGTGTCGTGGTTGAAGGCTCAATATGGTATTGAAGTCAGTAAGACTAGTGTTTGTCGTTGCTTCACGAATTGGGTTTTTCCTATGTGCAGCACTCCAAAAGCATATATTTTGATGGCCATGAGAGGGCCGATGTCGTGCCAACTGGGATGCCTACCTGAACATGCTGCACAGCCACGACAAGAGGGCATGGTTCTTCTACTCTCCTTCACCTGCGCCAGCGATTCGTTTTGTCATTCGTGTGTATCATGATGAGTCCACTTACTATGCTAATGCAGACCAATCCTACCATTGGACGGATGGTACTAAACAGGTCCTCAAGAAGAAATCGCTGGAACAATTTATAATGGTGTCGTATTTTGTAGAGGAGGTTTGTGGGTTGCTTGAGTGGAACAGAGATAAACCCTGCTTACTTCTAGAAACTCAGACGAGTGGCTACTTCACAAATGATATGCTGATCTCTCAGGTGAATGTGTAGCCAATGGTAGTATTTAGTCAGTAGTGTGCTGTTTTGTAGTTGGTTACAATAGTTACTGGTAGTAGTAGTAGTAGTAGTAGTAGTAGTAGTAGTAGTGCAGTCATAGTAACAGTAATATTAGTCATTGAAACAGCAGTCAGTTATCGTACCATTTGTAGAGCAGTAATAGTAGCTATGGTATAGTAATAGCAGTAGTTGTAGCCACAGAAACAGTGAGTTTACTTCAAATAGAGAGTGCCTAAAGATGGAATTAAAAAAAAAAAAAAACTTTGAGTAAAATATATTTTTTATTAAAATGTGCTATATCATCACAACAAAATGTATTGATAAAATGTATTTAGACTCACAAGGCCATTTCTTTGTTCAAGGGCAAGTATCCTCATTGTCAAGGTCTTTTCATCTTTGACAACGCCCCCTCTCACATGAAAAGGCCAAAGGATGCGTTGAATGCAGAACGCATGAATGTCAAAGATGGTGGGAAGTAGCCTTTCATGAGAGATGTGATGTGGAATGGGGTGGGGAGGTTCAGCGAAATGGTCAATGATGATAGCACTCAGAAGGGAATGAAGACAGTGCTAGAGGAGAGGGGCATCAACACATCTGGCATGAATGCTGCAAAGATGAGGGAAAAACTTCAGACATTCCAGGCAAGCCATGTTATACCTATGATACCTATGATATAGTAATATAAAATGTGAAAAAACCATAGATACATTGTAGTGGGTATTACCACACAAAGCTTTTCTAACTTCCTTTAAAGTTTTTTTTGTTTTTTGTTGTTGTTTTTATTTATTTATTTTTTGTTTTGTTTTTTTTTAATTAGAAAAATTGCTAAAGTGAGGGGGGGGGGAGGGTGGCTTGCATTAGGTGTGCTCAAGGGGAGATCAAATTCCGTCTAAAAACCTGCTTGTGAAACAATTTACCAAGTTATAAGGGAATACATGTATATATATATTTTTTTTTTTGAGAGTAGTTAGCATAAAATTATGAACTGAATGTTGTACTTTTGGGATCAGCTTCAACAGCATAAGGCTCACAACAGTATATGTACAAATATATGGGGGTGAGAGCAGAAAGTTGGGGAGAAGCTTCCTGTCCCTCCCACTTGATTGAATTCTGACTTTGTGAAGACTGCTTACCTGTAATACCACAGTCTGGAAAAAGGGAAAACTTTCATCCAACAATTCTAAACTTTTAAGCTTTATAAAAAAAAAATTTTTTTTTAATTAAGCATAAAGCTAAATGGTAATAGTCTGATTTATCATAAAGTAGCTTCGTATTTAAAAAAAAAAATTTTTTTTACATTTACTAAGTGAAAGGAAAATGGCATCTTCTTAGTTATTTCTCTAAACTCAAATGTAACTCACTGGAAGCCTCCAAATTATCTAGGACAGGTAATTCCGTTAAATCTCGAGCAAATCATTTGTGCACTATGACTGGACACCTCGCTGCAAGTTCCCTCTTTGAAATTATTCCAAAATGGCGATCGTTAACAATCAATACGCGGAATAATTGACGAATAGTTTAATCGTTTCGGAAAGACGGAAGATGGCGGTTACAATTAAATGGAACGCCCGTTTTACGTCTGTGCTACGGTGCAATGCTTACCGTTTTATTGGCGTGTTTTGGAAACAGTCACGCAGTAGTACGCCCGTTCTACGGTGCGAAAACTGGCACGTTATTTTAACTTGTACTGTATTACACTCATCAGAGTGATATGGCTAGATATTTCATTTCAGGCTTTATTTTCACTCTTCTGGCTCATGATAATAGATTAGCCAGCTCATGAAATATTTCACCATACTCTAACTCATGTAATAAGTACTATTTATATAGTCTTATGAGAATCATATTTAATTTATAGTTTTTGAGTAGCAAACATAATTTTGTACGTAGATTTATCTCTTTAGCTAACTAATTGGTTGGTATTTTCATTTCCCTAAGTATGTTACTTATAGATTTTAAGAGAATTTAGCAATTTTCTCTGCTAGGTAGGTGATTAATAGATACAATATGCTAGTATTACTTTAAAGATAGATGAGATTATTACATACGAAATAATACTTTCTAAATACGGCTCTCAAACTTAATTTCGTTGCTCTTCTTAAAATCAATTTTTTTTAATTTGATGCAACATCTCATAATAATGTATGTGTGCAGCTGTGTGTGCTACTGAAGTATTCAAATTGGCCACAAGGTAATTTATTTAAAATAAAATGTTAAAGTATAGAATGTTCATGTATTCACTAGATTGTGTTGTCGTTTTTAATTTAGTCCACAAATAGACATCCCTGATGAAGACTCATCAGAGTCAAAACGTCAGTCTGTGAACTAAACACTAATAGCCAGCAACATTTTAAATGGACTTTCTGTATACCGTCACTTTTTCCGACTCTAAAGCAGACTTTGCACCCATGGAAATTGTGTAGCATTATGTAGATAGCTAATTAAGTTTGTGTCATAGATAATCAAGGCTTCATACAGGATTTTTTTCTGGGGTGGGGGTGACTTCTTTATTCCTACTTAGGATATCATGTGGCTAAATAGGGTCCTCAAGTTTGGGGGGGGGGGGGTAATTCTAATATGAGCTGCTTTGTCCACTGTTAAACTTCAGAAGTATACTGGGATTTTTTCAGAAACATTTAAACTTTTTAACACACTCCTCGTCCTTTCTTGAAACAGCATCAGTTGAAAGATCTTCCAGCTACATATGAAGCTCATTAAGACCCGCATACGCAGCAGTATCACTGACTAAAACCTTCGTCAGTTCATAAGAATTGCCATTTAGGTCGGCTGTAAACTTTGATGAAGTTCTAGAGATTTTCAAACAATAAAAGTAGAATTGTGCTTTGATTTACATTTTTTAATAATAAAAAATAATTTTGCTCTGAGTTACCATTTATAATTATAATTAAAAATTCAGATTTCTCTGGGGGGGGGGGGGGGGGGATTCCAGGGCCACTCCCCCTCTGTATGAAGCCCTGATAATGTATTTATTAAAGTGTTATTGGATAGATTTGTTACATTTAATTAGAAGTACTTTTTGCTTAAAGCAGGCAGAACTAAACTTTAGATTTAAGAAGAACTAGATACAAGCTAGTCAAAAAAAATTGCCCAGATCATTGTTAGCTTGATTTTAGTTGTTTTTTTTGTTTAAAAAAGCATCCGATGTCGGACTGTCACCCATACATAATAATATATGGCTGCAATATCCATGCATATTTTGGACTTCTGCTTAGTGATATGGTATAACTGTATAGCTGTAGTAAACCATTGCAGAACTACATGATCTTCAATGACACGGATGGAGTTTACACATATACCTTTGAGTATGAAAAAAAGGTAATACGATTTTAAATACAATTTTTATAATGAGTTCAGTGTATATTTACATATATATAATATATTTTAGGAAGACTGTGTTTCTTGTTCTAGACGACCTATTGATGTTTCATTTTCACCACAGACTAAATTAAAATCGGTTTATGATTATCTTATTGAAAGCCCAAACTTGTAAGTTACTAGCAGGCTAAACACTCTCGTCCACTGTATAAAATATATATACCAAGACGTTTTTAACTAGCGAGTTCTTTTTCAGTAATATTTTATAGTCTTTCTAATTTTTATATTGCCAAAGAAGACTAATTAAATTGTTACTCTACAATTTTGAATTTACTTTTCATTATACAAATTGCTAAAGAAACAAGCATGTCCTATTATACCTTTAATTTGATAGTTTTTCCCCTCACTGTGTTCGTAATTGAGGTAACAATATGTGATTACATTTAAGGTATACCATGCATGTTGGTTGACCAAAGTGTATTACTTAATTGTGTGCATAGACCATGTACACTTTTTATATTATTTTTTAACACAATAACATTTCTGTCTTGGTATCATTAACAGTTGTTGTATTTGCTAGTTTAATGAAAGCACCTTCTCTAACTACAGTGCTGAATGGGCATAATAAGACTTTGTACATGCCAGTAAGTGATTTATTCTTTAAAGTCCGAGCCAATGAAATTACAATAATATATTTATCTTATTACCAGACTTTGGAAGCATTGAGACTAGCTACTGAAGCTAATTTGGAGAAGTCACTGGCAGGTTTGTTAAATATTAAATGTTGAGATCTGCACAAAAACAACAACAACTAAACAGTACTATTGATAAATCATGTGTGCTTGTCAGTTATAAGCAACTTTTAATTTATATTTTATACCCTAATTTTTAAGCAAATTTAAAATGAAGATATTGTTTATATTTGCTGTTATCAAAGAATGTGATTTTATGTTTTTAAAAACTACATTCACTCTTTTTACAGATTTGGGATTGCAAGATGACCATGAAATTGTTGTGGCAGATGCAACCACTCCTAAACCAATATCACTATGTATCAAACTTATTGACAGTATGGAACAGACTTAGCACATTGATGATACATACATTAAAAAAAAATGTAATGTAGTGTTTGAATTTTTAATTGTCTACCAGTTCCTATGTTGATGATGATGTAGGCTTGTTGCAGCAATCTTCTACACATTAAAAAGCTTCAGATAAAGCTGGAAAAGTAATACATGAATATGGTAAATAACAATAAAATATACCAGAAAATGTGTATGCATAAATTAGATTCACTTAATCTCAACAATAAAAATAATAACAATTTTATTATTATAAATACCCAGGTTTAAATCTAAAAACCAGGGTTTGGTGGCTCACCTTCATAAACTTTATGATATTGTAATCTTAGATATAAAATAAAGAGCAAATGAATTGATAAAAATAGAGCACTAAGAATAATCCCATCTTTTAAAGTCCAAGTTCTTGTCAAGAATACCCCAACCTATAGAATCGATACAACACACATAAACCATATGTACATGGTACACACTTGTATTCTATAGATCACAACACCATATTTGCCTTATATAAATATCACCAGAACTATTACAATCTTACTTGAATTATTGAGAAGTACTACGAGATAAAATGCATGTGTTGGGATCTAACATACCACTTTTAGGCCTGAGAGACCTCCAAATATGAGCCACAGAAAATAGAACATGTACGGCATTCCATTGTGGTCAGATATAGTACTGAGAAGCAATACCATACAGTGACCACACATGGCATATCCCTGCAATGGAATTAAAACAGTTACAGTGACCTCTTTCTGTGCATGGCTCTACTGTGATTAAAATTACTGGTATATTAAAAGTCATAGCAGTTAAGCTCCTTATGTTATACATGTAGTTGTAAACATTGCAAACTAAGAAGATATTTTGCGATAAAAGAATGAAACTTTGTGCAGTCTCAATTTATACCATGATAAATTTTTAGATGTCGCGACGTTTGATTTGACCTTCTGTGACTTACACACTAATAAACTTCCATAAATGGATATTTTATTTTTTTAAATAAATACCATGTCACCACAAAATAATATTTTTAGTTTTAAATAATTAGATATACTATACTGCATAATAATTAAAAAAAAAAACCGAAAAGTATTATAATAGTGTAATATTATTTAAAAAATAAGTACAATTAATTAATTTAAGATAACCTATGTGGTCAAATTTTAAAAAAATCAGTAATCAGAAGAAAAACGTACAGCCAGCAATAATTTGGAACAGTGTGACACCCTGAAAATAAGCCACAACTAAAATATTTGGTACTCCTTGAAGAAAAAAAAAAATATATATATATATATATATATATATATAATATTACATGAGTCAGAGTGTGATATGGCGAAATGTTTCACGAGCCAGAGGCGAGTGAAAATAAAGCCTGAGAGTGAAATATCTTGCCATAACACTCTGACAAGTGTAATAAGTGGTTTATTCCACACTAGATATCTTCATTACTGTAGTTAGTACTAGAGGAAGGATAATTCACAGCCCGTAAAGTTGGTTGTAGGGGCTACCCACACCCCCAGCTGATATTTTAGCAGCTGCTCTAACCCTGTAGAGCAGGGTGCACCAGAGAGGATGAAAGCAGGTGAAATCAGTGAGGAAAGGACAGAAAAATAAAATTTGATTTAAAATTTCACAGAGCATAAGTCCATTCATGGATAAAAGGACAGAGAGACTGGGAAGCAGGAAGAGATAGACTAAGGAGAAGAGGGAAGTCCATGACTGAGGAGAAGAAAAGGCTCAGAAAGAGAGCATGAGAGAGAAACTGGTATAACTAAACCAAGTGGTAGAGGATAATAAGAATGGATAAAAAAAATCTATCAGTGAGACTGAATAAAAGGGGTGGTTATTGTAGCTCAGTGACTGGTCACTTACTGTTGTATCACAGTTTTGTTTACTTTTCCTTCAACCCATTTGTGAGAGATTTCTACCATTATTTTGTGAATAACTATAGAATTTAATGCCTATTTTGTAAAAATAATACCATATTAGTTGAAATAAAAGATAAATTAGCTTAATCCAGCAAGTTAGATTGGTAGTTCATCATAAATTAGCAATCATTTCAATGCGTCTATAACATCTTATGACCTCTCATTGAAAGATAATCCATCATGAACATACTGTCTAACGCTTTGTCCTCAAGTTTCCCGACAAATAGCAGTAATTTTAATTAAAATAAATTTAATTTTACACCTTATTTTTTAAAGACATAAACTGAAACAGTCACTAATGCTGCAGTATGCCTACCAGACATCTGACCACTTTTATAATTTAGAGATGCAACCCCAATAGATAATCATTAGCTACATTGATAGGATTATGTTTCAACGTATATCTGTATATCTGAGCCAGAAGAATTGTGGGAAGGGGTAAGAACATCTCAGCTCTCATTCCATTACCCCCCCCCCCCCATAATTACAGTACTGTAATTCCCCTTCTGCATGAATCTTATAATATTTCTTTCTTTCTTTTTTTTTTACATATCACTTATGCTTATTGACTCTAAGCTGCATTCCAGATAATAGGTATTTTTAAGGCTAATTTAAGGGGAAGGCATTTTTTTGGGCCAGCATTTATTGAAAAATAGAACCCTAAATGCTGGGAACTATGGTTTTGTCCTCAGTTGGTGCTACACTACTACACTACATTTCAGATTTCATTCTACTTTAATCAGCTATTTTTTAATTACAATGACCACTTAATATATTTAAACTAAAAAAAGACACTAACTCATTAGGATTAGCTTATCTAGTCTTGTCTGACCATACTCAGAATAGTTCACATACAAATTTTTTTTAAATGATGTTGTAGTGACCAGGCATTGTCTGAAATGTCTTCATGTCTGAAAATATAGCATGAAGAAACAATGTATGTACAAAGTTTCGTACTGTTATCGCAAAATGCACATAACTTGCAAATTTTTAGCTAATGTGTTACACTACTAGGATAAAAACTGAAACTTTTTTTTACATCTGAATAACCTTAACTAAAATCAAAATTCTACCCTATACTCTATTGAGCAAGTTCCCTTAGCAGTTGCTTTGTTTCAAGCCTAGTGTAAAGTATACAATAACTTTCAATAAAACAATAACTAAACTTACTGTGAGTGATAGAATTTGAACAATCGTGATCTGAGAATTTAATAAATATGCGATGAAGAAAATTAAACCAGATACTCCAAGCCAGTAGCAAAAACATATTGCCATTGCTGTTCCAATCAGAGTTCCTTCTTGCTGAACATAAAATGAGTGTACAATATAGACTTCAGTGGATTTCACTAAATATAAAGTTAAGGTCTCACTATTTCATGCCCAGATGATTTCATTCCATACAGTAACACTGCTACAAGACTAAGAGCGATCATTAAAGGTCCATATAACTCGGATGGTGCCTCCTATTAATAAATACAAAACTTATTACAGTAAATCAGTGAAAATTTTTGTCTATAAAACAAATTTTAATGATTTAAACATTAATATAATCTAAAACATTAGCCCAACTTTAATTAAATTTTAATCTTGCACTCTGCTTTCAATTTATCATTTGCCAAAGTTTGACTAGTTTCATCAACTCGTAGCTAAATATGACTTGTTACAAAACTAAACAGGTTCTTGGCTCTGGGAATAGGCTGCTATAGCAGCATCTGATACAGAGAGAGGCTGGGGGCTTGCTGGTACACTCTTAACTCATCCCCACCACTCCATTTGGTTAAAACCCCATTCGAATGATTGCAGGGCTTGCAGGGATCTAACCCCTAGCTAAAATTACTAGCCTGAAGCCTATACTCAAAATAGCAGAGACCCTGGGGCCAAGCAAACCAACTTAACCCACTCACTCCCAATTATTTGAGGTTTACCATTACAAGTTTACCTATGAAGCATCCTCACCAGTCAGCACTCTCGCAAAGCTACCTAAGTTCACCTGCCTGGCTGGGTCATCAAGCACAGGCTTGGAGTTAATAGGCGGCAGAAGTGTTCAACACAGCATTAACAACGTGTGGGAAGGGCTCAGCAGCATCTGACACCTCCCACATAGAGATTTACGGCTAACTCTTAGAGACGTGTTTTGTGTCAGGAACGTGATTGCCAATTGTTCATTTTATGTCATACAGAGACAGTAGCTATGTGTGTTTGTGTCAAACATGTAATTGTCAGTTGTTGTTTTGTGTTATTGTTGTTGGGCACTTCCATTAGGGCCTCTGCACCTGTTAGAATATATAGGGCAGGTGCAGGCCATCGTTTTCAGTCAGTCACATTATTCTTGAAGTCACATTATTCTTGAAGTCTGCATGAGATTTAATAACTCTTTGTGCAAGCGGATAATAAACTGACTGTGTGAGTCTGACTAGTGGAATTCGAGTGCCGTACATCCCCACAAGGGATGGCCCATCACTTTTGTAAAGGTAGGATACATACTCAACAAAACCAGGCCCCTTCAACCAAGCAGCTATGGTGGCACCCAAGGTAACCAAGAAACTCTCAGAATTAGATTTGTTGAGATGTGGTCACCATCAAAGTGACACCAGAGCCAACAGCAAACAGGCCCTCCATTCTAAGTGACACCAGAGCCAACAGGCCCTTCATTCTAAATGACACCAGAGCCAACAGCAAACAGACCCTTCATTCTAAGTGACACCAGAGCCAACAGCAAACTGGCCCTTCATTCTAAGTGACACCAGAGCCAACAGCAAACAGGCTCTTCATTCTAAGTGACACCAGAGCCAACAGCAAACTGGCCCTTCATTCTAAGTGACCCCAGAGCCAACAGCAAACAGGCCCTTCATTCTAAGTGACACCAGAGCCAACAGCAAACATTTTAAGTGTGCCAGTGACGAACATTTTTTCAAAGACAAAAAGGTTCGCTATAAAGGAAGGCCCTCTTGTATCAAAGGCTTCTGGCAATGTACCAGAGCTGCTTGCTTACTTGGCAGCAATTGTAAATTTATGAGGTTGGACTTTGGACAGCAATACAGGTGAGAGGCATCGGTCAGAAAAAGCCTGGACTGATCACCTGACCTGAAATATTATCATGAAAATTTCATAGGGAGTGCAAAGGCTATTCCGAAGTGTGTGCATGAGCCTCATAAACGCAAACCATCAGGCACATAGCTTCCCAAAGAAGCTCAACTAAGCATGGCTAGGATAGCTTGTGAACCTGCCACCATGGGTACCAAGGATGAAGACAATTTCAGGCAGCTCATGTCACTCCAGTCAATCTTCCAGGTGCAGTGTTTTCAACTAGGAACAATTCAAGACGCCAACATTGTGGATATATGCACACCTGAACACAGTGCAGCTCAGCACACCAATGGGAGCAATCTCTAGCTTGCTCAGCAGCTCCTCAAGCACAGGAAGCAAGATTCCTACCCCTCATAGTCTGAAGCCCCAAAAAAGAAAATAGTTAAACTCAGAACTACGTGACACCATTACCCTGAGGAAAACAAAAAACAAAAAACAACAAAACTTATCAATGGTTTATGCTAATACCAAGGTTAAATGCAGGTGGTAATTGAAGTGATTGGTAAAGGTGGGTGGAGTAAAGGGTGGAAATTGCAAATAGCTAAAATGTAGGGATAGTGGGGTAGGGTGGTAGGAGTACTCCTCAGGGTGTGACAATCTTGAGATTACTACGAGGACTGCAGTAGCAGGGGGAAGGTTTAACTGAGACAGGACCCAGCTGAAGATAATGCTAACGTGCTTGAAAAGTGTGGACTTGAATGTAGTGGCCATTGGTTTCGGATTAGGGTGACCGCCGCAGCTGCAAAAACGGGAATAGAAGACTCGGTGATTAATACACTCAGCCTGATTAAAATCAGTTTGAATCACTGTAAAACAGTCCAGCCTGTTTCCAAACTGATTCTTCTAGTCACAAATATAATTGGGGTTTAATGACAAACCAAGCAAGTGTCTCACTTAAGACTAGCATGCTTTTACAATGTAACCACCAAGTTCATAAAATAGTATCAGTTTCAGATAGAGAATTATAATTATTAGTAAATAAAGCATAATCGATTCAACAAGAAATTCATTTTAAAGTATATGAATATTTCTTACTTAAAATGAGTGCATACAGTCCAATTTTCTCAATCAAGTGAAACAGCGGCCTGGTGTAAACCTCGAATGTTACCTGATTAACCCTCAGTGCACAAGTGGAAGGGTTGTACTACTCCCATTGTCTGTCAGTCAGTCACACAACAAAAACAAATCTCAAAGATGGTGGCCTCCCAAACATTGAAAGAGGCATCAAACTGTTGTACAGTACTAGGCAATCTAATTAAAGGGCAAGCATGATGAAACATTTTCTCGTTTTTTTGTTGTTTTTTTGTTTTTTTCTGGTAGTTTTATGTGCAAATATGACCCAGAAAAAAAAAAATTACTAAGAACCCTTCACCTTGGAGATGTAACCCAAATCAGAATTACTTCCTGTTGTGGGCAGGGCTTAGTGATGATGTAGATAGGAAATCAGCTGTGTTTGGTTTGTTTAGTAAGCCTATAGCTGTGTGGGTTTGTTTTAGTTGGCAAGCAATGTCTGATGAGTCTGAGGCAGCCATAGCAGCCAGTATAGATCAGACTACAGCTCATCAGAGACAGCTATGAGCCAAGCAATAGTGTCTGATAATATTTCAGAACATTTCATAATGGGGGGGGGGGGGCACAATATGATAAGGACAAAAATACACTTGAAGGAGTGTACCCCTCATGCAAAGATAATTGTACTAGTTATAAATAATAATTAGGCACTGTCACAAAGGGAACTATTGCTTTTAGGGTCCTGAGGGCCCTAGACTATAGCATCCTGAGCGCAGCGAGGGCACTACTTAGGCCTGAGAGACCCTAAAAATGGCAGTTCACAACGGCTGCACAGTGCGTAATTAATTTAGAACATAGTGACTGCTCCATAGGGACAATAAGTGATGTGAAGAATACAAATGGTGATGCTAAAAAACACCAACAGTGATGACTCTGAATAACTTGCTTTTACATCTAGTTAGCATAGTAGACTTTTTACACAATATCAAGTGAGATTGTTGGTGTATTATGAGTACCATAACATTAGTGAATAATGTGTGAGCGTTGTATTAAGCAGTCCAAGGCAAAGTTGCCATCACCAGGAATGCAGTTGAGTATCTATTAAATGAAGCAGAAAAAGTGGATGTGCTGGATACAAAGATGTCTCAAGTCATGCCGGTAGCATGACTTGAATGTTCCTTCCCAGCCACCCACATATAATACCATCTTGTGTCATGGCAACAGGCTGTGTGTCTATATTTCATAATGTACACACTAAAGATTGTACATGTAGATGGACACTTATATCAGCTAAGTTGAGCTTACTGAGGTCAATACTGTGGTTATCCTACAATTTCACTGTTGTAGCTTGAGTTCAATTCAATAAATGATTGAAGTTTAATAATTCCAAGTCATGATTTACACAAGACATAATCAACTTCAACAACTAAGTTTGACTTGAATATAAAATACACAATCAAACACTACACGATGTAATACAATGATTAAGGAGTGGTCACTGGTTATACTGCATTTTGTTCCTGCCGCCACTGGTGAAAGTATGAACCTTGAAGTGCCCATAAATTGAGGCGGACAGGACTGGAGCCAGGATGTTGTGTAATGCAGGTTTGTTGGGGTCACCTAGTACGTTTACTTTACCAGCAACTCTAACTATTTTCCTACAACACATGCATTTTCCACAATACCTGCAACTGTATTAATTTCTTTTCACTGGATTGTGTAAAAGTCCAGTCTACTAATAATGATGTATCAGCAAGTCAGTTGGACTTATCACTGCTGGTATTTGAAGCATTACCATTGGCATCTGAAGTACCATCAGAATCACTACTGCTTGGTCAGGAGTGACAGGAGCTGCTTTAAAGTGAGGGGGCGTTACAGTATGTATCATCATATTGACTAATCTATATACAAGTTTATCAAATGCCATTCAATACTTAAACCTGCATAGTGTGTGCCCCCCCCCCCCCCCCCCAAACCTGTATCCTCCAAACTATATATCTGCCCCTATATACACACACACACACACACACACACTTCCATCACAACATACAGTAGCTGTAAGGAGTCTGGCACTGTTGTTATACCACCTTTACTGTCTCTGATGAGCTGTAGCCCGATCTATACTGGCTGCTTTCTTCTGCCTCAGACTCATCAGACATTGCTAGCTAACTAAAACAAGCCACAGCCATAGGCTTACTAAACTAAAAACACAGCTGTTTTCCTATCTACATCATCACTAAGCCCCACCCACAACAGGAAGTAATTCTTATTTGGGTTATACAGTATCTCCAAGGTGAAGGGTTTCTTAGATAGTAATTTATTTTCTGGGTTAGAACTTGTTTTTCAACTTAATTTAGAAAAAGCTAGTCACTTGGTTGGCCATACAATTATAAGCTTATGTTGGTAACGTCCCCTATTGTCACATCATAATTACGTGAGCAAATAATTTCTTGCTGCCCACAGTAGTTTTGCCATTGGTTTAAAACTGGGTGCTGAAATTAAAGTTTCCTGTTGAAACTTCTGGTGAAGCGAGTGTCCCTTGTCTATTTTTTTTAATTCTCCATGAAGACAGCATTAAGCGTTGCACAAGCTACATATCGACATATTGACACCACGCCAAATAAATTATTATTTTGGTCCCTGTAATAGCTATCTAGGATTAGTCCCACTACACGGGGGAGGAAAGGGTCTGGAACACTGCCATTGACTCAGCGGTTCTAGCTCCGCCTGAAAGTTGGTGGAGGTAATTAAGCTTTAACACTATGAATAACATTAGCAGTATCACAACTGTACCCATTCTTTCTGCGAGCTGCAATTTCGCGCATGGACAGTGATGAGTATCTCTGATGAGACTGCGTTAGATGCTGTGTACAAATCTTAGGCCGTCTGGGTTACTCGTGTCTAATGAAAGAATGAATACATTTTGACTGCAGAGACAGCATTGATCCATTTTGCTGAGTAAAATTTTTCGCTCGCAAGTTTCTCCTTTACCGCACGCGATCACTTAATGTTATTCATAGTGCTAGAGCCTAATTATCTCCACCAACTTTCAGGTGGAACTAGAACCGCTGAGTCAATGGTAGTGTTCCAGACCCTTTCCTCCACCCGTGTAGCGGGTAAACAGTGGTAAAGGGTCTGGCTATGCGAGACTAAGCTAGGATATAGTAGCACTGAGGGTTTGCACCTGTGGTGCTTCAATGTACTAAATACACCAGCTAGAGCTGGGCGATATTGGATAATCACAGGCGATAACACCAGCGTGATCTAAATTTTAATTTACGGGGTCAAAATTAATTCAATGCTCAACCACTCCAGGACTGTATGTTCAGAGATAGAACACATTGCAGTGGGTGACAGAAATTACAAAACAAAGAAGGAACACAAAAATGAGAAGTTAGTTGTAGACAATCATGCCTAGGAGAAAAGTAATTATGATGTAAGCACATTAAAAATAAAGACATGCAGCTATATAATAATGGTTGATAGCACACTACTGCCATGTCATATCATGCACTCGTGATATTCTTCTGTCAAATTGCATTGGGGAACTTGATGAGGAGGAAGAGGATGAATGTGAGATAGATAGCAAAGTAACTGAGTATTTAACACTCCAGATAACGACCAGAAGTACTTTGGGTTTCTGTGACTTACAATAATCAACCACCTCATTTGTTAAGTCATTCTTACTACTTGGAGTACTAGCAGTTCTTGACAACAAGCTCTCTGCTATTAAACTAGCAGTTTTAAAAATATCTGGTAAAAGGTCTTCTATAGTAACTACTCACAGTAACTGGTGGTGACATCAGAAAAAACATTTCTTGGAAAACAAATGTACAGTTTTAACACCAAACATTAAAACAAGACTTATTTACTAAATACTTATGCGTGTTTGTGAAATACCTCCTCATATTGTACATTGATTCATGCAAGAAGTATTATATATAATCAGAGATTGTATGTATACATACAATATCTTATATATATATAGTGGGGGATTATACACATTATAACATTGGGACATTATATATGTATACAGTGGAACCTCAATTATCCAGTGCTCAATGATCCACACCAAATTTATCCAATGCTCAATTACTATTAAGACCTTAATTATCCAATGCTCAATTATCAAGACCTTAATAATCCAATTCTCAAGACCTTATTATTCAATGCTCAATTATCAAGACCTTAATTATCCAATTCTCAAGACCTTATTATCCAATTCTCAATTGGTATATAACCTGAGCAGTAGTGAATATGAGCTAACTACTTTATTGGCTGAAGCAGAATCTATACTAAACTCTCGACCACTCTGGCCATTGCACTCCACTGATCCTGAGGATCCCCTAGTCCTTATGGCAGGACACTTTTTAATTGGAAGACCTCTGAAAGCTCCTCCTACACCAGGAGCAGACTTGAAAACTGATGTATTGAAATTGAAACGATGGAACCTTGTACGTCAATTGCAACACGAATTATGGACTACCTGGAAAGCTAGATACCTACAATCACTTGCAAGGTCCAAGTGGCACAGAAAGAACTACAACCTCAAGGTCGGCAATATAGTCATGCTCAAAGATGATTTTCCCAGTCAGCAACGATGACCCCTTGCCAAAGTTATCCAAGTCTTTACTGGCGATGATGATTTAGTTCGCACAGTCGACATACTCTGCAAAGGGAAGACTTACCACAGAGCAATAAACCGACTAATCCTCATTACAGCGGATCAGCCCTTCCCCCCAGTATGTCTGGGTCAAACCAGACAGAAGTCTCACGCATCAGTAGCCAGTCTGCAATACAGTGAGAAGGATTCCTCGGGGTGTATTATCGAAGATCATCGAACCTCGCCGAACATCGTTAAACATTAGTTTCTATAGGATATAATTGTTTACTTTTATTGTTTTTGTCAGTTTTGCTATTTTACCGATATGTCAAAGTTATATTCTACATTGACTTGAATTTAATTCTGGGCGAAGTTCATATTCTCTACTGCTCAGGTTACATACCAGAGCTGGTCCTTCAGTTTCAATTATCCTTGCCTGGGAGTTACGCCCCAGACAAAGACCTTAATTATCCAATGCTCAATTATCAAGACCCTATTCAGTGTTTCATCCAGACATTCTTGCAAGGGGGGGCAAAATAGAGTTTTGAAAATGTAAGGGGGGACGGGCGGCACTGGTCACCATGGGAGTGAAATAGAATTATTGGAAGGCCTATGTCCTACATTAAAAAAACATAATCTTATCTAATGAGGTCTGCATATGTCAGATCCTGACAAGTTAATTCAGCTACTCATTTTCACCTCCACCGTCTAGCAATTTTCAGTCAACTGTGACATTCACTATTTAGATGCTTTTCACACACTATTCAACTCTGACTCTCACCTCCCCTTAGGTTTATCACACGTTGATTCACACTTACGGTTGCTGGCTGGCTATAAAAAGGCCAGCCCTCAGCTCACCGTAGCAGTTGTTGAGTTTTGATCTATACAGATTCTACAACTTCCAGAACCAGAACTCTAAGCACTCGTAGTCCCTGACAGCTTAAGATAGTCTCAAATGGATATTCGCTCTTTCTTCTGTGGTGCAAGCTCTTCAAAGTCACCTGGCCACTCAAGTAGCAGTGACACAGAAGATAAAATTGACAGCAATCAATCTGATACTGAGTTTTTGGAGTTTTTGGAGCCAAGTCCTGCCAAGAAAAGATTAATTGTCCATGAGAAGCATGCAAAGGAAAGATTAACTACACATGAGAAAAGCAAGAAAATCACTGCAAGCAGTCGAAAATACAACAAAAAATGGGAAGAGAGCTTCAATTGGCTGATGTTTGATAAAAATTTCCAAGGAGCTTTTTGTAAGGTTTGCAGGAAGAGAGGAATTTCTCTTCAAAGAACAGGAGGAACATGGATCTCAAAACCTTTCACGAACTGGAAGAAGGCAATAGAGAAGATGAAAATTCATGCAAAGAGTGATATTCACCTCCTATCATGTGAAGCAGAGATGGCTGCAGCTACAGCACTACAAGAAGGGTCAGTCATTCAGCAACTCCAACAAATTAATGATGAGGAAAAGTTGAAGAACAGAATGGCCATTAAAGCTCTAATTCTTTGCACCCATTTTCTAGCTCGTCGCCACATTCCCCACACAACAAATTTTGATGAACTTATTGATCTAATCGTAAGTTGTGGTGCAGAAGATTTAAAGGGGTTCCTTGAAAGAGCTAGATTAAATGCAACCTACACATCTAAAGTTGCTGTTGTTGAATTTGTTGAGGCAGTTGGCTTATGGGCTGAAGAATGTTTACTGAAACGGCTTCGCCAAGCTTCCCATTTCAGCATAATGGCAGATGAGTGCACTGATGTGACGACCACAGAAGAGCTTTCAATTTTCTTCCGCTGGGTGAACATGGACGGTCACCCTGTTGAGCACTTCTTGGATATAGTTCCATTGAAAGCTACTGATGCAAAGACTATTTATTCTGCCCTTGTTGAATTCATGAAAGATAAAAACATACAGATTAGCAAGCTGGTGGGTATGGGATTCGATGGAGCAGCTACTTTCTCTGGGAAACACAATGGTGTGCAGAGTCTCCTGAAGAAAATTTCACCTCATGCACTTTTCGTACACTGCCATTGCCATTTGCTACAGCTAGCATGCGTTCAAGCAGCTAATGCTACCAGTGGGATAAAACATGTGTACATCACACTCACCACCCTCTGGAAATTTTTCCACTATTCTCCTAAGCGAGCTGAGAGTCTCAAAGCAGTACAGCAGGTGCTTGACTTACCTGAGCTGAAAGTTGTGAAACCATCAGATACTCGCTGGCTGTCCCATGAACGCTGTGTGAAGGCAGTCAAAGCTAGCTACAGTGCAATTGTGACTGCTCTAAACAATATCTATGAGCAGACACATGCACCTGAAGCTCTAGGTATCAGTAAAGCCTTATGTAGGCCCTCAACTTTAGTGGCCATATACCTCCTTGATTATGTTCTGCCACAAGTGGCGAAGTTGAGCAGAGCTCTCCAGACTGAGAGAATAGACTTGACAGCTATCACCCCTCTTGTTGATGCCACTCTCAATACACTTGATGATGCCATGTTACCTGCTGCTAACTGGGTATTAGAACTGATGGATGCAAAGAATGAGATCGAAGAAGTCACTGACATCACGTTAACCACGGAAAGCATTGCTACATTCCAAGGACAAGTGGCTGAACCGTTTATCAGGATGCTGAAGGCAAACATATCCAGCAGATTTATTTCACAAGATATTGTCTCCTCATTTGGCATCTTTGATCCGAAGAAAGTGCCAGCTGCTGACTCTTCTGACTTCCATACATATGGTGAGGACTTAATAGATGTACTATTAGCTCACTATGGTGCAGAGCTGCCTGCTAAGACTGCTGGTGGAGATGAATACACCAAAGAAGCTCTTATTTCCCGCGAAACCCGAGAGGAGTGGAAAACATTTCGAAGCTACTTATCGAAGAAGCCGAAAGGTAACCTGCACTTGCAGTTGAAAGAGCTCACCACAAGTGATATGCTTAGTGAAATTTTTCCAAACATTAGCACCCTGGCAAACATATGTCTATCTATCCCTGTCAGCACTGCTTCAGTGGAAAGGAGCTTCTCCAAAATGAAACTAATTAAAACACGAAATCGAATTGGGCAATCACAATTATCCTATTTGATGAAAATAGCCATGGAGACACCCGAGACGCTCTCATCTACACAATTAAATGACATTATTACAGTATGGAACAAAAAACCTAGACGAATTGCTGTGTGAATATTGTTTATTATTAATTTGGTTTATATTTTTCTCTTAATAAATATCGGTTCTTTCAAAAGGGTGGGGGGCACTTAGAATCCAAGGGGGGGCATTTAGAACCCAAGGGGGGGCAAATGCCCCCTTTCGCCCCCCCCTAAATGAAACCCTGATACTATTATCCAATGCTCAATTATCAAGACCTTAATTATCCAATGCTCAATTATCAAGACCCTATTATCCAATGCTCAATTATCAAGACCTTATTATCCAATGCTCAATTATCAAGACCTTATTATCCAATGCTCAATTATCAAGACCTTAATTATCCAATTCTCAATTATCAAGACCTTAATTATCCAATTCTCAATTATCAAGACTTTAATTATCCAATGCTCAATTATCAAGACCTTAATTATCCAATTCTCAATTATCAAGACTTTAATTATCCAATGCTCAATTATCAAGACCTTAATTATCCAATTCTCAATTATCAAGACTTTAATTATCCAATGCTCAATTATCAAGACCTTATTATCCAATGCTCAATTATCAAGACCTCCAATGCTCAATTATCAAGACCTTAATTATCCAATTCTCAATTATCAAGACCTTAATTATCCAATGCTCAATTATCAAGACCTTAATTATCCAATTCTCAATTATCAAGACCTTAATTATCCAATGCTCAATTATCAAGACCTTAATTATCCACTGCTCTGGATGAATTAATATATGTATCTGTAGCAATAATCACGTGTTAATGTGTGTTAATGTGATTATGATCGACTTGTACCCAATCCATTGAGGTCAAAGTTTCTCCCAAATTATGCTGTGACGCTATTTTTTTATTGTTGTTGTTGACTGAGATTATTACTCAACACCAACTTTTACTTTTAAATTTTAAAAATTGATTTTATTAAAGTTATGTATTCTGCTATAACTCCGCAGTGTCATCTTGCTATAGCTCCCATATCAGTGTAACACTATGGACAACATGGCTGAAGGTAGTGTAGTGGCAGTAAAAGAACAGTCTGAAATCACTGTTCATTACATAATTAATAACAATTATAACAATATCGCGAAATTAGGTGCAAATCAAAGGCGCCATTGAATCTTTTCACACTTTTAGCAAGACCAACTTAGATGTATTGTGCTTTACCAAAGGTGTTAATCTTTTATTTGCCTTTTGACCCCAATCCCCTATATACATGATTATATGTTCAGTGGAACCTTGGGCTTAACTTAATTAAAACATTTGCACAGAACCTTTCATCAAATTTAATTCAGCAGGCAAGAATTGGTCACTCAAAGCAAATACAACAACCATAAGAGTACGAACCTGAAGCCCATAGGAAGGAGGTCGAGGAATAAATGCACCAAGCAATCTATATTGACATTGAACAAAACAACGACGTCCATAATAATTACACAACTACAGTCAATCAGGTACCTGTCTCTAAACTCCCTTGGTTCAATATCAAAATACGGCCTCAGAAAATCAATATGAGCATATGTGCTGATGAGCCTTTGAGTTGATTTTTTTCCAGCTTGCCAAAGCTAAGTACATATAAACTAAAGATAAATACTAACTAAACAAAATAAATGCTCCAATATATAATTGGTCTGCATTAACCCTTAATGACATGCTATCTTGTATTATGTATATGCAAGAGTTGGCTTTATCAAATGAAACCTTGAAAACCTCCTACAGTAGCTATTTGCACATTTAGCTACTAAATATGCTTGGCTTACTATTATAATATTTAGAGGCAAAAAAACAACAACAAACGATTACTATCAGCTTCATGAAGTGAACTTAAAATACCACTGGTCCAGGTTTGACTGGACCAGAAGACAACCACACGTCTGTTGATGAACAAACACAATAGACAGCTCACACTACATAAGTTAGCTCACTAAGAAATAGTATGACTGACTTTAATTCTAGTGCTAGTGCACTAGCTCCACTATCAATACTAATATTACATTCAGTCAACTTGACTTTTCAAAGCTTAGATAAAAAAAAGTGCCTTCCCCACTGAACAGGCCTTTAAAAAGTGTGGTCAAGAAACACAAGCCATGTGAAGTATAAGTACACACACACCACCACCTACAAACTGAAAAAGGGCCCAAAATATGGCGTGTAGCTGGGTCTCTGAATTATTCACTAATTTTGGAGGTTTTACAATATTCTACAAGCAGGGTTAAAACTGGCTTTGAGAGCTGATTTAAATCTTCTTTTTTTTGTGCATGTATCCCCTTGAGATTCCCATTATGTTATAATTACAATTAAAAATACAAAATACTAAAAAGAAAAGTGACCTGTATTGTGCTTGCAGATTTAGGCAGTCTTCATGTTTTGACCTCAAACACTTTGATTGATTGGAGATAAATCCAAAGGAGTGGTCACTAATATAATGAAGCACTAAAAGAACTCTCAGCGCTAACAACGTTACCAAATCATTTCTCAGATCAATCAGGTATCGATATAGCTGTGCAACAAAAACAGCACATGTAAAGTTGTCTTAATAAGAGAACTTAAACATGCAAGTGATGCCGCATACTGCGAGAAATTATTTGCTCATGTGATTATGACATGACAAAAGGGAAGTTATTCACAAAAGCTAGTACTTATTTAAAGCTAGAAGCTGTGTGCTGTCTCAAAAATCTGCCCAAAACTTAAAACAGTAGCACAATAAAAGGTCTGAAATCATCGCTCTGAGAAAGTTCATGCCTAAATCCACCGTTAATTGTCAGTAATCTCAAAAATCAGAGTGTGGCAGATAGAAAGGATGACTACTATAATCCTCTTGAGCATGTACGCTTTAGTAAATAAAACATGTAAAGAGAAACTTGAGCTAATAATTAATTAATCAATAACCCACCAATCACCCAATTTTTCACCAATCAACCAATTCCCACCATCAATCAGTGGTCACTTGCCTAACTGAGAGGTAAACCTCTCTCTAACACTGATCTCCCTCGCCACATCCCTAACTATGAGCATAGACTTACTTGGCCAGCAACTTCCTTACTAATATCAGATTGCATGCCATCCAACAGGCCACCTTCTGACTTGCCGAGATTTACACTACAACATAAAAAGGTAAACACTTGGCACTCTCAAGAGTGTAGTAGCAAGTATAATAAACTTTAAATACACCATTTTACAGTATAAATTATATGTATGGTTATAAATGTGTTTGTGTCTAGTGAGGAGCAACTTTATAATTTAGCAACAGATGTCTTGTGTTCTAAAGTTGACTTTGAGTTTTTATGAAAAGTCAAGGAAAATACCAGACTGTGGTCAATAGTCTCTGCAATGCTTCAATATGAAAAAAAAATTGTATGGGCAAGCTCGTGTACAATAAGTAAAAAAAGTGGGTGCAACCAGCCATATGTAATGTGCATTAAATAGACAGTTTTGCTGCAGTGGTCCCTAACAAGAGTCATTTTTCAATGAAAGAAAATTTTGCTCTGACTAATGGTGCATTAATCTCTGCGAGCTACATTCAGCTACAGTATCAGTTTAGGCTTACAGATAAGTAAGTACTGGCACTGCACTGCCCGACTCATAAAAAATGGATGTGAGTAGCTATGTGACTAGCTAGCTACAGAGATACCTTACCTTTCTCCCGAAAACGACGGTTTCGGTGATTCCATAACTAACTTTTTAATGTGAAGCACACCAGAGGATAAAGGTCACACCATACAAAATGCGCGAATTGATTAAATTGGTGGGTGTGACTTTGCGTACGAGGGAAGTGTCAGACGTTATTCAGTAACTCGACTTCCTAGCTTGCAGTTTCGCATGGCTGAGGCGGGGCGGGCCGTTTGAGTAAGATTAAAGTAAACCTAGCAAGTTTTTGTACTGTTGACGACGAAAGATGTCTGGTAGAGACAAGATATTGAAAGGAGGATACGTGAAGTTCAGGCAGTCTTCGGTGCCCCTTCAGAGGGTAAGTTTGCAGCTAGCAGTAAGGTTAAGTACTTATTTATCTTGCTTTTTTAAGTTTGATCTGCAAATTATTACTTCAAGCAGTTGATGAATACTAATGGCCAGGTGTTGACCACCTTTGTAGTTATCTATATTCTTCATTTACCTAAATGATTTTAATTTGTTGAATTGAGAAACAAATTTGTACATCTACTGAAGCAGAACATTGATTGGAATCAATAGGCAGTACACAACCATTCTTGAATCCTCTAGGGTTCGCCAAATATACCTTTGTTATCTCTCCACTCTTTGCCAAGGCCTATCCATAAATTGCTACCATGTTGGCACGTATGACTTACGTATGCTGTCTCACACATGAATTTCCAAGTATAAATTTGTGGACTGATTGATTTATTATTGGCAGGGAACAACTGAATGTGACAGAAGGCATATACACATAGCATATGTATATGTATATATATATATATATATATATATATATATATTTGGTATATCGTATCATGTAGGAAATTAGTAATTGGTATAACAAAGTTTCCAAAGAATATTTTTGTTGTTGTTTTGCTTAGTTACTCATAAAGCTCATGTACTTTTGATTCCACTCTGTAAAAATCTGCCTAAACATGCTATATATTTAGTTTCCAATGATGATACTCAAAAAAACACTACTGTGTAGTACCTTTTTATACTACTAAACTCCTGATACACAATCTCATATTATGATCTTACGCTATTTAACTTCGATTAGATTTACTTCTTTGTCAAAGACTGATTTCTTTTTCTAGATATTGTACTGTATGTGGATTAAATATTTTCTGCCATAAACACTTGAAGATTTAAAACTGTACAGTAACACTAGAGTAACCTGATCACATAATCAGCTCTCTTTCTTGAGAGTAAACAGAATGAAGTTCAAGTATCATAGTGTCTAATCCCCAGCCATACATTTGAACATTATGTACTTAGACAGACTGCTTTTGTTCAATGGACACTATAATGAAGTAACTACAAACAAAAGCAGCAACATATATACGTATGAGCATTGACGTTTGTGATCGTATGGGGCAATTTTTACTGTCTTACATATCTCAGCAGGTAAAGCATGTTTATTGGTAAATTAGCTTTTTTGTTTAAAAATTGCATCATTCACATAAAATAGCAGCAATAAGTATTAATCCGGTAGTGTGACAGTGAACTAGACAACCTGGCAGAATCAGTCGCGTACAACTACCAAAATGGCTTTTGTTTGTAATTAATCTTTAATCAGAAATTACCCTAAGGTATGCAAGTATTATCTGAATGAACTATTTGCTATAAGAAGGAAGAAATCCTGTTTGTGATTCTTTGAAGTGGCTTGGTGCATTCCTTTCCGAAGGGATTCTGTCTGGTTTGCTACCTAGGGCTAGAAAGCATAGGAAGTTGTCTCACTCCTTGTAGTGATAGCATGATCTGCTTGCTTTACTATTCTCAAAGCGAACAATATTATTTTGCTTGATCCAATATTTGGACTATAGCATGAATGTCATTGTTCGTTTCTGTTGAGTAGTGTACAAATGAGTAGTTAATCACAAGCACTGTAAGTTTTAGTATTAGCGATAGCCACATGAGAAAAGATACTTTTAAACTTTTACAGCCGAAATTAAAAATAAACTATCATTCTTGTGTAATAGGTATATTCAATCACTGAAGTATGTGGTATAATGACTTTTTTTTTTACGTAATATGAAGGAAAATGCCCATATACCAAATGCACCTATTTCACAAACTAGATTACAATCATTATTTCAATATTTATGATATGTACTTCTCATTGTTCTAGTGGAAGCAAAGGTACCTCATGTTCAAAAAGACTCAAGCAGGAAGACTTCAGCTTATTGTCTACAAAGAGACTCCAGCTACAGCTGTGAATGAAATCAAAGAAATTAGCATTGATGAGTTTGGAGGCTTGGAAAACAATTTGCGTTTGGAAGGTGAAAAGTATGTCTTTGCAATAATTACTACTACTACAACTGAATGTTTCTCTGTTGAAACTCCACAAGAGTTGTCTGAATGGAGTAAATTATTACAAGAATATCTTGGTAAAGGTAAGAAATTTAAACTGCTGAGCATATTTGTGCATGAGTAGTTTAGAAATGTGTTCAACATATACATTCATATGTTAGCATGATGTTCAGATTATTAGTGACACGTTTAGGTGTTTACGCACAATTTGTGTCAGACTTTAATGTGCTGTCTTGTAGAACACGTTGTAGACTAAATGTACCTCGGAGAATATCAACTGAGGCGTATCAGAGAATTTATAAATGTGTGCATACGTAGGTTTTTATCTTATACTTGTTGAGTGATGAGGGGAATTATTTTTTGTGGTTAATAATTTATCCAATTGACATTATCTGCTACAGATCTGTATGATACCCACAGATTATAGTACAGTTAGCTGTTCTGTACAGATAACTTTTCTATTAGTATAGAGTCTCCTGGAATGTTTGGAGTGAGTATCAAGTTTCAGTTGTGTGAATTGGTTGAGTGTGGGTTGCCACTTGTGTTGTGTAATTAAAACGTGTGTTGTGTAATTAAAACGTGTCTGTTGTCACTCCATCATTTTAAATTATTGATGGAAACTGAGGTTGAAAAAGCATTGTTATGGTTCTGTACTGTTGGCACACTCTCTAACTGAGAACATGTGATAGATGCCAACATGATCCCAATGGGTGGGTGCCAACTATATTGGATTGGTGGGTGCCAACTTATATACCTGGATTAGTGGGTGGGTGGGTGTTGTTTAGTCACCAGTTCAATCCAATTAACAATTCAATGGTATGGCTGGACAAGAATGTGTTACATGAGGTCATGACTGCAAGCTCGAGAAGCCATTTAAATCTGGTCGTGGAGATTGACTAGAGTGTGAGGTAATCGCAATGGCTAGACTTTGTCAAAACTTGCCTCATTTTGTTGTTACTTTACCTAAGCAGTGTCCAAACAAATCTGCTTTAACCTAGTCACACTTTGTTGGCCGGGCAGTGATCCTAATGTCTGTGTAATTATGTTGAACTCATAAACAGAGTAGAGTTAGGCTATACTCTGACTCTATATTTGTATTGTCTGTGTAGTTACCAAAAGGGGCTATGTATTCACCTTTAGGAGCTATTTACTCTGATGTTCTAAACACTGCCTGCTTTAAAAGGTGTAGCAGATGTGTTGCAATGTCACACTCTGAATAGCACGAATGTGAATACAATAATGTTATGCACTTCGCTTATGTTGACTTGGTTGTGGAGATTTTTATTTCTACTGCAAACAACCGCAAATAAACAACCAGCCAAGCATAAAGTAAGTAGTATGTCTTATAACAAGTAAAACAGAACAGGAACCGGTCCATCTTACAGCAGCTTTTTGAGGAGACTATGAGGAACAAAACTGGTCAATTGCTCACGATATCCAGTAGGAAACACTTATCCATAGTCTACCAAAATCCTGTGTGGTTCTTTATAGGCTTCATACTTCTATTCTGAGTGTTTGAAGTTCGTTGCCGACAAAATACTTGGGTGCTTGCAGTCAAAAAATAATTCTCAATTCTGTTTTCAGACAATTTTAAAACAATTCGTAACCTCCCCGTGGGTTTAAAAGGAAGTACAACATCTCATCTGCATATAAAAAAAGAAACAATGCACATGTAATAGCATTGCATTTTTTTTAATTGGAGAACGCATGGTTACTAAAGAGTAATTAGAATATTAGCCTCTTTAGCTGACCTTTTCCTGCCAGCAAACCAGGGGGCGTTCTGTATTGCCACGATTATAGCACTCTGTACATATAGGGTGAATGCTTTGAAAGCCTCTTTTTAGCTCTCAGGAATTGGCCCCCAAAACACCACCACTGTAGCAGGGCAACTCACATTTGAAGTGACAAGAATAGTAGTGAGGACTAGCTGGCTCTTTTATGTACATATACATAGCTCCAATATCTCTGGACAACATACAGGGTACAGGTCATGTGATGGTACCACTACATTACATGTATGTATACACAGTCTTCTTTGCAGTGATTATGTCAAATTTGCTCAGTTTAAGTTAGTTTTTCTCTTAGAATAAAGACATTTCAAGCATTCTCCACAAACTTAAGTCATGGCTCAAGCGAGGGTTGGTCTTTTTCATTAAAATAATTTTTTGAGCTTTTGCTTGACATCTTCTCTGTAATACTAGTATGTACATGAGTCATCATTAGTCAAAAACTGGTACAATTCAGCAAGATTTAGCATGAACCATGAGGGCGAAATTATTAATAAACTAGCATTTCATTTCCCTGCTTGATATAGTCTTAGCCAGCAGGGTCGGCATTCCCATGGCAGTATTTAACTTTGAATGGGAGGGACAGTTCATGAAGTAAATACTTAAAATGTGGTTTTACCGGGCAAAGGTTAATCGTATTCTTCTAATTGTTATAGCAAAGATCTTGGGTAAAATTTTTAGCTCTCTAGTGGCAGTCATCAACACAATAAAAGTGTTTCTGCTAGAAGGCTTACAAGTAGTGGATCTTCACCTTGCATTGCTTTTACCATTACGAATATGTATACTGCTCATTTAGTGTGCAGCATCCCACTACATTGTAATCCAGGAGAAGGGTAAGCAGTCCTTCACTGTAGATAAAAGCGACAATTCACATTGGTGCAATCAATATCCACTTGTAGCTGTAGTTTCCAATAGTTCAGAAGCATTGAACAGGGTCATGGGTAAAACTGCACTTGACAGTAGCTGTCACATACACACATGGCTCTGCTTATATAGTACAATATAGCACACCGAACTACTAGCTGGGGTTATGAGTGGGCATAAATATGTGGTGGTGAATGCTGGTAGTGAAAAGGAAAAAGAGAAACAGCTTCAACAGCAATAAATTAAGTGGTCAATAATGTATTTGTACAAGTATCCAAGTGGTGAATCATGCAAACCAAGTGGTGCAGCACCACTCAAAATAGCCCTAGGGAGAACTCTGTTCTGTGGGACAATACAAAAGTCCGATGAGATGTCTCTCCCCCCCTCCCAAACCCTCTTGGTGCTTTGGAGGCTATGCCTCCTGCAACTCCCCTCTCCCTGGATGCTGTCTCTAATGCGTTTTTTAGGCTATTTTGGGTATATTTGACCATAAAGCTATAGGACACACCCATATAATTGGGTGGGGCCTCCCAGGAATGCCCATGGACAGTTGACAGCAAAGCTGGACCATTATGGTTTTATCAGTGTTTGTTTTGTCTACCTGCACTGCACATTAGTTTTGATAGGATAGGAGGATGAGAAACAGGAAATTTAATTTGATTTAACCCAATACCATTTCTGACTTTAGCCCTTATGATATTTGCAGTATGCAGCGATAGAAATGTTAGGCACTGTCTCGTAAATAGTGCAAGTATGGAAACAATTTTGCCGCGTTAAAAAGAGATACAATGGGTTTGAGATTGGCAGCACAGAAGACCCTTTATCTACAAGTTTTATTTGTGGTTATTTTCTATTTGCTTATTGTTGACCAATTCTACTGATACTCCTACATAATGTGCTAAATCAATAGGTATAAATTTGATTGTCACAGTAAAAACTGAAACCACTGTATATTAAATAGTGAACCACAATATGTCTGTTATGCTTCTCTCTACTCAAGTGTCTAGTTAGTTAACTGCACTTTTGACTGTATTATTTAATTGGTTGGAATGAAGAGCTTATTTATTTTATACGGCTAAGTACAAAATATTTTTAGAGTTGGTTGTTTATGAATACCTACACCAATTTGTTGTATATACTGTATTTAGAGCTATTAGTGAACATCAATGTTCCTTCTAAGCAACCTTTACTTCGAATGGGAAAAGCTGTTCTACGAATTCGTAATACTGGATTTACGATTTCTACATGTGAAAACCCACCTCGTTGTCAAGGTACTTGGCAAATTATTCATATAAGGAAGTATGGTGGCACAGATATATTTCGTTTTCAGACAGGTAAGAAATGCTGGGTTATAGTATGAAATGTTAAGTTATAATAATATAAGATATTATAATATGCAAAAATGTAGTGCAGATCTGAAAAAAATTTTTCTTTTTTTTTTGTACTCTAGGCAGTAAATGTCCTACTGGTGAACATCTATATTTCTTTGAAACCAAGGATAATGCTGGGCTGAAAAAACTGTTTAGTGATCTTTCCAACCACAAACCCATTTTTGCGGATGATAGACTTGGCAGGAGAATGACTTTAGAAAAAACATTTAATTCTAAAGCTTCTACTCAACCAGATTCTCCAATTAGAACAAGTCAGACCAGGTGAGAAATAGCTTGATCATAATTCTAAGCTGGCTATCATATTTTAAGTTTGAAACTTAAATACATCATGATGTTGTTGTGTAAGCAACATAAATAATTTATCCAGTATGAAAAAATTTTAACAATAATATTGTGTCCTTGAGCACTAATGGCAAGCGAGCCATGAATGGCATTATAATTACATACAAGTTCATAGCCATTAATTAATTTTAGCTAACTAACAAGTAGCTCTTAGCGACAAGTGCTCAGCTACAAAAAATTTAGCTGGTAAAGAGTCTTCATTATCCTAGCACCTACTCGTCTTTGAGCATTAACGACAAGTAAGCCAGCCTAGTTGTAATTCAAACCCTTGAACTTAACTTGATAAAAGTTGACTTTTATTCTGTGAAAAAAAGAACAACAAAAAAAAAATACAACACTATAGCATATCATAAAAGCTACATTTCTGTAGTTCACCTGAAGATAATGACCTATCTCCTGTTGAACATTTTAAGGATGGCATTATTCAGTCAATTTAAAAGTACCAGTATATTGTAGCTGTTAACAATTAATTTTTGTTTGTTATTTCGATATTTCTGAGTAATCGTAGCCACAAATGTTTTTTCTTACCACATGAAGTACCAGTAGGTCTTGACAACTAGTTCTCAGCTACTAAAGTTGGCCATGTTTTATTTATTTATTTTTTTATTTATTTTTTTTTTTTTTTCTCCCTGATAAACGGGTTTTCAATGCCATAGCAGTGACTCGCCCCAATTTTTTACGTCCTTCACTTGCTCCATAAAACAAGTGGTTTCTTTCACAATTATTTCTTTCTCAGCCTTCTTTACTCATTAGATATATTCCTCAGGTTTTTTTTTTTTTTTTTTTTTCCCTTGACAATACAAAAAAAAAATTAATATTTTTGATTCTGTATTGTTTTGTTTTTTTTGTTGTTGTTTTTTTGTTTTTTTTTAAGCCTATAAAAGAGAAAGAATACAGTGCCATTTTAGTGTTGAGTATACCACTATAATAAGTGAGCATTTAGTACTTGTCATACAGCTTACCATATCCACAAGCCCACATCTTAGTTCTTCTGTCTTCAGACTTTCCACAGCTAAGCTGTAGGGTTTGCCGGAGGTGTGGTCCCTTGGTGCCACGCCCCTAATTGCAGGTTATTATCTGCTTGGGGGGCGGAGCATAGGATTTCCCCAAGCCCCCAACATGATCACACCAAGCCTGAAGCTCCTGACTTGACGGAGGTTCTGATACCCTAATACTACCTAAGTTGTAGGTAGATGGTTGTTTGCTTTCCACTATCTTCTTGTTACTTCTTTATTGACTGCCACGCGCTACTATGCGGCGTGCCTTATCTGCCTACCTGCACTGTCCCACATTCCTACTCCATAGCATTGACCACCCTTTACTTCCCTCACCCATCACCTGCATCCTGTATTAACCCTGTCTAACTGCCATTAAATTGCCTCCACTATATCACCAGCACAAGTCAGTATTTTGATGATGTAAAAGCAAGTTAAAATATAATTCCAAAATTGTTATTGTACTGTTAAAAAATGTTTTTACTTTTGTTTACTTAATCTGATTATGCTATACTTTCAAGTTGCTAATTCATATGTGTATGCTTAATGTATGCAGTGCTAAAAAGCTTCGGTAAAACTAGTGCTTGAGCAATACTTTGAATGAGCTACCCTAGCTTTATAAACAATAAACTGTCTTGATTATGTAGTTACTTAGAAAGTCTCAAAATCATACTTTTTTGCTCATGCTGAAGGCAAATGATGTATGTATGTATGTATATATTATATATATATATATATACTGTATATATCACGATAACCATTTCTGGTGAGTGCAATCTGACATCTGATATGTTCCTACATACTTAATACAATTCCAGTTTTCAGTGACCACATTTCTGGTCTTTCTAGTTTGATTTAGTGTTCTTTTGAATTCTAAATTAATTCCTTCCCTGTGCCCTATAAGTAAACACTTTAGTAGAGAATGTATTGCAGAAAGCTACAAAGGTATAATTGCCTAACGATCATATAGGATGTTTAGTTGTGCTAAAATTGGAGTTTGGGTATGAGTTAACTTAGGTCTTCAGATAATGTACAATAAGTTCATAATATCTGACTCGACACTGTACTATTCAGTATATTTTTACTTGTTTATTACATTTAATGATTGTTGTTGTTGTTTGATTTTTGTTGGTGTTGCGTTTTCCTTTTATTAGGAGGAGTTTACAAGTTGATCGTGGACATCCACAACCAGTCTATGAGAACAGAGAGCTATTACACACCCTTCCTGAATATACTAATGTTTCAGAACTCACTGTCCCCGGTAGAAATATGCGAAGAAGATCCTATGATGATTCTGTATTTACCAATGAAACTGAGGATAATATCACTTCTCAACCACATGCAGCAGCATCCAGAAAGCCTTCCCAAGACAATACCTACCAAAATATGTCCAAATCCGGGAGACCAAATGTCCTGGAAGTTGTTTCACCAACTAAAAAATCACATGCTGCAATTAGTGTTCCGGTTCCTGATGGCTACTACAATTTTCCTCCTCCTCCTCTCTTGACAAAAAATTATTCTAAAGGGCGTTATCCTTCCAGTAGCCCAGATGAGGACAGGATGTCTATTCATGAAATTCAAGCCTCATTAAAATCACCTACTACAAGTATTTCTCAACTCTCAACCGACCGATATAGTCCAGAAGTAGCTATGGATGCTGTTGGTGATAAAACTATAAGGCAGCTTTCACCCAATTTTGAGATTCAACCAGATGGAACATATCAAAACTTGGAGTTTATGCGTGGATCTTTGAATGATTCTTCTAAAAGGTATTTCATTGCTGTGTAATTTTTGTGTTGATTATGACTCATGGTATAATTCATCAGGTATGCTCCAGAACTGGCTCGTGTTGATACAACTACTGCTGCAGCCACACCTGAGGGACTTCATCCACATGAATATACTAATGTACAACTTCGACCAACTAGTACACAAAGTCTTGATACTTGCAATGCAGCTGATTTACGAAAGCAAAAATTGTGAGTGCCTAAATTTAATATGTATGAGAAGTGTAAATTTAAATTTCATTATTTTTAACTCTGCTTGGTGTAGGTAATTTGCATGTTAATATAATTGATTTATTGGAATCCTGCTACTGTATACCTTGATTATAGACTTAATTTTTCTGATACTGTAGATCTGAAGTAGCAAGTTTAGATTTGGGTACTAAACCGAAGACAACTAGAGAACCATTCAAGTAAGTAAAAACATTTACTCTAATACAATTCCATCATATTTTTTTTTCTTTCTTCTTCAGAAGAATTAAGCCTTCAACACTTACGTCATTGCAGCAGTCCTCATCAATAGATACCCTCCTTGATTCCCATTCTTTGGGTGTCTTCAAATCAGAATTACGAAATTCTTTATCAGATCATGAATTATCATCATCAGCTTCAAAGCAAATTGGCCGCCCTATGGATTATTACAATTTCTGTGCTCCTAATTTGCCTGCACACTCCAAAAGCCGAGAAGCTAGTATAAATTTTCGAAAGAAATTTACACTTACTGTGCAAACCCCACACTTGTCTAATACACCCTCAGACTATGATTCAACAGAATTACTTTCTCCAGAATTTAGTATGGCTGGAGAAGACTATTCAAAAATGATTCCAGTTGGACGCAATGAAGCCATATCTCGTGAAGGATTAAAAGAAGTTGTCTCTATTGCTGATGTAAAATTTATCAATGAAACCAAATGCCTCTCGTCATCCTGTGACTGCTTAACATCCAGTGATTCATCAGCAGCTGCTTTTTTAGACAATCGTCCAGATTCACTTAATGCACTCTATGACAAGTTATTACCCAAGGCTACAAATGAGCAATCTATGTATGATAGTTTGGGCCCATACGAAGATAATCCAAAGTCGGGATCATGTTCCCCAGACGCAAGCTCCAACTTATTAATTTCTGCTAGCAAACTCGCTCAACCTTCAACATACTTAAGATGTGCTCACAACTATGAGGACATTGACAGCTTTGAGGAAGAGCAACAACAAGGTACACGGTCTGGAAGTCTCAGCCCTACTAGAATGGAACTTCCATCGGAGTGGACATCTTCTCTACAACGTAAAGATACGGTTCCCACTACTACAGAAAATTCTCATCAGCGCTTATCAAGACAAAGCCCCAACACTCAATCAAGAAAAAAACATCTCCCTTTACAGGAATACAAGCATGTTTCTGACAAACCAAATGGCCATAGCCATGTCTCTGCAAGGCATTTTTCTGAACACACAAATTCACATCCAAACAAGCCAAGACCTCCAAAACTATCCAGGGGACAAAGTGTAGATGTAAAATCTCAACCCAACCCTGATCAAGAGTTTTCTATTGGTGTTTTATCTGATCCAATATCAAGTATGTCTCATTCGCTGTCCAGCTTAGAATTGAGTGCGGATGACCACTGCTTAAGAGAAGATAAGGATGATTTTGTATCCAGAAGTGGGTACGAGACTGTGTCACTCAAATCTATTAGGTCATTAAACCAAATTTCTATCGCCTCACAACAAACAAGTCAAGCAGTTCAAGCTCCACCAATTCCTAGTCGAACCTTCAAGATTGATAAAGACCAAGATACTTCATTAAATAAAAAGAAGGGAAATGTTGCTACTTCTCACAAAAGTATTAATTCTTCTCCGCTTCCACCTCGTAATAATCAGATTACTGTTCCATTACCTCAAGCACAATTCAATTTCAAACCTAGACCACCTCCCAAACCAAAGATGTTAATGACAGGAACCGGAAGTGGCCCAGACCCTCATTACACTTCAGTTTCCTTTCTAGATGGAACTGCATCTTCAGTACCACCTAGTCAAGACTCTCCAATCCGAGTGCCTCCTCGAGATACTCCTGCAAGAATACCAAGGTCCAAAGCAGTGGATTCAGAATTAGGATCGTACGTTTCAGTTGATTTTGAATTGACTAAAGGATTACAGAAAACGTCTGAACAAGTAGCTCATGACCATAAAGCATATTTTGAGTCTAAACAACAGAATTAATTTTTTTAATACATCATCATTATTGTGTGTTGTCAGTATCACTCATTGTAGTACACAACTGCAAAATTAAATATAATTATATAGCAAAATATATACATACAGCTGATGCTGCTTGACCTATTAAAACTCTATTGAAGACAAGAAACACTGCCGTGTAGTTAACATTGTAAAAAATGAAATGTCTTGCAAATTGGCTGATACATACAGTGTAGTGTTTAGATGTCCATTCGAGTGAGTTCATGGCTTTCTCAAGTGTTTTATATATCTAGCCTGGATAGCATTGTACTGCCTTTTAACATAAAGCAATCTGATACTGCACCTATGAAAGTATTATTAATAAGCACAGGAAGTGCATAACAGCTAACAGGGGATGTTTAAATCCTATGTACTCACTTGTTATACAACTACTAAAATTTAAACAAGTTTATGGCTACTGTGATGATATGATATAATAAACTGTACCAAGAACTGACAAGTTAACCATAATCTGTAGCAACAAGCCCATAAAGCCTAGTTTCCCATATAGTACATACATAGTTATCTGCTTTGTACAACAACAGCCTGTATTGGTCTGGGAGAGCTTCAAGGATAGCTTTTTTTCAGCTGCTGTGTCTCCATCCCTGCAAGTATATATGCTGAATACTGTTTAGTGTCCTTCACTATAATGCAATCCTTTCCAAAAAAAGGTAGTATTGGTAAAAAGAGGCAGTATTGGTGAAAAGAATATTTTAAGTGCTGTCCAGATAGTTTTACACTGTTAGGCTTACTGGTGAGAGTTCGATATTTCACTTTGTTCTTTTTTTATGCAAAGCTTTCCTTAATTGCTTTCTTGTGTTAACACACTTTCAATGAGCATATATAGTTGTTGGTAAGTGCTCCAGCTCAGTGTCAAGTCCATTTTCGTATTGCATACTAGCCCTCACAATTCTCTCTGATAGAGTTTGAGATAAGGGATTTTTTTAAACATAAAAATAGCTCCTTGAAAATACAACATATGGTGAATGTCCATACTAGAAACTTAGTGCAAACATTTTGCACTCTTTTTGTCTATTTGGGACCAGCCAAGCTGCCTCAAAGGTAACCTACACACTAACTGTGGTAATTTTGGTATTGAGTTGCCTTCTGACACTATTAGTACAATAACTGAAACTAATGAAATACCAAAGAAATGATAGACATATACCAGAGAGTGGAAGAGAGTAGTAATGCAAGGTGTTTTTCAATTAACCTCATTGGCTACTTCTCATCACCATTTTTAGCTATGTATTATACAGCTAGAAAACAACACCAAAAGATATAATACCACACATTGAAGCTCTGGAAAAACAATTAAAAAAAACTAAAAGGCTAAAAATGTCATCTTCAATGAGCTGTATGATTTTTACTAAGCTGCCTTGTTTGCATTAAGAAAAATCATATTTAATACACTGTTTAAATACAAGCAATATCGGATACTTAAAAGATAATGCCATAAAGTTTCTACGCCCCAGAAAACCCTATGCTTACATATATTTCTGGAATGTTGGTCCAAATTTAATTCTTACAGAGATGAAATTTTTAAAAATTTGACATTTCATTGAGTTCCTCAGTGTTGAGGTAATAAGCCAGTTATTAACTTAATACAAATATAAATAGCTAGAAAATAATTGCAAGGAATATCCTGGAAATACTCTGCTACTGAATTCAGTGAAATAAAAATATTTTTCTCAGCTCCCATTGCTGAAAAGCCAGCAAGTGGTTTCAAGAAGTTAGGGCCATTTTTGACGACCATTAGCACGGCCAGACCAGCTCAGCGAAACAGAGGAGGAGTAAGAAGGGGGTGGGTAAACAGACAGTCGGCCGGCCTTCGAAAAATGCAAGCATTTTCCATTGCACATGCGTATAAATGTAGTGGGTGGGGAAATGCCGTTTGTTGTGTGCGGGGAGATAGTAGTAGGTGTGTGTACTCTCACGATATATCCGATCGTGCAGGACAAGGACTAAAGTGGGAGTGGACTTCGTAAAAGACTGGGAATTGGAACACACACAGAACTTGGCGAGTGGATTTTTGCTCCGAGTCTGTAAACCGATGTTTTTTGCTGCTGAGTAGTTAGCGGTGCCCACTTCAACCGTTTGGAAAGTATGGCTCACTTGCAGCATTTGTACCCAGAAATTGAAGAATACTATGTGCTACATGAAACATTGGGGTCTGGTAAGGATACTTAACTTGTTACAAGTGACTTTATAGTGTACTGGTGTGACCTCACGACTTGTGTAACAATGCTTTGCAAGAGCTAATACTTTGAGACTATGCTTTCTCTGCTGCTAGTGAAATGCTGCCCTTAGCAGGTGTAGATCTACATAATTTTTGTTCAGTGCTTCAAAGATATTTACAGCTACATGTGTGTGTTGGATATAACTTATGGGATACTCACTGGCTTTCAAGCCGTATTTGTGAGATGTATACAGCAGGTGTTTATACTAAAAACATGCCCTGAGCAAAAACAAGCAGTCTTTACAATAAAAACCACTGGTAGTTAGCTACTGTAATAGTATTGGGTAAAAGGGAGAGGGGTGGCGAGTGGTGGAATTGCATTGAGATAATAAATTTAAAATGTTAGAGTTGTACCATTTCCCAAATTAAATATGCACTTTCAAAACTAAAGGTAACTTGAGAAAGATTTTATGACATGGCTGATCTGAGTTATTATTATTATTGTTAATTTGATGATCAAGAGTTGTGTTTGTGCATGAACTAGGTGAGGCTATACTATAATCTAGATGTTGACTGTTATGACAACCATATTTTAGTAAAACATCACTACTGTTTGTACCAGTGGGACGTTAATTAGACAGTATTATTATAAAGTATATATCTATTATTTAATTTTTCATAGGAGGCTTTGCTAAAGTCAAAGCTGGAGTACACAAGTTGACAGGAGAGAAGGTAATGTCTTTCTCTGCTATACATGCACATTGGTAGATTGCAGTTTTTTTTAATGGCTCAGTACTTCCCATATATCTGGTTTGTTAGCTGAATTAGGGGGAGTGATGTTTAAATGAGGTGACAGAAATTTTTTTATTTGGTAAACCAATTCAGTAAGACTCTTGATATAATAGTGTGTATATATATATATTACAATATAATTATGTGAGTAGGCAGAACCGGTGGCACCTTTGCTATAGTGTGTGTGTATGTGTTATATATATATATTATATGCATATGAATATGTAAAATCAGTGAGACTTATTATAAAGTGTGTATATATAACATATATAGGTATGGTATGTAAATTGGTTTAACATCTTTTTCATTAAATTGGCAGAGCTTAGTGTTACTGGTTCCAATTTAGGAGTTTCACTTAACTATTTTTACCTATTGCATTAACTTCACACAGTGCTTCCAAAAGAATTCCTAGAAATCTCAAAGTGTCAAGTTTAACAATAAAATGGAAATTATTAATTTTATTCCCTTATGACACAAAAGAGTGGTTTACCTACCTACTGAACTATTCAATTCTTTACAATGTATTTTGATATGATTTCTCCAGGCTAATACCTTCATTGTTTAAAAATTCAAGTCAACTATTTACACATTTTTTTGGATTGTCTATTTTTTTTAATACGTTATGGCCAGGTCACTGCTGTACTCTAGAAAATAGTTCATTTTTTCCCGCTCCAGCGGTATGAGTACTGACTGTCCTAAATTCCTAACTTAGAAAATTTTAACTATGCTGATAGTGGTACACGTACTTTAGAATTGACATTCCTAAAAAAAAAAAAGAGTGATTATATAATTAATAAAAATGTATGGCACAATGTGTCAATTAGGAATTTTGGATTACAGGCTATCAGTGCATATATTCTTAATATTATTAAGATAAACATAATAATCTATTTATTTGAAGTTATCAATATCGTAGTGTTGAGTAAGTTTAATTCTAGAAAGACATTTTGGCTTCGAAAAGTCTTTATCAGTTGTCAGTGTGTTCGTGTATGAAAGAAGTGTTGGTGATTTGCAATCTTGCTTGTAGAACAGCCACTCATAGCCTATTTGTAATAATATAAACCGGCTCTTTCCAAACTACTATTTAAAATTACAATTCAAAATCGCATGTTTATACAAAATGCTTACTGCATGTGTGAATGCTATACTGATATAACTAACTTTATCCTTGAAAAGTATATGCCCTCAAAATAAAGTGGTTTGCCAAGAAATTAATAGAATGCACAGCTACAGTACTAAATTTATATATGCCCTCATTTGCTATCCTTTTCATTTTGCTTTCACAGTTGGTATTAAATTTCCTATTTCTAATAAAATTAGTTAGTATGCAAAAAATATTTTAATAATATTAAGCTTTACCCTATGTCTGTTTATGTTTAGGTGGCAATTAAAATTATGGATAAAGATCAACTTGGAGTGAGTTTCTCAATATCTTCAGATAGCATTTAAGATGTTCTATTGTCTTAGATATTCTTATTCAAGCATTAGTATAGTTTTATTGTTTTGATGTTGTTGTTTGTGGCCCATGGCACTAACAGAGCTTGGGTAAGCCATACATTTGTATATGTAAGAATTTGAATAAAATTCACTCTGATTCTTTAACATTTTTTTTTAACTCTAAAGGAGTCTTGTGCTGTATAATTTTTCAGCTTTCCCATATGAATGTCTTGATTCTTGTAAGTTTTTAACCTAATTTACATTTAATTTGCTTTAAATTTTAATATTGCATACTTTGGCCGGTACATTGGAAAATGTAAGAATACTTTTAGAAGGCAACACTTAATCTTATGCCGTCGTTTGATGTGTACAGAGGGATTTGCCACGAGTTTATCGAGAAATTGAGGCATTGCGAAGATTGCATCACCAACATGTCTGTCAGCTATTTCAAATTATTGAGACTGATGATATGATCCATCTAGTGTTAGAGGTATATTGTGGTTTGTCTATTGTTTAGCTGTGGTTCATGTGTAGGTAGAGTAAGGTATCTTGGTCATTTTATATGTGAATGAACTATTTTCATAGTGATTCATGCTTCCATGCCCTAATCCCATAATTAGAACACTGAAGTCCTTCAGTATTGCCAACTAGTTTTTAGTATGTAATTATAACATGTGCAAGCAGGCGGGGTAAAGCAATCATGTTAGTTTTAATTGTCTGTAATTATTTATATAATTATAACCAAAAGTTTTGGCAAAACTGAAATTTACAAATCTAACATACTTTAAACTTGTATGCTACAATTTTTTTTTTGAAAATACACGACACTGTTACTTGCGAAACTTGAGCTGACTCGCCGTACTTTGCATAATCCTGGTTTTTGTCGATGAATTTGACACCCTTTGCCAGTATTGGATAGTCACGCCTACTGTCACACATATTAATTGTAATATTCATGATGATTACTGTTGTATCACTTTTTGCTAAACTGTACTTTTAGGGCAAAATTCTATAGTGTGCGGGTCCAGTATATAAAGATTGCAGTTGGATCGGCAATGATTAGTGAAATTATGGTGGACCACATTACATTGTGTGAAAAGCCCCTCAAGCCTATACTTTTTTTTTAATAGCATGCCATAGTCTGCAATCTATTAATACTCCTACTAATAATTAATGGTATTATGGTGCTGTCTAATGGAGGTCCTCGGTTTTAAATAAAAAACAAAATAATGTATCTTACAATAACTTGCTGATATTTAGCCCTGGTTATCTTGGGCACCTTCCTAAATACCTGCACGTGGTATCTACCTTGCTAGAGGGTTGTACACATAATACACTATATTGGCCATGCTAGACCCCTGCATATAGTATTAAATTACTTTTGTTAGAGACCTCACATGCACCATACCAGAAGCCTGCTATAATAGTATCTTACTCGAGACTTACATTTCACTTTGCTAATGAACACATATTATAGATATTTTTCTGGCAAGTATTGATATGATGGTCTGTAGTGAAGTATTTAGCAAGCCTTTAACAAATTAGATGAAATAAATAATGGAAATAATACCATGAACAGTTTTAGAAAGGTGGCTAATATACAGTGATAAGTGTTTCCATGTAGCAACGATAGCAGGACAACTTTATTTAGATTTGCTTAGGATATGCTGAAATATATTTTTAAAAAGTGGTTTTAATGACTCTCAGGATAAGAGACATACTGACAGTCCACTCTTGTGCATAATTGCTGAAAGTAGATACCATATGCACCTTATTGAAGACTAGTACATATTTTCTAATCTTACTAATGTTTTATTTTATAATAACTATGATGTTTGACCAATCATCTTATTCCATTTGCTGATTTCAACACTGAGCATTTAGGCCTACAGAATAATGTTTCGTTAGTCAGGCTACCACACGAAGAAGTAAAGTGCACTTAGTGTAAATCGACACTTCCTGAAATACCAAATGACATCGAACATAAAAAATTAGGCTGGGCATGAATTCTCAAGTGAACTCACTCCCTAAGTGCTAATTATCCTGGATGTACTCATTCTGGCTTTCTGTGTGCAGTCACAATATCATGAATCACATCATATTTTTAAGTGACATGTTCCTGCATGTTTGTCTATGCAATCATTCAATTTAAGTCAAAAACATTTTCTCTTATAATATTTTTTTATTAATTGTCGCTTATTATTTGTTTATAGTTTTGTCCAGGTGGTGAGTTATTTGACTATATTGTTGCCAAAGAACGACTTTCAGTAAGTCAGATGTAAGAATTATTTGATTCCACAATATTAGCTTGTATTGAAAAAAAATCATAAATATCCATTTTTATCATTGGGATCAGACACGTTACAGACTGTAAACTGAGATTTTTGGTTGAATATGTATGATATTTTATTTTAGGTATAGACCAACAAAAGCATATGTAATTCTCTCAAAGTGAATTCCACAGGTTAAATTAAGTGGATTATCCCATTATGATCTCTTAAGATAATCTGTTATTAATGGTGAAATACGGAATGGTTGTTATTTGTGGTTATTGTAACAGTTTCATTGTTATTGTATATTGTAGGAGAAAGAATCAAGATCATTTTTTCGGCAAATTGTTTCAGCTCTGTCTTACTGTCACAATTGTGGGATTATTCATCGAGATCTCAAGCCAGTGAGCTACAGTTATTTATGTGAATCCTTTTCTGCATTTATTTCATTATTTAGTTGTTGTTGTTGTTTTTTGTTGTTGTTTTTTTGTAAATAGATTTAGTATATGCTAACATTTTAATTTTATTAATTACTTAATTATTTATTGTTTTTGTTTTCTTCATTTGTATTCTCTCAGGAAAATCTTTTACTGGATGAAGACTCTAACATTAAACTAATTGACTTTGGCTTAGTGGCCGAACCCGACGTAAGAGTTTTGTAGTTGTTGTTTTTGTTTATTGTTTTGTTGTTTTTGTTGTTGTTTTTCTTGTATGTTTGTTGTTGTTTTTAACTGGAGGGAGGAAAATATATGTATGCAGCCAAAAAAAATGCTAATCATAATCTCTGTATTTAGGGTAACACATTGTTATTCCAAAAGTCATTGTACAAAGTTTATCAATGTACATAAGCATTTAATTAATCTCAGTTGTAATATACATTATATAATATTCTTGGGGTAACTCAGTACAGAATGTACTACTATATGTTTGTTAACGTAATACTTGCCACATGAATAATACCCCTAGAAAATATAACTTGTGGGGTCCAGAGCGACTTAACAAGTCACCGTGGTGGTAGCCATTACAAGTAGTAATTCACTTCCTTGAAGTGAAATTCTGTATGTACAGTGTGTACCAGTTGTGTTTTTATGTATTAAGCTTAAGAGTTCTTGTTTCATGCATATTTACATGCAACCACACATTTTATAAACACATAATGTAGACCGCCAAAGAAATGTTAGAAACTTGTTGTGGATCACCAGCTTATGCAGCTCCAGGTATGCTTATTATACAAGCAATAACTTAATTTTATTACTGTATCATTTTGATGCTCAGATTTGACTAACAACAATAGAACACTGGTGTGGTAGCTTTCTATGCCATATTTGGTATTTTGTGTTACAGTCAGACCTGTATATTCTATAATTGTGTACATTCCTGTAGAGTAGGTTTGTGAATTCACATTGGCTCTTTCAACACACAGGTTTATTTAATTGACAATATTACAAAATCCTGGATTCTGCAGAGTATTTAATAGTATTTATTTTCAAGTAGAAATATCGGAGTTAAAGCCAAGTTTGTTAGAGTCAAAATTTTAGTCCACTCATATTGATACACACACAGACAATTAAATGAAACAAGATCACCTCTTATTGTGCTTGACGTGTACGTACTTAGCAATAACAAGTGATCCGTAAGATTACTGTTTAGTGACCTTATGGTTTCCAGCGTGGGGAGGAAGGGGGTTAATAGAGAATTAGTATTCCTACACAACTATGGGTCTGGTGTTACTCGACCATCTAAGTCTGGTTAAGTGTGTAGATCTTTTTCTTGCTGTGTCAATGGTCATGAGATATCTATCTGTATGTTACAAAATATGTGATAGTCAAAATATGGTACAGCCTGCCTATTGCTGCACCACAGGCACAGCCTTGAATAGTATCAGCAATTGTGACACTTGTCTGTATAAATGTAGAGCTTATCAAAGGTGGGCCATACATAGGGCCAAAGGCAGATGTTTGGAGTTTAGGAGTATTACTATATGCTCTTCTCAATGGATTTCTTCCTTTTGATGATGACAACACAGCAAAATTGTATTCTATGATACAGGTAAGTTTTACAGTGTTCAACAGCTACTAAAAGTTTAGCTAAGTTTTGAGTAAAAAAAAAAAAAAAAAAGCAGTAGCTGTTTTGAAAGCAATTATATTCATGGCATATGTTGCATACCTATGTTGCATGTGTTGTAATGTAATATGTGTCATTATTGGAGTGGGAATAGGATCCTACTGGGAATTCTTGACAATTATTCATGGGGGTAGTATTTCAGTAGAAACAGGAAAATGTTCACAATTTTTAGCAGGATCAAGTTTATTTTGTGGAGTGGGCATGGAAAGATTGTTTAATGTAGCGGTAAGAAATTAAAATGGAATGTACATAGTGTGGGTTGGGGGTGTTAGACAGCCGAGTTTGTTGTTGTTTTTTTAATAAAAATTAGGTAAAAGTTTTTGAATGCAATTACCACACTCTGCAACTTTTTAAAACATGAAAAACGAGCATTTCTAAAATATAATCAATTATTAGTACTGCTGATGTATTGTATTATTAAGAGAAAACGTGCACCTGCATGTAAGTTTAAGGGACAACGTACCAAACACATTAATCTAAAAATTATCTGAATAATTTGCAACTTTGCTCAGCTCCATTTATGCTCCGGCACTTAGTAAATTAGTTTCTTACTTCTAGTTTTCATGAAGCTTAAGTAAGTGCAGTCCTAGCAGCACTCTGAAATCAAGGTGTGCTCTTCTGTTGTTGGCATGATGAAGTCAAACATTTGCCTTGTAACTGTCATCTTTTACAGCTCTGAAATATTAGTAAACTACTACAATGTGTTGCATTCAGACAATATCCAGCTTTGAGGCCTGAGTTCTTTACCCATTGCATGAACTACTATTATGTCATCTTATATCCATATACAATGTGGTACACCCCTGGTGGTAGTGTCTTGCTCACTTGCCCTTTATACAAGAAACATCAATTATTTGCAGTTATTTATATTCAACTCTTGATTAGTGACAATATTTGTGACTTAAATTAACTATCAATTAAATATTTTATTACGGGTTGTCTTGAGCTGCTATATTAATATATATATCATATTTTGCATTAGCTTTACTAAGCATTATTTAATGTATGAATTTTATTTAGAGAGGAGAGTATGAGGTAACAGAGTGGCTGTCTCGAGGAAGTCTTAAAATTTTGTCACAGCTGCTACTGGTGAGTGTGTTGTTGATTTCAATACTAGACAACTATTTAGAGATTGCAAACTGCCAATGATAGAAAAGATTGTTTTATTTTACCTACAAATATTTCGAGTAGTGAAGGAGCATTTCATTTGTAAACTTTGGAATAGAGTGGTATCCAACAAACCTCTAAAAAATTGTATTTGCTCTTTGTGGGGGAGGGGGTGAGAGAGAGAATGGGAAATGGTTAATTTGTGCTACTGTGCTGCTGGCCAAAGGATGCACAGTAAATCAATTAGTGAAACCAGCATTCTTTTCACTACATGTATTTACCAGTGATCAAGCAGCTGTCTCTCTCTCTCTCTCTTCCCCCCCCCCTCTCTCTCTCTCTCTCTCTCTGATAGTACTTTTTTTATTGCAGGTTGATCCTCACAAAAGAATAACAGTTGAATCTTTATTACATCATCCATGGGTTGTCAAAGGCTATAATAAACCTGTGGATTGGCAAACACGTGTTGCGGTGAGTTTAACTAATATTTTCTACTATTTTTTTCTGATTCCACTCACGTCATGCCAGGAAAATTAAACTAAAAACCCTGATACTGCTTGTGTGTAACTATCTTATTGCCCTTTTATAATGCAGATATACATGTATATGGACGTATATACACTATATGTTACCTATACAATATGAATTAGTCAGTAATTACTAGGAAAGTATTATCGGGAGGTACAGCAAATATGCACTTCTACACATATGTATGTACTTGTACCATGGTATGTTTAAACTGTCCAATCAGATTGGTGAATATATTTCATACCCACCTCCTAGGAGGTGAATAAGTGAACTGTCCAATCAGAATTAGTTTTTGTGCATTTCCTATAGCCAAGAGCCATGGTACAAGTCGGTTGCACCACTCCGCGTTCGGTCGGTATAGGATTTACACTTTGTAACCTATACATACATATTCTTTTACAAGTACCTGCCACACAGATGCGGCACTTGATGTACTAACTTTTTTTTAAGTTTGGAATCCAGTATTATCTTCTACCACTTGGTATAGTTACGTCAGCTGCTCTTTTCTCGTTTACTTTTCTTGACCCGTGTATTCAAGAATATTCACACTACTGCTGTTGTCGTTAATGACAATGTTTTACCAACCCATCTCAGCATTACATGCACTACCAGTGTAGTCGTCCATACTGATGATGCTTTACCACCCCAATTCAGCTTAATACATTCACCACCGCTGTCGTTACTGACACTTTACCAACTTGGCACAACTAATGAATTATTTATTAATACACACCACACACTGCCATCATCACTATTTTCTCGCTTATTTTTTCTTGGCCCATGTACTTGTTCATTAATATGAATACACACACAACCACCATTGTCGGCGGCTGACGACACTTTACCAGCATGGCTCATCTAATGAATTATTCATGAATACACACTGCCATTATCATTACTAATGTTAATGTATAATTTTCCTGATTAAGATGGCAAGTCATTTTTTATTTATTTGGTTGATACCTACTGATTGTACGTAACACAACTAAAAGCAGGAATAATTGGTGTTTGTTTTGTTGTTATTGTTGTTGTTGTTTTTTGTTTTTGTTTTTTTTATTAAGTTTGTTTTGCAGTAACATTGTGAATGCAATGGCCTTATTAGATTAGATCATTGTACCGTATATGGCAATGATCCAAACCATTAGCAGCACATCAGCTTATCTAATTAGGGAACATGTAAAAATGGTAAAATGATCTAATAAGCACAATATTGAGTATACTACACATAATATACATACACAAGCATGGGATGTGATCCTTGTTTATGTCTACCGATCTAATAGCGATCAAACCATTGGCAGCATATCTAATTGGGGAACATGGACAATTAGATTAGTAAATTAATCTCATGGTTTGTTTTTAGATGGACAGTTTAGATACAGAATGTGTGGAGTTAATGGCTTCATATAGCCGCAGAAGTATTCAGCAAGTTACAGATGAAATTTTACAGGTAATGTAATATTCAGCAACTTACAGTAAATTGACTCTATCGAAAAGAAATTTACTATATACACACTATGTATCCACAAGTAATGAGTTACTAAGTAACATTGTCTGTGTTGGGTTGACCAGAGTGGCTGATATTAATTCATTTGTATTATTTTATAGTGGAACTATGACAATACGACAGCTACGTACCTTCTTCTGATGCAGCAGAAGATGAGCGGCAGAAAGCCTGAAATTGTGTTGTAAGTTAAGAAGCTAAATACTGACCTAACATCCCTTAGCAAAGTAATGACACGTAAAAACTCACTATGTTGTTATTTGTGCTTTCAGAAAAGAAGAGCCACCTTTACCTTCTCCACGTCTTCAGTCACCTTTGCTAAAATCACCAGTTGCATCAATGGTTAGCTTTTGTTGTTACAATATATTTTTGTTTCATTAATTTACTGATTTAATAGTTAAATAAATAAAATAATAATGTCATTGTTGTTTTTGTTTGATTGTGTGAATACAGGAAGTGTCATGTTCTCCAAATATGCCAAACCCAGAAATTCCTGCATTCCCTGTGCCCAAACCACGGACAAGAAAGATCAGTTTGGGCATTCAAATCCATCCACCCTCAGGAGAATTAGTGACTGTCCAAAAACCTAATCACCCGATTATCTCGCTTTTAAAAGAACGTATGTTGTTGTTTGTATATGATACCATCTGTATGACAGCTAATGCAATCAGTTGGTGATGTATGCAGCTTGATATGAAGGTTGACATGTAGATTAGCCTAGAAATGAGACTTCACAATTAGTTGTGGCAATTGCATGGTACTATGTAGTTCCATAGTTTTGATAGAATTATGTATTTTTTGCAGAGAGTATTGAGAATTCCATTCAATTGCAATCTCCTCTAATACCACCACAGCCTTTAACTCCACCTGTTGCCAGAAAAAATCCACCTGAAAGAGGGCGAATACCCTTATCACAAACTACTGATAATTTTTTCTCATTAAAGTCAGAAGAGTCTCCAATTCACCAGCAAGTCACAAAGTATGTTAGTGAAGCATATTTTTTAGTATTTTCTGCATTATAATAATAATAATAATTATTATTATTATTAGAACATCATCATATGAGTCACAATTGCATCACGCCGTGGCCATTGATGATGATAAGAGTACCACTCTTAATACTAAATCTACTTATTCTCCTCGTCGCAGAAAAGTTAGTGAAAAATTTATTGTTGGGGTGTTTTGTTCTTTTTCTCTTAAATGCATGTATGTATAAAATAATAATGACTCTTGGCACATCAATGAGAGAGTCTCACTTCACTTACTTCATGGGAATTACTTGCTGATAAACTATGCACATTTTTCACATTTAGCCTTTGCTTCTCTCTAACCCCTGTAAGTGAGAAAGGTTCAATCTACATACATGTATGCTGTAAATGTGTCATCCAACTAAAACATGCCGAGTATCAGCGAAGAAAAATTGTGAAATCTGCAGGAATGGCTATATTAAAAAAAATTTGCTTTTTCGCAACTAGACATAATTTCAGTGTTAGACTAACTTTAAGCTAATACCTATTATCAACAGACAGTTCAGAAGTAGACCACTATGGCTGCTATTTCAATACAACCTAAGTACACGTATTGCTGGGGGTAGGAGACACTGTGCACTTAGCCACACCCATTTTTTTTACCCATACTACCTTAATGCATATGTCCATATGAAAATAAACAATTCAACTTTAACTAAATGTACTATTTATATTAGCATTCTAAATTTATGGGTGGGAGAGGAAGACTTTGGCTTGGCAGTGGAGATCCCAGCTTCCCCTCCCCTTCCAAATGAAACTTGGCCACTTATGAGCCAGATGTTAATCAGTTACAATGGTTTCCAACATAACTATTAACATTCTCGATGTTGTTATAGAGACTGGGAAGTTTGGAGATGATTTTTAAGAAAGCTAAACGAGCTCTATCTCTAAGTAAGGCTGCACCAGCACCAGCAACTGGTCCAAGAAAAGTTAAGGTATTTGTTGTTGTTGTTGTTGTTTTTGTTTTTGTTCTTTAGTTTAGCCAATACAATTTTATTAAATTTATTCGTATTCACTGTTTTTCAGGGCATATACAACTTTGATACAACATCTCGAAAAAGTCCTGATGAAGTTATTTTTGAGATAGAAAGGGTTTTACGGGAGTTAGGAGTCAAATTTGAGAAAGATGGGTAAGTATTTGATCACTTGTATACCAAAGTTATTGCATAGTTGGAATACATGTACACTGCCAATTAATGCACTGCATTTTTCATATTGCCCTACACCAGCTGCCAATAATAAAAGTGGATATTGAATTACCTGTTCCTTTGGCTGTTTATCAATTTTCTTTTAGTTTTACATTTCACTGCTCCGTGATCAGTTACAAGGAAAGTAGTAGCCACAGAACTGATAAAACCAAAACCATTCTCTTTGATTTGGAAGTTTGCCTTTTGCCTCGTCTAGAAATGCTGGGTAAGTTTGTATTGTTTGGGCCTTCTTGTAACAAGATTAATATGCATGTGTGATGCAATTTCAATTGTACAGCCAATGAATATTTTAATTGGTTGTTTAGGAATACGTCGAAAACGCATAAAAGGAGACACTTGGGAGTACAAGCGTGTTTGTGGGCAAATCTTCAAAACAACTCGCCTCTAGATTTTTATGTAACAATTTGTGTTTCTTATGTCATGTAAACATTTTTTTTATCAATTTTTAGAAATTTTACTTCATTTAATCTGGATTTTTTTCATTTTGTTATTTTTATTTTAGTTGATAAATATTTGAACTTTAGCAACAAAATATTGGCATATGATAGTATAGTTTTGAGGTTGGGGGTGGAATGCGAGTACTGAATTTATTGATAGTTACAAGATTGGAAGCTTTCAGTCACTGGCAGGAATAAAGAGTTTCTTGGTTTGTTATTTACTGCTCTTGAGAAGTGACCATGACCTTAAAAAGTAACAAAAAAAAATATGCATGTTAGTGCCTAAAACTGCTCAACCTATACAATATGCTAGTTGCTAGTCTGTCAGTGATGATGATGTGTGTAATCATGAATAATTCATTTGCTGTGCCTAGTTGGTACAGCATCATCAGTACTGGCTGCAGTGGTGTATGAATGAAGGTGGTGGCGGTGAGTTGGTAAAACACCATTGTTACCACTGAAGGAAGTATAACAATGGATAAAATGCCTTGTACTACTGCATTCCTGATAATATTTGCTAATGTTGGTAGCTACATTAATGCTAGTTAATTGTAATCTATAGGAAGAAAGGATGAAGCATTCAACCAAAGCTGGTTGGGAAAGCATAAATGGAAATTGGGTGTATTTAGTAATAACATGACTTGTTCTATACCTGAAGTGTCCTCCACAAAGAATACTTCTCCAATTCCTATAACTTTCTTTTCTCCACTAGACACCTCTATTTCAACTGCTCCATCGAGGTTCACTATGAATTGTCTCCTAGGAGCAGTATGCCATGAATAGTTGTAATCAGCTGTTGTATGACGAAATTGAACTCCTTTTGTTCCTATAAATTCTGAGAGGTAACCAATATCTCCTATGAAAAGATAATTTGCAACATCTCACAGGGGGGGGGGGGGGGGGGGGGGGGGGGGGGGGGGGGGGGGCGGCTAAGTCCACTCATTCAATGCATTGACTGGCATTTAAATAAAACAAAATGATCTTGTTTAACTTCTATCACCAGCATGTCTAGTATGCCTTATCTGATAACGTAGCACAATTGTATTGATAGCAGCTAAGTGGTATGAATTATGTAGCCAGATATCTTGCATGCACACAAGCTACCTTCAGTAATTAAGTTATGTTTAACTTTGACAATTCTTATCTACCAAAGCTGAAAGATAATTTTTAGCACTGATGAGACTAACTCATTTTACAGTCTATAACTGTACTGTTTTTATGAGCTAAGCTTCAGTGAAAAGTGGTAGTAAAAGTTGCGAGGAAACTCGGCACCATAACAATCGTTAAAAAGCGTTGCAGAATAATATCCTTACCGCTAGCCAAGATTGGAATTTTGAGAGTACCAAACAACGAATCTCCGGTTTCAGAGTCAGAGTATATGCGGGTAATTGCGACATTCTTTTCCTTACCACTGGCAATCGTTTCTTCCTTCTGCATCTCAACATGCAATTTAACCGGTAAGTGATCGTCACAAAAAAAGACTAGTAGCAATATACTCCCATACTATTTGATTATTATGGTTGGTAATCTCGCAAATATTATTATTATTAAATCCTATACCTTTTCAAGCAATCCAAATATATATTCCACCCTAGATATCTTCACAATGTTATCTTTAGGTAAGTGACTGTGAGATAATAATATAACTCGGTTATCACATAGTGTTATCTCATGGCTGTATTGTGCAAGCTCATTACCCTAGTACATGTAGTTGTAGCAACCAGTCAAGTTCAACACTTTTCAGTGGTTTTTACAGCACTTTCCTCTGGTGTAACCTACCCAACCTGGTCAGAGAGGCTGCTAAAATAACAGCTGGGGGTTTGGGGAACCCCTATAGCCAACTTTACCTGTTGTAAGTTAAGGTCCTAGTACAAACTACAGTAGTGAAGATTTCTAGGGTAGAATAAACTACTTATTATGCTAGGTGATATGGTAGGATATTTCACTCTCAGGCTTTATTTTCACTCGCCTCTGGCTCATGAAAATAAATTAACCTGCTCATGAAATAATTCGCCATATCACACTCTGACGTGTGTAATAGGTACTATATATATTGCCCAGTAGTTGTACAGAATTATTGCCATTGTAATTGTTGCTTTACTTTTACAATATTGTTATGTCCTAGTATTGTGATTTATTCTTTTTCTGTTGAAATTATTATTGCTGCCAGTCATTGCTCATCAGATTGGTCAAGTCTTACTATATGTTCAATATTACTTGCTTGAAGATATTTCTACTATCTAGAAAGCTTTAGTCGCCTCGGAATAACTCAAATGAAAGCAAGTATTCTTTGACTAGAGTTGTAATAATTGTATGCTTACCTGCATAATATTGTGTTGCACTGAGTTTATAGATGGCAGTTTGCAGACATTAATTCCACTACATTCCAGCATCATGTGCTTTCAATTTCCCTTAAATTCAAGCAGCATGTCCATAACTATTATTTTTCTAAGTGAAAAAAGGCCAGACAAAGGTTGCATATGGCAACAAACTTCCTGTTTCCTTAGTGAATGATATTAATCCATATTCATCAGGACTTGAAAGTAACAGGTCTAATTACTGCTTAAATTTATTGTGGTGCAGCTGTCCTCTTTATTAATAAAATTAGTTGTAAATATTTATTTAGATAAATTATAACCAATATAATCACATATGCTACAAATGGGATATACTAAAGGTTTTGCCTATAAAGCTGGACATAACTAACATTAAGTACAATGCACATTTTATCATGTCATTGATCTAATACTTTTTTCTTCAGAATATTTTTGAGTTCATCACTAGCTCCACTAGTTGTTTCAGAGTCTGGGTGGCTGTACTCAGCGCGCTACAGAATAGAATACATGTGAAATAAATATAATACATAAATTTTAGTAAATGATCATGCATGATATGGTGATTTACTGCATTGACACTAATTTTTTTAACTGACTTATGCATGATGAGTCCAGCAGTAAGTTCACCAATTTCTGATAAGTGAAGATACTATTAAATAGTGTTTTATAAATTGCACTGATTGGATTTTTTTAAAAATCATCTATTTATTATGTATTCATAAATAGAACAACTTTGTATAACCTCTTACTTTCCAATCCGTAGTTTTCTTGAGTTTTATTCTGGATAACTCTGTTGAACTGCCATCACCAGAATGCTGAGCTCTTTGAACTTGGGGAGACCTTAACTTTATTCTCAAACCCTCGGGAACTTCATCAGTTTCTACTTTTGAAGTCTACACATATTATTGCAAAAAAAAAAAAAAAAAGGCTGACTATCTAAGAATCTTTAAACAATAATAAGCCAATTTATTCAACTAACCTTGATAATAGCTGTACTTTTTAACATTGGAGTAGAACTAGATGAAGAACTCTTGTTTGAATTAAGCGACACTTTTGATGGGATATTATTAGAATTATCATCTCCATAAGAGCGCTTTGGAATTTGTGGTGGTGAGTCATCACCAGACAAATCTTGTAGTGCATCCTTTAAAAGCTTTTGGTTTTGTGATGCTTCCATTTGCCTTTTTTCTGCTTTCGTTTTTACAATTTCAGGATCAGGAACTGAATATGGATTATACCCACTACTATCATCCATTTCAGCATCCATATCTGCCAAATTGTGAGGAGGAGCTAAAAATATATATTATGTTACACATACTAAAAATATCTTAGACATTAAAAAATGTTTATTTTATGTAAATATAGCATTACATATTACTCAATAAAATGGAAAATGTACTTCACTTTAAATGTTATCTATATAGTTGTCAAAAGTTTAAAATGTGCATGATACAAAACTAATCGTACCATTATATAAAGAAATGATATCCCATGTGTTATCACTCATTATTGTCATTATGTTGATCGTCAGCTGTCATGACCATGTATGTGGTGACAAAAGTTTATAAAAGACATGAGATTTACCTGACTGCAATTGTCAACCACTATACTAAAAAATAGTAGTAATATGTCTATCATTTTAAATAGATATGTGCACAGGTATGATTTGGTTCTAATAAAGCACTATAAATATAAAACCATTGCATCTAAACATTTAGCTGGATTGAAAAATGGTAATTGAGAGAGGAGGGGGGGGGGGGGGGAAGATGTATCATTATAAATTATGTTATGCACTTTACTACTTATAGTGATCATTTACTAATGACCCAAGAATGATGAATTGCTGTTTAAAGTTTAAGTAGCAAATGCTCAATGTAACATTTATTTACGCATGAATTTTATTAAATAAAAGAACTCATACTGTACTTATGACATCTTACTTTCATCGCTAGGAGCAATACTTGCTCCAGTAGCAGGTGTTGGAGGTGGTGTTGGTGGAATAGATCCACCTAATCTCTGTAAGGGATTAGATCGAAACTGGGGCTTAAAACCCATTGCACTGTCTTCAAATCCCCTAGTGGGACCCTTTGTTTCAGTATTCTGAACCCCACCACCAGATTTGATAGCCTTAGTGAGAGACTTTGAAATTTTTCTCCCTAGTTTCTGTTCTTTCTTTTCTTCCATCAAGGCTATTTCTTGCACAGTAGCATAACCTGGCTCTGCTGGTTCCTCATGGCCACCCAGGAGACCAGTAGCACGAGGACTTGAGTAGCTAACCACTATGGTTTCATCTTCTGGGTCCACACTAGTTCGCTCACCAGCATTAAACAATGCCAGTTCTTCATCTGTCATAGATAAATCACTACCTTGCTGGTTGCCAATGTCACCATGAGGTGGTTGCAAAGTGGAATTAAGTGATTGCAATGTTTGAGCAGTATTGTCCATGAAAGAATTGGAGCTATAAGGATGTTCTAAACATGAAAGTAGTAATCAATTACTAAATAAGTGTATTTTTGTAGCTGAATAATATAATAATTAGATTGAAACTTTCTCACCAACTTGATAAATATAATAATTATTTATTAAATGCTTAATTCATTAAACTGACTCTATTAACTATTATTTGTTACCTTTTGCTGGAGTATGTTGTTTCTTTGACTTTTTGTTATCCTTTTTTTCCTTTTTGGCTTCCTTCTTGTCCTTCTTCTTGTCTTTCTTTTCCATAAATACATTAATATTTGTCTGGGGGTATTGAGCTTCACGAGATGGTGGTGTTGTAGCAGTATTAGTAGCCTCTTTCTCATGTTCATTTTGTAGTCCTTCAGTATTGGTAGCATTGACATCTACTGTATCCATTTCTCCCTGTAAACAATATGCTAAGCTTGAGTGATATTCCTATATATAATACACGGGACACAGACTGGATCCCCCCACCTCACTCCTCTTGTATACACACATAAAGCTATACCAGGTGGTGAAACATTCTATAAAAGAAATTAAATACAAGACATTCTCTAGTGGACTCAAGTTCTACCGCTATAGCAGGAACTGTTACTAGCACCAAATTTAAGTAAGGTTAAATGAAATGAGGAATTTGATACTGATTATTTGCCACATTGAAGAATTGTCATCACATAAAACATATGTATATATTTATATATTCATTGTTCATAGCAATAAAAGTAACTAAATTAGTAGTATATCTTAATCGGAGAGCGAATAAAGGAAGCGAAACACTGTCAGTGTTAACACAAATTGAAAAATCAGGGATATTTGTTGTTATGGTTGAATGTACTTATGTATGTTTCATCCAAGAAAATGTAATTGTTTACCCCTTTGAATTAGGTTGTCCCTGACATATCTGAATTTTTGCGGACACAGTTAGGTTTTACAAACTCACCTGAGTTCATTTTCTAAGTGGTGATGGTAAGTTATTTTGGCTAATGCATTTTTGTCATAGTTAGCTGTACGCACTACGCAACAGTATCGTTCTTACATGAAAATTCATTGTCCCCACAAAGATAAGTCTTGCGCTGGTATGTCCAGTGAAAGTATTGTGCATTACAGCTACTACTTAGCTAAAGAAAAGAACAAAGTAAACATTTAACTAGCAAAAATAAATATAATCTTAGCTGCCTTTACACAGTAGTAAACTCAGTGGCATAAGAAGGAGGGAGGGGCTGGGGGCCCCCATAATGCCTCACCCAGAATTTCATTAAAAAACCATATACCTTAATTTTCCAAGTTGTGGTCCTTTAGATAGTCAGAATGGCTTAGTTTTTTTTCTACAGAATCTTCCACTACTCGGGAAAATTGAGGTATGAAAGTAGTTCCTTAATAATGTTAACTAAATTACGTGGTTAGCTGCTGCACAGCTACTCGTAGCTACTTATAAGACTGAATTAACTAAATGCTCCCTTCCTAAACTAGGTAAATAAAGCTAGAACATTAACCTCAGGCAAAAAGTAAGTAGCCTTCTTGTATACAGATTTTGTAAAGGCAAAATCAACTTTTATCAGAATAATTTGGCTACCTTGTTGTTTGAATTACTTGCACACAATACCTCACTCGCCATTTGTGTTGAAGCACATCACTAACAATAATAATAAACAAAGATCCAATAATCTGAATTAACACTAGCTACATCAGTTTGTCTGCTACATGAGCAATTACAATTAGCTTCTCTATATTATATTTATGTTGGATTACCTGTAGATTAAATATCTTTACAGGCCCTCCGGAATCTCTGTGTGGTGATTTTGAAGCATATGTCATCACATAATTTGCTGTGTCCATGTTACCGCCACTCAAAGCAATGGAGTATGGAGTATTGCCATCCTGCAGTGAAAATTTTACTTACTAACATAATGGTTGAGTTAGCAGCCACGATTTTCTTGGTATAAACGATAAAACTAATCCATAAAACATTTTATAGGTTCAATATATATTTTACTTTGAAGTTAGAGAGCCTATAATTTTATTTGGTGGTAGACATAGCAAATGAATGTGCACTATTCAAGTGAGCCAGCTCTGCAGGGCCTGAAAGTTTTGCTCAATGGTCAACAATTTTTTTCTCTCTTATATGTCAAATATAAGCCTGTCGTCCTTTGCTTCACATACTAACTTATTTTTTTCACTTACATTGTTGGTAGAATATAAATCTGCTCCACTTTCTAATAATAGCTTGAGCATTGGGATATCTCTAATGGGGGAAAATAATAAATAAGATTTTTAAAAATACCAAAATATCCAATGATAATAATACATAGCACAGAAATAAATATTATTCATTACCAGATTACAAAACAATTCACCATAATGCTGTAAGTATGCTATAGTAAACAGATCAACTATATTAGTCTGTAATGGCTATACTGAAAGCCAGGCTATGCATAGTGAGTATTGCATTGTATGAAAAATAACTGATCTAAGAAAACATGCATCGATTGATTTTTGCATTGATATTATTGACTAATTGGGGGGCTTATGTGAGCACCCATTAATCCCTTGCCTCCGGGCATGATAAAGTCTTAGTATTACATCAAAATTGTTTAAGCCATATGCAAAGGTAGCTAGCGTAAATTTGCTTAGCAGTGTCTCTGTGTATCGCTGCCTTCTCTAAATCTTAGTTAACATCTTCCAACAAACTATAATCACCTCTTGTGTGAGCTGTCCTTGCATATTATGTGTAGTTTTAAGCTTTTAAGGCACTGAAAACAATACAACAAATGGCCTGCCAGCAAGCCATGTGAGGTTAAAGTTAGGATTCTGCTAGTCTAACAAAATGCTGATTCATTATGCTATTGCATATTTTTTGTTTTCAGACTTTCTAGCTTCATTAGAGTATATGCACATTATGTGAATCTTTAGGATAACTATTATTGAAATGTTCAGGGTTTTTATTGAATATCAATGGCTATGTGATATATCTTGTGGTTGAATTGTTTTATTAGTAATAAATTAATTAACATTACAGTATTTGATTTCTCCACCAAGCAATTAAACTATAAAATAGCTTTCCATTCTTTGAGTTACTTACCCACTTTCAGCTGCATCATGTGCAGGTGTGTCACCATTTTTATCTTTTTTGTTCACAAGAGTTCCTCCAGTGTCACTGTTGATCAACCATTCAGCAACTTTCACTCTTCCTGATGCTGCAAAATGAGAGTAATATATTTATATGCTTGTCTATGTTTTGTGCAAAGTTCAACACCCTAAATGTTAAAATAATGAAAAAAAAGTATCAACAATAGCCATACATGCAATCAACACTTCATGTAAATTACACTATTGAAAAAATATACTCCAAATTTATCTGTGTATTTACATGTGGCAAAATGTAATGGTGTTGCACCATCAGGAGTACTTTCGAAGATAACTTGATTTCCGCAGCAAGCTACAATATACTACAAAGTAAAAATAATATAATATTTTATGTTATTAATTCTATTTATCAAGTGGGAGACTAGTTAACAGTCCTTGATATTCCTATTGTTTATCTCACTCTTCAATTTGAAATACCAGTACACTGTATATTTAAAACAGAAATATAATAACAAATAAGCAACAAATACCTTGATAATATGGATATGACCACATTGGCTGGCTGCATGTATTGGCTGGAGACCGTCAGTACACGAACCAAACATGTCACATTTTGCTTTTTCGTACAAAAATTTAAGAGCCTCCAATCTTCCCTCCTGGGCAGCATAATAGAGTGGAGATGCCCCTAGTAATATATATATATATATATATATATATATATATATATATATAATAGTATTTGCAGTGTGAGTGAGTTGGGCTAACAGCTTGAAACAAGCTGCTTATGCTATATTTATAAACAAAAAATAATGTATTATCTCTTATACAGGCTGTTTAAATTACAAGAAAATTTCAGTTGTCACTGATATTGAACCCAGGACCACTTGCTTTATGAACAAGCACTGTAAACCACTGAACTATGACAACAAACGTGCATGAGGCAAGTGGTCCTGGGTTCGATCTCTGGTGACATTTTCTTATTCTCTTTAAGCCCAGACATAAACATTCAATTTTCAGTTCTTCATGTATACACACACGCATGCACACATAAATACACTTGTGCCCACATGAGTGCATGCATACATACATACATACACACACACACATATATACACATGTACATCTTAACTTACCTTGATTATCATCCTGGGTTATTATTTTTTTATACTTGGTGCTCAAAAACCTTAGTATCTCCACATTACCTGAAACCAAATTAAATATTCTATGAATAATTGTGCTGGCTACCCATAGTCTTGTAAGATATCTGACAAAACAGTTCGTGAACATTCCTTATTTTTAGAATAATCCTGGGAGAAAGTTAGTTTAGTTTATATCAACTACAATTGTCTTTCCACTGAACTGCAAGTTTGACAGAGAATTAACAATAAATTTACTCCAGATAATCATCTTGCATAAAAGTCAAGTACATCTTTACTCAAGTTTGATATATAAAGTAATTGAAGTATAGTAAAGCCATTTTAGTAATTATATAATAAATCAAGTGAACTAGCCCACAGGATATGCCTTGGCTATAAATATATTTTGGAATAATTTCTGCTTATAAAAATAGTATTTCCCATCAATTTTACTGCTATGTGTGTGTACAAATTTTAACTATCATATTATTTCGTAACTTTTGAAGATACTGATTTTGTAGCTTCTAGTGTTTACATTGAGTGCATAATCCCATTCAATAATTGTGATTATGGTTAGATAGCTCAACATTGTAAGTTAAAGAAACAAAGAAATATTATAGCTAGTTACATGTTTTATCTAAGCTACAACTTTGGTGTGAAATTTGGTCAATAAAAAGTATCATTAATGTGTAATTAAGTACTTCAGTCAGGTTCACAATATATTTGAGGGTGGTACTATTAGCTGTAATTGTAATAAAGGTGTAATTGAGGGCCTCACTCGAGGAATTTTGGTACATCTGACACAATGAATGAGGTAATGATTACCTGCTGAAGCTGAAATATGAGCAGCAGTTACTCCTGAATCATTCAAGGCATTAGTAGCCTTAGAACCAAGTTCACTGATCAGAAGTTTTGCACACTCATTTTTGTGTTTCACAATTGCCAGATGTAAAACTGAAAACCCTACAAAATAAGAACTTTTTAGAATAGTGAAATAATAATTGATACATATATACCTGAATTATCCACAACAGTGGAAAGGCCAGACTTGACACTACTAGTCATGTCTACTGTCAATAATTGCTAAATTAAACATATGAAACAAAATAAGGGTGTAGATAAGATGCTGGCAATCCTATAATTTTTGTATTTAGTTAAGTGTACCTTAAGGCTCTCTAAGTGGCCCTGAGCTGCTGCTACATGTGCAGGGGTCTCTCCATGCTTTGCAGTGTCAATCGGTGATAAATCAGTAAAACGAATCAGCCATCTGTTTCAAACAAAAAAAAAAAAGCAGCAACAACAACTAAAGACACATTACAAAAAAAAGTAAAATAAATGCTTGACAGGTCTAGCTTGCCTGTTCATCAAAAATAGTCACATGTTTCTTAAGGTAGGAATACTTACTTGACTGTCTCCCTTTGGTTTTTTCTCACTGCCAAATGAAGTGGTGTAGCGCCATTAATATCCCTGGATGGAACTCCCTGAGATGAGCAGCTACAAAAACAATCCTTCAAACAATCGATATCCCCTAGTAGAGCAGCTTTGTGAGCTGGTAATCCAATCTGAACATAACCAGGGTAGGCAGCAATAAATGCAGACCTTTCTATTGTTTTGAATTGCTTCTTTCCTCTGGTATTAAATTTGCAGTAAAGTGGGTCAGCCATCGCAGCAAAGTGAGGGCGTAGTCTCCGAGCCCCACCCAAGATTTCTGCAAATTGTCAACAAGTTTACGCATGCGTTTTATTGGGGTGTGGCTTCATGGTTTAAAACGGTAGGAGGAGGTGAAGAATATTTGGAGTTGACGTCTTACTACTATTACGTGCGCGGGAGTTAACTTCTTCTGTTCTCGGGGTCTGTTCGTTTAGTTATGGATATCATTTGGCGTTATTTCAAGGTAAGACAAATTTTTGTGTGTGCAGCTTGGTTCCGATGTCTTGTTTGCGCGTACATGTATTTGACCCATGCTTGGGGTGTGGCTGAAACTTGTGTATCAATATTCTTTGACCTAAAGGCAACAAATCGTGATGGAGTTCCTAGTATTAAATCCTACAATTGCAATTTAACTCAAAAAGAAAAAGTCTACCCAAGGGTTGCCACTGTTAGATAGCTTCTTACTTTTTATTCAGGTTTGCTGTGACTTGAGATAGCTCATGTTGGCTTGTACATATTTGTCACATGACAATTCTGGCCGGTAGTTTCTTTAACCTTTGGTGTGCTGGTATTGTTATCAAGGCATGAAAAATTGCTACCAGTACTTATTGAGGAAACTCTTTAATTGCTGCTGTATTTTTAGCTGTCACTAGACTACTTTTATCATATCAAACTGGAACAGACGACCATTTGCTGACTTTGATGCTGAATTTTATGAGGATGATAGTACAAAAAACATGATAGGCGATGAGTTTATACTAATTTAGCTAAAGGTACGTGTAACTAATGATAATTTCTTTGACTTGTAAAGCTTACACAAAAAGCTTGATTTTTTTTTTGTTGTTGTTTAACACAATCATACCTGATGGTGAAGGAATTGATTTCATGTAGAGTGTGAATATTTGATACAAGTAGTCTACATGCAAGGGTACTTTTTATGAAATAGTCAGGGAAAGTTAGCCCAAATTCTTGGTGAACCGGGAATAAATTCCTTACCAAGAATTTTTTTACCAGAATGTAGGTAATAGTGCCTACAATGACCCCTCAAAAGATTGAAACCCAGTTCCCCTAGGGGAACCCGCTATAGCCACTTAAAGTTTCTATCGGTCACCTTATATGGCAATTGCATTAAAAATCACAATCTTTTGAGTTTAAACTAATAAAAACAGTCAAACTAGTCTCATGAATCGAGGTCAGAGTCTTCTTCAGGCTCTTCCTCATCATCAATGCAATTTTTGCATGCAATTCCTTTGCAATTTCTGCATGCTGAGATGCATTTGACTTCATTCTTCCTACAGCTGCAGCATCTATTGCTGCAATCGCCTTTGCAATTACAGCTAGTAAACTCCAGCAACTCCTCAGGGGCCATAGGCTGTAGAGTAGGAACTGGCTCATAACCTTGACTCCCTACTATCCATCCATAGCTACTGGGATCCAAGGACATGCTTTCCAGCAGCATCCAGTCCCGGGTTTGGAGGTAGGCATGCAAAGAGTGCTGTGCTGCTGCACCTTCTGTGGGAGGAAGAATTTCTGGTTTTATTATCCAGTATCGAATTTCAGCTAGTGGCGTTCCTAATGCACGATAGATGTACTGGAAGATTGCAATACCATTCCTAATCACATCATCCTTAGTAGCTCGCACATCAAGGAAGATGGAAGAAACTCAATTTTTGTAGTAGATTTAGCATCTTTTGCATGAAATTTTTTCATCCATCCATTCAAGTTGCTATGGCAGAATTCAGAATTTTGGTTTTTGATTACCCAACCTGCTGCCCAGAGCACATCACCTGGAGAAAGTAATGACTTGTCTTGTGTAATAGAGGTAACAAGGTTTTCAATGGGAATAAATGTGATTGTTTCTATCCCTGCTTGATGATTGTTAGCAAATGGAAGTATTCGAACTTCACATGCCTTCAAAATCTTAGCTCTATCAAGTGACTTCAGCTTCACTCTTTCAACTGTGTGATCTTCAGTAAAATGCAATGGTGTAGATGTGACTTTGATAAAACCCATTGAATGAAATGAATTGTTTCCATAAATGGAAACTATGTTCAAGTCTACATTGTCTCCCACAAACTGAGTGACTTCACTGTTTGAGCTTGCAACAGAAACTTCACTAGGTGTTGTACTCTCACTGGTAATAGTAAAAACAGATAGATTTTCTAGTTCCACATCAACCTCAAGCTCAGCATTTATTTGACATTTGTCAGTGGCTATCCAACTTCAGCTTCAACATCAGTCTCAGCATTTATTTGAGCATCAGTTTCTTCAACAATAGTATCAAGAGGGCCAGGTGTACTATCTTTTTTCTTGTTCATAAGGTAACAATACTTGTAATTTTGCAACTCAGTGTAAGATTCACTGTACCCCAATTGGTGTAACTTATTGAGCATCCATTTTGACCCAAATCTATGGTCAAGTTGTATAGTGAGTCCCATTTGATATGGCAATACCCCTGACCTAGGCCGACAAGCTTTGATAAAGTTTTGCCCCCAAATGGCTACTTTCTCATCTGTCTTTAGTATGGGTCTCAAAAGCATCTGAAGGCTTTCAGGAACAAGTGCCAGCTGGCTTGAAATATCAGCCATAGTTTGTGTAGTTGGGTATGTCTTTGGGTCAAGATTAATAGTGGCTATATCATTGCAAATTAACTTGAGTACAGTTTTTATTATTTGACTTTTCTCTTCACCTGACTGCTGAAGATTGGCATGATGCTTTCGCAAAATAGTGCTTGTTCGATCTTTAAAACAAATAACATCCTGCAATCCATTTTGCGATGCAAAATACATAGTTTCGTTGTACTTCTCTTGAAGTTTTTTCTTCAGCCATTTCTTCTAATATGCAAGACTTTTATCTGATGTTGGATCTAATTGTTGCAATACTTCATGAACTTGGGCAAGTGTCATTACCCCATGCTCAACTTCCAATTCTAAATATTCACAAAGTTCATGAAACAGTGTTTCTCTTTCCTCAACCACTTTTCTACCAACCTGAGGAAAGAAGTTGATAAATAGTGTAATCTCCACGTATAGCTAGCTACTACTTACATTCCTAGTCTTGGTACAGTGACCACCTGCCTCGAAATTAATCTTGCAACGCAAGTGATAAAGAGTTTCTTCAGCCACAAGGTTACGATTTTTGGCAGTGTTCAGCAGTGATGTCTTCAACCCATCAGCTGACAAGTTGTCAGGAACTCGATACCTCTTCCTAGCGATCTCTGTAGAATCCAAGAACAGGGTTCAATAAGAACATGCAAGGAGTTTAATGATAGCTATACCACCTTACCTGGATGATTTGGAAAAAGATCAACAGGTTGGTTGCAAAGAACGCATACATTCTTGTATGCAAGCTGAACAGCAGAACGTGTGTTGTTGGAACTGAATGCAGCTGATGCAGATGAACTTCGTCGTCTCTGGTTCTGTACTGACTCTTTCTCTGCCATTGCTGCAACTAAAGTGTGACGGATTAGAGTCTGAGTTAGCAAAAAAGAAAAAGAGAGTATATACTTACCAGTTGCCTCTGTGGTAACCTTGACAGATTCATTATACAGATCACACTTGCACTGTCTGTGATATCTCACACTTTTAACTTCATATGCTTCATTGAGATGCTTCAAAATGTCTGCATTTCCAACAGTTTCTACAAACCCTAACAGACCATGATATCCTTTGGAAGTTGCCAGTACCAGCTTTTGAGTTGGTGTCTCAGGCCCACCACAAATGAAACACATTTCCAAAGGTGCAGATGTAGAGCTATCCATGGTGCCACTAAAGGAGGCACTACGAGCAGACTACTAGCTAGCTGGTCACAGTTACTGCAGATCCAGAACACCAAAGCAAAAGGTACTTGCAGTACAGCAAAACCTGCACAAGCATGCACACAACTTGCACAAGCATGCACATAACTTGCATTAGCATGAACCAAGCAAGTAATAGTGTGCATTATTTACTTTATTGCAGCTGTAGAAGCATGTAGAAACATGTAGCTACTGCGTTTACACTTATTTGGCTGCATTCACTGATTGCCATGTAAGGTACTGAGTAGTAAAACTTTAAGTGGCTGTAGCAAGTTCCCCTAGGGGAATTCGATTTCAATCTTTTGAGGGGTCATTATAGGCATCATTACCAACATCCTGGTATAAAAATTTCTTGGTAAGGAATTTATTCCCGGTTCATGATTAAAATGCCCTGACTAAAAGAATTCAAAGTGATGGCCAGTTGAGAAAACCACAAAATGATTTGGGTGCAGTATCCTTTACTCAATAACTATCATCAACCAGATTGTATCCAGGTGATCCAATCGATGTAAAATTTGCAAGATTAAAAAAAAAACTATCAGCAACCTTCAAGATGCTACTGGAGTGATAGAGGGGAAAAAGTCTGCTATAGTTTATTCGGTCTTCATTACTTTGCCAGGCCTGGAGGTTTAAACACTGCACCCTCAGGAATACAATAGTCTAGCTGAAATGTTTAGCTGCAACATGATGGGTGAGAGAATCCATTGAGCACCGAGATCTTCCTAATAATCCAAGATGCTCTGATTATTCCATGTGTTGTTACAGTAGGGGAGGCCTACAACACCTTTTTACGGTTCGTAATTATTGGGTGCTGACCCATAACCATTTACTTCTCATACTGAATGTCTGAGTTAAAATGAGTTGTGTAGGATATGCAGTTTAACTGGGCTTAGCCGCTATGGGAGGGAGGTGGACTAAAGGTTCGCACAACAGATTATGTGCATGTGTGATGAAAACTGCCGCAGTAACTTGTGAAATGCATTAATTTTGATGTCCATTTCATTACCCTCTCTGGCAGTGTCTCCTACCAGTTTGGATGTAAGGTGTGTATGCATCAATTTTTGCTCACCATTTCCAGCAAAGGAAGGGGGAAGGGAGGAGTTTGGTAATTGTGTGTGTGTGTGCTTATGTGTTTTTAATTGTTGCTATTTGGGTTGGGCTTACCAGCCTTGATGAGTTTGGCTACATCATACTTATCCCCGAGATACTGGATATGTTCTCTCTTGAGGGTCCTACTATATCATACATGGGGAGGAGAATAGTGTGGATATCATGATAGTGTCTTCCAGGCTTGTGCTATGGGAGTATTTGGGTACACAGTGTTTTCCAGGCTGGTCCCCTGGGAGTATTTGGGTCCATGGTGGGTACCTGGGCTAGTATATCCCACTAACATCATTTGATCCCCAATCTGGCCCCTGTCTTGAAGGAATGCATCTAATGCAGTTACCTACAGATCTGGGCTGGGGATTGCCACTAGGAGACTGAAACTTTCCTGAAGTAGATTGAAGATGACTGGGTTGGATTTTACTTTTTCAGACTGCCCTCTTCCTGGACTCTGCATTTGCTTCCTGGTATTGCCCCAGGTAAATGCTACACCATAATGTATATTTTTTCCCTCTCCCTTGGGAATTATGATCCCATTCCAATCCTTCTTGTGGCGGTTCCACCATTTCAGCTCTGTCTTGCTCTCTGATCAAGAAATTGTAAATTGCTAGTTATCATTCAGCACATGCTACAAGTTTATATGAAGATAGTGACAGAAGAGCATTGTAGCAGAATCGTGCCTTACTCTGCTTTTCCAGAATCCCGGCTTCTGGTGACTTTGATGCCCCTATTTTTCCAGCCTTCTAAATATTTTGATCTTATGAGTGGCAGGAATGGGCAAGAAAACTCATCTCCTGTACATTGTACATCCCAAATACTAAGGAGAACACCTCTGTCTGGTCTTGTGTGATCTTCCTCATCTCAGTCAAGGTAGTCTCTTCTTCGTCAGGGAGCCTGCCACCTTGAGGGCTAGCTATTTCATGCTGTTGTTAATGTTTTTGTTTTTTTGTTTGTTGTTGTTTATTGTTTTGTTTTTTTGTGGCAGTGGGGGACGGGGAATGGGAGCAATCTTCTCCTTTACTTTGTGCCTAGGGTGAGGAGAAAGAGAGGTGCAACTGTCATATCCCGGTGAAACGCTGCTTGGGAATGTTGCTGTCTATATAGTGTCTTATGATTGTCTTACATAAAGGCCTTGATCTCATCCATAGCTAGAAGATTTGACACGTGTTTGAGCTAAAGAAAAGTCAAAGAGAAGTTGCACACAAGGGTTTCATGGGGTTAGTTAACCACGCTTACGGGTGTAGTTTCAGCAAAAACATCTAATTTAGCTGTTGTGTGAGAAAGCTGGGCAAACATTGTTGCTATTGAGACTGAGCCTTGTGCAATATAATTCTTGACAGGATTTGATGTGCAAACACAACGAATGACCTTAGCTGGATTCTAGAAGTTGGATAATTTGATTATTAGTTGTAACAATAGTAGCAGCAACAGCAATATTTTAAGTAGTTTCTTGCGGAAGAGTTTCTACAGTCTATTTCCTAGTATATACCTGAAAACTTACCAGTAAGTTGCACTGTCTACCCTTTAAAAGGGAACAGTGTAGCTTAGTTTACACAATTTTCTGTACATATTTGCTATTTTTGAATTCATTTTGCTGTGTACAGAAGCCTGCAAGTTTGTAATAGAATCATTTTTGTATTTTTGTGTGTGTTTTAAAAGGTCCAACTTCCTGGATATCTTCGTACTCTTCCTTTACCAAAATCGTTTGCAGAAGTATCAGAACTTACTCGTGATGATTGGTTAACCTTAGTGCCATTCTTGCTGTTTCTGCTGATCCTTTTCTACCTTGCACTATCTCCCATTTTAAATCTTTGTCAAGGTTCAAAGCAACCTAGACCAAAAATAAATCGCAAAGTTAAGCCAAAGGAGGGTCAAGACATAATAAAGGAAATCTTGGACATAGAAGACGTAGGGAAGAAAGTGGACGACACTAACTTAAAGTGTGTGTCATATTGTCGTTGTTGGAAATCAAGCGAGGCAAGTTGTCTTACTTTTACGTGGCCACTTTAGAGTCTGGATGATAAGATTCAGCCACCAGCGTTAACTAAAAACAATTCACATGTAAAAGGTTTGAGTTAGTTGCTGGCTAAAGAATCAATCTAAGGGTTTGACTTGGACATAATTCCATGTGGTTTTTATTTTTTTATTTTTTATAAGTATGTTACATAAACTTATTATTTAGTATTATGTTAGTTAATACAATTTGATATTTTTTTAATAAACCTTTTTATCGTAATATAGTCGTTATTTTGATGCAACAAAACAAACCGTTTTGCATCTGTGGATACTTCATCAGTTGTAATACAAATTAAATTTAAATGCTGAAATACATCTTGAGGAAATTAGCAACACATCTGAAAAATAATTAGAGAAAACACAACTATGCAATCACAACTAATCCTATGTATAATGGTATCACAAGGCATGCTTATGCCACTTACCTAATTGGTCTAACAGCAAGGTCGTTAGATTTATATGGAGGCTTAACCATTATACCTTATTTGGAAACTGTAATTATTGAATTCTATTTGTTTGTTGGTTTTCTTTATTTTTCCCCTTCTATTTCATTGTATTAGTTGAGTTTTTTTCCCAAGTACACATGGACATTGGAGCTGCTTCCGATATTGGTTGTGTTGATAATTTCCTCAAGATATATTTTTCAGCATTTACATTCATTTAAATTCAACCATATTTCAAATAAACAACTATACTATATGATGAAAAGGTTCATTCAAAAGTATCAAATTGTATAAATCTTTGAGTAATTGTTATTTGGGTGTGGTTCATTGTAGTTCAGATATATTGGATCTACCATGGTATAGATTGCATGAAATTGCTGTACATATGTAATGCTTTAAAGTGTTCTTTTTCTGTTCATATAATTGCAGTGCATGACGTAATGTTTAAATTGTTATTTTTCTGTTTCAGTTTCCACTATGTGATGGTTCCCACAAGAAACATAACAAGGCAACTAATGACAATGTGGGACCACTTGTAATCAAGAAGTTAAAGTGAACTTAGATGATTTTTGTATTGACTTGGAAAAAAAAAACTTTTTATTTTATTTTTTCCCCCATTGTTATTCTTTTTTCCATTTCTTTAGAACTGCTATTAAGTACACCTGATACCGAGTGACTTGTCTAGAATCAATAAAATTTATACTTATAGCTAGGCCTTGACATAATTTGAACAAAATGGGTACCCAAAATTTGCGAACAAAATGGGCTAATGGACTCAAGTAGAAACACAATCATGGAGTAAACAACGTCAATCTGTTTGTAGATCCCTCTTTACCAAGTATTCTATCATGTCTGCAAGGTTTAACAAATTATTTTTGAAAGCAAAATAGCACAACGGGTAACTAGAAAATAAAATAAGCAAAAGCTCAGTATTATCTTGACAAGTAAGGTAACTGAGAAGACGTTCTCCATCCACTTGTATTTCAAGTAGAAAATGTCACTACTGCTTAGTGTATGTTATGTTGGGAATTAATCACTGACAAGTAATTTATTTGTGGAAACACCTTACTTGGGCTCTAAAGCATCATCGTTTACATGCTTTGAAGTAGTTTTTTTCTTTTTTTTCTTTCTTTTTTTACAATTAGAATAATGTTTTCTACACACTTTGCTGAAAGTCATAAGACATATCAGGGAGGAAAAACTAGATCTTGATAAATTGTTCTGGAATAATTTTAGAATAACGAGTAACCAAAGAATTGAGAGTAAGGTAACCAAAATAATTCACTAAAATTTACACTATTGCTGCACAACTCTCTGGCTGATCCAAATCCAGTGTTAAACCAGCTTTTAGTAACTTACATTTGATGAGTTGATAAAGACATCAGGTCTACTCTACGAACTTGTAAAGCAGCTCAATCTCACCACTGAAGGCATGTGAGATCAAACCTGTGGCTGCTGATCTGGAAACATCACGTTTATTGAATTGAAGAACTTGATGTTGTGAAGTCAGAACTACACATGAGTGAGTTTGCCTCTGAGGATTTGTCTGATAACAATTTAATTCAGTGGCGAAGTTACATGAGACTAATGATCCTAACAAGACTTGTTGACTGATACTAAGTCCATTAGTCCTATGCAGAATTCAACTAACACACTTTTTCTTCACAACAAGAACCATACCTTGAAGACTATTCAACTGTCTTGTTACAATTATTGTTAAACTGTAGAAATATATTAATTCTGCAAAAAAACAACAACATTTTTTTAAGTATATACGTCCTCCACAAACAGCAAAAAAATACAAGCTAGAGTCATAATTGAAGTTTTAATGACTTAAATTTCTAATTTATTTGTTAAATTCTTCTAATTTGACATAACTGTGGTGCTAAATTCCCTGCATTAGTTATCTCTTCTCACTACAAACTTTCCTGCATTTATCTTCTTTTTTTCTTCTATTTTTCTTTTCTTATTTACTTTGGAGGATGTTCAATGTCAATTCCAAGAGTTCTGACTAGCTAATTGACTAGATTTTGTGTCTTTTTTAAAAGAATTATAATCGTCTAAAATTAATAATAGGTAAATATTTTAAGAATACAAGAATAGAACCCTGAAAAAATTTGCACACCGTACATCATGTATACATCATACACTAAAAATACTGAAAATATATTATTGACACACCAGACATTCTTGACTTGAAGTGGATTCTAATTATGTACTCAGTTGACAAAAGATTATCAGTTTCGTCTTTGAGGTCCATTTCATTATTTGAATTGTAATTGACACGAGCAATTCAATCCCATGCTTCCTTCAAGAGTACCTTATTGTACTGCAATTAGCTGGACAACTAACACACTGTAATTCTTGAGATAGGGTCCAGAGCGGTAGCTAAAAGAACAAGGGTGCCATCACTTTCTGTCCAATCCCAGTCTTGTGGAGACATTTCACCCTAGGCCACTTTTGTATATAGTGTAAATGATGATACTGAGTAGCAATAGATGTTGAAGGAGTGTTTTAACAAAGGAACTTTGAGCTGGTTATACTGTCACATATATTCTGTAATGCAAAGAGTCAATGCTATGAAGGCAAGAAGTTATGTCACATCAAAGAATATAATTAGCTAATAAATATAATGTGGTTGATACTTCTGCTGTAATTTTTTTACCATACCAGTTGAACAAGTGGATGATAGGCTAAACATTGTACGTATGCTGACAAGACTGAACATTGTATCTATGAGCATGCTCACAAGTAAAGGTCAAATCGAATGTTTGCATTAAACATTAGTATGATTCAGGCCAATCACGAACAGAATGATCACAGATGGTTTTCTGGGATGTTTACCATACCGCATCATGCCAGACCATGATGGATGTGGTGATCAACAAATTGATGAATTGAACAAAATATAAAGAATAGCCTTTTTATTTGGAGCAATTAAATAGAGTAAAGGCTCAAACTTTAACACCTGCTCCCAATCTATCTTCTTTGTAGAAGAAAATAAATATTCACCTTCACAGGAAGGACAGGGGTGGGTAAGCAATGATAGAAAATGTAAGTCTAATTGTTCTGATTTTTTTCTCTGAATTATTCTTTAAACCTTAAATTTGTGCAGGTGGTGTCCACACACCAGAAACCCCCTTTTCAAAATCATACATACATGTTTGCTACTACAGACCCATCTTTGTATATTTTTAACCTTAGGCTAGGGCTATATGATTTTAGTTCAACTGTAATCATTCTCATACTGTGAAAAAGTGTTGTCTGCTACATACTTTATAAACCCTGATGAGTATATAATTGGAAATGTCAGTACTGCATGCATTTCATTCAAAATAGCTGAAGTTCACTATGATTGCTACTTGACCCCATGGTTATGTAGTGCATTGACAATGAACCATTATCCAAATGAATGGAGCATTTGTACACCTAGTGTAATCTGCAATAGTGCTAGCAGTGATAATGGCCTTGCAGCTTCGTATGGAAGCAAGTTTCATTTTTACTCCATGTTCAACAAGTTTTCAGGCAAGAATGGCTTAGTTTCCAATTCGATCATTTTTATGTCACTTCTTTTGATAAGCTGAGCAGTTTAAGAGCCAGCCTTATCTTTTCAGTCCTTGGATACAATTTCTGGGCTTCCAACAGTTTTCGTTTTTTTGTTTAAGATATAAACTTCATAGTTAAAGCTAATACACCCATTCTCAGTCAGGTAGACCCATGTAAAAATACGTTTACTTATTGGATTATGGAATTTCTTATGATTTTAGTTTGATATAGAACATATATATCTTTTTGCATATGAAAAAAACATTTGTTTCTGGTCAAATCATAAAATGACTAGACAATTAGGTAGTCAGGCCAATCAGGCTAGTCAGGCTACTTACCTGATTGCAAAATTGAAAAACACAGTCAACTAAGATTCCTTACCAATCAAATTGCTTTTCCTAACTTGAGTTATGCAAAATAAATAAATGAATGAATAGATTAATAAATAAATAAATAAAAAATTATGTAAATATATAAACAGATAAGTAATAAAATTAACTAACAAATGAATAATAAGTAAATAAGTAGATAAATAAATAAATAAATAAATAAATAAATAACATTTTTAAAGATTTTTAAATGAGATAATTTTAAACAATATAAGTGTCATAGAGTAGTTAGCTATTTTTTTAATGATCCATGAGAATAATGGTGTATTGCCTTTCACCACGCTCAAGAGAAAAAATATTATAATAATAATTATGTGTATAATTTTCTAGCCAGCCAGTTTACAATTTTATGGTTCCAACGCTCCCAGGGCTAAAGTCAACTAGGGTTTTTGGTTTATTCATGCAAGATTTCATGCAGAAGAGCCCTCGCCTAGTCTGGCCCCGGCGCGAGACTATTCATTTTTTTTTTTTTTTTTTTTTTGCTGACCGTCGAGTTTTTAATGACCCTTCGAGTGCGCAGGCTTAGAATTGACCGGCGGACGGATTAGATTGGCGGATGCCAAAAGATTGTGGGTAACTCGCAAGAAGAGGTATATAGGGTCCACCGGTGTGAAAAACTTATAGAAGCTTTGTTTAACAATCGTTATTATTATTACCTTATTATTGGTAGATATCTCTGGGGTAAAGATGAAATCAATATTTTTCTTGATATGGTTCGGACTTCATGCTATGATAGCTGCCGAAAACGATTCAAATTGTTTAGGGGGAATATTTGGTCTACAGCCTTCTGAAAGTCACTGCAAACTTACACCTCTTTTGTAAGTATATGTTTAGAATTAACATGCCTGTAATGCTGACTTTCCAACTTGTATTCAGAAAGATAAGTTTTCATCTTCAGTTTTGCTGCAACTCATCAGATTTTATAGATCAAGGAGTAAGATTTGAATATGATGATACTACTACTGATAGAAGGTGGCAACCTATTAAGTTCTATACTACCACAGTTAATGAGCACGAAAATGGTACTGTATTTCTTAATGCTGATGGGAAAAGTGTCACAGCAAGTGCAGAGCGCTATGACAGCACTCTTCCACTTCAAATTGTGAATTCTTCTCAATTGATTCGTGTGTCTGAATTCTTGTGTGGATTTAACTATTCTTCTTCAGACATCAGGTTGCGTTGGATGCAACGTTATACTAGTGTCACGCCTCAGCTTGGTATTGCAACTTGGTCTCTAGACAACATTACTGTTACTATTTGGAATGGAAGTTGTAAATGGACATCTTTTAAAGAAACTTTTGAAAATGAATCAAATAGAAGGTTTGCAAGTGTCTGTAATGCTGTTATTGCTATTATTATTATTATTATTATTATTATTATTGTCTTTGCAGTTCTATTCTTCATGGGGGCATTATACAAAGCCAAGATAATAATATACTTTATTTTGATCAATTTTCACCTAACTCTCCTCGAAGATCCCTTATTATAAAAAATCTTGATTTTATAAATAGTAACTCATGCATAAATGAAATAGGTAAGATAATCACCCAATAGAAGGAGAGTTGTTATGTGTGTATATAATACAAGCACTACATTCTTTATAAATTGAGTACTAGTATGGCCATGAGTACTAGTATGGCCACGGCACAAATGATGAGTGATGGTCATGAATTGAACAAATGTAGTTCTATTCACATTTATACATCTTTAATAGTATTATAAATTACAAATATATATATAGGTCTGTCTTAAATACATTTAGAAAGCCCTGCATTTAATAAGTTATCACCTTTAGATTTTATGAAACTCCAGTGTAAGTTTTTAGCAGCATAGTGGAGACAGTATTTTGACAGCATGTTTTTTAAGTATGTATAGCTATTTAGCAGGATGCTAAATATAAAGATGTTTAGTAGATACTTGCTGGCTGATATAATGTGTGAGATACAGTTGGTTGCCCAGGCATTATTCTACCAACATGTATGACTAATGTGCAACATTATACTCACTGACTTGTATAAGTGCACTTGTGATTTTATTTTGTTTTGCTCACTTGAAAATTACATTTTCTTCAGCTGTACTTTTTCCTAGAACGCTGTCAATTGCAAGTTGACACAATAGAGAAAAAGTTAGGTTTTTATGCTCACATTAGCACACTTGATGACTCAATGAAAAGGGAGTTGAATCAGCGGTAGCTAGTAGGAATTCTAATTGTTTCCCTATAAAATTTAAAAATTGCAATTTTGAACTCATATGTAATTATATGGCATAGCAATCAATGAATGCTTGCAATCAATAGATATGAGAATTTCAGGAAAGTGTTTGTATCATATTAGATGAAACTATTTCTACTGAAAGTTGTTCAGGATTCAATATTAATAGTGAGTGCACCATAGGAGCAGTGAACTGTTCTCTTATGTGCAAGCCTGGATACAGGCCAAAAGGATTATCATGTCAAGGTAGGTCTGTAATCAATATAATGATTGTAAATGACGGAGGTTTAATTCTTGTTGTTGCTACATTAAAATTAAGTAGTGGCCCTGAGGAGAACCCCTTGTTCGGCACATAATATTTACTAATCGAGCATTTGGAATGAAAAATATACAAGCTCTTGCTCATGTTCATTGTATCACAATTTTTCCAGCATGTCTTTTCGTTTAACCTATGTGTGCAAGTAATTTCTAATTAAAAATCTTATTTTATATGCATGTTTGGCAATGTATGAGAAATGCAAACCCCTACTTTTTCTTTTAATAGTCCTACTTTTCTATCCTAACTATATCATTATGCCAATACCAATGACTGAATTAATTGGTAGCTTATATTGTTTACAGATATAGATGAATGCATGGAGCAATCTCACAATTGTCATTATTCTGCCATATGTAAGAATACTATTGGAGCATTTTCTTGTTCATGTCCATTTGGAAAGATACTGGATGCACAGAATAAATGTAAAACACAGTCAGAAGTGTTAAGTAAGTTTTTGGTTGATGTGATCGATGTTACATGAGTTCAGCAAATGTGCTTTCAGATAAAACATTAAGTCACCACATAGAAGTCAAATGCTTTATTTCAGAGTGTGATGGAGACTATTGGAATGCTTCACTTTATGATTGCTGTGTGTTGGACGTAAATGGATACTATTATGCCTTTCATTCTGATACAGCCTCACAAAAACAGTGCCATAAGTGCAAAGGTGAATACAGTATAACATTAGATGAGGAATACTATAATGGTAGTAGTTTGACTCCAATATGTTTTAAAGTTTAAATTAAACTGAATGATTAAGGATTCATTAGCACTGTGTTATTGTACTAAATTTTATGTATTAAATGGTGAAGCAATATGCTATTAAATGTCACTGTCTGTAATCATGTAGTAAGGGCAAGATAAAACCATATTATTGTATGTAATATATGCACATGTTTTATGTTTATGTTATAACTGTCTTTTTATTTTCTTTCCTTTTTCTTAATATGTAGTATTTGGTTGGCTTCAAGACACATACAGAAATTTTGAAAGTATAAATTTACATAGGCTTGAATTAGGTTACAGAAAAGGAGAATGTGATATGGATATGGATATAACCTTTGATGTGATCCCTGTTGATGGTCCTGGAGATACAGGTATGTAATAAAGAAAAAGACAACAGCAAAACAACAGCCTGACTTGTAAAGTTAAAACTACTCTTGATGAAAGAGAGAACCAATTTGCATGAAATTTGGATTTCTAAATATATCTCAATAGTTTCATATGTTATGTAATTAGACAGATGACACAGGAACATTCAAAGGCATTATGACAATTATCATGTGAATGCATATATTGCCAAGCAAATTGTATGAATTCCAATGCTTCAATTACATCTCATATAGTGGGAAAACATATCATGGCAAGAAACTTTTAAAAGCAATGTCAACACAAACAAAATCAGTCTTGATATACTGCTAATAACATATGTCATCAATAAAAGACACAATAGAGAAAATTATAGATATATGAAATTTAGTTTTAAATGACTAAAAAAATTATGATTAAATCAAAGTGTACAGCATATAATAACTATTAGATGAATTATCTCTCTTTCACAGTCAAAAATAGATTTTTATTCATTCATTAAGCAGTGATTCCCAAGATTACTGATTTGTTGTTGTTGTTGTTTTTTGTCAACAACTCTAAGGAACTAATTTTTTTTAAACTTATCTTGAAATGGATGGAGGAAGTGTAGTATAGATTGTATGAAAACAAAATTTATTGGTTCAACAAATTATGTGGCCTTTCTGAGAATTTGTTCTACTTATATCATATTAGGAAGTTAGCTAATAACATTATGCTTAATATCTTGTGCAGCTATACAAAATAATTATAAATTAGATTAAATATACAGTTCAGTTGTTAATCATATTTTTGTAATTTAAATTGTAATCTATAATTCCTAAAAAAGATTTCAGACATTTCAGCAATAGACATCTTTCACTAGTGACAGTGATAATAATACCCCAATCATGCAATAGCTGAAACATCTGATAGTGTAGCTTAGAGGAATCTTTTATTTTATTGTCAAGGTCACTGATTAGATTGAGAGGAAAAAAATACTGTGCAAATTTTAAGCACCTAAATTATTTCTAACTTAATTATTTTTGACAGGTGCAACACTTTCCAAGGACTATGAAGTCTTAAATCAAGTAGTACTATTGAATCATCCCATATACATTCGATTTATTGCTGATCAAATTGCACTAGAGACAAATGAAACCTTAGAAATACATCTGAGACCTAGATCTGAAGCTCAGCTACCTGAAGGACTTTTTTGCAGCACTATTAACTTGATTATATATGATTCGGACAGTAAGTTAACCATATTATTATTCAATGTGATTATAATAATAATATTCAGGCAATGACATTATTAGTCTTCATTATAATTTGTAAAACAGACTTAACAAAAAATAAGAAGCTGGAACCAAGTAACCTGAGATTAAATCAATTACCACTTGATTTGTTCTAAAAAATTCTGCTTCTTAGTTCAGACAGTTAATGGATGCACAGAGTGTTGTACATTAATCTAGAGAGTAACACTTAAATAGATTCAATTTTCACATAAAATTGTTTTAAAAAAGAAGCATGTAGTGAATATATAATATGAGTACAAAATTTAGCTGATGGAATTCCAATTCAGTAGTAGCAATACTTGAAATATGCTTCATGCTAATTATGCTATCTTTTCAATGGTACATTAAAAACGAGAGAGTATATATTTTTGAGCACCATGTTTTTTTGTTTTTTTTATGTCTGGGCATTACAAGTGGTACAGGAAATTTACTTTTTCTTATTGTCTGGTTTAGCTGTGGATATGTATTTTTCTCAAGAGCTATATGAAGCTAAGGAAAACGAACGCTTGGAAGTTAGATTAGAGAAGAGTAAACGGATTGCCAGACCAGTTTCTCTTCGAGTCACTCCAATGAGTGTAGATGACATAGTTCCAGCTCATCTCCTTAATGCCACATCACAATCTGTATGTCCATACTCATGTTCCTGTGACTGTTCTATCAACATTGTGTCTGGTATGTTTTACATAAATGAGTAACCAAAGATGACATTGTAGTGTATTTCTGATCATATGGATGATTACATGTACAATACATACAGCTTACATTATGTCACTTTAATAAAACAATTTTATTGAAAATCAGTCACTTAATGTTCTTCAGATGATGACGACATGGAATTGGAGGGAATCCCAATAAACATTCCTCAATATGATCCTTATTCTCCCAATAGAGCAACAAGTATGTTTTATACTACATACTTATTTTCACTTTCTATTGTGTACCAATAAATGTGTCAGCATATTATATGTTACAGACCAATTTCAAATTACAAGCCCGTTTTAAAATGGTTTGGACCATTTTAAAACAGGCCAGCCTGTTTTAAAACAGCCTGGCTCCAAACTAGCCTCAATGTTGCTGGTTGGCTGACAGTGGTGATGTACTATTAAAACCAAGCAGGTTCACCTGAAAATCAGGCTGGCTCCTAACTAGACATTAGATGCAAACTCTGCTCTGGTATAAAAGAACACACAAGGGTGTAAATAATTAGCCTACTGTTAGTTAAATCCCATGGAGAAGGAGTTTGAACAGTTTCTTTTGGATCAGTTCCCCACAGATTGTAAGAGAGGAACTAATATGCATATTTTAATCTGTTGTACTATCATAGTATGCAAGTCAGACTTACAGAGGATGAATTTAAGAATTATATTAGCCTTCTCTCTAGACCTATTTCCATGTATAGAAAATGTATCAAACATAAGCAAATGTACTGCATAATATATTTTTTTCATTTGGGTTAGGTGAAATCATGGCTTTTTACATCTATCTCTTGACTTGTTTCACACAAATATCTATGAAGTAGATATCAATATATATAGAGATTGGGAGTTCTAATAAACATTTACCATACTACAGTATGTAGCAACTGTTTATTTAATATAAAATAAAATTAAAATTATAAATTATTGTTGCTATAAATCATTTAACTTTCATAAGATACAGGTAAACTGGTAGACGATTATATTTTGTTCCAGTTATTTTTAAATTTACATTCTGATAGGTTCCAATATGCTTTATAAAATAATCAGTCAAATACAACTTATGCAAGATTGAATTAAGTAATAAAAATTAAATTAAGTTATAATTCCTACTAGACTATAATAAAAATAACTGGTATAATCTGTACCGTCCAACCCTCTCCCTCATAGTATAAGTACACATTCATTCTGTTTATATCCACTGCAAATCCCAAATTCCTTTTCCTGCTCACTAGTTAACTTTGCCAGTAGGTGATTATATAAACAAACTTATATGTATGACTAGTAAAATAGCTAAACATTTTAGTAGCATAGCATGAGTAGGTTGAGAGTAAAATACAGTATATTTATTTTATGTATACATTCTATAAAATTTATTATTTCAATAATTGAAAATATTTCACATACACTTATAGAACAAGAAGACTTCATTGGAGATACTGTTCTAGCAACCTTTTATGCAGATGATTCTTCTGAAGATCCTCAAACTGAAGCTCTGGCTTACATTAATATAGTGGATGATAATATAAATGAAGCTAGCCAAGTTTTTATTTTAAAGTTGGACTATGAAGATAATCAATTCATTTCAGATATATTTCTTAATAAAAGACATCTGTCACTTGCAAAAATACAGGATAATGATCGTAAGTGTATATAGCAAGTCATAGAAATGAATGAAATGTCGGAATGTAAGTACGATAGTACTGAATAAAGAATTAAAATGTGGGAATACTTAAAATCCATTCATACAGTCAATATTAAGCCTAGAGTTAAGTTTGCCATTCCTGAAAGGATGCTTTTTATGCAGGTTTACTCCTGATAAGCATGTTAAGGACATGAATTATTTCCATGTTAACTCTGATAACTATATCGTATTCTTAATTATGCCATTTGTTGTCCCTTTAGGAATTAGAATAGGATTTTCCAATACAGTTTATCGGATCTTAGAGTCTAAAATGGCATCTAACCTACCAAAAATTATAAAGGAAGATAATCGTTCTACAGAGCAAACATTTTTTGTTTCTATTGTAGCCAGAACATATTCTGATGAGTATTATTTTTCAGCTACAACATCTGAAGGAGATAACTGTAGTAGAAAAGATTTGTCTTTGAATGAGCATTTGGACAGGATAAATATTTCTCCAGATCTAGAAGAATATTCTGTATATTTAAGCATACAAGATGACTCCTTTGCAGAAGGAAATGAGACATTTTACTTGAGTCTCTTGAAACACCCATCATCTCCAACATTTGATTTTCCTATAAGAAGTTTTACGGCTTCTGAAATAATTATTATAGACAATGATGGTAAGAGAGAAGCATGACTAGCTCACACAACTTATACAATTTAACATGATCACCTTACACCTTCTATTTGTAGCACTCTGTATTGTAAAATTGTTTGTGGTACTTGTATTTAGATATTGTGATTGGATTTGAAAAAAATTATACAATTATTTCTGAATCAAATAAATCAGTCCTGGTCTGTCTATGTTATCAAAATCCAGACTTTCATAAAGAAAGTGAAATTAGATTTGAAATTGAAGTAATAGTAAATATCACTAATGGAACTGCAAGTGAGTTGATAGGTCAAAATTATGGAATTTGACAAACCTGTTTTATCCCAAATTATATACTTGAAATCTGCCACTCAGCTGATGACCCTTTGATATTTTTTATTTAATAAGGCAAGCAACACATTTATCAGAGCAGTACACATGAATTATATTAATTTATAAAATTCTGACCCTTCATAAAAAAATAGAATGATTTTTTCTCAATCAAGTTGGTCTAAATAAAAGCAAAGGTAAAGTGTGAAAAAAATCTCAGTTGTTGCTGGAGAATCAAACCCAGGACCCCAGCTTTAGCCACCAGTGTTCCAGCCACTGATCTATGACAAAGGTCAAAACTTGATAATTGTAGACGATAAAGCCTTCTCGATTATGGTTCCTCTCTGGAGGGGGAGGTGTTTCCGGCCGACACCAAAAAGGTGTTCTGATGACACATAATTGGTAGTCTGTTGAGTAAGTGATACTACTCAATAGTATAAAGGTAAAATGTGAAGGCCTTGGAAGTTGTGGATTGTTGTAGCTCCGTGGCTAGAGCACTGGTAGCTAAAGCCAGGAGTCCTGGGTTCAATTCCCCGCAACTACTTAGATTTTTTCACATTTTATCTTTGCTTTTATTTGCTTTTATTGGAAAGGTTCATTTATACATTCACTTTATTAGCACTACTTTTGATGCTATGATAGTAAGGGTAATAAAATTTATTGTAAGACACCTCACAGTTTTGTAATCTCAAAAAAAAAAGACAACAAAAACAACAACAACAACAACAACAACATAATGTTGCTTATAGTAGACAATTTTATTTAGTAATGATGATCCAACAGATTGGATGGGTAATTACTGTACAATGAAAAAATTACTAGCAAGTTATATATATTATATATATAATATAGCTAGTGGTGTGCTTGTGCACAAATGTCAAGTGAGCCTGTAGTTGTAACTTTAAACTACAAGTGGATAATCTTAAATCTGATAATGGTTGAATTTTACTTTTTCCTGAGGCTACAGCACTATCTAGTCAAAATACAACAACAAATAACATGTATTTAATATACTGCTTTACCCTATTAAGTTCTGTAGTTCCATTTTAACATTACAAGTGTATAGCTATTCCTTATCTCTATATTCAGGAGTAATGATAGCTTCTGTAGTACAACTTTAGCTGTTCTTACCACTGGCAAGGCTTTGTTTCATACTGTATCTGTAGAATATTATGTATGCGCAGCCATTGACCTTTAATTTTGGCTAACAAATATGAAATAACTTTCTTACCTAGACAAACATTACCATCTTTACAATTGAAGTCGTTCTGACCGTCAAAATAGTGACCAGTTTAGCTCCTGATAAAAAAAGTACTCTGCTACTAAGAAACAGCAGAGTTTGAATTTCTAGTCTGGTAAAGAGTTGGCAATACCATGGTAACAGTTTGCTGCCGGTTTTTGTAACTTGAAAACCCCCGAGTATTTTCAAGTCATTACCACACAGTTTTTAGCCTAACTCTAAAGGAAGACTTGCTTACTGCTGTGGGGGCAAGTGAAAAGGGTGTGTTTTTTTAAGAGCAAGAATGAACTGCATGTGCATTTAAAGGGCATATGTACAATCCATACATATGTAATACATCAAACATTACCCAATTTTCAATTGTCCACTCCTATCTTGCTTGCTTCGCTTGCTCGATAATTATATTCTACATATGATAACTAACAATTTATTGTATATTTGTAGATACTGTTGAAGACTTCAACAGTCCCACGAGCAAGGCTTTGTCTATTATGATTAATGAAAAATATCCTCATAGATGTATTTCACTTAATATTACACAGGATACAGTGCAGGAAAGCCAAGAATACTTTACAGTGAATATTACCAGAGCAGAAATAGTCAATACCCCAAAATATAACCAGATAATGATGATCAAGTTAGAGCCTGCTTCTACTGTTGTTTTTATTGAAGATGATGATAGTAAGTCAAGGCCACAAAGTGTGACTTATTCAGTTCATGACTACCTGGGATATCTTAATTTCTGCTATGTATTGATCCACAATTGTGTGCTTATATAAAAAGCAAATAGCTATGTTGTTAATTTGAGGTTGATGTAATTTTTTTAGTAATTTTTATTGGGTTTACTCCTGACGAAGAAGGAATAATAAATGAAAAAAATAAAGTAATAACTATTTCAATCAAAATATCTGGAGCTCAAATTTCAAGTCCAATTGTAATTAGGGTCTTCACCCAAGATAATTCAGCTCAAGGTAAAAATGTGGCATATGTCGTGTTCAAAAACATCTTACAATTTTTAACATTATACTTATTATATTTTGTCAGAGTCATCCGATTACATTTTTCAACCCACTGAACTCACATTCAAAGCCAGTGACAATGTTCAGATTCAAAGCATTTCTATAGAAATTGTAGATGACACATTGATTGAACTACCTGAAAATTTTTATGTCAAGTTCAAAGTTATATCTAATCAAAGTCCAAGTCTTCTAGAATTACAGAATTTCTTTACAGTTATAATAATTAGTGATGATGGTAAGATGTGAACAACAAAAGAAGATTACATTTGGAGTGGTAGTTTATAATTTGAATGTGCTAATTTTTCTTGCTTCATGTTATATGCTGTAGTGTGAGTTGAAATGCTATATGGTCAATTTAAGTCATGCAGTTGTGTAACACCAACATTTGTGCTAGTTGAGTCTTATGCCCAGTTTCATTCTATTTATTTTTGTAGATGTCAAATTGCAATGCTTATTATTTATTGTAGTTCTTGGTGCAAATATACAAGGGCGTCCTTTGATAGATCATGATATCATCTATTTTGAAGATATAGGCACAAACTATTCCACAGGACTTACCTGCAATGGCATAGTAAGCGATATTTGTTGTTCTGATTTTGAAGAGCCATTGACTTTAAAAGAGATAAATGGAAGTGAACCAAATGGAAATGGAAGTTGGATATATCCCAGTGGCAAATATGTAAGAAGACCCTGTGGCACTTGTGAAGATGTGATGATAGAAACCTTTAGTATATTCAGAACTGAGAATGCTACCATTCTTTATCGAAATGAAAATGCCACCAATAATGTTTCTGGAATTTATAGATGTGAAATCCCTCTAGCAATAACTGTCCCTCACTTCTACTATATAGGAATCGCAGGCAAAAGTAATGGTATGTCTTCTAACTCATCAATATAAATACAGCTTTCTAATTCATTGTCTGTAGTCAATGAAATAGCAAGCTATGTTTATAGTGCAACTAGCTAAATCTAATATATGGAGGAAAAAAATTATATATTGAATTTACATATTCTTCTAGTATTAGAAATCATAACTAGGGGCTACTTGACCGTAGCTTAGATTTCTTGCTTACATGTTGATAAACCTAGAGGTGAGGTAGCCAACAGTTATTTGTTATTCCATCTTTTTAATTTTTTTAATTTTTTTCAGGTGTCACTTTAAAATTGAAGCAGAATTTAACATATTTAAATTTTCCCAATTCAATATTGCTTCACTACCAAACCATTGGTGCCCCTGTTGCTAAAACGGAATGGATACTAAATGGTGAAGAAATTAAAACTGGTGAAAATGTTGTGGAATCTAAAGTAGTCCTTGACTACGTTCATGTGGTATATAAAATCAGCCTCAATATTACAAATGCTGGTGATGGCACAGTTTTTGGTCAATACACAGTTATTGCTGCAGTTGCTAATAATATCAGTAGTGTTAGTGCATCAATTGAGGTCAAAGGTAAGTATTTTGGAAAAGTGTATATATCTGTTAGGTAGAACCTGGAGTAATAGGAGGGTTTGTAGTAGCAAGCGATATTATTACTATACTGAAGAATGAATGAACTACAATAATATGAAGCTTTGGATGAAAGTGTCAGGATGCATGCAAAGTGTTAATAGAAGGTGTATTCATATGAAATAATGGGCTTTGTATAGATCAGTTGTTCAGGATGTAGACCTTGAAGGTTATTGAAGTGTAATTATAGTAATCATCAGGTCTAATTGTAACTAGCAATTTAAGTTGTAATTTCTCAGTAATTTTCAGGTAATGTGTTTTTACAGATATTTGTGATGGGAACTTCATTTGTTCTGGAAACATGACAGCGAACATTCCAGGTAATTCTGTTTGATGTTCATAGATATGGTTATAAATACATACTATTAATGGTAGATGACACTTGTGACATGGAAGAGGAAGAAAACTGTACTTTTAAAAAACAAATATGTATCAGAGAGAATGACATGGCCATTTGCACTTGTGAGCAAGGATCTGTGGAAATATTTGACAGATGTTACAGTAAGCTCTAGAGGAATACATACTACGTATAAATTCACATATATTATGTATATATTAAATGTTATACTGAGGTTGAGTTATGGAGTTGCTCACACTGCAACCATAATATTTCATATGAACAATACAAATTTTTATTATCCTAGCTTGAGATAGCTCAATTAGAATCTACTACAAAGCGCTTAAAATGAGTAATGTTTCACTAATACTTTCTTACTTTTTTAGTCATGTGCATGCTGAATTTTTTAAAAATTAAAGTAATAAATTCTCTTGGCCATCAAAAAATGAAAAAAATTTCTGTACAAGTTATCCTGCTGTTTGCAGAACATAGCAGAAGAAGCAGATTATGTATACTGTCTAAAACTTCACAATCAAATTTAAGTATTACAGGTAAACATTTCTCCATTTTCTTGTCAACGACTAATAAAATAGATGTACATATTGTGGACTGGACTTCATTGGTCTTATGGAGGGGGGGGGGCTAGTTTGTAAGTATTATGGTTTTCAAATTAAACTCACACTTATTATAGTATAGTCCCATTAATTGGCTTTTTTTTACATATGCATGTTGTATAATGGATTTTCTATGTAGGTACTGTGTTAGTAGCCTGGGGAACAGCAGCTGCCTTTATGGGATTTCTTATTATGCTTACTAGTATAGTTGCCTCTGTGATCTGCTATTTTCATAGGAAGAAGGAATCCACCAGAGAAATGTAAGTTAATAAGTGTCATTATATTAATTGCATTCATCCAGAGAATATATCATAGAGCAGGCTAGCAGTTTATAGTTGGGCTCCAAGATGCTGTTAGATCTTATAAACTTGTTTGGCATAGCTATATGCTGTATGCAGCAGTATTATTCGAACTTGAATATCTATTGTTCAATAATCAAGTCACAAAGAGAATAGAATGCAAGTCTTGTGTGTTGTGTGTTACAGGTAATGCTTAGCTAAAGAAAATATATGAATTTGTAGTTGTTTTTTAGGCTTCCAGTTTATTTCATTAGTGCAAGTTTTATTTTAGGGTTAGACTCGAAACCGTGTGATACTTAAAAAAAAGAAATGCTTGTTTTTTTTTTCAAGTTACTCCCTCAGCCATATGTAAAAAAAACAAACTTGGACAATTTTTCTTAGCTGAGTGCTTTTTGTCAGAAGCTAATGGTTCAGTTGTCATCAGAATAGTCTAAATAGATACTATAAAAGCTACCACATAACTAGTGATGTGCTTGAGCACAAATAGCGAGCGAGCCTAAAAAATTACACTATTGTTAAACGTTTGATTTAAACTTCTAATACTCCAGCTACTAAAAAAAAAAGTCTAGTTTTTTTATGTATACGGTAAAGGGATTTCATTGCTATAGTAATCACTCCCTGCAACTATTTTAATTGAAAAAAAAAGAAAAAAAAAAGAGCAACAAAAAGCAAGTCACACTATTTAAACGTTTTCTTTGTGATATTAGTTGTAACACACTATATCATCACACAATTGAACATACCTACACATGGCTTACCTTCACGAGTAGTTTAGTGGTCAATGAATTTTCAAGTAAATACTGTTGCCTAGGGCTTATAACAACTTACCACAGACACTGCCTTGAATGGAAATGGAACTCAGGTAAATTTTTGTATTTTAACTGCATCTGTAAAAGAATTCAAAGTGGTAAACAATTCAATTTCTAGGGTGATTATGGGTAATGATCGATGATAAATCAGAAGAATCTGTTTAGTGAAATTTGGTACGGGGTTGAATGCAGAGCTAACACAAAAATACACGAGGGTCAAAGTACAACATAACATACATACATATATAAACAAACAAATATCCCCGATTTTCAATTGTGTTACCCCTAAGTCGAGTCTCGCTTGCTCGCCAATAAATGGACTAAAGGAAGCCTTTCTAAACTAGGAGTACAGGAGCTAAACATTAATTATCAGGCAATATATATAATAGCTATAGCCTTTTTGTTACTTTGACATACAGATCTTGCAATAGCAAACAAGTTAATAGCAGACTAATAAAAATAGGGTAAAGGGTCTTTAATACCAGGTTACCATTAGCTGCAGGTTGTTGTGACTTGAAAACGAGTATTTCTAAAGAATTATCGCACAATTTAACCATATCTGTAGTACCAGAAGAAACTGGAGGCAAGGGGAAAAAAGAAAAAAAAGAAAAAAGAAAAAAGGAACTGCATGCACGTATCATCCACACACACATATTTATATAACTCAATTCAGTTGTCCACCCCTAATACTGTCTCGCTCACTTGCCAACAATACAATAGACCCTCTTTTATAAAACCCTATTAATTTATCCCATAATTACAGAAATGTTCGCAATGTTTAATGGTAGTTACTGTATTTCTCCTGCAGTTCTCACTTTTTACATTTCTTTATGTCATTAGATTTGTAATTCATCAAAAAACTAGAAAAGGTAAGGATTTTATCATATACAGTAGATATACTGGAGTCCAAACTATGTTTAATGTGTTTGTTATTTAGCAAAGTCATTTGAAGATGAGATGACCAAAAGTTATGTCCATGATCCTCTTGTAGAAAGTTTACCAAAAAAATTATTCATTCCTCGTAGTACACTGGAAATTGGTGAATCCATTGGACAAGGTATTAAGAAATTTAGATATAACAGTTTGGGCCTAATAATGTGTTATGTAACTTTATATATGTGACTCAAACTGTAGTAATTCAAGTAATCTATCATTATGTAGGTGAATTTGGTATTGTCTACAAAGCTCACTTAATGAAAGACTTCAGCTTACGAGTTACAAACACTGTTGCTGTCAAAACATTGAAGGGTGAATTATATAAATATTGTATTGTAACACCACCTGATTAATATTTTATTAACACCTATCAGGATTCCACGATGATGATCTCATTAATGAAATGTTAAAAGAATGTGTAAAAATGCTGGACTTTAATCATCCCAATGTGCTCACTCTTCTCGGAGTCTGTGTTGATGGTGGGCCAGCTCCATATATCGTGATGCCGTTTATGGCTAATGGTAGTCTACTGACTCATTTAAAGAGATACAGACATGAATTTCTGCTCCCCATTGATCATACTGATTCAGATGAGGTAAAAAATTTCTTTTACAAATCGAGTTGTTAGACACAGGAAATGGTATGAAGTTAAATATTTTTAATGCATGTTTGTTTGAACTTGTTTTTACCAGTGAAAAGGTTAACCTTAAACTTACAATGGAGTACAGTAACATTACTTAAAATCTGAATATAAAACATCCTTTTAAGTGCTGAAGACTTATATTCCCTTAGAATTAAATTGAAACATATGATAAGAACCATCTTGATTTGTTGTTGTTGCTAAGGACTATATACTGTATGTAATCAGACACCTTTGTGACAGCTATTGTTTCGTGACTTCCAATGTTTTTGCTCAGGTTAAAGAAACTATGATGAAGTTAATGGACATGTGCATCCAAGTAGCTAAAGGCATGGAATATCTTTCTAGCAAAAAATTGATTCACAGAGATCTGGCTGCAAGAAATTGCATGTAATTTGAGTGCCTAATATATTATCTCAGAACAATTAGTTGTATTTATCATTTTTTTTAAAGGATTGACACAAATTACATCATTAAAGTTGCGGATTTTGGATTGTCCGTCAATCTTGGAGCTAAAGACTATTTTCGTCAAAATGAAAAAGGAGGAGTCAAGTTGCCTATAAAGTGGATGGCCATGGAATGCTTGACTGATTCTGTTTTTTCAGAAAAGTCTGATGTGGTAAAATTGCGACTTAAAATTTTAAACTACTATTTGTTCATTACGTTAGTTTAATTATCTCCCTTTAGTGGTCATTTGGAGTTACATGCTGGGAAGTTTTTAATGGAGGAAAGACTCCACATGCTACTATTCATCCTATGAACCTATTGCAATTACTGGAGGAGGGTTATAGAATGGAAAAACCATTGAACGCATCTTGTACAGATGAAATGTGAGCAACCAATAGTTTGAAATATTTCTATATAGCTGTATAATTACATGTATGCATAAAAATGAAGTAATAATTTAATAGTGGCATAAATCTATTTCCACATCATTTAGTTGAAATATGTGCACTGTGCAGATATGTATAGATAGCAAAAAGAAACGTGTGCTATAGTTTTTGTCGCACTAAAAGTGCTAGCAATGTTCGGGACTAAGATCTTGAGTTTCAAAGTTTAGGGTCCTCAATTTTTTATCATATCACACACATTTAATTTTCAGCAGATCCAAACTATTTGTTGACACACCAAATCCTAATTATATAATGAATTATCATTACTGTACAGGTACTGCATAATGTGTCAGTGTTGGAAAAGAAATCCACAAGATAGACCCACTTTCTCTAACCTGATCCACACCTTGTCTCACTCACTGGGTTCCAAGGCTGGATACTTAGATATTGGTGCCTTTATTGACCAAAGTTCAAGATATCTTCCAACTGGGGCTAGGACGCTATCCGTTTCAGATAGAATGCTAGTCTGTAGTGAGGAAATTGATCCAATTGGAAGGAGAAGACTTGGTACATCCAGTTGGTCACTGCATTCACTGCATATATTGCGCCAGTCGAATCAGAATATTTATATATCTTCGCCATAACAGTAATTAATCACAAACAGATGTTATTAGAACAATACCAACAACATTTTATTATAAAGTTATTTCGATATTGTAAAGTTTATTTGAATATGCTGCTGTCACACCACACTTTCACATTAATTATAGCAGTCAATACAATAATTATGAGAATAACACTATATAGCTAGATACAAAAAGGAATAAATATATAGACAATTGCACCACATTTTTGTATGGCTACCTGAAAATTTTTGAAATAGCCTAGACGAATCACCTATTTTAAAGCAGATAGAATAACTGTAAATTTGCCCAAGAATACAATGCATATATTTTGGATGAAATGAGAGTTAGATGGGCTTTATTTTGAAATGAAGTCCAATCAAGCTAAACACGAGACACTTCAAGTCCTGTACCAAATAGTAAAACATCCTCATACCATCTTCATCCCTGCAACAAACAAAAAATGTTTGAGTCAAGAAAGGAGTACCAGCTTGCATGTACAAGGATTGACTGGATGCTGAATGCATATAAATGTCAAATTAAACAGGAGATTGAGGAACTACAGAGGGAAGGGACAATAAAAAAGGGAACCTTTTCCCCTTTTCAGAATTTAGCACTTCTTCCAACTCTTTAATGCTTATACATTCTTACTTGGAGTTCTTGCAATCCATGAGTGAACCGATTTTGGAGGTGGTGAATGAAATGTGGTTATTGCCCATTACTATCTCTAACTCCTACAAAAAAAAAACAAAAAAAAAAAACAGAAAAAAAACTACATATGTGTGTATATATATATAATATTTGTTCCACCCTAGATATCTTCACAAAGATATTTTTAGGCGACATTGTTATTTCATGCTGTATTGGCAAGCTCATAACCCTAGTAGTTACAGCAACCAGCCAAGCTCAACTCTTTTCCAGGTTATTACAGCTACCTTCCACCAGTGTAGCCTACCTAAGGGTCAGAACAGCTGCTAAAGTAACTGCTGGGGGTTTGGAGAAACCCCTACAGCATGGTAGTGAAGATACCTAGGGTAGAATAAACCACTTATTACACTTGGCAGAGTGATTTGCCTCTGGTTATTGTAGACTGTGGAAACAGGAGTGGCAGGGACAAGGGAAAGTGATCCATCTGGGGAGAACTTACTTTATCCATAAATAAACAAAGACAGAGTCTCTGGCTTTCTAGAATCAAAAGCAAGACCTTGAACCAAGTAGGTATCCCAATATCCATGATTGCTCAGAACACTTTGTGTCTGGGAAACATGCCAAGCTCTGTTACAGTTCTCATCAGTTGGAGAAGTCTTTATGCTGTAGTAGACAAGAGCGCACTGCTATAGACTTGCTGAGCGAAACTCCAAAAAGAGGAAGGCTACCATACTTGTTCAGCAAAAATTAAAAAAGATGTTGGATTCTGATAATACAGTTGAAGAAACAAGTTATTTTTTGAGAAAGCTACACCAACAAGTGAAAGTCATATTGAAGCAATTGTGAGCATGGTGTTTTAGAAGACAAAATTAGAGGTTTACAGACTGAACTGAAAATGGTGAGTGCAACATTATATGAAGAGGTGAAGAGACTAAACAATGAAATTGAAACTATTGTTTTGGCCAAAGAAGTTTTGTGAAGAACAATGACAGACTTCTATACTATACTGATCTATCTAACTGGGATATGTTACATGCCCTGTTTCTTATAGAGCATTCCTTGATGAAGCGATCAGTGTTAAGTTCCTTTCAACAATTATGAATTGTTCTTATGCGATTACAGTTTAATCTTGCCTGCCAGGATCCTGCGTACAGGTATAAGGTACTTCCACTATTAGTCGTAGTTTTCACTCCATTCTTGACATCTTGTATTTAGAATTGAAGCTTTTAATTCTGTGGCCAGATAGAGATACCTTAAAAAGAACCATGCCTATGGAGAGTAGGCAGTATTGCTCAAGCTGTGTAGTCATTGATCGGGACTATCTAGCAAGTGGAAGACTTGTCCCTGAAGCAAGTTATCAACCGACCACATTCAAGTAGATTCTTGAAAGGGTAAGACCTACTAGTAAGTATCCATCTGACAGAGTCCTGGACAAAGCGCTGGTCAACAGGTTGCTGCACCACACGTCTTCCTGTGTCAATAGACTTAGTAAGGGTTGTAAGGCCACACGTATTATATAACTATCCAGATCCTCTGTATACAACGTGTCTTGCCTTCAAGACATGTCCTAGCTAGTTTCAGTAACCCTGAACCAGACAGAAATAACTGAACTAATATTGCATAAGAAAGATTCAGGTTGGATATAACAGTAAGCAATTGCAATGATTGATAGATAGATGTACGAACAAAACTGAAACACTAAGAATAAATGTTAAAAGAGTAAACATGACAACATATAAACAATAAAATGCTGGTGTTCGACGAACATCGCCAAAGAACGACGATGGTGTAAATGTACTGACTATGACATATACTGTATTGCTATTGAGTATGACGGTTAAAGTAGGAAACGTTATTGTTGAAGCCTGAACAGTCATTATTGACTGCTTCGAGATCTTTGCTAATAGAGTGACCAATTTACTTCCCAGACAGACATATTCACCTTACAAGCACCATTATACTGTTAAGTATTTAATGGGAATAACTACACAAGGAACTGTTACTGATGGTTGGAGTGGAAGGACCAGCAACAAATATTAACAGAGCATAGTAATTTTCTACAAAATTTAATTCCTGGTGATACCATTTTAGCAGATCATGGTTTTGATAAATGATTCTGTTGGCCCAGTGTTTACTAAAGAAAAAAACAATTCAGTGCAATAGATATGGAACAAATAAGAAGCATAGCGAATGTCATCACTTATTGTGGAAAGTGTCATTGGCAAATTCAAGAAAAATATTCTAAGTGCAACGCAGCCAATAGACTTCATTCAAAAGGAAACAGTAACAAATCCAGATAAAACTGAGTGTGTTTCATGTGGATTGATAACTTATGTGATTCAGATGTTCCTTTTGATTAAATTCCATTTTTAAAATTTAAATTATATATGATTTTACAATAAGAAGTACATAATGAGACAAATGTTGGTTGTAATGGTTTAGCTACATACATTTTTTTGCCTTACTTTATCCGTAAGTAATAGCTTGATAAGTGGTGAATTTTTCTCAATTACTTCATGCTCACAGCCATAGCGAGTTGCTGCATTTTAAAACTTGATAGTTCAGCATAGCGCATACTAATAATTAAGCTTTTTGAGTGTTTTGCAGAATTAGTGTGACACACAGCTTTAAACTGGGAAGCAGTAATTCTGCCTGCACACATTTCTGCCACAAATGTGATTGTGCTTGGGATCGTGTAAGACTTTCAGCTTTGTCTACCTCAATGGCTATTGTTTCACCCACTAATTCCAGATAATTCTTTCATAGGTATTTGCGTTTACATAGGCAGTTAAACACTGAAGAAGACGACCATCAGCAGCTTTAGGAATATACTTGGTTGAATGTGGCTCTACCAGAAATAGTTGGCAACTAGCTAAAGATAGAAATTCTTAGTTCTGCTAGGATCTGTTGTTTTAATTACAGGAGAAGGTGACTTTGATGCAGCTGGTGCAAGTGAAGACCTAAATTCACACATTTCTATCGCTGCCCAACATTTCTTCTTTCCAGAAAATTCAATGTCTCTTATTCTACTACATGGGACCTCTTTAATTCCATTAGGTATAACCCAATAAGCCTTCCTTTGGGTTACTGTCACAGAATCTTGGATTGTAACTCGAGATTCAATCGCACACAACAGAGATGCCACATGAGAACAGAATTCACCTACTTATGTGGTCTGCCATACAGTCGCAATGAGCAGAAATAACTTTACCAGTATTATAACCCATAGATTAAAGGATTCTCATTTAAACTCTTAAAGAGTGATTTACTAGTTTTAAGTAATTAAATGTGAAGTACTTTTGCTTAAAAATTGTAGCTCTTACCTTTCCAATAAAAGCTCTCATATCTGAAAAATCTTTCACTAATTCTTCCCTGATCCACCTGGAGACAAAAATTTTCTAACGCTCTAGGGTCTTATATTTCATAAGGTCTTCTACAGTGTGCGGACTTGACATTTCCAGGTAGATTAGGCTATGCCAGGCCACCTATATACACCATCATGCCATTCATCTAGGAATTTCAAAATCTACCCCCTCCCCTCGATGGCCAATAACTTCTCCATGTATCACCTTCCATTTTTGTCTTGCAAGGATAAGAAATACCCTGGCAGCATTCACTCCTTACTCTCATCAGCTGACAGTGGTTAAATCCACGTGCTAGAGTGTGCACCAATATGGCCGTCCACTAAATTACGTCATTAATAAATACATAACTGCAGAGGGTCTATATATATAATATATATATATATTTATAGCCCGTTACCCGAGCGACCGCGCTTGTCGTTAAGAACTATAAATCTGATACAGTCTGGTATGCCCGTAAGAAAATGTATTAGCGGGGAAAAGTCTGATATAGTTCTTAGCAACCATAATTATGGTAGAAGGCAGATCAAAGCAAAATGGGATAATGAAGAGTTTGGGTACTTTAATACAATTACTAAGATAGCTAACGCTATACTTCGCTCGTTGTTTATGTTCTGGCTATAAAATAGTTATAAACCAAAATCATTAGGTTTGTATTTCGATTTATAAATCGCATACAAACCTCAATTTTGGTTTATAACTATAACATATATGTACTAGTTATGCCACGGCCAACGAGGGGTTATGGAATATAACCGTCCTGATCTTTTAAATTGAACTGAAGTTCAAAGACCATGCAGGTGCTCAGCTTTAAGAAGTCGGTAATATAAGTTCCATAAATTCTCGGCCTTTGATGGCCTTCTAGTGGAAACACAACTAAAAAGAACAAACTGATACAATGTTTTATATAGTGAACAGAGTGTGAGATGCTGAAAACAAAAAGGAGACAATCAAGAAATTTCAGGGTCAAGGCTGCAGAGGGAGCAGCCTATACAGAAGAAAGTGTTACTAGTTCTGAGCTAAACAACCTGTGAGAGAGTACATGGGTTTTGACAATGTATGTTTGTGTGTGTGACTCATGACATATGACTCCAGAGAAAAAGACTTTAGGTGGCTTAAAATTAGAAATAAATTAAAGTGGTCAATTAAACTTAATGAATTAAAATATTAAAGGGGAGAATGAATGGCCTTCCTGCGGGGGGGGGGGGGGGGGGGGGGGGCCTCGAAGGCCGAAGAGGCACCCCGCAGGAACCATGGTATAAATATATATATACACAAACAACATCCTTTACTGAAAAAGTTATATTTATAATATTTCAATTTATCACATCTAAATTAGTCAGATTGCCACTATCTTTTGTCCGATAATACATAGCACGAAAGTGCATGATTTGACACATCATTATTAGCCTCCACTTTAAGCTTGCTTTGCTGTTGCACTCTATGAAATTTTAGATTCATCATGAGAGGTCATGTGTACATAAGCTAAGATATAGTGGGTCCTCAAGCTAATCTTCTTACCTGACGACCAATTCTATCAGGTACTGGCCACAGCTTATCATCTTCCTTAATGATCTATAGGAGTAAACAATTTAATAATGTAATTGCATGCTAAGTATGTATTACTTACCTCAGACTCTTGTATTATGCGTTTTAATTCAGTCATTACGATATTGCTGACAGAAACCTGCACACACACAAAAACAAACAAAAAAAAACAAAAAACAAAAAACAAAAAAAGGTTAACAATAATGTACTCCTATTATAATAACACAATTGGGCAAGCAAGCTATTTCTAAATTAATTATAACTGATGTAAGTGTACATATGGTACTATGTTCACTTTCGTATATCTCAATTTATTCTTCAAGTGATATAGTGAAATAATCAAGTTTAGCTTTGGTTGGTCAATGTCATTGTGCAAGCTGAACAAACGGTAGCTACAAGTAAAGTGACCGCAGTACTGGCTAGCAGTACTTTAATGGTATGCTGAACAGTAGAATATAGCTGCATCAATGGCAAACAATACCATCCTCCGTCAGTCCACCATTTTGCCCTATAGATATGGGTTTTCCCCTTTATATGAAGATGTTCAGGACATATTTTCCTATTTACGTAACGTGTGCACCAAGTTGCTGCAACACAATATAAATTGTAGAAGTTCAAGACAAAAGCGGCAGCTGCCATTTTCCTCTAGTCACAAAATATGGGCTCGGCAATGCTTTATATATGTGACCGTAACGCGGCTTGCGTAAATATCTAGAAAAGATCGATCGATTTCTTAAAAATGTATTGTTTCAAGCCGACGGAAGGGAACGGTTAGGTCTATTATAGTGGGAACGACTTAAGCTACGACGATAAAACTTGGAGAGATCAATATCTGGACGCCAACAACTCTGTAAGTGCGAAAAAAAAAATTTTTTTTGAAGGGTGCCCCGTTGTGCCCGGTTTTCCTGTAAACGGTCACATATGTGAACCCCATGTTAAGCAAACTTCCTTGACTCCATTTTTTGTGTAAATTATTTTCTTGATATTTGTTTTAGCTCTGTAGCTTGAATCTCCCTTTGCATATCTCTTCGTGTTAATGACTGAATTAATTATTTTAGGTAACTGTTAATCTTTAGTAAAGAGAAAAAAAAATCTAATGGATTCACTTAAAAAAAAAAAAGAATAACATATGGGAAAAAGTAAGTTAGTGTGAAAAAAGAAAGGGAAAAAAATGATGAAAGAAGGAACAGCAGCAACAACTAAAAGTGTCTCAATCAGGATAAGAAAATGTATCCAGTACAGGTTACAGCCCTGGAAGCTCCAGTTTACCCTTTCCAACAGTCAGGTTTACAGGCACAACATTTTTCATTTACATTTTATAATTGTACTACAATTGACTACTTAATTTTTTAAATATAATTCAAAATTTAGCCTAGTACAGTCCCTAGCAAAAGTTCTAAATCCTTTGGCACTACAAAATTTGGTACTTTGAAAGATACATGTATGGGCACTTCCATTACTTATGGTGGTGTAATTACAGACTACAACTAGTGGTGTGCTTGAGCACAAATGGCGAGCGAGCCTAAAGACTATACTATTTTTATTGACTTCTAACACTGAAGCTACTGAAAATAAGGTCCAGTTTTTTAATTTAGCATACAGGGTAAAGGGATTTCAGTGCCATAGTAACAACTCTCTGCAACTGCTTGAATTGAAGGAAAAAACAACAACAACAAAACAATACACGTTATGGAAGTCCCTTAAGTTGTCAAGTTTGAACTGCACCGGCAAAAGAATTCAAAACGGTAAACAATTCAATTTCTAGGGTGATATGGGTACTGATCGATAAACCAGAGGATTCTGTTTAGTGCAATTTGGGACAGGGTCGACAACCGAACTAACACAAAAACGCGAGGGTCAAAGTACAAAAATGCCTTACGTACGTCCATACATATATACAAATAAATAAATAAATAAATAAACTAACATCCCCGATTTTCGATTGTGTTACCCCTGTAAGTGTCTCGCTCGCTACGCTCGCTCGCCAATAAAGGGTGAATTGATTTCCGGCAGAACTGGTACAGAAAAAGCTATTATGTTTGTGCTCTTCATCTAGCAAAACATCAAGACAACTAAGACAATTTTCATAAGATGCCAAAAGTATTTTCTTCTTATCAGGTTTTAGGCAAGATTTCATCATTTGCATGGGATGAAGATATTGTTCCATTGAAGCAGGTCCAACAGGAATAAACAACCCTCATTTCACTTTGCTTTTCTTGTAGAAAATAAAAATTTTAACTTTGAAATATGGGAATTCAGGAGGAGCAAACAAAAAAGAAATTGCTATTTTATTATCATTGCTTTTAAATTTACAGATATTTTCTGTTATCCCCCCCCCCCACCTTATACACAATCACACCATTCAAAATCAAAACAATTTTTAAAGCATGTATCCCCTTAATACACACTTTTAAATGGTAGGCTTTATTAGCCTCCACACAACTTCATATGTCTCCCCTCTTACCTCTTTCCGAATCATAGTGTCATTCTTGTAGTTAGAGTTATTGGCATATCTGAGTCGACCTATAGCAACATTGTCATAGTTTTTAAATTAACTATTAAGATAATAAATAATACCATGATAATGAACATGTGACCACGGACTATTAATGGTGGGGTGCTCTCAGAGATATAAAAAAAATCCCACCCACCTATACACACTACTACAGACTGTGGATAAATAACATGGCCATGTCAACATAAAACTGCTAACCATCGGGCCTAAATTCGAACTCCAGAAATTCGTGACCAAATTTTCCTTTATGTCCAACGTAATACCTCACGTAGAAGTCGCTACTAGCCATTTCTTCTCCTCTTCACCTCCCAAAAATTAAAATATTTTCGTTAATTAAGATTATACGTAGGTCAGAGTGCGGCTAATACGCGGCAGTTTGAAAAGCAACCTGTGAAGATACACTGCTGCTTCGCTGCTTGTTTGCTAGTATGCTATGGACAAAGAAAACAATGAAAGTATCTCGAGTAGTTCTCAGGTACGGACTAACGTACAACAAATAAATAAATAGTGCTCACTCTGTATGTTTACAGGTGAGCATCACATCACGTCACCTTCCGAGACCTCCAGGTGAATGGCTTAAAAAGTTATTTATATTCATCTTTGGTAGTGACTTCAGTATGTTGCCATACACCCACTTTGTCTTAGTTAGCTCTATGTTAGTAATCTAGCTTAAGGTTTTTATAAGAAAAGTCTATCATTAGATTGGAAACAATAGTGATGATCATTGGCACTTGGGTTATTTTAATACTGCGCTATTGGTGCAAATAGGCCAATAGGCCACAAAGGGGGGAGGGAAGTAGTGGAAGTAATTAAAATCTCATTTATCCAGTTAGTCCCTTTCTTTCAGTTTTGATAGATTTCTTCTGAAAAATTTAACTCGCTTTATTTTCACGCCTCTGGCACGTTCCTCCCTAGCCTTAAGCAAACACTCTTTCCAATACCTTTCCTCCAGCCCCATCCTCTTTATCCCAGCAAGGAAGTCGTTCATGGTATCACTTTTGTCAGCGCATAAGCCTTGCCTGGTGATCTACTTTATGTTTTTCATTGGTGAGTGAGCAAGGAACTATCAGGGACAACACAAGGGATATTTGTACATATATCATTTTGTACTTTGACCCCTATGTTTTGTGCTTTGAACCCCATTTTTGTGTTCGCTTGGTGGTTGCCTCCCTCCCCCCCCCCCCCCCCCCCCCCCCCCCCCCGACCCATACTCCACCAAACAGAATCCTTTGGGTTGTCAATCTTTACCCGTATCATCCAAGCATACATTTAATGTACTATGTATATTTAATTTGTTATTAGTGATATGATCTGAAAGTTGCAGGACACAGGTCTTATAAACTTACCAAAGTTTATTTGAAGTAGTGGTCCTGTGTAGCTAAAAAAGAATAGCAGAATAGTGTAATCTTAAAGCAATTAGCTGCCTTTTTAAGGGTTCTCCCAGTTTCTTCAGCAGTAAGTATTTTTTATTTTCGGTTAAGCTACAAACTGCCCAATAGCTCCTTGAAAGGGCTGAATGCAACACTGAAGGCTCAAATAATCTTTTCCTGCTCCCATCTTACACCACCAGGACTGGTTTATTAATAATCTATGGAGTGCATTGTGGGTGTGATACCATAAAGGTTCTAGAGAAGATAATGCTCAGTTTTGGTATGAATGTTGTACTTCTTTAAAAATGCAAAGAAAAAAATCAGCGAATTTGCTTGAATCTGGTAAGCCACCACCACCACCAGTTGGTGATTATACTGACAATCCGTATTGGATAAATTGTTTTTACTGAATTCCATATGCAGGGCTTTGCCGTTAATGTACATCAAGTTCCACTACTAGTAAATCTTTTTATATTAAGCAATTTTTTTTAAGGCTATCTCAAAGTACAATTGGGTAAATAGTAACTTGTTGACTTTGCATGTTGATTATATGTATAGATGAACCAAGGCCAGCCTATCAACGGTTTGGGCGTGCTGTGAACAATTCTGGGAAAGTAGGTAAGGTTTTGTTGGTGAGCAAGCAAAACATTATCAGCTGTTACACATGGTCCCAATTGACAATTGATCATTGATGTTGCTGGACTAACCTAAAACTTTTACCACTGGGCTTAATTTGGTTTTCATTTACTCAGCTTGACAACACGAATGTTATTTGCCGCTGAACAACTATGGTAACCAAACCATTTTGGTGATGATTACCAGCTTACATTTTTTTAGTACATACAATTGGTTGAATTTTACTGTAGCCAATCTCAACATGTTTTCACCTCATTTAGCAGTTGCATTGAGAGTTTCCCAGAATAAAGACGTTAAAGAAGGTGCAAAGTCAAGACTTTCATTGAACCTTACTGAAGATATTCCTAAGAGTACTCACTATAGCACTGTAGCTGCCTCTGAGTATCAAATACACCCACTGGTAGAATTAGTTGTTGGAAAACAGGCAAACTGTAGGGCACATTTCACATAATAGAACCATTACTTAATATTTAGCCAAGTTGGTTCACTTACTCCACTGTACTTTTTTTAGTGCGAACCTCCCATCTGAGAGCTGGCAGACCATACAATAATAAGAGAAGTAGACTTTCTTCAGTTGATGGACACTCTCTTAGTGTAGAACAAAGAGGTAAAGGGTTGGAACATGCAGGACGGTTGGAAAAAGGAGAGAGTTTATGGGGTGCTGCAAGACCTACGTTTGTCCCTCATCCATCTATGTCAACTTTTCTTCAGTCTCTCATGAAAGTGAGTAAGCAATGTGTATTGAATGATTGCATGGGATGTTATGGTGGCAAGTCCTTAAAAATGGTTGTGCATACAAATAGGAAATTTAGGCTGAAAAATTAAGTAGTATTTGTTTTTTCATCTTTTAATTTTTTTGCCACACAAATTGCATGATATTATAGTTTTGACTGCTACTACTGATTCAGATGCAAGTAAGTCTACCATCATTGGGTTTTTATTATAGGTCTTTATACAAGCCAAGCTCTTGATTTAGAAAATTAGGATAAAATGACAAAAGTGTTCTTATTACTCAAGTGAGAGTTAGCACAGCAGGGTAAAGTGATTATTTTCATTTTAGTTATATAATTATAATGTTGTAGTGCTCACTCTTACTCTAGTTTGAAGGTAGCTAGGTTAGGTTGCTCACCATTAGTTCTTGAAGCACTTTACCAGTTAAATTATTTTGTATATTTAGACGCCAACCTTCAAATCAGCTGTGGGATCAGGTGGCTCCCAGAGAAGTCATCCCAAGTTTCGCAACTTAGTTTCTAAAGTCATGCATGACCGTCACTTCAGTGCTGGCAACTTAGCAGTGGCCACTTCATCTGGGGACTTGGATGCAATCCAACTTCGAGATCAAGTAGTGGAACTCAAAAAACAATTGAATAGCATCACCAAGGAAAGGGACATGGCCAAGGCACAACAGGTACAGTTATAATCTGTCACTTGGGAGGGCTGTAATCCTGAGGAGAGTGCTCATATTTAACCCTTAGAAAGTCAGTGCTAGTATAGTTTTTGCCTCTAGCATTATTCCTGCTTCTAGCACGAGTCAAGGGAAGATTTTAGCGTGCTTTTTATTTAGTTTTGCTAGCTATTTGTGTGAATAATATATTTACCGAAGCAATACCTAATCTAAGTTTGTTTTGAAGGCTTAGATAGTATGTGTACTTATTTCAAAACTCTAATCATTATTATGGTCATACTTTTTTTTTTTATTGTTAAGCTAGAGTTTGCCTTACGTCAACTTTTTTTATTTTATATTTATAACATTCTGGTGGTACTCATTGGCCTGCATGTTCCACTCCCCTGCCGACCTCTGCCTTCACCACAGCTGTTTGTTTTGCTAGTGTTCAAGTGCTCTGGTCCACAACTCTAGCTTGATGGCATCTATTTTGAGTATCTTAGCCACACCTATTTCCTGCACAGCATAATTTTTTTTTATTGCTACTTGTAGTCACTATTTGTTGAAATGATTCAATGTTGTTGTGAACTTTGAATCCATGATCACTTTACCTATCAAACTATCACAATAGTTGTTATTATTGCTATCATCCTCAAACATTACAGTTCTATGCAGATAAGTGCAAAAATAAGCCTGTCACGAACACGTATAGTCATGGATTTGTGATTCCCATATGTGCTACATAACACCTGTCACGAATTCATGACTACAGGCTGCTAAGGGTTAACTTCATTGGACTTATGTACACCTATCTACTTTTACTTTTTTTATTTGACAGTTACACATTTACGGCAAAGATTCTCTGATTTGTGCTTTCAGTTGATGGAGCACTAAAACAAGTATATTTTCTTTCATTGTAAACTGGTGGGCAGGTTCAGGAACAAAATACAGGTAGCTGTAATCTGTAGGAGATGGAAATACATCATTATGCCACAATATTAGCCAGTCCTTTTTTTTCCTTTTTTTTTATTAGAGAAAATTTTTTTTGGCTTACTCACACGACAATTCATTATTATATCAAGATTATAGTGCATGTACATTATATTTTGGATGCCAACAAAAATATGTTTGATTACGAAGTATTCAGTGAAGTAGTGCAAGAGGATTTTTTTTTTTTTACAAAATCAGTAATCATTTCAACTATTTGGTGAGTAAGGCTTTCATTTTTTTAAGCCAATTGTTCATTTCTTCTCTTATGCCACGAAATAACAATGCCTGAAGCATAGGTTGTAGAAGAACCTGAGAGAGCAGTGCTAAATGGGCGATAATTCCAATGACTTGTACTTTAGTTGTATGGCGAGTTTTATCTGAGGCTATTCCTAAGAAGAGACGGAGAATGATGGGAAACCAAGTGACCAAACAGATCAAGAATACAGCAGTATATACTTTGATGAGATTAACCTGTGCAGTGCTGTATGTAGATAATTTATTCCCTCTATTTTGATATTTATTTATATATCTTTTGATGATATATTTTTGAGCAGTGCACAGTACCCATGTGTTGGCTATTATCAAGACTGTTAGTGGAAGTAAAGTAGCAATACTAATGAATATTAAGTAATGTTTATTCTTCACGTATGGAGATTTTCCACTGGTATTTATTATGCATAATCCGATTGTTGTACTGAACAAGATTTCTCCAAATCCGAATAAAGCTGGTAGGGAGATAGCTATGCTGTATATCCATGCTAATACTATTGCTATCATCATTTTCTTGTTAGTGATCAGCGTGTCATATTTGATAGCCAGTTTGATAAATATTAGACGATCAATGGACAGCAGGGTTAAGTTAGTAAGAGTAGCAAATATAGCTATTATGTAGGTCACTCCAATTTTGCAGACTGCACATCTTGTAGTATCACTTCCACCAAAACTGAATTCTTTCATTATCCCAGCTGCAGCATTAAACGGAAGGATAAAAACACAAATAAATAGGTTAATAATTGTCAAGTTAATAAGCAGCAGAACTGTGGGACGATTTGTATAAAGTCGTCTTTTAGCCATTACTATGAGTATTAACACATTCCAGAGTAACCCACTGATCATCAGAAGGAAAACTATAACAATGATGCTGTTTCTAGCTGCTTCAATATTGGGCACCCCTGGAGTAAAAGCCCAAACTTCTTTGGTCACATTTTCTTCACTTAGATTCTCGTGATAACAAGTAAAATTATCCATGACTATTACTTGAAGTATGCTGAAGCTGTACTCTCTTAGAGTTGTGTTTATATTTCAATCCAATTTTTAAGGGGTAAAATATTGCAAAACTTTCCTTAAAAGGAATCTGAAATATAGTTATCTTGATTTTGTAAACACTTGTTTCCTGGTAAATTGATTGGTAGTAGTTGTCGTAATACATCCTGCAGTTTATGTTTCAATTAGAATCTATTTAATATTTAAAATTAAAATTTTAAAAATAGAAGTGCTCATATTTACTGATCCAGTAAGTATGTGGGTACTGTGACCGGAATGGGTGGTTTTCCGCCAACTAACAGTGGAGGCAACAAAGTGTTTGTTGCTGCCACCAGAATCTGCTTGTCACAGAATATTAGGTATAGCTATTGGCCTCTCCAATTAATCGCGGAAGACGCAAATACGCGTCAATTGAGAAAAACTGATAACCGCGGAGGACGCGAAAATGCGTCTTTGCGTCCATAGAAAATGTTGAGTAAATTTTGTCACAACAATAAGACTTCTTTCTGATAAAGTATAAATTGAAAATATATTTCATAAAGGTACACAGAATAATTTATTTTAGCTATAACTGCTCATGATAGGACAAGTAGAAAGCTATCTTGGCTAGTGGAACACTGGCACTTCAGCATCCTAGTGATGAAGACAATATTCTTGACCTGGCACAGCATGACAGTGACAAGGATGGCAGTGACCAGGATGGCAGTAACTCTCGTGGTAGTGACGAGGAGTTTGATCAAGAATGACTTCAGTACTGATGGGTGTAGTGACTGCAGTAGTTACTAGATGGTCAAGGACTTTGACTGAATGTAAGACAGATGTGTGCAAAAACACTTTCTCTTACCTCTATGATCGAGTAGCGAACTGCTTCAGCCATGAAACCATACTTCCAACCTTACTAGTGTGCTTACTAAGAGCCTCAGTGTGATGCCATAAAAGTTTTTGCCAAATGGTGTAAGTACTTTGTTATTTTTAAGTCGGGAACCCAATAGCCTAGAGTGTACTCTATCGTTCGATAATACTGTCCCCGAGGCAATCTTCAAACGTTCGTCTTCTTTCTCTCGCTTAGCAGTGTTTCATCCAGACATTCTTGCAAGGGGGGGCAAAATAGAGTTTTGAAAATGTAAGGGGGGGCGGGCGGCACTGGTCACCATGGGAGTGAAATAGAATTATTGGAAGGCCTATGTCCTACATTAAAAAAACATAATCTTATCTAATGAGGTCTGCATATGTCAGATCCTGACAAGTTAATTCAGCTACTCATTTTCACCTCCACCGTCTAGCAATTTTCAGTCAACTGTGACATTCACTATTTAGATGCTTTTCACACACTATTCAACTCTGACTCTCACCTCCCCTTAGGTTTATCACACGTTGATTCACACTTACGGTTGCTGGCTGGCTATAAAAAGGCCAGCCCTCAGCTCACCGTAGCAGTTGTTGAGTTTTGATCTATACAGATTCTACAACTTCCAGAACCAGAACTCTAAGCACTCGTAGTCCCTGACAGCTTAAGATAGTCTCAAATGGATATTCGCTCTTTCTTCTGTGGTGCAAGCTCTTCAAAGTCACCTGGCCACTCAAGTAGCAGTGACACAGAAGATAAAATTGACAGCAATCAATCTGATACTGAGTTTTTGGAGCCAAGTCCTGCCAAGAAAAGATTAATTGTCCATGAGAAGCATGCAAAGGAAAGATTAACTACACATGAGAAAAGCAGAAAATCACTGCAAGCAGTCGAAAATACAACAAAAAATGGGAAGAGAGCTTCAATTGGCTGATGTTTGATAAAAATTTCCAAGGAGCTTTTTGTAAGGTTTGCAGGAAGAGAGGAATTTCTCTTCAAAGAACAGGAGGAACATGGATCTCAAAACCTTTCACGAACTGGAAGAAGGCAATAGAGAAGATGAAAATTCATGCAAAGAGTGATATTCACCTCCTATCATGTGAAGCAGAGATGGCTGCAGCTACAGCACTACAAGAAGGGTCAGTCATTCAGCAACTCCAACAAATTAATGATGAGGAAAAGTTGAAGAACAGAATGGCCATTAAAGCTCTAATTCGTTGCACCCATTTTCTAGCTCGTCGCCACATTCCCCACACAACAAATTTTGATGAACTTATTGATCTAATCGTAAGTTGTGGTGCAGAAGATTTAAAGGGGTTCCTTGAAAGAGCTAGATTAAATGCAACCTACACATCTAAAGTTGCTGTTGTTGAATTTGTTGAGGCAGTTGGCTTATGGGCTGAAGAATGTTTACTGAAACGGCTTCGCCAAGCTTCCCATTTCAGCATAATGGCAGATGAGTGCACTGATGTGACGACCACAGAAGAGCTTTCAATTTTCTTCCGCTGGGTGAACATGGACGGTCAACCTGTTGAGCACTTCTTGGATATAGTTCCATTGAAAGCTACTGATGCAAAGACTATTTATTCTGCCCTTGTTGAATTCATGAAAGATAAAAACATACAGATTAGCAAGCTGGTGGGTATGGGATTCGATGGAGCAGCTACTTTCTCTGGGAAACACAATGGTGTGCAGAGTCTCCTGAAGAAAATTTCACCTCATGCACTTTTCGTACACTGCCATTGCCATTTGCTACAGCTAGCATGCGTTCAAGCAGCTAATGCTACCAGTGGGATAAAACATGTGTACATCACACTCACCACCCTCTGGAAATTTTTCCACTATTCTCCTAAGCGAGCTGAGAGTCTCAAAGCAGTACAGCAGGTGCTTGACTTACCTGAGCTGAAAGTTGTGAAACCATCAGATACTCGCTGGCTGTCCCATGAACGCTGTGTGAAGGCAGTCAAAGCTAGCTACAGTGCAATTGTGACTGCTCTAAACAATATCTATGAGCAGACACATGCACCTGAAGCTCTAGGTATCAGTAAAGCCTTATGTAGGCCCTCAACTTTAGTGGCCATATACCTCCTTGATTATGTTCTGCCACAAGTGGCGAAGTTGAGCAGAGCTCTCCAGACTGAGAGAATAGACTTGACAGCTATCACCCCTCTTGTTGATGCCACTCTCAATACACTTGATGATGCCATGTTACCTGCTGCTAACTGGGTATTAGAACTGATGGATGCAAAGAATGAGATCGAAGAAGTCACTGACATCACGTTAACCACGGAAAGCATTGCTACATTCCAAGGACAAGTGGCTGAACCGTTTATCAGGATGCTGAAGGCAAACATATCCAGCAGATTTATTTCACAAGATATTGTCTCCTCATTTGGCATCTTTGATCCGAAGAAAGTGCCAGCTGCTGACTCTTCTGACTTCCATACATATGGTGAGGACTTAATAGATGTACTATTAGCTCACTATGGTGCAGAGCTGCCTGCTAAGACTGCTGGTGGAGATGAATACACCAAAGAAGCTCTTATTTCCCGCGAAACCCGAGAGGAGTGGAAAACATTTCGAAGCTACTTATCGAAGAAGCCGAAAGGTAACCTGCACTTGCAGTTGAAAGAGCTCACCACAAGTGATATGCTTAGTGAAATTTTTCCAAACATTAGCACCCTGGCAAACATATGTCTATCTATCCCTGTCAGCACTGCTTCAGTGGAAAGGAGCTTCTCCAAAATGAAACTAATTAAAACACGAATTCGAAATCGAATTGGGCAATCACAATTATCCTATTTGATGAAAATAGCCATGGAGACACCCGAGACGCTCTCATCTACACAATTAAATGACATTATTACAGTATGGAACAAAAAACCTAGACGAATTGCTGTGTGAATATTGTTTATTATTAATTTGGTTTACATTTTTCTCTTAATAAATATCGGTTCTTTCAAAAGGGTGGGGGGCACTTAGAATCCAAGGGGGGGCATTTAGAACCCAAGGGGGGGCAAATGCCCCCTTTCGCCCCCCCCTAAATGAAACCCTGCTTAGTGTCACCCTCCCAAGCAATCAATCCTCTGTGTCTCGCGTGAGCCCGTGACCGCATTACGTAAGGCGCAATTAAAATTTTTATAACTTATTAACAAACCAATGAATGCAGACTCCCCCCTGGACATGTGCAAAGCCATAATATAGAAAACTCTGCACGTGCCCAGTATCATGATGTGCATGACAGAAATTACTAAAAGCCAAACACTGTTACTGGTAACATTACATGAAAACAGCAAGAGAACACCAATCAAGGACACTCCACCAATTAAGTAATTAAGTTGATTAAGCTATGATTAAGCAGTTCTCGACTCCTTGTGAGAGGAGTTTGATGAGGGTGAGGGACTTCTCTCACAGGTAGCCATATTGCCAAACTTAACTCGTAGGAGTCTATTTTGTAAAGGAAGAAGAAATATTTTCTATCTTAGGGTGTTTCAATCTTGTAACTACAGATACACACAAATCGCCCAATTGAATTGTATTGTAATGTTGCCTAGTTGGCGAGCGAGCTAGCGAGCGAGACACTTACAGGGGTAACACAATTGAAAATCGGGGATGTTTGTTTATTTGTTTGGACGTATGTATGTCATTTTGTACTTTGACCCTCCGTAGATTTGTGTTTGCTCCGCGTTCGACCCCGTCCCAAACTTCACTAAACAGAATCCTCAGGTTTAGCGACCATTACCCGTATCACCTTAGAAATTGAATTGTTTACCGCTTTGAATTCTTTTGCGGGTGCAGTTAAAACGCAAAAACTTATGGGAGCTCCATTTCTATTCGAGTTAGTCGCTATTTGTCACATAAGCCGCTGATAGCTGGCACGTTGACATGGTAATAATTCCTCCTAATAACTAGTGGTGTGCTTGAGCACAAATGGCGAGCGAGCCTTATACTACACTATTGTTAAACGATTGATTTTAACAACTAACACTCAAGCTACTAAAATAAAGTCGAGTTTTTAAATTACGTATGCGGTAAAGGGGTTTCAATGCCATAGTAACCGCTCCCTGCAACTGTTTGAATTGAAAAAGAAGCAACAAAATCAAGTCACGTTATTTAAAGTTTTCTTTGTGACATTCTTAATAGTAATTGTAACGCACACAACTGAACATACAAGTTAATGCTGTTGAGTAGCAAAGCCATAATTATAGAGTGAAGGAATATATAATTATATATTAATGTGTACTGTGTTATACAATGTACTGCAGCTATCGAAATTTTAAGAGAGCAGCCGTAATGTGACCTGTAGCTCCTAGTAGTTGGCAACTGTATAATAAACAAAAAAAGAACCCTAACGGTTTTACTATTTTCTTTTAATTCTTTTTTAAATGTGGATTAAGACCGTCCATCTTTCTATTTTTTTTCTCTACCACCAATTTCTGCATCCTTAACCACATGTATCATTCTTCCACACTCTATCATGTCCTACATTTTCATCTTCACTATCAATGTATATATTATGCTCTCATGACTTATTCTGGTGTGTTTTATTTGACAGCTGTAGCTGTGATGAAAGTTTATTTTCAACGTGCAGAAATAAACAGCATCTGGGTATACGTGCATGGTGAATCTATAAACACTTGTGTATACATAACTTTAATAGTCGGCATCATTTGTTTATTCTCAGGCAAAAATCACACTTATTTGATCATCATACATGTTTGCTCAGTTTGTCAAAACTATACTGCTTAGTTCTTTTGTCAACTTATGGAACAAAAGTACTTTTAGCTTCAATTCCACATTTTTTCAAACTATAATGATACTTTTTGTACCATTTAATTCCCTGGCAGTTTTCCTGATTTTTATATGATACTGCTCTTACCAATCAATTTCGCAATTATTTGTCCATCTATTTTAGATTAGTTTCAGCTTGCAAATTATAAATATAGATGAGGCTTGTAAATTTGAATATGCACGAAGCTTTTGACATAGCATTTGAATGCTAGGATGTATTTCAACAGTATAGTATGGCATGTGAGCAAAAAATAGATGGAAACTATAATGTGCATAATAGAATCACTAAATAGTTTCAGTTAACTCTCCAGTTACTTGTCTGTACTATTAAACGGATTTGATAATACAGAAATTGTGTTTATTTCAATCATGTGTACTTCAAATTTAAATGTTTTTTTTTTATATATATATTTAAGAATGAAAATATTGTCAATTCCCAGTATTTACTAATATTCGTACATGTTGTTGACTCATGTTAAGTTATTGTGTACTATCTTGATGTAGTATGTACGGATAAAATTTCTTTGATGGTGCTGGCGAAGTGCAAATAAAATCAGAAATTTGTTAATTTGAAGCTTTGCTTGCCATCACACTGTGCTATTGAGTGCACCACTAGTCATAAAAGAAGATTAGGTACAGCCATACATTGTATTTGTTGATTCCTGTGAGAAGTATTTCTAGTCCAGGTATATTGTTTGTTATAGTAGCTAAATTTTAAAGTGGCACCATTTTTAGGTTGCTAATTGTAACAACTTTGTAACTATAAGTAGTTGTTATTGTTGTGTGTTTTTTTTTTGTTTTTTTTTTTCTTTTTCTTTTTCTTTTTTTGTTTTTTTCTTCCTTTGAGTAGTTGTGGAAATGTTTTCTCTCCAAAATCTTGCTAAAAACTGGACCTGGTAAGGGGACAATAAATTTAAAGCCTCTGTTTACTTAAATTTGAGGTAGTTTGTGGTGGGTGTTAGTTGACAAAGAGTTAGGGATGTATAAAGTTGTTCAAAGTAGCAGGTACTGTTGTGGCCACTGAGGTATACTGAGCAGTCAAGTGGACTCAATGGAAAATTTCAGTTGCTTTAATCTCTCTAACCCAGGGTCCTTAACTCAAGTAGTTTGGAGTTTGGAACCTGTTGTGCTTAGTGATGAGCCAACTCGATATATTGTCACAGTGGTGTGCTTTCTCTTCATACTTTTGGGGATTCCTTGGAATCTAACCGTTCTTCTTATTATTATAACGAAGAAAATATACTCTGAAGAGCCAGCTGCTGTGATGCTGCTCAACTTGGCATTGACAGATCTTTTTCTTTGTACATATATAATCCCCTTCAACTTAGTTCCTGGTATTACAGGTGAATTCAAGTTTGGTAGCAGTGATAAAGCTCGCTGTGAAGTATGTCAGACTGGAGTAATTTTTGTTATTCTTCTGCTTGTCCTTCTCAACAACTTTGCAGTGATGTCTGTGGATCGGCTGATCTATATCAAATGGGCAATTCATTATTACAGAATAATGAGGCCATGGAAGTTGATTGTGTTCATCCTTGTGTCTTGGATAGTCAGTACTGTTGTAGCCATACCTCCAGTTTTTGGGTTTGGAGAGCTACAATTTAGCACTGCTGTAGGTTTCTGCACAATTAAATTCAGCGGGAATGGCAAGTTCACAAAGAATATATACTATCTCATAGTTGTATTATTTTTTATTCTTGTGCCACTGGGAATTCTTGGAGTCACTAATACTTGGGTCATATTTATCGCTCAGAAACACGTTAGAAAACTTTATGCAGACACCAAGGCCCAAAAGAAGCAATTCAGAAAAAGCTTCTATCAAGCAATCAAGAAAAAGCATAATAACGTTCAAATAAACTTCGTGAAGATGTATGCTGCAATATTTATCACTTTTATAGTAACATGGACTCCTATTGTGATCAGACTTTTAATTGGTGTGGGCAACGAAGGACTAGAATTTGATGCTGCTGTTCGTGTCTTAGCATCTGTAGCCTATATTATGCTACTGTCTCAAGTTATGGTCTATCCTAGTTTAATGGCCGTACTGGTACCAGAGGTCAGGAGGAGACTTGTTGAAATAGTCAAGAGATTTCAGAGAGGGATGTCTGTAAGACCTACCCACAATGAAATAGAGCACTCCAAATGGAGTAGGCAAAGTAGTGGAGCAAGTATTATCCAAAATGTATCGGTTGTAGAACTTGGTCATGTGGCCATTTTGTAGTTTTCAGTATGGTCACTAACAGATGTTCATTGTTGTTGTTTGTGTTCACCAAATTAGTACAATGCATTCAATGATCATTACAGTAGAGCGTCGCTCAGTACAGATGTTTAATACTACTATAGTCTATATTTCTCTCCAGGTACTATAATATATTGTAAATTATACAGTATCTGGGTGTAGTGTGTTACCTGATAAATATATATATATAATATCATGGGGAAAATTTAGTGTGGCAGTTTCCTTTTTTTTTTCTTTTTTTTTTTGTATGTTAATTAAAAAAATTCAACGGTAGCTATATTTTTGGTTTTGCTGTGTTTGTAGGACTCACAAAACATACTTTATTCTAGTTGCTTATCGTTGTTTTTCCCATGCTCATAATTAGTTTATAATTATATAGTATATTGAATGTTTTTGATTCACATTTCTCGCCTCTCCAATGTTTAGTACTCTGCCATGCTGGTAATTGCGAAACAATTAGTACGTGAATAATCACATGGTTTGGCTACAGGAAGTCTGCTCAAGTCATGTTTTATAAATTAAGAAGAAAGTTTTATGATAAATAAGTTTCTGTTGTTCCTATTAAGAACTGAAGCGTGTACTCTTACTATTCTTCCATGCTACCAAACATGGCTATATACTCGCAAAACCATAGCAATGTTAACCGAAAGTGCTGTTGTATCAACTGACGCATACAATATTTATCCTATATGTATGTTTGTGTGTGTGTCCAGTTGATGAAACTGTTATGGTAAGGCAAAGTGTGTTTTGGAAACTTCATAACATGCAAATTATGATGTTTACGATATTTGAATGGTCCACATGTAATGAGTATAGTTGTTTACTATTTTAGGGCTGTAGAAAAAACTTGTGGGTATTTATTGGGAATAACTCGTATCATCTTCACAAATTTAGACTGTAATTCTATTAGATTGAAATTGAATAAGACTTTCAACTGTGTACTGCCAACTAATAATATTTATGATAGCTGACTTAGAGTCAATGACTTTTTTTAGGGGAGTTATCACAAGATTTTGTTGTTGAACTGAGAGTCCCTTGAAAACTAAGTTGTTCATTCAGTTTTAGTTAGTACCTTTAATTGTCAGCGCTCGTAAGTATAATTCAATAGACTTTCTTTAATCGTGCATGTGTGGTTCTGTCAGTGATGCACTTCTTGTGCACTTTAGTCTGAGCATGACATGGTGGGTCTCACAAATTTAATGCACATTTTTCTATTTGTGTTTCACCTGTGGGTGGTGAATGAATTTAAACTGAGCCACACATGGTTCCATTTTCAGGTCGACTATAAACCTGCTATGTGGTGCATGACTTTGTATATCATTTTTATGTGACCTGTTCTATCAAAAAGTCAAGTGAGCTTGAGGGTGTGAGTGTACAATACAGTGCTAGGTAGCTAAGGATTCTGGTGGCATTACTATTTCAATTCGGGTGTGAATAGCTTGACACCAGCATCCACCCCAACAACCCAGCATCCACCCCCACAACCCAGCATCCACCCCCAACAACCCAGCATCCACCCCAACAACCCAGCATCCACCCCCACAACCCAGCATCCACCCCAACAACCCAGCATCCACCCCAACAACCCAGCATCCACCCCAACAGCCCAGCATCCACCCCAACAACCCAGCATCCACCCCAATAACCCAGCATCCACCCCCACAACCCAGCATTTACCCCAACAACCCAGCATCCATCCTACACTACCTGTTAATGAAATAACATCTGATCTGAATAGTATGATTCTATAATTTTAATTCTAGAATGGCTCAAACCACACAGTGGTTGCAAGCTATTCAGAATTTTATGAAGAAGGCAAACTTAAGCATATCAACGGTGTTAGGCCAATTTTCCCTCTCAAACAGCTGATTTTGACGCTTTTACCGGCTGTGCCCTAGGGATTGGCAGTTATCAGCAAATTCCTCAAACCTTTGGTTTAATTTACATACATGTATGTGCACAGGCAATTGGTCTCTAATACGTGTGCACCTCTAATAGTATTTGCTTTGCTGCGCTTCCTGCCAAATATAATAGCGTAGCATATAGAAATAAATTATATGATATGTGGAGTTACACCTAGGGCTGCTGCCACAAAATAAGGACTGGGAAAAACTCCAGTAACATTAGGCTCTAATGAACTGGACTGCCACCAGAGTCTCACTGGGTTGGGGATTCTGAAGCTCCCAAGGTGGCAGAATCTTCTAAATAGATGCAGTGAAGCTGTAGGGTGTGGGAAACGCATGAGGTGACATTTATATATATTGCGGGAGCATGCTCAGTCGACACACTGACTACATCTGGGGATGAAGAGCATACATGCACAATAAATATTCAACATGTGTCTGTGCATATTGATATTGCATTGCTATTCTTCTGTTGTTAATGTTGGGAGTGTTCACATGTCTGCAGCTAATGCTAGGCTTGTGGAATCACCAATGGGTAGAATTTTATAAAACTTTTACCTTCAAGAATATGGCGAGACTGAACAAATCTGGGCATGCTTGCATGAATGACAAGTTAAATTCCTGATCTTCTGTGGTGAAGTTGAGAAATGTAGTACTGTATCTGTAATGTATGTGTTAAATTTGATCGTGAATAAGTTACATATAAGTTAGAATACATGTAATATGTCAATGTGGTAATAACACACTGTTGTTCAATGTAGGTCAAACTTTCAAAAGAAATACAAAGAAAAGATGCCCATATAGAAGATCTTCTCAAATCTGGTCACATTAGTGTGAGTATATAAATATATTATGTATGTGTAATAGTAAACTTTAGTAATTCTGTGCTAAGCACTCCTGTTTCTACCTTCAGGTACTAAAATATTAGTATGTCTGTCGTATAGTGTAATTTTTTGAGGATAATGACAGTAAGAAATATTGGAAAAAAGATTTTTTTTAGAAAACTTTCACTGAATTTATAGTAACTGACCAATTTTTATATAATACCAATGGCGATCAAACTGCTCTTTTGTTTCTGGTACTATTTTGAATACAAGTTGATATGACCGTAAGAGACTGAAAGGAATAGAGTGTGGTATTGTGTAATAAGGGAGGAAAAGCAATCCGAGTTTCTTTTTTATATTAGCCTTGTGGGATCCTGTGATTGCTAAGTATTCTGTGAGCACAATGTTAGTATCCTGTCTGTCTGTTTGTCTATCATGCTCTGATTTTGAAGACTACTGGCAACTAGCCATTAAATTTGGTATGAACTCACTCGGAACAATGATTTATGTCTTTATTGGCTTACTTTTTAAAATTTAGGTATAATTTTAGAGAAATGGGAAGCAGTCGACTTCACCTCAGTACTAGCTTTTTGTGTGAAACTCCCCCTATTGGCACATTCTAGTCACATCAGCTAATAAATGCTTCATGCTGCGTGCACTAGATATGCTTCATGCCAATTAGTTTATTGAGAGAGCTAAAATTGGATTTTCTCATTGAACTACCTGTGTGTCCCCCTTACATGTTTAGATTTTGTTATGAAAACACCATTTATATCTACCTTTTTTCATTGTACACGCTATATTGATTCCTGATTATACCAAATTAAATATTATTTTGGTCTGACAAATCAGATTTCACTAGCTGGGATATAGAAGTGCTGAGGGTTCACACCTTAGGTGTTTTATTTCTATTAAGTATTCTTCAATTATTTTTGGCTGAAATAATAATAACAGTTTTCTCATTTATACAGCCAATATATATATATATATATAAAGAATAAAAGTACACCATAGTGAATTTTGTGGAGGGCTTTGACAAGTAGTCGAAACGTTGGGTAAAGTTTTCATGTGAATGTATTGGACTGTTTAAATTTGTTTGTTTTCCTTCCAGTCTCGTGATGCAACTCTATCTCTTGTGAAGACTGCCAAGTCTCATTCATCAGCATTGTCACACACAAGTGGGTCTGAAAATGGAGCTAATGTGATGTCACTGAAGCAGAAAGTTCATGGACTAGAACAAGCTCTCAGAAAGAAAGAGAATGATTTGAAAGAATTAAAAACATCTCTTGGAGCCACTCAGATTAGTGAATTAAAAATCCAAGCTGAAGTGTACTGCAGAGAAATAGATAGGTATGTGTGTATACAAATTTACTTCTCTACCGCCCAAAGACTGCAGTATAAACACTTGTGTATATCTATATAATATTGTTTTTGTTGATGTTGTTTTCATAATTGGTCTGCATAATGTCTGGTGTGCATAAATAACCTCGTTGATTGTAAATTTATTTTCAGACTCAACCAGTTGTTATGTTCAAAAGAGAACAGTGCTGATATACCTGCTCAGTCTCCACGATCTGGAAGAGAAGCTCACATCAAATTAAGGGCTCTCAATAAGGCTACTGTAAAAATGGTTTCGCAATTGGAAGCTTTAGAAGAGGAGAACAAATCACTCAAACAAAAACTAGAGAAAGTAAGTATATCACACATCATTATTGAGCCTGTAGGTATACTGAATTAAGATGGTACTTCCCAATGTTTGACAAGATTCTTTGAAGAAGTTTGTAACTAAGATTCTCACGGTATTTATACTTGTTAATTTAGAGAGAATAATGTTACATTATTTATATTTGTGTATTTGTGTATAGTCTCATTCTCAGTACAATCCAGCTCTCTCTCTTAGTCTAAGTGAAGTTGGAATGAGGGGTTCTTTGGCTGACAGCTATGAGGATTACAATCGGGCTCAAATGCTCTCTGCCATAGTCAATCTTGAAATGGTATATAGCAAGTCACATCACTTTTGTAGTTTGTCATTTTCGTTTATACTGTAGGAACAGGGAAGCCTATGAGGAACATAAACTAGGCTCATTAATTTGTAGAAGCATGTAACTATAGCGACGTAGTCTTATTTTTCAATATTTTATTGATTTATTACAGAACATTTTGACCCAATTCGCCTAGCCTTCTTCAGGTGCAAATAATACATTTAAAAAAGGTCAAATATACCACAGACTCAGTGTTACTATAACAACAATGCAATATACTCACTCATATTTTAAGTTGTGTGTGTGCTTTAGCAATGTGCAGAATTCCAGAAGACAGTTCGAATCTTGGAGGAAGAAAAGACTGTCATGGAGTATCAAAATGAGCAAAGAATAGCTGAGCTCAGAAAAGATATTACTGCTTCTCACAATGAACTTGCTGTGGCTCAGGTAAGTTTTTTTTTTTCAGTTACTTGTTTTAGTTACCATAATTCTAGAGCAATTACTTCAAAGTGTCCTGAAGGCTTTATCACAAAGTATTTTGTAATTCTATTGAATAAAAGCATTTCATCTACATGTGCATTGTGTACTCTTAGTAGAAAATGAGTCTATCTTTATCAGAAAGATTCTTCCACTTTCAGATAAATAAGTTACATATTTACCTTCTCACCTTTATTATTGAACATCTTATTTGCATGGCAATAATACAAGGTGTGTACGTTTCTAACATTATCTAAATTGAATTTATAGGGTGATCTAACAGATATACGAGACAGTGAATTGAAATTGAAAAACATCATTCGACGACTAAAAGAAGACAGAGTTCATTATAGAAAAGCATCAGAACAAACACAGTAAGTTTGTAGAGTTTTACAATTATAGTGAAAAGAAAACACTTGTGATGGCCATTCAGGAGTGAATTGAGTGATGTTCAGACCACACTACAAGAAAAAGAAACGTCACATGTAAAAACAAAAAAAGAGTTGAGAAATTTACAAGAATTGCACAGCAATGAAATGATGGCTTTGGAACATGCGCGCAAATTGGACAGGTATATATGCAACTTATATTAATTAATTTGAGCTTTGATAATATCAGTGGTTTTTAAATGGATATGCAGAAAAATTTTGAACCATCCAGGATTAAAGAATCAAAAGAAGGAATTGGCAGCTATGGTCATACAACGTAACTGGAAAAAGCACAAGTCTTTGAGAAGGCAGAAGAAATTTCTAAAGGACACTGAGGATGCCATGATTAATATTCAGAGTGTATTTAGAGGTCATATTGCTCGTCAACGGTTACTACTTTCATCTCTGAAGAAAGAAGAACCTAGTGAGAGTAGCAGTGAGTCTTCTGATACTTCTGAAGCCATAGAACTGGTACAATCTGCAATGAAAGGATTTCTGACACGTCATAGCATCATCAAAGATATGAAGTTAGTAACACCATGCTTTTTTTTTTTATTGCAATCAAAATCTCATTGGTAGTGTTGTTTTTTTTCAAGCAAAAAAATAAATAAATAAATAAAAGTGGTGCTAAAAAAGTTACTCAGAGGGTATTTCAGGTGTGGTGCAATTTGATTGTATTTGTGAACATTATGTATTTGAACAGGATTGATGGCAAAGATTTGGAATCTGAAAGAAGTCGAGATTCATTTTCATCTCAATTTAGTCCTTTTCTACACTCTACTAAAACCTCACCATTTCATAGACCCAAGATTAAGAATAATAATACAAATAACTGTAAGTACACAAGCCAAGATAGCCAATAAAGTATTATATTTATGCCTTGTATTTAGTTCACACCTAATTATTATCATGTGAATATTAATAGATTTGGGATATTTGTGTGTCATGTCAACTGAGTGGAGTTATGGGTAGGACTAAGTCCACTATTTTAACTCAGTGAAGAATTCAGTGATACATATCTAGCAGTACTTCTTTGATCTCTCTTGTAGAGGGAATGATATCTAATTGTAGTCATAACTTCTTTTTTTTTTTTTTTGAAGAGAAGTATAAGAGAAATACCAGTGTTTTAATAAGTTTGCATTTTGACTTAGTTCATAGATCCATTATACTAGAAATTATAGAATACTTATGTATGTATGCATTTGTGGTGTACAAATGCAAACGATTCACCCTTGTGTGCATTATTAATCCTTAGCGTGTATGCGCAAGAGGTTGTCTTATCTGTCTGACAAAGTCTGATTTTGGAGATAACTGACAATTAACCATTGATTTAGGTATGAACTTACTCAGAACGGCGATTTAGGACCTTTTATTGTTCTACTTTTCTGAATTTTGGGATGATTTTAGAGAAAACTCAAAGTTTCAGCTCCATGTAGGTACTGATTTTTGTGGGTAACGCCCCTTATCGTCATGCTATAATCATGTGAGCTAATACATAATTTAATTCTTGCGGTCCCCACTGTAGCTTGCTTTATGCCGCTGGGAAGTTAACAGAGTTGCTGAAAGTGGAATTTTGCGTTGAAGTATATATACTGGTGAGTGTCTCTGGCCTGTACAGCTTCTCCTACTGAGACATTGTTTACATGTACCATTTTCATTGCTCAAGCTATATTGACCCATGATACCCGAGTAGACTAGCCAATAAAATATTCTTTTGGTCTGAGATTATATTGTAATAGCTAGCTAGTGTATAGTAGTGCTGAGGGTTCACACATTTTGTGCTTCATTACATGTTATTGTTACTACTACTACAAATAATTTATTAATTAGTAACTACTTCTTACTATTATATATTATATTCTTCCACTAGCAACTTGGATGCATTCCCATGTATCTAAAGAAGAAAAGGAAGAACTTATCAATACTACTTTAATTCCCAGACATCGATATTTCAGTACTGATTCAGATCAATACCTTGATCCTGAACAATTACTTTTGAAAGAGGAACTCTAATGAACTTTTTTGATACTTTTATTGCTCAACGTCATATCAATCTAAATTTCTGTGGTCTTGAAGCCTACCAAATACTACATACAAAGCAATACATAATCATAACATATACATAAACATGTGCATAAATTACATACATACAATAGTAGGATCAGTTGGAATATATGGCATGCAACAGGATCTAATACGATGCTTGTGAAAAATACTATTTTAATTCCTAATCAAAAATTCTAGCATGATTGTGTTATCAAGGTATCTCTAGCATGTGTAACTATACAAATCACCGGTTAAATAATAGGTTTCAAAGATTTAGTTTTGTTGAGTCCAATGGATTTGCATACAGTCTATTGCTAGGAAATATTTTTTCATGGTGTTGTAGATCTCTCCTTTCACATAAATTCGTCAAATTAAAAGGATAATATTTCACTCTTAAATTTTAATTAACTACGATTCACCTTATGGTATGGTTACCTTCCTAAACTGCACATTGGCTCTGAGCTGATGTGAGCCCGTGGTCATGTGTGCGCATGTTCATTTGCGTGAGGCAGTGGTATGACCTCGGACCCACCCACCCCCTGTGTGGCCTTGGGGGTGGAGAGACCCAGCAAGTCAGTGGCAATTAGTGGTAATTACTCTGCATCACTGGAGTCCACCCAGCCCAAATCACATCCAACAAAATGGAATTTCTAGCTTTTCTCAATTAGGTAGTTTTAAATGGGGGTGGGTAGTGGGACTGAAAACTGTTGCCATCAGCAGCTTCTAACTGTCAAACTTGGATACTTGTGTTCGTGTAGCACTGCTTCTTCACATGTGTGTCTGCTTTACGCATAGTCCAGTATTCGTAGGTCCTTTGTTGATCCTTGCCTGCTTGTGCATGATGCATGGGCTACACCTATGTTAACTACATTTAAACTACATTCCACCCTACTCCAATACAATTCTGTTGTTCAGTCATTCTCGGCTGAAATAATTATAATAATTACAAATTTTTCATTCTAACAGTCAATATTGTTAATTAAAACATAACCCGACGTTTCAACTTCTTACCGAAGTCCTTCAGGGTCAACTGAGGTTGAACTCTCCATGGTGATATAATAACACAATGTAAACAGCAATATTTCTGGAGGTTACTGATTTGCACGCAGCTCCTGGGAGCTCTAAACCTATGTTGTCAGGTGTCATCTGTATGTATAGAGAGAGCTTCCTTGATCTTCAACTCATGATAAGGAAGCTCTATAAATATAGATGACACCTGACAACAAGTTTACAGAGACATAGGTGTCCAATTGCTCACTACTCAGCTCATCAAAGCTGAGAACTGCTGTGAACTAGATAGAGTGGGGGCCACTTAGGATGTAAGTCCCAAGCTATTAGCTGCTATTATGAAAAGCTAACACCTAGCTTAAGCCACTCTAGATTATAGTAGAGAGATAGCTACACTGTCTAACTGTATGTTGCCCCAAGTTAAGACAATCAGTACAATTAAACGAACTAATAATCAAATAGCGATGAGTATAACAGTAAAGAAAATCAGAGTTACAAGTTGCAAAAACTGAGAAAAGTGAGTAGACTGAGTGTGTGAGAGAGAGTCCAGACTATATTCCAGAGCAGAGCAGACAGAGTGAATAGAGTGATAATTATGAAAAGAGGAGTTAATTGTAATGTACACAGAGTGAATGAAGTGCAAATAGGGTTCAAGCCTAATTAGGTTAGTGGCTGTCTGTGGCTCCAACAATAGGTTTAGAGCTCCTAGGATGCTGTGGCTGTCCATGCTGCGTGCAAATCACCCTCCAGAATATTATATACAGTAAGCATACCCTCCAGAAATCTTGCTGTTTACATTGTGTTACTATATCACCACGGAGAGTTCGACCTCAGTTGACCCCTGAAGAGGACTTCGGCAAGAAGTCGAAATGTCGGGCTAAGTTTTAATTAACAATATTGGTAGAACAAGAAAAATTTGAAATCTATTGTTTTTGTGTGGATACCAATCACCAGTACAGTGCAGTGGGTAGCAACATTTGTGAGGTTGTAAACTCCATTATAAGTTACCCACTGGTCAGACAACTGTAGTTCCATGGGGGGTCGTATACACTTGTACGATGTAAAGCAATTTTCTTTTGTCCACAATTTGCATGTATCCAAGTCCAAGTGACTTACAAATATCAACAATCCCCAACGCCCTTACTACCCGAATTGTAGAAGGTCTCCCGTTATTTTAGAGAGCACTAAGTGATGATAGCAACCATTAACACAAGTTCTAGAGTGTCCCCCGAGATATAAGAGTGACCAGGTGCTGTATAATCCAACTGATCGCTGCAGACAACAAGCATGAGTCTTTGTCAGAAGAGTTGGTAAAGGTGGATCTGCCAATGCATGAATTTAACTAATTGTCCGTTCTCAGACACTCCTGCTATAACCATACCTTAGTACATTTCTAATCAACAATGCAAGAATGTTGTTGTAGATCTCTGTGTGGGTTTGTGTCCGTGTAGTTACTGAATAGCCATACCCGTTACCAACTACTAACCAGTACATGCGGAAGGAATGACTTGATTGCAGCACCCTAAGGAAGTGCTGCACTACGTTGGCAGTAGCCTAATAATGTCGCTGTAGTAAACTCCAAATATCAGACACTTTGGGACAATGCTCACTGCCCATTATTTGGGAGCACTGTTTCTCTTATGGAATATTGCTGACGGAATGTTTGAGTTATTACTGCTTTATAATTTCATTATTTCTTTCTCATTCTTTTACTCATTAGATGTATTCTCTCTCTTTCAAACAATACAGAATTAAAAATATTTGGTCGCCACCAGGAACCGAACGCATGCAGGACCGCTTGCTTAACACACACTCAAATTCTGTATTTATACTGTTAAGGGGTACTGCTATGCTACAGTCTAAAGCAAGCGGTCCTGGGTTCGATTCCCGGTGGCGACCAAATGTTTTTAATTCTGTATTGTTTGAAAGAGAGAGAATACATCTAATGCTTTATGATTGTTGCATAATGAAGCCTACAATACAACTACTTGTTTGCAGTATCACATTAAACTTGTGGTATACAGTGAGACGTCACATTACATCAATGTGGGGGAAAACGGGGGGAGATAGGCAAGACTAAAGTTGATGAAACTCTCCATTTCTGCAGCTTCTGTACCGAAACAACAATATTCAGTGTCTGACCCAAATTGTAATAATTGCACATCACTAATGTTTGTAAACTTCCAAGTGGGAAAAATGTACAAGATTGGCATTGAAGTAAATCTAAATTAACTACTGTACATAAATTGTATAAATTGTACATTGACCTTACACAAAAAGTTCAATAAAAAAACAAAAACAAAAACAAAAAAACAACAAAACAACAACAACAACAACTAAAAGGTGTTTGTATTATACAAAATGGTTAGTGTTTCCAAATTGTTCGTTCAAAGTTATCTTCAAATTGGTACATTGGATGACATTTCATTTGCCTATAGAACAATAGATGCAGTCATCATTAAATTGTTGGTCCTTTAAACACACAGTGAAATAGTAATAAGTCACATGATATACTAGTCTTATGTATGTGAAGGGGTGTGGTCATCTGGTGCCCACTTTTGCATCAAGCACCTGAATTTCAGTGCACTGTGTTATGGTACAGATGATGACATGCTTTAAGTACCATCTAAGTAATCTGATCCTGAATTGATGATATTTTTTACCACCCCACATGATGCTGCAACTTTGGCATCTTGGCATAGAACTGTAGTTTTTGTTATAAAGCATATTAAATGTGGAAAAGTTGCTAATGTTATACATTGCGGATAGACTCCTGCCAATTCAATGGGTGGACAAGGCTGAGCAAATGGTGACAGAAAAGAAAAGCAGGAATTCATGCAAGTAGCTGAAAGTCATTGATAGATCAGAAGAAAACTCATTTGCTGAACAAGACTTTCTAAAGCTAAAAATCCTACCTTCGAAAGATATACATTGAAAGAATACTTTACAAGATACTGCAAGTATGTTTGGAAATGAATAATTATTTTCTTTCAACAGGTGGCGGTGGTGTGTGTAGATTTGAATATATGAGTCAAGAACAGTAAAGTGGACTGACGAAACCTAATGGTACAGGATATACTGATGGATAAAAATACCTTAATGCTACAGCATTTCTGATTGGCGAAAAAATAATACATCAAGCACCACTTTAGCGGGGTACTTGCTAATAATAAGTAATAACAATGTAGTAATAATAATATAAAAATGAAACAAAAACAGTTACAATGCGATATTTCAGAAGAATACATCAGACATGGGACGAAGTACTTTGAAAAGTACTTTTTAAAGCTAGTCACTAAGAATAGGAAGAAATTGTTGAAGTTATTTTTTGTTCAGAAAGGCTGTCGCTCCAATCTTAATTATGCTGGAAAGTTGTGACCCCCTTGAGATAGTGCCAATTTAATCTTGTCCCTCCCCTTTAGATTAATTTCTAAAAGAACCCCAGCGTACATATATGATTGGCTAAGGAAAACTTCTCACATATGCATTAAAAAAAAAAAAAAAGGAGGCTACTTGATACCCCAATGAAGCAGGTAAACAGCACTTGCAGCATGTTATTGCTTGCTGAATCAGTAATTATGTATTAGGAGACTAGCTGCAAGTACTTTAAAGTACTTAGAAGTATTGGTAAAAATGGGAAGTGCAGTATGAGTATTTTACTCAATTTACCAAAAAGATTAGAGTATTAGATGTATTCTCTCTCTTTCACAGGCTTTTTAAACAATACAGAATTAAAAATATTTGGTCGCCACCAGGAATCAAACAAACACTCCAATTCTGTATTTATTAATATTCGTTGAATTTTTCTCATCTAATTGTGAAGTGATAAATTAGATGAGGAGAAAAATTCAACGAATAATAAGAATCTTTGAAAAAAAGAGAAATTTCGTTGGTCTGTTGAGAGTGAGACTGTAGCATAGCGGTACCCCTTAACAGTATAAATACAGAATTGGAGTGTTTGTTCGCTGGGTGGTTGTTGTAGCTCAGTGGCAGAGCACTTGTGCGCTATACAAGCGGTCCTGGGTTCGATTCCCGGTGGCAACCAAGGGTTCGATTCCCGGTGGCGACCAAATATTTTTAATTCTGTATTGTTTAAAAAAGCCTGTGAAAGAGAGAGAATACATCTAATGAGTAAAAGAAGGCTGAGAATGAAATTGTGAAGATTAGAATATTTTATAAGTATGATATGACTGGTACTTAAGTGTGCTTAAGCACGAGTACTAAAGTACTTTTCCTATACAAAGAAGCGGTCAACTAGTGAGTGGTACCTTTTCTTCTTTTTCTTTTTTGTGTCATTTGCACCAATATGAAAGGGAGGGTCAATTAATTATGAGTGTGCTACCACACACTTACCGACATAAAAGAACAGAACAACTACAAATTTCAAAGCAAGCAAAGGCACTGAAGTTGCGTATGACCAGTGGACCCTAGCTATTGGATACTGATTCAGTTAAGCAGGTATAAAGCTTGCAACTTCTAGGCTCTAGTCATTGAAACACTTCTTTTGAACACCAATAACGAGCACAGATACAACAATTACACTGTACTTGTTTAAACATTTACATGAATTATATATATATATATATATATATACACATCTTATTATACATTAGGTTATTATTATACTATTAATAGATACTAACCTGACATAGAAGTAGGTATAATAATACCAGTTGCTTTTCTTTGATTTATTCCAAATATTTCTCTACCTGCTGGAATAGCTGATATGGCCATACAGAATGTAACATTTTGGGTTCTCTCTGTTCCACTGCCAAGACTAACAACAAACATTTGCTGTCGTAAGCCAGAGTAGAAGAAATAGGTTTGAACTAGTGTAAAATAGTCTTCATTAACTGAAAATGGAAAAAAAGAAGAGGGTAAGTTAACCATTTAGTCCATTGCATTCTACTGTTTTTGTTGTGTCCATACCATTGCCACTATAGCTAATTGCAATAATGCTAGGTTAATAGTCAACATGAAAGAGATGCAAAGTTAGTGTTCTTACTAGTAGCATTTCCACCACTTGTTGCCACCTCCACCAACAAAGCTCCTGCTAATGTGCCTTGAACGGCGACAGTTGCGCTCAATTCAGGGTCACTTGAACTGGCATAGTATTCAGGTTGAGTAAAACCAATGATAAAATCAACAGCTAATAACAAATATAACAGTGATCAAACATCTAATAAATCAAACTAATGTAGTTACATACCTAAATTTGTTATTGTAACATTTACAAATTGAGGGTCAAGTTGAACAGAATCATTGGAAGACAACCAGAGAGTAAAGTACTCATTGTTCTCAGTCTCCAAGTCAGGAATTGCGAATATCTCCACACACAGACTAGATTCATTGTTGAACTTCAACGTTTCCAATATTGGCCTATAATCTTGCAAAGCTAAATTAAAGAAATTATTCATTAAATTAAATAAATAAGCACCAGTGGCGATAACCATTGGCTCTGTAAAACAATGGATATTATGTAACTTTATTCAGTCATTCTTGGCTGAAAAATAATATCATTCTAACAGCCAATATTGTTAATTAAAACCTAACTTGCCGAAGTCCCTTCAGGGGTCAACTGAGGTCGAACTCTCTGTGGTGATACAATAACACAATGAAAACAGCAAGATTTCTGGAGAGTATGTTTACGGTTTATTATATCCTGGAGTGTGATTTGCACACAGCATAGACACCAGCATCCTGGAAGCTCTAAACCTATGTCTCTGTTAAAGTCGCTGTTGTCTGGTGTCATCTGTATGTGTAGAGCTTCCTTGGTCTTACTGGCTCTGTCTACAACTCTTACCTCTTCCCATTTAATAGGGTGATGTTGCTGCCAAGCATGTTCAGCAATGGATGAAACCTTCTCATCAACTCTCTTGCAAGCATCCTGATGTTCTTTCACTCTCTGCTGAAGCCTTCTAGTTGTTTCACCTATATATACCAGGGGAGTAGGAACAGGGGGGGTAGGGGGGGCACAGGACCCCCCAATATTTTTAGTGGGGGGTAAATGAGGGTTTTACCCCCCCAATAATTCTGGCACTAATTTGTAATACTAACAGTAAATATAATTCTGGCAAGAATTTATAAAATACTGTTATCAAAAGCTGTTTAGTGCTTCTATTATACCTTTTTTTTAATCATTTCTACTGATTAAAGCATTGTATAGTGTGCCAAAAAGTTTAAAATTTTGGAATTTAGAATAATTTATTGTGGCTAATAGCAATAAAATAACTAATAAAGCTTCAATTATTGTTTTTTCATATCGCACAGCAGACCTACCATTTTGCCCCCCCCAATATTTTTCATCTTCCTACTCCACTGTATACTTTACCACAACTGCAGGGTATACTGTACTCTATGGATGACTCAGTGGTAATGGGTGTACTATCTTTGACTTTAGTAAGATGTGATCTTAGTGTCTTTCCCAACTTAAATGCTGTTTTGATGTCAACGTCTCTACACACTCTCTGAATACTCTCACTCAATCCTGCTATGTATGGAATAGTAAGAATCAAACCGTTCTCTTGCTCAGTATCTGTGTGATTTCCAGAAGGTAACTCTTTAGAGCCTGCCCTAATGGTTGCGTTGTCAACCACTATTTTGAAGTACTTTGTGTAGGTGTTTCTCTTCTTCCTTCAAGTTTTCACCTGTTGTACAACATAGTAGGATTTTAACTTCCCTTTCTATACCTGACCTATTTTAGTTTCCTGAGTCTTAGTTGGATCCTTCTTAACAAGATTGCAAGTGCCTGATTGTATTAACTGGGTGGGCTTAGAATGTTATTCTTCCTTATTCATGAGGACCGTTGAGAGCTAGGAGGTAACTAATATGAGTGAAAACTTGAAGGAAGAGAGAAACACCTACACAAAGTACTTCAAAATAATGGTTATGACAACGCAACCATTAGTGCAGGCTCTAAAGAGTTACCTTTGAGCAAGAGAACTGTTTGATTCTTACTATTCCATACATAGCAGGATTGAGTGAGAGTATTCAGAGAGTGTGTAGAGACCTTTGACATCAAAACAACATTTAAGTCGGGAAAGACACTAAGATCACATCTTACTAAAGTCAAGGATACTACACCCATTACCACAGAGTCATCCATAGAGTACAGTATACCCTGCAGTTGTGGTAAAGTATACATAGGTGAAACAACCAGAAGGCTTGAGCAGAGAGTGAAAGAACATCAGGATGCTTGTAAGAGAGTTGATGAGAAGGTTTCATCCATTGCTGAACATGCTTGGCAGCAACATCACCCTATTAAATGGGAAGAGGTAAGAGTTGTAGACAGAGCCAGTAAGAATCGTGAGTTAAAGATCAAGGAGGGTCTACACATACAGATGACACATGACAACAACAAGTTTAACAGAGACATAGGTTTAGAGCTTCCAGGATGCTGGCGTCTATGATGCGTGCAAATCACCCTTCAGGATATAATAAACCATAAGTGTACCCTCCAGAAATCTTGCTGTTTACATTGTGCTATTATATTACCACGGAGAGTTCGACCTCAGTTGACCCTTGAAGAGGACTTTGGCAAGAAGTTGAAACATCAGGTTAATATTGGCGGTTAGAACGAGAAAATTTGCTATTATTAATTCATGTTATTTAAACGTTTTCTTTGTGATATTCTTTAGTTAAGTAGTAGCTCTAACACACAAAACTTTCACACAACTGGACATACCTACACAAGACATACCTACACAAGACATACCTTCATGGTTAGTCTAATGGCCAATAAATTTTCAAGTAAATACTGTTGTTCGTACATCCATACACATATATAAACAAATATCCCCGATTCTCAATTTGACACCACTGTATAGTGTCTCGCTCGCCAAATATTATTGGCGAGCGAGCGAGACAGTATTAGGGGTGGACAATGCAAAATCGGGTATATGTTCGATGTGTATATATATGTATTTGGATTGTATGTATGCCCCTTAAACACGCGTGCGGGTACTGTTTTTTCTCCTAAAAACATGGCCTTTTATGCTTGACTCCACTTTCTTCTGATACTACAGCATTAAGAAAGTCTTACTTGAAACTTGGGCTCTAAATTGTGGGATAATTCCTGCGTAACGCTTGTTTTTCAAGTCCCAAAAAGTTACTGCGACTGGTTACTATGCCATTGAAAACCATTTACCAGACTTAATTTCAAAACTTCGTCATTTTTTGGGGCTACTAAAAATGCCACTTGTTGGTTGTCGTCAAGTGCACTGGTAGCCAGAACGGCTAAATGATAATACTAAGGAAGCCACCATTACTTGGAAGAAGCTGATGTAAGTACGTAGTTCTGTACTTGTTAGCTAAAATTAAAAAAATAACTCTGGCTATTATGTTTTGTTAGAGCTGCGAGCTTGTTCACTGATTACTGGTGACTGAGGTAGTCAGAATGGCTGAAATTGGATACTACAGAAGGTACCACTGTCAGAATACATTATAATAATGCTGAGGAAGCCACCACTACTATAGGGAAACTGAGGTAAGTACTTAAATCCATATTTGTAAGTTAAAATTACAAAAATAACTCTGGCCTTTCTTTTGTATAGTTGAGAGCTTGTTTTCAAGAGAGACTGGTAATTCAGATAGTCAGAATGGCTTCAATTTGATACTACAGAAGTTACTACTACAAAAAAAAATGAGGTAAGAAAGTAATTTTGTATTTGTTAGCTAAAATTAATTGTCTTTTGTTTTGTAGCTGAGAGCTTGATGTCAAGAATTACTGGTAATTGAGATAGTCAAAATAGCTTAAATTTGTAACTACAGAAGTTAACAATACTCAGGAAATTGAGGCAAGTAGTAATTCCATATTATTGTTGGCTAATATTACAAAAATAACACTGGCCTATTTATGTTGTAGCTGAGAGCTTGTTCAAGAGTTACTGGTAATTGAGGTAGTCAGAATTGCTCGAGTCTGATACTACAGAAGTTACCATTACTCAGGTAAGAGTGTAATTTGGTATTTGTGTTTGCTACTGCTATTATACAGTTCTGCATGAATTAAGCTAAAATATAAATTCTGTAGTAACAATACTGTAGTTTTAACTAGGCAGGCTCGCTCGCCATTTGTGCTCAAGCACACCACTAGTTTATATATGTTTGGACATACGTATGTCGTTTTGTACTTTGATCTTCTCATATTTTTGTGTTAGCTCGTTGTTCAACCCCGTCCCAAACTTCACTAAACGGAATCCTCCGGTTTAGCGATCATTACCTGTATCATCCTAAAATTGAATTGTTTACCACTCTGAATTCTTAGTTAAAACTCAAAAACTTAACGGAGTTTCATTTCTATTTGAGTTAGTGGCGGTGGTAAGTTAATAAGCTATTTATCACAGTTATAAGCCATACTAAACAGTATTTGCTTGAAAATTCTTTGTCCACTAGAGTAACTACGAAGGTAAGCCTCGTGTAGGTATGTTCAGTTGTGTGAAAGTATTGTGCCTATACTTAGCTAAAGAATATCACAAAAAAACCGTGTAAATAATGCTAATTGTTTTTGTTGCTTTTTTTTTCTTCAATTCTAACTATTGCAGGGAGTGGTTACTATGGCATTGAATCCCCTTTACCGTATACATGTAATTTAAACTTGAAATTTTTTTTTAGTAGCTTGAGTGTTGAAGTTAAAATTAATCGTTTAACAATAGTGTAGTTTTAGGCTCGCTCGCCATTTGTGCTCAAGCATATCACTAGTATAATATGCAAACAGACTGTCAATGGTGCCAATTGTCTGCACCTCTAGTATACCCACATAGTCATTGTAACTAAAAAAAAAAAAAGTAATTAAAAAAAAAAAAATAAATAAATAAATAAATAAATAAATAAACACAACAACAACAAAAATTTATTATTTATAACTGTAATAATTCCAGGTAATTAAATTAGATTGATAGAATTGAATCTTTTATTTGAATTCATTATTTCTGATCATCAAAGTTTTGGAATTACCATCTACAGGGAAAATATACAAATAAGTACACAGATACTAGATGTAGTATTTACAAAACGCCCTCACACACATGTAAGTAAAGAGTGCATAAATCCTCTTCATGCAGCCAGCACATAAAAATTTGAGTAGATTTAGTGTCTGTTTACTTATTTGTATATTTCCCGCTATACATATCCATGTATAAAAAAATCTCATTCGCCCTCCCAACAAATGCACTACCACTATGGCATTCCCTATCCTCACCTACAGCTGTGCCATCTCTAGATTGTACAGTAATGGCAATTCTTTCAGCACGTGTTTGATTAGAAGTTCTAGTCACACATATTTGAACAGTTCGATTTTCAGACAGCGTCAATGCTTTCACATTAAATCCCATCTTTAAAGTTGGCTGTGAAACTAAATAAACAAATAAAAAATAATACAGTAAAGAAAAAGATGGCTTAACATTTATAAAGCAGAAGCAGAGTATCTAGGGTGTACATTTGAACACATAGCAATTGTAATTTCAGTGTTTTAAGGACATTGTAATCTTATTTTTCTGGTATAACTATCTTTAAGACATTATCTACTAGATTAACTGGCGGATTGTCAAAAGTAGACTGCACTTGAAATCATTGGCTTACTATTGCCTACAAACTTCATTTTACTACTCCTACAATCAAACTTATTATTACATCGTGCTGGACTCTTGTTACTCTAGCTGGCCTCATTCTCATAAACAATTACTCTTGTTTTGAATGGGCCCTGCTCTATGCACTGCCTATTAATTTCACTTGTTTGCTAGTTATCATTCAGTAACAAGAGGTGTGTGTATGTGTCATTTCAAAGAAGTTCACTTGTTCTGCAACGCTCTGATGATTATTCAGGACAAGTCTTTGTTCTAGGATGCTGCTATTATCCTACTTGGATGGGCAGCTTTAAAGGTTTAAATGTGTGTGTGTGTGTGTAATACTTTCTATCTGTGAGTTTAGTGAGGTAAAGGTGTGTGATTGAGTATCAATTCTCTGATCACATAGAATCATACTGGAAACGTGAGCATATTCCATCATTACTCAGGCCTAGTAAGAAACTCTAAGGATTATTGAAGGTCACCAAAGACTTTGCGGTTGTATCATCTGATAAGTTAAATTAAGTTAAGTTAATTAAGGTGTGTGTATGTGTCATTTCAAAGAAGTTCACTTGTTCTGCAACGCTCTGATGATTATTCAGGACAAGTCTTTGTTCTAGGATGCTGCTATTATCCTACTTGGATGGGCAGCTTTAAAGGTTTAAATGTGTGTGTGTGTGTGTAATACTTTCTATCTGTGAGTTTAGTGAGGTAAAGGTGTGTGATTGAGTATCAATTCTCTGATCACATAGAATCATACTGGAAACGTGATCATATTCCATCATTACTCAGGCCTAGTAAGAAACTCTAAGGATTATTGAAGGTCACCAAAGACTTTGCGGTTGTATCATCTGATAAGTTAAATTAAGTTGTGTTGGTTATCCTCATAGCCAAGATATGTCTATACTCAATCTTCACCTATCATTCATTTTCCATTACTTGATAATTACGTAATATTCGTGTAGTAATCAGTATACATGCTGATAATAAATGCACTGTGTATTTTAATATAATTATGTGTACTTATGAAGACTTAGCAGCTGCTTTACTTTTGTACTTATAAAGTGAATGAATAAATTTCTACCTTCACAATAAGTTCCATTTCCTACATATCCTGGACGACAAACACAAATGAATCCGCCATCTGTATTGCTACACAAAGCTGATGCATGACAGTTGCTGGTGTTTCTTTCACATTCATTGATATCTAATACACACCACATAAATATAATTTGAGCGCATAAAAAAAAGAAGGTAGTACACAATTATAACAAGATCTTTAGATTGCTTAATATTTAGTGCCTGGAAATAAAAGCTAGGGGAAAAAAATATAATCAATATCTCTAATTATTGAACTCTAGCAAGCTTTTGGCACATAAAATTATTTTCCTTTTTATAATCAATTTTTTTCATTATATATATATATATATAATAGCGTTCACTACATGTAAAGGCTAATCTGAGCTGTGCCAAGTAAGGTTGTGGAATTAGGAAGACAATGTGTTAAATGCAATGTGTTAATTTGCTAGTGGGAAAAGTAATTTGAACCAGTGTGCATATGTACGTCTGTAATGGAATTACAAAATCATCTCTCTTAGTTCCAAAATCTCAAATTACACTTCATACATGTATACTTTCGACACCAGTGTGAAAATTCAATGATTTGAGATACTAAAAGTTAACACATATTTGAAATAAAAGTGCATGTCAATCAAAAGTTAATTATGTGAGGATAATCAGCGAAATTTCGTATAATATAATTTTAAAAAAGAATCACGTACATGTAGTTGTAAAAGTCATCTCAATGAAATTATTTTATATATAAAAATAAAGTACTTAAGAAAACTTGTTCATCCTCTTGAGGTTGATCAGCGCAGATTCTAACTTCTATGTTGTTCATAGTTTTAGAAGTAAGCCGAGAGCGAAACCACGGAGGGGAGTTAAACGTGCAGCAAGAAGTGGTGCAGTCTTTGCCGTCCCATAGAACACCATTGTACTCACCATCGCAATAGTAATTATTCCCAACATACGAAGGAGGAAGAGGTGCAGCATTGCGGTTGGTATTATCACAAGGACAACGAAACGATCCCCCATGACCAGCAGCTAGACTCCAAATGTGCTGACGAGGCTGACCATGAGTAATGCTAACACCGTCTAAATATGGCGTATCAATATTCTGACTGGAGAACCGATAAAAACCATCGGGAGACGACTTCGCATACCCAGCAGCTCGGCCACAAACTTGACTATAAGAGACATTTGGTACATTAAAGAAAACAGATGAGCTGCAAGATGGTGAAGAACAAGATCTTCCAGGAGAATTTACCAAAGTCCAGCCACCTGGACAAGTTTGTTGACTGTCTGTCACATTCAGACTAGATATTTGCAACCAATATCCTCCGCCACATTCCGGAACTTCTGTTGAATATGAAAGAATCCCGTTAGTACCATTATTCAAAGGAATGCTACTGACTTACATCAGCCATGTTTTGACAATATATCCATTAGCTTGTTCTATTTTACATTTCACACTTACTTTGTCCTCTCTTTCTGCTCAGCTCTACTTTTAATATTTCACTTCTTACTTTTCTTCACAACTAATTAAAAACATTTGACTCTCTTATGATTGTTATTGCCACAAAGCAACACTATTACTATAATTGAAATTCAGGTAAATACAAGCTTAGATATTGCAAGAATGCTAAGGTAATGTTGGATTTAAAAGTTGTGTTTGTGCAAAATACGTTATTCGTATGTACGTGTAAGTATACGTCATTGGCTTGGTGATTTTTCATGCAGATAATAATAATAATAATAATAATAATAATAATAATGAGAACAACAACAATAACAACAATAATAATAATAATAACAACCACAACATAATTAGTAATATAATAATAATAATAATAGGAACAATTAACAGTGGAGCAATTTTCACAAACTTACCTCGGCACATTCTATTGTTATCACTTTCATAGCCAGGGAAACAGAGACATCTAAATCCCCCTTGGGTATTGACACACTGAGAGAGAGAATCACAATCATGCTGACTAGTTGAACATTCGTCAATATCTACAAGAAAAAAATAACAACGGAAACCAGCTCTATGTATACTTATGAAGACTTAGCAGCTGCTTTACTTTTGTACTTATAAAGTGAATGAATAAATTTCTACCTTCACAATAAGTTCCATTTCCTACATATCCTAGACGACAAACACAAATGAATCCGCCATCTGTATTGCTACACAAAGCTGATGCATGACAGTTGCTGGTGTTTCTTTCACATTCATTGATATCTAATACACACCACATAAATATAATTTGAGCATATAAAAAAAAAAAAAGAAAAAAAAAGGTAGTACACAATTATAACAAGATCTTTAGATTGAGTGCCTGGAAATAAAAGCTAGGGGAAAAAAATATAATCAATATCTCTAATTATTGAACTCTAGCAAGCTTTTGGCATTATTATCAAATTCTAATGCTGCATTTGTTTTTCTATTAGCTTAAAGACACTGGCATTAGAATTAGAGCACTTAGAAATGCTCAAATCAGATAAAATTATTTTCCTTTTTATAATCAATTTTTTTCACTATATTATATATATATATAATAGTGTTCACTACATGTAAAGGCTAAACTGAGCTGTGCCAAGTAAGGTTGTGGAATTAGGAAGACAATGTGTTAAATGCAATGTGTTAATTTGCTTGTGGGAAAAGTAATTTGAACAAGTGTGCATATGTACTTCTAATAATAGTAATGGAATTACAAAATCATCTCTCTTAGTTCCAAAATCTCAAATTACACTTCATACATGTATACTTTCGACACCAGTGTGAAAATTCAATGATTTGAGATACTAAAAGTTAACACATATTTGAAATAAAAGTGCATGTCAATCAAAAGTTAATTATGTGAGGATAATCAGCGAAATTTCGTATAATATAATTTAAAAAAAGAATCACGTACATGTAGTTGTAAAAGTCATCTCAATGAAATTATTTTATATATAAAAATAAAGTACTTAAGAAAACTTGTTCATTATTTTGAGGTTGATCAGTGCAGATTCTAACTTCTATGTTGTTCATAGTTTTAGAAGTAAGCCGAGAGCGAAACCACGGAGGGGAGTTAAACGTGCAGCAAGAAGTGGTGCAGTCTTTGCCGTCCCATAGAACACCATTGTACTCACCATCGCAATAGTAATTATTCCCAACATACGAAGGAGGAAGAGGTGCAGTATTGCGGTTGGTATTATCACAAGGACAACGAAACGATCCCCCATGACCAGCAGCTAGACTCCAAATGTGCTGACGAGGCTGACCATGAGTAATGCTAACACCGTCTAAATATGGCGTATCAATATTCTGACTGGAGAACCGATAAAAACCATCGACAGACGACTTTGCATACCCAGCAGCTCGGCCACAAACTTGACTATAAGAGACACTTGGTACATTAAAGAAAACAGATGAGCTGCAAGATGGTGAAGAACAAGATCTTCCAGGAGAATTCACCAAAGTCCAGCCACCTGGACAAGTTTGTTGACTGTCTGTCACATTCAGACTAGATATTTGCAACCAATATCCTCCGCCACATTCCGGAACTTCTGTTGAATATGAAAGAATCCCGTTAGTACCATTATTCAAGGGAATGCTTACATCAGCCATGTTTTGACAATATATCCATTAGCTTGTTCTATTTTACATTTCACACTTACTTTGTCCTCTCTTTCTGCTCAGCTCTACTTTTAATATTTCACTTCTTACTTTTCTTCACAACTAATTAAAAACATTTGACTCTCTTATGATTGTTATTGCCACAAAGCAACACTATTACTATAGTTGAAATTCAGGTAAATACAAGCTTAGATATTGCAAGAATGCTAAGGCAATATGTATTTAAAAGTTGTGTTTGTGCAAAATACGTTATTCGTATGTACGTGAAGTATACATCATTGGCTTGGTGATATGCAGATAATAATAATAATAATAATAATAATAATAATAATAACGAGAACAACAACAATAACAACAACAACAATAATAATAATAATAATAACAACTACAACATAATTAGTAATATAATAATAATAATAGGAACAATTAACAGTGGAGCAATTTTTACTAACTTACCTCGGCACATTCTATTGTTATCACTTTCATAGCCAGGGAAACAGAGACATCTAAATCCCCCTTGGGTATTGACACACTGAGAGACAGAATCACAATCATGCTGACTAGTTGAACATTCGTCAATATCTACAAGAAAAAAATAACAATGGAAACCAGCACTTATTTAACACCAACTTTTACAAAAGGTTTCACTGGTAAACTGTTAGAGTTGCACCAATAATTGTATCAGTATCAGTAGTACCCTAGCCGATATCCTACCGATATCCTACCAATATCCTACCAATATCCTACCAATATCCTACCGATATCCTACCAATATCCTACCAATATCCTACCGATATCCTACCAATATCCTACCGATATCCTACCAATATCCTACCGATATCCTACCAATATCCTACCAATATCCTACCGATATCCTACCGATATCCTACCAATATCCTACCGATATCCTACCGATATCCTACCAATATCCTACCGATATCCTACCAATATTATACAAAATCTATAAGGTACCATATATTCTACAATATTTTACTGCTGCTGACCTGCGCCTTTTGCAACTCATAGAGCCAGTGGCTCCTGATTCTTTCTAGTGGGGGTTGGAAGTTTACTTTCTTAAATTCTTGTGGTTTATCTCTTTTCTTATTTACATTCCCCTTCCTTAGACTATCACATCAATGTCTGCAGATCTTTTCTAGCAAATACCGGTTATCAGAATATCGGCCATTACCCATGTACTGTTATAGCCAGACTGATATTCACTCAAACCCTCCAATTGTATTTATTTTTCCAGTGAACAGGTAAATTAAAATTACAATTTTTTTTATCTGAGCATTATCTTCATAAATTTCCTAACCACAATATATTAACCCCTTTCACCGGTGTAACCACCATATAGCAGTCGAACTACCCGCAGTCACAAAAACAACAACAAACAACAACCAACTGAACCACTGAAGCTATCTACTTCATTCAAAATAGAGCTAAAGTGTTGCTGTATTAAATATTTTCTATTAACGCTTACCTATACGGTTACATAGGAAATCGTGATGTCGTTAACATTCAGTATGCTGACACGGCAGTTATGAGTTTGCAGTTTGATGCGGACGGAGTTGAATAGCTAGTGATTTCAGGCTTTCCGAGGCAGAAGGAGGCAAGAAAGATGGCAAAGAGTTGGACAGTGGTTTACTGGAGTTCCTTGAAGATGCACTCCAGCTCCAGACAACATTTCCAGAGATATTATTAGAGCTCAGATTGAGAAAGTAAGCCTGGACCAAAGGTTGCCTTTATAGCTATCTGGCACAAGTTATTATATATACATGTAGCTCAGAAAGCAGAGATAAGTAGTGTGAGTGATACCGATGCCGCCATATTGTGACACCTGAACAAAACTGTTTTATGAAGTCACTGTAAAATATAATAAAAAATACAGTATTAAAGAAACTGATATTTTAAAGTGACCGACTTCTGTGGTCGCAACGGTTAAAGTTTATACACATACTTACAGTAGAAGACAAAAAAAGTTTCGAATTCCGTTCCGTAGAACGGCCGTCACACAATAAAAAAAAAAAAACGGGGAAAAAAACGGTACGCCGTTTGTTAAAAAACGGCCGTTCCGTTCGACCGCGTTACCGTTTTAATCTTTCTCGTTCACCGTATGTCTCGCTCAAAGAAATATAAAAAATCGTTTATCCAATAAAACGTTCCGATTTTTTGTTTATAGGCTCCAGAGGCGGAGCTTTTCGGGTTAAAAAAATTGAAGCCGTCCTATTCGAAGTTGTCTCGCGGAGAGTTGTTAGTTCGACCACCGCACAGTATTGACGTTCTCGAAGTTAGGGCAGACAGAGCTATAACGAGGTCCGCACTTCGTAGATCTTCTGTTAGCTACTGATGGACCTCCAGTAGTAAAAAATCTAAGCCGGAGAAGGCCCTAACTTCGAGAAAACGTCAATACTGTGCGGTGGTCGAACTAACAATTCTCCGTCAGATGAATGGCAATTGTGAGTATTTAGAACACACTCATTAATATCTAATTAAAAGAAAAACAAGACAACATCAATGTGATTACGTGGTTCAAGTGTAGTCTTATATATTATAAAACAACAACAATAAAAAGCTAATGCTTGCTATTTAAGAATGCTCTAAAATGTCACATACATAGGCAACATTGAAGGTTAGCACCACTGGATTAGTTTTTTTACTAATATAATTATATATGCCAGTCCCCCCCCCCCCCCCCCCCCGTATTGCTTTCTTAAATTACAATATTTCAGCTCACTGTACCTTCACAGAATGTTCCATTTCCACTATAACCCACGCCGCATTGGCACTCAAAACTCCCAATAGTGTCCACACATGTGGCAAAACCATGGCAATTATCTACATTTTCTGCACACTCATCAATATCTGCAAATAACATGTAACAACGAGTAACCGAGAGCTCTACAAGACATTATGGTATAAAGCACAAGGGGCATTCTAAATATATAAATACATTACTAATACACTGTATCAGGATAGACCATCTGTGGGTGATGTATAAAATACGTACTATGTCTACAGTCACATATTGTACAGTGTTTGGATTAATTGCTAAGTGAAATTTCAGTATTTTAATGTGAACAACACAAAAAGGCAAGCAATAAAAGCAAGTTAGACACTTATTAAGGGTCTATCACAAGTGTCAAGCAGTTTGACAGCTCCAGCATATAATTTTGAACAGCCAAACTCATTTCTAACTGCCTCAATTTGGTTTTGGTAATCTCTACCTACCTACCTGACTTGCTCCATCACTCATTCCCTGACTTTTGTAGCTCCTGAATTTTGGTAATAATACACTTGTGTGTCTGTAACGACGATGACTGACGACGGTGTGTATATTCATGAATAATTCATGAGCATATGTTCAGTAAAGATCGTCACCTTATGGTAGGTAAAGTAGCCACATTCAGTAGAACGTGCTGGTTACTTCTAAAAAGCAGGCGGCGTAAGTTTCAAAAAGGAAGGCGAAAGTACTGAAGAGAAGGTAATAGGCGATTAATCGTAACTGAAAAGCGGATGGAATCGGTGAGGTAAGGGGTGTAGGTTTACAATGGAAGGGAAGAGAAGGCAAAAAGGCGAGCGATTAATTACAACTAAAAGCAGGCGGGGGTTAGTGTTCAAAAGAAAGGCTGAAGTCTAAAAGCAGGCGGGGGTTAGTGTTCAAAAGAAAGGCTGAAGTACGAAATGGAAGTCAAAAGTTTCTCAAAGTAGGACAGAAATTCAGAAGCAGAGAGATAGACAGGAAAAGGGGGTTCCATGACTCAAGAAGTAGAGCTGAAGATAGGAGAGATGGGGTAGAAGAAAAGCTCATGATAGCTCAGAAAAAAGAGAGCATGAGAGGGAAACTTTATGTAACCTTAACCAATGGTAGAGAATGATAACTGAGTTGGGAAAATGTAGTCTGGCAAACTGGAAACTTAACAGTCAGGACCCAGCACCTCAAAGGAAGATAAAGTGCAACTGGGTATGAAGAGGGAAGTACAGTGCTATAGATTAACTGCTTTCATCCGATTATGGTTTACAGAAAATGTCTAATAGAAAAAGGAAATATAAACTTTGATTTAGAGAATGTAAGCAAACTTTGATTAGCGCCACATAGGGCGGGGTTATGATACATAGGGCGGGGTTATATGATACATAGGGCGGGGTTATATGATACATTGTCCGGGCTCACAACATCTCTTTCCTCCTTGGACAATTGGGAAGGGAAAAAGGGAGGGGGGCAGTGGTTCTGGCTGAGGACACTGTGTTCCTACCATCCCCATGTACATGGCTTGCGCTGATACAATCGGTAATGGTCGCCAATGTAGTGAATTTGTAAGGTAATAATTGATTAATTGAGTGACTAACTTGTGCCCGGGATAGAGGCGCCCTGATAAGAGGGGATTGAGTGTAAATTTGTTTCGGTTATTGTAGTGTAATTGTGTAATCAGCGCTCAAGGACTCAAAAACAGGAGGAAGTCTTGAATGACGACCCATCCCTTTACGCTTGAGTGACGACCCATCCCCTGTACACCTGAGACAAGGCAAACCAGAAGCAACCTATCATCACTTCAGAAACATGCAATGAAACTTCAGTCACGACCAATGTTATGCTATGTTAATTCACAACACACAAACTTTACAATACCTAAAATATTTAACCAATTTCACTTCAATTAATTACTTCTTTCTATTCCACCAGTCAAACTTCTCAATCAATCAAAAGCGGTGATTTGCATACATATAAATACGCCCTATACCTCAAGCACATGCACTTAAGCTATGTACGTATAAAACAGTAAATAATATCTCCATTATTGTAAATTGTGATGTTTCGCTACTTACTTCAAAATTTTTATTGCAATCAAAAATGTAAAATATGTAATAATATGTAACATACTTAAACAAGTGAATCCATCTCCTCTGAATCCATTCCTGCATTGACAGGAGAACCCTCCATAGGTGTTAATGCAGATTGCAGTTGAATTACAGGTATGGGTACCATTTTCACACTCATCCACATCTGGAACAGGATTATATTAGTGACATATGTACTACAACATCAAATTATCCAGTTATCAACACTCTTGACACTTTATTGTTTTGATGACACCCTACCATACTAACACTTAGATGACGCCCTACCATATCTAACACTCTAGATGACACCCTACCATATCTAGCACTCTAGATGACACCTTACCATATCTAACACTCTAGATGACACCCTACCATATCTAGCACTCTAGATAACACCCTACCATATCTAACACTCTAGATGACACCCTACAATATCTAGCACTCTAGATGACACCCTACCATATCTAACACTCTAGACGACACCTACCATATCTAGCACTCTAGATAACACCCTACCATCTAACACTCTAGATGACACCCTACCATATCTAGCACTCTAGATAACACCCTACCATATCTAACACTCTAGATGACACCCTACCATATCTAGCACTCTAGATGACACCCTACCATGCATATCTAACACTCTAGATGACACCCTACCATATCTAACACTCTAGATGACACCCTACCGTATCTAACACTCTAGATGACACCCTACCATATCTAACACTCTAGATGACACCCTACCATATCTAACACTCTAGATGACACCCTATCATATCGAACACTCTAGATGACACCCTACCATATCGAACACTCTAGATGACACCCTACCATATCTAACACTCTAGATGACACCCTACCATATTGAATACTCTAGATGACACCCTACCATATCTAACACTCTAGATGACACCCTACCATGCATATCTAACACTCTAGATGACACCCTACCATATCGAACACTCTAGATGACACCCTACCATATCTAACACTCTAGATGACACCCTACCATATCTAACACTCTAGATGACACCCTACCATATCTAACACTCTAGATGACACCCTACCATATCTAACACTCTAAATGACACCCTACCATGCATATCTAACACTCTAGATGACACCCTACCATATCTAACACTCTAGATGATACCCTACCATGCATATCTAACACTCTAGATGACACCCTACCATATCTAACACTCTAGATGACACCCTACCATATCTAACACTCTAGATGACACCCTACCATATCTAACACTCTAGATGACACCCTACCATGCATATCTAACACTCTAGATGACACCCTACCATATCTAACACTCTAGATGACACCCTACCATATCTAACACTCTAGATGACACCTTGACTAGACATTTCTGCTGACAATGCTCTGCACATCAGTACATGGAAACAACAAATAATTAAAAATCCTTGATCATATTTTTACTGACAAATTTAGAAGCTACAATATAAAAATTACAGCAAGACTTCACAGAATGTTTGCAGTTGCTAAAATATGCCAATGGCTACAGAATACGTTTCTTTATTATTCAGATATACTCACCTCCACAAATAACTCCATCTCCTCCAAAACCAGACCGACACTCACAGTTGAAGCCTCCAATGGTATTGGTACATATCGCAGATTCATGGCAATTGTGACTATTCTCTCCACATTCATCAATATCTAGAAATATACACAAGTCAAAAAAGTTGTACCTGCCCACATTTCCTACTAGCACAGAGAATGGTCACCTTGGATACAGACAATGCCACGTTGAAGAATGGGGACACTATCAGTTGCTGACTAAAAGAATTGTAACAACTCTAACACGATCACTTGTCCATTATTTTTATATTTTTCTTAAACGGTACTTCTTGTAACGAGTTAATAGGAGCATAGGTAAACATACTATAACTGTAACTAGAGAGAGAGAGAGTAGTGTACAGCTATGTATTCCATTCTATTTACATTACATTACTATGAATAACTAGAGCTAAATTAAATCACAATATACTGTCTCCTGTTCAGAACAAACCTTCACAATTGACTCCACTTCCAAGAAAACCAGGATTGCACGCACATTCAAAACTTCCAACTGTGTCCGAACATGTAGCAAACCTGTGGCAATTACTCGTACCTTCTGAGCATTCATCCACATCTAATGGACACAAGGAATGTTGACAACCATCAGAGTGTACATACGAGTGTGTTGTAGGTCCCACTTCATAATGGTGTTTCAATATCTATAGCTACAGCTGAGAATAATCACTGGATCATGCTTTAACATTACTGCAATGGTTACCTTTTAATTATTAGGGAGGGGGATTTTCGTGGGATTACCCCCCCCCCCCCCCCCCCCAATGCTATGAAGCACATACATAAACACCATTTTCATTATACAATAGGACATGATAAAGAGGATGTAGCTATTGTTCTTCTGGTAGTTCATTAAATTTGTAAGTACTACCCCAATTCTAAACAAACTTCATAAGTTTATTCTGAGTTTTACACAAGACAAGGCTGAGTGTAGAATATGTATGATATAACTTACTTGAACAACTCACTCCATCTCCAACATATCCCGGCCTGCACTGGCAACTAAATCCTCCAACAGTGTTACTGCAGTCGGCTAAGGTGCTACAATTATGAGTTCCTTGCATACATTCGTCAATATCTACAATGGAAGCAAACACACATATGAACACATTATGACCTACTGGAATATCTTTATTGAGTATATTGTTAGCTCCAAATACTATGCAACATACATACGTACCAGTACAATTAAATCCATTCCCAAAGAATCCTTCATTACATGCGCAACCAAATGAGCCCACTGAGTTGGTACAACTGCTACCAGTACTTGCACAGGGAGAATTTGTGCTGCACTCATTAATATCTAAAAATAAATTTATATAAAATTAAATACTAAACTCTTACAAAAATTAAGAGGACTAAATTCAGTCTACAAATTCTAAGTTATAGCTACATATGTACATATGTATAGTGTCAACAAAGCCAGTAGGAAGTGTTGGTGGTGATCTACGTATAGCAAAAAAAAAATATATATATATAATATATATAACTAATAAACAACATTTTCCACATATTGTATTACTATCATACAATCTGTGGTTTGGAGATACATACTTAAGTAACACAGCAAAACAGTGACACTTATTACTCTAGTCAGCGTAGGGCACGGCGAGATATTGTATTATAGCCTTTAATTTCACTTGCTATGCAACTCAAGAAACATTAGCTTGGTTGTAAAACACTATATCACTCAATTCTGATCAGACTAATATAAATAAAGGGCGCCCTCTAAAACACATTGTACATTGAGTTTACAAGTAGTTTGTAGAGGGTTTTATGGATATGTAATATAATACTTACATACAGAGCAGTGCTTTCAGTAACTGAACATGTGTGATATGGAGATACATACTTAACTGAAGTACTCAAATGATTATTGTCGATAAAGTATTACACTAAAACTCAACAATGTGACATGTAGATAAATAAACTAATTATACACCAAATTAATTAATAACAAATAAATAAATAAATAAATAAATAAATAAATAAATAAATAAATAAATAAATTATAAATAAATAGCCACCAGTGTACTTTTTATTGTACAAACAAGGAATGGTAGTACACGACCCTAGATGGAGGCCAGACTATGTATGTTACTAAATAATCCACTCCATAATATCCACTTGTTTGATTCAATACTTTCATTACCTGTACACAAAAATCCATCCCCAGAGAATCCTGTTTGACACAAGCAGCTAAAACGCCCTCGAATCTCATTAGTGCACACAGCATTGACATCACATGGACCTTGTAAGCATCCTTGAATTTCTGTACATTAATTAGAACAAAATGTAGGGAGCCAACAGCTGTAACAACCATTACCTGTGCATGTGGTTCCATTCCCAACATATCCAGACCTACATCTACAAATAAATGTGGCCCTTGTATCAATACAGTCTGCATTTGCATCACAGTTGTGTGCTCCAGAGATACACTCGTTGATTTCTGTTCATAAAATGAATGTAAACACACTGTGAAGTAGACAAGTATCGAATGAAACATTAAATACTATTTTATACTTTCACAATTCTTAGAAAAAAAAAAAAAAACTACAAAACTAACAATTTTCTGTTCGCTACAAGATGCCTAAAGATTACTACATGTTTTTTTCTTAAACAAGATTATACATCCTAAACTAAAGTTCCAGCAGTGCAACTTCTTCAGCGTTACTATTTAATAAACGTTGAAACTATAAACTAACAAAATGTCTAGATCATTGGCCACTAATTACCATGTGCAACTTGAAACAGGCACTTTAAGGCCATTTCCCCCCTAAAAAGCAGGCAAACGTCAGACATTTTATAGCATAAAATAAAATGCTTTCTTCTAGAGAGATCCCTTCTGTTATACTATTCTTATAAAACCCTCACTCTACCTTTCTTCAAAAAGACACAACAACACGTATGTAAATTCCTTTAATATTATTTTTCCTCGTCCATTCAGCTTGTTGCATAAACATTAACATATTTGGTGCATGTATGTGTGTGTGTGTGTGCATTGGGCGAGCGAGCGAGACAGTATTAGGGGTGGATAATGCAAAATCGGGTATATGTTATATATGTGTATGTATGGATGATACGTATGCCCCTTAAACGCGCGCGCGGGTTCCCTTTTTTCTCTCCAAAAAACACGGCTTTTTAGGCTTGACCCAAGTTTATTCTGAAACTACAGCATTAAGATAGCCTTACTTTACACTTAAGCTCCAAATCCTGCGAAAACGCTTGCTTTTCAAGAAACAAAAAGTTGATTCGACCGGTTACTATGGCATTGAAGACCTTTTTCCAGACTTAATTTCAAAACTTCGCCGTTTTAGGGGGGATGCGGAGTGCCGATTGTTGGTTGTCAAGAGCCATTGGTAGCCAGAATGCCGTAGTATTAATGCTAAGGAAGCTACTACTACTCGAGGGAAGCTGAGGTAAGTACGTAATTCCATATTTGTTAGCTAAATATGCAAAATAACTCTGGCCTTTCTTTTTTGTAGCTAAGAGCTTGTTGTCTACAGTGACTGGTAAATTCAAGCAGTCAGAATGGCTCAAATTTGGTACTACAAAAGTTACCACTGCTCAAGAAAATGAGGTAAGAAAGTAATTTTGTATTTGTGTGCTAAAATTGATTGTCTTTTGTTTTTGTAGCTGAGAGCTTGTTGTCAAGAATTTGAGGTAATTCAGATAGTCAAAGTAATTTAAATTTGATACTACAGAAATTATCAATACTCAGGAAATTGAGGTAAGTAGTAATTCCATATTTGTTGGCTAAAATTACAAATAATAACACTGGTTTATTTTTTTTATCGTAGCTGAGAGCTTGTTCAAGAGTTACTGGTAATTGAGATTATCAGAATGGCAGATGTTTGATACTACCATTAATCAGGTAAGAGAGTGATTTTGTATTTGTTTGCTGAAATAAAAGGTCATAACTGCTATTATAGTGTTTGCATGAACTAAGCTAAAACATAGTAACATATGCTCAAGCACATTACTAGTTTATTGGCGAGCGAGCGAAGCGAGACAGTATTAGGGGTGGATAATGCAAAATCGGGTATATGTTATATATTATGTGTATGTGTGAATGGTACATATGCCCCTTAAACGCGCGCGCGGGCAACTTTTTTCTCCAAAAAACATGGCTTTTTAAGCTTGACCCCAGTTTATTCTGAAACTACAGCATTAAGCAAGCCTTACTTTATACTTAAGCACCAAAGTATGAGAAAATTCCTGCGAAAACGCTTGCTTTTCAAGAAACAAAAAGTTGATTTGACCGGTTACTTTGGCATTGAAGACCCTTTTCCAGATGTAATTTAAAAACTTCACCGTTTTAGGGGGGATACGGAGTGCCGATTGTTGGTTGTCAAGAGCCATTGGTAGTCAGAATGCCGTAATGTTAATGCTAAGGAAGCTCTACTACTCCAGTGAAGCTGAGGTAAGTACGTAATTCCGTATTTGTTAGCTATATATGCAAAAACAACTCTAGCCTTTCTTTTTGTAGCTAAGAGCTTGTTGTCAAAGGTGACTGGTAAATTCAAATAGTCAGAATAGCTTAAATTTGATACTACGGAAGTTACTACTGCTCAAGAAAATGAGGTTGTTGTCAAGAATGTGAGGTAATTCACATAGTCAAAGTAACTTAAATTTGATACTACAGAAGTTATCAATAGGAAATTGAGGTAAGTAGAATTCCATATTTGTTGGCTAAAATTACAATAATAACACTAGTTTATTACTTTTTTTATCGTAACTGAGAGCTTGTCCAAGAGTTACTGGTATCAGAATAGCAGATGTTTGATACTACAGAAGTTATGTACCATTAATAAGGTAAGAGAGTGATTTTGTATTTGTTTGCTGAAATATAAGGTTATTATAGTGTTTGTATGAACTAAGCTAAAGCATAGTAACAATAGTGTAGATTTATGTTACCTAACTATCAGGCTCACTCGCCATTTGTGCTCAAGCACACCACTAGTATAGTTATATGTGTGGACGTACGTATGTCATTTTGTACTTTGACCCTTGCGTATTTTTGTGTTAGCTTGGTGTTCGACCCCATCCCTAACTGCACTAAACAGAATCCTCTGGTTTATCAATCATTACCCGTATCATCCTAGACATTGAATTGTTTACCACTTTTGAAATTTTTTTTTGCAGGTGCAGTTAAAACTAAAAAACTTAAGGGAGTTCCATTTCTACTTGAGTTAGTGGCAGTGGTAAGTTAATACGCTATTTGTCACGGTTAAAAGCCCTACGCAACAGTATTTGCTTGAAAATTCATTGTCCACTAGACAAACTATGAAGGTAAGTCTTGTGTAGGTATGTTCAGTTGTGTGAAAGTATTGTGTGTTACAACTACATGTACTACTTAGCTAAAGAATATCACAAAGAAAACATTTAAATAATGTGATTTTTTTTATTTGTTGCTTTATATTTAAACAGTTGTGGGGAGTGGTTACTATGGCATTGAATCCCCTTTACCAAAAAAAAAAAAATCGACTTTTTTTTTTAGTAGCTTGAGTGTTAGAAGTTAAAATTAAACATTTAACAATAGTGTTGTTTTAGGCTCGCTCGCCATTTGTGCTCAAGCACATCACTAGTTATTGCATGAGTCAGCATACAATACGAGGTACCTACTTCACTAGAATGTGTGTTTTCATGAGCTGAAGGTGAGTGAAAATACAAGCGTTAGAGATAATATCATTCCTATATGGTACGACAAGTGCAATAAATAGTGTATTATACATAGGATATTATTCCAAACAAAGCCTCATCATTCAGAGGTATAACTCTGCCATACTTGTAAATTTTCAGTTGAGCAGAACTACGCAGGAGTGTGTTGGCATGTTTAGCATTCAATATGGGAAAATATTAAAAGCTTGCGTGATGCTGAAATACTCCAGGTAAACATCTGATGTATAGTATATATAGAATTATAATACATAACCGACGAAGAATATGAGAATAGCTATAACATTCGTATGCAAATGTGTCAATATCCTATATTGACACATTGCATACAAAATTTATACCTATACTATACTATACAGTGTCTGTAAATTGAAACAAAATTACCCGCAATTGGAGTCAATACTATTAATGGCTGGGTAAAGGGTCCTATTCCAACTCTATTACTGCCTGCAACTCTAACAGAATAGGATTCATCTGACAACAACCCAGTCAGCGTTATTTCACGATCTGCAGTAACAATTGACGTAATTGGCAATCCATCCACTCCATAATCAACACGATACTCTGTTATGGGTCCATTTTGGTCCAGACAAACAATTTCATCCCATTCTAATGTCATGCTGTTGCTTGTCACTGCTGTTGTCCTCAAAAACTGAGGAGACCCCACTGGAGCTAAATCAACAAGAATATCACAGTAAAAACAACAACAAAGCCACAAACAAACAAACTGTGTAATGATATCAGTTAGAGTACATACATGTAACACAGAAATCCAGGGATAAGCCATCACTTGATTAATTCACTAAACAGTTTAAACTATGTATGCTTTAATGCATACATGTATGTACTATTTCACAATATTTTCAATTAAAAATACAATAGTTCCCAGGTTAAATACAACAACTCACTTGCACTCTGAGTTGAAATCAAGACTTTAGCTGGAGGTCCTTGCTCTCGACTATTCACGGCTATCACTGATACTTCATAGTTCCCACCGTTCTCTAGGTTAGTCAAGAGCGACCTTCTCTCTGAACCTTGCAATAAAAATGACTGAGTGTCTGGGCTACAAGGTCCCACGTAGTTCCAAGTCAGCAAATAACTAACAACCGTCTCTCTGTCTGGTTTAGTCCAAGTGCAGTTGACCGAGTTGGAGTCGATAGCATCGCACATGAGAGGAGGTGCCGACAGCAAAACTATACAATTAACATAATTAGACAGCCACTGATTGGAATTCCTGTGACATGATAAATGAAACGAAGACTACTTACCAGCAGTTTCCGTTATAGTTACAGTTGCTAAGCTTTGACCCACAGTTACTTGCACGGGGTTGGTCATCGGTGTCAGTTCGACAAGGAAAAACTCTCCAGTACCTTCTGTGATATCATCTGGCAGTATATTCACTGTTACCAGCTGCATTTGTTCTAATGGACTGAAAGTAACTGTCCTAGTTGAAGGTGGCATGAAATCTATCATGGCTGTAATTAATAAGTACATTAATTGAACATCAGATACTAAATCACCTCTACCTTACCTAATGCTGTTCCACTCGTTACTGAAAAACTGACACTAATTGAAACATCCACCGATCCTCTTTTCTGGATGGGTAAGACTACCTCTCCACCCTCAAAAGTCGAATATGAAGACTGCTCAAATGTAACTTGAACAGCTAAAGGAAGAAAAATAATTAATAAAAATTAATAAGCATACTAAATACAAATATACAACATAGTGCATTAATGACTCCACACCCACCCCTGAGACCAGTGATTAGATATACAACATAGTGCATTATTGACTCCACACCCACTGCTTGAGACCAGTGAATAGATATACAACATAGTGCATTAATGACTCCACACCCACCCCTTGAGACCAGTGATTAGATATACAACATAGTGCATTACTCCACACCCACCCCTTGAGTCCAGTGATTAGATATACACACATGTAGGCACTTCAGTAAAACTAAGAACAAAAGTTATGAGATCACTTCAATTTACGCTTCGCAGCATCTATCACTCTCTAGCTCTGTGAAAACATTTCACAGGTCTAGCTTTCTGTAAGTAATTCTGATATGAACATTTTGAAATGAATGAAATAGCCTGACCATCATTGTCGTTTATGGTGATTTCAGTACTGTCCTGTATCAGCTGCACTCCGGAAACCGGTAGCAACTGAACGGCAAAAGTCTCTCTAGTTTCAGAAATAGAGTCATCTACGATGTTCACAGTAATGATGCCTGTAGTTGCTCCAGGAGGAAGTACCATGGGACTGGGCTCCAGAGACGCATCAAACCCCTCTGAACAACATTCATACAACCATGTTGCTTCATACACAAATTAACACAAGTATTGGTTAGCATTGGGTGCTCTGGTCCATTCTATTCCAAATTTTAGCAACTGCCAAACTTTTAAACGTGAAGGTCACGTATAAAAGGGCGTAGCCGGGGACATATTTCGAGATAAATGGAAAATGGCGGCTGACAGTTTTTGTCACCGACTGCCCGGAGACTATTTTAGTACGTATTATAGCAACTGAGCGCACAAAAAGCTGGGAAACAGTGTCACATATACTGTAAGTTGTGATCATCTTAACAGAAGACAAAACAATAAACAAACAAACAAGAATAAACTACAATAACAAATAGTGGGCTAATAGAGAAAGAAGAAAAATACAGCTGTTTACCATGGATGCAGCTAAATATAAAAATATACAGTGTGCTATCAGAGTTTTGCAAGATACTATCCTGATGGTTCATCTTCAATCAAGAAATACTTCAGTATATACACACGGCATCGATAGATGAACTTCAGTATTACTTGCAAAAATAATTACAAGCTTATATTTTAATTAGGGCACTCATTGTTAATGTGTTGTGGATCGACTTGAAAGGATAGTGAGCTATAATGGAGGGTTCTCTTTGCACGGCTACTTTTTTAAAATTTGAATAGAAGGAGCTAGAGGTCAAAGGGCATGACAGGATTCTTCCTTTTATACCCAGACCTCCAGAAGGAGTTGAGCAAATGTGGTAAATGAGGCCACAGACTTCGCGAACGAAGAATAGCATTAAATTATAAATGTGACCTCTACGTTTAAGTGAACCACATCATAATGACAGAGTACAAAGAGACAGAGACTGAGTGAGTACAGTAACCTACATCAAACTAGTACGGTCATTGTATCACAAACCTTGAGCAGTTCCATTAGTGAACATATAAGGAATAGCAATGCTTTCTTGGTTGACTCCATCACTCACTACAACCAATGAAACTTGGCCTCCATTTTCTGGTACTGTGTAAGAACTGCTGGTGAATCTAACTTGAATACCTAAATAAAAATTAAATGTAACATGTTCACTCATAAAGTATAGAGCATGGGGATTTATATTAATTGATACTTTAACAAATTGGTAAAAAATAGCTATGTACAGTGTAGATTATTATAACAACTTGGACAAGTGAAGAAATATCACTGTGCTTAATTGAGAAGTTGTGATTATGACTTAAGAGTAAATGCTAGACCTAATTATCGAGCGAGCGAAGCGAGCGAGATTCTATTAGTGGTGGATAATGCAAAATTGGGTATATGTGTGTATGGAATGGTACGTATGCCCCTTAAACACGCGCGGGGAACTTTTTTCTCCTAAAAACACACCTTTTTAGGCTTCACCCCAGTTTGTTCTGAAACAACAGCATTAAGCAAGCCTTACTTTAAACTTAAGCTCCGAAGTGTGAGAAAATCCCTGTGAAAACGCTTGTTTTTCAACACACAAAAAGTTGTTGCGACCGGTTAACTATGGCATTGAAGACCCTTTTCCAGACGTAATTTCAAAACTTCGCCGTTTTGGGGATACGAAGTGCCGATTGTTGGTTGTCAAGAGCCATTGGTAGTCAGAATGCCTTAATATTAATGCTAAGGAAGCTATTACTACTCGAGGGAAGCTGAGGTAAGTACATAATTCCATATTTGTTAGCTAAGAGCTTGTTGTCAACAGTGACTGGTAAATTCAAATAGTCAGAATGGCTTAAATTTGATACTACGGAAGTTACCACTGCTCAAGAAAATTCAGTGTATGGTCTTTAGTTTTTGTAGCTGAGTCAGTAATTGGTCCAGGTTTATACTTTCCGCAGGTAGTGGTGTGGCTAGCACACAGGCGGTGCTGGCAGGGCTTCTGACTCTCTCTCCAGTTACACCCTCACCGGGCCTAGAACTCCTGGCTTCAGCGGCTCTAAAGCCAGCCAGCACGGGGTTAGCTCTCCCAGTGATCCCTTCGGCGGAAGTGTCAGAGGCCTCATTGTCCATGCCAGGCCCCTTCAATCCATCAGCATCAATGTCTACGAAGGTGACCAAGAAGATTTTATCCCCAGAGTACATAGAGATGGCGTAGGTCACATCGGTGGAGAGTGCAGGGGACCAGGGACTCGGGCGATCGGTGCCCCCAGGTTGACCTTAGGTGACTGATATCTCCCAGTGGGTAGAAAAGTTCTCTTTGATGGCGGCCTTGATTGCAACAAGGTTCCCGCATACCGGAGCTCTTTGCCTATCAGGCAACCATAGTAAGGGCAGAGAGGAACTACGAAGCTGGTTGGTGGGTGGCCTATGACAGGCAGTTCAGACGGGAGGCCCTGGCAAGGAAAGACCTGAACTGTCGACCCCCGACCCACGCCTGTTTAGTGAGGTATTCACTGGGTGGGCGAAGTCAATACCAAGATGTTCCTTCTGCTTACAGGAGGACCATACTGCGCAGAGGTGCCCACAAAATCCGGACCAACCATGGTTGGGGTGAATGCCATATCCACCCCAGTGGCCGAGTGGGCGACAGAGTCGATGATCGAACGAAGTGTGCAGAAGGTTTAATGAGGTCGTTGCCGGTTGGCAATCTGCCGTTATAGCTATACATGTAGAATTTGCGGCGGAGCTCACCCAGCACCGTCATGTCGTCAAAACCAACAGCGACCCAGGTCTCCACATCGACCCCAGGAGCTCAGAACCAAAACCAGAACCAGGGCGGGTGGCCTCAGGGTTACCACAAATCGAAGCGACTAGTCATTTGTGACCAGGAACATCTGATAACTGATATTGTTGCCAATCTTGTATGGTTCATGTTGAAAGGAAAAAAAAAAAGAGAGAGAGAGAGAAACTTACGGGTGGGTAGCCATACATATGTGGATAGGTAGAGAGAGGAAGAGCTAGAGGGAGGGATAGAGGTGGGGTAAGTATGGGAGCGGAGGGGGGTCAAAGTGGAGGGAGATATAACGGAGGTGAGAAGCTTTAGGGGAGGGACGGGGGGACGAGTAGTTAGGGATTTCCACCTTTAAGGATGTGACGTCTCACCGGGGCCCCTGTAAAATACTCGCTGGCAATTGACATTGCAGGGTGGGAGATGCTCTACCCATACACAGCTGATCTCCTGACAATGGACCTGTGCAGACCAGAGCACCCGCACAACATTGAAATACTGACTCAGATTGTGACACCGCTGGATGCCAATCTCTGGGAAGCGGCCTTGCGCCACCACCTTGACTGAGCATATGCAGCATTTCTGATTAGGGGCCTACGCGAAGGGTTTAGGATTGGTTTTCAGAGGAAAGCAACCTTGAGATCGGCCAACAGCAACATGCCATCAACTTGACTGCACCCACAAGTGATCACAGAATATATACACAAGGAGGTTGGGAAGGGTAGAATGCTTGGCCCGCTGCCACAGTCATTTGAGCAGTTGCTGCACATCAGTCTATTTGGTCTGATTCCTAAGGGACATGGCACGGGGAAGTTCAGGCTTATAACTGATCTGTCGTTCCCACATGGAGCAAGTGTGAATGATGGTGTAGATGAAGACATAGTGTCATTATTGTATATGTCGGTGGACAATGTGGCAGAGATGGTAGTTAAGCTAGGCCGGGGCTCCCTTTTAGCCAAGATGGATATTAAGGCAGCATACCGCCTAATACCCGTGCATCCACACGATCGGGAGTTACAAGCTGTGAAGTGGGAAGGGAAAATCTATATGGATGCCTGTTCGCCTTTTGGTTTGCAATCGGCACCAAAAATTTTTAATGCTCTCGCAGACACCTTGTGTTGGTGTTTCAGACAGGCGGGCATTCGGTATATCAATCACTACCTGGATGACTATATTACCGTGGCACCGCCGAACTCTGAAGAGTGTGCAGAGGCAGTTCGGCAAGTAGAGGAGACATGCGCCAGGCTAGGGTCCTCATGGCGCCGGGGAAGAAGGAAGGTCCCACTACAGCCCTCATGTTCTTGGGCATTGCTATTGATACGGTGGCTGGCAAGTTGAAACTTCCGGATGACAAGTGACTACTTCAGGGATGGGGGGAGAATAAAGCATGTTGACGAAAGGAGTTGGAGTCACTCATCAGTCTCCTGAATAACGCGTGCAAAGTGGTTCGGCCTGGGAGCTCCTTCCTCCACAGGCTGATAGATATGCTTCATTACACCAAGAACAGACCACAGGGCGAGAGTCTGATACGTCTCAACAGGGCATGTCAGGCAGACATTGCTTGGTGGACGGAGTTTTTGGAGAGATGGAATGGGGTGTCATTTCTGCATCCTCCTCAGTCACTACCCACAGTGGAAGTTACATCAGACGCATCAGGGTCGTGGTGCATGGCATGGCAGCAGCTGGTTTCAGGTGGCATGAGATGCCCGAGCAAGAGATGTCAATTGCGGCGATGGAGCTGGTGCCAATTGTGTTGGCCTGCGCAACATGGGGGCAGTCCTGGCAGGCATGCCAGGTGTGCTGCAGGTGTGACAACCAGGTGGTAGTGGCGGCACTATGTACTAGGTTAAGTAGAGATGAAGGAATCATGCACCTGCTGAGGTGTCTGATATTCGTTGAGGGTCAACTAGATTGTCACCTTACTGGGGAATGCATTGATACATGTAGCAACCATTTGGCAGACAATCTGTCACATGACAATGCTGTTTCTTTCCTTTCTAAGGTGCCGTCGGCCGACAGACTGCCAACTCCCACGTCAGCGCAGTTGCTCAGCCTGCTGCTAAATCCTCAAGCGGACTGGATATCTCCGCAGTGGCGCCATCAGTTCAGCGCTATTTTCAGCACGGTCTTGCCCCCTCCACGCAGAAAACTTATCAAGCAGCAATGAAAAACTTCCATGCATTTTGCACGCTCTACAATGCTTGCACTCCCTTTCCAGTAACCGAGCACCTGCTTTGCTGCTTTGCAGCTTCCCTAGCAGATCAAGGCCTGGCCCCTCAAACCATCAAGGGGACCTCTCAGCAGTCTGTAATACCCAGATATCTTTGGGCTTCCCAGATCCCAGGGATCAGTCCTCACTTCCCATGCTCAAGTGAATACAGGCTGGTATTCAGATAACAAAATCACTAGCTGGCCCTAGCACTCGGACTCACCTGCCTATTATAGCAACACTTCTGAGGAAGATTGGTCAACATTTGGCATCATCCGGCTCTTCCTACATAATTGCTGTGCAGTGTGCTGCACAGCCTCCTTTGGGTTTTTTCGCTTGGGTGAGCTACTGCCAGAGGCGGAAGGAAAGGGGGCAGCAGCAGCTACCGTCAGGTGGGGGGATTTAGCAATCAATAACAGGGCAGCCCCATCCATGGTTAGGATCCACCTATGACGCTCAAAGTGCGATCAGTTTGGAAGGGGTGCCCATATTATTCTGGGACGGACCGGCTGCTCGATTTGCCCAGTGGCTGTGATAGTGGAATACCTGACAATACGGGGTGCAGAAGTAGGCCAACTGTTCCAGCGAGCACAGGCACAACTGGTGACGAAACCATGGTTCGTGGAGCAGCTATGGGATATCCTATCGGCGCTTGGGCTGCCACCACAGGAGTATGCAGGCCACAGCTTTCGGATCGGGGCGGCAACGACAGTAGCCCTGATGGGTGTGGAGGACTCCACAATTCAGACACTCGGGAGATGGCAGAGTGGAGCCTTTCTTCAATATATTCGGATGCCTCAGGAACAGTTGGCGCAACTGTCACGTGTGTTAGCCAGACAATAAATTATGTATGTGTATGTAATAAATTATGTATGTGCATGTAATAAATTATGTATGTGCACGTATATGTGATAGTGTTTATCCAATGTGATGCTCTTACAACTCCACACAAACCGACTTCTAGTGCCTTGGGGGTAAGGGCCACAAGTGGCCCTTGTCTTGGGGAATGTAGGCGAGCCTTACGAGTGGGCTGAGGCCCTAGCCGTGATTCCTAGCTCGCCACATCTCGCCCCAAGGCACCTGGGGAGAAGGCTGATCCTTCAGCTGCACTCAGCCTTCACCAGCCCAGAGTGCCAAAGGGTAGGGGAAAATGGGTAGGGAGAATGGGTAGGTGTGATGAGGTAAGTCGCATGTACGGTGAAATAGCGGAACGGAGTTAACATACAATATACCACAGTACATGTACATACAATATACTCACAGCCAGCTCACAAGTGTGGGGCTTACAAACGGCCACCCGATGACTATATAAACTATAAAAAAAAATTAAAAAAAACACACAAAAAAATACGTGTGGGTCCTACCAAGTGTTAATGCAAATGACTGGCGTGTTGATATTTGAGTCATAGCCACTATGACTTGAAAGAGTCGGGCAATACTTTGAAATTGTCAAAAATAGCAAGTCTTACACTAAAAAAGTGACATTCTCCTGTAGTAAGGTAAGAAACTACTCTTTTTTAGCAGAAGAGCTCCTTAGTGTCTCGCTCCCTCACAAATTAACCTTACAATAAAATTCACAGCTTATAAACTACTCACGTGGTTTAGGGTCATCATCACGTATCGCTATTTCAATGGAAGAAGGTTGAATCAATATTCTCCCATCACGACTTCCACTCACTACAGAAGCCATCACCAAAAATTTCTCCTCACTGTCTCCTTCATAGTCATTATCATTTATTATTGGAATAATAAAATCATTTCCAAGTAATTCCTGCAGTGATAAGGTAATGTTACGAGGCATGTAGTCTTCTCCAGCTGGGGAAACAATAAATAAAAAGAAAAGAAAGATGAACACAATGACTGATCCTATTAAATGTACACATATACTACCAAGAAAAGAAGTGATTAAGCAATGGAAGCACATACATAAGATGATGAAATGGTTACAAGAGTAATTTTTATACTAATGTTGGTATGTATTTGCAAAGAAAAAACCAGCTAGCTATATTAGTTCATATGAGTGTTTCAATATCTGATTAAAAACAAAAACAACAACAAAAAAAACAAAAAACAAAAAAGAACCACAAAAAACAACAACACCACACACACACACACACACACACACACACTGTTTTTGCCTTAGTCATATTAAATCTAAAGCTGAAGTACAAGGTGACCCTTTGCGGACGAACGCGGGCGAGCAATTATGTAATTAAATACGCGCACGTCGTAAAACCAATTAGTTGCCTGAGACGGCGTTTTACCAGTGGAGTTCGACATGTGGAAAAAGAAAACGGGCGAGTGTTTCTTTTGTGTTAGGCCTCAAATAATCTGCCTCTAGCGTTGTAGCTATGGTAATTCGTTAGTTTATAGTTTATAGAGTTGTTTTGAATACAAACTTAGTTGGAATTATCGAGGAGGCCATAGTTTGCTAGCTATTTTTTTAGCTTATATTTATGAAAGGAGAAATCACACCCAAGTGTAAGTTCTAGTATTAGTTTGCTTATTTCTAGCTACTTTAGGCCTTTACTTCTTAGTAGATGTTCTATTTGAAAATAGCTAGACACAAAGTGTAGAAAAAAATTTTATTTTAATTTAGTTGGTGCACTTGATATAAGTTATACTTATTTTATAAGACTTATTTTGTAGAACAGAGATTGCAAAATGTATACTATGTAAGCTACTGAAAGTTTTAGCGCGCTACGCGCTCACTGTAATAACAGAGCAGAAAAGAGCTTGTCACGAATTCGTGACAGCCGTATTCTCTTGACGCACCCGGTGTGTCACAGATTCGTGACCATTGTACGCGCGCGTTAAGTTACGGCGGTCACAAATTCGTGACGATCGTACGCAAAGGGTTAAGTGAGAAAGTCTTGTACATTACGATACAGTAGGTAAAACATCATTTCTATTGAGGGGCATCAGTAAGAGTTACCTTGTGCATCAATGTTAGCAGTCTGCAGATGAATAGAAACATTACCATTAGGTTGATCTGGCAGGACACTAAAATCTAGCCTTGGAAACTGACCACCTTCCTCACCACGCCCACTGCTAGTGATGGATATTACTGCAGCTGTACACAATAATACAGGGTCAAGTATCAAGATTTTAATTAGCTCATTTTAAACAAACACACACCATACATATACACACAAACAACACAAACACAACAACAACACTACTTACTGTCAGTGTCCTCAATCACCACTTCCGCGGTGTCCTGGAAGATCATCACATCATTGTCCGTTCCACTTAATCTTATAGTGCATGAGAATGATTCCAATTGCTCCACACTATCATCATCATTGATACGAATAATAGCAACATGTGATGTCATCATGGAGTTAAACACATATGAAGACTGAGCAGACACTGAAAAATCCTCACCATCTATCAAATTACATGAAAGAAAGCACCAGATAGGTAACAAATTAATACCAGTTGTGAAATATGGGTATTAAAAAGATCACTAAATAATACTGTATTATTATATTTATCGAATAAGATTATATATAATTACATAAACTATATAATGCGGCCAAACAACAATAACGGCAACAACCACAACAGCAACAAAAAAATAAAAAACTGAACATGCACCTGCCCTTTATGTCCACTACCATTTCTGGCTACCTGGATGCTCAAATAGAGAGGAGTGAGAGGGAAGGAGCGAGAGGAACTAAAATATTCCACAACAAAGACTGGACCAGGCACACCATACCCAGCACCACACACGAGAGTGTGTCTTAATATGACACTGATACACCCCACTCCCCTTCTTTCTTTTCTGAGAGTCCAAACCATGCACATAAAACCTGATTAGAGGATACACATACACATGTGTGTGTATCACAGAATTAGTACCATTTGCAGTGTCAGAAACAACTGAAAACAACACATCTACTTCTTTATCCAGCTGTCCAAATAATACTGAAAATGGAATCGACAATTGATCTCCTTCAGCCACAATAAATTCCTGCTGCTGAAATCCAATGATGGCAACTGCAAAACAAGATAATTGCATATCTATAAGAATTATGTTAATCAGACCAAAATCATACAAGTAAACATCCTTTAATTGATTAATCAATCAATCAATCAAATAAGAAAAGTCCGGCAGAAAGCCTAGGAAGTGTGGACCTGGTTAAAGTGGTGTGCTTGTTGGAACTTCAGTCAGCCAGCTTAATCAATGCAAGTCAGATTTCTGTACGACTTGTTTTGCACATCCAAATAGTGTTTAATGCGTAATACCATGTCTTGCTGATATAGCTATGGAAAAGTTTCTAACCAGAAAATAGTAGTATATCGTCAGAAAAGCTTGATCATTATTTAAGGGTTAGTAAATGGTGTTGGCAGTTCAATCAAAATGGTATGGAATGAAACAGCAATAAATTAAAAGACTCCCACTTCACAGCCGTATTTATGGCACAGATCATAAAAACAAAACAAAACAATCCACCCAGTAATGACCATGTACTAGTATGCTTTATGTTACAACTACAAGTAAGCTTTCTCTAGGGCAACAAAAAGAGTTCAACTACAGTAAATCACAAGGCTTAGCAAGCAATAAAACTATGTGAGCATACAGAATACATCACTAGGCTAGAGACTATGTATCAACTCACTGTCATACAGAATACATCACTAGGCTAGAGACTATGTATCAACTCACTGTCATACAGAATACATCACTAGGCTAGAGACTATGTATCAATTCACTGTCATACAGAATACATCACTAGGCTAGAGATTACGTATCAACTCACTGTCATACAGAATACATCACTAGGCTAGAGATTACGTATCAACTCACTGTCATACAGAATACATCACTAGGCTAGAGACTATGTATCAACTCACTGTCATACAGAATACATCACTAGGCTAGAGACTACGTATCAACTCACTGTCATACAGAATACATCACTAGGCTAGAGATTACGTATCAACTCACTGTCATACAGAATACATCACTAGGCTAGAGACTATGTATCAACTCACTGTCATACAGAATACATCACTAGGCTAGAGACTGTATCAACTCACTGTCATACAGAATACATCACTAGGCTAGAGACTATATATCAACTCGCTGTCATACAGGATACATCACTAGGCTAGAGACTACGTATCAACTCACTGTCATACAGAATACATCACTAGGCTAGAGATTACGTATCAACTCACTGTCATACAGAATACATCACTAGGCTAGAGACTATGTATCAACTCACTGTCATACAGGATACATCACTAGGCTAGAGACTATGTATCAACTCACTGTCATACAGAATACATCACTAGGCTAGAGACTATATATCATCACTGTCATACAGAATACATCACTAGGCTAGAGACATATCAACTCACTGTCATACAGAATACATCACTAGGCTAGAGACTATGTATCAACTCACTGGCTAGAGACTATGTATCAGATATACATCACTCACTAGGCTAGAGACTATGTATCAACTCACTGTCATACAGAATACATCACTAGGCTAGAGACTATGTATCAACTCACTGTCATACAGAATACATCACTAGGCTAGAGATTACGTATCAACTCACTGTCATACAGAATACATCACTAGGCTAGAGACTATGTATCAACTCACTGTCATTGTCAGCAATAGAGATGATGGCAGTCCCATTCTGAACAGCCACAGGAAATAATCCCGGGAGAGCAGTGATGGTTATCTGTAAATCTTCCAAGTCTTCTACTACATTGTTGTCCAATATAATTAACAGCATAGTTTCTCTAGTTTCCTCTACTTGAAAAGTGATGGTTTCATTAATCTTAATGTAATCTTCACCATCTATATAAAAATATTAATTAATTAATTTTTATTGGCGAGCCAGCGAAGCAAGTGAGACATTCTCAGTGCGTAATTCACATTGAGATGACATAAACACATGTATGATAGTAACTTCTTGTTTTGCACATACATGTACTCCTTACATAAGTTAACAACGCATCTTGAAAAATAATCGGAAAAAGTAATGAACTTGTCCATTATCTGGTAATGACCTTAGGGTAAAAAGCAGGCTAGCGTGGGGGCAGACTATGTCTGAACATTTGTATACTTTGTCAATCACCTAACAACGCACATCACAGCAGCACTACTTCTCAGCATTGTCAAACAGAGAGTATAGTTTGACCCATTCTAACATTAACTACACGTGGACTGTACTGTGACTTCAGCCTGCAGTCTAAAGGGAAAACAATGCAATTTCATGTGCTACTTCAATAAAACTGGTGAGAAACTATTAGCTTATAATGAGTTCTCTTTTCTTTAGCTTGAATATAAGGGAAACTATTTTTTGATAATGCAATCGAAATTAGTAAATCGTAGCACTATTAACTATACATACACATACATAGCTGAGTCAGCTCACTAGCCATTTGTGCTGAAGCATATCATACATACATACATACATACATACATATCTGTATAATATCATGTTTCTTTTCTATGCATACCTATGGCAGTCCCATCTGTGGTCGCTATCTGTACTGATACCGGACCACGAGCTCCAAGTGTCTTGATCAATTCTACCATAACTATTCCTTGACCTTCTTGAGTAGTTTGAAAAGTTGAAACAAAGCTGACATTCATAACTGAAATAAATAAAAACAATAAATTTAAATCTGCCAATAAGTTCCAATCTTTCCTATGCACTTGCAAACAATAACTATTGGCACTGGGTACCTGGTAGGCTATGGCAACCTTGACAAACTTCATGCAGACATCATTCAAAATGAAGGTTAGTTTCACTGGAAACATTCAGAGATAAGTCAAGTGCACCCAGTCTTGTTTAGAGGTGGGTGAGTCTACTCTATTAGAAAGCACATGATCCTTCGAAGTGGGTGAATGCAAGCCAATTTAGAGGTGGGTCATCCCAGTCAGTTTAGGTGGCCTCAGTAGACTAAGAGGCGGGTGATTTTAGTACGTAACTTAGAGTTCATATGGTAATAAGTTGAATGATAATGGAGTTTGGAGATTAAGGAAGGTGATCTTAGATTGGTGAAAACTGATGAGTGCCAATTCAGATCTCAATCTGTGTGTGTGTGTGTGTGTGTGCATGTGTGCGCGCGCGCGTGTGTGCGTGTGTTGGAGAGAGAGCCGGAGTGTGGTCATGCCCATATGTAATTAGCAGTCAGTTAGTCTCACCACAAGGTGCCTTTCAGCAATATCAAAACTTACTCGGAAGATCTGGATCATCGTTGAGAATGGTGACTACCACTCGAGAGGGAGAATCGATGAAGACACCAGGAGAGGTGTGTAGCAACACTTCAAAATGCTCTGATATTTCAGGAAACACATCATCAACGATAGATATTGGAATGACGAGTTGAGTTGCCTCAGGAGGAATCACAAACTCTCTGTCAATGGCAATAAAGTCTTCTCCATCTGGAAAATAAAAAGGATGATCTCACATATACTCAGTAATGCTACATAAATGTATGTGCATGTAGGTTATGTGATAAAGACAACAATAAAGGTCACCACTGTGAGAATGGGGAAGGAGTGGAGGGAAGTAACACATCATACACATATATATTATGTATTAATATACACTATAAAGTTGTCACTCACTGAGAGCTGGAGAATCAGTGGAATATTGCGTAGCAGTAACCCTGACAGTACCTCCTACACTTAAAGCACCCTTGATGTCACAGCGAATATTAATAGTAGTTTCATTTTCAAACGCCTCGTATGTTGAACTCGCAAAAGACACAGTTGGTACTATAGTATGAAAATGTTCAACTTAAAAAAAACAAGTGCAAGAACAAGAAAAATAAACTTACTTGCAATAGGAACTTGATTCATTCCTCCAAAGTAACCACTGCCAGACCTGAATGATGCCCAATAAGCAATTACATTGAAGCTAGAGGAGCTCGAGTGAGTGAAATTATAAAATCCATCACTTATTTCTATCTGCGCGGCCCATCCACGACGCTGGTTGCCTGATGATATTGAAGTAAATTGAACATTCGAGTTTAGATTCTGTCCATTCATCATAATGCCACTTCTCTCAGTTCCCTCTGGAACAAGAAGATTCACATAAAAACTTTCTAGGAAATTATTCGTATGTCTGAACATCCACAATCTGTAACCTGACTTGTATTGCTCGATGGGTGGTATAATGACCATGAAAGGATCGCCTCTTATCTTTGAGTCGACGCTACTGCCTACTGCAAATTGAACCAACAAGATAGGCTTATTTGAAGACACAAAACAGTAAACTGAAGAATTCACCGACACATTGGCAAAACTTCCTTTGTCTAAAGCAAGAGATTCTATTCTACTTCCACCAGCCTCATTATAAAAGAACTCTATTCTTGTGTTGTCTTGTGCAGCAATAACCTTAAAAATGTCAAAGCGTGATCGTCCTCTTATTGGAGCGGTGAGAAATTGTGTTCCCCAGGTAACAGTGGGAGGGATTTGTTCTGACATGTGATCACAAAAATTTTTGTCGCTTGGGATTGAACCACATTCATGACCAGATATCAGAGTTATTGGTTTGCTAGAAGTTACTCGTGATCCACTAAGATCATATTCACTCACAAACGAAAGAGTGCTTCCTGGGTCTTTCAGAGTCACTAAAGATGCGGTGCCTCGCCGATAAACTGGAACACCTTGCACTTCAATATCTTGTGTTAGAGTGATATTAAGGTCAGTATCTGCCTCATTTGTTACTACAATGAATACACTATTTCCTAATATGGGCTCTATGCTACTATCAGATGAGTAATCATAATCATCATCATCATAATCCTCTTCCTCAACAGGAATCCGAGCTCGAGGAACAGACACAGCATAATATTCATAATGTTGCTTGACTGGAAGATGAACACCAGGAAGAGCTTTGTAGGCATCAGCAGATGAAAACTCTTCATCAAAAGCAACTAATGAGAAAGGGTCAGATGACCGCACTAAGATGCCTTTATCTCTCCCATCATTAGTAGCAACGATATTTTCTGCAGTTGCCATAGAAGTCTCGTTATAAGGATTGGCAGTGAAATAGTTGGTGCTGACAGAATTAGTAATAGAAACTGATGCTGGACTGGAGGTTGTAGACAAAATGGCTAATCGAAATAATCCAATTCTAAAGAAAGGTGATGGCTTGTAGTTACCAAACACTCCAAGATAGTAACTGCTTCCTTCTGATATGAACTCATCCCTACCTTGTTTTGTACAACAACAACAACAACAACAACAACAACAACAACAACAAGTCAGTGACATAATTAAAATAGCATGAATGGGCTGGCGAGCTGTATCAGTTGTATACTGTAATAAAATAGCATGAATGGGCTGAGCGAGCTGTATCAGTTGTATACTGTAATAAAATATTCAAGTCAATCTCAAAATCTAAACTTCAATTGAATCCTCCCTCAATGAGCACACCTCTACAGTGATGTCCTCCAGTAAACACTTGGAGGCCAAACAATGCTAATACAGCATAGGCTTGGACTGTCGATATAATTTATATTTAACTTCAATATAAAACTTGGACCTGATTTTCTTCAGCCCAATGATGACTTTTCACCAAACCAAAAACAATAGAGTGGTGCTTGTGAGGTAGAAGTGGCATTCTTTCTTTTATTTTTAGCTTGAAAGTAAATTAGATTTCTAAAATACAACCTTTTTCCAAAATTTTTGGTATCACACACACACACACACAAAAATAAAATTAATTAACAGATTCTAAGGAAGGGATCAATTCATTCCATTTATTTCTAAAATTACAAGTGTAGGCATTGACCATTAATTTCAGTTAACATGTACAGAATTACTTCCTTAATTTTCTCCAAGTAGTCCTAGCTTAATAGTAAAAGGGCTTTCATACTATAGTATCACTCACCATGACTTGGGGAAAAAATTTCTAAGGAATTATCGCACAGTTCTGAGCCTAACTCTTTTGCTTACAGCCACAAGAAACTGGGGCAAGCCTAAAAAGTTGTGTTAAAAAAGGCTCCCGCACATCTTAGGGACCACATACCAAATATACATATAATTATGAAAATAAAATACCTGATATTTATTCAACTAATACAGTCTCACTTGCTTTGCTCACTCACCAATAATAATATGTTTACATAACTCACTGAAACACTCATGACAAGTGTCGCCATTTAAGTAAGACAGTCCATTGCCAGGACTGCAACAAGTTTCTTCTCCATCAGAAGTCAATACTTCGCCCAAACAATCCCTGCTAGAATAGCACTTCACTGATGTACCTATATTAATATTACAATAGCAAAATAGACAATGCAAGCCAATAAATTATAACCCAGCATATCCACCACTCTGCCACGCCTACTGGAGTGCCCACTCCTTTAGTGAAAACCATTTCTCTCTAAGGACTGAGGGAAAAGAAGAAAAAAAAGAGTGGTGAACACTTTCAAATGCTGTCAAGTGGTTGAAAAGGAATGTACAAACAGCTGGCATAAAGACCAAGAACACCACCTTCAGAGCCATGGTCCAGACAAAGAGTCTACCATGCTGTACAAATGGTAGTTATCTGCCATGATGCTAAGGCTGCTGTCTACTCCAGCTGATTACAATGCTTTTAGCTAGTACATTTATTTTTAATTGAAATACTTTGATAAGCTATTACCATTTGAAATCATAATGTATTATATTATTATGTATTATTCTATCATTACATTATATTTTCTACTACAACAATCACATCAACCAATAGCAGCTAACTCATGTTCAAAGCAGCAGTATAATATGTACGGACAATACTATTAGTTTGTCAAAAGAAATGCTGCTCTATATGATGAGAATGGCTGAGTCATAGCTAAAAGTAAATATAAATTACCTTGACAAAGAGCAGAACTGAACCAACCAAGTAGGACAATAACCGCTAACATTATGATCCTGTTGCAGAACAAGGGCTCTAGTGCAGCACTGCCAACCTTACACCGAACGCAGGTCGAACCCTTTACCCAACCATTGCGAGCTAAGCGGGGGGGGGGGGGGGGGAGGCTGAAGCATGAAACGCCGTACACCGCACGAGGAAAAAAAAAAGAAGAAAAAAAAAAGGAAGAACTTGCGCGCATAAACAGTGAGGCGCATGTGCAATCTGCACGTTGGGGAGTAGATCGAGGGATGGCTGGTGTAAGAAGACTGCCTGTATGTATTGGGGTTGACCACGCTAAATTTAAAGACGACTCATCCTATGGCACCCTTAATTGGTAAAGTGTGAATTAAGTCCAAGCTCTATAGCAATATTAATTACTAGCAAATACCCCGCCACACAATAACGGGGTATTTAAAACAAAGTTTGAAGTGATACCTACCCTGTGCTCATTCAAATAAAATAATGCTATAATCCCTTTAGCTGGCTGGGAAAGAGACTGAAGTTGTAGGTTTGTAAATAAACAACTATACTTTTAGCTCATCCATAGTTTGACAGGTGCTATACTCTTTGTGCCCAAGATAGGGCAGTAAGTAATTTTTCCCCTACACTATTGATCGTATTCTGCCAGAGCAAATATCCCAAAACAATGTTTCTTTTCACATGGTACACAGATTTTTTTTCTAGCCAGATTAATTAAATACAATATAACCCCCAATTTGAGACCAGGGCTTTCAGTACGAATAAGCGGTATGTAAGCTAAATCATACCCGTAGCCAAGGGGGTTTGGTCAAACCTCCCTTTAGAGTGACCGGAAGTAAATATTTTAGCCACACCCCTCATATAACTTCTGGAATATCATCATTTGTTCCATCGTGCTGATCCTACGGTGGAATACTCTGCTGTTTCTCTAGATATACTTCATACTCTGTATATGGACGGCCTAGTCTGTGTCCAAGTGACCTAATAAACATTCAGCTCCTTGGCTACAAAATTTCCCTCTCATATCGGCAAGAGTAAAGCTTGCTACGTTACATCTATTCTTTATAAAGTGTAACATAATGCACTTATTAATTAGTAAGATTATAGCATTGGTAAGTGTGCTATACGATATTAATAGCAGCACAAGCAATGGAATTTTTTGAACAAATTAGGATGGAATTTTTTCAAGATTAGGACGGGAGCCATCGTGAAGTATCTTAGAAAGTTAACCTAAATAGCGAGTGATAGCACAGGTAACCTGTGCTATTAGGGATCAATAGCGCTCGTAAAGCTATTGAAATAGCACTCCTATATGCCTCGTGTTATTTAATCGCGTTGTTCGTGCTATTAATCCCGAATAGCACGGTTACCTGAGCTTTCACACGCTCATAGTAGGCCAGCTTTATAAAAACTGCATGAGACTACTGTAAGTGAAAAATCAATTACAGTGTGGCTACACTGTATAGTGCAGTCACTATCTCTGTACTTCAGGGTAAACTTCTGGAACTTTGCTTTTAACTGATGGCTCCTCCTAATCTGTTGAAAAATTCCATCTAATACTGTGCTAAAGAATGACGTTGTGTCCAACTAGAAACTACTTGAACTGTACATTTCCAAGGCTAGAGCTGTATGCTTTCACACTTATCCTTACTATTTCACTTAAGCTACTGTGGCATTCACTTTGTTCCCGTGCTATTTCAGCGATTTTTCCAATACATTTTTGAACGGGCAGTTTACACGCCGTACAATAAATAACTTGTAGTACAAAAAAGGTGTATTAATGTTGCAATGTTTATATACGGTTACTCGAGAATAATACCGCTTTTCTCTCGAATAATACCGCTTTTCTCTCGAATATCAACAGTGGTTAATGATCTTATAGTTTTGAAGTAGATACATAGAAATTATAAGCTTTAGAGCAGTTACGTTTTTGTTTTTTTAATATCATAGAAGAATTAACGAGGAAACAAAAGTAAGTGTGGCTTTATGAGTCTTCAAAATCCGAACCCCCCAATTCTGGCTACGGGCCTGGCTAAATAATTTGCCCGTTAGAGAGTTCACTATCAGAGGTTCCATTGTAGACAACAATTTAAATCACAATAAATTTATAAATATACAACATAGAACAAACAGAAACAAAAATGTTTTGAGCTTTTAATGATAATTAGCAGTTATTCAATTAATTAATATACAGCAATTTATTTTGTGGCTGATTCCACAGTAGGTGCATCTTCATCTGGAGTTTGAATATTGAAGTCGTTGATTTTGGATTCAAAGTCAGAGTCAGACTCAGCATACACATTAGTGAATGTAACTTCAGCTTCAGTGGTCTGGTTGTCTGGTTGGGGAATGCAATGATCTGGGGTTGGTACATTGCTAATTCTGGAATCTTTATCATCTTCCGCTGATTCTTCTTTAATAAAAGACTCAGACTCATGTTTTGAGTCGGGGATCGAGCTGTCAGGGACCATGCTAAAACTGATTTCTTTTTCACTGACGTCTACTCGCCTTCTGTTGAACTTGGTAGTAGTTGAAGATGCTGTTTCAATTTCCCTTTTCTTTTTGGAATGGAGGAAACGTCTCCATTCCTTGTTGGTGTTGTAAACACCAATGAGGAGGAATATGAGAACACCTTGTAAGGAGTTGAGAAATAAAAATGGCCACTGGAAATATATTGAAGCCTCTCCAATATTGACAATACCCGTCCCCCAGAAAATGCCGTACACTATCATGACACTTGTAATACCAGTAATCACTCTGCAGTACGGTTCTCGTTTGGGAGATTTCTTGGCTCGTTTGTTCCTCTGGATAATCAACACTCTAACTACCAATATGAATGCCACTGTATTGAATATCACAATAGAATACAGAGGCACCAGAAAAAGTGGGATTTGGATTCGGAGGTTACTCATGAAGCAACTAAAATAAAATATACACCATTGAAAAACTGCTACAACAAATACTGTATTTATAATTAGCATTCTACTTACTAATGGATTGAGTCATCAGATCTATGGGTAATCATAAAATTGGTGTGAGAAGAGACTGATATGATGACATTTAAGGCTGGCAACACTACTGGAACAACTGTGTACACAATATACACAATGCAATCAGTTTATAATGTATTTTTCAGAGGAAACATGCTGTCAGGTAAGGAGGGAAACCTCAGTTATTTGTCATTCTAATTAAGATGGTAATTGTGACGCTACAACTGTACTTCTAATGGATACAGGGGAACAATGCCATAACTAATATTCACACAATGAATTTATCTGCTATAACAACTGTTTCACAATAAATTCATCTATAAAGCAATAGCACTTGAAATATATTATATATATATATATATATATATATATATTAAGAAGCTTACTATAATGTTCATGACCAGTTGAAACAACCATACACTGTATAAATAATCTGTTTTAATGTTAATGGGAATGGTTACCTAAACAACTCGATAATTGTTAAAACAACGGAATTACACATTGTTTGCCAACAAAGGTGAGATGTTGTGTTCTTTGCCAAAATAACTGGAACAACTGAAAAAAAAAAAAAAAAAAAAAAAAAAACCAGCAAAAGCAAATTACATAGACTTGAGAAGAAAAAAAAAGCCAGCAGAAGCAAATTACATAGTTCATTTGAGGTTAATCTTTCCAAAATACAAAAAAAAAAGCTAGATTTTTTTTTATAAATTTTTCTTACCCCAACATATTACTGAAGTAATAATCAGAAACTTTTTTGAAGGTACATGTAATACATCAAATACCAATGTCTTCAGCATTAGCACAGCTTCAGCACACATCCAAGACATTGCAACAAGTGCAGAGTACTGAATAAAGAATGACATGATCGTGCAAGCTGCTTCCGACTCAGTTCTCTTGATTCCAATGACAAATATTAAATAAAATATTAGAAGAGCCACGCATAGCTGAACATGATACTTTGTGATCAACTTTTCACGAATTTTCCTGTGGAAGAACAAAATATGAATGCAAAGAATAGCTTTTAACAAATGCTACTAGTGGTGTGCTTGAGCACAAATGGCAAGCGAACCTCCCTAGTTATGCTACATAAAACTACAGTGTTGTTGATTAATTTTTTACTCATAACATTCCAACCACTAAAAACAGTTGTTTTTATATTACTTATGCATAGTAACCACTCACTGCAACTGTTTGACTTTAAAAAACAAAACAAAAAATAATAGCAGACATTTCTAGGGAATTACCACATAGGTTTGCAACTAACCCTATATTAAAACATGCTTACTGATGTAGTAGCCCAAAAAGCTAAAGGCAGCTAATACATTTATTTGCTCGTTAAACATTTACTTTGTGCTATTCTTAGCAGTAGCTGTAACATACAACACTTTCACACATTCTATAAGACTTGCCTTTGTGGTTAGACTATTGGATAATACATTTTCAAGTAAGGAACAACACTGTTATGTAAAAGTGTATAAATGTGACAAATAGCACATTATTGGATGATATGGGTAATGATCGATAAACCAGCGGATTCTGTTCAGTGAAATTTGGGACGGGGTCAACCACTGAGCTAACATAAAAAATACACGAGGGTCAAAGTACAAATGACGTACGTACGTCCACACATACAAACAAACAAAATATCAATGATTTTCAATCACATTCCCCTGATAGTGTCTCGCTCACCAACTAATATAAAGATAGCTAGCTACTTATTTTATGAATATATTATATTTAAAAGTACGATGCTGCTTACTTGAAAAAAAGGAGCAAAACTATAGTCAGAATAAGGCCAACTATAGACAGCACGCAGCCAATAATGGTCAATGTTTCTGATACAGGTGAATCGCTGATGTTGGAATGAACACTCTAAAAAATGAATATAGTACGAGCTTTAATGTATGGGCAATACACTATACCTAAGTGCTTGGCCAATCACCTTCTTGTTTGTATATACATACACTACCCATCTGGAAATCACGAAATATCAATTATATATGTCTTCCAACAACTAAAACTTTGCCATACTTCCTTCTTAGCCTATATGTACCTCTTCATATTCAAGCACTTTAGGGAGCTACTTCATAAGATATTTTAGGTAGAAAAGGCATGATTTATAAAGCTTAATTCAAATAAAATTGCTGAAGTTTTATTAGACCAAGAGTAAGTCGCATTATTAAGAATCAGAGCATTACATCAGCTTTAACTGTATACTCTACAGGCAATACACAGAGTAACTTACCACCATGACAGCCAGATTAGTGAGATGGTCACATTCACATACATATACACCCTGTGCAATATCAGATTGCTTGGCATTCAGATTACAGCCCTCCGTAGTCCAATTCCCTATACCTGTAAGTATTAAATTTGCAAAAAAAATATAGACTAAATAATATTTATTTTAACTTCCATTAGTATCTGTAATAATAGTTCAAAGATTACAGCTCCTCTGAGCCTTCATCAGAGACTAAAGTCAATGCTTCTTGTTCTATTTCTCACTTTGTTAAAAGTCACTGATGAAGGCTCCACAGAGCTGAAACGTATGAAGTATTAAGATAATAAGGAAATTAAAATAAATATTATTTAGTAGCTATAAATGTATTTCGTATTCATTCATTATGAGCTACCAATAGATAATCTATAACCATTAATTTTCTTCAAGCCCAAGTGTACTGGTAGTTTACTAAAGTCAAGTGTATTTCCCTCATAATTGCATGCTGATGAAGTTGGAGTGTATTAATTTTTTAATGACATACTATCTAAAGAGAAGTAGGGTTGTCTTTCAGCAGCTCTCATCATAATCAGCTATGTATGATGCATCACATTCAAGGGTTTAAAAAATGTTTAAGAATTTAGGTCTGCCCCAAACTAGCTTTGTAGAATCCCAAAATCTTTACCAAATGGTCACTAATATCATTACTTTATCAAATGCATAAACATACGTATATACAGCTAATACGACATTTGTTCAAATTTATATCTTTGATAGTGTCTTAATTGCTAGCAAATCAAACTTACTTTCATCAATTGCTGTGAAATCCCAAGACACACAAACAGGGTTAGAAAAATTCTGCAAAACGATTCTCATTTAAGTTTACATTATTATTTTCAGGTAGCTAAAACTCACCATGTTGTTTTTAACTCGTTGACCTTGAAATTTTATTATCACTGGATTACGAAGTTTAGATATTTCTTGAGGTGATTCCTTGTTATATAAAGTGAATCCAACAACCATAGTATCAATTACGAGGTCTATTTCTGTTTGATTCTCTGGAGGGACCACTTGAAAGAGAATGCCATTGTTAAACAATGAATATACAAAACTGTTTGACATCTGCAATAAATTCTTGGGTAGTTCCAGAATACTTCTTCCATTAGCTGAAGTACAAAAATATAACATAGCTGATTATAATAGTTGAAAAATACACTTCACCAGGAACTAATTTTTCAATCTTTTTTGTTTCATAAGTACCAACTTCATTGTTCAATATTTCTTAATTTGAACAGACAATTTTTAAATGAAGTTGCAAAAGATGAGTGTGAGTGTATATTATGCAACTCGCCCATAAAGTATATGGAAATGCCCCATTTACTCGCTGAATGATTGCAATATATTTTTAGTGCAAGTTGACAAACTTTTCAGTCATTTTTCAGGCAGACTACTACCTTGCTCACTAGCATCATTATTATTAAAAAATCATACAATTGAAGTGTAACTCCACCAATACATAAACAGTATGCCAATCACTTACATATTGTAGTAGAGTCGTTAGGATGCCTAAATGCAATATAAGTTTCTGCATCATCACCACCATTGTTCAATGATGGTATATTAGTTGTCTGCAATTTAATTGTCAATAAACAAACAAAAACAACAACAACAACATACCAAGGCTGCTTTCATATTAATATTTGCTTCTTGAATCATTGTTTCATTGAAATTCTTCTGGATGACCAGATTTCCAGTTATGGCTTCATACGAATTGACAAGGCTGGAACATTTTTTTTTTTTAATATAATCACTTTCACTCAATAATTCCTTAGCTTACCTGGAAGATTGTTCACTAACTGATTCTTCCGGCCAAAGAGATACAGTGTTTAATACATCAACTGTATTTTCAGTAATCTGAACAAAACATTTTCATTATAAATAAGACCTACATAGTTATTAATTTGTCCCCCCAAAAGGGTAGAAGCAATCCGAATGTCAAGAAGCTGGATACAATTTAATATGATACATTACTTTTATAATGAATGTGAATGTTCTTGTCATAGTTCAATTTAACTTATTTTAGTTTATGTCCAGAAGTATATATCTATTTATTGAACATTATATACATCATCATAATTGTTACTACTCCAGCATCAATAATTTTTTTGTTGTGCAGTTGCTGTTTATTCACTTCAATTCTATTTATATACTTACATTTACAGATACATTAAACTCCTGCTTTTTAATCAAATCATCAATGCCTTCATAAATTGTAGTAACGAGCACAAAATTTTCTGAACTTTGATCATCACTACTAAAACCTGTTAGCAATGCTGAAACGTTTCCTACGACTTCCCCAGCATTATCAGATGTCACCCTTATCTATAATTATATAATAATAATATCAAACTTTGAAAACATCAAAATAAATTTAGCCTCACTCTGCTCAATTGGCGAAGTTGGAATGTGTTTTTTGTAACACATTCATCGTCGACATTACTCATTCTCCACACTCCGTGCATATCACAATGCCGAGATGCTTGTCCAAATTCATTTATCGGCTCATAATAGCACTTGTGATTAACAGTAACTCCAACTTTAGTTTCGCTCCAGATATATTCTCCCCGAGTGCTCATGGTTATGTTATAATCACAGAATCCATCCTCTATAAATTTATACAGTTAATTTAACACATTATTATAGTTCTCTTTGCCATTACCTACTTTTACAGCAATTACTGCTGCAACTACAGCTAATTTTAATGCACTAGATTGATAATGTCACTAGCCAAAAAACAACAACAAGAAGTTCATTTGGGATCATACCACACATTTGGTCTTGATCAACAACAAATTGTGTGGCAACTCCTTGAACTTTACTTGACTTCTTTCGTGTCACGACAATAATTGTTGTAAAAGTGAAATAGTTAATTTCCTTAACTTTCCACTACTACTATTACTACTACTACTAAGTTTAAATTAATACCAGAAGTTGTGATTCCCCTCTCTTGAATAAAACTACTAGCTGTAGGTAATCGAGGCAAGTTTTTCTGCAGATCTTCTGAAGTCAGCATCACTGAAGTATCTCCACTTGAACTCACCACCAAACAATTGATTCGAGCCCAATCATTATCAACTTCTACATTATTTCTATAAATTAACAAGAAAAGGTCGTGATTAACTGTGATATATAAATTTAATACTAGTTTTATTACATTTCTTTAAAATGTTGATATAACTAATGCAGAAATTACTTTAGAAAAATATGCTAGAAATTGACTACAGCATAACATGCAACTTTTATTTATTTACTTCACAGCAAGCCCACACATAATAGATGTAGGAGTAGTTTTATTCAGTGATTTTAGTACTGCAGTACTAATAATTCCAAGAACAAACTCATCCGTCTGAGTAGAATTTGACAATTGCAGATAAGTTTGGCTTATGTTGCCAATGGACTGTGTACTGAATCGAATATATTTAGATCCTCCACTCGTTGCATTCATCCCTGAATAAAGATAAACAAACAAACTAAAAACAGCAACAACACTGTACAACAGTCTAGTTATGAACAAAAAAACGTACCAGCTAGTTGAAGGTATCTTATACTGTTTGTGTAATTTTCAGCATAGCATTGATAAGTTCCAGTTGCACCCATTGCTATACCAATTGCCGCCCCAAACACTTCAGCTTTTCTGGTCCCTAGCACTACTCTAGTGTTACTGTACCGGTACACAAATAGTTGACCAAGTTGTTCATTTCTTAGCAATTGATAATCAAAGTCTGATGAATAATTGAAAGTTGTAAAGTTAAACGTCGAGTCCTGAAAATTGATTTCAGTAATGTCGGTTAAATGTCCCCCTTCCTCTTTCTTCCAAACTAATTTCCCAGAGAAAAGTGGGGATGTTGTGCACTCCACATTGAGCTCCTGTCCAGAACCAATTTCAATAGTATCTTTTATGTTGCTTGATGTTAACAATGGTAGGAGGATAGAAGAAAATGTTATCGATGCTGCATACATTATAAAAAAAAATCATAAATAATAACAATAAAAGGAAGAGGGTAATACCTAAACAGGAGGTTCCGTCAAAATTATGTATAAGTCCTTCTGAGCAGTTTACAGGATTTGTGTTCTACATAAACACAAAAGAACCTTTGACACAGTATTGGAGGTGAAAAAATGGTATAATTAGAACAATATAAATTACTCATTAAATTAATTTTGAATAAAAGTTATGTGATAAGCAACAAAGTCATCTAAAATGGATTAACACCTTTTCTGAATACATTGCCATATACAACTTGTACTTTTAGAATTGAAACTACTGAACTTAGTAGAGCAGGAAGAGGAACTGGAACACTGACTTTAAATATATGTAAATGTAGTTCTTTTTATTGTAGCATATTGTTGCTATCTGAATTACAACTAGGCTGGATCCTTAAACATTTGTGCTCATGCACACCACTAGTTTACAAGTACACACACACATGCATATATAATTCAGCCGCTCAAAGCCATGATGCATATCATGAAATTTAGAAGGGGCTCTATAAAACATCCTTAAACCCCCATTCCCACCATTCATGTATCCTATTACATGACTTACAACCATAACTGCGAAAGTGGTCAGGTGGTTACATCTACAAGTCACATAGTCCCCTATAAAGTATTCTTCAGTAACATCCGCACAACCTTCACTGCTCCAGTCTGTAATAGTCAATCATACGACTGTTTGAAACAAGAATGCTTAAACTAGAATCTGTATATCTAACCTCCTTTTGCTATATTCCAGAACATACATACTGGGGCTCGGTACAACTATTATCCAAACATGTGAATAAAATGTTATATAGTTATCAAGTTTCTAAATGTCATTACCTCTGACTCCAGTTTCATGGTAATAATCACTTCTTGTTCTAGACCAGTTATATTTTTTTCACTCACTGTAGCTGACACCACAGATGAAGCAATTTGGAAACTTCCATTTTGGTGTCTTGGAAATAAAGAAGCACTTTCATATACACCAATAATGATGTTTAAAGTTTCATTTATAAATTCACGGAACAGTTCACCAGGAAGTATTACAGAATTAGAAGCACTTTCTCCTGAGTTATCTGAGCTTTTAAAAGATCCTCCAGTAAATCCTGCAACAATCATTCTGAAATTAAAACCTTAAAAAGAGCAGACACATCTTCATGTTCTATATAAGTCTGCCACAGTTTCTATTGTAGAACTTGCCCATAACTCAATAATAGCACTTACCACTATCACCCCCAAGTGTCCTATATATTAGATTGGAGGAAGCATAAGTCCCACCATTTACCTGAATGTCACAAAAAAAAAAAAAAAAAAAAAAAGAATTCTGCATCACTCAATTTTACCATAAAGAAAATACTTACTTGTACTTTACTGTAAGTTATTCCAGGAGAATTCACAACTATCTCTCTCTGAGTAGCAGGTAAGTTTGCTACTATTCTTTCTATGTCCATGGAAATTCTACAATTAGAGTATATATTTTTTTGTAAATGTAGAATTAGATAATCTTGATGGTATGTTTAATATTTCTTTAGTGTATATGTCTTACTTGATATCAGTGGGTGAGGGTAAACCACTGGCAGTCCATCTATTGACTGAACTAAGTATGTTAAGAATATCTTGTGCTTGAGTCATACTAGTGGAGCACTAAATATTACATTAATACAAGCAAGATGATTACTTGTAAACTTAGCAGCCATTGAACAACTTACCTCAGAGCAATCTGCTATTACTGAAAGTGTGTTTTGCACTATACCCAGATTAAAAGAAGTTTGGTCATCTTCAGTGATATTCCGGAGTAAGGCAGTTTGTAGCATAGATAAAGCATTAACAACAGAATTATTGTTGTTCACAGTCATCTGCAATAATAAATTAAGAATACATTTTGTTAAAAGATCACTTGATTTCCTTTTCTTGAGGGAAAACATTTGTAGATTATCTTAAATGAGTTGAAATATAACAAATATAAAAAAAGGATCTTGTAGTGCTTAAAAAATTGTAGAAGTATGTATGTTAATTTCATAGTACAGAAGAATTTTTAGGGGCAGGGAAAATACCACATTTTCTTCCCCCTTAAATGGAGCATGCCATAAACTACTGAATAAAGAGCATTTTTTTAATTTAAGTTACAAGTCTTTCTATCACCTGTAATATGTATGGCTCCTACCACTACTTGTAGTGTCACGTAAGAAAACTGGGAGTAAAGGTTCACGGTGAGGTAATATTAGTATAAGATATTAAAAATTTTAATTTCATTCTTGACATTTATACTGTATAAGAATCACAATTTAAAGGATGGGTACATAGTCCACATAAGAAAATAGCTCATTAGCTTCAAATACAGAATGGATACAGACATCTTACTGTGCTGAGTTGTGAGAGGATACTCTGAGATCTTGTGATGCAGCCAGAGTTTAACATAGGAGCTTCCCAAACACCTCTTTCATTACACCGTCTATACACTAATCCTGACCCTGGATCTGAATACTGGCACCTTAATTCTGCCAAACTTCCAGCCATTGTTTCATTCCAAATATACGTTCCAAAGCTGGAATAAGTTGTGTCAACTTGGCACAATGCTGCATGACAAAACAAACAACTATACAAAAATGAACTTAGAATACTTCAGTTTTTACTAGTCATTCTCTCGCTGTTTCGCATTAGTTATCTCTTCTATTTATAGATCACAATTACAACTTAATTCAGAGTTACCCAACTGTCAAAAGCTAACTTTTAATCATATTGTTATCCACATGTACATAGGATCAAATGGGCATAGTTGGCATATAAATATAATGTGTGCACAAATTTTATGAAAAATCTGAACTAATTTGCTTTAAATTTGCGCTTATTCATTTCTAACACAATGGTATTTTTTATCTTTGATTACTCTCTATACTTCACATCATCTAGAGTTTTCTAGATTTTAACCAGAACTTAGACTATCCATACCTACAGTTATGATGCTCACTTTTGAAGCCACAAATAAATCTATTAGTGTGTAGGTCCAATGCTCACCCCATCTTTAGCTACTGTTGCATAAGTTTGATTGGTGTTACCTTCACAATGAATGAATACATCATTTTGATGTGAACACATTCCATCTCTACTTCCCAATGGAGATGAATTGCAATCTAGTAAAGTATCTTCACTACCAGTACATCGTAGATTTCTCAAATATATAGGAGACACCAAAGACTGGTTTCTGACATTAGCTCTGTTTACAATTTGGGCTCCTAAAATAGTTAAAATAAGATTGTAAGTATGCATCCAAACAATTATGTTTAACCTTTTCTTTCAAAGTTCATTTGGGCACATGCCACAGATGCATCCCTGTCAAAAAAGCCAATTGAACAAACTGATCCCCATGCTTCATTGACACATATTTCAAGCCTTCCTTCCTGCACACTCTGTCCATCTTCTAGCCGAGCCTCACCATGGGTACAACTTCGTACAGTATGTGGTGCTACATTGTTTCATAAAGCCATTAATCAATCAATCAATCAATCAGTCATAACCAAATAAGACATTATAAAAATAAAAATAATCTTCATACATCTCTAAAAAGTGTTTACTCTGAATTTTCAATTGTAGGCAGGGCTGCATACAGAAAAAAATCTAGGAGGGGCAAAATAGATCGTAAGGGGAATGAGAGTAAAATGCATCTGCTATGCATAACAGATTCTTACTGAGCTTAAAACACATGCAAAACTGGCTGAGTTCATGTTGCAACGTTAAAATTAGCACAGAAGGACCTTCTAATGGAAGTAAAGGTTTTTCCAGAAGGGGTGATGTCCCCTTTGATCCCTCTTTAAATACAGACCTAGTAAGTATTCAAATATTCATACCTTGACAAATAACATAAGCATTGTCAGATATCTGACAAGTATTGATGTGCTGAGTAACTTCGTTGGCTCCAGGACAATCAGCTAGCTGTGATTCTCTTCCAGTGCAACTCAGAGGAAGGTCTACAGGTAACTCTCCGACAATATCACGATAAGCTTTCTTGCCATTTATAGCACCTATAATATCCAAGGTTGTATATAAATACAATACAGTCTCCAAATTCAACTTAGAAGTGTAATAAATTGGGTTAAAAATTTTAACTTGCACCAGAAGCCTTTATTTGTTAGTAGATGCTTCAATTCAATGTGGAATTATCTCAATTCTTGCTACTACATACAGTATAGACACTATCTTAAAACTATTAAAAAAATGTTGCCCAACATCATATTATAGTGTATCGTAAATATCGCTTCCAAAATCTACTACAGCATATCATATATTCAAAGTTGAGAAAAATTAATAAGAAGTTGAGAGAAAATTAATAAGCACATCCAAGCACAAACTTTCAGGCATTATTTGTAGATATCTTATCCCATAATTATTACATGAAAGTGCACACATGGTAGGTTACTCAAACTCACTATACAAAGAAAGTACAATAACTCTGCACCTATAAGAGGAACCAATCTAACCTGCAGCAGCAAATCCAAGTTGCTTACAAACCACTGAAGCATCTTGTCTAGTCCATCTATTGCTACACAGTGATCGCCAAGTTCCTTGAATGCAAACTTCCACCCGCCCCACTGACAACTCATTATTAATGTAGTCCAAACTATCTAACAAGTAAGAAGCATCTCCTCCGTAGTAACTCTCTCCATTTCCAACAAGTATTCTAGCTTTTAAGTCTTCACATACAGCTGAAATAATATAAATATAGTAAGAGCGTAAACCAGTACAACTTATTAATTTAAGCCTCCCTAAGCCATATTGAACTAATGACTAAAATATATTTAAATTCTTTCTCAACGTTTTTAGCTGTATTTTCTCTTTCACACAGACTCATTTAAATTACAAAATGAAAGGAAAGATTGGCTGTTTGAGAATCAAACAAAGGATAACTTAGACAAACAAGCACCGTATTACTGAGCTATGTATTGCAGCCAACAAATAAACAGCTTTTTATGTTCTGTATCTTTACACTAAGGGATACTGCTATGCTACATTCTCATTCTTGATAGACTGTAAAAAAATTATCTCCTCAAGTTAGAATAAAATTATACAATATATTTGAAAGTTTTATTAGTTTACTGACAATTAGTAGCAGTGCCCCTTAATTAACAGTATAACTACAGAATCTAATATTGGTTGCTGATTAGGTGACATAGCATCATTCTTTATGTTGAAAATTAAAGAAGAAAGAATAGAGGGTACATCTAATGTATATTTTAACTAACCTCCACAGCGAACTCCTGCAGATTCTGCAAGCTCACATTTGTTACTATTTAGGGTATTAGTTTGGCATTTAAATAAACTATCTTCACTTCCTCTGCAGTCTAAATTGTCCAATACAAATTTGTTTATGCCAAAACCAAATTGAGACCTTCGCACAGCAACCACATCTAAAAAATTAAAAGTATTTGATTAGTACAATTGGGTTAATTATTTTTAATGATCCATAGTAACTTTTAATAATCTAAAAAATGTTGATCTCAAAAGTAAGAAGAGAGAAAGAAAAGAGAGTACATGTAATGTACATTGTAATTTCCTAGTACAAAAACATAATAGAAAAATGAGTACAAATCTATATATGATACAGTAAAATCAAATAATAGTTTTGAGGCAGGGAACACTGTACATATTGTTACCTGATGAAGGATGTTGTAATTGGTTGCATACCACCCTCGCCTCGAGGGCATCCCAGCGATCATCACACACGGACTGGTACTCGTTGTTCGTACAGATTTCTACACGACCTTGCAGTATGCTACTCCAACCATTACCACATGTTTCCTCAAACACCTCCGGACCACGAGCATCACCAATTCTGTATTGACAAAACTTATGGCTTCCTCCCCCTGAAGATCTTAGTAGGGAAATTATAGTGCCATTCTTATTGACAAATCCATCAACAAGACGCACCTGTTCATTTTCACATTCTACAAAACACAATATTGTACATTTGGAATTACACAGTCTAATTACACGAAGAAGGAGTACAGTTTTAATTTTACATCTGATATGTAAGGGTCAAAAATTTAACTTACCACAGGAATCACCTCTCTGCACAAAGCCAGGCTGGCAAAGACAGGTGTGCCCTCCAATAGTATTGTTACAAAGACTCGTAGTAAAGTTACAAGGGAATGACTCCACACATTCATTAACGTCTAATATTATACACAGAACATCAAAGAATGCTATTCTGCTAGATATATTGGAACTTACCAACACAAATGGAGGTATTGTTACTTCTATAATAACCCATTTGACACACGCACTCAAAACCTTCCATTGTATTCATACATACTTCATTTAGTTCTGCTGTGCAGTTGTCTTCCCCTCGGGAACACTCATCACGATCTATAAAAATAAAGATTGGTGTATTCAGGGCACCATGAGCTAAAAGGAGTACATATTTAGCTATTATGAAACTCATAACATTGAACTCAAGCCATTCTAACTTCTAACGCCTTAAACACTGTAACCTCCGATATTACAATATCAAGTGATATGGCAATTTAGATGTTGCTTAGTTACTGTTATACAACTGTGTCAGCCAACACAAATCTTGAAATTGCCTGACAAAAAAAAAAAAAAGAGTTAAGTAGACATTTTAATATGCTATTTTAGTATTTCAAATCTCATTCAATATTCAGTAATGATTAAATTGCTCCAATCACGTATTTGTCCCATTCAATGAAGTACAAATGACTGTAAATGGGGGGGGGGGGGGGGGATAAAATATGAGATAAAAATAACACAAAAAACAACACAAAAACAAAAAACAAAAAAACAAACAAAACATAAACAACAACAACAAAAAAGTAGAAAATGGAAAGAGAGAGAAAAATGAGGGGGGAGGGACTACAATAAAGGCAACATGGTGATGGGTCAAACCTGAGACAGTAAATAGAAAGCTATAATATCTGTTAGCACTGAATATTGTTCAGCCAATCTAAATTAAAAGCACTGGTGTGGGCGGCATGATAAAGGGTGAGCAGAGAGAGATAAAGAAAGAGATGAAGAGAAAGATAAAGAAGAAAGAAGAAGATGAATGAACTGTGTGTGTGTCATGAAAGTCAATTATATGTGTATTTATTATTAGCAGTGTGTCATTATTATTGTATGTATTCTAAAGTGTATGTATGCGCATGTCATGATTGTGTGTTAGTTCTGTCCGGATGTTCCGTGACCACTCTCTCATTTTGTGTGCGCATGCGTGTCCTCGGCTACATAACCTTAGACATGCATGTGTATCATCAGTTCCCCATAGTTTAGTCTTAACCCCAAACTGATTGAGAGCTCAGGGAAGGGCGGACATAGCTACAAGGAACTCTGGTGGCAGCAAGTTACCAGAGTGTATGAGTAAGCTGAGTGACGACAGCTAATCTTCTACCTCTGACGACTTTACCGTTTCTTGTCGTTGGTGACTGTGCTGAGCTGGGCTGTGTCGAGCCGCAACCCACAATTGGCGACCGTGGTACCTACCCCCCACAACTGGTATCAATGACCACACCTATTTATTGCTACACATCCCTTCTAGTCTCAAAGGAGTGTAATTTTCCACAGCGTCCATAGTGTACTAGTGGACATTCACACGATGAGGCAAGGGTTGAACAGGTGCTGCATATTTTACAGCCTGTGCCAGGAGACTAGCTGTGGTTTTCAGTTCCAGGCTAACAATATGCATAATAAATGAATATATTCCTGCTGCATGTACATATGTCCAACAAAGTCTAGTTAAAAAAAATACAATGGGGAAGTTTGGGTAGGCACTCTGATGTGGAAAAAATTAAATGGAAAGACTTTTAGCTATCCTTTTAGAACTTAAAAAAGGTTAACAGGTAATACAACCTGCACTGCTCCTTGCTGGTAAGTTTACAAAGAGAGAGAGATGGAAGAAAAACTACAATAAAGGCCACTTGGTGATGGGTCAAAACCAGAGACAGTATGACAGGTACAGTATCAATACTCACACACACACACACACACACACACACCAATTTAAAACTGATTAGCCACAGTTATTTACATGGTTGCTGTGGAATGTGGAATGTAATTGCATTACTTGCAGCACGACAGAGTAACTGGAACTCATCCCTCTTGTGAGGTTGTTCCAGTGCTTGAGTGCAATTATACTATTAACTATAGTATCTGCAACCTTGAACTAAATTCTGACCTTGACACCCAATTCCAGGAACAGTAATCATTCTATCTGGACAGGTACAAGAAAAAGTGCCATTAGTGTTGTTACAAGTTCCTCTAATGCAGCTATTATTTGCTATATTACACTCATTCACATCTATAAAATAAAGAGTATTTCATGATAACAATAACTGTAATAAATTAATGCAACTTACCCTCACAAAAATTCCCTATCTTATCGTAGCCAGAGTCACAAATGCAGGAAAAGTTTCCAAGGGTATTTATACACTTTTCTCCTAGCATAGTACAAGCAGTAGCCTCAGCACATTCATCTTTGTCTACAAGCACGGTAAAACAACAAACCATTAGACAAAGAACCAACAAATTAACGAACTGCTGTTTACACACCATTCTAATTACTATAAACAAAACTATTGTGAGCTATGACAATTTGTATGCAGTTTCAACAGCTATTCTTTAACTCCAAGCACAATATCTAACAGCCAAAATAAGTTTAATTAAAACTTTACCCGACGTTTTGACTTCTTGCTGAAGTCCTCCTTAGCAAGAAGTCGAAATGTCGGGTTAAGTTTTAATTAAACACATATTGGTTATTAGAAGTGAAAACAAAACAAAAACAACTAGCTATTATTATAATTACTTCAACCGAGAATGACTACATCAGGTAAAATGTCATCAAAAAATGAATACAAATAGTTATTCAATTGTACAGCCTTGACCTTCTTATTACCTGAACATAGCAACCCCACATCCTTGGAGTGTGGACATTGAGATAGCCCCAGAGGCTCATTCCGTTGGCATGACAACAAGTCCATTTCATTCCCAACACAATAATTCAATTCTAGAAATACTGGACCACTTCTTGTAGAGAAATTAGAGCTGATCAATACAGATGCTCCATCACCTACAAATATATCCATTTTTATCTTTACTCTGAGCCATTACTTAAATAACTTAAGCATACCAGATGCAAATCCAAGCTTCCTACATGCCACCTCAGCTTCAGAGGTACCAAATCGTCTGTCACACACTGTACCCCAGACATGGTTGACACATATTTCTAGTCTTCCTTCTAAAACACTGCTGCCATTCACCAACCTCACATCACCATCCTCACAACTTGAATAAAGAGCTTGATTCAACTCTAAACAAATATATTTTGTAATATACAAACATAATACATAATGTAATGTCCAAATGCAAGTATACAAGCATACAGTACATACATACCAAATAACTCTAAGTATGTAAAGAATATTTACAGCATTGCTGTGTAAATACATAGTATGAAAGTAAAATAAAATTAAGATACATATCTAAGCCATTACTTATAACTAGAGTTATTCGTGAATACACGGGGCGATGACACATGTGAAGATCGCAAACAAAAGACTTTGTTGAGTGGAGTATGGGATGGGTTTGTGTGGACTGGATTTTAGTTTAATTTTACCCTGAAAATGTATCACGTACAAATTTAGTTACTTAGTTAATGGATTCTGCATAGTATGTTGTTAGGTTCTTTCCTGTTAAAATGTAAACATACTTCAATCTCCGAGTCTAATTGGGATACACTTAAGCTTTAAGAAAACTAGAGGTGAAAAAAAAGAAAGAAAGACAGAAATCACGAAAAGGGCTTACTAAGTATGAATGCTAAGATCGCAATTTATCACTTTCATTGTTTGTAGATAGGAAACTCTCTGTATCAGCTCATTACTCTTTAGTTTAAATGATGAAACTATGAATTATTTAAAGTATCCTTCATATTGAAATGTAGCTAGGTTAGCTTACTCACACCAATTGTGTATAGTGCACCAGTATTCATAAGCAAGGATTACCAGTTGTTTTTGTTCTGTCACAAAAATAAGCTTAACATGAGAAATTTCTGTCTTAAAAAATACCTACACATTATGTATGTGTGTTTTCCTCACCTTGGCAAACAACAGATGCATGTGTACACCTATGACCAATTCTAGCTTCCACTCTAGAACAGCTACTCCAAGAATCTCTTCCAGAGCAGTTGACGTACAAAAATCCTGGACCAGGATTTATTGAACGTTCAAAAATGCCTCCAGTTAAATTAATGGCACCTAATATGAGAATACAAAAATATTTTTTGATAAATGATTTTTTTTTGCAGAATAGAATGTTTCTCAATAGTCACCAGCTGAAGTAGTAGCTGACTATCCTCATCCCATTAAATACAATTACAATAAATTATAACAATTTTCTAACCATAAGGAGAATATCCAAGTTCTTGACAGAGAAGTGAAGCTTCTTGTTGGGTCCAAAAGTCATCGCATACAGTTCTGAACACTTCATTAAGACATAGTTCTACACGACCAGCCAATAACCCTTCAGCTGTACGTCTAACACCAGGATTAGAGTTCACGAGTTGAACTGCTTGTTCTTCACATTCAACTGTTCAATAATAATAATAATAATAATAGTTGCTGTAGTAATATTAATAATAGTAGTAGTAATAATAATAATAATAATAATAAGCTTTGCTAGTACTATTGGAATTAGTATTGTGATAATATCATCTTAATTGGTTCCGTAAAGAGTTATCTAACTACTGAACGGGTAACCATAGTTTGGTTTTAGCAAAGCACAATTTCTTACACTAGAATACGACCGTTACCTGCACTAGAATACGACCGTTACCTGCACTAGAACACGACCGTTACCTGCACTAGAACACGACCGTTACCTGCACTAGAACACGACCGTTACCTGCACTAGAACACGACCGTTACCTGCACTAGAACACGACCGTTACCTGCACTAGAACACGACCGTTACCTGCACTAGAACACGACCGTTACCTGCACTAGAACACGACCGTTACCTGCACTAGAACACGACCGTTACCTGCACTAGAACACGACCGTTACCTGCACTAGAATACGACCGTTACCTGCACTAGAACACGACCGTTACCTGCACTAGAACACGACCGTTACCTGCACTAGAACACGACCGTTACCTGCACTAGAACACGACCGTTACCTGCACTAGAACACGACCGTTACCTGCACTAGAATACGACCATTACCTGCACTAGAACACGACCGTTACCTGCACTAGAACACGACCATTACCTGCACTAGAACACGACTCCACATTACCTGCACCACTAGAACACTAGAACACGACCGTTACCTGCACTAGAACACGACCCTTACCTGCACTAGAACACGACCGTTACCTGCACTAGAACACGACCGTTACCTGCACTAGAACACGACCGTTACCTGCACTAGAACACGACCGTTACCTGCACTAGAACACGACCGTTACCTGCACTAGAACACGACCGTTACCTGCACTAGAACACGACCGTTACCTGCACTAGAACACGACCGTTACCTGCACTAGAACACGACCGTTACCTGCACTAGAATACGACCATTACCTGCACTAGAACACGACCGTTACCTGCACTAGAACACGACCATTACCTGCACTAGAATACGACCATTACCTTTACAGTTCACTCCAGCATCTTCTGAATGATCTGGTGCACAGTCATGCTGGTAGAGTCCACTGTGAGCACACTGAAGAAGACTTGACTCATTACCAATGCACTGGATGTTGTCTAGTAATATTCTGCTTTTTCCGAAACCATAATATCTTGAAGCTCTCTTGACTGCAAAGTACGCTAAAGAACCACGTTATAAATGACTGCTTGATCTGGACAAAGTACATGCATTGAATTACCTGGTCCAGAAAAGTTGAGCTGTCTACACACAACTTGTGCATCTTGCACATTCCAATAGTCATCACAAACTGCTACATACTCATTCAAGTGGCATATCTCCACCCTCCCCTCACCATAGCTGACCTCTGTGCCATTCTTCAGTAACACATCTCCTTCATTGCAATCTATTCATGTTAAGTAACAAGTATAAGAATCTCTCCCTCAGCAGAACTACTAGTATAATATACTTACTGCAAATAGATGTTTCATTTTTTGTATATCCAGTAAAACATGTACAACTGAATGAACCTTCAACATCATTATTGCAGACAGCATGAGCATCACAGTCATGCTTATTCTCTTTACATTCATCTATATCTAAATAAGTACACACACACACACACACACACACACACAAACACACCATGGGGTTACCACAAACCAAATGAATCCCTCACATGTGGAACATTACATTGTATACATTGCAAGAAGAGATGACAACAAATGCAACAAGTTTGCATTCAAACCCTTTACCCATGCAGTCTGTTCCATTGCCACTGTATCCAGGTAAACATTCACACGAATAATTAGATGGTACATTAGTACACTTGGCACGAGGATGACAAGGACTCCGAAGACATTCATTGTCATCAGTGCAGTTGACTCCTGTCCCATTAAACCCAGGAAGACAGTCACAGTGAAAGCCTCCCATAGTATTAGTACAGACAGAATTCATGCCACATCTTTCGGATTCTTCGTCACACTCATCAATATCTAAAAAATAAATTGCAAATCTTGTAAGTCTGTCTGGAATATTAAAAACAACACTTACTATTGGAATGTCGATCAACCCAAGTATAAAGACAATGCATGTGTTGTGTATACAAATCATAAATCTTATAGCTAATTCTTGTAAATTGTCAGAAAATTATTAACATGTTAAAAAACAACAAGAACAATAATAATAATAATAATAATAATAATATTATTATTATTATTATTGCTAGCAAGTACTCCACCACACAGTGGTGCTTAAAGCAGCATAAGGTATTTAACATCCTCTACCACTCAGTTTTTTCCCGCTCTCCTGCTCTTGTTCTTCCTGAACTACCTCAGCTTTTCTCACCCCCTTCATTTTTTTCCCCTTGAGTCATGGAGTCCCTTCTATTCTTTGTTCATCTCTCCTGCTTCTCAGTCTATCTGTCCTTCTACATGATTAGGAGTTCGGCTTCATGAAACTTTTGCTTTCCCTTTTGAAACTTTCGCCATCTTTCCTTACCAATTCCACCCGCTTGTAGCTATATTATAGTCATCGTTTCGTTAATTGCCTCCGAAAGTGATGACGCTTTACCATTCAGCTTATGACGATGCTCTACCAATCAGCTGATGGCGATGCTTTACCAAACATTGTGAGCTCAATTATTCATTGAATATACACATTCTGTTGTATTTGACAGACAAGTGTATTATTATTATTATTATTATTCTTATCTTTTATAAAAGATGGAATAGCACATGGTCATAGTGGGTTCTGTAATTATCTTATATACTTACGTACAAGTACCAATACTTACCTGAGCAATTGTATCCATCTCCAATGTAGTTGTCATTACAAGTGCAAACAAATCCTCCAATTGTGTCCGTACAATAGGCATTTTTGTCACACTTGCTCGAAGCAGTACATTCATCAATATCTGTGTATTTAAGAATCATTTGTCAGTTCGCACAGCTAGCCCAGACTGTACAGGTAATGTCTTCTTTTATGACTTTACATAGCCTTCAGCTGCTGACTATGCCATCAGAACATTATTAGATAAATTATTTATACAGTATTGTTGTTGGAAAGCTATGAAGTAACTACAGAAATCACTCACTGCAAGAAATAATTATATTATTCTCGCTCCATTAGTTCACCAAATTTATTGTCCTAAATTTCAGTATACCAATGACTGCATGACTTAGGAACAACACAACTAGCACAAGACCAATCACTACACCATGTTAATTTAGAGTCTCTCTGGCTCTCACTCTAAAGATTGGTCCTCTCCATTGCACAATGTGAGCATCACTTACTGGTACAGTAGTTGCCACTTCCAGTGAAGCCATCGTTACACTTGCACACATAGCCACCAACCTCATTTGTGCATGTGGCATTAACGTGACACATGTGAGAATTTTCCATACATTCGTTTATATCTAAAACAAACAAGTAGAAAAACTTAGATTAATTTTATGTATGTATGTATGTATGTATGTATGTATGTGTTTGTTTGTTTGTTCGATTATTTATTAGATCCTGTTGCTACATTGTTGCCAAGTGTTTAACTTTGCTAGTGTGCATGAACACTTGCCTCTAGTCGGGTAAACTGTGTATTTTAACTGCCCCAGGGTTGAACTTAATTTGTGGCTATTTTTTTTTCAGCTAATTGTATAAAGATTTAATGTAAATGATAATTCTCTTGAATGTTAAAACTGCTTTGTATACAATATTGTAATGATTTAGTTTGTTTGAAATATAAGATGAAAAAACTAAGGAATGATGATGTATGTGATACTTAAATCTTGACATTTCTATTCCCGAGTTGTTGTTGTTGTTTTTTTAAGTTAACAGTTCTCCCAGGATTAGTGCTTGGTAACCCTACAACAGTGAAGGTTGCTTGAAATCTTGACTGAAGTTTGCACTCACAAAATCTACTTTATCCTCTCTGAAATAGCCACTAGATGCAGCCATAGCTACAAATGAGATACGTAGTTTCTAAGGTAACTGTGAGTGCCAACTGGATCCAAAATAGTTTCTAGCTGATTCATTGTACCCAATCTGACCAGAAACTAAGTGCTCATGCTTTAACTATCACTTATTCATCATTAATTCATTCTATATAGGAAGTTGGTAAATTAGTAAACCATGCTTATGCAATGCAAAAGACACCATTTCTAAGACCACTGTATACTTGTAATAGCTATCTAGTGTCCATAGCCCCTCATTCTTTAGAAGAGCAATCTATGTATATATGGTGTATCTGATTAGTAGCTGATTTGTTTGTGTCTTTTTATTTGTTTGTTGTTGTTTGTTGTTGTTGTTTTTTCCATTTTTTCCATTTACACCTATGTATCTGAGTAGAGGTGACACTGCTGTCCGACTCAATGGTATGCACTGCCATCCAACACTGCTCACTAATACTGCATAGTTTAGTTAGATATATACGTAGCTACACATTCAAGCCTGAAATTATACTTGTCATTAGTAGCATGTAACTTGTTTTTTCCATCTTTAATTTGTGGTATAGCTGTAGTAACTACTATATCACTCTAATCATTCTCTTTTGGCAGACTGGTTTAGTAAACAAACAAATTAACTTCAGGCTTGAAAATCCTGCTCACAAAGAGAGATCGATTTCTTACACAATTTTTAGAGGAATATTAATTGGTAATTATCTTGTACACTAATTGATTCACTCGAACATGGTCCTTGATAGAGTTGTAGCTCATGGCCAGAAGGGCAAGAAAGAGAAAGTGGGTGGATGAGAGAGAGGGACTCCTGCTCAGTATTGTATACAATCAATTTAAATTGACATTTTGCTAATGTTCGTACCATTACACTTCAAGCTGTCATTGGCTAACCGATAACCTCCACTATAGCAGCTGCAATAAAAGCTCCCCGCTACATTTGTGCAATTGTGGTCACAGCCACCATTCTGAGTTTGGCATTCATCAATATCTGCAAGTAATGATAAGCATAATAAGTTATTATTTTTCTTCAACAAAATTATAGCAACTCACCTGGACAAAGTACACCCACATCATCACTGTGATCACATGACATCACAAGACCAGGTGGAGTACGGAACTGGCTATTGCAGTTGAGTAGATAGGCTTCATCTCCGTGACAATTCAAATCTGACAGAAATATAGCCTCAGTTCCATGAGTATAGGATGAGTTGGGTAGAATGATTGCATCTGTAACAAAATAAAATGAATATGTAGTTATTTGAAGATGAAAATTATCAATTCCCATAGCTTGGGCAAACAATGGAAAATGAGCCAAATATACAAACAAGAAGTGTACGTGTTGAGATGTTGTTGCTAAGTAGTGACTGCTACTGAGGCATCACATTCTACACCCCATACTTCCCCTACATCACCCTCTTCCCCTCCCCCCCCCCCCCCTCCCACCTCCCCCATCCCTTTTCCCTGAGCATGCTCCCTCCCTCCCTCCCTCCTGTGACAACTATTTTAGCAATATGTGGAGCACCTGAAGACTTACCCACAAGTATTTCACAACACTCTGCGTGAAGCATTCACACCCAGTTGTAGCTACTATTCTCTTCTCAAATAGTTCACATACCTTTCCCATGAACTCCGATAATTTGATTGCAAATCACTTGCAACTCCTCAGTGCCGAACATACTACTGCAGACTGTTCCCCATGCATTATTGAGACATATTTCTACTCTTCCTTGTAAGTTGAGATCAGGAAAAGAATAACCACCACCACCTTGAACTCTTACTTCTCCATCAGAACAATCTCCTCCATTGGTATTTTCTGTTAATAGAAGTTTACAAAAGGGACTACAGTTTTGACTAATAATAATAAGAAAACTGGAGTAATATTATCTAACATTTGGCCATTGAATCAGATATGCAAGAAGATGAGTGAACTCAGAAAGTGAACTTGGAAAATCATAGCAAAATGGATTTCATATAGTACCTTGGCAAATGACAGCAGATGCAGGACAATTGTAGCCTTCAAAGGATTTGGCTCTGCAGTCCAACAAGTTGGACTCGTTTCCATAGCAAGCAACAGACATTAGCACGTCTCTAACAGTGGAACCATCGTCAAAAAAATCTGCTGGAGTTGCTAGGGCACCTGAGAGGAAAGAAAATTATTTTAGCCATTTGTACTAAAGTAATTACTTACAACCTTTACCAGGCAAATATAAAAATCACAGTTACCATACCATTAATTAGCTAGGACTAAAGCTTATCGTTCTGTATTTTATACTTTACCGTAACGTGAATATCCTAGTTGTGCACACACGACTGAGGCATCCATGTTGTCCCACTGAGTGTTGCACACCGTACCCACCGTGCCATTCACACACACCTCCACGCGACCAGCACGCGTGCCGTGCTTGCCGTATAAAGTGCCATCATTGCCTGGTCTTGGAACGACGAGAGGCATTCGAGTGGCAGAGACTTCCAACGTGATGTGTCCATGGATACAGGTAGATACTACGTACAGAATGAAACATAAAAAACAACAACAACAACAACAACAACTAAAGCCAGCAAATAACTAACACAGATAGAAAATATCACAACAACAATAACAACAACACGAATGTATCTTAAACAATATATACTCCTAAGCAATACTATTAATAATTCAAAGTTCTTCCAAGAATTCTTACACATCAAATAAATGCTTACATATTTTTCCAACTAATAAGACTTATTTATCATAATCATTATGTATAACATATAATTATAATTATAAATATGTATGTATACACATATATAATGTGAATATCACTTAGCCGTACCATTACAGATGACTCCGGCATGCTCGTCATGGTTGCAATTGGACCGAGATAAAGATGGCTGCACTACATTCCTATGAATACTGGAACACATCAGCAATGTCGCTTCTGTCCCATTGCATGTCAAATCATCCAACAATACATTCCTGGAAACAGAACCTCCACCAAAATAAGCACCAGCAACAGCGGCAACGCCTGTGAGAAGACATCACATGTGAAGTGTGAAGGCTAACAGTTGACAGCTCTCCACTTATGCACACAATATGCTTCTTATCTTATTTATTCAGAGAAATGATATATACCTCTAGAGCATTGCTCCCCAAGATTAATTGGGTAGTAATTAGCTGCGAGAAGTGTGGCCAGTTTTCTAATGGCTCCTAATTGGCTTTAATCTGTTAATATTCTGGTGTAGAGTTTCATTATTGTGACTAATACTAAAAATTTTAATCAGCATCATATAACAAATTCAGAACAGCTACATGTAAGTTTGAAACAAACTCTTCACTAAGCCTGCTTATAACTACTTGAGAATATACGAATATTGTTTGTTGTATAAACAGAGAATTCAGTCATTCTCAGCTAAAATAATAATAATAATAGAAATATTTTTACGTTTTAATAGCCAATATATACATTAGTAAACTTAACCCGATGTTTTGACTTATCATTGAAGTCCTCCCTCTTAGTGGGGCAGCATAGCTTCATAATATGGACCAATCGTTCACTTTTTGATAAAAGCACCAAAATTGGCACACATGTACTTTCAAGTATTGCAAACATTTTCAGATATTGGGGCGCCCGCAATTGCGCCTTCGTTAGCTGTGGCTGTCGTTTTTAAATGGCTGCCATGCAATATTACCAATACCCAAATTTTTTGGCCAATGCTAAAAAATTAGCTTCCGAAATGATTACAGTACGTACAACATTATTACATGGTAGTCATTTTTGCAAAAAAAAATTTGGTTGCACTAATTAGCACTTATGGCTACAACAGTAATAAATGCAAGAGGCCCAAAACTTACAGGCTGCCTGCACAACTGAGTGTGTGCTGTGGTGTGAGCAGACTGATGCCAGCACAACTAACTGAGTGTGTGCTGTGGTATGAGCAGGCTGATGCCTGCACAACTGACTGACTTTGATGTGTGTGTGTGCTGTGGTAAGCATATGTTCACACTTTGACTTCAAACTTCATCTTTAGTTGGCTATAGCTAGGTACAGTCACTGTCTTTAGCCATGTCCAAGAAGATCAAACTTGTGGATATCAGGGTGCCATCTTCATCATCTGAGAAGTCATCTGTAGCTACTACAAACTGGGAGCTCTGTGTTTTGTGCCAAGCAGAAACACCGGAGTCCCTAACTTCACCTGCGTGTTCCAAACGGAAAGATATTGGCAGAACATATGAGGCACTAGCTGAAAACCTCATGAAGTTCAATGCTTTAGGAATTCTACCAACAACCTTGCAGTTGGACAGGATTGATGAAGGGCAAGGTATTGAGGCATCTATGTCAGCCAACGAGGCCAAGTGGCATCAATCATGCAAGCTCCGTTACAACATAACTATGTTGCAGAGAGCAGAGAAGAGGAAAAATCCTGGTAGTGACACAGTTTCACGGAAGTGCAGCAGATTTCACAATGAAGCAACCTCTATTGAGGCAACTTGTTTCTTCTGTGGTAACTCAGCAGGTTCCAATGGTCTTCATGCAGTAACAACATTTCAAGTGGACAAACGTGTGTGGGAAAGTGCCACACTTGTTGAGGACACTGTACTTTTGGGCAAACTAAGTGTGGGTGACATGATAGCATTGGAAGCCAAATATCATACCAAGTGCTTATTGGGTCTGTACAATTGTGCCAGGAAAATCAAGACAGATGCAAGTCAAGATGAGCCTCAGGTATCTGGAATTACCTTTGCATAACTAGTGATATACATTGAGGAAACCCGCTTGGAAGCAAGTACTGTGCCAGTCTTCAAACTTGCTGATCTGGTGCACCTGTACACATCTCGGTTGGAACAGCTTGGAATTGTGAGTGGACGATACATACATAGTTGCCCCATTTGTACATTATAATTAACAGGTGCACATCTTTTTTACAGCGTGATGTAAGAGTGAACAGTACCCGGATCAAGCAGAGACTGCTGGCACAGTTTCCAGACATGAGAGCTCACAATAAGGGGAGAGATATGTGGCTGGTATTTGATGAAGATGTTGGTGCTGCACTAGGCAAGGCTTGTGAAGGTAACATGGACAGTGATTCTGATTCTGTTGTTCTTGCACGAGCTGCACAGATTGTACGGCAACAGATGTTTGAAGACTCAAAACTCTTCAATGGGTCATTTGGCAAGAACTGCCAGCAGGAGTCAGTGCCAAAAATACTACTTGCACTGGTGACCATGGTGTTGGAAGGACCAAGCATCAAGGATCAAATTCGGGAATCTTCAACACAAGCTGCACTATCTATCGCACAGCTTATGAAATTCAACAGTGTCAAGCACACTCGATCACAAGTGGACACTATCTCATCTGTCAAACACAGCACTGCTCAAGAAACGCCTATGCCGACCTATAGTGGGCTAGTGTTGCATGCACATACTCGAAAGAGAGAACTGGTGGATAAACTCTTCCATTTAGGCCTTAGCATTTCCTATGTCCGTGTGCTACATCTTTCAGCAGAGATGGGAAATAGTGTTTGTCAGCGCTTTTATATGGAACAGGTTGTTTGTCCGCCTACTCTTCGGAGTAATGTCCATACATCAGCTGCTGTGGACAATATTGACCATAACCCCAGTTCCACAAGTGGCTATGATTCGTCACTCGATGGATGTGATCACACAGTGGCTATGATTCGTCACTCGATGGATGTGATCACACAGTGGCTATGATTCGTCACTCGATGGATGTGATCACACAGTGGCTATGATTCGTCACTCGATGGATGTGATCACACAGTGGCTATGATTCGTCACCACTCGATGGATGTGATCACACAGTGGCTATGATTCGTCACTCGATGGATGTGATCACACAGTGGCTATGATTCGTCACTCGATGGATGTGATCACACAGTGGCTATGATTCGTCACTCGATGGATGTGATCACACAGTGGCTATGATTCGTCACTCGATGGATGTGATCACACAGTGGCTATGATTCGTCACTCGATGGATGTGATCACACAGTGGCTATGATTCGTCACTCGATGGATGTGATCACACAGTGGCTATGATTCGTCACTCGATGGATGTGATCACACAGTGGCTATGATTCGTCACTCGATGGATGTGATCACACAGTGGCTATGATTCGTCACCACTCGATGGATGTGATCACACAGTGGCTATGATTCGTCACTCGATGGATGTGATCACACAGTGGCTATGATTCGTCACTCGATGGATGTGATCACACAGTGGCTATGATTCGTCACTCGATGGATGTGATCACACAGTGGCTATGATTCGTCACTCGATGGATGTGATCACACAGTGGCTATGATTCGTCACTTGATGGATGTGATCACACAGTGGCTATGATTCGTCACTCGATGGATGTGATCACACAGTGGCTATGATTCGTCACTTGATGGATGTGATCACACAGTGGCTATGATTCGTCACTCGATGGATGTGATCACACAGTGGCTATGATTTGTCACTCGATGGATGTGATCACACAGTGGCTATGATTCGTCACCACTCGATGGATGTGATCAAGAGTGCTGTTGAACATCTGAACGCGGGACAAACTCCTGTAATAACATTTGATCAACCACTCTACGCTTTAGCCAAACAGATCCAGTGGAAGTGGTCTGAGAAGTATGGGGAAGATACGCTGGTGGTGATGTTTGGTGGTCTACACATAGAGATGGCAGCACTGAAAACCATTGGTGACTGGCTGCAAGGAAGTGGATGGGCACAAGCACTTGTACAAGCAGAAATAGCCACAGCAGGAACAGCTGATTCTCTACACCGAGCAGCACATGTCATGCGCACAAGAAGAGCATACCAAATCACTGCTGCTGCCTTGCACATCCTACAACATCATGCCTACAACCGTTACAGTGTCAGTGTGCAATCCCCTGTGGAGTTTGAGGTCTGGTGTGATCAGAGGAAACAGAGCTGTCCTCAGTTTCAGTTTTGGGCAACAACGTTGGAGTTGGAAGTGTGCATTGCTGTGTATGTCCGATCCCTGAGAGAAGCAAACTTTGCCATGTATCTGGATGCCTTAACAGAACTTGTTCCCTGGTTCTGTGCATTAGATCATACAAACTATGCTCGCTGGATACCAATGCACCTGAGGGACATGGCTGAAATACCTGAGAAACATCCTGAAATCAGTAGGAAGTTCAATGCTGGCCACTCCACAGTGCAGAAGACCAAGCGAGTGTTCTCTTCAATTCCCCTTGATCAAGCCCACGAGCAAAACAATGCCTGTGTCAAAGGTGATGGAGGGGCAGTGGGTCTCACTGAAGACCCAAGTGTCCTACGTCAGTGGATGGTTGCTGGGCCCAAAGTTGCCAGAGTGATCGGTGAATTTGAAAATGTAGGCCTGCACTGGAATGAAAGAGAGCATGTATGTCACCATGACCAAACGGTGAGCATACAGACAGCCTTGCAAGCCATGTTCGTTCTCTAGTAGCCATCATTGAGGAGTTTGGCAATCCATTTGAAGAAGAGAGCCAGGACTTGCTTGTCCTTGACACAAATGTGATAGCAGATGCTGCTATAGTGGAGACGGTACGTAACGCCAAGAAGATAGGCCAAAAGCAATTTGATGCTTTCACCAAAGAATGCATCAAAGATAGGACTAAGTCACTAGGTGACACCATTCATCGCAACAAGCTACCATTGTTTTCAACGACTACCCGCAAGGCACCCAAAAGAAAGCACCAGTTGACCTCCCTGAAGAGTGATGTCCAACTCTTCTCGCGGTTATACATTGGTTGTCAGACACGTGACGGTAACCTAGATGAATTCTTTCGTCATGAAAATCAAGTCTGTCCCCCATCACTCTCAGATGCACTTAGGTGCCAAGAGTGATTTGCTAGTTTGTTTGGAGGGTCTTTCTGAAGCACAATCTGTAGCACCAGTTGTTACTACTGCAATTATTGATGGAGCTGCAATTGTTCAGATGCTGAAGCCAGGTGCTGCCAAGACCTTTCAGGAGTACGCCAATCAAGTGTTTATTCCATACATCTCTGGACAGCTTCAATATATATCATGTCTTGATTTGGTATGGGACAGCTACAGGGGAGATTCTCTGAAGGCAACAGCCAGGGGAAACTGTGGAAAGGGGGTTCGCAGACGTGTCATCGAGTCTGCACCGATTCCAGGAAATTGGCAGAATTTCCTGCGTGTGGATCTCAACAAAAAGGAACTCTTTAGTTTCCTCTCTAAATCCCTCATGCAATCATTTGTTGAGCCTCCTACCAAGGAACTAGTTGTTACAGATGGGGAGCAAGTTCTTTCTGTGCCATCACAAAATAACCTGCACTTGCTTTCTCCATGCACTCATGAAGAGGCAGACAGCCGCATGATGCTGCATGTAGCACATGCTGCACAACAGGGTCATCAAGGAATACTCATACACACTGTTGACACTGATGTTGTGGTGTTGGCTGTGATGATATCTCACCCAACATTACCAGCCAGCAGTGAAGTGTGGCTTGCTTTTGGAACAGGGAAGAGTTTTCAATACCTGGTATCCCACAGAATGTCTTCCCTTTTGGGACCCGAGAAATCGATGGCCCTTCCAATGTTTCGTGTCCTCACTGGGTGTGATACGGTGTCGGCATTTGTTGGCCATGGCAAGAAGACTGCATGGAACACCTGGAAGTCATTGCCAGAGCTCACTGGTGCTTTGCTGACTCTAGCACATGCACCCACTGGAACCACAGAAGAGAGTATGAAAGCTATGGAGAGATATGTCATTCTATTCTACCTGCACTGACATCAACTAGGCCAGAAAGAAGCTATTTGCAAAGAAATCCTCTGTGCTCAGAATTCCTCCCACACGAGCTGCTCTTGAGCAGCATGTCAAAAGAGCTGCCTTCCAAGGTGGTCATGTCTCTGGGGGCAAACACTTATTGCGCAGCCTGTTATTCCTTCCCCATGTGACTGGGTTGGATTAAAACAGATGGGCTTTATGAACCGCATTGGACCACATACCTGTTCAGGTCTGAACAGCAATGAATGTCATAGCAGTCATTAATGAACGTTGTCATGCTGTGCTACACAACAGCACAACTCATTAACTTGAAACAGTACACACTTAAACACTTAATGTTCCATTCATTAGACATGCCACTTCATTCTTTTTTGTCTGCTATATAAACCTCGTCTGTTTCACTGTTTCGCGCTCCTTTTGAATAAAAATAATGTCAAATCTAATCATGGTCCTTCGATTCTAAGAGAAAAAGAAACAGCAACCTAATCAGTTTAAACTCTGTGGCAGTCAACACTGGAAGTTATTCTTCTGTAAGAAAAACTATTTGTAAGCTATTTATCTACAAGAACAGTTGAAAATGGCTACTAGTGTCGATCAGAAAACAAAAAGAGCACATTCCAAGACAAAAGCTACCAAGGCTGTCAATCATGCTATTAAAATGATGAAAGATGATTTCACTACAGTCATCATCAGTGAACTGGGCAACAGAATTGAAAATGCCAGAACAGCTGTGGAAGATTTGATGAAAATTCATGAGTCATATGTGGGAACCTTGGAAGAAGAGGGAAAATTTCATGATGAAATTCAAACTGAAATTGATTCTTATGTAGCAATTCAGCAGCAGTATGATGTTGATCTTGACAAGCTGAATGAAACATTGATGAGAGCCAACATGGCTGCACAATGTGATATAGTTCAAGGCAAAGCTGAATTATGGCTGAGGACTAGCAATACATCCAGTTCAAATTACTTCGACAGAGGCTCAGAAATTGCTGAATCACTTGCACAACTGGCAGTGGACCTCAAAGGATTCAAAGACGTATTGTTCTTCAGCCAGCACTGACCTCAACAAAGGCATCTGAAAAAGTAAATGAGAAATTGTTTGAAACTTCAGCCACCAGTGAAGAGCCAGTAGCACCAGCTGCAAAAATAGTGACAGCAAAACCACCACCACCTTACAAAACTGCACTGCCTACATTCAATGGCTCTCCCATGGAATTTCAGTTTCCATAAAAGATTCACCAAAATAATGGAAACTCATGATGAATGCTACACTGATGCTGATAAAGTGTCCATCTTGGCTGAATCCATGAAATGTGAAGATGCAAGACAAACTGTTCTCTCTTGTCAAACTGCTGGATACACTGCTGCTATGGAAGAACTGCGGGCCACTTACGGCAGAAGAATCATCATTTACCCAATGCTTGTGGAACAATTAACCAAAAAACAAAAACATGATTATTCCTATGATGGAGTGAAAGAAATGATAATGAGAACTAACAAAGTGCTGATGGAAATAGATGAGATTGGTGGAAAACACATTGAGACTCTGGCTGTTGCCCTGGCTGTGAGAGATATGGACACAGAACTGAAGAAAGAATGGCTGAGGCAGTTAAAATGTGATGACAGATTGTCAACTCTCAGTGACTTAAAAGATTTTGCTGTTCCTCTCATGCATAATTTGGAAAAAAGAAAACATTACAGTCATACAGTGAGCAGCCATGGAAGAAGAAGCTGTCCACTGACCACAGTGCATCAACCATCTCAACACCCAGAAAGTCCACCAAAGAAAGGAGAATTTGTCCAATTTGCAAAAATAGATCACATCCTACTTATCATTGTAGGAAATTCAAAGAAGCAGCAGTTACTCAGAGACTCAATTGGGTCAGACAGCACAAATTGTGCAACAACTGTTTGCATCATTCCCACGCTGCTTGCAGATTGCACCTCCCATACAAGTGCAGGCATTGTGAAGAAAAACACAATTATCTACTGCACCAAGATGAAAAGAGTGCTCGAAATGTCATATTCAATGAGGATAATAATGTCAAGAAGGGTTTCATCTACACTGCACTGGTTGTACTCAAACATAATGGCAACTGCATTCCTGCAAGAGCTGCACTTGATGGAGGATCAACTCACACCATCATCACTGAAACAATTGCTCAAGACTTGAAAATTCAAAGGAAGCCCATGGATGCCAACATATCAGGTGCAGTGTCCAGCAAAAAATTGAAGCACTATGGATTTGTACATGTTTCACCTGTTTTTCCATCTGATGTGGACATAAGACTGAGTGTGTGCATCTCCTCAACTTTGCCAACATCCACTCCACCAGATAATGCCAAAGACATCATCAAGTGCAAAGAGTTCAGCAGTGACATTCTGGCTGACTCAAAATTGGGAGGTCACATTGACATCATTATTGGAACACATGATTTGTACTACATACACAAGAATGAGACCAAAGTTTGCACAGAACACAAAGTGCTGGCAATGAACACAGTTTTTGGATGGTCTCTCTGTGGCCCTGGAACTTCTGATGAAGCGACAGCACTGAAGATTGAAGTCACAGAGAGTCAAGACAGTGCAATTTTCCAAAGGATGTACTCTCTGGAAACTGTGCCTCAGGCTTCAACACTGACAGCAGAGGAAGAAAGTGCTGTGCAGCAATTCAATGAGACTGTGCAGCAGCATCCTGATGGAAGATACTCTTGTGTGTTGCCAAAATATGACAGTCCTCCACCTATTGGAGACTCCTTAGCAATGGCCAAGGCTCGTTTTCTTCAGAACGAGAGGAAAATGAAGAGATGTGGTATGTTGCCTGAATTCAACCGTGAATTAGACACCTATCACGAAATGGATCACTGTGAAGTTGTGCCAATGGATGAAATTCATAAAGATTCATTCTACTTGCCTGTGCAAGAATTATAAAACTCAGCTCCACCACCACGAAAGTCAGACCTGTTTTTGATGGTTCTGCCAAATCAACCTCTGGACACAGCATCAATGAAATATACCTGACTGGACCCAATCTATATCCACTGACATCAGACATTCTCCTCAAGTTTCGGACAAAAATGATTGGACTGACTGCTGATATAAGTAAAATGTATACAGAAGTAAGATTGGACAAGCGTGACATGGACAATCACAGGTTCATTGTCAGAGATAATCAAGGCAGACTTGTGTCTATGAGAATGAAGAGGCTTACATTTGGCATCAAGCCTTCACCATTTGTTGCAACATCAGTGCTGAGACATCACGCCACGGTCAATGCAGACAGGTTTCCTGAAGCAAGTGCTGAAGTGCATCACAATTTTTATGTGGATGATTGTCTCAGGAGCAGATAGTGAAACTGATGCTGTGAAGATTCAACAATCACTCTGTCAGCTGTTGAGTGAAGCAGGAATGGTGCTCAGAAAATGGAGGTCTTCATCATCATATGTGATAGCTGAAATTCCAGCAGACCTGAAAGAAATTGATACTAATCATGGTTGCAATGCATTGAAGGCACTAGGCATCCATTGGGATACGGTGAATGACAACCTATTTGTAACAACTCCTGCAATTTCTCATGAAGCCAGCACAAAGAGAAATGTTGCACAGATTGTTGCTGGTGTATATGATGTACTTAGACTGACTGCTCCATGGTAGATCACTGGCAAAATTATACTGCAGAAATTATGGTCTCAAAACATCAAATGAAACAATTCCTGATGAGTTAATGCAGCAATGAAATTCTTGGTTGAGTGAAATAGCATCCATCAGTGAAATTCCAATATGCTCAAGCTGTGACAGGTGACACCCTTCTCTGTGGCTTCTGTGACAGCAGCAATGATGCCTATGCAGCTGTACTTTATCTCAGGAGCAGTGATGGCACTTGCAATCTTGTTTTCTGCAGAGCCAGAGTGTGCCCTCTAAAACAAAGAACGCTGCCAGAAATGGAGCTAGAGGCTGCTAAGCTACTTGCATTGGCAACAGCTCATGTGGCACAAACACTTCAGATTCCACTCTCAAACTGCAGATGCTGGAGTGACAGAATGATTGTTCTGGCCTGGCTAAAGAAACCATTGCAGAAATTGAAAGTTTTTGTGGCCAACAGAGTTGCTCTCATTAATGATTGCATCACTGATGTTCCATGGGCACATGTGGATTCAGCTAACAATCCAGCTGACCTGCCCAGCAGAGGCATTTCTGCTTCATCGTTGCTGTCATCCAAACTGTGGAGGAACGGACCACTATGGCTGTCACAACCAGGACAGAATTGGCCTAGAACAGCACAATTGGAAGTGGAACATTTGCCTGGCATGAAAAAAGACAAGTAGTGACTTTGACCTACGATTGGGCAAGAGTTCAAATTGTGGACATTGTACTCTGACTACAGAAAATTGACAAGAATACTGGCATGGATGTTGAAATTTGTCAGGAATGCCAGAAAATCCACATCCACTGATGAAACTACAACCTTTGATTCACCTACTCTCTGTTTCAGTGACATTCAAGCTGCAAAGATGTGTCTGATATTGCAGCAGCAAAAGGAATCATTTCCAGTTGAAATTGATGCTCTATCTCACAACAAACAAATTCAACATTCTTCGAAGTTGTGGGGGCTGTGCTCCACCATGAAATGTCATGCTGGATTCAATGTGATAAAATCTAGAGGAAGAGTGGACTCAAGAGTGATGATGCCTCTGTCTGCAAAATGTCAGTTGACCAAATTGATGCTACAGATCAAACATGAGGAATTGAACTACATTGGAGCATCAACAGTCATTGGCATCATTGGACAGAACCATCTAATATTTGGAGCAAAAAAAGAGCTCAAAAGAATTCAGAGACTGTGTACAACCTGTCGAAGAGTCAATGCCAACACTCAGCAACAGAGAATGGGAATGCTTCCAAACTGCAGAACTATGCTGAAACCACCTTTCTACAGCACTGGTGCTGACATGGCTGGTCCCATAACACTCAGAGAAGGCTCTACAAGAAAGCCAGTTTGCTTTAAAGCATATTTTTGCATTTTTGTCTGCATGGCAACTAAAGCCATACACTTGGAGGTGTGCAGAAGTTTGAGTGCTGAAGAATTCTTGGCAATGTTCAGCAGGTTTTTCAACAGAAGAGGAGCACCTGCTGAGATGTTCAGTGACAATGGTGGAAACTTCACAGCAGCAGCAAAGGAAATCACTGCAGCAACATTGACAGCTTGGAAGAAGTGTCATAGTAAATTCACCAACATCATATGGCACTTCAATCCTCCAAAGGCTCCCAACTTTGGAGGGTTGTGGGAAGCCGGAGTCAAGAGTGCTAAGAGACTGTTTCAGAAGATGCTCCAGCCCCACCCACTGAGAATTGATGAATTAACAACCATCATGTGTGAAATTGAAGCATTGCTTAACAGCAGGCCTTTGGTGCCAGCAGAAACAGTTGAGACAGATGACGAATTGGTCCTGACACCTGGACATTTTCTGGTATTCAGACAACTGAAGGCACCAGCCACAGGAGAAGCATCTGAAGCTCAAATATCCTCATTGAGAAGGTGGCAACTGGTAAAAAGATTGACAAGAGATTTGGAAAGCGCCTGGAAAGGTTGTTACATTCAAACAATTCAGAAGAGGAACAAATGGAATAGGGAAGAAGAGAATCTAGAAATTGGTCAGGTAGTCTACATCAAAGATGAAGAATTAATTAGATACTCAAGATGGCCACTCGGGAAGATCACAGAATTGTTTCCTGGAGAAGATGGAATTGTCAGAACAGCAACAGTACAGTCAAAAGGAAAGATTTACAGAAGAGCTGTTTCCATGCTGATTCCACTGTTTGTCAACAACAACAGCAACAGTGATCCTCATTCTCCTGTGGCCCCCAGTATGTTCAGGTCTGAACAGCAATGAATGTCATAGCAGTCATTAATGAACGTTGTCATGCTGTGCTGCACAGCACAACTCATTAACTTGAAACAGTACACACTTAAACACTTAATGTTCCATTCATTTGACATGCCACTTCATTCTTTATTGTCTGCTATATAAACCTCGTCTGTTTCACTGTTTCGCGCTCCTTTTGAATAAAAATAATGTCAAATCTAATCACTACCAGAGGCATCCAAAACCTGCTATGAACTGGTTTCTTGCGGCTGTAAGAAAGGGTGTACTAACAGATGCAAGTGTAAAAGAGCTGCACTCCAGTGTAAGGAGAACGTAAAAGAACTTGGTAGTTGATAGCAAACATTTATCATAATCACTATTAATTAACACTTATTAATTAAAATTGGCGGCCATTTTGTTTTGGTAGCAGCCATTTTGTGTAGATGGGAGCAATTTTGCAAAAATAGTTACTCTTGTAATAATTTATAGCAAAAAAAAAGAAAAAAAGTATGGCATCTGGCGGCCATCTTAATAATGACAGCCACAGCTGAGCCAGGTACATTTGCAAGTGCCCCAATATCTAAAAAACATCACAATACCTCAAAGTACATGTGTACAAAATTTGATGCTTTTATCAAAAAGTGAACGATTTTTTGCCTATGCTGCCCCACTATAAAAGAATTCTGCTATTGTGCCCCTATAATCCAACTGTATATATTACTCACCGTAAGAAATATTGAAGCCTAATTGCCTGCAAACAACTTGAGCTTCCAATTCATCCCAGTAGTCATCACAAACAGTATGGAAAGTCCCATTGTAACACACTTCAACACGACCTTCACTAAGACTGACTCCTCCTTCCAAACGTACCTCACCATCACTACACGCTACAGAATAACAATAATGCATTCAAACATGTTCAGGTACAACATCTATTGTTCTATCAACTAGCTATCCCAAGTAAAATTAATTAACACATGTGCTAGGGACAATTTCAACAGTCCTCAATTTTCATGTATAGAATTGACCAAACTAATAAAAAGTAGTTGAGAGTAGCTTAGCAGAGATGTAGCCCACGCATCACTTGCATGTGAAAAGGTTGACTGTGGACCAAATACTGTGACCATGCACTAAGCAAAGCAGTCAAATCTGAAGCAGCAGCTCAGGACACAAGTATATTAGTCTGACAGTAGCAGCTACTGATAGCTTGAAATTCCCCATCCATTTCATTGGATGTGATTTGAGCTGGGAGGACTCTGTGATGCAGAGTAATTAACACTAATGCAGAGTAATTAACACTAATGCAGAATAATTAACACTAATGCAGAGCAATTAACACTAATGCAGAGTAATTAACACTAATGCAGAGTAATTAACACTAACTGCCACTGACCCGCCAAGTCTCTCTCACCCCCAAGGCCACACAGGAGGGTGGGTCCAAGGCCATACTACTATTTCACGCAAGGGATATGCGTGCACATGACTACTGGCTCACACCAGCTCAGACCGCCAATGAGGACACCAGGTAACCATAGCAATATTGTAGTTCACTCCTCATTTTCAATAATCACAAAAATGTTTCACCCGACACGCACATTAATTATAGCAATAACAACTTCAGCAGCTGTCGTGCAGCACATGATATTGTGCAACAATCTGAGTAATAAAAACACAAAGGATCTCAACATTCACTCACGGCGACACAAAGTTTGGTTGTAGAGAAGGAAGCCGTCCTCACATGAACAGTGAAAGCTGCCATTAGTGTTCATACAAGTTTGATTGCATACCTTCAAACTACATTCATTTATATCTGAAAATAAACAACAACAGATGTCACATTAGCAACATGTGACCACCACACCGTACCACTGCAAGACTTGCCACCACTGTTCAATTTATATCCTTCATGACAGCTACACACAAACCCAGGAAGCAGATTTGTGCAGAGATGCTCACAGCCGCCATTACTCCTTGAACATTGGTCATCATCTAAGAAAAGACAAAATAGTTCTCATGATACAAATATGTAAGTTTCCACACTTAACACCTTGACAAATATGACAGACACTAGCAGCTGTTGCTGACCAACACTGCAGCTGTAATGCTACTGGTAGACTTAGATATAGTAACCAGGGTTTCATACAGAGGGGGGGACGCCATAAAATTTTCCCTCCCCAGCAAAAGTTTTCCCCCTCCAGAAAAATATTTTCCCCCTCCAGAGAAAGTATCCCTCCTCCCTCCCACACACCAAAACTAGATTCCCCTACCCCACTGCCACTCCATCAACAATTTTGTTTCTGAGGGTCAAGTATGATATTTGCCTATTCTCTCAACATTTGCAGTCCCTACTGAAAGTACGAGAGTGATGTTTATATGTGTAAAAGTTTCTAATTATCCCCCTCCAACAAAATATCCTGTATGAAACCCTGGTAACCCTGTAATATTACAACAATTATAAACCAGTTTCCACTGTATCACTCCTCTGACTATGCAACCTCCCAACCCCATATAAGAATGGAGAGAGGACTTGATTTTTTTTTTCATTAATAGTTCTTAACTTATTGTTGTAAAGACAATAGCTGATATTAAGATAAGGTCTGGCCTCTGCTTACCATAACATTTGATACCAACATCATCAGTGGTATGAAAGCAATCCACAGGTCCAGTAAAAGAGCAGTTTATGAGAGTCTCTTCTATACCAGTACAAAAGAGGTAGTCAAGGAAAATAGGACCAACTGCAGTTCCAAAGTGCTTGCTTGCCATGAAAATCGGCGTAGCTCCTACAAACAAGAAACGTATGCCTCGTTATTTTGTTTGCTTTTCACTGCTTTGCTGTTGTTGTTGTTGTTGTTGTCGTCATTGTTGCTTGCAACATATGTAAAAATTATTGAAGCATCACATAAAAGCTATACAAAATTAACTAACCCTTCGTGGGAAAGCCTAGCTGATGGCAGGCTACTTGAGCATCCATAGAGCCAAACCTATGCCTGCAAACTGTCCCCCAAGCCTTATTGAAGCAAACTTCCAATCTTCCCGTAGAATTGTCCACACCTTCAACGAGTTGAATGGCACCATCATTACATATGCTGGCATTGAACGAGGAATCTGGCAGATAACAATGGCGGCTAAATGAGTACGAACAATAAAGTGTGTGCAATAACCTACCCTGACAGATCACGGATGCTGGCAAGTTGCTCTGACAACTTTGCCTCAAGGCTTTTATCATAGAGCATTGACTGATGCTTGATTCATTCCCCGTGCAAGAGACGTGGTGAAGGAGGTACTCTAAACTAGATGACTCCAGATAGGAGGATGACACAAATACTTGACCCACAGCCAAGGCACCTAAATAGAGATAACAAAGGCAATATGCTTAAAAACACTTGCGTAGCCCATGAAAAAAAAAAATTAAATAGCTAAATAAGCTGCATGATCGAAGAAGCTTGCTGTTGCAACCAGTGAGTGTAAATAACATAATTTTGAACTTAGAGTATTTCTCAGAAACAACATAAATTAGACAAGCTCCCACAGCCACACTTATGTAAAAAATGCTCATGCTACCAACCTTAATTAAAAACTTAATTAATTGCAACTTGACCTACTACAGTCAATTAGCTAATCTTTCACTGGCTATTTAAATTATGCTTTTGCTTTCATACTCACATCTTGGCATTAACATTCTTGAGTAAATTTCACCATGCTCTTAGACTCTATTGACATTAAATTAATTACATTTCTGAAGAGGTGGTTTTTCTTACCATGAGGGGCAAATCCCAACTGCTGGCAAACTACAATTGCATCTCTCGTGTTCCAGGATTCATCGTAGCAAATCCCATGAAATGTTCCATTTTGACAGTACTCCACTCTACCCCGCAGCAGACCATTCTCCTCCTCACCACCCACAAAGAAAGAGGAATCATAGCTGGTGCGAGAAATGAAGTAGTCATCATTGTTTCCCACACTTAGACGAAGGTCACCGTCTTTACAAATCTCTAATTACAACAGTTACCAGGATTTCTAATATACGAGTGTACATACACGAATTCTAAATTGGAGTCCCATACTCTTTTTAATTAGAGTCCCATAATAATTAATTAGAGTATTACAAAGTCTGTATTCTAGTTGGACATTTTTCCTGAAAAGGAGCTAATAATGGAAGTTTTTTTTTAAATAATGCGAGAGTACTGAATGCATTTAATGCTTACTCTCATCTCTCCTCTGCTATGCTATGAGAATGACATTATGACTCACTTTCAGTTTCACTGAGTAGCTGAAGTGCCAGTGGTACGTTGAAAATAAATTGATACAAGAACACTCCTGGACTGTCTATGTTGGATGAAGTCAGTAAATCACCTGCGATGAAGAATGAAGACCTCCCAGAGGCTACTCCAGCAACTGCTAGTCTGAAATTAAAGAGCACACAGAACAGAGCAACCAGACATTATGCACTTCAGTTGCTTTACACCAATTCACTATGCTACCTGGCATTTGGAGAAGATTGTGGATCTGGTACTGTCGAGTTGTAGCGAAACATGGCATATGATACCCTGCCATCAGTACCTAATATGACCTGGAAGGAGTTGCCGATTTCTCCATCTTCATAACTACCCACTTGTACCCAAGTTGCCATCACTACGTCAGTGGGAAGATAATTATATTTGACTAGTATTTCATCTAAGAAACAGTTGTAACTCTCTTCATTGGGGTCCAAAGAGCTACAAACAGGTTATAATAATATATAGATAACACTCTTACAGCCAATTAATATAGCTAGCAAAAGGATTCAATGTTGGTATTCATCTAGTTTTTATCACAATGTAGGTGCAAAATAAGAATCACCTGTAAAAAATTTCTCCAGTGACATTAACATCTATGTCGGACCAAAATGGAGCAATGATTGGGGTTCTGCGACCTACTTTATCCAGTGTGTCCAGCTCAGGACTAAACTGAACTGGAGTCTTAAAAGTAATACTGCCATCTTGATTGATCTGTTTAAAAAATCATAAGTTTCATACATCACACATACATTTCTTGTGTAAAGTAGCTAACATTAAAACAGAAGTTGAAAAGCAACAAAAGAAAAAGAATGGATTAGTGCATACGATAGAAAAAAAAGCACAAACACTTACCATCTCTTTTTCATTCTGCCATACAAGAGAGTGTGGACAATTAAATGGTAAAAAAAAAAAAGAGGAGGGGGGGGGGGGAAGAAGAATTCGCAACAATAGTCTTAATTGACATCCTGAGTACTTCAGACGCTTTAATATCTAATATAATAAAATGCTCTAGTCTCTCCTCAAGCAGCGCTATTAATGTACTGCTAGCATGGCTGCCACTTATTACCAGCACAGACATGACTAAATGACACACCACTGGAGCATGCCTAACCATTCCTATTCAATGACCACATGCACAATATTTTTAGCAGAACTCTTAGAATTGTTGGTTCCAATTTCAAAAACACCTTCCATTTCACAACATTCTTGTTTGCCTCGTGAATGTTGTCATTTAGAAGAATGCAACTCTTCAAATATACAGTAATTATTTTCCTAGGCTCTTAACTGCTGCACATAAAAAAAACAAAAAAAAAAAACAATTGTTTTTTATGTAACTATATAGCAATAAGTTTAAACAATGGGGGTGAGGCAATCATATTAGTTTTAGCAGTAAAAAATCTATTAAAATATTATACCCTGGAAACACAATTACAACACTTACAACCATACACAAGACTAGCAATGCCACTGAATCAAACTTATAAAAAGTACTCACAAATAAGCTGTTGTAGCCCACAGTGTCTAGATAAAATGGTTTCTGTAGATGGATCTTCTCAGAGGTTTCCTCATACCCAAGCTCGAGGTGCCCAGTATAATTGTACAGCTCTGCACTCATACATTGATTGGTTAGAAAGAAGAGAAGCAGCAAATAGGCCCCCATTTTGCTGCAGGTAAACCTAGTAAACTTGGCTCACTGAAAACTGCAGGCAGCTACCCCACAAGTGCAGCAGCTGCCGCACACCCGAATTTATAACAATATTTATAGAGGAAACCATCCAAACCATCACGAGATTGATACTTCCTGGTGCTGGTGGTCGTGTGGACGACCACAAAAATTCTACTGCTGTGAGCCTACCACAGTGCCATCAAGGTGCAAATGTACCTCATTTGTAAGCAATTGTTTTAATCATTTAATACTGTGAACACCTTAGAATGAATTTTCTGTAAATGAACATAAGTATTACATAATGTACCTGAGCATAAAAAATACACTTCAGAATGTTCCTTTTGTGGTTTTTATGAATGGCCTACTAATAGCATTTAATCTTGCTTATCCTCTTGCTCATCCTATTATTATGACAATTGAGCATATTAAATGCACAATAATACTTTCACAAGTGCCCAATTTAAATAATGCATATAGAATCGAAAATGATAAAGAAAAAGAAGATGAGGAAATAATTCTTGTCTTTGGGAATCTGGCTTGGTTTATCAGTGCTCTGGCCTTTGGGCAAACCAGGTATTATGGGCTAAGGCTGGTAGATTCTGAACATTATAAATTCCGTGGCATCAGTTATTTTATATCTTGTTTTTCTCTCCCCAATTTCCTTTACTCCTTTGAATACGGGAACTTCAATCTAGTAGTTTTGGTATAAGCCATTTGTATATCTTTTTTTTTCCTTGGACCAATGCATGATAATTCACATCTAATATAATAATAATGATAAACTATGTCCTCGTTGCATTTACATAGCACCATGAGACTAGCGTAGTGTACGAGGCAGTATAAATACAAAACTAATTAGCTAGGTCCCTTCAAGGTAATCAAAGTCACTCCTCCTGATGACTTCTGCAAATATTTAAACAAAATTTTTTAATCCATAATATACTATTTCAAATAAAAAAATAGTAAAATGAAATAAAAATAACAATTCCTGAAAATAAATACCTCCCTAAAAATACTATGGATGTATATTTTAAAACATGTAGCCTAAAGCTTACTGCACAAGCTAAATTACACGTTAAGATGTTTTTAATGCTTATAAGCATTCCATCGAGTGAAATTAATACATAATTAAAAACAATTAGCTTGTCTTAGGAACTTTATTATACATATTCACATTATATATTGGATATTTTCCTCGAGAATTTCCGCATCACACAAGAATTCATTAATTGAATGCTCCAACGGACCCGTGCATAGTTTTGGACTACTGAATTTTTAGAAATATGGCAGAGTTACCTTTGAATGTTTTACTGTTTGGAAAATATCCAATGTATAATAAATAATTTATGACACTTGTCGTACAATATGGGGATGACATTTCACTCTCACACTCGCATTTCACTCGCATGCTCTTAAAATATCTCTCCATATTGTACGCTGATCCATGCAACAAGTATTATATATATATACTGGCAAGTATCCTCCATACAGTGGCACTTGATGTAATGACTTGAAATTTATGAATGCAGAAGCATATGGTATTTTCAAACTAACCATGTGTACAGATATAGAGTGAAAAGTAGTTAATGGATAAAGTGACATTTAAATTAATTTACAGATAAGTGAACAACAAGAGCAGTGAGAGAAACTAACAAAAATGAAAGTAATTGGATAAACCGATGGAAAAACATTAATTTTTTATTCATTGACTAAAAATTGATTACTGCTGAGGTAGCATGTAGTACATTAACTATATAAAAAGCTATACCAGCCTTCATGTGTACTTCAATCTAAGCTTCTCTAGGCATAGCACCCATGATTTACTTCCTTTGATTGCAAGTATACCGTATGCTCATGAAGTAGAGGTATAACTCTAGACTAATCCCAGCATTGATTCCAACTTGACTTTCATACAGTGCAGGCACACATTCCAAACACTAGTGTCGTGTAGACATACCCTTTACCTAGTCTCGCAGGGCCAGACCCTTTACCAAACACAAAGCGAGGAAAGGGTCTGGTCAAGTGAGGGGGGGGTGCGCTGTACAGGACCCATGAATTCCTGGGGGAAATGCGGTGTTAATCAGGACACCAAATTACCACAAAACACGAATTAGAACCGTTTTGCTATTGCTCTGCTCTCACAGTTCCTGTTTAACTGGCTCCGTTTAACTATGGCGAGTTGCTGCTTATGCAGAAGTGACTTATCTTCTGGTCAGGCGGAAGGAGAGAAGAATATTCCAATCATCTTCTGGCGAAGTTCTGACATCTTAAAAAAATGTCATATCACAAAGCCTACACAAGTAACTGTCTCTATGGATCTCCAATACTTCATCTAAGGTCACTCCCAACTTCTTTTCAGCTTCATTCTCCAAGATAAAAGCGAACTGTGAGGGCAGAGCAATAAGCGAAACGGTTCTAATTAGTGTTTTGTGGTAATTTGGTGTCCTGATTAACACCGCATTTCCCCCAGGAATTTGTGGGTCCTGTACAGCGCACCCCCCTCACTTGACCAGACCCTTTCCTCGCTTTGCATTTGGTAAAGGGTCTGGCCCCGCGAGACTATCCTTTACCTACTTCTACACTGGGAAAGGGGTCTAGTGTATCAGTGCATAGTACCAGTTTTAAAAAACTCACCAGATCTAGGGGAAGTTGTGGTTTTGGTAGTGGTTGTCAATAGTAATAGCTTACCATAGCCACTCAATCAGCACTTTCTGCAGTCCCACGACTTTGTGCATTATGGAAGAGGATACACAGAAGAGCTGAAGGACAAGTATTTCAAGGCCTTTAAAGTAGTAAATATGGATGTGGGAAAAGCTTTTGTGACAGCAGTATGAAGAACTATTTGTGTTATCTGTCATTTTGTGGATGATTAGCTACAAGTACAACAGGATTCCCTTCGAACTAGTATTTTGCCACCAGACCCTGTCCCAGCATAGCGGTAGGCAAAGGGGCTGGCTATGTGAGAATGTCCAATCATTACAGAATCTCCAAAGCTGGGAGAACTGAGAAATGGTTATTTATTCCCTGGCAAACAAATACCAAAATTGCATGAAAAAATTAATAAGGTACATAAGTGCAAGACCATTACAACACTCACTTCAAATTTGTCATCTTTTCATTGTTACATCATCTTGATGCTTATGCTAGAAGATAGCTATGCACTCTTACACTCACTTTATTAATGCAAGAAGATAGCTATGCACTCTTACACTCACTTTATTAATGCAAGAAGATAGCTATGCACTCTTACACTCACTTTATTAATGCAAGAAGATAGCTATGCACTCTTACACTCACTTTATTAATGCAAGAAGATAGCTATGCACTCTTACACTCACTTTATTAATGCATCATTTACCTCACACACTTAGCTGTAATTATTATCACTTTAATTTCCTATTATATTTTTCTTCACCTAGGCTGCTCTTTTGTATTAGAGTTTGTCCTTCATCCACCTCTTATCATATTACACCCTGTTAATTCTCTTTGCTATTTACATGGTTGTAAATTTATAATAATAAATAATAATAATAATTAGCTATAACCTGAAGGCAATTTTGGGAAGCCTTCCGGTGTACTTGAATTGACAGTATCAGTGCCTTGTGGAGTGTAGTATGAGGATATGGCTTCCCACAAACAAACCACTTTAACAACCAACCTTTTTTTGGTGAGCCAGGTGCCAGTAAGGAAAGTATCGCCAACGGCTAGTACAATAGTTTGCAGAAAAGAGGGCGTGGCTACTAAATGTGTGCTCTTAGTGTTCGTCGCGACTATTGTTAGAAATAACTCAAACGGTTAGCATGTATCGACAAAGTATTCTCTCTGTAGTGGCGGCTTCTCTCATAATTGCTGTGCTAGGCGTCCCAACTGCTAATAAGACCGCTGTATACAGAGCAGAGCAAACTTTGCAGGGACTATTGGAATATTACTGGAAACCGGACAGTAAACACAAACATATAGAGTTTGTGTTTGTTTGTGCCCAGATAGGTTCCATAAGCAGCTATGGATCTTGCACTTGTGCAGATCCTCACGCTTGCGTGGATTGTTATAGATGGTGGAGTGCAGTAGCTGTTGAGTCTGTTGCTTCATATGGCATCTACACTAATTCTTCCAACTACTCTATGGTGCCCCAAGTTACCTTTACCCACTCACCTTATAATGCAGAGTGGAATGCTACTGCTTCTTGTACATTCATTGATGACTTTGCATGGTATGGTATAGCTTATCTACGAGTTTATGAGTGGCTAAATGTAAGTTACTTAAATGGAGCAGAGTACAATGTTACTGGTTCTCATTATTTTTAGGCAAATGTTTTCAACATTTTATTGCTTAAATTTTTTATTATACAGGATACAAAATGGCTTAATCGTTCAATTGACTTGCATGACTGGGGTTGGACATATGGCTGGGATGAACCTTGTGGAGGATTCTGGTGGAGTAATTGCGAATTTTCTACCTTCAAAGATTCTATTATTATAGTACAAATGATGCATCTTTCAGCAAAACTAGCTTATCTGTTGCCGAATGAAACACGATTCCTTGAAAGCGCCACAAAGATATGGGACTGGTTCTTCAGCATTGATGATGGCGAAGGAATGATGTCGGACCAGTTCCTTGTTTCTACTGGGGTGTTGCCAGAACGCTGTTGTAATGCCACGTCAGATGAGTATTCACGTTGTCATAACTCTAAGATCTCTGGTACGTCCTACAATCAAGGTCTGCTTATGAGTGCTTCAGCGTTTCTCTATTTGAGAACTGGGGATCAGAAGTATTTAAAAGTTGGCCTCAGAGCCGCTGAATCTATTCTAGCAAACTATACAACCAAAGAAGGTGTGTTGAAGGATGAGCCTCGCAGTTACCAGTCCTACCAGTATGAGTGTTATGCTGGGTCTGACCCTGGTGGCGATTGGTACTCATTCAATGGCATATTCATGCTCCATCTGGGATACTTCACCGAGTTACTGGTCAAAAACAAAAGTATGCCAGCAGATTTAATGCAACGCATTATGGTAATGGTTCAGAAAACAAGCGATGCCGCTTGGAATAGGTCAGCTATGTTTCCTCCATTTAAAAAAGGAGACAATATTTGTGAACCAGGCAGTGCACCTACCAAAAAGGCTGTCAAGTATCCCAAGTTTCATTGGTGGTGGGGGTACAATGTTCAACAGCAGAAAATCCCACCAGACCCTCGTTACTACTTTCATGCCAAGCAAATACGATGTTATGGCAACAACACTCAAATTTGGAGTGGTTTAACGGGAAGTGAGCTCAACTGCACAGAATTGTGCAACAGCTACTCAAACTGTTCCAAATATTTATATCAAACATACCAAGATGAAGTAGTGGGCATAGACTGTTGGATTTGGTCTTATAACAGATCTGATCACCTTTGTGATTTAATTGACTACGATTTCAACACAGGAATAAAGAGGCCCATAGGAAATGGCACGTGCAAGGGACGCTGTGGATCTAAACTTCAACAGCCACTGACTGGAGAGAGTAGTTGCTATTGTGATGAAGATTGCGTGAAGCACTTAGACTGCTGTTTGGACTATGCTGACTATTGCACTACTAAGCCAGTGTCCTGTCGGGGTCAATGTAACACCAAAAAACCCAAGCCTCAGGTCATTCCTGGAGGAGGATACTGCTGGTGCAACTATGGATGTAATCCATGGTTTACTGACAACAATAGTGATGGGAGCTGCTGTCCTGATTATCCACAGTTGTGCTCACAGACCAAAATTCCCACATGTTTGGATGGCCGCACACAGGGATCAGCTCTTAATCTTTTCTTGAGCCATATTGCAGCCTCCAAGATGTTCTCACGCTATCAAGACTTGTCCAATTCTCCAGATTTTTTAAACAACGAATTATGAATTTGTGTAAAAAAAATTTTGTATTTTTTAAAAATAAAAATATATGTGTTACACTATTGTTATATTCTAGCCAGATTTATTTATTTATTTATTTTATTTTTATTTAATAGTTCAATGCACTAAGCATTCAGGAGAAGAGCCAACTAGCCAAATTAGGCTATTCTAAAGGCCTTCCTAGCATAAAACAGACAATAATGAATGATAACCAAACAGAGGGGGGAGGGGGGGGGGGGGAAGAAAAAAAAAATTAAAAAATTAAATAAAATAAAATAAAAAAATAAAAAAATTCAACAGTGCAATGAGAAGATTAGTTATTGTATAGGTAACCCTTCAGATGTTGCTTGAAGGCAGTGTGTGAATTGACTGACACAAATTTATCTGGGAGGTGGTTCCAAGGATGGACTACAGACATCCTATAGGATTGTCTGTGATGGTGTGTCCTCGCGAAGGGATAGTAGAATGGAAAGGAATTTTTATTAGAGGAGCACTTTCTAGGAGCTCGATAGCAACAGGTTGTGACTAGCTACTTTATTATAAGTAAACAGATAAGCTGGATCCCTAAATGGCATATATTTGTAGCCTGGTATATATTTGTAGCCTGGCATATAGAAAATCCATTTTTGGTATGAAGGACGAATCGTGCAAAAGAACCTCACATAATACACCTGAGGGCGCCGCTGGGGTGGGGCTAGTTCTCTGCGGCAAGAACTTCTCTCCACCCTCCTAATGCGCACACGATGGCAATCATGGCAGTTAGGATTGCTATTATTATAATAATCAGTTCTTTATCCGGGTTAATAACTGGGGAAAATGATCGCTCTTTAACTACAAATGCTACCACTCGGGCTACCCTGACCCTGGACGGAATATTCAATTATTACTGGAAGGGTGACCCCAACCACAAGCACATAAAATTTTTATTTTCTTGTGGCCAGCTCGGAGAGACTGGAACATCCAAGGCAGGCCAGTGCAGTTGCTACAGCACTCAAACTTGCATCAATTGCTACAGATGGTGGACTGCAGTGACGATGGAATCTGTAGCTAGCTATGGGATTCTAATGAATACCACCAAATATAATAATTTACCTGCCACAGTCTTTGCACATTCACCCTATAATGCAAATTGGGATGCAACAGTCTCTTGTACTTATGTTGATGATTTCCTCTGGTATGGAATTGCCTATTTACGAGTGTATGACTGGCTCCAGGTATGTATGTACGTATATAGAAATACAATAATAAGTTACAATAGTTAGCTCAGTAACTATTATAATTGAATAATTATAAATAATAATATATAATTATTATGTGTGTATAGCTATATATATATATATATATATATATATTATAGGATACTAAATGGTTGAATCACTCCATTGACCTCTATGACTGGGCTTGGAAGTATGGATGGGATGGAGACTGTGGTGGCTTTGTGTGGAGCACTTGTCCTGGCATGCATTATAAGTTTAATGTAGAGCTACTGGAAGCTTTACATCTCGCAGCAAAACTTGCGTACACACTTCCCAATGACACACGTTTTTTGAATGGATCAGAAAAAATTTGGCAGTGGTTTTTCAGTTTTGACAATGGCTACGGTTTAATGAGTGAAGAATACTTAGTATCTACTGGAGCCATTCCTTTGACTTGTTGTAATGCAACCTCACAAAATAATTCCTGCAAGAACAGCAGATCCCATGATGCCATCTATTCACACGGATTGCTGCTGTCTTCCTCTGCTTATTTGTATCTAGCTACTGGCAACACAACTTATCTCAAAACTGGTCTAAGAGCTGCTGAGGCAGTGATACAAAACTACACTACCACGAAAGGCGTCCTGATAGATGAGCTGAGGGGATTTCCATCATATGTTTCTGAATGTAACACATACTCAGATCCTGGAGGAGACTGGTTTTCATTCAATGGTATTTTTATGCTTCATCTAGGATATTTCACTGAACTACTGGTCAAAAATGGTAGTATGCCAGCTGAAACTCTAAAAGCCATCAACTCTTTCGTCCAAAAAACAAGTGATTCTGCATGGAATAATTCTGCAGTATGGCCTCCATTCAACCAGTCTAATGTTTGCAAGCCTGGCTCAGCTGCAACCAACAAGAAATCAAAGGAGCCGAAGTTTCATTGGTGGTGGGGCAATCAGAATGAAATCAATGCCACTTTACCGTCTGATCCCGGTATTTACTTTCACGTATCAATGCTGAGGTGTAACACTGTCAATGGCAACGACACACAAATTTGGGAAGGTGAAGTTGATAGCGAGGACTCGTGTAGAGTAAAGTGTGATAACAATGTAAACTGTTCCAAGTATCTGTGGCAATTATATGAAGAAGACGTGCAAGGATACAACTGTTGGATCTGGTCTTACAATAGGAGCAACCATATTTGCAGTACTTCCAATGCCAATTGGAATGTTGGGATAAAGCGGCCCAAGGGCAAAGCTACGTGTGCAGGAAAATGCGGATCCAGTGAGCCTCAAAAGTTGGAACATGGAGCGTGCTACTGCGACTCACAGTGCACTAAGCATCTAGACTGCTGCACAGACTATGCAGATCATTGCACTGCTGACAAACCTTTAAGTTGTGAAGGCTACTGCAACAAGCCCAAAGGTCAGGCTACACCAGGTGGTGGATATTGTTGGTGCATGAACGGTTGTAATCCTGGCTATACTGGTGGAAGCTGCTGTCCAGACTACAAGAAACAATGCAATGGTGAAAGCATGCATCCCTGCTTTGATGGAAGAAGCCAAGGATCTGCTTTGAATCTTTTTGTTGGACATTCTTTGGTATCAAAATCATCATATTAGCAAAAAACAAGTATAGCAAGCTAGCTAGATAGATTATATTTATTCTTGTTGTCATTTTGTGTTTGTGTGTATGTTTTTCTTACTTTGGTCGTGGATTGATTATATAGTACACAGTTTCACAACACAAATTCACTCGAGAATCTTGATTCAAGCCCTCAATGATTAATTTCCACTTAAAAACATAGGTGGGCGGGGCTTGCTAGATTTTGCACAACGCATGATGGCGATGTGGTTGCTGCATCTGCTGGTGATTTTCGGAGTAAGTGGCGGTATTTACGCCAGCACGTCTGCAAATTCCACCGCGGCTAACCGTACGCGGGCAGCACTTGATGGTTTGTTCAACTATTACTGGAAAGCCGATCCGTACAACAAAAACATTAAGTTTCTTTTTGCTTGCGGCCAAATTGGTGAAGTGGGGACGTCTAATGCTGGTCAATGCAGTTGTTATGCACCAGACAAATGTGTCAACTGCTACAGATGGTGGACAGCTATATTATTGGAGTCAGTGGCAAGCTATGGTATTCTTATGAATACTAAGAATCACAGTGACTTACCAGACATGATATTCAAGCATTCTCCATATAATTCTGATTGGAATCCAGCTTCAGCCTACTCCTGCACTTACATAGACGATTTCTTGTGGTATGGAATAGCTTATCTACGAGTCTATGACTGGACTAAGGTAGCCTTTATATTTTTTAAATAGATAAGGGTTGCATTACAAATCAGATATCAGATGTGCTTAGCTATGTCCATGAGGATTTTGATTGTGCTTAGTTGCCTTTGATTGTACAAGTAACTTTTTCTACGCTGTTACGTAGCACTAGTTTTTTTATTAATATTATGTTTTTATGTTTTTTAGGACGTACATTGGCTGAATCATTCGATTGATTTATATGATTGGGCATGGAAGAATGGCTGGGAAGGAGATTGTGGCGGCTTTGCATGGAATACATGCACAGATAGTAAATACAAATTTAACATTGAACTACTAGAAGCATTACACCTCGCATCAAAACTATCACATTCACTTTCTAATGAGACACGGTTCTTGTCAGATGCTAAAAGACTATGGCAGTGGTTTTTTAGCTATGATGGTGGATATGGACTTATGACTGACAAGTACTTAGTGTCCACTGGAGCCATTCCGTTAACGTGCTGCAATGCCACCTCCAAGCAGCGACCTTGTATGAACAGCAATTCTCACGATGCCATATATTCTCAAGGTCTTCTCATCTCGGCCTCTGCTTACCTGTATCTTGCTACTGGGAATGAAACGTATCTGAAAACTGGACTCAGGGCAGTAAATGCTGTCATAGAAAATTACACAACAGCAGATGGTGTGCTGTTAGACGAGATAAGAGGCTTTCCTTCGTACGAATCAACGTGTACTACTTATTCAGATCCTGGAGGAGACTGGTTTTCATTTAATGGAATCTTTATGCTCCATTTGGGTTACTTTACTGAACTAATATCTAACAATGGAAGCTTACCTGCGCAAACTTTAAAAGCTATTAACTTACTAGTTCAGAGGACCAGCGATTCAGCATGGACTAGCTCTTCTGTATGGCCTCCATTTGACAAAACAGATGTTTGTAAGCCTGGATCTTCCCCACTTAATAAAGAACTTAAAGAACCCAAGTTTCATTGGTGGTGGGGCAAAAACAGACCATCACATCCTACTCTTCCAAGTGATCCAGGTTATTACTATCACACAACTAATCTTCGATGCCACACCATGAATGGAAATGACACACAAATTTGGGAAGGCGAACTAAAGAGTGAAATTCAATGCAGGAAAAAATGTGACAAATATAATAATTGCTCCACATATCTCTACCAAACTGAAGAACAGGATGTACCCGGCACTAATTGCTGGATTTGGTCTTACAATCGGAGTGACCACATTTGCAATAAGACAGAGTCAAACTGGAACATTGGAGTGAAAAGACCACATGGCAAAGCCACATGTGCTGGAAAGTGTGGGTCAACTGAGCCCCAGAGTCTTCTTCATGGTGTATGCTACTGTGACAAGGACTGTTCTGTATATCTAGACTGCTGTTCTGATTATGCTGATCAATGCACTAGAAATAAGTCACAGAGTTGCAGTGGATATTGCAACAAAGGCCTTGGACAAGCTATTCCTGGAGGTGGCTATTGTTGGTGCATGAATGGCTGTAATCCAGGCTTCACAGGAGGAAGTTGTTGTCCTGATTACTTGGAACAATGCAACAGTGGAAAGATGCAAATTTGTTTGGACGGAAGGAGTCAAGGGTCAGCTCTTAATCTCTTTCTAGGTCATGCTACTGTTTCAAATATTATTAGCAATCTTTAAATGCATGTCATTGAATTTTTACAGTAAGCTGTCTAGCTACTTGTATGACTTTTGATATTTAGGAGCAACCTCTCCCTCTCACCAGACCTTCATACTAACATATCTCGCGGAGCTGGTCAGTATTGGTAAAGGGTCATTAAACGCAGTTGCTCAAGTAGCTTTTTTTTTACGTTGAAGACACCTTACCCCATCGTAGTAAACTGAAAGATGAAGTTGTTTAAAAAAGGAATATTTTTCATGACCATCTTGTTGCTTTCAGGAGTATCAAAGTCCGCAGTTGACTTTAGGAACTCGTCAGTAAATGCCACTGCTTTCAATCGCACTTTAGTCACTTTGAACGGATTATTTAATTATTATTGGAAGTCGGATCCTATAAATAAAGACATTAAGTTTCCTTTTGCATGTGGCCAAATTGGACAAATGGGGACTTCCCTAGCGAGTCAGTGTAGTTGTTCTGTACCTTACCAATGTGTCAACTGCTATAGATGGTGGACAGCTATTTTAATGGAGTCAGTGGCAAGTTATGGCATTCTTATGAATACTAAGAATCACAGTGATTTGCCTACTATGATATTTGAACATTCCCCATATAATTCTGATTGGAATCCAGCTGAAGTTTCAGGTTGTACTCATATTGATGATTTCTTGTGGTATGGAATTGCTTACCTAAGGGTTTATGATTGGCTCAGAGTAAGTGGATGTAGAAATGTTATTTTTGTAAGTCATCACAACAATGTAATAAACGTCTAATAAAAATGTGGAAACAAACTGATGTAGCTTGTTAATTATATTATATGATTTCATTTTGTGTGAATTTTTTATTATTATTATTTTTATAGGACACTCGGTGGTTACATCACGCTATCAATTTATATAACTGGTGTTGGATATATGGCTGGGATGGAGAATGTGGTGGCTTCATTTGGGATACGTGTTCTGATGGTAAATACAAGTTCAACATTGAGCTACTTGAGGCATTACATTTGGTTGCTAAAATTGCTTACACAGTGCCAAATGAGACACGGTTTTTGTCAGATGCTGAAAGACTATGGCAGTGGTTTTTTAGCTATGATGGTGGATATGGACTTATGACTGACAAGTACTTAGTGTCCACTGGAGCCATTCCGTTAACGTGCTGCAATGCCACCTCCAAGCAGCGACCTTGTATGAACAGCAATTCTCACGATGCCATATATTCTCAAGGTCTTCTCATCTCGGCCTCTGCTTACCTGTATCTTGCTACTGGGAATGAAACATATCTGAAAACTGGACTCAGGGCAGTAAATGCTGTCATAGAAAATTACACAACAGCAGATGGTGTGCTGTTAGACGAGATAAGAGGCTTTCCTTCGTACGAATCAACGTGTACTACTTATTCAGATCCTGGAGGATACTTGTTTTCATTTAATGTAATCTTTATGCTCCATTTGGGTTACTTTACTGAACTAATATCTAACAATGGCAGCTTACCTGCGCAAACTTTAAAAGCTATTAACTTACTAGTTCAGAGGACCAGCGATTCAGCATGGACTAGTTCTTCTGTATGGCCTCCTTTTGACAAAACAGATGTTTGTAAGCCTGGATCTTCCCCACTTAATAAAGAACTTAAAGAACCCAAGTTTCATTGGTGGTGGAGCAAAAGTAGGCCATTGCATCCCACTCTTCCAAGTGATCCAGGTTATTACTACCATATGAACCAGTTGCGTTGCTACACATTGAATGGTGACAATACACAGATCTGGGAAGGAGAACTCAAAAGCGAGACTTCTTGCCAACAAAAATGTGATAGCAATGTGAACTGCTCCAAATATCTTTATCAGGTAACTGAAGATGTAATTGCTGGCACAAATTGTTGGATTTGGTCTTACAATAGGAGTAATCACATTTGCAATGTGACAGATACCAATTGGAATGTAGGAGCAAAGAGGCCACAAGGTAAAGCATCGTGTGCCGGAAAGTGCGGCCATGCTGAGCCTCAGAAGCTAGATCACGGTGTATGTTATTGTGATGCTAGCTGTTCCAAACACCTTGACTGCTGTTCTGACTATGCAGATCAATGCGCTGCAGATGTACCTTTGAGTTGCAAAGGAAAATGTGACATTCCTGTGAGTCAAGCTATCCCTGGAGGCGGGTACTGTTGGTGCATTGATGGCTGCAATGCTGGATTCACTGGAGGAAGTTGTTGCCCTGACTACTTAGAACTCTGTTTATACAATGTGGGTATGAAGACTTGCTTGGATGCTAGAAGTCAGGGATCAGCATTGAACTTATTTTTGGGTCATTCTATCATATCTAAGGCTATGAACTCCACATTTTAAACATTGAGATTCTATATTGTGTTAATTTTTTATATTTATTTTATATTGAATTGAGCAATTTATTTTTCGCACCCTCACTTGCGCTTTGGTGTGTATAACAACCAAGGACAAAGCAAACATTTTCGATTGGTAAAGGGTGACCATATGCCCCTCCCCTTTTATTGGATGCAAAGTGCCAGCGGACAAGAATGGCTATATCGCATAATTCCAACGGTCCTGCGGAACCTCTGGAACAGTCTATCCCTAGTGTTGGTGGCTCAATAAATTACAGATATACACAGAAGACAAAGAAGCTACCACTCGTTAGAAAGGTCGCTTATGGCTTTGGACACGTCTTTAACGACTTATGTGTGGGACTGTGGATTTCCTACCTAATAGTTTTCTATTACTACGTCATTGGTCTGAGCTACGTACATGCTGGAATTCTGTATCTGTGCGGCCAAGTAGCAGATGCAGCTTTTACACCATTCATTGGATATTTTTGTGACAGAACATATGTAAAATTCTATGGCAGGAGAAAATTATGGCACTTGATGGGCACTGTTATTGTTGCAGCACTGTACATTATATACTGGTACAAGTGTATCAATTGTGAACATGCTTCTGCCATCGTTAAGGTGGTATACTATGCTATCCCAATCATAGTGATCCAGTTTGGCTGGACATCAGTTCAAATCAGCCATCTTGCCTTGATTCCTGAACTAACTGAAGACAAAGATGAGAGAATGGAGCTCAATGTCATCAGGTAAATAGCAATGTGTCCACCTGTATTTTGTTCTGTTTTGCATAACTGTACTACTAGCACAATAATCAAGTAAAGTGTGTGGTTTCTTCAAATACCACATGCATATATTTATGATTGCCTGGACTTCCCAAGTCTTCAAACTTTGTTGGGTATACTTATTGGACCATCATAACATAATTGTAATATTTAATCAGCAAAGCTCATGGTACCCAATACTCTGCGACATATACATGTACTACAATATGGTACTTAACACTGCAAAATAGAGGTCGTGCGCGTGACGTTTTATGACGCGTGTTAACCGGAAGTATAAAGCTGGAGGGCAAGTCAGTGCTTCTATAATAGAAATAATGGTGCTGACGTGCTGTGTAGTTGGCTGCCACAAGCGAGGAGGCCGCGACAAAGTCTCTTTCTTCAGAGTACCTAGTTCTCCTGGGCCTACAGAGGATGAGGCAATGGCAGAATTAACTTCTAGGAGGCGGCAAGCGTGGATTGCTAAAATTAACAGGAAGGACTGGGATCCTTCCAAATTCACTAGAGTCTGCTCTGATCATTTTATGTCAGGTTTGCATTATCACATCTAACATGTAGTCCATAGCTAGCTTAAAATAATAATTATTATTATGATAAGGAAAACCAGCACAGCTTCATGACCTGGATAATCCAGATTGGGTACCTCATCTAAATATGGGTTATGGTGAGCAGTCAAAAAGTGATAAAGCATCAGAGCGATACCACCGTCTGCAAGCTAGAAAGAAACAGGGCAAAGATATTTATAAAGTTGTGACAGACATGCCTGAATCAGGTACAGCACAATGTTTCTTGACTTTGCAGCTAATATTATGCTCATTTTTATTATTTACAGGAGAGGTCTTGATCAGTGTTCATGATACAAGAACATGTTGTGGTGGTATTGATGTGTCATGCCAAACTGATACTAATTTTGATGCTTTACCTGCAGTGGAGAGAGAAAATGAAATGTTGCGGAAAGAAGTATATGATCTTCGTAAGCAAATCACTGATATGACAGAGGAGAGCAAGAGATTCACAATAACTGAAGCTACATTCAAGAGTGACAGCAACCTCTTAAAATTTTATACTGGTAAATAATTAAAATATTTTTAGAAGTCTATAACTAAATATTACAATGTAAATTATTAGGGTTACATGAGTGGTGTATCTTTGAAGCCCTGCTTGATATGGTAAAGCCACGTCTTCAACCTGGTTTGAAATTATCAGCTTTTGATATGGTACTGATGGTACTACTTAAGCTCAGACTGAATTTAGCTGATGAAGATATTGCTTTTCGTTTTGGAGTTCATCGTTCATCAGTATCAAGGAATTTTCATAAAGTGTTAAACATTATGTATACTTGTTTATCACCACTTGTGAAGTGGCCAGATAGAGGTGTACTGAGGTCAACTATGCCATCATCATTTCGTAAGTTTTTTAGGAGCTGTTCTGTAATAATTGATTGTACTGAGATATTTATGGAACGACCATCTGATCTTTTAGCTAGAGCTCAAGTATGGAGCAATTACAAGCACCATTCTACAGTCAAGTTTCTGATAGGTATTACACCTCAAGGTACGATTTCATTCTTATCCAAGTGTTTTGGAGGTAGAATTTCAGACAAGGAGATAGTGGAACAATCCGGTTTAATTGAGTACCTTGAACCAGGTAGGTGTTATTGTCTTGCCAATATAACTTGTATACTAGTTACATTTATACAGGTGATGTAATTTTAGCAGACCGAGGTTTTACCTGCGGAGATTATGCGAGCTTGGCACTAGCTGAAGTAAAGACACCTCCTTTTACTAGAGGGAAAAAACAACTGGAAAAAAAGGAAATTGATTGGAGTAGAGAATTATCAATAGTTCGTATACATGTAGAGCGGGTGATTGGTGTGCTCAAGCAGAAGTTTACGATTTTACAGAGTACATTGCCAATTGCTTTTATATCAGTTAACAATGATAGTCCCTTATCTACTATAGACAAAATAGTTTTTGTTTGCTGTGCTTTGGTGAACTTGTGCCCTCCTGTTGTCCCACAAGATTGAATTAAATGTTTATATGGAATAAATCATTTGTGTTTTAATCATAATTGATTGTTGTACATTAGTGAAATTAGCTAATTATGACTACTATTGTTTATGAAGATTGAGTGCAAATGTTTACAGCACTAAAATAGCTATTTCTTTTTAGAAAACTGTGGTAGTTTTCTACAAGAAGGGCAGTACCATTTTCCCTTTGGTGGGCATCTCAAACGCAAACATTCACAGTGAAACCATTCAATACTGCACTTATTGTTGTCGCAACCTATCATAGTTCCAAAGCTTGGTTGATTACAATAGCACCAACACCTTTCATAATCTTCATTGTCTTTCACTTCCAAGCTTGCTACACTTGTAGATGGTTGTGGTACAATTCCAGTAGAATCAGCAATTGGCTTTCTCGTATACCACTTTCCTATAATTTCTGGTAGCATTCCATACTTAAAGAAATGCTCAATGTGTTCAATTAAAGAATCAAAGAAATCTCGGTCTGTTGTTATTCTTTCAATAACAACATTCTGTTCTGTCCACATGACAAAATCACAGTAATCTACTTTACAAACATGTAACTGAGTTTGAACTTGGTAAAAATAGGAGTGTTCTTTCTTCAGAGTCCACTTGTCTCCACTTTTCTTCATGCACAAATTATCATCTTCTGACAAACCATCTTTCACACAAAATGGACACTTAACTTCCAGACAGCCTCTGTCACAACAGGTGCAAGTGATTATTCTATCTGGAGAAGCCCATGTATGGTCGCTCTATGTCTACATACAAACCCGCTGGTATAATCATAAGATTTTCATGACACTTGGAAGCTATGCCATAATATGCTTGCACCGCAGTCTCTTCATGTTTGCAACCCCATCTGCAGGAATATTATTTATTGCATTTATTGTCAAAATAAATAGCTACTGGTTATTTATACCTTGTGGCTTTAGTTGAAAATTTGTATGCTTCTGGGTAGCATAATCGCTTGATGAGGCTTTTTGATGGCATGTGAACATTAGTTCTACTTACAGCTTTCATGTTCGATGCAGTAATGCGTCCAGCTCGAACAAACCATGCTTTACTGGATGATTGCTGCCTTGTTTCTTCTTCTAGTTTGGAAGCTTGGTCACTAGTTACCTGGATAATGAAAAAATGATTTAAACATGCACATTTTGATTATAATAAGTTTGGATACCTTTAGACATTCAAATCTAGCTTCACATTCATTCAGTAATGAAAGATAATCCACATGTAACAATTCTGGGTTATATAAATCCATCATTGGACTTGGCAGTGAAGTATGGTTTAGTCTAGGAATAAACTGTTCAGCATAAGGTTCGACAATTTTTAGAATAGCTGGTTTCTTCTCAGCTTTACTGATTTTTGCAAAAAATCCATCTAATTCCTCTGCAGTAGGTGGCTTGATAATGCTTTTTTTATTTTGTGATGTTGGTGCAGGAACAGAGATGCCTGGATCCAAACAAATCTTCTTGTTACTTGGTTGAACAAATTTAATGTCTGACACACAAGCTGGAGCAACCTGAAACACAGAAGGGTAAGATATAGTCACTATTATTTTTATTATTATATACATTGCTAGCAGGAGGGAGCCAGATACACTTTTGAGATGTGCAGGAGTCTGTCCCAGCTTTCTTCCTAGCCTCAACTGCTTTTACTACACAGGATAATAAAGCCGCTATATGGGAACATGCCTCCCCTAACCTGCAAAGAATACTTCTCATAATGACATGCATAAAATGATATTTGTAATAACTTTACCCAGCCATGCAGGTACAGTGAGCTGCCAAGATTCCTCCATCACTGTCGAAAATAACCCAAGGAAGAAGTGGTGTTGCAGACATTCTTTGGGAATGTTTAACCTATAGAGAATTGTATTACAACTACACACATTAGTATACAGTTATGATACAATATTTCATATTTCCATAACTGCTTTACCTTGGCCATTACTACAAGCTTTACCATGCCACCTGTCTTAAACTGATGAAGCCGCAAGTCATGTACCCATCCTGCCTTAACAAATCCCTCTGAGTCTAACATCCCCTTCCATGCCTAAGTAAATTAATCAGTATTATATTCATACTCTAGCAGTATCACTATACTAACCTTGATAGCTTCCTTTGTGTGAGGACTAGGTGTAGATACCATATAGAGCATTAAGTCACTCCACAATAACTGTGGAATTGTCTCTGGTTCTCTGGTCCATTCAGCATCCTCAATGGTATACGGATCAACAGTAAGACCAGTAGCAAATATTTTGCTCTGGTACCTAACTTTTGACTCTGTAGAAAGAGTACTAAAGTACTCTGATTTTTTTGTGAGAGACGAAGCCATAGTAGACCCCCAAAAACCTGGACTTATATATACCGCGTGGACTTCCCTGCCCTCCAGCATGGCCGTTAGCAACGGTTACTGGGCGTGCCCACGCATTAATTACTTCCGCGCACGACCTCTATATACTTCAGAGGCATTTTAATCTTACATCAAGAACAAGATCTGTTTCATGGCCTAGGATGAAGTTCACGAGTAATTTGTTGTTGTTGTTGTTGTTTTTAAGCTGACTCTTAATGCTGAGGAAAGTTCAGCTTAATTAAAGTCAGCCTTATAAAAGTAGATGTTTTATCACAAAAGTGTGGCAAAGCGGGCCACTATTGTAGAGATTGGTAAATAATATTAGTAACTAATAATAACAAATAACAGTATAACAGACAGTACCCTTGGTTGTCGTAGCTCAGTGGCAGCACTTGTGAGTATAACAGTACCCCTGGTTGTCGTAGCTCAGTGGCAGCACTTGTGAGTATAACAGTACCCCTGGTTGTCGTAGCTCAGTGGCAGCACTTGTGAGTATAACAGTACCCCAGGTTGTCGTAGCTCAGTGGCAGCACTTGTGAGTATAACAGTACCCCAGGTTGTCGTAGCTCAGTGGCAGCACTTGTGCACTATACAAGCGGTCCTGGGTTCAATTCCCGGTGGCGACCAACTATTTCTAATTCTGTATTGTTTAAAAAGCCTGTGAAAGAGAGAGAATACATTGAATGAGTAAAAGAAGGCTGAGAAAGAAATTGTGAAGTGATAAATTAGATGAGGAAAAAATTCAACGAATAATAAGAATCTTTGAAAAAAGAGAAATTTCGTTAGTCTGTTGAGAGTGAGACTGTAGCATAGCAGTACCCCTTAACATTATAAATACAGAATTGGAGTGTTTGTTTGCCGGCTGGTTGTCGTAGCTCAGTGGCAGCGCTTGTGCACTATACAAGCGGTCCTGGGTTCGATTCCCGGTGGCGACCAAATATTTTTAATTTTGTATTGTTTAAAAAGCCTGTGAAAGAGAGAGAATACATCTAACAACGTATTAATTCCAATGCTTTATTTAGTTTCACACTGCCGTAACACAGCAGGCAGTAGACATTGATAGCATAACAACAACAAAAACAACAACAACATCTCTATTATTATTTCAATGACACAATACTACAATAATACAATGTCATGATAAAATACAGATTGAAAATTTTGATGCCAGCTAACATTCAACCAGAGTATTGAAATACATTGCAAATACATACATAATACTCTCAGGCTTCAAAATTGTTGTCTTGTGACAATTTTTTTCCCCTCATTTTCTAGGTATGCATTTACAATAATGGCCAACCTCAGTGTCTTTGTCTGCATGTACCTCCTCCTTCAGTTCTACAGCAATGCTAACTCTGACATGTATGCCATTACACGTGATGACCTCTGGATCTTTTCGGTAAAAATGATCATGTGACATATACATGGGGTAGAATGATATGGTTATGTGACATGTGAGGTAGAGTGATTTGGTCATGTGACATGTATGTGGGATAGAGTGATATGATCATGTGATATGCATATGGGGCTGAGTAATATGATCATGTACATGGAGTAGAGTTATAATGATCATGTGACTGTATGTGGGGTAGAACGATTTGGTCATGTGACATGTGTGTGGTAGAGTGATAGATCATGTACGTGGAATGTAGTGATATGATCATGTGACATGATCATGTAGTAGAGTGATTTGATCATGTGAGTTTTGGTGTATGTTAGAGTGTTTTAATGGTAGGTCATCTTTTACTCTGTTATTCCTAAACATCTTGATCCTAAATAGACTACTCAGTATTAATATACTGTAATGTAACTGATTAAAAGTACTCGATTCCTCTAGAGAAAACTTGTTATACAATACAAATGTTATTTTGTACATGACTTTATTTATGTTCAACATTTGGCATTCTATAACTCTATTCCACACACCCTACCCTTCCCAGGGCACTGCCATGGGCATAGTAGGAGTTGGATTGGTCTTTTCTACCATGTTCCACTTGGGGATTAAAGAGCCAATTGTTTCTCGTGAAAACATCGCCATTGAGAGTCGTGGAGTGAAGATACCTTGGTACCGGTGGTTCTGTAACCCCCAGTTCTATCTCGTAAGTTTGGCTCTCTTTTTTTTCTCCCAGCAACGCTATATTAGTAGATAATAACTAGTGATGTACTTCAGCACAAATGCTGAGTGAGCTGTTGTGCACTATTTCAAACAATAAGGTACAACACTTTAAAATCTGGCAAAAGTTGATTTTTGCCATTACAAGATACTTGTGCAAGAATAACAAAAGGCTACGTTTAATTTTTATTTATTTTTCCTGAGGTTAAATTTCTGCCTTTTATTCACCTAGTTTAGGTAGCTATCATTCAGTCCGTTTAGGACAAGTATGTAGTCAATGACTATCAATTTAGCAAACAAATATGAAATTATTTTCTTACCTCAACTTTCCTGAGTAGTAGTCGTTTTTGTAGTATCTATTAAGCTACCAGTAGCTCCTGACAAAAAGCTCACAGCTACTAAAAATAGACGAGTTTTTGAAATTACTTATGGTAAAGGGTTTCAATGTCATTTAGTAAACCACAAAAAAACATTTCTAAAGAATTTGCACAGTTTGACCCTATCACTTAACCCTTAACTTACCACCACTAATTGAAAATGAACTCAGGAAAGTTTGTAAGACTGTACTGCGTCCAGCAACATTCAGATCATGTATGATCGATAAACGAAAGGGTGGGATGGGGTCGACCACCAAGCAAACACTAAAACTCAAAGGTCAGAGTACAATCCCATGTCAGCCTTTTTATTTTATTTTTTTTTTTTTTTAGTTCTGTAATGTTGTGGGGTGAAGTAACATATATTCAAGGAAATGATTAAGTTCTTCTAATATAATATGATGTGGGTGATTTTTTTAGTTACTGAAATGTTTTTTTTTTGTTGTTGTTGTTGTTGTTCCCCAGGTAGCCATAATATACATGTGTTCAAGAATGGCCATTTATCTGTGTCAGGTCTACATGCCTTTTTTCTTTTTGAACACCCTTCATCTCTCCAAGGTGAGTTAACCATCCAATAATTCAGAACAGTATGATGAGAGTTGAGCCAATATGCTCTGTCAATTTTGTGTGCCATCTATATAATAATACGCTTGTGTGTCACGACTGTGTGTATTCATGAATAATTCATGAGCGTGCGGTTCGGTAAAGCATCGTCCCCTTAAGGTAGGTACAGTATCGTCACCTTGAGGTAGGTAAAGTATAGTCACCTTAAGGTAGGTAAAGTATCGTCACCTTAAGGTAGGTAAAGTATCGTCACCTTAAGGTAGGTAGAGTATCGTCACCTTAAGGTAGGTAAAGTATTGTCACATTCGGTAGAACGTGCTGGTTACTTCTAAAAAGCGCGTGCAATAAACAACGGAAGGCGGCATAGTTTAAAAAAGGAAGGCAAATTACGGAAGAGAAGGTAAAAGGCGATTAATCATAAAAAGTGGATGGAGTCGGCGAGGTAAGGGGTGTAGGTTAACAATGGAAGGGAAGAGAAGGCAAAAAGGCGAGCGATTAATTACAACTAAAAGCGGGTGGGGGTTAGTGTTCAAAAGAAAAGCTAGGTACGAAATAGAGGACAAAGGTTTCTCAAAGTAGGACAGAAATTCAGAAGCAGGAGAGATAGATAGGAAAAGGGGGTTCCATGACTCAAGAAGTAGAGCTGAAGATAGGAGAGGTGGGGTAGAAGAAAAGCTCAGATAACTTAAAAAAAGAGAGTAGGGGAGGGAAATTTATGTAACCTTAACCAGTGGTAGAGAATGATAACTGAACAAGATAACTTGTGCTACTGCATTCTTACTTTGCAATATGTCAAGCGCCACGATGTGGCGGGGTATTGCTAGTTACATTAATTTGTCATATTATTGGTGAGCAAGCGAGACAGTATTAGGGGTGGATAATGCAAAATCAGGTATATGTTATATGTATATATGTGTGTATGGATGGTACGTAAGCCCCTTAAACGCGCGCACGGGTACCTTAATTTTCTCCTAAAAACACAGCTTTTTAGGCTTGACCCCAGTTCCCAGTTTCTTGTGATACTACATCATTAATCTAGTACTTTAAACATAGGCTCAAAATTGTGAGAGGATTCCTGCAAAAACGCTTGTTTTTCAAGTCCCAAAAAGTTGCTGCAACTGGTTACTATGGCATTGAAGCCCTTTACCAGACCTAAATTCAAAACTTGTATGAGTGCTGGAATGGGAGTTTTACATTAAACTACCTGTGCATGTACCTTGTATGTTCAGCAAAGACAGCGCTACATCTACCGCTTTCATTGATCTGATTAGGTATACACCAAATATACAGTACATGTATTCATTGAGAATGATTTTGCAATAGCTGTCTTGTATATAGTAGCGCTGAGGGTTCACACTTGATATATACTTCATTCATATATACTTCATTCATTCTGGTATTAAGTTGTAATATTGTTGGTGGTATCATTACAACTTAGGAATACAAATTGGTGTTACATTGTTACCATGTCTCAGGTATCATTAGGCTATCAAAACTCATACTTTATTTATTGACATTTTTGCATTCAAAATAGGCCAGGCATGATTTGTTAATAAGCCAACCATTTTTTAAAAATTCTCTTAAAGTTTTCTACCTCACAATATTGTATTTCAATTTGAAACCAGTTAGTAACCCAGCAAAAAAATCCTGTAAGAACTTAAATAAGATCTTGTAAGTTCCTATGTAAGATAAGAACTTATAAGATTATTGGACATAAATGTTTCAAAAGCTTATAAGATCTTATATAAGATCCTTTAAGATCTTTTAAGATCTTATAATATCTTGTAGGCTCTTATCAGATCCTATAGAACACATCAATTATACTTTAGAATCCTATAAGATCTCATGAAGATCTTATAAGATCTCATGAAGATCTTATAAGAACTTGCAAATATATTATAAGAACATCTGTAGATCTTATAAGAACATCTGAAGATCTTATAAGAACATCTGAAGATCTTATAAGAACTTCTGAAGATCTTATAAGAACATCTGAAGATCTTATAAGAACTTGCAAAGATCTTATAAGAACATCTGAATATCTTATAAGAACATCTGAAGATCTTATAAGAACATCTGAAGATCTTATAAGAACATCTGAAGATCTTATAAGAACATCTGAAGATCTTATAAGAACATCTGAAGATCTTATAAGAACATCTGAAGATCTTATAAGAACATCTGAAGATCTTATAAGAACTCTTATAAGAACATCTGAAGATCTTATAAGAACTTGCAAAGATCTTATAAGAACTTCTGAAGATCTTATAAGAACTTCTGAAGATCTTATAAGAACATCTGAAGATCTTATAAGAACATCTTAAGATCGTATAAGAACTCGCAAATGAAGATCTTATAAACATAAAATTTATAGAAATCTTGTAAGGATAAAGATCCATCAAGATCACATAAGGTCATATAATATCAAACAGATAAGCATAGAATGTTATGTTTGCGGAAATAATGTTAAGATAAATTTTCTTTGATGGCTGATGGCTGCATGCGTTTTAATCTCTTCCCAGTATCCAAACATTTCTGATTGCATTTCTTTTGAAGAGCAGGGAAGTTTCTCTTGTAAGTCCCTTCCCCAAATCTCTCATCAACACATTCTGTAAATAGTTATAAAGCAGTCATTATGATACTTTAACATCATTATTACTTTATACCTTCAATCAGTTGCATTTTTTCTGCTGCAAGTGGTGGCTTGCATGATTTCACTGTTCCAAAGCAGCTGCTTGCTAGTTCCTGATCTTCAAATAGGGCATCCATTAGCGACAAGCAATACTTGTCGGGAGTGCTACCTCTTAGGTTTAACAAATGGACACCCTTACTCTGAAATAGTAAATAAAATATTGTGTGGAACAACTATATAGGTAAAATAACATTTTTACAATATTTTAGCAATACATTTAATTCATTCAATATGGATGATTTTTTAGGTAGGCATGACTGAATATATATAAGTCTAACACAACCAAGGCATTTTATAATACAAAAAAAGTGTGGTGATATTTGGAAAACTGAAATAATGATCTTATTGGTCACAGTGATCTCTTCGTGACCTTGCTGCAATATCCCAGCAAATTTCCTGGGGAACGCTATTCAGCAATAGTAAGAAAAGTATGAGTAATAGCAGAACCAAGATTACGGTTTTTCTTAACTGCAGAAATGAACTGTTATCTTTGGCTATAGTATTAACTTATGATAGCATGGAAAACTGTGGTGGTATTAATAGCACTTAGTGGCAAGAAATTTCACTTGGCTTACCTTGTAAAAATTCTCTCTCAACTCTTGTTATTAATCCCCAATACCACAGCTTTCCATGCTATTATACTCTAATACCTTTGCTACTATTCAAAGAATTGTAACAGCTATGGAAATTGTATTGAGTCTATCCATAGAGTTTAAAAAATCAAAGTGGCTTATTTATTTAAGAATTCAGCATATATATGCCTAATAAATTTACTTAATTTGACTTGTGTGTATGTGTGTGCAAAAATTTTGTTACATCCCTATGCAATTTGTCAGTACATATATCTAAGTCAAAAATCTACTAACTGTTCGTTATACAAAAGTTCATTAAGAAACTTAGAGGACCACTGAATTTAAAACATACAATGAAATGCTAAATATAATAAAAATAATAATTGGGCGAGCAAAGCAAGACTCTCACTAACGAGTCTCAATTGTGATTTATATATATATATATATATGTATATGGCAAAGTTCAAAGAAGTCAATGCGAGTCAACTCCGGAGGTAAGTTTAAAATGTAAACATTAGCGCGGGTGCAAGAAATTTAGGAGAAAATACTTTGATATAATACCAGCCTTACAAATACAAACTTAGCGGAGTTCGTTTTTTTTAATGCACTGAAAATGTACTGTTCAATAGTCAAAGCAATAAGAAAATGCAATACAATGCTTTATTTACTAGAGCTCTTGTACAATAGAGCATTTCAAAGGAGCATACTTTAGAAAGGCAGCTAGTTTAAGCAGAATCCTTTAATTTAGCAATCCTTACCCATACCATCGTCTTGATTGCTTACCTCTTGAAAAATCAATTGTCCGATAGTCAAGTTGTGAAGAGAATACAATTTAAGTCTGGTGCTGCTATATCAATGAACATGTGTGTGTAAATTTAACTAAGAAGAATACTATTTTAAAAGGCTTGCATTTTCAGTTCTCGCTTGCCATTTGTGCTAAAACACATCACTAAATATTGATAATAAAATAATAAGAAAATAAAACTCAATAAAACATATTTTTGTAATGAAATAAAAGAAACATTATACTTCTAGTAAATTAACTTACTGAAATGAACTTCTGCTTTACTTCTTTCTTTTCTTTCACACATGTACTATCATCAGTGCAACTATTAGCCTGTAATGATATAATAATAATAGAAAAAATGAAGTGTGCTTTATATAGAGTATTTATAAATGTGGTTCTGCATGTCTCAGTATAACATTTTGAGTCCTTACATTAGAATTACTTATCTCGCAGTGTTACTTGAGACTATCGTGCAAAGATTTAATAATTTACCATCATATCTCCGTAAACCCCATGCTGCCAAAATAAATTAAATCTCCTATCCTAGAATGCTTAATACTTAATTATACAAAAATCAGTTTAAAAGAAGCCTTTGTAATTCATACAGTGCAATAATTTCAATCCAATTGTAATCACCATAGTCACCATCATAATCAAATTATTATTAATAATTGTAATGGTGTTTCGAACACTTCATTTGTCCAAATACCTTCATTAATTGACTAACTTATTACCTGTTGATATATAATATATATATAATTATACTTCTTACTTCTGTAATACTTCTGTTCGACTGTTCCTTCAGCAGCAAGTTGCATTTTTTGTCTAATTCCTTGACCAATGTCGTCAGTTCTTCTAATCTTTTTATGACTTTTTCAAACCATGGTGTCTACAAGAAACACTACATAAAACAAACAGCTAAAGACCAGAAGGAAAAAAATCTTACATCTTTCTTCGTAAGTAGTTTTTCTGCTGCACTTCCCATTGAGAACTGTTACCAGTAGAAATATAAGATTATAACTGGCAGCAATGAAGGGCATAAATTGAATTCTACTGACCTCTGATGAAGACTTGAAGGAGCTTGTATTGGCATCTACTTCCTCTTCCATTTCATCCTCAATGTATGTTTTAAGCTACGTAATCACAACTATAAAATTGTAGCCATACTGTACAACATATTATGTACCATTTTGGAGGGTGGAGGTGACCCATCTTCTTCACTTTCACTGTCTTCAATATAGCACTGTCTTGGCTTCTCCTTCCGTTCAGCCTCATCTTTAGTATCTTAAAAGAAATTTAATTTTAGTAAATGCAACACATTATACATATAGTTACATACCAAATATATTTTGTATTTGTACAGTGTACGGCCGTCCTTTGCACCTCCAGATTACCTCACCGCCAACCTTCAAGTCATCCGTGCTGACATAATCATACACTTCTGTTTCCAATTGTTTGGAATGACACACGTGTGTCCTATTGTCTTGGCTGGACAAAACCCTACACCACTCTAGAAATATTCGATACCTTTAATAGCTGTTCAAAAAGGTGTTCAGTAACTTAGAAATTGATGGCATTTACGTTAAACATTTAACATTTATATAATAAAAGGGCATGTAGAGTGCAAAAAGGGTACAATCATTTCTTTTGTAGCAAAAATGTAGCTTTTCAGCAACTTGGCCTTAAAAACTACCATGTAATTATAACTACCAAGTGTAAGCTTCAGAGAATGACCATCAGTCCAAGCTAGCTGCAGCTAGTGGTTGTGGTAAACCACATATCCTACCTTGGTTAGCTACTCTAAGTGGCAACCCCACAATGACCACTAGGTACTTCATGCACTTTAATCTAAATTATCTATCTTTATTCATTAACTTACTGTTGCATTCTTTTGCTGGCTTTACCAGAGCATTGGTCATCACTTTCTTGGTAGGTTTCCTAGCTCTCTTACTTGTTTCAGCCATTTTTTCCCTAAAGTATCAGCTGTATTTGCAGCTGTAAAATTGTTGTAGTTGGATCATGTGATTGGAATAATTAAGAGCACTACACTTATTACACAACAATGGAAGGTCGAAAGAGGTATAGGGAGTATTGTAGAAGTGAAAATGCAAGAATCCCAAGAACAACTGCTTGGAGACTTAAAAAATTGCAAAGGCTACCATCGGAAGATGCAAAAAAATGTAAAATAGTGGAAAAATGTCCAAGTAAGTAAAAAAAAATCATTGATAGAATAGAAGCATATTAAAAAAGAATTAAGTAGCTGTTTTTGGATAAGATTATTATTGAAGGTGACTCTTCCATAGCATCCAAGCATAGAAAACAATACTGTCGAGATCCTT